>Ga0209915_1000186_pt1 | contig 208099 bp, 237 predicted proteins | sample ThiBiot_750_plan_FD_183952 | JGI IMG/M metagenome (GOLD analysis project Ga0209915, IMG submission 183952) | Wastewater bioreactor microbial communities from Cape Town, South Africa - Thiocy_cont_750_plan (SPAdes) | ecosystem: Engineered > Bioreactor > Thiocyanate-remediating >... | reverse complement strand
TTTTTTTCATTTTACTAGACAATTGCATACGAAGATTCTGCTGCAAATTGATTTTTTTCTTTGGAAAGAAAGATGTAACGTAGATGTCAGTGAAAGTTCAATTGAATTATTCTTGTATATGATTCATAACGCAGCGGTATTGGTCTAGACACTGTTGGTTAATTGACAAAAAAAGACTTTTTTGGCATCGTTGTTCCCGAGTTGAGATATTTGTTTGAGAAATCTCGAATTGAACTTTCTTTTAGATCGAACAAACGTGATTGTTTGTTATTACATCGAATGAATCTATCGAATTCGAATTAATTAATCATGTATTCCGGTATACCTCGATCCGTAGCCGATCTTTGGTACTATAAAGATTGATTTTCAAAAACTCAATTGTTTTTCTTTTCATTTTCACAGTGAAAACGATGATTTGGCGACGATGATCACTGTTGATAGTATGTTCGGTTTTACAACACATAAAATGAACGTACGATTTCGTGCCAATCGTCGTCTCTTACCACAATGGAAGCTAGTCGTGGAAAAATTTCAACAACATTTAGATTATGAACGATGTTTCAATGAAGTTATATCGATAGGCTCATGGTATGATCTTTTAGCAGCACGGAAAAATCCACCACAACTACTTTCATTCAAAGAACATGTGAGAGAATTTTTGTAGTTCGTTTGAATAGATTTTTGAAGAATTTCTTTGTATTTAGTTGTTCCGTTTTTTGCATTTGTTTAATCCTAATTCCGGTGTTACATTGCAACCATGTTATCGATATTCAACAGAGAGAGGCGGAGGCAAAGTTGTCGCTACGAAAGCTTGGTAAACTATTTGATTTATTTTGAGAATTCAGTGTCAATCTATGCTGTTTTTTCTTTGTATTCAAGGGCTGTACATGATAAAATCAAAATGTTAATCGGTTGTATAGCTGAGTTAAGTCCTCAAGAAGAACAAGCATTTCTCAAACCTGGTGTTAACGATTTCTCAGTCATGTATTCTTGTCGAAAGAAATGTTCACAATTATGGCTTGGACCTGCAGGTATTTGCATGAATATTCTCGTTGAATTCGTTTGATTTTTTTTTATTCGATTTAGCTTATATCAATCATGATTGTCGTGCAAACTGTAAAGTAAGTGCAAATTATTTTCGATGAACAATTTTAATTGAAAAATCTTCTGTCGATTAGTTCGTTGCAACAGGTCTCAGTTCGGCTTATATTCATGTTCTTCGTCCGATTGAAATCGGCGATGAAATCACTTGTTCGTACGGTTCAGATTTCTTCGGAGATAATAATTCACTTTGTGAATGTCACAGTTGCGAACTGTAAGATCAAATTCAATGAAAATACATCGAATAATCATTGATTTCAGACTTGGTCAAGGTGCATATGCTCAGAAAGACACAACTGAAACGAAATCATCTGCAGATTCGAATGGTTTGTCGACAAATGAAACTAAAGGTGTGATTGTATCAACACGTTTACGGCAAACAGATAAACGCCTACGGAAGATTCATTCGAATAATACAAATTTAAATGAAGAGAAAAATAAGAATATTATTAAACGACAACCAATATTAAACGGCGATCAGACAACGATCACCACAACGAAAAAGAAATTAGTTAGTGTGATTGATTGTTGTTTTGTATGACGAAAATATCGTTCAAAATTTTAGATAATTCGAAAGAATAAAATCAATTCACCGAATGGTACAATCACTCGTCGACAATCGAGTAGTTCGCCATCATCAACATCTAAATCTCCGATAACAATCACTCGAAATCAACCAACAACAACCACCACCACATCTTCCGATTCAGCATTTCTCTCCGATGGTACGAATTCCAATTCATTATCCTCAACGAAAAAATCAACATCAAAAGTAAAACATCCGAATATCATCTTTAAATCTCGTTCATCTCGTCTCCTATCGCCAACATTATCCACATCATCATCATCGTCATTGTCTTCGTATCACGATGCTCGTCAACGAACTCTTTCTCAATATTCTTCATCATCATCGAGTTCATTCAATCCTCATGCCAACAATCCGAATTTTCTCATTTGGCGTCCGACTATTCGTTGTACACGTCATTCGAGTACAACATCTGTCAGTTCGTTATCATCGACTGCTGACAGCGAACCGAATCATCCGATGTCAAACGAACAAATACGACCGAGCGTGCCGAAACTAACGATTCGCATGAGACATGATCCGCATCTACTCAACAAAGTCGAACGTGTTTCGACGACACATAAATCATTTATTCCAAGTCAATTGGAGAATGGCAAACGAGTCTATCTCGAAACATCGCCAATCAATTCAACAAAACGTCGAAAAACATAAAAACAAAACATTTACGGCATTTGTTCAGATGTTTGTCTATAGATTTTCGTATATATATATAATTATATCTGTGTATCAGTTTATTTTTGTGCTGTCTAATAATGTCACACATTCGAATTTGTTTGTTTTTGTCTGTTGTCCAAATACATTAGAGATACTTGATTTTGTTTACCTATCGAAAAATAAATTACAAATGATTCTATAGAAACAATTTTAGATATGGTGCAAATTCTTATTGAACAGTAAGTTCTTATTTGATATATCATTGAAAACGAAATCTTTCGTTCAATAAAACAGATCAGAGAATTCAACTGAATTACTTTTGATTGAATTACAAGGTGCATTAGTAAGTCAAGTCAAGTTTTATTTGTTTGTTTAATGATTTCAAATGTATAGGAATATGCGGCAGATAAACAATCATTAGCAGGCGAACGATTCGGTTATCTTTTTTTTACACAAAATGTGAGTTGGATAAAACGATTGTTGGATTTTGTTGAGATAGTTGTATGCGTGTGTGTGTGTATAGGATTCACCGATTTGTGTCATTGGACAACATATACTCGATGGGAAAATGGTTGAATTAGAAAAACCTTTGTTAGTTATGCGAAAACGACAAGCTCATGGAGATAAAAATACGTCTTATGAAGTCGAATGTATTGTCAAACGAAAATTACTCTTTCATAAACGATCGAAACCAATTGTTCTTTATTCAACGAAGAAATAATCTCTCTTTCTCTCTCATGACAAATGTAAACATACAGATAGTTAAATAAAAAAATATATGAAGGATTTCTATGTAATTAAAAGTTTCGATAGAGGACGTTAGTTTTCAATAGATTCAAACTATTGAATAATTTGTATTTTTCGACCAAAAAAACGACGATGACATTTTCGAGAGGCAATCAATTTTTATGTTTTCTTCATATTTTCTTTGTCGAAAGGCGTTGAAATATTTTCAATTGGTCGTATTATTTTCGCTGTTCTCTACTAACTAACCAAGTATTGAGACATGAATGAATGAATCAGAAGGAAAAAAAGGTTATATGATGATTTCGAGAACTTGACTGTCTATTTACTTTTGTTGATGAATAATAACTGTTTCTCTATGATATTTGGTTGATATAAAAATCGACTCATCTGATGACTCGAATGTCGTCATCTCTTCAAAACGACATCGACGATCTCGCACAACGTCATAAGTTATTCAAACAGAAATGGCTTGAAAAACAACGAAATATATCGGATTTATTAACATCAGCCCTTGAAATTTGTCAAATAAATGAACATGATCTACAGCAAACATCGAATACAAATTCTGATCCTGAATTTGAACATTCATTCAAAGAATTTATTGACAAACATGCACCAATATCAATTCTAACTCTCGCTCAAGTTTTTGCCAAAGAAGACGAACAAATTTATGATTTAATCAATAAATTTCGTTATCAAATCGATACCGATGGTAAAACAATTTTGCCTATTCGTTCAACTCAAACGATTGTCAACGGCAGTTCATTGAAAAGTCCAATGAAACATTCGATTCCTTCATGGATGAGTTTGCCAACTCGTCGTGGTTCGATTTCATCTCGCGAACGGCCATCTCGGCAACTAATTCATTTACTTTCTCAGCCAACAGCTCGTGAATTTGAACGCGAGAGTCTCAATGCCGAAATGGACCGTCTACTAAACCAGCAAACAGCCATGGAGAAAATGCTCGCACGTCGTTTCCAAACAAATGATGTCATTCAAGAATATTGTCAATATACAACACGTGATGAATGCCCATTAGTAAACCCACATTTACGTCGACATTCACGTTCGTCATCGAAATCATCCGATGACGAACAACAGCAACAACAATATGCGGATGATGAATTGTCGAAGAAGAGAAAACGAAATAATTCCAATGATTTCAACGAACCAAATAAACGTTCGTCACGGTATTATCGAAAATCGAGTGCTTGTGGAAAAGTGCATTTCAGACGATTGATTAAGTCGCATACGGACGGAGCGCTAGGAGATTGTTCGTTTCTGAACACGTGTTTTCATATGGTAAATAGAAAAGAATTTGTTTTTCGGTTTGCAAAAAATATATTTCAATCGATTTAGGAAACATGTAAATATATTCATTATCAGATCGATAAGACAGATTATGTTTCAACAACATCGAATAAAACCAATCGTCATTTGCCAATTGTCGAACGAATTAGTCCGAATTCGACGCCATCTCAATGGGTACAATGTGATCTCAGGCAATTTGACATGTCTGTTCTAGGCAAATTTTCAGTTATTATGGCCGATCCACCGTGGGATATTCACATGGAATTGCCATATGGTACTATGGCCGATGAAGAAATGAGAAGACTCGACATACCATCATTACAAGATGACGGATACATATTTCTCTGGGTAACCGGCCGAGCAATGGAACTTGGTATGCAAAACAAACGTTTGTTTTTCATATTTTTTGTCTTGTTTTGCCTTTCAAGGACGTGAATGTCTTCGTATTTGGGGTTATCAACGTTGTGATGAGCTAATCTGGGTCAAAACCAATCAATTACAACGTATCATTCGTACAGGTCGAACTGGTCATTGGTTGAATCATGGAAAAGAACATTGTCTCGTCGGTGTCAAAGGTTCAACAGCTGGAATGAATCGAGGTCTTGATTGTGATGTACTTGTTGCTGAAGTTCGAGCAACATCACGTAAGCCCGATGAAATCTACGGTCTTATCGAACGTTTAGCGCCTCGGGCACGTAAAGTCGAACTATTCGGACGACCACATAATGTTCAACCGAATTGGACGACACTGGGAAATCAGCTGGATGGCATTCGATTGATCGAACCGGATGTTGTCCGACGATTTCGACAACGATATCCAAATGGTTATTCAATGGTATCGACAAATCAACAACACGATAATAAAACTTCAACTACGAATAATTCGTAATCAAAACAACTGTCAAATAAAAATAAATACATCAGTTTTGCTGTATGTACAAATCTCTCTTTTTTTAAATAGATTCATTCCAAAAAGCATGAATATTGAAATAATTACTAATGTTCTATTTAATGATATTTGAGATTCATCCCCTCTCCCTCCTCCTCCTTCCGTTTAGTCTCGATTTTGAAGTAGTACAGGAAAGAAAAAAAACACGAGTATAATTTTGTTGCCTACAACTCAGTTGTGAGTAATCCCCTGCACGTATAGTTTAGTATTTACTTTAGCACATTGATAGAGAATAATTTATGTTTTTTACGATCATTTATTGATTCAGAGAAAATAAGCAAACGATTTGTTTTCTTTTCAGATAAAATAATTTCTAATTTTGTTTAATTTAACTCTTATATCCTCCTAAAATACTCATTTATACAAAATGGCTCAACCAGAACCAAGTGACGCTTTTCTCTTACAAGTTTTTCGAAAGTAAACTTCGTTTTATTTCGAGTAGCTAATTTGACTTTTGATTTCGTAGAGTTGATTCAGACAACTCAGGCTCAATTTCATCGAATGAATTACAAGCAGCTTTGTCAAACGGCACATGGAGTCCGTTTAACCCTGTATGTTATTGAATTTGTTTGATTACAATCATTGAGAATCGTTTTTAGGAAACTGTTCGAATGATGATAGGTATGTTTGATCGTGATGGATCGTCAACAATTGACTTTCAAGAATTTCGTGCACTTTGGAAATACGTATCCGATTGGGAAAAATGCTTTCGGTTTGTTGATTTTCGATATTAGAAATTCAAAATATAAATTTATTTTTAGACGATTTGATTTAGACGGTAGTGGTACCATTGATCAACATGAACTTAAAACAGCTTTGAGTTCATTTGGTAAATCAGAACATTCTGCTCATCAGATCGTTAATATATTTCGTCTTCGTTTTTTTTCAGGTTATCGTTTATCTGATAGATTCTATGAATTACTCATTCGAAAATTCGATCGAACAGGTCGAAATACAGTTGCTTTCGATGATTTCATTCAAGCCTGTGTTTCGATTCAAACGTTAACAAATGCTTTTCGACAATACGATCGATTTCAAAACGGACAAATCACTATTGGTTATGAAGATTTTTTGACACTTGTCTTCTCACTTAAAATGTAAATAATCAAAAAAAAACAAACAAACAAACAAAAACAAATCTTATTCAATATATTTTTTTTTTCGTTCGACTTAATCGAGAAAATAATTCGAAATTTCACGGATAATATTCTACTTTTCTCTTCTTGTGCACGCACGTGTGATAATCACTTATTTTTGCTTCTTATTTCGGGTTTTGGTCTTTCTTTCGTACTCTTTTTCGTATCTCGATGTTTTTTTGATTCCACTTCGTTTTTTTTCTTCATATCCACTGATACAAATAAAATTCTACTTAGTTGAACTGAAATTTATTGTGACAAACGACAACAAACGAGAAACAATTGAATAAATAAACATGTGTATGCATTGTTCGAAAACGAATTCGTTGAGAAAAGTAAACAAAAGGAAAAGAATTTCATTTTCTCGTTTAAAGTACAATAACAACTGTTGATTAGTTCTTTTCTTAAAATGTCTGCATTCTTTTGATACAAAGAAAGTAAAGCATCAATGAAAATCACAACTCGTATGATCGATTAATTTATTCTACAGATTGAATAGTTGTTTTGATCGACGAGTAGAAATCTGTCTTTCATCTTCTTGTTTTGCCTTTTTAGTTGTCGATCTTATTCGTTACAACTGACATTTCAATATAGACGAGAATCTAAAAGGTCACTAGATTCTACACCTTGGGAAATGATGATGATGATGATGATGATGCTATTCTGACTTGATCTTCTTTGTGTCATTATATGATAATGATGATGATGAGAATGAAGATGATTGTTGTGTGTCGAAAAATAAGAGGAAGAAGAAGCGATTGATTGAGCAGCAGGCATACAGCTGAGAAAATAAGCGAACGATCATCGAATAGAGACAGAGAAAGAGACATGTATATGCATATGAAGTTGAAGTCAAGGTGTTGAAAGACAAAAAGACGAAAGTTTCATACTGTGCATAGCATATGTAATTTGATCAGTTTACGAATGAAGAAGACGAATAAGATAAGTAAGCAAACGGGTCTATAGAGCAGTAGGATCAAAAGCACAGCATGCCGATTAACGCACTCGACACCTTATCACCACGAGCACACATTATGGATGATGCCACACATCCTGATTTGTAATGAAATGATCAAACAACAGACGGAATTTGCTATTGGGCAAAATGAATCAATAAATGACGAAAAAAAAATCAAAATAAAACGGAAAGACCCCCATCCAATGCACATCTGTGTTTAGTTGAAAAGATTTCATTTTCGATTGACTCAATATCTATTTGTCTCTGATGTCATAAAACAGAGAATGATGAACGTTTTCCGAATTCATAAATGATTTTAATGATGTTATTTTTACTCTTTCATAAACCTTGAAATATTCAAGATATTATAACTATGAACATATGTGAGAATGAACGATGATCGTTAACTTTGATCGAGGTTACATGTTCGCATTTCCTCGAGGTTAGTATTAGAAATCAATTAACTATGTATATTCCTAGAAATAAAGTAGCCATTTATCCGTAAGGTTTTCTTTTTTATTTAAATGAGAACGACACGACTTTCCTTCTAGACAATTAAAAACTTTCGTATGTTTGTCTTTTAATTTGATTAGATAAAAAACATGAATACGAGCAAATCAATTTGTGTTATCCAGATTTATCTCGAAAAATTAATTATTGTAATTTTATCTGTTAGTCTATTAGAGACACTTCTGGTTCGAATTAAAAACAACGAGAGAGAGAGAGAAAACGTCTTGATTCGTAATGAACCAATGAACATCTTCCGCATGATGAGCAAAAATCCCCATGGAGAAAGAACATGATGATGTTGTTTAGAGAAGAGAATAAGGAGGAACAGTAAACAAGTTTATCGTTGGATTGCAATATACACACAAAATATATGAGTATCGATGTGGGAATGATCATCAACAATAGCAGACGCTTATAATATCTTAAAATAACAAAACACGAAAGAAGATGAAATTTGTTTTAGATTGCTTTTCTGTTGGATTTGTTGGAAACAAACGTAGAAGAATGAATGATGATTTTCAATTTTTTTTTCATTTTGAATATTATTCAATTGATCAATTAGCTTGAGGCATGAAGGCACGGTGTGTGCTTGCACTTATCTTTTCTAGCGTATGTTTATTCAAATTAGCCAACCCAATTTTCCTGTTCATCGACTTAATACATTTGGTTCTTTTCCTAGTCTCGAAACACGATAATGGAACAAGTTAAACAAACATTCTTTCTCGCTGCATGTTCTTGCACTTTCTATTCGTCTTTCTTTCTTTCTTTCTTTCTCCCCCCTTCTGACAACTACTCCGCCTCAATCAATTTCTTTTGACAGGAAACATTTCTCTTTTACTTGGCTTTATCAAACTAACTAAACGAACGAACGAACGAATGAGAATCGATGTTGTTCTTTTTTCGAGATTTCATCATTGTGAGAAGTGTGGACCTTTTGTTCTTCAAATTTCAAGTTCTTCGCAAACAATCTGAAGCTAAAGAATGAATTGTCACTATTGAGAATAGTGCATTATGAGAATATTGAACGACCACTCATTTCAACGCATACCTTTTTTTTTTATATATTTAATGTATATGAGAATATATGTATGTATGCGTACGTATACGAGTAATACCCGAGGGTCGATCGGCTGTTGCCTTAAATCAACAACCATTAGAATTGCTTGCTAGTCTATAAACCATCAAATTGATGTGAGGAACAGTTGGACAAAACTGTGAATAAATCGTTCTGTCTCGTTTCATTGTCAAGAACTATGAAACAATGATAATGATATCTAATTTTAAGTCATCAATCAAACAGTTGCGATGCTCATTACAAGCAAATAAAGACAATTTACTATTTTCAATGAGTTACTGTTGCTATTTGTTTCTCATCGATCGATCATAATAATAATAAAAAAATGTTGAAATAGAAAAATGAAGACGAATTCTCAAAGTTCATTATAATTCTTAGCTAAGAATAACAAGAAACTGGATTGATTACATTTTCTTATTTAATATTCAATTCAATTCGAATGCTTACATAAGAAATCAAAATGAGAAGAGAGAAAACGAAGGAAAAGAAAGTTCTACCATTGTCAATGTCATCATCATCATCATCGTCATTCGATTGAGCAAACATTTGTATAGCTAGTTTTGTTGTTATTTCATTTGCACACGGTTAATCGAAAAGTCAAGAGCATTTTTTCAAACAAAGATTGTCCTTCTCAATCATATTCCAAGTGTCTATAAGACGTAATATGTATATGTACGAATAAATTCCTAATCATAACACATCCGTATCGTTTGTATTGATGTTCGTTGTCATAAGAAGAAAAGATTTAGTTGTCTTGTTTCATCTACGCTATTTGTCACACCCGATAAATATCATGATTGTCTTTCAAGAAAATAAAGACTTGTTTTTTCTTCGGTCTTCTCTTCAAATGTCTATGAAAGCGACACACACAGATAAACATAGTGGAAAGAAGAAGAAGAAGAAAATTGATCTCTTCTTCATATGGATTTATGTCGGCTGCATACTTTCACATAGATCACGAGAATAGAAAAGAAATATCGACGTAATCATCATCGCATAAGATATCGACAAACGACCGGATGTGTACTCAATCAAAAAACACTCGAAATTGGGCGTGGATATCTGTCAGTCAATTGATTTGTTATAAGATTGTTTCTCTTTAGGCATCATTAGTTTACAGTTTATTGCTTTCAAATATTGAGTGAAATTGAATTTTTAAATTTAGGAAAAGAAAATAGAAGATGTAGAATTTTGATTTGTTTGCTTATTGCATATGAAGGAAATCAGAGAATTTCGATACATACTTTTCTATTCGTAAAATCAATACAATCTGTCCGACGCATATGTTCAAACGTTCAATTAATACAAAATTCATTCGCTAAAAGGATGTATACGATCACCAATTTTTTTTTCATCTATCAATATATGTTTGTATAGACGCTTTTTTTTATTCTCTCATGATTCTCGTAGCAAATATCAAAGGTAGTAGTATATAAGATGCCATTCACAATCATGCCAAATTAATTGTTTTCTTAACATTAACAATTCTCGACTAGTACAACCATATGTGGGCGTTGTCGGCTCAATTATCTCTTGCTGAATCGGATAATGACGATGAAATCTGATGTAGTTTTTTGTGCTTACCTGCGTGCGTGAATTAATATTGCGAGATGAATTAAATGGTGGTCTTATTTCTCCTTGTTTCTTTCTTTTTTTTTCTTCTTTTTTCTTTGTATTTTTCTTTTTAAAATAACTATCACTAACGAAGAATAATATAGTTGATGTAGACGAGAGAAGAAGAAGAAAAAAAGAAATGTATTGTATACTCGTATGAGTGTTTGAGAGAAAAAGCAAAGAAGAGAGATTGAGATAACAAAATTGATGGTTGCTTTTGCTATTGCTGCTATGAGACCTCGTCGTTGTCGTCGACGAGTGTGTATTTATGTTACAAATCTGTATAAATATGTGCTTTGATCAAAAAAATCTAACCCATTAGGGTAAAAAAAAGAAAGAGAAGCAGACAGAAAAGAGAAAGTGTGAGATGTAGAAAGACATAGCACACAACTAGAACTCAAAATCAGTTTTACTATTCATTATTATTCGAATGCAAGATTTTCGTCGGTTATTTATCGGAATGATGATGGTGTTTAGATGATCTAATCTTAATGATTACAAGTGTATTTTCATTTGTCGATGATGGTGATGGAACATGAGGAAGAGCGGCTCGTGCTACTTGATTTATTCACGTTTTTTTTTATCTTCGATTTCGATGCCTTCAGGGGTTCGCATGCACAAGAATGAAACCTTTGTGTAAATCACCTCAGAAAAGTGCCAGATGAACACCTTGTGATGATGATGATGGAAATGTGTTTATACAAATATTATTTCAGCTACGTCACTGATCTTAAATGGCCGCGTGACGAATCTATTCGACATTGTCAGACATTGAAAGATATTAATTGTGTCCAATGGGCAAAATCAGAGATTAATCAAGCGGCGCCGGAAGAACGGATTATCTACGTGTGTCAAAGATCATTTTAAGTTTTTTTTCTTCTCGTTTTCAAAAAAATATCGGTACGAATTTTTTCAATGGCTAAAGCAACATGTTCTCTTCTTTTTTTTTCGTTTTTGATTATTGTATTTTATCCAGATGGATAGTTTCGAAACGGATTGAATTTCAAATCGAAGAAAAAAAACACACACATGGGATCATCACTTGCCAATTAGTATGAGCCACGTACGACGATGACTGGTACGCAGATTGCGTCGTTTCTGTTTCCAATATACGCGCATATCTATGTGTATACGTATGCAAGCAACAAAACTTTGCTCTGCCCTTCGATCTTATACACTGATGGATCAAACACAGCAGGAAATTTATGCTTTTTCTCGATTTTTTTCTGATTGCTACCAATTCACGTTCCAATGTGCAACAGCAGGAATCTAACATCATCAATAGATAATATTGAAAACACATTTTATCATTTAGTGATTATTAGAGAACTGACAATCTAATGATCGATCAATCGAACGACAAATTTAATGGAATACGTCTTCACATATATCCGGATTCTTTGACAAAATCAAGAAAAAAACGAACGAAAGGAAGAGAGAGAGTTAAAAAAAACAAAATTCTCTATCATCGATCTTTCTTTTTACTACCACATGTGTATGCAGATTTTAATTGACTTATCAATAAATCATGTAGCAAACGACGAAAGTGCTTGATAAGCTCTCTCGTTTTCGTATACACATTTTTTTTCTCGGGCAGAACAGCCGCGACTTGTCAAAAGCAGCAACAACATCCGTACATACACACACATATACACACACATTTTTCTCTCCTGGGCGACGAACGACAACAAACTCGATTTGATTGGTCAAAAATTCTGATTCGTGTAGGATAAGGTTGAGAGAGAAAAAGAAAAAGTATGTCTTCATGATAGCGATTGGCAGTAGAAGGAGTACAACGAAGGAAGAAACATAGAGAGAAAGAGAAGAAAAAAAAAGAGAGAACAAGAGAGTGCGAGAGAGAGAAAAATCGACGCGAGAGAGCAAACCAACGATCATTGGAGTTGTTATTCTTATTACGACGAAAGAAAAAAATTGCTTGATGAGTAAGCATACGCTAGTAGCAGTCTCTTCGCGCTTCTCATATTATTTTTGATTATCGGGAAGGACTTGTATTTGTTTAACTAAGAAAAAAACTCTTCTTGTTGTGTGTGTGCTTGTCCAAGGCTGTCAAAAAGAGAGAAAGAGAGAGAGAGAGTAATAAAAACAGTCGATCAAATCGTAATTCTTCTGTTTATTATTACGAAAAACACACCATCGTCTGTCCCCATCGTCGTCATCATCATTCTCATCGTCATCAACAACATCACCCAGAAGCAGCAGTCAATTTTTTTCTGTTACACATCGACTAATCCCGTATTTGTTTTACTTGGCTCAGAGTTGCAATGTTATTATTATTATTTTTGTGTTATTGAAACCACGAGTGATCTCTGTGATACGAACATCATCACTATTATCAATATAAATATTAATTTGTGTTATTATTTTTTGTGTTAATACTTTATTTCTTCAAGACACATAGAAAAACAATAACAACAACAATAACGAAAAACAAAAAATGACAAATCCAAGTTCACCACCAAATGCTTCTTCCACAAACAATAATTCAACATCATCGACTCTATCCACAGCCAATTTTTCGAATTATTACGATCCAGCAACGGCTGCTGCAGCCGCTGCCGCCGCTGCTGCCGCTTACTACACTCCACTACCACCGACTTCAACCAATCGATTAGTTCAACCATCATCAGCTTCTGTTCAATCCTATGGTGTTCACCAAGCGAATCCATATACCGGCTATACCGATGCCTATCATATTCTTTCACGACAATCCACAGGTTATCCCTATGGTATGCCTTCTGTTAATTCCAAAGAAATGGCTAAACCAGCTATGAGTTATATTGCATTGATTACAGCGGCTATTCAAAATAGTCCTGATCAAAAATGTACTTTGAATGGTATCTATCAATATATTATGGATCATTATCCGGTATGTTTTCTTTCTTTTTTTTTGTGTCTGTGCAAAACAACGATCGAGTCTTATTCGTTTTGTTTTAGTACTACCGAGAGAATAAACAAGGATGGCAAAATTCAATTCGACATAATCTTTCATTAAACGATTGCTTTGTTAAAGTCACACGAGATGATAAACGACCAGGTTTGTTTCGCTGTCTGTTAACTGAAGACAAACAATTCTATACATTTTTCTTCTTCTTCATTGATGACAATAGGCAAAGGATCCTATTGGATGCTTCATCCTGATTCAGTCAATATGTTTGACAATGGTTCCTTTTTACGACGACGTCGTCGTTTCAAACAAGAAGCAGGAAATAATCATCATCGAAATCAACAATCAGGCGGAGGAAACGGACGAAATCGAGGTCAATTACATCACCGAGCATCGCCAAATCTAATCAGTCCAACATCCACAACACTAAATCCACTCGATCCACGACCGAATGGAACGAAAAATAGTCGTCCACGAAGCCAAGGACCAACATCAATGGGCAAAGAATCGCCTAATGACGATAGTGATTGTCTCGAATCACCAAGAAAAAAACATGCTGGCGGATATACGACTCCGAAAATGGAACCGGTGGAAGCAAGTGAATCAGGTGATCATTTATCAACATATGTTCTACCATCATCATCGAAAACTCCACCGATCCCAAATTCTCTTTCGACAACAATACCCAATTTTAATTTCATCGATCCAATGACAATGGCAGCTGTTATGTACGAACAAGCTGGCGGTGTTGGTTCAGCATCGACCACATCGAATTCATCGAATTCATCGACAACATCATCAACTAATTTTCGTTGTACAGATTCAATTCCTACGCCAAGTTCAGTTTCATTAGCTGCTGCCTATGCCGCTGCATCATCCACATATCCATCGTCATCATCATTGCATCCAACAAACAAAAGCAATCATCTTCATTCGGCACATCATATTCAAAATGGTAACACGAATCATCATCATAATGGTGCACATCTCTATTCACCAAATCCAGATTATGGTTCATCATCGAATGGATATTGGCCATATTCAAGTCAATCCTATTTTCCAAACACAACAAGACAGTATATGGTACCGCAAACACCTTCGTCATGTCCAATAACACCGACAGGAGTGTCTGACACATCTTCATCATCTCCTCAACAAGAGTTATCCTATCATACACACGGATCATATCCAACTATGCCTAAAATGCCCGGCAATTATTCAGCTAGTTATGAATTTTATCAACAACATAATCCGAAATACTGTTGAATATTCTCTTTGTTTGTTTTTCTTCTTCTTCTTCTTCTCGTTCAAAATGTTTGTTCGCATTTTCTTTTTCGGTTTTCTTCTTCTTCTTCTTCTTTTTTTTTCATTTTCAAATGTAGATAGTGTTTTTCTTGTGCGTGCGTGTGCGTGTTTATTAATGATCTTACTGGTATATTTCATCCTTTATTTTCAAGATGCGCTCCAAATTCTTGCTTTGTGATTATTGTGTTCGTACGCGTGTGTGTAAATGGATTGAATGAGCAAAGACATAGGCATTTTCACAAATAATTCGAATCTTTTTCTTTGTTTTGCTTGTTTCAATGAAGAAAGAAAACAAAAACTAAATATCATACTTGTGAATTGGCAAATTAGCGTAGAAGTTTCGATGTGAAAATTCCGAACTGCAAATAAAAATCATTCGAAATGACAAGTTTATTTTTGTTCTCTCTATTCGAAATGTTAAGATGATCTGAAGACCCAGATGGGAAATACTCGATAGATTCTGAAATACAATCGGTAATATAAATAAATATTTATTCAAGTAAATAGCCTGTTGACTGTTATCAGTGATACATGACTTTGTGCGTAGATGAGATAGTAAGTAGAATCCGTCTACATACACACGAGCACTTAGAACCATTTGAATAAATATCGAACTTAAAGATAACGATTCAATTAATCTACTACGTCGGAAAGATTTTTTCTGATGATAGAAATGTGAAGCCATTTAAAAAAGAGAACTTAATGAATTGAAAACAAGACAGTTCGATTGTGTTTTATATTTATGTTTTTCTTTGGGTTCTAAAAAAAGATTTTTTCCCTTTTCGAATTTATATACTTCAGTTTTATTTATTCTTAAAGTGAAAGAAAAATCATACCCTTTTTCTTTTTTTTTTATTATTAATAATTTCGTACGCGAATGATTATAATCAATCGTTTGCATCTTCAATTAATTTTTTTGCTTGTTGATAACAAAGATTCGGTTGAAAACTAATTTTTCGACAGATTTGCTCGTTATTTCTCGAGCACCAACTGTGCTCGATATTGAATAAAAATCTGGTGCATACACACAAAAATCATTTTTTTTGTATCTCACTTAAGTTAAAAGGAAAAAATATTTGTTTTCAACAACGATTAAACTTTCCAATCGATATGATATTTTAGTATTTCGTTCATTAGCTTGCTCATCATTCGATCGGTCATTGAAATATTCATTTTTTTCGTCTTCTTTCCTATCGATACGAAGGAGAAAGAAACAAAAATCGATGAAGCATATCGTTTTGTTATTGACACGACACGGTGAATCTTCTCCTCACATGGACATTTTTTTTCTCATTTTTTCTTGTTCATGTTTTGCTAAAACAAACGAATATTCACGTTTTTTTGTCTACATAACCTAGTATTTACAACAAGGGTGTGTCTACCGGTCAGGTTAGTTTCTCAACTCAAAAATTCTCCTTTTTTTAACCAAAAAATACAATCGCCACGTATCAGTTCTTGATTTTTTTTTCTTGTTCGTCGTCTTTGTGCTGATAGTTTATCACAGTAGAAGTATATGCACACATTCTTGTCTGTCACTAATGTGAATAAATTCATTTGAGGAACAGCTGTTACATTCTGCTTCATAAATCTCGTTTGAACAAAAGACAAACATCATAAGACGAAATTAAGAACTCAAGAAAAAGAAAGATGACGACGACAACAAGGAGAAAGGGAAATCATATCGAACGAAGAACTACGATTGAAGTTCGGTTGATTGCGCAAAAGTCGATCGAACAATGAGAGCAACGAGGAATTGTACAGCAAGAAAATTGAACACTAACGATGACCCAGAGGTAACAGCTGGTCCTTTTTTCATAAGACAACGAACAAGAAAGGAATCTATATTTTTTTTATTCTCATTTCACTATCAATCAAGTTTGATTGTCGTTCTAGAATTGAAATGTAAAATATAATAAAGCAAGTGAAAGGAAGAAAAAAAAGCAGATAGCCACCATTTATTCGTATTCATCGATTTTTTATTTTATATTTCGTGTCACAGTTGTGCGTGTGTATATTAGTCTTTCTCTCGATTTTTTTTCTTATTCTGTGCCGATTGACACCATTTAATATTATTCTTTCTTCGTCTTCTTCTTTTTTTTGACTAAATATCTCAATAATTTTTTTGTGACTCTTCCTCCCACTATCATCTGTCTCTTACTTTTCTACTGTGTCTTTGAAAGTGACTATTAGTACGCTATTAAACCTGAATTGTAAACGGGTTCGCACGCATTCGCCGACCACGTTGCTGTCTTCAATGACGTCGTCATCATCTTCATCGCCGTCGACAACAGCCGTGGTATCCAACGCGAATGTTGAAACTAATTCTTATAATCATAAACAATATCTATCTCTATGTTCAATTATAACGGCTGGCTTATTAAACGAGGATTTAGGTTCAGATGAACAAGAAATTATTGAAATGATCAATCTTATTATTGATGTTGACGAAAGAAAAGTTAGTTCGATTCATTCGCTTTCTTCTCTGAAGGAAAACTGTTGGAATTTAGATGGTCGCTCTGCATCGTCAATACATACGACCGATTTTTATCGAACAATTAAATGAGGATTACAAGCAAATCAATGGAATTGATGAAGAACTTTTGTTTTCTTCAGAATTAGATCTCGATGGAGCCATACGAAAAGTAAATGTTCTCTTATTCGACGAGAAACAGATAATTTAATTTTTTTTCAGTTCGATACATTTCTACGTGATCGTTATTTACATCCTGATTATGGAGTAAATCTAACAATTATCTGTGAGAATTGTCTTCCTCTACGTCAATGTCTTCATCCTGAAAGTGTAAAAAAATCAACTACATCTTTACCGAGTTATTATTGGTCTTATTTTGATTTAAAACATGAATTTGAACATATGTATAATACATCTGATGCTCACGATTTGAGTGCAATGCTCGAAAGTAATTATCTATTGAGTTCGTAGAATAAAAAAGAAAGAAACGACAAGGATTGCCCTTGATATGACGCTTTTTTTTCTAAAAGAAACGACCGATGCTAAGCTTTTCAAATATGATATCTAATACTTTCTGCTTTTGTTGTTTCTCTTCTTTCTTAGAATTGTCAATTTGTTCTATTGATGAGACTGATTATTGTTTACGACATGCGAAACAGATGGAATTAATTGTTTATCAAATGTTGAATGATGGTGAGTTCGATCGAAAAGAAAACATCGATTCGAAACTTCGAAGTTCGTTTAGGTCATCATTTTGATCAACCTGAACATATAATGGCTAATTTACAGCAAGGCATTTGGTAATAAAGTGACTTTTGTTGTTCAAAGATTGAAAAGAAAAATTTTGATTATTTCTGTTTTAGTTCCTTGGAAGACAATATCGAAGACAGTACAGTCATTCGAGCACGAGGTTTACCGTGGCAATGTACAGATCAAGATGTCGCAAAATTCTTTCGTGGTCTTGACATTGAAAAGTATGTCGACGACGTTTTCTTGTTTTTTTAAATTAATTTTTTATTCTAGAGGTGGAGTTGCCCTATGTCTGAGCAGTCAGGGCCGTCGAAATGGTGAAGCACTCGTTCGTTTCGTATGTGCTGAACAACGTGAATTAGCTCTTCATCGTCATAAACATCACATTGGCCAACGTTATATTGAAGTTTACAAAGCAACAGGGCGTGACTTTCTCAATGTTGCTGGAGGTAATCATTTAGTTGACTTTATTTTTCATATTACGTCTATTTGTTTAATCGAACTTGCCGGATTCACGTTCGTCTTTCTTTCTTCTTCTCTTGCGAAATCATTTCTCAGGTATCACAACCATTTCGAAATGCTTTCTGTTAAGTAGTTCACACATATAATGAAGAGAGAAAGTAAAAAAAAAGAAAGTAAAAAGAAACGATTAGAAGAAAAAGAAAAGTAAAAAGAGCTTCCTCTTGTGAGAGCAAATATTATTTATTTGTTGTTATTGTTGGCTTTAACTACAGATCATCTGATATGTCACTTAACTGCACCGAGAATAGGTGTATGTATGTATGTTAAAATGAAAAGGATTCTTTTCTTTTGCATTTGACGCGGCTAGCAATTTCATCTTTTCCTTTTGCTGTATTTTCGAGCTTCCGGTCGGTCGTCGATCATTAGCGAATGACAACATTTCGATCTTGGTAGGTTATGCAAATAAGAATGAAAACGAAAAGAAAAAAGATGAAGACGATGAAGAAAAAGAAGAAGAAGAAAGTGGACGAATATCTCTATTTACTTGAGGATTAAAAAGATTCACTTGCGAATAATAATTGCTAGTAGAAAATGAGCTCGAAAAGGCAACAGACAGAAAAGAGAGAACGGTAAAAAGAAACAAAGATGTGACAAACATTGACTAAATGAATGAATAACTGTAGAACAGATCATTATTAAATAGCATTCACTGCATGTCTACGTCTATTTATCTGATGTCTTAGTAAACAGAACGAAATATATGTATCAGACATCGATATTGATGAGTTTTGTCAAAGTAAAATATTGAATGAATTAAAGAAAAAGAACGAGACTCGGTTAATCTCTTCTTCTTCTTCTTCTTCTTCTTCTTTCTGTATTGAAAGTAAATAATTAGAAATCTCTTTGACACATATAGATGTATGTATATGCATATTGTTCCTTTGTCATGATCATCATCATCATCATTGCCATTGCATATATTGAGAAAGAAAGAGAGAGAGAGGGATTCAAAGGACAACAATTGAGGTGAATTTGTCTTCTTCTTCTTTTTTTTCCTTTGTCGAAAAGAGAAAATGAAGAAGAGAGAAAGGAAAGAGAGAAAGAGAATACCCACTTGTCAGTCGTCATGTATGTGTGTTCAAGCTACTAATATGTCTGTCAACGAACAACAACAAAAACAGCAGCAGTAACAACGAAAATTTATCGTTCTTACTATTAATGTTGATGCTTGTCAGACGTGTTAAATACTTTACTACTTCGATCCGATGTTCTTTCTTCATCATTCATTCTCTTTTTCTCTTTAATCGAAAGTGGTGGTAAATAATTGACGCCGGTAAGGTGTCTCTTTCATTTTTCTTCTCTTTAACGTTGTGCACAGAGAAAAAAAACGAAGAAGAAGAAGAAAAAATCACGTCACACACACAAACACGCGCAACAAATTCTCTAAGGTTTTACCTTTGTTCACATATACATTCATTCACATACACACATACACATACGTCAATACACGTCACTGTTCAATGTGAAATCCTTTACATCAATGGGCAATACAAAAGGAGTGTCCTATAATGGCAATTTGTATTATCATTATTTAAATTATCTTAAAAGTTCGTATAGAAAACTTGGAATCAATTCATTCTTTGTCTTTTGTCCTTCTGGTAGTTCGAGTTTGACACGTCTGTTTTTGATTAAAATCCTATTATCAAACATAGAGAGTAGAACATTTATTTATTTGAGCAGTATGTTTCTTTTTCATGTCGAAATTTAGTGAGATTGTTACTGTTTAATTCCATATTCATTCTTTGCTTTTCTTTTCCTAGGATCAAATTCCGAAGCTCAAGCATTTTTACAGCGTGATGGTCAAGTTATCATACGTATGCGTGGTTTGCCATTCGATGCTACTGCTAAAGATGTGGTGAGTACAAACATATTGTCATCTTGATGTCTGCCTATGAATAATTCCTAGAATATATTTGAGTGGTGTAGTAGTATTCTATTCTATTGCAGATAAATCGAGTCGATGATGAAATAGAAAACACAGGTACAGAAAGAAAAAAAAATCAACAAAGCGTTTGGTTGTCAAATAAATGCACGCGGGGAAATCTTACCATCATTCATTGTTCTTTCTCGTTTTGTTTCTCTCTCAATCTCTTGCGGGCAGTGGGAAGGTTGCAGTAAAATGATACTACGGAATTTTCTCTCATATCGTGTGTATATGTGAAGGGAAAAAGCAGCTGTAGAAACAGCAAGCATGAATAAAAAGTACGTTGAATTGAAACAATAAAATATAAATAAAGAAGAAAAAAGAACGAAATACGTAAAAATTGTTTGGGGGTTAGGGAATAGATTTGCGTGACTTATATTATGACGATAGGGGAAGCAGGGGCATTGAGTGTGCAGAATGTACATGTTTGTGAGACGCTTTAACAAACAACAAAACATCTTGGGAATTGGATGGTTGACGGTGGTTATAAAAAATGTGTGTGTGTGTGTGCGACTGCAATTTAATAATAAATATGAAACTATATTTAACGCCATAGGAAACGCCTTTGGGAAAAGTAAATCTATTTGTTTCTAATCTAGGTGAAAACAAAAAATTGATTAGATTGTTCGAAATATTAGAAAATCAAATGGGTCTTCTTTAGAGTAAAAACAAAAGAAAGATCAGAAAAAGATAGAGAGAACATATTTTCATTTTGCACGATTGATATGTAATTTTGATGAAATCATTAATTCGTAGGGGCAGATAATCGCTCGCTGGTTTTTGGGGTGCATCGAAAACTAAATCGATTTTTTGTTTTCTTTGTCGTGTTTAGATCGAATTTTTTACTCGTGGAGATCTGCCAACGTATGTCGTTGATAATGAAGAAGGTGTTCTATTCGTTCATTATCCCGATGGACGAAGTACAGGCGATGCTTTTGTTATGTTCAAAACTGAACAAGAGGCAGTACAAGCTTTACTTAAACACAAGGAAATCATGGGCGCAAGATATATTGAATTATTTCGAAGTACGACTGCTGAAGTACAACAAGTATTTCGTCGTAGTCAAGATCCGAAGAATTTTCAAACATCATTGAAAGATATTCCATTTGCACCGTTGCCAATCTTGCCGCCCGAAATGTTATCAGTTGGAAATAAACGAGATTGTATTCGTGTTCGAAATCTACCTGTTGAATCTGGTATCGAACAGATTTTAGAATTTCTTGGCTCTCATTCACAACATATTGTAAGACATTTTCTTTGTTCGAAATTTGCTTTTTTTTCAAAAATATTTTTGTTTGCAGGTTGCACAAGGTGTGCATATGGTTTATAATGCCCATGTATGTTCTTTTTGATTAATATAGAAAAGATTTTACATGTTTTTCGTTTTAGGGGCAACCATCAGGTGAAGCATTTATACAGATGGATTCTGAAGCTGCTTCATTCAATGTCTCAGCACATAAAAATAATAAATACATGTTTTTCAATGGTAAAAAGCGATATATCGAAGTGCTACAATGTTCAGGTGAAGATATGAATAATATTCTACTTGGTCTTGTTCCATCGAATTTAATGACACCTAATGTTCAACGTCAACCAATGTATTCTCCTCATCGTGGTATAGAATACGCTTCAATGAAAAAAAAACTTTCTACATCTATTTATCTAGCTCCACCACTTGTACCTATTTCTACGATTCCATCACAAATGCTTCCACCCACAATGCCTATTTCTCTTGGTGCTCCTCCATCTCAAGCTGCAACAGCGACGAATACTGCTCTCTCTACACCTCAACCTCCAACATCGTCTGCATCAGCAACAGCCGTTATGAATGGGCTTCATCCGAATGCTGCCTACTATCCTATGCAATTCGTATACTATCCGACGCAATCTATCTCGCCATCGATCTATTTACAAGCTGGACATATGCATCCAGGTCCTGTAACACTTGTACTGCGAGGTAACTTTCCATTATTCTTTTAAAATGACGAATATTTTAATTCTTTTTTTTTGTCTATAGGTGATAATGGCCAATATTGATGAATCTTTCTGTGTATAAATTCTAAAGAATAATTTTACTTGATGGTCTTTCGTCTGAATCTTTTTGTTCCCATCCCATATAAGACAATGCAGTGAAACAATTGTTTTTGTTTTTCTTTTCTCTATGCAAACTATCATGTATACTTTTTGCTTTAAATTTAAACAACCATACTGAATTGAAGTTTTTTTCTTTCTTTCAATGTCAACAGTAATTTATCTGTTGTTCTTTATACCGTACTCACATCTTCATTACTATTATGCATCTTCCATTGTACTCTCATTTGTTTCTTTTTGTTCCATTTTGCAACATTCTTTAAATTATGAATAATGTATCCATTTTTTTCTTTTCTTTTTCTTTAAAATAAATACAATAATTTTGATTATTCCATATTACGTACGTACATCAAGATTTCATGCGATTGAACTATCTTTTGTGAGTTCGAGTTCACGTGATTTATTTGTGATTTTTAAATGATCTAACTCAGTTGCTATTTCCCTGGTAGTATCTCTATCTGATGAAGAAACATTGATCTAAAAGGTAAGTCGAGTTGCACAAAAGCTGTATATTCGCTCATCGACTAAACTAGCGCCATCTGAATAAGTTTCTATAATTGAACTATTATACAGTAGTGTCCGATTTGAAAGTTGAATTCAATTGAAATTTCAACTTTCAATTTTCAAATTGGACATGTATGAAGTCGAACTAATTCATCGCCTTAAAGAGAAGCATTCTTTGTTCACGTCCGCTTTTCTCGTACAACTTTCATTAGATAGTCACCAGATCGATAATAAATCAATTAATTACTTGAATTATTTTCCTTCCAGATTCTATTTAAACTCATGTGCTCGATTGAACAGGACCGAAATATATACACTCTCAGTAATCTTGAAAACAAAATCTTATATACTTTTATTTATAACTATACTCTGGTTTGATCGATAGATTAATCAATCAATCGAATCCAATCAATAATGAAACCATCGGATCGTTATTTGCGGAGCGAAGAAATCTACGTCTGCATATGAAGCAATATGAAGGTAAAATCATATCTAACGTTTTTCTCCAACTATATCTCTCTAAAATTTCAGATGCCCTGAATGATTCCAATCGTGCCATTGAATTCAATCAACAAAATATCGAGACACTCTCAGTAAAGTGGTAAGTAATAAAACCTAATTTTAACACACTTCAACATTTTCTTTCTTTTTACTTTTCAGCGGATTTATTGGCAAACTACAACCATAGATCCAAATACTTATCATCACTATATCAGCCGCCATCAGTGTCCTGTTCTACTACGCCGAAGTAAAACATCTCGTTCAAAGACTTCAGCAATAATATACATACATCTATCGGGCATCAACAAGAACAAAATAACATCCAAACGACACGATTTTAATAAAACATCAATCCTCAAATCATTCCAACAACACAGCTTTTCCCCGATCACACGAATTCAATATCCCACTGAACAGCTTTGTTTGTATTCCATGACGATTTAAGAACATGCCTCGATTTGTTAATATTGTCATGGACTCTTTCTTTCATAAGCAAATTTGATTAATCTTTTTATGCAGAGAAAATTAAAATGACGGATGTGTTCAAGTAGAATTTGGGTTTGATGTTTCGAACTCAGCTGATTTATTTATTTCGAATTCTTCTCATGGCACACAAAACGAAAAAAAGAAAAAAAAAACTTTTCTTTTTTGGTTAAATCAAAAACAACAAAATGTTCTTTTATTCATTTTTTGTTAAAATATTCTACGGATGTTGAATATGTTCAATTGTTTGATTTAAGAAAGCCAGAAGATTTAATTTCGATCGCTTTCGTCTTTTCGTGCCAATGGTGTATCACGTTTCTTTCGAAATGAACAGCCTTCTGTAAGACGAGCTTTGCCACCTGATGGTGAGCAAAGTACATAATTACAACCAACGCACAAGACAACTGTTTGTGCATGACTGAAGACTAAAAATGAAACGAAAACGAAATGAAATGTTGTCTATTTATTTCATAGGAATAATTACCTGTCGTGATTTTATAGCAACCTGGACATTTGACATCCATAAAATATGAATTTGGACTTTGAACAAGTCGTTTCTTTTTGTGTTTACGACGTTCTTGGTCGAGTGATGGATGAAGAAGATCTTTTGCTAAAGGCATGTTTTGTTAAATAATATTTATCTAAAAAGAGAAAATAAATAAATCTCTATTGCATGAACAATATTCTCTTATTGTCTAATTGTTTTTTTTCCTTCCCGTTTTTTCTATCTGAACAGTTGAACAAAAAAAAGGCGAATAACCGAAGAAACTAATGTTCAGACTTATTCGAAAGTGTCTACGAAAGCAACGAAGAACACAAAGCAGAAGAGAGCATAGAAATAAATATCAATAAACCGGAAAAGAAAAATAAAATCAAGTCAAGTCAATGCTTGAGATCGTTCGATTATTTAAAATATTTCGCCGCACTTATCGAAATTAGCTTTTCGACAAATAATTCCGAATCTAAAATGGCGATATGTGCGGCACGACCGATGAGATTATTGGTTCCTGATGGAATATTATGAAATGTACTGTAACGAACGAATGTGATCGATGGATTTCGAAGTATTGGATCGAGTAAATTGTGAAACATTTCGACATAGACTGAGCCTGAAGGAAATCAATTCGTTATTCGAAAAAGGGTGAATTGATAATTGACTAACCGTGAACGGTATCGGTTAAAGCCGATTTACACATTTCAATTCGTGCCGAATGAAATGGAACGTATCGATCTTGAGATGAAGCAACGAGTAGAATATTTTTAAAAAATTCCAAACCTAAATCGAAAAGATAAGATCAATGATTCGCTCGTTGTTGTTGTTTTTTTCGACATACATGGTTGTTGACTTAGATTATATACATAAGTTTTGCGTAGATCTAAGTGATCTTTCAATGACATTTGAGCTAAACTTATTGATTTTTTCCATTTCTGCATGATCCACATTCCTAAATCGATTTCTTTTCAACTTCAAACCGTTTTTCGATCATCGAAATTCTACCTGTATTCACCAGTCCACTGGTATTATACAATGTGCCTAGATGCGGTCCTGACAATGACAAATATGTATAAAGTAGTTTTCTGTAGGATTTAAATCGTTCGTGTGCAACTGTCGCACGTATAATCAGATTTCCTAACGAATGTCCAACGAAACTCAAACGTTTAACACGTAAATTGTATCGATCGATGTAGGAATCGATTTCGTCGATTAAATGTGTGACCATGACATCGATATGATCGAATGTTGTCGCATGATTTGCTGAGGACATGAGAAAATCTAGTTGACTTGTTGGTAGACAGAGTTCGAGGTAAGTTTTTATGAGACGAAGATCGGCCGAATTGCCATCGAGACCGTGCACACAAACGATCAGATGCAGACCATGAGAATCGAAAGGAATGATTTCTTGAGAGAAATATGGAACTGGTGAAATCGGTATCGAATAATCCGAATAGAAGAGCAAATTCGACGAATGTTTAGATGATATTAAAGCTTTTAATTTCTCTTTATGAACAACAAATCTAAATCGAGAATATTTTTGAAAGAAAAAAACAAAGTTTAAGAGTAAGAACATACTCGATTGTTTGACTATTAATCGACGAATTCGTTTGTAGTCGGTCGTAGTCGTAGGAAGTTTCTTTATGATTCGTTGTTTTTTCCATTAAATTCAACTGATTTTCTTCATCAGTGAGACCGTTGAGTAGCAGCGGATCGATATCACTCGTACAGTTTTTTTCCAATTGTAAAGTTAGGTCAAGAACTGAATCGAGAGACGTTGCATTGACAGCACCAGTTTGATGATCTGGTTGTGCAAGAAATGTCCTCGTTGGATAATGAGTTGTTGCTGCAGATGTTGATAAAGATCTAAGTGGTTTCGGTTGAACACTCGGTCGATCTTTGGTATTGGCTTTTCGACGGTATGATTCACGAAGAACTTTGGATTTCATACTTGAATCCACGAATGCCGATGGATCGTCTGTCGTGAGGAAAACTTCTTCATCGTTGTTTTTGGTTTTATTTGCTGTTGAAGAGAGAAACGCCGGAATAATCGGCGAGTCAAGATGATTGCCGTGACTGTGACTTCGATGAAATGAAACATCGGGTAATGATTGACCGCGAGATGATTTCGTGAGACGTATCGATGGAAATGCATCGACATTATCGTCGAGTTTACGAATTGAAGTTAATTTAACAGCAGATTCATTCGAAAGAGCTAAAACAGGATTTGTATTCGATGATTTACGAGTTCGAAAGGGTGAAGCAAGACTTTTAATTGATTGACGTGTTAGAGAAGGCGAAGGAGGAGTTGACGGTTTCGCAAGAGCAGATCTAGCCCGTTTTGTCAATGGAGAACTAACTGACGATTTCTTTGGTTCAATTTGTTGTTCTATTCAAAGAATTTTTGAGTAAAAATCTTGCGCAATAATTATGAAATCTTACGAATTTTGTCATTTTCCTGTTCACTTGGCAGATAAACCTCTTCGATTAACACAGGTAATGTATCAGGCACTCCATCGAGTTCGACACATTCGATAGGCAAATGTGGCAAATTCGAATAGTACAAAGAATTTCGAACTAATTCATAGAAATCCCCGTACGTATTACTTCTATTCGAAAAGCAAAATCAACAATCGAAAACTAAAAACTCAATTTCCTACTCGTTGACAAGAAGATTTATTCTCGATGTTTCACGATGGAAAAAACCTTCGGACAAACGTTTCACCTATCGAAAAAAAACAGAACATTATATAGCAAAGTTATTGCGCAAGAATGAATCATCCTACGCGTTTCAAATGGTATTCTTTCGCAAGAACATTCATCGTCGTTTGATGGAACGTAAATGTCTGATTGAATTGTCCCCAGAGCATGATATTTTCAGCTGAACATTGAGCGATATGTGCATGAGCAAGATTATCAATCGTATGAATATCATCAAGATTCTAAATTCCAATGATCAACCAAAACAAGACAAAAAAGAAAACAAATTCTACTTTGAGTTTATCACAAAGATGTTTCAATTTCTGTCGGCATTTTTGATGTTCTAAAACGAACGAACGAATGTGTTTATTTCGAATGCAAATCAGTCGAATTTACGATGTTCGGGTTGACGTTCATTCGCTGGCAAATGCTCGGTCAGTTTCTCGTAGAAATCTTGAAGAGATTCGTACGCCGAAAGAAGAATTTCACAAAGATTATTATGAAGTTGATAGGCACGATCGAGTAAACTTGGATTCAGTTGATCAGTTGTTATCTAAACAAAGGCGAAAATGTTCATTTCGATGTTGAATTCGACTGACTTGTGAAAGATCTTGACCGAAAAGGAAGCTGAATAACGATGTTCGTTGAACATTCGGTCTGAAAAGAGTTTTCTTAATTTGATGAAAATCTTTGTTTGACTTTTACCGATCGAATACATAAGGTGGAATCAAGCAGATCAACGATCCGTGTATCGTTGCGGTCACAGCAGATAAATGGAAATAATCGAAAAATACTGGCAAATGAGTATGAAGTCCTAGACGAGGATTAAAATGAAGTTTATAACATCGACTACAGAGTTGCTGCATCGTCGATAATTTGTCTTGTCTAAGAAAAAGATTTCGTCAGATTTCGAAGGATTCAAATTCAACATACGAATATTCTTTATCGATAAAATATAATTCAATACACAGTTGCATATCCATGCGGTTAAAACAATCGGTAATCTTAATAGAAGAGAAAGGAAAAACAACAATCGAGATCAAGCTTTGTTCGAAAGTTCGATTACATTCTGAGCATCGAGAACGACTGAAAGTTTGAAATTAAATTGATCATCGAGTTCGATCTCTTCGTTTTTATAAATAATGAAAAATGTTTTACTAACACCCCAATCATTAAATATACAAGCGGGATAGATCTGATCATTGGAATCATCTAATCAACAAAAACAAACAAATCAAAAGGCTCGACTTTATTTTCATTTACCAGGAGTCGATATAACTTCAGATGTAAGTTCAAGTTTCGTAGCCGATTGAACTTTTGGAGCAAATTTAACTCCAGCACGAATTTGATAATAACTAAATAGGATTTAATTAGTTTGTTTTCATCGTCTTTTAGTTCGTGTGTTTACCCTTGAACAAATAGATCGATGTTAAAGAATTTCCTTAGTTCAACGGTTAATTCGATTTCGGCCTGTATATCGGCCATAGTTTGTATCTAAATGAAAAGAGCATTTTTGACAAAAAAATGCAGTCGAACAAGTGAATTAATCGAACCTTCTATAGATAATCGATGGATCTATAGTTCATTCTCGATTTTACTGAAAATCAACGGAGAGTTTTTGATATTTCGAGAAAAAACAACGAAAGCAATTCAATGTTTGATAGAAAGAACGAGCAAAAAAGAAGAAAGAAAGAAAATATTCTCAAAATCTAGAGAAAATAATAAACTAGTATACACACACACGCACTGTTCTTCCAAAAGTTATTTTATCGATCGATTTTTAATTGAAAAATAAAAGTGAAATTCGAATAAAAAAACAATTTTTTTTTATTAATTTAACAAAAAACGAGATTTTTCTTTCGGAATATGGCAAATATTATTTTATTGACAGAACAAATAGCGACAACGAATTCGATTGGTGTTACTAATGACGAAGAGATATTCTCCGGATCGATGCTCGATTATTGGAGAAAACAACAGCAGCATAACAGAGGAAAAACGCGCATCGACGGCCGACTGACAAATCGAAAAAATTGAATATAATTAAAAAGCATTTGACAGTTCATCGAGTGAATACGAATAGCACTTGTCAATCTCTTTGTTTTGCTTACTTAACCAAATCAAAAATATCTTCCGTCGAGTTCGTTTTTTTTTCTTGCTTTGTTTTTTTTCTATTTCTCAGTCTTATGAATCATATTTATATCGATCTATGTTTTTTTCTCTCTCTTTCAGCTATTTGATTCATATCGATAAATATAACTAGATAAACACGAGAGCCTGATTATTCATAAGTCGTCAAATCGAACGCTGTTCGTCGTTTTTCTTTTTCCCCGTTGTTGGTCATTGACTCGAATAGAAAACATAATGGTAACTGTGATAGCAAATCAAGATGAATTAATTACACCTGTACATAACGGTGTTCATGCTGGATCGAATGATAATGAACGAACGTTTATTAAAGATTACCAAGAGGTATATTCACAGAAGAATATTGTAGGAAAATTCGTGATTTTTGTGTTTTAGGTGGATTTTCATCGATCGAATTCTTGTAAACCTTTACCCGCAATAATCGATGATAAATCTGAACAATCATCGGTAAGTGATGAGTGAACTTTTGGGAAGATTAGATAGATAGATTATTGATCTAAGGACACAATTCGAATGTGTGTTCTTTGAAGATCACAAGAATTGATTGGAGTATATTTTTTCGTTCTTTAGATTCAAGGAACGTATTTTGTTCAAATCGATGCATGCAATTCACTGAACAATGACGAGAATTCGTTGTTATTAATATTAACCGATGGAATTTCGACTGTGAAAGGCATTACGATTGAAGCAATTCCTAATTTAAAGTAAAACAAATGATAAATCAACGAAAATGTTTCGATTGACATGAAATTGACTTTAGTTTGAATGTAAGACCTGGTTGTAAATTGTTATTAACCGGTGTAATTCCAATAAAAAATGGTCTTTTGCAATTATCATGTGAGAATACACGTTTTCAATACGGAAGTAATACATATCCACGACCGAAATCTGCCTATCGAGTAAATCGATTGTCTTTTGAATTAAATAAAATATTCAAATCTTTTTCTTCTTCTTCTCAGGGACGTGGAGGAGGCGGATCTTATCGCGTTTCGAATGAAGGACGACGTAAGTCCTTCTCTATTCACAATCATCATTTTCATAGGTCATGTCGACTTATGTTTTGTTAGGTGCGAACGGAAATAGTACCAATCGATATGATAATTCGACTGGTGAAACCAATTTTCTCAAAGGACCACCACCGAAAACAACACTCATGGATTTTATGACGAAATTAAAGTTGACTGATGATGTCAAAACAACTCCTGATAATCATGAAAGTTCGACAACGAAAGATCAACGTCGTCGAACTCATGAAAATTCGACGACAATCGATGAGTCGAATGCCACGTCTCAAACGACAACAGATTCGAATGAACAAATGACCTTTCAACAAGATGAAATCAATGATCAAGTGGATTCGGAAGATGATCCAACGCATTCGAACTATCGCGAGAGAAGAAATCCTTTACCACCAAGGTTCGTCGACCTACTTTTCTTTTTTTTCCTTCGTTAATATTAAAAAAAAACTAATCAAAGGAGTCATTCAACTAGAAACATAACCAGGAAATCGGATTAGTTCATTGAGTTTGTGCATACTTTTAGACTTCAACGTGCACAAGAAGAACGAACACGTCGAAATACTGTTCGTTATTACGATGAACTCGGTTATGTGCCAACAAATGAATCAAGTGAACCATATCACAATGGTACAACAACAAATCAATCATCGTCTTCCTCATCGTCCTATTCACGACACGGAGATCAAACATCTTATGCATCCACTATGAATCCATATGCAAATCTCTTGACAACAGTCAACGGTTCTTTTCAGCCTCATCTCACCTATTTTCCCACAAATCCCAGCCCATTTGTTTACAATCTCGCTGGTATTCCGAGTCCACAATTCGCTAATCCAGCAGATCCACTCGCATTTTGCTATGGTGCTCCGTATGCAACTCCGTATCTTCCGACGTCGGTGAGCAATATGTATAATAGTGAATCAAAAGGAGAATTATCATCGAATGTACAAAGCAGTTCATCGGTTGATGATAATGCAAATGAATCTCAACAAGATGAACATCAATCTCAAATGTCATCGTCATCATCAGTCAATGAGACGAATGCAAATTCTGAACAAAGTGAAACAAATAAACAACGAGATTCGAATTCATCAGTAGGAAATCGACTGAATTTAACGTTTTTTTTTATTATTAAATTTCGTTTTGAATAGAATCCACGACCACGTTGGAAAATCGGAGATTTGTGTTTAGCAAAATGGAGTGAAGACCGAGAGGTAGATTCACATGTGCAAATCAATCGAAAATAATCATCGATGTTTGTTTGTTTGTTTGTTTCAGTTTTATCCAGCAACTATCGTTCAAATACACCCACCAACTTGCACTGTTCTCTTTCGTGATTATAACAATTATGATCAAGTGCATTTCAGTGATTTAAAAGTTCTATCTGATGTAAATCAAAATCTTGTTTCTCTTGAATTTCATAAAACGAAAATTCTTTTTCTAGTATCCATACGTCACTCCTCCGCTCGTTGATTCATCAGCAAGTGCATATTATCCCCAACGTTTACCTTACTATCCTTCGCCGATCGATGGATATATCATCATGCCTGAAGCTCCTCCATTTCCATTCAATTCAGCTGGTACATTATGCATGTATGTTCCACCGATGACATCTGTTCCTCGTTCGAATCGTTATTCAAATCGACAAGAAAACGGTCTTGCCAATCATCAAGTCAATGAAACGACGAACGATACAAGTATTAGTAATTCATCAACAGTATCCAATGATGCTCCATCAACAACACTAGTCATGCACGATGATCAACAGGAAGAAAATAGTCAAACTAATGAAGATCAATCAACGCACAACAAATCATCGGATTGAAAATCTTGTGTACAACTATGTTCTAATTAGTAAATCTGTTTTTTGTTCATCATGTACACATCGATGTTTTACAGTGAAGATCTTCTAACTTTTAATTTTCTTCTTCGTCTCAAACAAAACAAAAAACAACTCTGTCACAACATGGTTTTCTTTCTGTTTAATCATTGTTTTTTTTTCTCTGGCTTCTATGTGTTTATCATTCTCTGGCGCATTCACATCGTTTGTGTTTATTTATCTACTCTTTGTAAATGCTTCCCTCACTCGTCCTTCCGTTTTTACGTTTTTTGTCTTTTCAATTTGACGTGTATAAATAGGGAGCTTAACAATCATTCATTTACCCTTCGTTTCTCAACAAAAGACAACTATGCTAATCTTTATCATTGTGAATATTCTTTCTTCTATTTGTTTGTATGTATTATTCGAAAAAAGAAACACACACATTCACATTCACACATAATGCTTGGTTTTCGGTTCTTTTTTTTATTATTTGTGATGTGCGATGATTGTTATGATTTTTTTTCCTTCTTTTCTTTTCTGGTGACGATACGATGATGCTCTGTCTTATATTTGTGTATTCTTCTTCTTCTCACGTAACTGCTGTTGCTACTGCTATTCTTGTCTCTTGAACGTATACATGCTTTTTTTTTTGTTTCGTTTCAATGTGTCGCTTTTTTTTAACGTTCTTATTATTATCATTGGAAAGAGAAAAAAAACTGAAATTGGTTTTTAAACAAGAACATATTGAATATTAAACAAAAAAATAATAATAATAAGTTTCGTCACAACAGATACGTCAAAAAAAAACAAAACGAAATTCTCTTGTTTATTTGAATTGATTTTTTTTTCTCATTATTTTATAGACAATGACAGATGTTAATACCAATGACTATCAGTCTGTATCATCACGAGTCGGTGATGAAACTAATAATTCATTTCTACTAAATCAAAGTCATATACCAATGGATATTGATGATAATTGCGATGATGTTCTAACAGCAAATACGACCGAAATCAATGGACATAGTTCGCCAACAATTGAGAACGGAAATTCTAATCAAGAAACTAACGAGGATATATATCGTCAAGGGTAATTTTTCGATCTTAATCATCGATTTCGAACTGATCAAAAATAGATTTTATTTAGTTTGTCTAAAAATCCGGTTTTAAACAAATCATTTGATGTTTTACCACAAGCTAAAGACGATGATATACCTTCAGCTGATCCTATTGCAGATACGAGTGTAAGTCAACGAAAAGAAAAAAATAAATCGAATTCCCCAGGAGAAATTTTGTTTTTATTTGCAGATTACAAATACGAATATTCTCGATACGACAGTTGAATTACCAAATAATAATAATAATGATGAATTTCACGAGAAATCCTTTGGTGAGATTCTTTTTTAGTTTTCCTTTTGTTTAATATAAAACAAAATATTTATTCTAGGAGATCTAGAAACATCGCACACTCTTAACGAACAAGCACATTTGCCCAATCAATTTTCTCGTAAACCAATTTTTGTTAATTAAATATTATGGAAAATGATCGTGTTTTTTCTTCTTCTTCTTTACAGTTGAATATCCTTATGTCATTCCTCAGCCAGCTGAAAATCTTGAACCAACATCACCATCATCATCCATAAATTCCATGGACAAAGTAACAGCATTGGCAAAAAATATGAAATTAAATGTTAATAAGTCATTTGAAGATCAAGGTAAACTATCGAATAAAACAATAAATTTCTCATTGAACATTGACCTTTCTCTCATTCTTCTTGAAGAACCTTCAACTCCTGCGTCGAACAATGAACAAAAATTTGACACGAACACATTTGTTCTCAAGAAAAAAGAACGACGAAAAATGCCAACACCAGCCAATGAAAATAGTTTTAATACTGTAGGATCACAATTTCTTGTTTTGAATAAGAAAATCATTTGTGTTTATTAGACAAGCAATGATACTCCGCCGGATATTTCGAGCAAACAATCTCCTTTCACTACGCCGTTAACATCTTTAGACACTGCTGCAGCTTCTCGATCAACAACTTCACAACCACAACCACAACCGTCCGTAGATCCGACACGAATCATGTAAGGCAGCTAGTCTCGCGTTCTCTTTTTTCTTCTTCTTACCAATCGATGAATACTTGCGGAGAACGAGCAAAAAAAACGTCAACTTTCTTTTTTCCTGTTCTTGGTGTCCATGCATTGGCACATCACGCTCGTAGGCCTCTATAGTTGTGTTTTTTTCTTCTCACTTGCTCTCCATTTACAAACCAATAAGTCGACATTATTGAAATATGACTGATGAAAAAGAAAAAATTTCAACTGTTCCAACCAACAATTTAAATACTCGATCGTTGACGGATTTTATGAACGAAGAAAAAACGATCTTTCAACCGCCGAACGAATCCGAAATGATTAAGAGTTTAATCATGACAAACAACGAAAATCCAATGGAGAAATCATCGTTATTTCGTTCGCTAATTGAACATACTGAACCGACAGCTAATGCTCGACAACTAACCGAACATTTTTCTCTACCTGAACGAGATCAGAAACTTTCGAAAAATCAGCAAATTGACGAACATCTTTTACGTCCATTTAGTGAATGTGTCGAACAATATTATCGCATACTCTATCGAGTCTGCGAATGTACAGAAGAATTAAAACAAGAACTACGACAAGTGAAAAACGAACGCGATCAAATGAGCGAAGATTTAATCAATGCTGAAAATGCGTATGCTGATGTGAAAAAACGAAATGAAAAATTAAAATTAATCATCAATGAACATAAAACAAATACCGAAACATTGAAACGTTTCTCCGAAGAGTCTGTCCGATATACTGAAGAACAAAAACAAAAATATGCCGTACTCAAACAACACGCACAAGAAAAATTAAATGAGTAAACAGAAAATGATATGCGAAGACATAGAAAATTCTCTTTCATTTAAGAGCGAATACTGAAATCGAACGATTGCGACGTGTTCATGGATCAGAAATGGAAGGAGTTCAAACACAGTTACGTTATGCTCAACTACGTGTTCAATCGCTCGAACAAGAGCTTAAATCAGCTAAACAAGAGCTAGAACAAAAGGTAAATCAATCGGCTTTAGTTTTTATTCGAAAATTGATTTCAATTTTTTTGTTTAGAAAAAAGAAAATATTGAATTGACAAATATTTGTGATGAATTACTAGCAACTAATAAAAGATAATCAATCGCTAGTTAAATGAGCATTTTCGATGTCGAAAATCTTCGTCTTATTTTTTTATATAATCTCTTCATATTCTTCTTACATTGTACTACTAGTCTTTTGTCTCATACTTCTGTTACACTTTTTTTTCTTCTTCTTCTTAACGTTTGTTTTTTCTCTATCATTCGGTGTATTTAATATCTTCTATTAAAAAGAGAAAAAAAACAAATCCCAGAACATTATCTTTCGACTTTCTAGATCACGCATACATTTTGATTGCTAAATATGTTACACAGAAAGAAAAACTCGATAGTTTATTTTATATTAAACGAAATAATTTCTTCGATCTAGATTTAAATAAAAATTGAAAATGAATCCTCAAGAACAAATAGTAAGTTTTGTTTTGAACCAAACAAAATCGAACGAGAATTGATCTAGTTTCGTGAATTTCTTGAAACGTACAATCGTATCGTCGAAGAATGTTTCAAACGATGTGTGTACACATTTAACTATCGATATTTACTCGATGATGAAGTGAATTCGAGTTGAATTTAATTCATAAATAAAATGATTTTCTTTAGATTGAATGCACATCTCGTTGTACATCGAGGTACGCCAGTTTTAATCAACGAATGAATATGAATTTTGCTGAAATTCAAGTAAAGAAAATGATTGAAACACACGAGGCAGCTGAAGCAGCCGAAGCAGCTCAACAGTTGTTACCACCACCAACAACAACATCCTGATTAATATAACATCTTTTTTTCTTCCGTATTGTTTTTTTCTTTTGTTAAAAAATATATTTGCGGTAGTGCTTCTCGAATGACATGTTTTTTTATGTTGAATTTCCTTGAAAAGATACAGTTACTTCATTCAATGAATATTTGTCAAGCAAAAAAGAAGAAAAAAAAAACATGTTTATTTCGAAATAAATTCGAATACAATAGTCGAAAGCCGAGTTTATACACGCATACACACATCTATTCTTTCGTTCAATGTTAAATTCTTCATCGATCTGTTTTATTTACATAAAACTTTTCTTTTGTTTTCATTGTTTAGCAAGAATAGCATCGACGAATGTCCATGAATTTCTCTGTCCTTCAAGTATTGTCAATGAAAGATAATTGATTTTTTGTGCTATATCGATTAATTCATTTGGTCTTGGTTGTGCACCAATTAATTGTCGAGTTAAAGTTTCTAATGATGGCGCATGTCCAATGAACAAAATCGTCATATCATTATTATCATGTTTCGCAAGAATTTGTCTCATTACTCCGTACGATCGTTGATAATAATCATATTCAGTTTCATCTGTTGATAGAGATTTTTGTATGCTATTATATGATGTTTCAATATTTAAACGATTTAGAATAAGTTCATTTATTGACATGAAATGTGGGATGACATTTTTATGCCATAGGCCACATTCGAATAGGCCTAATTCAATACGAATTGGTACTAATGTGCGTAGTTTCATTCCATCGAGAATAGCATCAGCTGTTTGAATGCAACGTAATGATGGCGAACAATAGCAATGATCGATGCGAAGACCAGCACGATCGAGAGCTTCGCCTGTTCGATACGAACGAATTTGACCGAGTTCTGTCAACGGTGGATCGTAGAAATAATCGTGAAAGTTTTGTCGATAAGGCAAATTCAAAGGAAGATTCGTATGAAACCGTCGGTATTTGCCTGTACGATCGAATGCTTGTGAAAACCAGCTTTCGCCGAAAAGAGCATCGACCCGTTCGCCATGACGGATAATAATTAATTTTGTTTTCGCTCGACGTTTCTGTCGAATGGTTTGATACGACGATGAGGAGTCAGTTTTCTTTTGACTAATTATTGATTTCGTATCAAAATTATATTCACGTGGTGCGAATGTATCGAGATTAAGCGAAGATAATTGTCGATCTTGATCGCTAATACCACAAGATAGACAAGAGGCGTTTTTCAATACATCAAATGAACGTTTACGACGACCATTGAGAGCTTTTGTTAGAGATTGACTGCGTTGTAAAGATGATCGAGGATAGTGATTTGCATGCGAAGGTGGTTCATCGGCTTGACCAAGAAAACGATTGAGTAGTTTTTGAAATGTTGACATCGAATTATTCAAATGAATTGATAAGAATTTAAACGTGAGTGTAAATCAAATCGACTGGCTATCATTGTATATCGGAATAATGAAAATATCATTGAACAAAACGAAAGCGTGATAGGTGGAGAAAGAAAAAAAAACAGGTAATAAACGATACTCCTTTGTTTTCTTGTTCTCTTCTTCCTCGTCGTCGTCTTCTTGTTCTCTTCTAGTAATTGTATTGAGACAGAGAGATACACATATACGTATATATATATATGTTTGACGTTGTTCAGAGCACGAATAGAAGGACAAATACAAACAGGTTGATCTGATTTTGGACAGACGATAAATACATACACATGATCTATCATTTTCTTCTTTCTTTCTTTGTTTCTTTCGTATTTTACTTTATTTCACGTTAGTAAAAAAGAAATATATCATTAGAATTGAACTGACATTGTCGTTTCAATTGGAGTTCTAATGAGGCGAATATGCATACGACATTTATATGACTAACATTTGATAAGATAAGATTGAAAAAAAAATAATCGATTTTTATACGTCGATATATCGATGCATGTATCTATATACAAGCAATTTTGTGAATGAAAAGAAATTCAATTGAAGTGAATAATGACATTTGAAATCACTATGAACAGTAAATGTTATTAAGCTTAATGAATTATTCGATTGAAAAGCTAGAGATATGTTATCTCGAGATTAAATGTGAGAGTTTTATACAAACAATGAACAAAACCATGTTCTTATTTCCTTTAACAAAAAAGAAATGAATTGAATGAAGGTGTGTCTTCCGGAAAAGGGTGTTCTTTCTTGAATGAGAATATAACGTATTCTTTGTGAAGAGTAGTTTCATGACATTGACCGCTTCAGAACTTATGTAAGAAAGAATTTTTTTTTAGTTCTGTCCTTTAAAGAAGAAGGGAAAAAAACGATACTCAACCGTGCAAATAATCTCAAACAAGGATGATGGTGATGAAGTTATTATATAATCAAATGTAGTGACCTGACGTTATTAAAAGAAAATAGTTACATATTTACTAAATATTCATGTACAATAACAACGATAGATTAATTAAACTTCATTGTATATTTATACAGAGAATGTGTGTGTTCGCTTGACCGAACGAACGAACTCTCTGAAATTGTTTTATGATTTCACTCGAAATTCAGTTATAAAAATTATTGATTGTTCAAATAAAGATACTGTTGACGGACAGCATGCTTTTACAATGGTGTTAAAGTTTGGTGACACAGCAAATATATGAATACGGCTTTAAACGAACAACAAAAAAAAAGATTGTTTTTCTGTCATTGTCTGTTTGAGTAGACAATATGCGGACTTATTTCATACGACATTTGTCAATCAATCGATGACCTTTTGCTATTGATGATCAAGGCTAAAATATCAATGACAATCTTCGAAAAATCCTAAATCAACGAGGATTTATTCGACGTCTCAGGTAGTTCGATTATAATCATGAACTTTAACAGAAAAACGAAATGACAGTTGATCGATTATCGAATTAAATATAATCCTTTCGAAACAGAGCGAGAAGAAAAAGGAATTCTTCAAATTTGTTTGTAATCCAATCTTAACATATTTGACATTCAATAGAATAAAAAAGGCGAATTTCTTTTTTTCCCTTTCTGTTGACTAAATTTTCAAGTGAACCATTATAATCATCAAAAAGAAATCGATTATATGAGGATAGGTCATTTTCATATTAAATATTCCATTGAACAAGGTGAGCAAATAACATTTTCTCCTGTTTCGATCGAATAATTCGATTAACTATTTCTTCAAATATCAACATCAGTGAAGAGAACAATAATTGAGACTATTGTCACATCAAACATGTATATACATATACACACATATGTACAGCTCAATTACTAATCGATTGCGAAACACACTAAGAGAGAGAGAGAGAGAGAGAGAGAGAGAACAATTGCCCTTGCTCGTAACATAGAAGAGTTTTCAAGGTCAAAACAAATGCATACGAGCACATAATTTTATTTATTACAATCTTTGGTAAAGAACGGGAAAGGTAAAAGAGAGAAAGGGAGAAAAGAAGAAAAAAAAAAAGAATCGGAGACTTCCCGAGTTGATCCTTCATGTTCTTTTCTATGGGTTTCAACGTGAATGTGTGAATACGCCATAGTCACATACATAAATTTCTTTTTTTTTTCATAACACAGAAAGTTGAAAGAGAAAGATAGAAAAAAAAGAACAGAATGAGAAGAAAAAAAAACTCGTTGAAAGAATTTTGAAAAAGAACATTTATTCCTTTTTTGCATGTGCCTTCAAAAAACGACAATGACATGACCATGAAAGATGGGTCGATCCCGTTGTTGCACAATGATTACGAAACTATCTAGTATGAGTCAGCAGTTTTTTTTCTCATTCTCTCTCTCTCGGCCTCTCTCTCACTTGCGTCCATTTCTTTTTCAATTTTCTTTCATTTCAGTACAGTCATTTGGCATTAGTCAGGTAAATATATTAATCATCAAAGCAAAAAAAGAAAGAAAAAAAAAACTGAATTCGAGCGTTACTTATTTATTTTTTTGCTTATTGCACTCAATCAATGTTGTTTTCGACGAAGTATATATATAAACTTCTCTCTTTCTTTTGATCAATAGACGAAATCTTACGATTGTAGTCATACTGAGTTACGACGTTGTTTGTTGTTGTTTTTTTCTTCGTCTTCGTTCTTTTCGGATGTATTTGTTCTTTGATCGACGAGAGATCGATTGACATTAAGCATGACTCGAGGAAAAAAAAGCATGACAAAAGTTTAAATTTCGAGAGATGCAAATATCAATTCGATTAATTGAAAACATATTGTTTTTTTTCGCATATTTAGATATATGAAAATCTCAATGAGAATTGACACAAATTAAATCAATGGTAACAGCTAACTTAAATCACGAACGACGACCACCGTCAGCCATCGATGACGATGATGAAACCAATGATCGTCATATTCAAACTCGTCTCGTAAGTTTCTCATATTACTTTCTTTTTTAATTTGATATAATAAAAGTAAAGAGAGAAATAGAAATGATTCAGCCAAAAAAAAATGCAAGATTATGAATAATCTTTATTACATATTTAAATAGGATCGATTGTATTTGGAAAATCCATCGTCTAATCGTACGAGTTCTCATCAACAATATTCGTATTCTCAACGAACACTTTCACCAACCAGTTCTCGTGATATGTTTGTTTCAGCCAACACAGTGCCTGTCTATCGTCATGGACGGAAATTTTATGTTTCAATTGAAGAATACGAACGTATGCGTGCTGAAGAACGACGACATCGTCGTGCTGCACTACTCAAAAACAATAATCTGCCAATATCAAAATCTCATTCGATTCATAGTCGAGGTCCATCAACATTTTTATACAATCCAATTCATCGAAGTACTTCACAACCTCATGAACATCGATATGGCGTATTGAAAACACCTCATTTACCTGCTAATTCAACTGTAATTAATAATAATAATTTGAATCGTTTCGATACGACGAGACAATCTCGTCCGATCTATCGATATTCAGATGATCGAGATGACTTATCATCGATGACATCTGCAACACCACTTCGATTACCAACAACAACAACAACGACGGCGGCAGCAGCAATACGTTCAAATTCATCTGATAAAGTTCTTGACCTACGAAAGACACCACAACCATCGATATCATCTCAGAATATGTATGCACCAGATGATTATGAACTAAAACGTTCGATATCTGCTGAAAACATACAAATACCAGTCGTACAACCACAAACATTACCTCGTCGAACAGTCCCTCCGTCAACAATAACAATAACAACCAAACCAAATTCTGATTTCAGTATGTCAACAGCCACAACAACAGTATCACCGCCACCACCACCGCCGCCATATTCTGTCACATCAGCTGATCAAACATATAGTCAACCAAATGCATCGAAATTAACCAACTATTTCAATAAAATCCCTTCATCATCATTACATTCTCCTAATATACCAAACAAATCATCCTATGATTCAAATATTCAAAAATCTGAGCCTGTCTATGCAGTAGTTAATTCGACTACTCGACGGCCGAATACGAATTCGACAGCTTTGCTAACACGAACATCAACACATAATAGTAACAGTAATGAATATTATTTTCGAGATACAACCAGTGGATCATTTTCGGATGAAAATTCATCATCACCGTCCGTGATTATAACACGACAAAATCCTAATAATTATCGTTCACGACGGACACAACTCATCGTAGAAACCGATGAAGAATATGCTCAACCGCCACCACCACCACCACAACATCACGGTGATGTGTGGCTACGTCAAACACCACGAAGTCATTCGAGTGATGGTTTTACTGAAAAGAAACGCGTTCGTTTTGCTGATATGGAAGGTTATACATTAGAAACTGTGCCTGATGTTGAACCACAACGATCACCCGTGAACAATCGTTTATTAATCAAACGATCCTACGGTCAACCAACCAGTCACTATCAAGAACCAGTACAACAATCGTATCACAGTTCATATTATCCAACAACTGCTAGAGTTGGAGGCAACGGAAGCAAATTGGCAACCGATGTTTAATTTTTTTTTATCTATACATTTATACATAAATGTGCGTGTGTGTGCTTTTTTTTGTTTGTGTGGACAGATATTTTCAAATAATTGAAATGAACAGAAATACTTGTGCTTTGATATATTCTCTATTGGTCAAAATAAAAAAAAACGAATAATAATAATAATACATCAATTATTGAAATTAGATCTGTGTGTTTTTTTTAATAATACGAAAAGTAAGTTTTCTCGAATGTTATTTTTCTGTATGTCAATATGAAAGAAAAGAAAATACATCGTACAAAAATATATCGTTGTTTAGAACGCTGTTGAATCGACTCTCGGTTGAGGTTCATCATGATAATCATCTAAATCAGTTGTTTTAGATAGTTTTGGTTTTGGTTTAGGTTTTGTAGAAGTTGGTTTCGGACGATCCAACGTATCCAAAGGAATTGAATCCGATGGTGGTTTATTTCTTGATGGTTTTTGATTCGCTGCATTCGTTGGAACAGGATCATCAACTACATACGGAGCAGGCGAGTACGTCTGCGATATTGATTGATAAGTTTGTACTCCACTTTGTCCACCTAGTGGTGATCTATTATCTATGAGAGATAGAAAAATAATTATTCTTGATTAACCAAAAAAAAGAAGAATATATATTTGATTACATACTATCGGATGCAGTAGTGTCGACAGCAGGCAATGCTTTAGGATTTGGTGGATAACGACTCGAAGCGTTTGATTCAGCGTCGCTATTGTCATAATCCTCTTTAATAACTTTCCAATAACGGCGGCAGAGACAAAACAATAAAGCCTAATGACACACATACAAGATGCAGGTATGATTTAGTCTACTTACAGCAAGTGATAGAAAAGATATTCCAGCTAAGATGATGCTTATCAGAAAGATGGCTGTGTAAGCTTCTCGAGAGATACAAGTGTCATCACTAAATAACGGAAATTCATCCGGATCTATACATAAACAAGTTTAAATTCTATTGCTAACAAACATTCTTACAAGTGCATTTATTCTCCGTTGTTCCATTGCCTGACGATAATTTCTGCATAGGAAAACCTGTCAAATCAATCAATATATACAAAGATTTTTTGTAGAAATATCAAGTATTCAATACTTTGTGTGATCACTATATTATAACATAAAAGAATTGCAATTATCGTAGTCAAATTTGTATTACGAACACCCATGGTACAGCTGTAATAGATAAGAGTGGTATACGAAAAAAAAAACGAAGTCTGCTAGATAGATGACAATGCGTCGCTTTGTATATTTTATGTAGACTTTTCTTTTTTTTAAATACGTTTATTTCTTTTTTTCTTTCTTTGCTTTATCTTCAATCAACAAACTTCATGATTTCTCACCCACATTGAGTTTTATGAAGTGTACATAAAGCATAACTAGAGCAATACGAATAAAAATTCCTATCGAAAGCAATTTATTTTTACAGAAAGAAATCCATTTGATTGAAAACGTAAAACATACTTTTTCTCATAATTTCCTATATAAAAACTGAATCCCTCTAGGAAGTATCAATGTTTTGCTTAAGTACACATTTTCATAGTTAAATAAATATGAAGTTTATCATAGATTCTAAAGTTTTTATCAAATTATCATTTACATTTTTATTCTCGGAAAAATAAAATAAAATTCAGTTAACTAGTAGAGACACGGTCGATTGCTTTTAGCTAAATATAAAGAAATGACCTTGCCAAGTATATTTTTTAGTTATCGAGTGCCTACGCAATATATTTTGCGATGATTATCATTGTGCATACTATATTAGTTTTATTACTTATTCAAAGTATATCTTTGTGTCCAAAACAAACAATAAAACTCATAGTAAAATATTCAATTCTATCGAAACAATTACAATATTCTACGAAACAAATTACAAATCAATGTAGACATACAATTTGTTTATGTTCGTTAGCTAAATTTCTTCCCTTTTCTGTTGTGCTTCATTGCACACAGTTGATTAACTTTTAAAACAACACATAGCTACGCGAAGGATTTACACAAAGCATACAATCATTTGCAATATGCATCAACGTCGAAGTCAAAATGGCCTAAAAAAGCTCACTAATCAGAATTCTATGAATGACAAACTTCTAATAAATAATTCAAAAAAACAATCGGTTCATGTTGACCAAATTCGAAATGATTTTATCTATTGTTTTTATATCACAATACAAAATTTAATTCATTTAAACACAGTATATGTTCTTCTTTATCATAAAGTCTTTTGGTTTGATTCACGTGAATCAAAAAATGAAACCATTCATTACAAAAACAATATTCAAAAGATCAATTATGAAACGACTAGTTTTCTCCTGATTGAAAATAAACAGAATGGTTTCACACATTCTTTAATAAATGTAAATTTAATCGATAAATATATGTACATAACATTATCTATTCTGAGTATATTCGAATTCGTTATTCGATTTGTATGGATTATACAAGAGAAATGTTCGTTTCAATTACAAAAATATGTCAAACGGCAATTTCAATGTCGATTCATATTTATTGCAATGATTTTAAGTATTTATCTTTCATTTACAAGTTGGATATACTATCATACATTTGTTACACATCGACTGCCATATATTCTTTCTATTTTCATCGTTTATCATTTTCTACTTTCGACGTATATTGAAAAACCAAATTTATTCTGTAATATCGGCAAAACTTCATCAATGAAAATCAATTTTTCACGGCCATACGATCGTCGATTTTCTCCATCATGTCTAAATACATCAAATTCAATCAATCATTTTTCTTCTCGACCATTTATCATTTCAAGAAAAACGAATTCACCATTCAAAATCATTTTTTTCTCTCTCATCTCTCCACTTCGATGGTTATCTATTACCGAACAAAACTTCGATCGACATCTACATTCAAATATTTATGCAGAAATCCGAGACGAAGCTGATTATCAATGGAATATGATTGAACGGCGATCGTTTATTATTGTTTATCGAACATACATATCGTTTATGTTCTTTGATTTAATACCGGTCATTCATAAAAGTAAAACGAGATGATTGAGTAAAAAAAACTAGTTTTCTTTTATATTTTGTTTAGATTCAAATTCAATCTCATTCGAAAGTCAACATTTTCCAATATTAATGATTATTTTTGCATTATCAACATTTCTTACTCATGTTCACTTTCTATTTCCTATTCAATATCAACTAAATCTTCAACATCTTGCAACTCATCTTGGCCAATGGCACCGACAATCATCTTCTCCGTCGACGAAATCCATTTCCGAATGGTCATCTGAATGTAATTTTTATCCCGAAAACAGTGTCATTAAAATCTCCTCTCACTATTTTCTCGCTCAACATTCTCACACTAATGCTGCACATCCTCAATCCATATCTCACCGATTATTATTTTATTTGTTTCATAATCTAAAAACATTTTCATCGCTACAATTTCGTCTTTGTCTATTCTTGATTCTTTGTCAACTATCTTGGATCATCGCCGGTCGATTTCTTTGTCAAATTCTTGCGAGTTACTTGATTTTCTTTCATAGTTTTTATACAATCTTTCAAATCGTACGCGATCATGTTTTATTCAAAATGATTGACCAAGACTTATTTAACATGAAAAGAAAAGAAAATGATCTCCAATTAAACAAATAAAATACATCTGACATTTAAAAAAAAAAGAAAAAGTCTTTCATTTTGTCTTTTGTATCACACATTCATTTGATATTGCGATGTGTATAATGGAGATATGCCTAAATAGAAAAAAAAACTGAAAAGTGATGAAACTTGACGGTGAAATTTTCGACGAACCTGGAAAATTGTAATCATTGATTTCAGCAAATCTCGGACTGTATTCTGCATTGAATGTTGTTGTTGTTGATTTCGAATGGAATCCTGAACTGTTCGTTGATGATTCATTCGATAGATTATCTAATAATTTCTTTGTATTATTATTAAATAATGTCGTCAGTAGATGATCTAAACAATCGAATGCAAATAGAAAACAAATCAAAAATCAAAAGTGAAATCGTACCTGTCGGTTCGAGTCTCGTTTGATCGATTTTTAATGATAATTTATCGTTGTCATGCAACATTGTGTGACGCGGTCGTAGATCGGTTGTACGCAAACAACCAACATCTTTAATCAGTTCATTGATTGAGTAGTGTGCATCGTACACAACAGGTAATTTTTTCACTAGAAATCAAAGTTAAATATGAGTTTTTTGCTATTGTTTTTTGTTACTTGAACGTTTTCGTTTTTGTCTTGCTCGACATCCGCAAATGATGGCTACCATTGATAGAAGAACGATTAAGAGAAAGATTCCTAAGACTATTGGTATGAGAAAACTCGAAGCATCTTCGTAGATATTGATTTGATAGAGACGACTTTGTTCAATTCCGAGTTCATTTTCTGCTAGACATGACAAACGATTGAGATTCGTTGTCGATGAAAAAATCTTTCGATTAGTTGTTATTAATTTCGATATACAACTAAAATCATCACAAATCGTCGAAATCGAAGTCTCATCACTCGATTCTATCGATTGATCATTTAATTTCCAATTGATTTTCTAAGAAGAAGAAAAAACAACAACTACATTTCGTATTCAATTCTCTTTTAATGCATACAAGTATTGGACTAGATGAATACACTTGACATTCGAATTCACGATTGAATGTTAATCTCGGTTGATCAGATTCTTGAATATAGACTAACGGTTTGCCTAGAAAAGTACGATTTCTCGTTGTTTTCATTGAATAAATGATGAATTCTCTTGACAAACCTTTGATATAGACAATGAAATTTTCTGTTATCGATTCAAATCCATCGGTATCAACTCGATACGAGTAAACACCTTGTTGTTCTCGTGTTGTTATATTCGAAAGATTGAATAGAGGACCTTCAAGTAATTCTTGTCCATTACGATGCCAAGTGACTTTCGAACGAGGAAATGAATCGACAATACAACGAACAACGATCGGACTTATCGAAGGCATTTTATCCAAATCGAGAACAATGAATTTCGGCGGTCGGATAATAAATACAGGAGGAACTATTCGTGTTTGTGAAAATAAAATATTCATTGAAAATAACAAAATTTAGTTCTACATACAGCGAATTAATAATCGAATACTAGTATTCGTTGTGCCGATGATATTCATGGCTGTACAACCGATTGAATGGTTATGTACGTGTCTTGATAGAGGAATATTTATAACTGAACTTTTTAAAGATGTTAAATCCATTGAATTAGCAAACCATCTAGTTGGATAAGTGATTTGAGATTTTAAAATTCTAGTAAAATTGGTTTTTTCTTACCGAAATTGTGGCTCAGGATTGCCGTGAACAATACAACGAAATGTTGCAGTCGAATTAACGGTCAATGGGTAACGATTTTGTGACTCAATACGAGCTTTGGGTTTATCTAAATTGAATCGTTCGTGATTGATTTTAAATTTCAAAAATAAAAAACATACAAAACACTTGTAGTTTGGCAGAAACTTCTTTTCGATAGTTATCCACATATTGATAAATTTGTTCGCATCGAACTCGTGCATTATCCCACGTACTATCTGGATCATCGATTGTATAAACTAATTTTGTCATATTCTTTTTTGTTTTCATATCAACTTCATATGAAATTCTCAATGATGATTGAGGACCCATGGCCTGGTCATTTTTATAGAAAACCAATTTCGATGCTGGCTTCGATGGACTCGATAAACAGGTGATATTAGCTGATTGACCTTGTTTTAATGGTATATTAGGTACTAATAATGTCGGTTGTCCATTCGGTGGAGCTAATAGGAAAAGGAAAAGAAAGAAGGTCAATAGAGAAATATACCTAAACTGTCTCAAGTATCTATCATACCAATAAGAGTTAAATGAACACGTTCTGAACGTGCTTCGTGTGCATTCATTGTTCTCTGTACTTGACATTGAAATATCCCTTCATCTTTATTTGACACATGAACAATTGACAAATTATAGTGATCTAAACGAATAGAGATTCATTCTTTTTGCGATTGTTTTTTGTTGAGCTCGTCATTCTTTGTATTTTTTTTGATACATCCGGTGAGAATCGATTCGAAAAAAGTCAATCAAATATTGATCAAATCGAAACACCTCAACATTTTCTTTTATTGCACATTACCTATACGTACTACGTATATAGATTCAATTTCCTGACTCAGACAATAGACACATATACAATGTCTATCTAGTTAGCTGTCCATTTTTGTCAAAAACTTCCTGTTCATTTTCTACAATTGCTCTCCTGAGAAGACAACAATGAAAGTGACGGGTCAATGAGATGGGACCAAAAGAAATAAATTCGATGCAACAATTAGCAAACTAGACTGCAGGAATAGCGACTATAATCAAGAATAATGTGTATTTCCGGTAAAATGAAAGATGAATAAAAAAAAAAGACGACGAAGAAGAAACGATAGTGTGTTACTTTTTCATTACACGTACGCACTAGGTGGTAGAAACTACTCATGCTGGTCATATTTCAATAGAACTGGTCGAAAAAGAAAATTAATTAGCAAATGGAAGTTCCGGAAGATGACCGATTAGCTTCTTCTTCTACGTACTCAATCGTTCATTGATGTATAACTGAAATCTTGGATAAGCAGTATATTGATAGATACTGATTAAACCATCGATTGTTGTTTCATGTCGTAGCAATTGTGTTTTGCCCAATGTACAAAAATCATTCCAACACCATGTGACAATTGCGTCCGATTGTTTGGAAACAATACAAGGAAATTGAATTGTTTCATCCGGATGTGCATTGAGATCAGTTGGTCCAACAAGAATTTTCTGATTGATTTTCGTCGAAGCTAATTTAATTTGATTTACAAACAAAACAAAAACTATGAGACAAAGTTTATCATACATTGTTTATTGTATTCGATAGTATGAACAAGTTTTGCTTGAGATGAGAATACGACATATGTGATGATGAGTAACGGCAGTTGTAGTCGATAAGTGCCAGTCATGTTAAATAAACTAAAAGAGAAAAAAATGAATGAATGAACAAACGAATGGCGATCGAAAGGCGTCCTCCGATTAACATCTGTATGTATATGTGTGCGGCGATTCTATCTAATGTGCATGCACGCACGCGCTCAATATACAATCGCTCTCGTAGTGCAGATTTGTGCATATGTGCATCTTATATCATGTCCTTCCAATATATATATATATATGTGCATATAATAAGTTAGAGAGCAAAAACTGGATATATCGAAGAAAGACAAGACTAAAACCTTGTCCAATCCATTATTAAGTATGCTTTTGATATCCCTAAATACCTTACGATTGATTGCTGATTGGCATAGAGCAAGGAAAAAGGAATGTCGAAGAAAGAAGATTATTATTATTTGATTTCTATCGATATTAGTAATACTCGAACTCAATGTCTATAATCAGAATCAAGTGAAAAGACAAAAATCATCTAAATACACATGACAATAATGGCTGTATATGAACAATGATATGGTGTAAATTGGCCTTTACTTTCTTTTATTCACTCAATATGGTGATAAGAGCTAGTAGAAAGACAATATACACGTGTGCTGCCGCTATCGCCTCTGGTAATAACTCTTCAATCTAATATATAAAAAAAAGAGAGAGAGAGAGATGGAAAAACCAAGAAGAATTCTATGTCCTGCACGACATGTGATCAAAAATGCGAGAAAATGATCATTTAAGACTCTCTTATCAGCGCCATATTGGTCAATATTCGTTAATCAACCAAGCGGGATATCAGACTCATTTAATATTACACAAGATGGACTTACTGTATTTGTTACGATGAGCAAAACGAGGAGGAGAAATCATATGCACACGCATATATACGTATATATATATATATAAACATAACAAGCAGCTTATTTAAAGGAGGAAGGATAGCAATTGAGATAGAAATCGGCGAGTTAATCTTTCTTTCGTCGCACTTCTGTTCAGAATGATTACCTCAATAAGTCTTCATCTTAGTAGGACGAACTCGTGCTAGTATTTATACAGAAAGACGACGAGGACGACTCAACTGTTACTATTGTAAACACAACAAACAAAAAGAAGAAGAAGAAATCAAATGAATTTGATGTAAATGCACAATCTTGAGCATAGACGATGAAATGTCCATATAATAATGTCATTTGTTGTTGCACTAGTGCAAAGAAAACGTGAAAAAAAGAGAAGAGAAGAGAGCAGGAGAAAGAAGAGAAAGAAAAAAAGGAAAAGAAAAGAATGTGCGAGTGAATGGATGAGGTGGTACTAATTCTAAAAGTCGTCCGTCACACCTTGTCGCCGAACAGATGTGCTTACAAAAAAAAAACGAGAGAAGAAGAAATGAAATGAAATCAAAGACATCGACAAAAAAAATGTGCGATTAAAGCAATAGCTATTTTCACGCTCGTTCATATCTTCAATTGAGATTCATTGACACTGATTTCTCGACTATTATTTGCTAATAAAATTTTGTTCAAGTATCTTCTTCGAGAGTTTACTTTCGCTAGACGAATATTCGATAGTCATCTGTTGATCAATGATAAACAGTTAACTGTCAATCTGTAATCAAACAGAATATGATAATCACTTTTGTCCTTCCTTTCGACTTCTTTCCATATCCATTGTATACGTACGAGCTGACGCTAATTTTAAGCTATACAAGCTGTTGAATATGTATATTTGAACAAACAAATATACTGACGAAGAAATCTCTATCAAGGTTTAGTAGCCGATGAAGAAAACGCGAAGGTTTGTTGATAGTAAAGAAAATTAGTAATGATATCTTTCAAGGCAAAGAAAATGGATTTAGTTTATACAAATACATATGGACAGAAAACAAATCAAAACAAGTTCAAGATCGATCGAGATCACTTTCTTTCTTTCTTTCATTCGAAAGAATATCGATAATGATCAAATCGATTTATAAAAGTGAATATCGTTTATGCTCGTCGAAGCAAATCATCATCTCACTCAACTATCTCTGTCTATCATATATCACTATGAGAAATAATGATACTATCAACAATAAACTCACACACGCACACGCACACGCACGTATTAACTCATCGATATATCGACATATGATAACTATTTCGAGACTAACACTAAATCAATGAGAAAAAGACAAAAAGGAAAACGAAGGTGTTACTCCTGAAGAGATACGAAAAATTGGACATGGAGAGAAACAAAAACATAGTTGTCTTTCTTGTTTCAATGTTTGCTGATTGAAAAAAGAAAGAAATGTATACTCATTAAAACAAGTCACTGAACGGCAGTGAGAAAGTTCATCTGTTCGAACAATAGTCGTGTGCGTACCATATTCTCTCAAACTTCTGACGCCAGAACATTGATTAATCTTTTTCGTTTATGCTCTACTGCTCCGTTCGACATACAAATTAAATGAATGAGACTCTCGAGGATGCTTACAAATGACCATGATGCAATAAATACTCATTATTCAAATGATCACTTTTGTGACCTTGTTCGACTATGTGTCTCGATTTTTTTCCCTCATTGACAATTACAATTACTGATGATGAACAATGATTAGATCGAATGTCGGACGCGTGTCTTATTAATATTCTCAGTTGAGTTCTTTAAGAAAATTCTTGTTTAAGATGCATCGAATTTAACAAGTAAATATTGATTGAGGAGAAGGAAGAAGAAGAAGACGATCGTATTCAGTTTGTACAGTAAAATGTTTATGCTAAATTTGATTGCATGAGAAGTTATTCTTGGAATAATAGAAATGCATCTTAGACTCAGTTAATTATTATTTCTTTCCGCTCTGGTCATCATTTACAACTGACGACATCAATTGTTATCTTTATTGCACTTTCAAACGGATTACTTGGTCATTTTAATGACAGAAAGACAAAAGAAGAAGGCGGTAGAGTCGCGTCATCACAGTCTATCGGTCTGTCTGACTGCTTAGCTGTTCACTGCCCTTCTTCTTCTTCTTCTTTTTCTCAATAGGAAACCGAGAAAATGGAGAATTAGATAAAGTGCATCGTTACATTTCATCAATAAATTAACAAAGAAATATTTTATTCTCGATCTATGGATTGAAAATTACATTTGAATATCCGCGAAAAAGATAAGTGAGAAGAAACCCAGTCGCATAGAAAATTCTATTGACAGTTGGATTGTTTGATTACTATAAGAATAATCCTATAGAACATAAATTGATCAACTGATATATATTATGACATAAGAAAAGCATGTTCTTATATAATAAGTACACTTAAAAAGAAAATGAATAGAAATAATAACGGAAGTAGAAACTAGAAACATTTGTTTAAATGATCATTATCTCGATTTAATTAGAAAAACAAGCTAAACAAAGAGTTTATTAGTCAATATACGCACGTACGTTTATCATGGAAAACAAAAGTGAAATTAATCTGTTATGTTTTTTTTGTGCTCAATGAAAAGAAATCTGTCTCTCTTTTCTTTTCTTCGACATCATAATCACACAGGTGGTTGATGCTGCTGCTGCTGTGAATACACATCTGTGATTTAAAATCTATCACGAAAAGGCATGACCGACCGTTAAAACAGCGAAAGATCAACTCAACTTTTTCGATATTTTCTCTAATTTACAAGTAGAAAAAGTAAAAAACATGATTTTATCACTGATGATTAATGATTTGAGTTAAATTAAATAATTATTCGTCGAAAATGTCTCATTCTTTTTTGCATGTCTGTTATTTGATATGATTAATGTAAACATTGCATACGATCGATTGACGTCACCATTTGTGATTAACTGATGTAGAGAAATAGTATTATGAATGTAATAACATCATAGATTTTCTTTTTTGTAGTCACTCATTTGGAAGACTGAGTATAGTAATATTACAAATTTTGAACTCAAGAAAATCTTCAAATAAGTAGAATGATTTATCAGATTAAAAAGAAATTTCCACGAGTTTCTCTCATTTTAAACAAGAACCAAACAACACAAACTTGATCATCATTATCATTTGTCACGTTAAAATAATTAATTTCTCATTTCAAAGTCACAGTATCCTCGTATTGTTTAGATACGCCAGTAAATCACCACAATACAAATATTAAATCCTAAGAGACACTTTTTTTTTTCTTCAAAACGTATTACTGTAATTCAACAAGAACTAAGATGATAATTGTAAATATGAAAGTTTGCTCATGTTATTCGATTGTAATCAAGCGAATCTAGTAGCAGGCTAATGATGGCAAGAAAATATTCTGACGATAACAACATCCTGTTATTATAAATCTTCGAAGCAAACATTGACACTTTGTTTTCAAAGATATCTTGTGGATATATTAATTCAAAGAAAGAAAGAAATTCTAAATTATTGATACAATAATCAATTAATGTGAAGTCAAGGTCTTTAATCCTGCGATCTTCATTACGATAATACGTTCTACAAATTAAACACAAAAAAAATCTATTCATGTCTATGTAAATCATAACACAATCTATAATTGATGATCGTATCACGAGGGATTATTTAATATTTTATTTCATTTCAGTAATATTTCGTGTTTTTCGATCGAGAGAGAGAGAGAAAGAAGAAAACAAATGGATAGCATGTCAATTGATTAAAAGACTAAAAAAACACATTCAACGTATTCAGTTGTCACAATTGCTGAAAAATGTGAATAAATTATGTTGTATTTTCATTAACTGGCCAAATCTCCAATGGGATTTCGCTTTGTTTTTATTTCTTTTCTCAAAATATTTCATTAGAATTAATTCTATTCATGCACAGTAGTTACGAAAACGTTCATTGATGCATCAAAAGTAACTAACTAACTGGCAAAAAAATTCAATTCGATGTATTTATAAATGACGTAGGAAAATATTGACATCATCTGTTATAAGCCAAGAAACGACTTGAACAAATAATTAACATCATGTGTTTTTTTAGTTTTCAGCAAAGCTTTTGTTCTTTATGAATAAAATGTCATTTTATGTCTTTTGTGGTACTTGTCAATTTTCAGAAAATTCAAAAAGAATTCGCGATATTTATTAATTAATCATATGGTATTTATTTGCGAAGAACTTTGCTTTGTTTTGATTAAATTTTAATAAATCTTGTTTTCCTAGTGAAAAAAAGAAAATATGTTTAAATGAAATTCGATCGCCGTTAATATTTCTCACTTTTTCTCTTCTTCTTCGTCTTCATTTTTTCTTTCTTTTCCCTTCTTTTTTTTTTGCAGTGAAGATCAAAGAAAAAAAAAATTGCGTGTGTATACAAAATCTTTGACAGTTTGCATACTCACCTCCGTGCATTGAAGTTTTTTTTAATGTTTTAGAAGACATCTGCTATGTTTCGTTGGGCCGCTTTTCTCCCTTTTTATTATTATTACTATTATTAATTTTTTTTGCTCACTCTCAAGTCTACGTGATATTTTTCATTAGACTATATAAAATGTAACAATATGTGCATTGTGTTGAACAAAATAGATTTATCGAACTGATTGACAGTTAGAGATCGATATATATATTTATCTGCATGTGAAAACAAATCAGACCAGAATCAATAGGAGAAAAAGCAGGAAAACATGTTTTGAAATCGAGCTCGATGTTCTAATGCTTTCTTTTATGGTTGAGTTTTTGAGAAAGAAAAAAAAAGAACATCGCCGAATGCGCTCAGATTAGAGACAAAGGAAGTTACTGAACAGAGATAGATACGGTGTTGTCAAGGTAAGAAGAAAAAGAAGAAAAAAAAGAAGAAAAATTAAGAAAAGAGCCATCTACATACAGCACGCTAGACGTCACGGACAGACGAACGCCTTCTCGTTTCTTTGTCTTTTTTCTGTGATACCTCAAGTTCTTTTCTTCCAGTCTATTCTCTTCGATATTAGTCATGTCAACTCCATCGTTTTCACTCTATTTCATCACTTAGATAAAAGACTTTGATTTAAAAAAATGAAAAAAAAGTGTGCTAGAGAAAAAATTACAAAGGGAAGAAAAGAAAAACGAGCAAAATAGTTCCGTTTAATTTTTTTTTCTTGTTTATTTAACAACGTGTTCTAACTTAAAAATCTAATTGAGTTGTAGCACATTTTCATAAGAAAAAAAAGTCATACATCAACTAGAATAACAGCAATGACAATTAAATAGCAGCCATTTGATACGACTTTTTCTTTGTTGTGTCTTATTGAAAAATGACGATTATTAATATTGCTATTGAACGTGTCCTACAACGACAGGTAAACGTGTTATTTCAAATAAAACTAATATTTAGCCATGATTTATGAGATCCAAATAAAGACATCTAACGATTTATTTAATTGCAAATTAAAAGTACATGATCTTATTTGTCTTAAAAAACATTGTGAAAGGATTTATTGAACATGGAAAACTTGAGATACGTAACTCATTTTGTCCTATCATTTTCTTTTTTTTTCTCTTCGACGAAATAGAATATGTATATCCGGAAAAAAAGAAACAGAAATAATGTTAATGTCCTGATGTGTGACTATATTTCACTGATGAACAATAGAAAACTGATTGTTTTCAAGGTTAATGATCTTAATATACGAGTTATTCAAAAAGAAAAGTTTATGTAGTACAGAAACGACAAGTTATTCATCTTTTTCTTTTGTATTGTCTTCTAATCAGTTCAATATTTCCGTTCAAACACCAAGACCACTTGAAAGTTAACAAGAAATGTAGAGAATAAGATACTTTAATCTTTCGAGGATGTTAAGCCTTTGAAAAGAAAATCTGTTTTAACGATACTCCCTCGTACTCGTTTAGTCATTCGTCCAAATCTTCGTGATTTTTATTAATTTACTTTTATTGTTAAGATTTAAGAGCTATCAACTATGTTTTCAGATTGATGTTTGTTAGAACAAGAAGAATTTCTGATGGAGTACAATTGATGCCATTTCGACTAACTGTAACAAAAACGACTGGACATCTATGCAACTTCTATCATTACAGAATCAAGTAGGTTAATTTTAGTCAATGAACAACAACTAACAATCCTTCATTTTCTTGATTTTTTTTTCTTCTGCTTGCATTTCTTTCCTTATTTGAAAAAAAAACACTCTTAAAATTTACTTCGGTCGTATAAAGTATAAATATGCAATTTCTATTGTAAATGAAAGTCACCTTCTTCTCTTCTTTTTTCCCCCTTTGTTACCTTACTTGCAACATTTTCTCTTTTTCAGCCTTTTTCTCTCTCTATTACATTGTTTTCCTGGTGTGTTCTCTCGATTTTTTTTCTCTGAGTTCTTCTTGTTGCTATACGTTTTTTTCTTCTTCTTCGTCTAATTTAATGGAAAACGAGAGAGAGAGAAAACTATTGCTGTAGACTCGTGAACATGGCATGCTGTTGGTCTTTTAACGAACCTAATCCTCGAAAAACGTAGCAGAATGCAGTTGGACGACTCTCGATCATTGTCGTTATCGATTCTCTAACGACAATGAGGCAAAGAGAAGAAGAGAGAGAGAGAGAAAAGACGGGAGGGGAGAACCCGAGAGGGAGAAAGACAGAAAGTGATGAAAAAAAACCATAGCAGAAAACTTCGACTTTTATCTTGATGACTGATTATTTCTCATGTTCGGCCTTGTTTTGTTTACCATTATTTGTATGTTTAGACGAGCTCTAGAGCATTAATGCCCGGGTCACGGCGTGGCTTGGTAGCACCTCAAAACACCTTCCTCGAATCGATCATCCGTAAATGCAGCGGCGCTCGTAAGTATCTGATTTCAAATTATTTCTGTGAGAAGAAGAAGAAAAAAAATTTGAGAGTGTTGAAATCGAGAATATCCTCCTCTCATCGTCTTTCATCAATTGAAATTTACTATAACTTGCAGACGATGTAGAAAAATTCTATCGTTGACTTTTATTGATAGTTATTCAATTGAAAGAAAAAAAAATACGTCGACTATTCGATATTTCTCCTCGTTTTTTTCCTTTCAGTCTCCTTCAATTTTCCATCTTGTGAAATGGATTGAAGAAAAATTGGGTGCAATAGTTCAATAATATTTCCTGTCGCATTTTCACGCGCCTATATACACCAGTAATTTCCCCATACGCATAAGACGAGAGGGCTAGCTACACATGCAAGCAATTCAATTGGCGACAAATGTTTTTTTTAGAATAGTAAATGAGCGATCTCATGGGAAATACCATAAACATTGTCACTAATTTGTCTTCAACGTTTACATTGAGAATATCCATGTAGATTGTGTTATATACCATTAGTTGTCTGAATACCTGTTCAAAATCAAAGAAAAGAAAGCAATTAGAACGAACGAAACATAGAGGATCAATTGCTAATGACTATTCGGTTGCTATTTATAGAATTGAAGAGCAAAATAATGTTAATTTCTTTTATTTGTCTTTTTCTAATCGAATAATTAGATACCGCGTTCATATTATCCAATGCTCAAATAGTTGATTATCCGATTGTTTATTCCAATGATGGTTTTACTAAACTATCGGGATTCTTGCGAACGGATCTGATGACAAAAAGTTCGACATGTAATTTTATGTACGGTGAATTAACCGACATTGATATACAAATCAAAATTCGTGATGCACTAGAAAATTGTCATATCGAACAAGTTGAAGTTCTTCTTTATAAAAAAAACAGTATGTTCATTAATTTTTTATTTTGTCTATTCAAATAAAAAAACTCTCTCGTCTATTTGTTTTTCGTTTGCTTATTAATAGAAACTCCAATATGGGTATTTATGCAAATAGCTCCAATTACAAATGAACGCGATACAGTTGTGCTTTATCTGTGCACATTTACAGATATTACTGCACTTAAACAACCGATTGAAACTGAAGATACGAAAGGTGGTCTTAGTAAATTTGCTCGTATTGCAAAATCTGTCACACGAAATCGTTCGATATTGATGAATTTTGCAACAGCAAATACAAAATCAATGCAAATCGATCCAACTAAACCATCGCAATTGCCTAATGTAATTTTTTTCTCATGACAAACGAATCAAATCATTGTTGATTAACTTATTCAATTTTCTCTTCTAGTTACTCAATTTAAACGCAGAATTACTACCGGTAAACAAAATATTAGCATTTGAATTCGAATTCTCAATATTATTGTTTCTAGAGTTATCGACAAGAAGCACCGAGTACACCACCACATATAATTCTTCATTATTGTACATTTAAAACTGTTTGGGATTGGGTGATTCTTTTATTAACATTTTATACATCATTATTAGTGCCGTATCATGCAGCATTTCGAAGTAAATCATTGGATGATGTGTCATTACTTGTTGTTGATAGTATTGTCGATGTTATTTTCTTTATTGATATTATATTAAATTTTCATACGACATATGTACATACGAGTAAGAAGACAAAGAAAAAGATTTTTAACCTTGACTTTGTTGTTGTTTTTTTTTGTTGCTGTTAAAAACAGAATCAGGAGAAGTTATATCGGATCCGAAGCGAATTAGGAAAACGTATTTGAAAAGTTGGTTTGTGATTGATTTATTAGCTTGTTTACCCTACGATGTTTTCAATGCATTTCAAGAAGCTGAAGAAGTAGAATATCAATTAAAATGTTCTCAAGAATCGTTTTTTTGTGTTCAATTAAAAATTCCTATTTAGATCGATATATTTCAACGTTATGGAAGCATATTTTCCGCTTTAAAAGTCTTGCGCCTGTTGCGTCTTGGTCGTGTTTTTAGAAAATTAGATAATTATTTAGAATACGGTGCAGCTGTGTTATTATTATTAATTTGCGTTTTTGTGCTTGTAGCACATTGGTAAACTGAACAACGAAAAAATCTATACACGAGAACAAAACGTGATTGTGTTTATTTTTAGGTTTGCTTGTGTTTGGTATACAATTGGATTTCGTGAAGGAAGGGGTGGTCCCGGTAAACGAGTATGTATCGCTTAGTTTCATTTTTGAAAAGTAGACATTCTCTTTCTTTCGATATCAACAATATAAACCTCTTAACATCGCGTGAAAACTAATTTTTATTTATTCTCTAACGATAGCGATGAGATACACGTCTTTTGAATAGTATTAGAAATAAAATACAGAAATCTTCGGAGTCATTGTTCGTCGAAGATTTTCTCGAGAATAACAATAAAAAACATAAAACCACCAATCTTCAATTGAATCTAATTGATTTCTGTTGTCCTAGATGGAATACAGTTGGTTAGTTAAAATGGATAGAGAATTACATTATGCATGTATCGATTCGTACGGGAATTTGACGGCATATGAATCGAATGGTACTTGTCGAAAAGCAGCCTATGTCACTGCACTTTATTATACGATGAGTTCATTGACAAGTATCGGTTTCGGTAATGTGGCGGCGAATAGTGATAATGAAAAAATATTTACTTGTGTGATGATGTTAATCGGTTCGTTACTCTATGCAACTATATTCGGTAACGTAACAACAATATTTACACAAATGTATTCGGCAACAGCACGTTATCATGAAATGTTGAGTAGGTACGTAATTACAAACAAAACTTCGGAAAAACTAAGAAATTAAATTGAAATTTTTGAAAATAAAAATTATATTATTTCGTTTTTAGTATTCGAGAGTTTATGCGTTTGCATAGTATGCCAAATCAATTAAATGAACGTATTATGGATTATGTCGTATCAACATGGGCAATGACAAAAGGTATTGATGCAACAAAAGTGTTAAATTATTGTCCAAAAGATATGCGTGCTGATATATGTGTACATATGAATCGGAGTGTTTTCAATGAACATCCAGCATTTCGTTTAGCCAGCGATGGTTGTTTACGTGCATTGGCGGTTCATTTTCATATAAATCATTCAGCACCTGGTGATATGTTATACCATTGTGGAGAGAGTTTAGATATGCTTTGTTTTATTGCATCGGGCTCATTGGAAGTTATACAAGACGATGAAGTTTTAGCTATACTTAGTATGTTTGATAAATCTCGATTGAATTCACAGGTATATTTTGTTGTCATTTTAAGGCACAAATGATGTGTTTGGCGATGATTTTTGGAGTAAAAATCGAGATAATATCGGTCAATCAGCGGCTAATGTTCGTGCATTAACCTATTGTAATCTACATCAAATACGACGAGAACGTCTATTAGAAGTATTAGATTTCTATCATCCATTCAGTGTTTCATTTGCTCGAAATATGGTGCTTACATATAATTTAAGACATCGTGTATGTTTTTTTTTATTTTTTGAAAATAATTAATCGAAAAAGAAACAAAAAAAACGTCTTTCTAAATATATATGTGTGTGTATAGGTTGTCTTTCGTAAGATATCTGATGTAAAACGAGAACGTGAATTAGCTGAAACAAGAAAGAATGAAGGTTTAGATCAAATTAGTTCTGATCATCCCGTTCGAAAACTAATCTCGAAATTTCGTAAAATTTCACAAGAAAATCGTGCTACGACTCAGCCAGGTTCAGCAACATCGATGCCATCGTCAACTACAACTATAAATCTTTCTCAACAACAACAACAACAACAACCACCATCATCATCATCATCGTTACCGATAATACCTGAAACAACTGTTCAACCAGCAAGTGCTGAACCTATTGATTCATCTCCAACAAATCCTACAGATCCGACAACAATATCTCATCAACTTTTACAACTTCCTTTTTCATCTACAACTAAACAACGAGATAAATTAGAAACAATATCTGAACGTATTGAATCTCTCGAATCACAAGCATCCCAAATAACATCTGTCAATCAAAGTCCACCTTTGCAACGACCACCACGATCGAGTAAATGGAAATGGCTTAAAACAGGTTCAACTGAACCAGAAAACAAAGATTCAAAACCAGCTGTTCCAACTGTTAAATCACCGACGGGACCTCAACCTCATACACAACTAACAAATCCATTCGATCCAAATCTATCCGATGATGATACAAATACGAAATTAATCGAAAATACTGACCAACAACGGCCTGCAATACCAATGAGTCTATTTATTCCACGATCAGCTCAACTTGAAACTCTGAAGACATCAGAACATGGAAGTGATGAACAAGTAATTAATAAAAAACACGAACATACGCATATAATTCTCTTTTCTTTTTCTATGAACAATTAGAAATTATTAGATGAATCTCATTCGGACTTCAATGCAGGCTTCGGACCGCATCGTAGTGTTTCATCACAATTTACTGATCAACAATTGTTATCATCGTTATTCGATATAAAAAAGGATCTTAGTACTGAAGTGCGTGCATTGACTAAACGCATGTCACATATTGATGAACAGATTAGTCAGATTTTCAAATTCCTCTCACCAGTCAATCCATCGGCAACAGATAATTACGCTTCAACGGAAACGAACTCATCACAACAACCGATAGCTATTCCTCAATCTTCACCAATGATGATGGAGTCACTCGAAACATCTGGTGTTCCGATTCATATCTTTCCAGTATTTGAAACGCCTTCATTCTATTCAGATCTCAATCCTACAATAGCACTTTTCGATGCTAATAAATCGTTATCAACAATAGATACTTCTCGTGATCCTCGTCGACCTTCGAGAACAAGTGAACAGTCAATTTCTACGCCACCCATACGTCAAATGAGTATTCAAGATGAAACAATGCCTTCTTTTCCTCTGCCAGCCACTTACAGTCGTTCCGCCAGTTCATCAATCATTAGTTTAGCTGCAGTACCCTCTCGTAGTTCAGTATCAAATAAAATAGTACCAGCACCTGATTCTCCAACATCTGGAAGTCCGAAACAATCATTCAGTCGATCGTTTCAACCGATTTCGAACACACGTTTCAATCCAGGTCGTTCGCCTAAACCAAAAGCTCGATCTTATCATAAACGTCAATATTCACAAACAGATAGATCGACAATTGTCGAACTTGAACCAACTGTTCAATCATTTCTACCAGCAACAGGCAAAATAACCAAATCAAGTACCAGTGTTTTCCGTCGTTTCATTCCAAGTGGCAATAATACCGATAAGTCATCATCATCAGCTACTGCATCTGCATCAACAACACTTCTCTATCCACCAACAAGTGACGATGAACGTCCATTGAGTCCGATTAGTTCAGGTAATGAAGATGATGATCATCGACCATTGACATCATCGAGCAAACATCATCATCAAACACTATTATAAAAACAAATAATCTCAACTAATTTTATTCCAATTTCTCTTTCGTATACTCATGGTTTAAGTAGAATTTTGAGGGTGAATTTATCGATTTTATTCGTAGTATTGTGATAAAAAAACGTTTTCTCTCTGATTTCTACTTCGATTTTGTATACGTTTACCGGTGCATATTTTGTTTCTCTCTCTCTCTCTCTTTTCATATATATATTTCTGTGTTGATTAGTTAATCGATTATGAGTATTTTTTTTCTTTTTTCTTCTTTGTCATCACACATGTTTCAGATTTTCGCTATAAATGCTGACGCTTCTCTTTTTCTTTTCTATGACACCACTTTCCTTTGTTCTTTCGCAATAAAAAAAAGGAACAGTATTAGCATAATCGGTGGAATGAAACTGAATTCTCTGCTTTTTTTCAGTATGATTTTAAAAAAATTCATATTTTAACATCTTTCGATAGGTTTTATTTGAATAAAATATATGAGAAAGTATGTATGTGTTACACTTAAAGAATATCATGCAAAACAAACGATACAAGAAGCAGTGTGATTATGTGAATAAAAATGTCAATGAATTGAAGAGTTTTATGTAGTTGAACGAGTCTAGAAGATAGAATCGTTGAAATGAATTTGTTTTTGAAAGAGAAAAAGAAAACAACTTACGAGATCCATATCAAATGAATCGATTTCCATTGAATCTGCTGTTGTCTAATTGAATAAACAAACAAATAGAAAAGTTCGTTTTTTTTCTTACAAAAATTAACGTACAGTTTTCAAATCATTTCCACGATTTTTCTTTTTCGATTTTGGTTTATCATACATATCGAGTTTCGATGTAACATTATCAATCTAAAATAAACGAAAATTCATCGTATTATCTTCGTACTATTTGTTAACTATTCATCTTACCTTCGACATAACAAGTCCAACGGATGTTTCCATTGTATCAAGTCGTTTAGCTAACTCCGAATATTCTTCCATTGATACTTCATGTGCTTCTAAACGATTCGATGACACGCCACTACCTTGTCGTTCTTCACCATCTTCTCTGTCGACCGGTACGCTAATTTAAACAGACAAATAATCTTCAATTTCTCGTTTATTTCTCTTTCGTTTTACTTGTTTTTCTTTGATGTATTCAATTCATCGATTTCTCGAAGAATGGCATCGTTTTGTCTCAATAAATCATTGCTCAATGCTTGTTGTTCATGTTCATCGAGAACTCGATCACCATTGAAATCATATTTGGCAAATATCGATTCGATTTCTTCTTCAGCATAGCCACGAGCTTTCATTTCCGTTCGCCATTCATCGAATTCCAAACGTTTATCACGATTTAAATCCGCCAATGCCAATGCTTTACGTATATCAGCAATACGATCACGTTTAACTGTTAAACGTTCACGCATTTTCGAATAACCTTGTTTAACAAAATCACTAATTTCGAATTCATTCTTTTTATTACGTAATTCAGCTTTGACTTCAACATATGTATCGTTGATAATAGCCAAGAACATGTTTAGTAAAACGAAAAAGACGAAAAAGACATAGGTCAAGAAGAACAACGGGCCTAAAATCAGATCATATCTCGACATCGAATGTGTTACGTTTAATTATTTACCGAGAACTCGATGCGCTTGTTGAAGTGATTGAAAATCGAAAATACCCAAAATAATTAAAAATAATGTGTAGCTAAACAAAAAACAAATAAGAATATCTTCGTCTACGAATTGTTTGTTTTACTTACACCGAATATTGAAATCCTCGAAAACTTTCAACTTGAATTCCAAATGTTAAATATCCAAGTTGAGCATAGGCAAAGAAAATAATGAAAAACATTATAGCAAAACCGGATATATCTCGTGCACATTTAGCCAATGTTTCACTTAGTTGTGTCATTGTTTTATTAAAGCTGATATATTTAAAGACTTTAATCCAAGCTAAGAATATTGTTACACTAATAATGATATTGAATTGATATTGCCAGTAGCATAAAAATGAAAAATCATTGTATTGAGTATCATCACGATTGATCAGTGAATCGAGTAGAGAATCGACTTGAACTTGTCGATAAATATTAAAAGCAACGCAAACATACGATAGAAGAATAATGATGATATCGAGACAATTCATAATGGATTTGAAATAAGACCAACCACAATTACGAATCTGATTTTGAAAGGAAAAATAAGATGCTTAGAAATAAAATTTCAAACGTAAATTTACTTCGAGAACTTCTTCGATGGTATAATAAATGATGAAGATAAGGAAAAGAATTTCACATGCTAAGACAAAATAATCGAATGCATGAACATAACGAATTAATTTGACTGCACGAAAGATCGACGATGTGATTAAACCACCAACAGCCGGAAATTCGAAAATAAGTCTATGCAATAGACAAAATAGATCGTTGTCTCAATATGATTTCGAATGTAGACTCACTGTATTTGACAAAATAAATTCAAATTCCCATTGTAAACTGTAAAATCAACGAGAACAGCTCGTGTACCACGCGCAATCCAAAGACTAAATGAACAAATAAGAACAAATCAATGTAAAAACAAAGCATTCTAGTTACCCGTCTTTTAATGCTTGAATTTCATCACTGAAATTTGCTGCTGTCGGACCAAAATTTTGAATATAACCACCTTGATCATAAACACTGACTCGACCGGTTGTACTCAAACCGAACCATGATGTCGATGGTGTATATTGAAATCTTGAAAACGCAAAAGATCATTCAATGAAATCAAAACCGAAATTCTTACGCCGTATTTTCACATGTTTCGTTCTCGAGATTTTCACAGGGTCCAAACGAAACTTTATCTTCAAATGCCGGCGCATAGGAATTGTAGCAGAATTTAATTTCTTCTTTGAAATCTTCGGCAACAAGACAGGAATTATTTCGAACCCGTTTCTGACGCATTTGAATCGCTCCTAACAATCGATTTTCGAATAAGACGTACCCGGTTTCATCGACATCCTCCTCATTGTACCATTGTTCGGTGTAAAATGCTTCGGGCGCTATTTGTTCCATGTACTATCGAAGAGATTTTGACGAAACAACGAACTATTTGAAGAAAATCTTACTATCCAGAAATCTTCCATTCGATCGAGTTCTTCGAATGATGGACCAGGTTTACCGTTCGTATCGTTTGTTTCCGGATCGATAATAGCACTTCGTAATGCTTGTGTCAACGTGTACATATTGCTGCTAACCATGCCGAAAACAACTATCGAACAAGAAAATCAAGAATTGCTTTTGTTTTTTTTATTATCGAGGATTGCTTTTATTTTACCAATCGATAGAATCGTTAGAAAAATTAAGTAGACAATTAACTCTCGAATTGTTGTTCGAACATATTTATCTTTTTCACGGTAACGATCGATTCGTTCCGTTTGTTGTGTTGCCCAAATTTCTAGAGACAAACAAACCGATCAACTTCGTTTTTCATATCCGTATGAGAATTTCTTACTTCGAAGGAATTGAAAGACTTTTTCACACGGATTATTTTGTCGCTGATGGCGTCGAGCTGATCGTCGCTGCTGTTCAGCACTGCTCACTGCGACTCCATCGACATACAATGTACCATCGATATAGATTTCATTTTCCATACCACCCGGTGCCGCTTCGGAATAAGCCGGCGGTGGTGATGAACCATGATGATCAAACGACATTGCTTCGTCAAAAAAACAACTTCTACGTGTTTTTGCAACTCGTAAAATGACTATGGAAGTAGAAATATGTGTGTACTTTTCTCGATTAGAGAGAAAATTTAATTTTCTAACTCTACGTCAATACTTCTTTCTGTTTTTTGTGTGCTTTGTCTATTTGATTTGAAAGTATACTTAGACGAGAAAAAAAAGTAAATTATTAGGAGAATGTAAAATGAGGGAAATTTGGGTAGAAAAGAATATATATTTTTCACTTAGCAAATAAGTGAGAAAATTTTGCTTTTTTTTTGTTTTAAGAAAAAAAGAAACTGACGAGTAGATTCTTTTATTTTTCCTATTGATGCAGCAATGTTAGACAAACAGAGAGAAATTGTCAGGCAAATTGCGTTTGTAAATTTTTATTGTCGGAAAAAAAATGTCTATTATTATTTAAATTTCATCAAAAAGAAAATAAAGACACATAGAAATATTAAAAAATAATGCTGAGTCCATCGATTGACGGTGACCAACGAATAATTAAATATTCATACGATCTCAAACGAATCGGACTCGTCATATCAATCAACGCATTCGTCTCGTATTTCGAACCAGGATCAGCGATATTTGATAGGAGAATTTCGACGGCATCTGTTAGTCCACTTTTTAATTCAATTGTGTTTTCTTGTTCATTCGGACCGACATTTACGATAATCATATGATGTTTCGAACCACGTCGTGCCCGTTCGATAGTTATCCAATCTGTCTGAGAGAGAATCGTTTGTTCGACAGTACCAACACGAAAAACATCTAAAGTTTGAGCAAATTTGATGATTTGATGAAGACGTTCGCGTTGTTCAGGAGAGAAATTTGCTTGGCGATCGATATCAATCGATATTGCACCGAGATGAAATAAACATGCAGCAAAAAATGCTTCATTTAAATTCGAATCCAATGAAAATGACGACCATAAAAGCGGCCGATTCTCTCGATAGAATATCGAATTTTGATAATTTTCAAATACAATCGTTAGATTTGCCATTGATTCATCTATAAATTGAAAATCATTCAATGATGCTAATTGAACGCCACCTAAATACGAATTCCTATCGCCATAATAACGTTCTAATAGGTGATCATTCGATGTACTCAGCGAATCAATAGAATCAAAAAGAAGAATTTTATTTTTCGAAATTTCCGATCGAATGCGTGCGAGTAAAAGATAATCTTCATCTAAATGTCTCATTAAACTTTGATTATTATTATTTGTTTCATTTCGTTGTTCGTAATCTTCATACGCATAGCTAATACCTTGTAAATTATATCCATCGATTTGAAAATTATTTTCCCAATAGCTAAATGAATCGATCATATCATTGAAAACACGATTATTTCGATAGTTAATATCAATCGAATCATTATTGCTACTGAATTGATTTAAATAGAATGTTTTATCTTGATCCGAATAAATCCAAACAGATTTTTGTTGATTATTTTTCCAATTACTTGTATTTCCGTGTGCATTCCAAACGAAATACGAACTATCATTCGGAGAAAATCGATCTGATTGAAGAGATAAATGATTTAATGGATAATCCATAAGAATTCGAATGTTTAGATCATGAGCTTTTGTGATAAGACTATTGAGAGCATCTTTTCCACCGAAACGACCATCGATATTCGACCATTCCAATGGATTTCCTTGATTGGATGATGGAATAAGTGGCGAAAGCCAAAGAGCTTGCATACTGAAATCATTTTTATATTGATCGATTTTGTCTGTTAAATTGTCGAATCGGAAATTTCGATTTGAAAAACGTAGAAAAACACTATTTAACCACCAAGGTGTTTCACCGGCTGGTTCACAACGTGGATAAAGTGCGATACAAATAACAATAAATATGAAAAAGCCAAGTTGTAAGAGAATATAAACGAGAGCACTGATAATACGTGCTCGTTTTAACCAAATTGGCGTTGTTATCGGAAGATTCGGTAATGTAGTTGATGCGATTGTATTTTTCGTAATTTGAAATTCACCATTCGCTTCATCCGTACGACTTGCTGTGATCATTTCTTTCTTATCTTCGTTTATTGTCAATTCGTTCTTTAACAATAGTTTATGACAATAAAGAATGTAAAACAAATGTCAATCTCGAGAGAAACTGTAAGATTTATATATCAGACATTTGATAAAAAAAAAGATTCGATTGATATATACTAGAACAACAACAAAAAACACATACGGACGTATATATATCGATTGTTTCGATGGGTTAATACAAAAGACTTTACTATATAAATTCTCTACATTTCATTCTTTTCTTTTTATTGTCAATAATGATGATAGAGCAGAAATCTTTTAAAATTTGTATGGTCATCATATAAACAACTAAACACTAAATCATATAAAATTTTCTTTGTGTCTGGTTTCTTATTCAGGCCAAAGTATAGTTCTTTGACAGGTGTCACTTCAGTTCGAAAAATGATTTTGAAATTTGGAATGTCTGTTATTTTATTTATTTGAGTATGTTTTACAAAACATTTTTGTATGACTAAAACAATTTCTTGCGTTTTCTTTTTGTCACGATATTTCAACAGAAAATGAATCATAAGAACGACGTGGCGTATCTTCTCTGATTCAGCATGTGCTATAAGGGCTCTTTTATTTTTTTTATTGCAAACGGGGCGGAACGAATCGTATTTATTCATGAGAATTTCACAGATTGTTTCTAACGATCAGTTTGTTTCCTGTTGACATCGTGGAAATTTCTGCTAAACATGTCTCTAACATCTAGCGTCATCTCGTTTGTCTAATGCGTCAATGGTTGCATCGTATTTCACCTGAGTGTGTTTGTGATTCAGTATACGAGATAGGGGTCAATAATCCAATCAAATTTTGTTTCAGCGACGCGTCACAACCATAACTTTGTGTATAAACAGATACACATGTGATGAAAAATAGTTTCACGAACAAAATCTTCTCTTATTTAACTTGACTTTTTATTCATCATATGAAAGTTAGTTAAAATAATTTTAGATACAAACTATCTTGAAATGGCTCGTGAAGATGAATACGATTATCTCTTTAAAGGTAGACTTTGATCTTTTCATTTCGTGTCTGCAAACTATTCAATTCAAAAAAAAATATATTTAGTGGTGCTTATTGGCGATTCAGGTGTCGGAAAGAGCAATTTACTTTCTCGATTTACTCGAAACGAGTTCAATTTAGAAAGTAAAAGTACCATTGGCGTAGAATTTGCTACACGGTATAACTCATCAAACGAAAGAAACATTCGTTGTCTATCTTGTTTTGTTTTTCTTTCGCTGATATTTTAGAAGCATACAAGTAGATAAAAAAACGATTAAAGCTCAAATATGGGACACAGCTGGACAAGAACGTTATCGAGCCATAACTAGTGCGTAAGTTATCAATGAAAACAAACATTAAAATCAAATCTGAGGTCTGTTTTTTCGATTCTCTTTTATCAATAAAAAGATATTACCGTGGTGCAGTCGGTGCTCTCTTGGTCTATGACATAAGCAAACATGGAACTTATGAAAATGTTGAAAGATGGTTAAAAGAATTACGTGATCATGCCGATGCAAATATTGTTATTTCACTTGTTGGAAACAAATCTGATCTAAGACATTTACGTTCAGTACCAAGTGATGAAGCAAAAGCATTTTCTGGTAAAAGAAAAATGCATAATTGAATTTTGAACTTGTGAAATTTGATTTTCGTAGAAAAAAATGGCATTTCTTTTATTGAAACATCGGCATTAGATTCTACAAATGTTGAACAAGCATTCCAAACAATTCTCACTGGTAAAAAATAAGATTCTATTTTAAAAATTCGATTTCTTTTCTTTTTTACTTTCAAAGAAATCTATCGTATTGTTTCTCAACGTCAAATGCCAGATTCAACAAATCCCAATTCGAACGGCGGAGCAGCATCATCACATATTAACCTTCGTCTTCCTCCGACAAATCCCGTATCACCGGACTCGAATAAATCATGTTGTTCGTAGATTCTTATTTCAATTAAGCATATTGATTAATTAATCTTTCTTCATTTATTTTATGCGTTTTAAACACTCGTTTTCTGTTTCTTTTTCTTCTTCTCTTTGTAATTGGTGTCCGTTTCTGATACTTGGCTTTGATTGTCACATGTTTTCGTTTGCGTTTATTTATTTCTTCAAGCACATCACACACAAAAAACAGTTGAACAACATTCATGTCCATGCGAGCTTCAACTTCAAATAGAGTTCTCTTTTTTTTCGTTCTTTGTTTTGTTTACACGGTACCAGTTATTTTTTTATTCTTATATACGTGACTGTGAATTCTCTTCGGCGTGGTTCATTTCGATATCCCGCAAACTCTTTTTTCTTCTCTTGAAATTTTTATCATAGTTTCATGGTTTCTTCTTGTTCTTCAAATTACATATTAAAAAAATTGCAAAAAACAACAACAGCTAGTTAAAATCAATATTTATTTTCTATCGAAGATCAAATAAACGTTTGTCCAGAGAAAATCTTTCAATTGCAAAAGGTTATATAAGCGCAGATCGAATGAGAAAAGTTCATCAAAAAGAAATTGATCTTATCAATTGTTTTTAATTAGCAAAAAAAAAGTCAAAGATGAAAAGATAATATGCACTCATTCACCCAGAAAATTTGTTCTATTTGTTACTTATTCTGTTCAGCTAGTCGTCGTATTAGTACAACAATGATTTATTGAAATAGTATCCAAGCAAAACACCATGGAAACGGAACAAAATATGATTTCAGATGGCGCTATTTTTATTTTTAAAAGAAAGTTTATTAGTAAAATAATTAAAGAAATGGATAATTATTCTGGTTTTGAATAATTATATTACAGATTTGTGTTTTTACTAAGACAACAGTGAGCCAGAACGGTGAATTGAAGCGCAAACGCTTGTATTTATTATTTAACATTCTAAGGTAACAGACTCGAACGCATTTTATCAATGGCGATGGCAGCTGATACAACCGGTGCGGTTGTGTCCGATCAAGAAAATCGTGTAACTTTACGAGACCCTATTCGAGAAAGCGAAGGTCTATTTTTCATTTTCAAAAACAAAAACATTATGAAATTTCTGTTTAGAACGAGCAAATCAAGCTCGTATTAAACGTTTAACCGAAGCGTTCAATGTTTTCGATCAAGAATCGAACAATACGATTCCTTCAACGGAGTTAGGTACTGTTGTTCGTTCTCTCGGACTTGTGCCAACGGAGGGTGAACTTCAAGATATTCTCAGTGAAGTAAAATACTCAATGGAAATAGAAACATTGATCGGAAAACTGTCGCTCTTTTAATTAGATGTCGGATGATTCGAATCCGGAATCCATTCATTTGGAAAGATTTTTAAGTGTGATGAATGGTATTCTGAAGGATCGTCGTTATCAGGGTGAACCTGAGAGTAAAATTCTTCGAGCATTTCAAGTTCTTGATTCACAAAACAACGGTTATTTAACTGAAGATGAATTTCGAAATTATCTATGTAAAGAAGGTAGTTCATTTTTTCCTATGAATTCTAATGAGAAAGACAAAAAGAAATATCTCGTTGTAGGCGAACCTTTCAATGATGAAGAATTTCAAGATTTCATGACAATCGCTTTAGATGATGAATCTAATCGTATATGTACTTACAAAGATTTCCTACAAAATCTTGTTGTCGAAGAGAATGATTAACACAATGTCACAATTCCCTTTTTCTTTCATTGATTCAATAAAAATACCTTCATATACATATATTTATTTATGTATTTACTCAAAAAAACAAAAAAAAAGTGCTATGCAGAATTTGTGTGCATTTGACGTAACCAATCAGTACATTTATCTTGATAGGTGTTTGTTGTCAATTGAGTTGATTGATCAATAATTAATAGTGGACGTCCATCGATAGTCAATAATCTATTATCGAATTTGTTATGTGCTTGATCGGATGGAGGATAGTATCCACTTTCTGAAAGATCGAAAAAACTTCCGTACAAAGAATAACGTGATGATGATCCGCCTGGTGTTTGCATGCCACCGTTTGGATCGAGTCGATTGAGATTCAAATGAATGGACGCCGATGGAGATTGATTGGGAAAGAATTTTTCATAAGCTTTTAAATAATCTAATAAATTATTATTTGGATACGAACGAGAACGTTTGGAAAGTGTTTTTAAACGATTTGAAAGTGAACGATGGATAGCACCGCATAAGTCCTTGTACGTGTCATTACAGTTCGGTAGACTCCACCAACGGGAAATTGTTCGTGTTACTTGTTTACGAGGAGATTTTATTGAATTTGGATTGTCATCGGATGAACAAGTATCAATAATAAACAATGGCATCGGTTGTGATAAACAATCATTTTTCGCCATAATCAATTCTTCTGAAAAAAAAACAAAATTCAATAAAAATATAGAAAGAAAATAGTACTAAAAGACTTTTTTGTTGCCCTTCCGCAATAATATTAAACAAGAAAGAAATTTGTGAAGCGTCGTGCATTCAGATTTTCTGCTGTTCTAGTATGCGCCTACAATCCAGATGACGTATTTCCGCTTTTCTTTTCTTTTCGTATGATGATATATATTTATCTCAATGGCGATAGGATCTCATTGTAGACAGCACTGCCTTCCGAAGACTATTCTGTAACTTATTATCATCGCTTGATAACTTTTTTAGTTCTTGTTTTACTAATATTCTTAAAAATACATGACATTCTATTTGCTTTGTTTTCTTTTTTCAGAGGGAAATTTAATTTCTTTTTTTTTCTCTCTCTATTACTACACCCCTGCTGGTGAAAGAAGAAAAGACGAGAAAGAGCGAGAAAAAAAAGATGTTTTTCTGCAAGCAGCAAGTGAACAAATTGCTAACATAGAAGTAAATAACAATCTTTCAACATGTCTGTTAACATGCTAAATAGACTATACTTAACCAGTGACAAATTCCTTATGATTGTTTGTTTTTTGATGATTTCCTTTCCTACTTCGGGTTGATTTATGGAATGAAAATAGCGAATTCCTCTTTTGTTGCTGTTATTGGTATTTGTCAAACTAAAAATCACAAGTAATAACATGCTTTCACTTGTTATGTTGCATTTTTTTTTAAAAATAAAACGGAACTTTCCCTTAACTTGGTTTTCTCTCGCTCGCGTTTTTTTTTCTCTTTTTCAGAAGATCTTACTGTTGATTCTGTTTTCTGCTCTTGTCAAAGAAATTAGAAGAAAAAAAAAACGGGGAAGAAAAGAACAAGATAGAATCTTGTTTTCTACGATGTATATATATGTTCACTAGCAATGACAAATCCTCTAATAGAGAGAATATATGATAGGAAAAAAACAAGCATGTCCGTCGATATATTTTCGGAATGAAAAAGAGGAAAATCTTGTTCGTCGTGAACTGACTGTTAAAGCACTCGATGAGTGACAGAGATAGAAATCGAAAAGATAATCATATCAAAGATTTCACTAGCATGCCGGCTAATTGTTAAAGTGTTTATAAAACCGTCCTCAATCTGACTAAAATAATGAGCTTATAAATAAAATGAATATATGCTTAGTACTTAGCTGTCAAAGACGACCTTTTGGTTCGATGTAATTATATTTCTGTTATTCAAAAAATAGAAAAGAATTGATCATATCAATATTCATTGAATAACTTTAACAGAAAAAAAAAGAGAGAAATGTCATCTCAACTGACAGTAATGACAATATGTCATTAACAATTCGATTTTAGTTAACATGATCTTTGTAACCAATAGTTGAACACTATCAAACATCAGCAGGGTATTCTTTCATTTTATTTATTAGTAAAATAGCACTACACATTCATTACCTCCTAAGAATAAATTAAGAGCTGTAAAAAGGTCTCTTGTTCTCTCTATTTTCTTCGCGACATTCTTTTGTTTTGTCAAAAATATTGACAGCATCGTAAACATCCGATCTAATGAATACTCGTCTCATTTGTCATCGATCATATTAAATATTCATAAGAATTACATTTATGAATTCTCAAAATTACGTCTAGTCTCCGAAGATGTACGATTATTTCCGACTCACATTAGATTCGTTTCTTAGACTTAGAAATGAGACATTACCAGTAAGTACATGTATGGCTTTCCTTTTGAGCTTCAAAAGGTTAGATCGTAGTATGGTAATTTGCAAAGGTCGGATTTCTGTGCAAATATTTATTCATAGAAATCTGAGGAAAATATTTCCAAACACACAACGATAATCTTAACGGATTGAACGAGTTACTAATACGCATTGTATTAACTGTCATTCAACTATTTGCTGAGATTAGCTTTTTTTTCTGTTTATTTTTCTTATTTGGAACGATCAAGTTTATTCGAACGAATCATTTCTCAATTTTGAATTAAACTATTCGTTAGTTGTTGTAATGATATTTCGAATTCTTGAATATTTTTCGTCATTGTTTCATCAGTTGTCAACAAGTCTGACGCATATTTTTGTTTTAAACGTGTTAAAACAGAATTCAAAGCCAAACGAATCGATTGACATAACTGTTTGAATGACTCATTTTCACGATGTTCACCGAGTTTTTCATTTGTACCTGTAGAAACAAATCGACTCATTTTATTTTTTTCATTTCCTCTTTTTAAATTACTTGTTGCTAATTTATTTGACAGTACGAGAATATGATTAATAGAATTGATTTCATTTTCCCAACCAGTTGTTTGACTAACTGCACAACGATGTGCTTTTTGTAGATGTTGTAAAATCTATTCAAAATCAATTCATATTAAGTGAATATTATCGAAAAATGCAATGTACTTTCATTTGCCAATCAACAGATTTATCATCGGTTTTTAATTGACATAGATCACTGTAGAATTCCCAAATATCAGCATCGTTTGTCACCTGAGCAGTTATTCTTCCGAATAATTCGAGAGATTTTTGATAGATTTTTATGCCAACATCACTTTTATATTCTTGTGATAGTAAATGAACTAATCGATGTAAAACCTAAATAGAATCATCAGGTTTTCTTTTTTTTTCTTCTCACAATGAATAATTTCTCACATCTCGATCGACGTATTTCGTTTTCAAATCAAGCAATCGATGATACGCTTGAATAACATCTTCAATTTCTCCACAGTCAGCACTTGTCTTCAAACACACAGAAAAAACTTTTATATTTAATCAAACAATTTTCTTTATTCGATCAATACCCAAAGGAAATTCTCCCAAACTTTCCAATTGTCATAATTGCATCGGATTGCTTCGATGAATACTTTATGAGCTTTGTCCCTGAAAGTATAAATTATTATGAACACAATCTCATTGAAATTAGTTCGTTTCTCTATTACTTCTGCTTCAATTTCGTATGACAAGCAGCAAGATTATTCCATGCTTCGAAATTCTACGAATATGAAAACACGATTCAATATAAAATCAAGAGAAAAGTTTGTCAACACACATCGGATTCGATATTTGTGCAACGACTGTAAGCTCGTACACCTAATTCCCATTTCTCCGTACGAAAGGCGGCACTACCAAGCCAAAACCATAGATCATGCTAAAGAATAATGAAATAGTTTTTCCTTTTTTTCATACGAAAAATTTGTTTTACTTGTAAAGCATTAATTTCAACAGCTTTTAATAGATGTTCACATGCTTTTTCATACTAAATTTTCAAAAAAAAAGTCAATCAATTTGAAAATAGATTATCTGCATTTACGTTTCCTCGATTGAAATAGTATTTTCCCATTAAACGTTGTGCACGTCCACTGCGTTCTTTACTCAATTCCCAAGCTCGTTGAAAATGTTCGAATTCATCGGTAACTTCACCCAACGAACATAACAATTCGGGTGTTTCTTTTATTTTTAATTGTTCACGAATGACACTTTCAGCCTAAACAATTCATTTCTCATTTCATATAGTTTTTCCTCATCTCCTCAACGTTCATACCAATGAGAGTTTTTTAATGATTTGATAACAAGTAATAACATCGGTCCACTTTTTCAATTGCAAATATAAATCAAGTGCACTGTTAACCAAACCGATTTTCACATAGATATTCGCTATATCATTCTAAAAAAAAGTTTAGCATGTTACTTTGGTTTGTTTATTAAGAATTTTACCTTTAGTTTCCATGTTGAATAGATTGGCGTAGCATAAAAATACTGCAAACGAAACTGACTCGATGGTTTCGGATAATTGAATTGATCGAGTAATTCCTTTTTGTTTTAATCAAAAGATTGTAAAAAAAAACATATTCGAAAAGATAAATATCAATTCTACTTGTAATTGTAATAATGTTCGTTCGATTTTACGTTTACTTTCGGTTTCATGTTGAGAACGTAGAATCAACGAACATGTTTGAACACACCAATTGCTTGGTTTCGATAGAATATACTAAAATAAAACGCATTTTTATTCAATTTATTTTGATAGAACATTTTACAGTAAGAAAAGCTAATTGTTCTTCAGTTGTTATTTCGTGACGTGGATTGTTGATATGCCGATCGTATCTGTAACAATACAAGAGAAGATTCGAATACATCTATTCAATTAACAAACATGATTAAGAGAAGAGTTAATTGTTCGATGATATCTAATTGAATATTTGGACCGATTTCTCCGTTTTCGAATTGAATTTGATTCAAAACAACATCATCATTTAAAGCTAAGTTCTATCGAAACAAAAAACAGCAATCAAATAGGATCTTGGTTTTTCTTGAGAGCTACTTTTGGAAGAATTAAATCCGTTTCATCTATTCGATTATTGCTATTGGCTGTTTGTTGAGAATCTTTTCGTGTAACATCGAGAAGTAATTGAGATGTATTTTTCTCTTGATATCGAGTTCGTTTACCAAGTTGACCTTGAATTTAAGAAGGAAATTATTCTTCCGAGACGATATGAAGAACGTCTATTTACCAGTTAGATTGATTTGTAAACTGGATAGCTCAAGAATTTGTTTCTTTATTGTTTCGACATTTTTCCAATTGTAATAGAATTGTGAAATGTACGTCATTTCAATAAGCAATACAATTTGTTGAGTTCTAAAAAGCAGATTTGAGATGAAAAAGTTTACGTTAAATTTTTCTACTTGGTCATTTCTGATTGATATGAAAGAACTAAAAACAAACACAAATAGTTTTTTTTCTTCAAAAGTTTCGTTTATTTTTCTATACGTTTATCGATGCACGTTTGTAAATTCTCGGATAATGTCATCGAATGTTCTTCGAGCATTTTTTGATGAATAAATAACGTTCGCATCGTCCACCAAATGAAACCCTACGTAGAAATGCGAAAATCTCTTTTCTTACAATGAAATCATCGTATTATACCCAATGTTTATTCGAATTTATCTGTTGTATATTGAATATTCGCGTTGCTTGATAGAGATACTCGAGATTCTCAGCTATTGAAACAGGTACTTCACCATCACATGTCAAAGCCTCGGTGATTACTGAGTTTGTACTATTGATTGTAACTTTTGGTCCAATAAAATTATTGATTACAAACAATTGAAGATATGCAATGCCAACCAATGTATGTAATAAATCAATAAGTCTGCAAAAAACGAAATCAATTATCGGTGAAAATTTGTTTGTTTTTTGTTTCGAACTAACTCTTGGTTATTATTTAATTTAGTTTTAATCTCAATCGATTGCGAATCATTCTGATTTATATTGAATAAATCTTGTAGACTTGGATTTTCATTAAATAATCTTTCATAAAAACCATTGACGACAAGATCAATAAGTTCATTTAACCATTCTAAACGATCGATATATAGAAAACAGAAAAAATATATAGATTACATCTTTTATCAATTACACACCATTATCTGTATATTTATCACCGGTGACAACACTCGGAATAGTCGGTGTCATCAATAGATCATTCCAGATTCGTTGGGATACTGACATTATAAATCTAAAAATGTTCTTATGTCCTTTTTTTGTTTCATTGTTGTGTATATGAACGATAAACAAAAAGAAAACGAACACATTTTCATTCTACTTTATAAATATAAAAAAAAACAAGAAAGTGTAGATGTCCCTATGAGTCCCTTTATTGGTAACCTAAAGACAGGATGACAGAGAGAAGAACAAGAATAGATATAGAGAACGAGTGAAAAACGAGAGAAGGAGAAGAACACATAACAAGATGTATGCACGACTATATATACATACAGAAAGTAAAAATGAGAATCGATTGTTTAAATTCTAGTATTTCCATTATTGATCATAGCTGTTTGCTGTTGATTATAATCAGTATATAATTGAACACCATGTTGTTGTTGACCTTGATACGGATAATTAGCTGGTTGTTGTTGCTGTTGTTGATAATAATGATGATTGATCGATGGTGGCGGTGATGAGTATGTCGATCGTGTTGTTTGTTGTTGAGGTAGAAATTGAGCAGAACTTTGAAATGGTTCACTACTTTGCGGACGTTGTTGTTGATGACCATTCCAATTTCGATAATGATTCCAATCCTGTTGTTGAGTTTGATTCTGTGGATAGAATGGCTGTTGATTAAGTGCACCTGATGATACCGATCGAGATAATTCTCCTTGAATTTGCTGAAATCCGCCAATATCTCGACGATTGTTCGAATACGATTGACTATCCGAGCCTAAACGTTGTCGTGGAGGTACATCGACTACTGGATGCCACGGTTTAGGCGGATGATACGGTACGTGTACAGGTGATGATGATGAATTTTGTTGTCGATTCATCGTCGATGTTGAATATGGCACAAGACGAATATTAATAGCGTGACTTAATTCTCGAATGTCTTTATCAGTAATTGATTGTCGATCGAAATCTTTTGAATTTAATATAGAAAATTGAACTCGACGACCATTCATTGTTAAATATTCGTAATGACGTTGTGATTCAATAACTTGAATCTGTTGGATATGACTCGATGATTTCGCATTATTTGTTGATCCATCTGGACGAAATAAGATCGGCGGTCGTAAAGGAATTCGTGGCGGAAGTGTTGGAGCATCAGGATCGAAAGCTCGTTGCTGCTGCTGATATCCATACTGTGAATCGATTGGCGATTGTTGTTGTTGTTGTTGAGAATGAACTTGAGATAATAACTGCGGATCATCAATAACATATTCTTTAATTACTGTTCCATCAGGTTGAGGAACTTCTCGAGCACGTACACCTGACATTTTGATTAAATCTTGAACACCATTGATCGCCAATGGATTACCATCTTCATCGACAACTTCATATTGAACATTGCCTTGTTGTTGTTGTTGTTGTGGAAGATTATTCGATGCTCGAGATGTTGAAGGTGCTGTTTGTTCATGTTGTCGACGTAATAGTTCGCCTTGCCGATGAATTCGACTGACTTCTTCATCGGCTTCATCTGCTGAATTGAAACGACGAAATGAACTGAGTTTCGATCGTTCACTTTCAATCGATTGAGAACGAGCAAATGTATTTTGTGATCCAATCGATTGATTCGATTTACTCATTGTATTTCGACTGTCCTGATCGATTCGGTCGTTGGACAATGATTCATTCGATGCACGTCGATGTCTTGCATATAAATCATCGATTTGTTTTCGAGAACTTTGAAATGTATTATTCGAATTAGTTGTTGTTGTTATCGATGATGAAGCTGCTGGTGATGCCATCACATTAGCAAACTGATTTCTTTCGAATTTAGCTTTTATTTGAGCAATACGATTTCTCGATGGCTGATATTGTTCATCGTCATCCGAGGCATTGACAGATGATCTTCGACGTATTGATGAAGATTGAATATCTTCGAGTAATGTTGGATCTTCGATAAAATATTCTTCAAAAGAAAAACAAAACTAACGATTTTTTTTTGAATTATTTTCGAAACTACCTTTGATTATTGATCCATCCGGTTGAGTCACTTCTCGAACATTGGTCGCTAGATTTTTCCAATTATCTCCATACCGATTTCGAATCGTATCGGCATCGAAACGTTGAATATCATCATTATAAAATTGTTCGTCATCTTGTTTCAACATTGTCTTATAAGATGATGATGGTGGTGCTGTTGTTGTTGTCATATTGAGTCTATATGTATGTACGTATATGTCGTGATAACGTGTGAACTTGGTTTATCAACTCGATGAATGAATACATATAGGATGAGAAAATAAAACGAAGATATTACTGTGCATCAATGCATGACGAATCACCTTTTTTCAATGACTATTAAACATCATGATATGACATACATTGAATCTTTCTCTTCTCTTGTTCGGTTATTCATTATCAATAATATTCATATCGCTTTTATCAATCGAAAACGAAACGATTAAAAACGTTGAAATGAAGAACAGAAGAAAATGTTTTTTCATTTTGTATTTTGTAGTTTATGATTAATGTGCATTGACAATGAAAGTAAACGTACATATTTCTCCTTCAAACGTCATCATTCAATAAAGTCGACAAGTCGAACTGATAAAAAACTACCTAAAGAAAACCAAGTACAAGCTAGAATTTCAAAATTTTCAACGGCCAAGATCGAACACCATATGCAACAAAAAGATACAATTTAAAACAACACAAATGAAAAATATCAATAAACAAACGCTGAAGGTTTTGTTTTGCCTTCAACGTCCTTCTAAAAGACTCCACATATCGCGTTGATTTTCTTCTTTCTTTTTGTTGTCAAACAAATGAAACAAAAAAAATGCACGAGAGAGAATGGTTTACATCATTGAAAAGTGCAACTGCAAGTTGATAGGATAATTAAAGAAAGCTTCTTTGCTTTGGCTTCTGTCCATGATCATCATCATCTTCTTGTTCATAAATATTGTTTTTCTTCATATTTATATATACAATACAAATGAATCGAACACAAATCTGCAGTAATATAGAGACAAGAAAAGAAGAAAAAAAAACGAATTGAATAACAATCAACAGCAAAAAAGGACAAAGAGAACATATGTGACTTTGTTTTGACAAATGAGCAGAAATGAAGAGCAAATGAAAAAAAACAATAGACACGGAGAGTGACACAGAGAAGTTATATAGAAAAAAAAATTCTGGACTGTTTTTTTTTTTGTGTTTTTGTTTTTCAAATATAATTGTACACATTCGGAGAAGACAAAAAAATGATAATATAAAGAAACGAGATGATTGTCCCGAGAAGAAAATGAAAAAAAAACAAGCGGGATTAGTTCGTTTTTCTTTTTTGTATCAAGTCATCATTGTCCTTGATTACGATTTGTTTTTTTTACATTCGAATAATTTCGGATAAATTTCATTTACTGCTGTATTTATACGTTCAACGGACGGTGCTACGATAGTAGAAAACGAAATGAAATCGACTCGTTTTTTGTTTCTTCGAAAGTCAATCTACCTGTTAATGTCACACTACCGGTAGTGAAAACTTTTAGAACAGCCTTGCCTTCTAATCTGACTGTTGCACCCGGATGAAGTTCGGGTTCGTAACTAAAACAATCATTTTTTTTATAATTATTAATTGAAAGAAAAAGTGAGCATGAGATTTTTACGAGATAAAATCAGGATAGGTTTTACTCAATTTGATGATATCAATCGGCCATGGCATCGCACACGATGCCAGACAATTGACGATTCGATAATGTCGAAACTTGACTTTAAATCCGAGTCGTTGTACTGATCGAGCAATGCGTCGTGCAGCGCGTAGTGCATCATCATCACTGGAAGTAATAAGTAGCAGCGGACACGTTAATGTGATACTACTACTACTAGTTTTCGTCCTACACACACCTCGTCGTCCCCGTTACTGTTACTTTACCCGATTGCCATATGTTTGCTGTACAATTTGGATTTCGAATCTTCATCAAGACCATCTAGTGTTTCAAATTGAAAGTTTTCTTTTTTATTTATTTGAAAAAGAAAGAGCGAATCAACGAACATTTTGTTCACGTTTGTAAATAACATTGACTCCGTTTTTCGCTATTTCACGTAGATTCAACGCGCGACATAACGAGAAGGAGCAAACGACGTTTGAGACAAATATGTCGATTTCTTCGTCTTGGGAATCATTTATTAAACTATTATCATCATTACTTACTGTACAGGAATTTGGTGAATTAATCTAGTTGAAAACAACAAGAAAGATATTTATTTGTTTTTGAAATTGAGTTTTACCTGTGTGTCATTTTGATTTGCAATCGAACTATTAACTGTTGGGATTTGTTGCAGAGAAGAATTTGTTGAAACTAAATTTCGAAGAAAAGAAAATACAAAAAAAAACAACGTTTTTGCAAAAAAGAAAAAAGACAAAAATTGATTTGTATTTCGGATACTTTGTTGTTGAATCGTTGGTGCTAGTGCTAATCGACCAAGTGTTGGCGTATCAATGCACATACCAACTTTGAAATTCGTCGTCGTCGAAGAAGAAGAAGAAGAAGAAGCTAAATAAAAATCAATCTCTCGTGAATTAAATCTGTCTGCTGTTTTATTTTTTTTCTCTTTTACTTGAAGGAGTAAGAATTTGTCTAACATTATTTATAATTGGGATATTAGTTTTATTCAAACAAGTAATCGTTGGTGTTGCGACAAGTCGAACTGTTTGTGGAGATTGAACAAGAATATTTCCATTGGATAATGTGTTATATTGTTGAGAACTAGCTGTTGTAATATAATAAATCGTACTATTCGTTGTTGGGAGAGTTGCACCGGTTGAATTTATGGGTAAAGTTGTTGTTGTTGTTGGTATTATATTACGATTTCCATTGACAATGGAAACAACGGAGGGCTGTTTGATTAAAGATGTTGCTGTTGCTGCTGACGATGATGATCCGGGAGTTATACGCCATGTTGTTGGAGTTGTTGATGATGTAGAAGAAGAAGATGTGGAAGATGGAGCAGTAATTTGTGTTGTAAGAATTTGAAATGCCGATGGAACGATGGTAGTAACAGGACCTCCAACACCGGCTGATGCTGCCGAAGCAGTCACGTTAGTTGTTGTAAACATATTTCTTGTTGTGTTCTTTTTTTGCTCTATTTAGTTAGTTTTTATTTGTTTCTTTTGGGTTTTTGTGAAATGAGAAGAAAAAACACCGAAGGAGAAAAATAAGCAGGAGAAAAAAACTTGAATAATCGTTTTGTTTTTATTTTGTTTGTATTTTATCTGACAAAGATCTCATCCAATTATTAAAGAATGTCGTCAAGATTCGCACTTGCCGGTACATGTGCTATTACGTTGACTTGCTGCTGTTTGTCTGTCTCGCAGCTGATCAGTGCAAACGTTCTTGTATTTATACCAATCGGATACCATTGAGGATTTCTCCATGTCTTTACACATGTAAATGCATAGACGACTTGAAAAACAATCATCAATCCAGAGAATACCCGTTTTTATCCAAAAAAATCTCGCAGAAGAAAAACATACAACCGAAAACAATCGATTGAAATGAGCAAAATAAAAAATTTTCGATTTTAACGTTAATTATCGATGAACGATTCGAATTTTTGGTGATTTATGTTCGGAATCAAAAGGCAAACACACGTGATTGTTTGATTTCATTAGAAAAAAACGACAACTATCTGTTTATTTATTTGTCAATAACTTTTGGGAGAAAAAAAAGAGGAAATAATGAAAAGCAACCAAAATCCAATTGATTAAAAAGAAGAAGAAGAAGAATTTAAAACGAAATTTCTCCTGGAGATGCAGCATAATTATTTCCATTTCCATCGTCATAATAAATCAACTGGCCAAAATAATTCTGTAGAGCATATTGTTGTTGTTTACTTCCGCGTGCAAACGTCGGACAATAGGCTTCATTGACCGAGTTAAAGCCAAAAGAATTTCTTTCGCTTAGCGGATATCCGGATTGCGCATCTCGTAATTGAAAATATTGATTGTCCTCGTAGATTCGATAGTGTCCTGATAGAGTTTCCATAGGTCGTACAGTGTCATGTGATGACAACTTGGATTTCGTGTTTGACGAAGTAAAATTTATTGCTGGAATAGGTTTTTTGATATTATCTTCGTTACGTGTACGAAAATAGGAAATAATTGTTCGTTCGAAATCATTCAAACGTTTGGCTAAATGAGGTTGACCAGAACGATGATAATCGGTTAAACGAAGTAAACCTGTTTTATTATTCTTTTCCAAATCTCTCGACGGAGAAAATTGAAAATAATCGAGAATATTCCTATTCAACAATAAATTTTAAAAAAAGGAACAAAATCAAATCTTTTGATTTTACCATCGTTCGAAATAACCACGATTGACTCGATTTCCATGATAATGATGATAGATATGAATCGGAACATAGCCTACTGACGTTCCATTATTAGCAATTTGTGCTACACGTTGACCCCAAATTTTTGCTAAATATCGATAGTCTTCATGTATACCGGGTGGTATCGTTTCTTCGATACGATTGATCAATGCATAACAGAAATGAATATCCCCCGAGCCGAGAATAGAAAAATCGAGGAGACCACCCATTTCATCGAATGCACTTCGACGCATTGCCCATGCGTAGCCTGGATGAACGAAGCATTCGGATGAACGACGCGGATCTATGCGTAGTCCATGACGAAGAGCATAGGCAAATGAGTAATCTCGTCGTAGGATTTGTTTTTTTCCCGCTGGTCCAAGAAATGAAGACGATTCAAATAGTTGAACGATCGGATAGTGTTGTAATTGATTTATTGCTAAATGTGCCCAATCGAGTCGCTAAACGAAAACAAAACAAAAAAAAAAGAATAATGTTTGTTTTGTACACATAAGTATGTATGTGAATAAAAACGCATGCCAAATAAAACATTTGAGAATGAAACCTTAGAAATGTCGTGTTTTTCTTTTACATTTTACAAGTGTATCGTCTTGTTCGTCAAAACGAAGAAAGCCTTAAATCGTTTTAAATAGTACTTGAAAATCAAGCGACCATGAGTAGATAAACAGACTAGTAATAAACATTTGGCTTATAAGAATTCAATGTACAAACCTCGAATTCGATGTCGGCATCAAGCCAAGCGACGTATTCCACGTAAGGTGGTAAACGTTTAATAGCCAAATTAATAAGATTTTCTTTTAACCAAAGAACAGACGGTGCTTTGATTTGTAAATGACGTGGATCATTTGGTCGAGTAATTCGAAATTCTTGTTTGGGTAAACCGAATTCTTCGGATGTTTCGAATATACATTCAACAGTTAACAAAGTAACACCCGAACGTGTCATATGTTCATCGAATTTATGATATAATTCTTCACGTGATCTGTATCGAATTGGATTGAATACAATTGTAATCACACCAAAATGATTTAAATCATATTTTGGAATGCGAACTTTGGCGGATTTAGATTTCTTCGACGTATGTGAACCCATTCGACTTTAACTCATAAAAACAACTAGATGACTGTAGATTTTTTTCTTTTCTTCAAAGAATTTGTCTTTCTTTTCGTTTCGTTTGCCAGACAGCGTATACAATTACTTACGTATCAGTGACGACAGAGAGACACTTGACTGATTCTGTCATACATATGAAATCGAATGAAAAAAAAAGAAATACACGAATATCTAAGACGCTTACCTGTTGCATCAATATAACATCAGTTTATTCTCGGCGTTTTTTTTCTTCTTTCTTTCGGTTCGATGGACAAATTCTGATTTTTGCAAAAATACGAACGGCAAATGATTATATCAGAATAATCTAATGACTATGTTTGTTGATGTTTAAGACTTGAGGAAAGAATACTAGAGAGAATGAAAGAAGGATTTATTTGAAATACTACACTGAAAAGTTACCATTGTCAATAGGAAGGCTGTTCTCTTTCGCGTTTTTTTTTATTTCTTTCTTTCAGAATTTTTCTTTTTCGTTTTAAGTGTTTCGATTTTGTTGAAGTAAAATGTTTGTTCAATATTGTTCTCATTCGATGATTAAATACAAAAGTAAAAGTAAGACGATGAAAGTTAAACGAAATGAAACAAATCATAATGTCAAACAATAGAGCATTTCATTTTTTTTGTTTTATTATACCCGTAACATATCATACAGTTGTTGAGATGCTTCAAATCATTTACAGTTATAAATACGAGATTTGTACAAGTAATTTGAGATAAATTCTAACGGTTAAACGAAACCATATTTTATAATAGCAGTTGTCTATTTGCACAACTACTCAGATACTCTCAAGAATGTGTTACAAAGTTTTCTTTTTCGTTTAAAACTCAACGTACTAGTGTGAAAGCCATGATTTAAATCGGAAGCTAGACGAAAAAAATTAAATATATTGATATTATTCGTGTACTTTCGAAATTTTTTCGTATTATGAGGTAATTTTGTCCGAAGGGAAATACTTCAATAACAACAAAAAAATGTAATTATGCAAGACTTGAAATTACGCAAGATATTGAGACTATATATACCTTCGTGGTATTTATATAAAGCATTGCCTGTAGAGTTTTAATTCATTTCTGCTAAATGGCTTCAGTTGATTTTAATTACGCTAATCCAGTCGCTTCGTCCGATTCCGAACATGATTCAGATATCGAATCGACTCCTGAACGTGTCGGTACGATTCATAAGTCAGATCATGTCGTGCTCAACGGACGTCCCGTCAAAGTTGTTGAAGTTTCACATTCAAAACCAGGAAAACATGGTCATGCAAAGGTAAACACTCGATCTATTCATCCTATTCGTTTCATGCTTCATTTAATATTGTCTTTCAGGTTCATTTAGTCGGTATTGATATTTTTACAGGTCGTCGTTATGAAGATGCACGACCTGTTGGACAAATGATTCAAGTACCAATCATTCAAAAAAAAGAATATACTGTTGTTGATCTTGTTGGATGTGATTTAATAACATTACGTGATGATACTACAGGCAAAACACGTAACGATTTAAAATTGAACGAAGATTGGGATATTACCGCTCGAATTATCGACAAATTTAAACAAGGCAAAGGTCGGATAAAAGTCACTGTTTTCAAAGCTCTTGGCGATGAGCAAATCAAAGCGTTCAAAGTCATAGAATAATAATAATAAAATGTACGTTCTCCGAACGCTAATCATTTTAACATCACAAGAAAAGAAAATATACTTGTTAAATTTTTTATTTTTTTTTATTTCGAAATAAAAATTTATCAATTCTCGAATATCAAATATCTTTCTTTGTTTCTTTTTGTCAGTTATATATTGTTTTTTTCTTATTAATATGACTTTTTTTTTCCATTCTTTCGGTTAAATGAGTTTCTGGTACAACTGATAGTCATTGATTTTTAATAATAGATTACAACATTTGTTTATAAACAAAAGAAAAATAAATAAAAGAAACGCATGACGAAATCAATCAATAAAGGCATATCATACTAATAGATAGCGATAATATAGTTTCCATGCACATGCATGATCTTGAGCGTAATGAACAGAATTATGTTGACAATAAGAAAAACAGATACAAAGAATAATTGGATAGCCTCTTTTCTTGACTCATAGTTGTACATTTATCATTTTATGTAGTGCTGATGAAACTGACATGTCAATAATCTTCTGACAGAAGACAATGAGATTGATAATATGAAGTTCGTTCATCGATGTGCTGTTGTAGTCGAACGTCAATGATTAGGTTAACACATAATTTTCAGCTGGCGGTAATCATGTTCTTATGAGTACCGTGTGAGTGACAACATTGTATGCTTACATCGATCCATCTCATTTGTAATTATATATCTCCGAGCAAGGTCATTCAAGAAAGAATACCAGCCGAGGCATGATTAATTCAACAAAGAAAAATGGAAAAAAAAGAAGGTAAATACGTAGGTAATTATTAACCTTGTTCATGCCAGAAAAATCATTAAACATTGAAAAATGTCACTAAGATTCGAGAAGATCTAATCACGTATCGTGTCATTGACATCGAAACACTTCACTGACAAGTGCATCGGAAAGTTCATGGATGTATTAGACAAGGGTGAAATCTTTTCTTGTCCTCGTATATATCATTAAAACTAAAATAAATAAATAACAACAGATTGCGATAATTATCCATCGAAATTTCTTTTTCAATAGGCTTTGAATTACATGTATTCATGCGAAAATTGTGTTTTTTTCAAAAGCATAAAATATCGTCCTTGAGAAATATGATTGAGTTTATTTCATTTCTCATCAAAACGAACATTCGATCTAGAATCTGATTATACGACGATAGAATAAGATTGATAACAATTGCCACTGATTAATCTTCGACAGAGAGAGAGAGAGTTTTTTTTCTCTCTCGTTCTCAGCTAACGTCCTTCTACTACTTGTCATGAGAAGAAGTTTACATCCGTAGAAAAACAAGTCAATAGATCAAGTATTATCCATATTCATTGAGAGATGAGACATTTATTGTTGTTGTTTTTTGTCGAACAAATGTTTTAATTAGATGGAACAATCGAAATAATTTGTTGAAATTCGAAATACTCGACGGAACTTCATTATGGTTAAATGATAAATAAATAAGAACGGAAATTTGATATAAATATAAATAATTCAGTAGGCAAGAAGGAAAAAATCTTAGCCAGATATAAAAGTCACAATCACTAAATATTTTCTTTTCCTGACATCTTACAATACGATCATTTCCCCCAACTACAATATTCATTTATTTTATTTCATAAGAAAATCAAACACAAAATCCTTTTCCCATAAGAATAAAGACATATATATATATATACTTGTTTGCTTTGTTTCAAAACCACATTATTAACATAGTTGTCGTGCATTTATATGAAAATTTTCGAAGAATATTCATTCGAATCCATTGAGCAATTGCGTCTGGTTCATCAAAATCGCATTTTATTGTTAACGATCGTAATTTATCAATATTCATTTTTCGATTACCGATAAATAATAGTGTTAAAAATCGATAACAATCGTCGATCGATGAGACAGCAAACGAAAGTATTTCGATTTGATTAAATAATTGATAGAGAACTTTATATTGATCAAAATCATAGAATAATTCATAAATAATTAATGATCGAAGTGAACTTTTTGATATTAACGGTGTTATATGAAGTAATTTTGACCAACTACGATATGTTGATAAACTTAATGAGTACAGATTTGGATAGAATTCGATTAATTTTGAAAGAAATTGTTTCGAACAATTATCAAGTTGAATAGTTAGATACCGAAGTTTAGTTGGATTGATCAATGAACAGAGATAGATCAATAATGTTTGTTCGTTGAAGATTTTATTTGAAACAAGTGTTAATGACGAGAGATTTGGCGAGATTAGATTCGATACTTGCGAAAGATTGTCGATTGAAATGGTATCGATTAGTATTCGCAGATCACGTACACAGAAATAAATATTATTTATATTATCAATAAACACTTTCGAGGGTCTAAAACAAAAATAGTCCAAAGAACAAATAAATAAGTCAATCAATCGAGTATCAAAAAGAATACGATATACATTATGTCAAGACGTCGTTTGGGATAAGGTTGCGTATGTAAACGAAGAATATGGTTGAATGAATACGTGTAGATTTGAAAGATCATAAGCCATTTTCGTTCGAGAAAGAACGAATTTTGATCGAATGTATTTATTAAATAGTTCGATTGAACAGGAAATTCAATTGAACAAGAAAATTGTTCTAATGATGTCAATGAACGAAGAAGATGTTCCCAACGTTGACTATCGAGATAGTCGAGACATGATTGACTTGCCGCATCAGTTTTGAACAAAAATATGAACTTTTCCAGACGAAAAAAATATCTATTGAGTAAATGTTCGAATTGACTCAATGGAATATTATTTACAGTTGAAAGTTGTAATGAACGAACGTTCGTTCGAAGAATTTTCGTTGACGAATCTATTGGAAAATTTTGTAAATCGGTATAAAGTCCGACAGATAAACATTGAACATTGGGTATATATTCTAATAATCGACCTAGATAAACAAAAAGGCTTAAGTTTATTGTCGTATTCTATTGATTAGAAAGAACAATCTAAGTATTTCCGTTAGAAGGATAGATCGTTGTTTCCTCATTCATACAGAAAAAAAGGCATTATCAAAAGAGCTTGACTCTACTATAAACATTGAAAGACGGACATCAATCAAGATATGTTATCAAAAATTATCTTAAGTAATGTTTTGTTTTATCAATTAGAAAAAAAATCGCCTCAATATGGCATTGAATTTTGGCATTTATTGTAAACTCCAGGAATCGACAGGAAAAAAAGGTCTTTAGCCGTATATAATAATCTCCTTTTGTTCGCAGTCGGATGCTAGTTAATTAACACATTATCACTTTTCTTTTTCTTTTTCTTTTTGAACTCCGATCGTTTACTGTTGATTTAACATAAAAGATTAAAATCAAAACTCAACGACGAAGATAAAGAAAAATTACGTATTGTCACAAGAATGCTTTAGTATTCTCATCTCAATTGCAGATCAGAAATCTATATATATATATATGTCATCATTTGCATAACATTGAAATTAGAAAATAATAACTGAAGTGTACAGGGACGCTTTTTTTTTCTTTCTTTCTTTCTTTTCTTTTTTTTGCTTTCTCTGTCTCCTTCAAAGTATTCATAGAAATGCAACAGAAGTAAGATTCTATTTATATTTTACTCAAATCGATCTGCAGATTCGTAGTTATAAAAGAGAGCGATTTTCAAGGCCGAGAAGTTTTTCATGTACAAAATGGCTTCGATTTCCATCAATGTGTCTTTATTATTGCCAACAGAAAATGACATATGTCAATCTCTTTTTCTTTTCCCCCTTTCTTCTTCTTCTTTTTTCTTCTTCTCATTCTCCTTCGTGTTTCGTTATTCATGGAATGTTATACAGGACAAACAAATCGATCTATCTTATAGTCAGTCTTCAACTAATCGTTTTGCGGTTCTATGTCTTTTTTCTCTCTATTTCCTCCTCTTTCTAGCCGAATGCATAGCGTACGCTTTTTGATTATCGTTGCTAAATAGAATTATTTCATGAAAAAAAAAAGGAAAACCGTTTTTTTTAAATAATATTTGCGGTTGTTTTTATTGATCATATCAACATGTCTATATCCTATTCCCTTGCTCTTTTTTCCCTTATTGTAGATGCCCTTGTCATCGAGTGATTTTCTTTACATTATTTCCGATCCGCCGATGTGTTTCTCAGGAGGGTATAGCTACACCTAAAAAGGTCGTTAAGAAGAACGAGCATTGGTCTCTGTGTTTGTGTGTGTGTGTGTGCGTGCGCGCGCGCGCTATTTTTTCTTCTTTTTCCGCTCTTTCTTCATCCGATGGGGATGCAGACATAGTTTCATCAAGTGAGAAGATAGTCTATACACGCGCACATACATCATTTCTTTCATTTATTTCTTCATCGATATAGATCATCATGCAGTTCTCCTTCTGTTTAATCTTATTGTCAAGCATCGTTGTCGTCGAATACTCTTTAGCTATTAACGATATTGAATATATTCAATGTACATCGCGTTGCCAACCAATTACTGTTTCATTTACCGATCCACTTACATTTGCTGATTGTCAGGAAATCAATGAAACTTCGAATAATTACGATATTGCTCTTGTTTGTGGAATAGAATATACTCTTGATTATACGAAGGAAGAAATTAATATTAATTTTCATGCGAGTAATGATACGGGCAGTTTAGAAGATCAAAAGCCGAGTAGTTTTATTGTTCAATCAATGAGATTACATCTCGGCGAACAACAGACTGGATCAAATATTATTACACGAAAATATGGTTGCAATTCAGAGAATGATTGTGCAAGAAAATCTTATCTTAATTCAATAGATAATCTTATTAATGAAGGTAAAACACAAATCGATAAGATTATATCGAGATTACAAAATGATTCGTTAATTACTGGTCCTACATCACGACGACGTTGTATCGATAGTACGTTACCAGTCGAAAAACCATCAGTTAAATGTCCCATTGGTATCTGCCATTTTCGTTTAAATGAATATCAATTAGATGGACAACAAAAGGACGTATCGCAAAGTTGTCACCAACTAGTTTATCCGACATTACATAGTGAACTCGAACAACATTCACCACCATCAACGCAAAAAGATCGATTATTACTCGAATATTATTGTAATAAGAATGTCTGTAATCGAAATGATATTGTTCATCATATTCGTGATTTAATCGGCGAATTTACACATGGTCGTTCGAAAGTCGAAGATATAGTTAATGAAAAAACGGGCAATCATTCAATTTGTCAAACAATTTCATCGACAATTTTAGTTCTATTTCTAGTTCTTTTTCGATTATTCATTTAAAAACAATGTCAAAACTAATTATTATTATTGTCTCTCTCTCTCTCTCTTTCTCATTTTATCTGTTCCCCACATAACTTTAGATCTAGTTTTTCAAATAAAATTTCATTCAATAAGACTTAATTCGTTGTTGACTTACCTAAACAAGTTATTGTACAATGATCGAGACGAAAGATTTCTAGACTTGTATTGATATTGATTTCATCGAGATCGTGAATATCGATCAATGGAATTTGACAAATACGAAGATTTGTCAATGAAAAAATTCGTTTCAAAACAAATAATCGATCACGATCTAAACTATTTCGATTTGTTGATTGAATTTTTAGTGTTTGCAATTGTTGACACAATCCATTCGATTCAAATAAACCACGCAGATCGGTATAATTAATATGAGATAAAATCAAATTTTGAAGAGAATACATTTGATGAATTGGCAAACGTAAGAAAAGATTGATTGTCCATTGATTCGAGATTTTCAATGATTGAATTTGATGAAATGGTAGAATCTGTTGAATAGATTCATATTGTGATTTGGATAGATGTGAAAAATCACATTTTAAGAAACGTTGAGCAAGTAAATGTGTAAAACGTTTATTTAATTGGCAAAAACTTTGAATTAGATCAATCGATGAAAGATAATCGAATACTTCATGAATTAACTCATTGGCTAAACTTTCTAAACGGCTTCTCATCTTTTTTTCTATCTGAAAAGAAAAAAAAAGGGGATGAAAGACAAGATTCTATTGTGTTTTTTTTTATTATTTAATCTGAATAGTCAATTGATTTATCAATTAATCGTCTTGGTTGCAAATAATCAAGTAAAATAAAAATGAAATACGCTAAAATGGCCATGAAACTCATCACCAAATAACTAACAAAACCACATTGTTTATATCTAAAACATGGTTTGGACAAAACAAAATAAATCACAGAGACTTTTTTCGATTTATTGTTAATACAAACTTTTGTATACGTTGTTGAAGATTAATTAGATTCTGTGTCATTATATGTTTATATACAATTTCTGTTTGGTCGGCAACCGTCTGCCATGAATACCAGTTTTTAATTTTCTCATGCCATTGATTAGCATTTGGAATTTGACCGAGTTCAATTCGATCGATAGCTTGACATAAACCAATAAAAACATCTAATACAAACAAACAAACGAAAATTGATTGAATTTCAAAAATAAAAATCAATTTACCATTGATATTTGCTTCACATAAAATCATTATATCTGTTTGAGTATCATTCGATGGAAGTACTTCAGGAATGCCTCCAACTTTCGTTGATACAACCAATAATCTTCAAAGAAACGAATTTTAATCCGAATAGAAAATATTGTCATTGTCTATGTTTTCTTTTCGTTAGTTTGAGATAATTGAATTATCACCAATAGCAATATGATAAATTCTTCGTTCTCGACTGCTTTTTTTTTCAAGGTCATCGAGATAATTAGGTTTATCGTACTTACCCACAAGCAGCAGCTTCGACAATTGCCATGCAAAACGCTTCAGTTAAAGATGTATTTAGAAAAATATGACCACTATTGAGAAAATCACGCATTTTGTCGTGATTAACTGCGCCTTCTGCATTGTCAAAACAGAATAAATTGTTATTTATCCATGAGAAATTCGTTCTTTTTCTCCTACCTAATGCAACGCGATCTTCTGTACCTTCACGTTCAATTACTTCGCGAATATCGATTTCTTTCGGTCCATTACCAGCTATAGAATTAAAAAAAAAACAACACAAAATCAATCAATTGTAATTAACACAAAACAAACCAATTCGAAATTTAACATTCGGATATTTCCGAAGTATTTTCGGTAAGATACCAATAAGTAGATCGATTCCTTTCCGATAAACCAATCGACTGGCAACAATAATCACAACTTTACCGAACGAGAAAAACAAAATAAAAAAAAAACAAATCATTTTGCAAATCTACTTTCATTAGATGATGGACGAAGAGATGTATCAGGTGTAAACGAATACGAATCAACAGCATTCGGAATAACAGATACTTTCGAAGATTTTAAATTGGCACGTAGCATCGTATTTTCTTTACTAAAAAATAGAAACGAATAGAAATGTCAAGTATTCGCTCTTTATTACCAAGTATGAGAAACGCAAATAATATGATGACAATCGACAAGTGATACTTGAAGAACTTTATTAGTTAAAACTGAACTTATATCGGCGAAACCGAATAGAGAATGATCGGTAAAGACCGTTCGAATGCCGAGTGTTTTAGCATGATGCATTGTCTCGTGAGCTAACGTCGAAAATGACTAGAAAAGCAAATCAATCGACTATAGATTTTTATTCTTTTTATTGCGAACGGAATGTCCATGAACGATTGTTATTTGTTCGCGAAGTAAAACCGATCGAATTAACGGAATTGTACTGAATATTGTTGGCAAGATTGCATTATTATAAAAAGGTTTAAATGGCAAATAATAAACCTTGAAAACGAAAAAAAAGTTCAATTTCGACCTTTTTTTTGTTTGGTTTTACTTTGAGTCCATTTGTCATATATCGAACACCGACACGGTCACCATATGCATGTGTAACCACGATGACTTTATGATGACGTTGAAGTAAACATTGAGATAATTGATAAATATGATTTTCAACTCCTCCAATTAGTGGATAGAAAAAGTCCGAGACCATACTAAACAAAATATCAAATTCATTTGCAAAAAAAAAAATTATAAATATAATATTCATGAATACCAAATGTTATGTTTGATTGTCTCATTCATCTTATCTATAAAAAAAAACAACGAAACCATATGACCTTGATATTCCTTTGACGAGTCAACTCAATGACTTGTTATTTCTTAGTCACGATAGTTTCTCGCAGGTAAATATAACCGATAGGAATTCCTGTTTGCTTTTTTAATTGAATTGAATATATCTGTTAAACATGAAACAACATTTGCAAAGGAAAAATCAAAAATTGATTTATGTTTCCTATATGATGTAGGATCGTAAATGTGAAAGAAATTTTCTTTCGACAAAAAACGGAAAAACATAATCAATGAATGAACATTTTCCTTTAATTACAAATCTATTCAATCCCAAGAGATTTCAACAGACGAAATCAAATTCGACATATACACAATTGATTTATTAGTCGAGTATCTGATTTATCATTGACGAAAACACAACAAAACTCATACGAGCGTACAAAACAAGACTTCTTCTCTCTCATCTAAAATCAAAATAAATAAATTGAATACGGATGAAACCAGCTGATTGACTTGAAGAGATGAAATTAGCTTTGTTTGTCTGTATATCTTAGTCGTTAGATTTTTTTTCCGGTTAAAACAAAAAAGAAAACAATAGGTGAAAAGAACAAGAAAGTTTACATAATTTAATACTGCACATAGAAAAAGAGAAAAAAAAGTCAACCGAGTTCGGGGTATTATAGTTTTTGTTGTTTGTCATCAAAAGAAAGAAAGAAAAAGAAGAGACACAAAGGTGGTCACATCACAAAAATCAATGAAAACCTACATCACGTATAGATAAATAGAATATACGTCTATACACACCGACAGACATTTAGAGAAACACACACACAGACACATATTGACTGCAAATCGGAATGATATCCAAATAGAAAACGAAAGCCATTTATCATATATATATATTCTTCTTTCGGAATATGACAACATAAAAATAAGAATGACTACAGAATGAGAAAAATGTGTGTAAGAGAGAGAGGGAGAGAGAGAATAAAAACATACGACAGATCTTTTCCGTTTACATACAAGACGAACAAACAATTAAATATGAATGCACAAGGAAAACATCAAGTGGAAAGCAAAAATTTTATTAAAAACTTGTTTTTCTTCTCTTCCCTATTCTTGATAGTTTATTTTTGCATGATTTTTTTTCGAGATGTTCGTTTAACATTGACATTGATTTCCTCCACGAGCTTGAGAATCATTAGCTGTAAGTCTTGTCGTACCTTTATTATATCCGCCAGTAGCTTGATTACCGTATGCAGCATTGCCTTGACCAGATCCACTTGGATCTTCAGGAGCATCAGACATTTTCTCTAAGATTATATCGACCAATCTGAATTTGTATCAAAAGTAAATTTGAATCTTTTATCTATCGAACACAAATGTTAATTAAATACCGTTCGAAAACCACTTTGACATTGACATTTTCTTTAGCTGATGTTTCAAAGAACTCTAAGCCTGAAAAAGAAGAAAAAACCGAAGTGGATTTAATCGGAAAATGAAAGAATGATAATTATTAATTAAAAGCACTAATCAAGTTAAACAGAACAAGAAATGGCACATTTTTCCTTCTCCCAGCCCGTTCCCAAACAAATATACCGAGTTCTGAAGCTAATCTTGCTCCTTCGTCCGTCTGAACATCTCTGTCATCGTCCATATCACATTTATTTCCAATCAGCATCACCGGTGCTTTCTCCCAACAATGTGTTTTTATCTGTAAGACCCTTGAAAACAAATACAACATCATACACAAACGAAAAAACAGCAAGCTCAACACACAAATAGCCAGGACAACAAATAAATAACTCAAGCGTACATCCATATTATACATCAAAACGTTTAGATAGGAAAATTTACCCAATTGATCAGCGAGTCGTTGGCCGCGTTCTTGTGTAACAGCACGATCCTGTTCTAAATCGCATTTATTTCCGACTAACACAACTTGTGCATTATCCCATGAGTACATTTTTATTTGTGTACACCTGAAAATAATGTTGTTGTTGTTTTTTTTCTGTTGGATGTACGCTTTGGACATTTTCTTTTTTTATCGTTATATTTGTTAATTAGCGGAGAAAAACGAGCGTGTTTTGTGTGTTTTTTTTAACTTACCAATCTTGTACAGCGTTGAATGACTCTTCGTTGGTGATGTCATACATTAGAATAAAGCCCATTGCACCACGATAATAAGCAGCTGAAAGAAATAGAAGAATATCGGATTTTTAGTCGAGACTTTTTAGTGAATCTCAAGAGATACGAATCGAAAACATCTTCGAGAAAATTGCTTTGCTATTTTTTGTTGTTGTTTTTCTTTTTCTTTTCTCAAATGTTGAATAAATATGAATCTTATTTACTTGTTATTGTTCGATAACGTTCTTGACCAGCTGTATCCCATATTTGTAATTTAACACGTTTGTCATGTCGAAATACTGTTTTAACCTTAAAATCAATACCAACTGTACTGACAAATGCCGATGTAAACGAATCGTCAGCATATCGAAAAAGCTAAATACATGAAAATCTTGATTTTCAATTGACAAATCTCGAAAAGAATTCGACATACAAATGAAGTTTTTCCTACAGACGAATTACCAATAATAAGTAATTTGAACATGTAATCAAAGTTTTGATCAGCTGCATCTTTAGCAGCTCCTGTTGCATTATTCTGTGTCATCTAGAATCAATCGAAGAAAATAGGTCATTGAAAATTATTCAACTGAGATTTTCTAATAGAAATATTCAAGGACAATCGATTCAGCTCACAAAAAAAAGATGATGATTGTTGTCGATTATGGCGTCGCTACTTGTGTACGATTTTTTTCTTCTTCTTCTTCTTCTCTTTACTTTACTTGCTGCTTTTTTTTCTTCCTGTCCTAGTATTTAGTATTTCTACTACTATTTCTTTAGCAAATATGATTGGATGCGGTTTTAACTCGTCGATTTGTAAGATGTTAATGCATTTTGACATCTTAATATTGAGTTTGTTTTTCCCAAGAAAAAAATTTGTTTTTAATAGGCGATAGGAAATTGAAATCAGACAGAAAAAAAGAAACAATTTATTTTGATTATCTAAAAACAAATAGAAATTATGACATCTGTAATAATTAATAAGAGAATGTTAACTCAAATCACCTCTTCTCTCAAGATCGGTAGATCGAGAGAATGAGGAAGAGAAAAAAAGAAATGAGCAAAACGCTCGTGTTAAACACACATAAAGAGAAGGAAAAAAAAATCAATAATTCAAGTGTGTAGACATGCGTCTTTCGGCATCTTCTATACTATCGAAACGAGGGGCAAAAACAAATGATAGAATAGGCAAAGCTATTTACTAGGTTACTTGCTTTTCGAAAAGAAAAAAAAATGGGTGTCACAACTGGCATCAAATGTTACTTTTTGATGCATTGATAATAATGATCATAGTACATGGTTAATATCATATAATTTTCTGTTGTTTTTTCTTTCAAGCATTAACAAGTCACAGTAACATAGATTTCGAACTAATTGATCTCATCGGATTTTCATATTGATTTACTGAAATGTAAAAGTCAATGATCGACATTGACAAGATAATTGAATATATTCTCTCAAGAAAATGAATAGAGAATAGAATGAGAAAAAACAGAACAAAGCAAGTGTCACATATGTTTAAAGTACTTCCCGGCCTGTCGATTCACAAAGCAAACGTTTTTGTTTTCTTGTTTTTTCTTCTTTTCAATTTTTATTCGGCATTCACTCAAAAAAAGAATCTATCTGTACACACAATAGTGACGAAGCAGAGAAGCGACCAAGAAGAAAACGAAAGAATTGATTCATAAGTAGAACAAACAAGGAAGTCAAACGAGAGAGAAGAAGACAAGATCAATTTTGTATACAAGCAACAAAAGAAAAAAGCAAAAGCACAAGCTCGATCAATTCAATCGAATATCTTGTCTAATTAATATTAAATGATAACAGATATTAGATAATAAAAGCACACAAAAGAAACAAAAAATGAACTTTGATGAAGAGAAAGAAGAAGAAGAAAAAAGAGAAAGAGAAGCTCATAATTCCGTTGTTATAGGATGATAAGTTGGCATGATGCCTATCGATGGAGATGTTGTCCGAGGAAAAAGATGTGGCAATTGATTTGCTGACGATGATGGTATTGAACAGTTTGTTGGAGTTGTTTGAACGATTGTCGATGATGCATTACGAACATTCGATGTGCTCAATGTTCGCGTTACAATAACAGGTGTCGAATCTATTCGAGCAAAAATCATAAACACCCTCAAATTTTTATTTGAATAGAAAATCATACTTTGATTATTTATTTGATTGGAATTTACTGTCGTTGATTCGGTATAGAAGAATGTCTCCTAAAAAAATAAATAAATATTGATTTACAATAAACAAACGATAGATCTCATTTTCAATTCATGCAACACAGCAAATAAATCATTTACATACGCGTTTTATTCTCATTAAAAACGAATGTTTTCGTTTGATTAAAATAATCTTTACATGAAGAAATTTTGCCTTTTTTACTGCTCGATTTCGTTGTTAAATACGAGAGATTATCGTAATTAGCACAACGATTTTCGAATGCATTTTCGATGCGTTTTAAATCGCATGAATTCGAATTCAGACAATAATTTAATATATTATCATAGGATGAATAGGAAATTATCTCAGGTAAAACAGGAAATTTCTCATGTAAAGACGTTCTACTAGGTTTCTAAGAGAAGTTAATCGAAATGTTTGTTTTTTTCTTCTTTTGCTCGAGAAAGAAAGACAGATATTTACTTTGAGAACGTAGGGAGATTGACTATTGGCTAATGTATATCGATTTGCTGGACTGTTCACTTTGCCATTGATTGAATTCGATGGTTTTTGAGGTGACATTTGGATTAATAATGGCTCATCATCAATATCTTTTGATGATTCTACAAGAAAAAAAAAGCAAATCAAAATTCAATAAATCAAGTCAATGACAACAAACCTGAAGAGGAAATTATTGGAATAGGTTGTTTGTTCATAACTGGTGACGGTGGTTTTTCATCAGATTTTGTTTGTCGAGGAGGAACTGGTGGTGGTGGACGAGGAAGTTTCGATTCATTTTCTTTATCAACTGAACATTCATTCGTTAGATCAGTTGTCGATGCTTGAATGAGATTGTCTAAACGTTGAGTTGGAGAGAGATTTAAGTTTTTCTGTGACGATGATCGTTTATTTCCAATCGACGATTGATCTACATTTTTCCTATTCAACACAAATTGCTCAAATAATCAAAAGGAAAAGTTTTTGCGTTCGATTGTCGTACTCAGGTGATTTTTTGCTTTCATCTAATTTCGCTTCTTGTTCGGATTTGAGTTTTTTCAATCGTTCATCTTCTTGTTCGCGAAGGATTTCTTGTTCTTGAATTTTCTTTCTGATTGCGTACGACGCTCGACGCGAGAAACGTTGCGAAGCTTTCCGTTCGAAGTTCATACTTCGTCGAGTTAGATTTCCCAATGTCGCTGCTTGACATTCCGTTCGGCCACTGAATCGAAATCTCGAACCTGTACGAGCTAAATTCGACTTGGCACCTTGCTTAACTTTAGCTGCCGATGTTGTTCGAAAGAAAATATGATATTCCATTGCACATTTCCAGAAATGTTTGCATTGCCGTTCGTCATGACAACGAAATAGAAAGAGAAAATCACGTTGTAACGTGGGATCGTTATCGTCGTCTTCGACGACAACAATTGTCAATTTCGTACGATTGAAATCAATTCGAGTCACTTTCGACCTGCAAAACAAAAAAAAGTCTCGTTCGAAGTGTCATTTGAGTAGATTTACCAGACGAATAGACCGATTTTGACTCGATTCTCGAAAACAAGAATACCAGTTGGAGTTAGACCGAGTTTATATTCTAAACCATCTTTGCCCATGACGGTATGCAAATCAACACCATACATCTCTAACCAACGAGCTTTATTCAAATATTGAACTTCGCAATCAGCAGGAGTTAGACCTCTATTCAATAATACAAAACAATTGAAAATCGAGACTTGTTTATAGTTTCGTACTTGTATGTTGCCCATTTCTGTAGAACTTGTTCTTCAAATTCTTCTGTTTGAAGTCGATCAGGTAAGAATCGAAATTCCGACACTGTTTCAACTGTATGTTCACCAATCACACAATCTCCTAATTCAGCTACAATCACAGACAAAACATTCGTCGCAGTTCATTAACACAAATGAATATCTTATTCATTTACCTTGCATTGACAATGCAGCTAGTTCAACATCTGCGCCAGATGGACAATCTAATTTGCCTGTTCTAATATCATCTTTTAGTTGTAATACAAATAAATATCTGCATACGAAAAAATCACAGATAGATATTAAAATGAACTCTCCCTCTCTCTCTTTCTGTTTGTTTACCTGGTTAATTCATCGTGAAGATTCTGTGGATCGGATGTGTAAAATTTGACACGAAATCGAAATGTATACGGTGGTCCGACTGCAAAAAGAAAACAAAACATACATATGAAATTGTTTGTCTCTTTTATCTTCATACTCTTGCATTGTTTTTTAATTGATTTTGTTGGATCAAGCCATTGCTAAATCAAACAAACGATTGATCTTTCGAAAAACTAATCTAATCATACTTTAACATTATGTGTATCGGTGAACTGTAAACCGAAATAATCTGGTTCAACGAGTTTTGTATGCGCAATGACTTTGTCGTAGAGACTTTTTCCAAGAGCTTTACGCTAAAACAAAAGGTCGACAATATAATATCCTATTTACAGACAACTTTCATGAAAGGAACGCGATCGATCAACAAATAGATCGATGCCGAAAGGTAATGCTATATATCTAGACAAAATAAATAAGATCAGGTAGACGATAGATGTATGAATGAAACAGCTGACACATCAATTATGCATATAAAACGACAATGTGTCTGGACAGGTCAATCTCTTTCAAAGTTGTGTCCTTTTTCTTTCGAACATGTGCACACATGCGCGCGCGCGCGTATATTTTTTGTTTCTCTTTCGTCGAACAAATCGAACTTACATCTACTTCAAAATTAACATCTTCACCATCGAGAAAAACTATTGTACAAACGAGACCATTTTTAATAGGCAATGGTTGTTGATGTTTATTGATTGAATGTATTTTCCCATTGGAATTCAATAGACTTGGACGAAATTTCGGATTTGTTGAATGAGAATTTTCGTCGTTTAATGTTGTTGCATGAGTTTTGGGTTGACGACGACTGAAAAAACGTATAAATCGAGCCGCTGCCATAGAGTATGTGCCATGTACAATTCAACGCCGATGGACACACAATAATAAAGAATAATGATCTAGAGAAAATAACAAGGAATGTACAAGAACAATGACGTGATTATTGAGTTTCGTAGACGAAGTTCAACGACGCGCGCAACTATGTACAAACCACAGCACGTTGTTCATCGGTCAATCGTACATAAAGAGAAAAGAAATCGACAAGAAAGAAAGAAGAAGAAGAAAAAAAGTGAGAGACGATTGTATGATCATTGTGTTGGTGATAGTCGTAGTACAGTTAAGCAAAAAGAGAAACGATAGAGAGAGAAGAGAAGAGAAAGAAACAAGAGAAAGAGAGGAAAGGTGGAGAGAGACACAGATGCCACGTTAAGACTCGTTAACGTATCTTATCAGAAGACGAAGAGAAAAAAAATGGGAGCTCATTTGATGATAGACTGACCGAAAATTGTTGGACTACTTCTGCTGTTCTCATAGGTCATATGATACGTCTATCCTTCGTCTCTTGAACAGCTATGGTTTCGATTAAAACACGCCAATCCTCTTTACCGATGTCCTTGTTTGAAATAAACGTACGTTTATAACATATAGTCAACAATTGAATACGAGAGATTATGTCATTATACACACATACGCCCTGTCTGTAATCTATTAAATAGCGAGAATATCTAATGTAGAAGGAGAAGAAAACGAATAACTGCAAATATCAAGTAAAGAATCGATCGATTCTTTCTTTCTTTCTTTTTTTCTGTTTATCTAAGGTGAAGAAATCGAGATAATAATAATAATCATCGAATAAATGATTTGATTTTAATATTGTGGGCAACAATATCGTTTGTCTTGATTATCTTTTATTCAACGATTAGAGAGATAAATCGAGTGACAACGAGAGAGAAATAAACAACAAAGGGGGCAAAAGAACAAAACAAATACGAAATGACATTGTGTATGCATGCATGCATGCATATTTTCGTTTCTTAATGGTCATTCGAATGGTCAAATGTGATCGTTCGATATCCAGCGACATCATAAGTATTCTGTTCTAAGCGTATAAGAGACAAGATGTTTTTTAGAAGAGCTATTTTTTTATTGTTATATCTATAAGATCATCGTCACAACGATGATATGTCTGACAAATGGAAAGCGAGAATGAGAATAAAAAACCTAAATATCTATACGTTGTTACAACAGATACAATAATAACAATAAAAATAGAAAAGAAAAGAAGAGAGTTCATGTTATTGCATTTAATGTAATGCACGGTTGAAGTTGTTTTTGTAATCGTCTGATGTTGTAACGTATTCAACGAATTTTTCTTGTGGGACACTAAAAACAAAAAGAAAGAAATTGATGCAACCACCGAAACGAAGTAATCAATGTACATACCGGCCACTTCCATCATCGAGTTTGGTCCAGTGTTGTTCCCATGTTGTTGTAACTGGTTTGTTTGAACCAGCTGGAGTAGTTGTTGTCGATGTTGTTTTTTTCGTGTCTTCCCAGCTACGAATAAGTCGAAAGTAAATATCATCGAGTAAAGATAAAAAAATGAATTTACTTGTAGTATCGATTAAGACGGTTGAAGACTTGTTCACCTTGTTCACGTGAAACATAACCTGGCGTTGGATTGTTATGATCTAAAACGTAGGCCAAACGATCACGTGGTGTCGTTGCCGAGTTTTGATTGATCAATAAATAGGCGTTGACGAATTCTATTTGATTTCGACGATGAAATGAATTTGATTTTTTCTTGATTTAATAATTTTTACCTTCGAATGTCAATTTGCCTGAACCATCAGCATCGAAAGCTTTGAAGACACGATCGGAAATTTTTTCCAAATCATGTTCGCTGATGACAGCTGGAACACTTGCACCGGTTTGTCCACTTGCATATAATTCTTTGTACAAACGACGGAATTCTTTTTTGTCCATACGATTATCTTTGCCAGTTGTGGCAACAAATTCCTGATAGAGACGTTCAACTGTTGTACGTGGAATACCTGTTAAAGAAAAACTAATTTCCATAAAACATCGAATTTGAAAATGATGATTTACCAGTAACATTGCTGAAACGGTCTAAATCCCATTGTGTAAATGTGTCTTTTGAATGTGATTTACCCATGGTAATAGAATTGAATAAGTCGAAAGAGAGTTTATGGAATTGTTAGAGAGAATTTAATGTGAACATCTTGCTGTTTAGCATGGACTTATATAGTGTTTGGCAGGGGTGAACGAGGACGAATCTTCTGTTCTCTTCCTTCTTTATTCGAGAAGAATGAGACAGAAGAGAAAAACAAAATCACAGAGTATAAGAAAAAAATGTGGTAGAACAACATTTATAACTACGAAGATAAACTCTTTCACAGTCCATCTATTCGAACCATTGTGTTTGCCAATATAGACAGTAGATGGCTAACGATACTTGTTCACCTCGATCTCGTGTCGAAAATCTTTGAAACACGTGCCATGATTTATTATGTAATCGATACGAATGTTTAAATTCAATAATACTTCAAAAATGTGGTTTTTATGCCTGAGAAAATGTGACACATAAACCAGTGAAAGGATGCAAGGTCAAAGAGTTGATAGAATTCCTTTTATTAAATATTCAACTACGGAAAAGAAAACTCAATAGAAAAAATTCTTTGAAGTACATGTGAGTCATTCTTTTTACTCTCTGCCACGATTACTTCTCTTATCTTACATTACAAATTTCTCAGGTTCGATTGTTTTTTTCCCCTGTATTTTCAATGTTCTACTCGTTTCTCTTTGTAAAATTCGAGACACACAATTAAATCTCTAATTCAAAGCTATTATTGAAGTCAATGTATCGATGAATCTTCAATGACGTTTTGTATCAAATAATAGTATAAGTTGAACTTTGTTCAAGTATTTATCAATAATCCTTGAACAGAGGATTAACCACCTGAAAAAGAAAGACAGACATGGACATGAACTTGAATTTTCAAGGATTATGGCTTTTCGTTTTCTTTTGTCAATGAGTTTTATATTTGATCTTAACATTCAATCAATATTGAAGACTGAATAATGCGTAGAACTTTAATTCTTCTGATTATATCGATTACTTCTGCTCAATATACAAAGATTTCATATTATGACTGTCAAATCAATGTCGATTGCGTACATCGACTACCGAATTCGATTTGTTTTGGAAAAAAATGTATATGCCAATTTGGTTACGATGCATACGGATGTAAATCAAACACGAATATCGATCGAGAACGTCGACAAATCGGTCATGGTAAATATATTCGATTTAGTTAATCTTTTATATATTCAGAAGAAGAATAATTTCTAGGTGAGAAAATGTTAGGTGAAGAATGCAATTGGTCACATCAATGTCGTCAAACACCTGTCGATGGAACAAAAATATGTTTAACACGAAAATGTCAATGTTCACATGGTTATATACCTGTTGATGCCTATCGTTGTATCAAAGACTTTGGTTTGTTCAAATTTCAAATCAAAATAACCGTAATTTCAACGATATTTAATTTGTCTATAGAACCTGTATCACCTACAATCTATGCAACCAGTACATATCGTAGTGATCCGCCGGGTTTCGGTTCAGCATGTTTAACAGATCGAGATTGTCAACAAACGGGTGTACATCTTGAATGTATTCGAGGTACATGCGTTTGTTTTGATGGTTATGTGCCATTAGGGAAATATATTTGTTATAATACTCGTGGAGAAGGTAAGAGCAAATAGATGAAAAGATGATTTACGTAAGAAAAATGATCTTTCAAGGTGCACATATTTTGGAAAGTTCACCGATGATCCCTTTTCTGAGAACAAGTACAACAGCGAGTTCTCGTCCTGTTGATAACAATCAAATATTTCGACCGATAGGTAAAATAGGTAATTCGTGTACGAATGATTATTTTTGTCGTCGAGCTGTTTCTCAATCACATTGTTACAATGGAAAATGTGCTTGTATGGATGATTATATTGCTATTGATTTATATACGTGCATGAAAAGTAAATAATACGGTCTCTAAATTCTATGTATATTTTTTTGTTTGAATATGTCAGGAGAAACAACAACATCAAAGACAACTACGCCCATACCGTTTGATTACAAGAGTTTATTGGGTGGTCGTTGTTTGACCAAACGTAATTGTCACACATCGATTGCCGTTTGTGTACAATCGATTTGCACCTGTCCGAAAGGTTTTTTTCCTGTCGATGACTGGACATGTTTAGAAGATTCAGGTATTTCAAACAGCAAAAAAAACAACACGTTTATTTCATTTTCACGTTTTTTTTTGTTTATTTTCTCTAAGAAACATCTGATGAAGAATCTGTTGACACAACACCCACCATTCCTACAACGACAACAACGCCAATCTTTCGTTGGTGGCCATGGTCACCAACTCCGACCACGCCTCGACCTCATATTACTTTGAAAAACGCATTTCGTGCACGTTGTCTACTTAATCGACAATGTGCCGCTATGGATAAAAATTCTCATTGTGAAGTATCTGGACGATGTGTATGCAATTCGGGTTATGAATTGCGAACAACAAGAAAAGGACAACATTGTATTTTACAGATATTAAATGACGATAATTGTGACTAGATCAGAATTCAGTTTCAAAGAGACAAACAAAAAAAAACCTTTTTCAAACATTTATTTCTGTGTATTTCTTTTTCTCTCATCCCGGTGTTTGAGTTTAACATTATTATTATTATCATACGAATATTTTATTTTACATATTCATTATAAGCCTTGATATTCTAGTTCGTTATTGACTTGAAGTAATAGACAACATGGACAACATATAGCAGCTAAACAATCTGTAAATATTGAACCCTAAATACGAAGAGAATTACATGAGCAATTCGTTTATTATGGTGGATTATTTACTTGTAATCGAAATCCTGTTCGTATTTTCATTCGAAGTGACATCAGAGAATCGGGCCAACAGCAGAAAAATGGCGTACAAATCCATTCTCCAGCACGATTAAAAACTTGACAACAAAAACAAGGACAGCAAAAATAAGCACAACAGCCTAATCGATTCAAGAAAACAAAATTCTTCCGTTAATAACTTTCAATTTGTTTGACTTACATGATCCTACATCATCACAACAACCGCATAGATCACTCTTCCATTCGCCTTCGTATGCCCAAATTTTTTCTCTTAATTTTCTTGCGCCTTGTTGTCCACGACTAAAATCTCAAGACTTTATCCGTATTTCAAACAATTGTTAAAGACATTTACTTATAACTCATGTTTGTTGATGATAGTTGAGAGACGAAACGAAAATTTAACTTTGTTTCTTTTCTTTTTCTACTAACCGTCTTTTGTGTTTCGTTTTTTCAGTAGGCGTCAAAATAAAAAAGAAAAACTGATCGAATCGTTTTTCTTTCGCTTCTCTCCTCGTCCAAGTAGCAACACTTCAACAAAAAAGAAAAGTGCAAATAGCGATTCGAAATTCATTCGCTTATGTAAACAACAAATGAAACTTTGTCGATCATTTACTAACGCATATTTTCTCTCTTAGATATATTTTCGAAATACAGACACGCACACACATCATACATTCAGTAATAGGTTATTAATCGACAGAAAAATAAGAATTAATTGAACATTATATTAATGAAATAAATTGAAAAGGTTAAAGAGAAAAAAGTCAAACAAATTCCGTTTGTTTGAACAAAATTTACATTATTTAACGACGAGCGAGAAAAGAAAAACGAAAGTAGGTGAAAGAAAAGAAAACAGTGAAATCGATGAAAAGATTTTTATATAAACCACCATGTGTTCATCACTATTGAAATTTTGAGAGACGAAAATAAAATAAAATAAAACGATTTCAACGATGTAGCAACTGAGCAGACTTTAGAAAGCACTATTGCACTCGTGTAGATATATATATATTCTCGAACACTTTCATTAGTTACGTTTTGGTTCGAACCATTTTTCTTGAACATGTTCAACTTGATATTCAGTATGATAAGGTCGTCGTTGAAGTTCAGGCGGAACTTCTTTAGGCGCTTGAACACTTCGAAAACCAGCAGGTCTCTGTTGTTGTTGTTGACGACGTTGATCGAAAATTGATTGTGGTGCTTGTGATGTACCCTGTACAGAAGTTAAATCCTGTTCCAATGCACGAAATGATCGAGAGAGTTTCCCTTCAGATGAATGTGAAGCATTCGATTGCTGTGGATTCATTAAAGCTTGATAGGTTGGCGAAGAATATGTTTGAGGTTCATTTGTATAATACGGAGGTGAATTTGCACTAAACGAAAGGAAATTCTCATTTGTTGTAAGAAATCAATGAGAATACCCTTTGATATCATCCATTAAACTTCCAGTTTGAGATTTAAATGCTTCTAAAACTTTATCATCACTGTAGAGACCAATCGGAGAATTGTATTGGGCATGATAAACAGCCGTACCGACATTACGAGGTGGTGCTTGAGGATTGTCACGATAGGCTTTTGGTCGCCAAGTTTCGCGTTCTGGAAAAACGAATAACGAACAATTCTGTTTTCTTTTCGATTGAGAAAAAGAATATTTCACTTACGAAGTGGATCTTTATTATAAGCTGATGATGATTCGAAATTTGCTATTGAAGAAAGAAAAGAAAAGATTATCATTCAAAAAGCAAAATTAAATGAGAAATAAATTACTTAATTTCGGTCTTAAATGTTCTGGTTCTTCTCTCGTATAATCTCCTATGAAACAAAACATCATTTTCAAAAAAAATCTAAATCCAACTCGAGTCTACCTGGTTGCCAATTGGTTGGCTTCGCTGCTTGATAAGTCATTTCATTTCCTACACGTGCATCAAATGGCATTGCTGCTCGATTATGACTGCTGCCAATATGCATTTGCGGCTAAGACGAAACAGAACATACTAACTCATATTGACAACGTATGATACCAATTTTACCTGATTTGTCAATGCAAAATTCGGTTTAACTACTTGTGGTGTCGGCATTTGATATACAGGACCCGTTTTTAATTGTGCAAGAGGTTGTGGTTTTGGTATTGATTGTGGATTAACTGCTCCTCTAAAAACATGTAAATACGACGATCGTTTTTGTTTTTTTTCTCTCTCTTTATCTTTTCAATGCGCAATTAACACTCTCGTACTTGATGACAGTTAATTCGAGTTCATTTCCTGAACGAGTTATTTCCATTTTAGCTTCTTGATGACTCAGATGTGTTACAACTCGACCGTTAATTGAGATAACTTGATCACCAGCATTCAAACCGTATGCATGAGCAGGCGTGTCCGGATTAACCTTGGATAGAAAAACAAATCAGTAACAAGAACAGAAAGGTCAATATGTATCTTTATCATTTTTGACTTGTACATACCAGTAGAATCGATAATGGGATAGAAAAATCACTACCACCTAATCATAAACAAATGAGAAGAAGAAGAAGAAGAAAAATCATTATGACAATTTCATTAATGAGACAAAGATTTTTAACCTTGAAGACGAAAGCCCCATGGTTGTTCTGTTCCAGTACGTTCGAGTCGAATTGTTGCCGATGAATTCATGATGAAAACTCAAATCAGTAAATCTATGTTCGATATTCTCGATCTAAAATCAATCGTATCGAAAGTCTGGAATTATTCGACTTTGTCTCTCGTCTAGTTTTAGTAAATAAGTAGAAGAAAATAAACGACAAAGAGGTTTGACATAGATAGACAACGAGCAAAACCGAACCAATTTCTCTGTTAATTCATCGGTTCGACAAAACGACGGACGTGTTATGTAGGAGGATTGTATATCTTTTTTTTTTCTTCTTCTTCTTTCTCTGCTTCTCCTTGTTCTTCTTATGCCATATTTTTTTCAGACACATAACAAGTAACATAGAAAAAAAACGCACTAAGGAGAGAAAAGCAAGAATGAAAGACATACATACGTCTATGGATAGAACAAGCAGCAGAGTGAGTCGATACTTGAGTAGTAATATGGAGAAAATATGGACGATAGATTGCTCTATCAATTGATTCTATCCAATAATCAGTTAAGAACAAACAAAAAAAAACGACTGTCATTGTCTGTATCTTTTCAGTATACTGATACCGAGTGGCATCTCTATTTTAGTTTTTATTTTTTTTTAATCATCACAATTGTCTTTTATTTCAAAACGAATAAGATCAACTTCGACGGCTTTCAATGGTGCATTTGACGCTGTTGATGTCTTACGATTTGGTCTTTTCTTTTCTAGTTTTGGTATTTCAAATTGTAGCACAGCTAGAACATCCATTTTCATATTCCAATCATTTGCTTTCTTATAAATATGATCTCTTGTACTCGTTTTATGTAGACTATAGATTGAATATTTTGCTAGATGTCTTGCATGCTGTAAAAAATTCATATCGATACCAGTCGAACAGAATTCATCTTGATCCTCTTTAGCTACAGAAAACGGTCGTGTACCAAACGGTGGATTCATAATAACTGTATCAGCTCGAATACGTTTCGAATCAACAGGTAAACGCATTCGACGTAGATCAGTTTGAATTAAATCAATTGTCGAGTCTAATTCGAATTCTTCGATATTCGTTTGACATAAAGCTAATGCATCACGATCACAATCAAAGCCGAATACATGTTCAGCATTGAGCATACACGATGCTATCGAAAGCATTCCAGTTCCGATGCCTAAATCGATTAATGAACAGCTTTCAATGTCTTCGTATTGAGTTTGAGCAGTATAAATCATTCGTGCAGCTAAATAAGATCAAACTCGAGATTGATGAATTCGATTTGGAAAAGTTTGTTACCAAGATGTGGTGTTGTCATATATTGTTCGAGATATTCTTTTGCATCGGTAAAGTTTTCAACATTACCCAAATGAGACTCTAATTCTTTGAGTTTCATTGTTTTTCTTCTACGAAAAATACACAAAAGAAAGTATAAATACACACATTCCATGAAAAATACTCTCGCACACGGAGATATCAACATATTTATTCATTCATTTATTTGTTTATTTCATACACATACATAGTCATGAAAAGAAAAGAAAATATAAGGATTTATGTTTATTCTGAAAGATCCATTTTAGCACCTCCATACATTTGACAGAAGCGATTTTGTACAGCATCGATTACACTTTGAAATAACTGATTCCAAGTCGTTTTCATAAGAGTTTTCAATTGTATTAAACCATAAACTAATAATTGATGAACCATTTCAGCATTATAACTATTCAACAGGTCAATTAAATAATTCTCAAATAGTTCCAAATCGATTTGATTCGGTTCATCACTGGATTCGATCCATTCACGTAACATTAATTTAACTTCACTCAATGTTTTACAACCGGCAATACTTGGCTGTTTGGATACATCTGCTCGAACAGGTTTTATTTCAGTACGAGCTATTGGAGGAATTGATTCTTCTTGGAGATTAGTTTCCGTACGATATTTTCGCATGGGATTCGAGGTTTTCTTTGTGGTTATTGGTTTTTTAGGTGAATTCATGAGAACATTAAATGCATTGTTAGTTGTTGTTGGATTTGAAGGTGCAGATGTTGGTACAGGTCGTTTGACACCAATAGGCGGATATTTCGATTCGATTTTTCGTAGTTTTTGAGCCATAGCGATTTCTCGACGCATTTCCGGTGGAAGTTCATTGAGAACAGATTCGTCGATATGATCCATGACTTGAGTAAACGATTGCTCAGCGATTGGATCGCAAATCTCAGTTGTCGTTGTTGAGGGTGCTGGCGGCGGCGGCGGCGGCTTAAGAACAGGAGGAGCAGGTGAATTATTTTTAAGATATTCTTCGAGTTCTCTTCGAATTGGCATTGGAAGTTCATTCATAACTTGCAAATCAATTTGACTCGGACTGTAACAATCATGTCGTATGATTCTAAAATTGAAACGAAATCAATTCTTTGCTATTTATCTAATTACATAAGATTGAATATTTTACTTATTTGGAACAGCAGGTGTTGTTGTGTCCGATTGAATCGATCGTTTTCTTGTTACCGAACTTTCGCTTGGCTCATCATTGTTTTCAGATGTTTTCGGGGTTCGAAATTGATTGCATTCAAATAAAGTTCGCGTTCCATTCGTATCTTTTTTCAGACTCGATTGCAATTGTGTCATCGAAATGCCGACCTAAATTCAACAGACGATTTTCAAATGCAAAGAAAACTATCGATTTCATCATACACCACGTAAATCTGCAACAATCAAATGCAATTGTTTTAATAATTTAATCGTTTCATTTTCAATCGTCACTGGATCATCGGTAAACGAATGGAGATGAACGGATCGACTTGAATCATCCGTTCTTCCGCAGCCCATGAATTTCTCGGGTTCAATTGGCGCATCCGGTGCTCGAACTCGAACTTTAACTTGTATTTGTTTGCCTTTTTGTTTCGCTTGTTTCAAGCGTTTGCATAATTCCGTCACTAATTGTTTGACAAAACCAGTTAGTTCATCGAAATTTTGAAATCGAATTCCATAATTAATATCAATCGAAATCGATTTCGGTTGATAGTCTTTCGTTAACACTCGCGTATCGATTCCTCTCGACATTTCGTACAGAGTTTGTCCGTGTTTTTGACCGAGAATAGTTTTCAATTGTTCAAGTGAAAAATTCACTTGAATTTGTTTGCATGTTTCGATGGTTTTATGCGGCGACATTTGTCGTAATTTATCGATGATCGAATCGCCAATGCCCGGCAAATCATCGAGTTTTTGTTTCGAAATAAATTCGTGTTCGTAGCCTCGTTCAACATAAAATTCACCATTCGGTTTCGCTTGTCGAGTGGCAAGACGAGCTAAGAGCATATTCGATCCAATGCCCGCTGAACAAGGACATTTCGTATTGATTTGAATTTCTTCACGTAACAATGAAACGAATGTTAACGGATGCAAAGGTTTGAAATCGACAATCAAATCAGTCAAATCAACATACATTTCGTCGCATGAAACGGCTTCCACATCGAGTGTATAATTCAATACGGAATTATAGAATCGATCGGATACTTCGTGAAAACCCTCGTAATCATAGGGTAAACAAAGAAGTTTGGCGTTGTGTTTTGCACATAGTTCTTGAGCTTTGCCGAGATACATTCCATTTCGAACGCCGAATTGTCGAGCTGCGTAATTGCAAGATGCGAGTTCCGATCGAGAGAAGAATTGTTGTTCGTTGTTTGTTGTTTTCTTGCCTTTGGAATGAGTTATTCCGATCGGTTGATCGCGTAGTTCAGGTTGATGTCGAGTCGCAACTGAGACAAAGAAACAATCCATGTCGATATGCATATAGATTCGATCTTGTCCGTTGAATTTAAATAAATAATCACGGTCAGTTCGTTGAATTTTAGTTTTCAATTCTTCTCGATTTTTCTCGATTAATGCTCGATGTTCAGGCTTTTGTCGAAGATCTTGAACGTAGACTTTTTTCGCGACAGCTGCCGATGAGAGATAATGTAAACGAGAACGTTTGAGGTATGTTTCGAGAAATTTCGGATGTTTAGCATCAAGTACAGCTAAATGATCGTCTTCTTCAGTTTCCGAGGATGTTTGCTCAAATGAATTATCTTCGTCTTCTCCTTCATCAGTATCAGAAACATTAAAATCCGATGTGACCGGTTTCAATGGTTGCTGTTCGACATGTTTGAAATTGAGTTCAGTTTGTCCACGAGATTTTGTCGCGTTTCTGTACAATTCGTAGTCATATGTTGATAGAAGTTTGTTTTGTTTGATACTGAAAAACAAACGCAAATTGTAGCTCAACTGGCAAAATAACAATCTCACCAATCGATAATCCATTGTGAACGAACAACTTTATCGTTCGGTTTTAATTTTCGAATTTTTGCATACGGCAAATTATTCGATATGAAATAGGTGACTTTCTCTTTCGAATAATAAGCATGATAAACTCCACCATGTTCGAGCATTAATTTTTTCAATTCATCAGCGGGTGGTTCTACAATTCCGATGAAATTTTAGAAAAAAAAATCAACATGAGTAAGCCTATTTTCGGTGTTACCAGTGTGTCCATCGACGAATATCGATATTCCATGAAAAAGATTACTTTTACGTTCTTGTTGTTTGACATTTGCTGCTGAATCTCGATCGAATTGCTCTTCTAATTTACGTTTTTTTGCCTGTTTTGACATAGAAACTTATCGAAAAGCCTCGTATAAATCGAAAACTTACGGCCATATAACCACCAAATTCGCCCCAACCATTACCGTTTTCCGACCGATGACCATTGCCTCGTCCTGCCATATTTCAGAATTTATGTTCGTTAAATGATGGTGTAATTACATTCATCGTTTTTGACAAATCTTCTCCTTTCCATTCGAATTCAACAACGCATCAATCAATGATTTTCTCAGATAGATATCGCTACGTACCAACAACAACAACAAAAACGTATTTAAATTTCAAACTCATGTTTGTAAATATTTTTTAATTGCTTTTTTTCTTTTATTAATAGGAAAACTGTGCATTGTTAAATATAAATAAAATTAAAAGAAAAACTCGTGATTTTCTTCCTATTAAAGAAATATTTCTCAAGTATCTCTTGAAAATGCGGATAAAAGCAAAGCACAAAGAGAGAGAAATTGACCGAGAAAGATCTTATGATATATTTTTTCCATTGTCGAAAGAGACAGTAAACAATAGAGATATTATCTTAATTCTTTTATCCTTATGCTATCTCGATTGATCGATTTATAATAACTTTCACAGATGTTAAAAAGAATTTTTACATTCAAGTTCGTTCGTTGATTGTTCTTCCTAATAATAACTTTTTGTTTTAATTTGACAATATAATTAATATCATCATTAAGAAATTTTTATCAAAACATCTTAACATTGTTCTTGATTTTTTTTCCGATTCAAATAAACAAATAATTAACTCAAATTATATCCTAATACAATTTAGACATGATTTTCAAGCATTAGAAAATTATATATGTATAAACATAATAAACTATATATGGATACGACTTTTCCTTCCTAAAATACGCTTCAACAGCAATCAATGACGTTTTTCTGTCTATTTTTTCTTTTGTTTTTTTCTTGAGGAAATATTAAAAAAGAAAAACTATAGAGAATATTTATTTGAATGTAAATATTTAACACATTTTCTTTCGAACAAAAAGAAAATATAGCAAAGAAAAGAAATAACAGCATTTATCTCTAAATATATATTTTATAGACATAAAAAGTAAGAACAAACTATTTTCTATTGTGTAAAAGAGATTAACACATGAAAAGATTCTATGACATTGTTCATAATTGTGAAGTAACACATTCACTTTAGTTTTTTTTCTTCCTTCGAAGTTTCTCATTTTCCTTGCTTCTTCTTCTTCGTCTTCTTCTGCTTTTCTTATAGTGTCTCACATTCTTCTGCATCTTTTTCTCTTCTTCTTCTTCTTGTTTTTTTTTTCTTTCAGCTATTACAATTCTAGTTAGTCTAAAGCACATCCACGAGCGTGTTCTTGCATTTTATCGATCTAGGAGAGGTAATCGGACGATAGAAAAGCAGACATGCACTAAGTATTTCTTTATGCTATTCTCGACGACAAAAGAGACAATGGATTTCATGGATGCCGATTGAAAGCGAAGAAAGATCGTCGTCAAGAATATATCCGTATAGAATAATAAATATTTGTATTTCCAATTCTTCTCTGTCTCTTCTTCTCTCCTCTGTCGTTCTCTTTCAGTTTCATATTAGTCGACAATGTCGGTTTTTTTCAGAAATTAGTCGCGTGGCATTCAGATTTGTTGCGTTTTTCTCTTCTTCTTCGTTTAATATCTCTATTTTTCTTTCTTTTCTAGAACCATTCGACCTATTTATTATCTTTAACCATATAATAATATCATCGGCTAATTCTAGTTTATTGATTTCAAATACAAACAAGCAGATACACCTGTTGGTTCCATTTGATTACAAATAATCGTATGTAAAACAATTTTCAAGTTTGTCGAAAGAATTTCATAGTCAGTGGAGAAAAAAAAATGCGATTATATATTGAATCTGGATTTAATCTGTCGTTTGTCAAAGTTCTAATTATTAGGAGATGTTTATATAACGAAACGACAACATATCTAACATTCTGTTGACAGATTTTTTTCACCATTCGCCGAATCGATTAATAAATCAACGAATTGCATCGAATTAATTCGTTAAAGTTGACGATAAAGAGACAATCTTTCCTTTCATCGAAATCTAGATCAACGGTCAATCTCGAGCAGAAATAATACTTCTCTATGTTTTTCATTTACCGGAAATTGATTTCTCTCGAAATGAAAGACAATTAGAAAATATTCTTGTAACTGACTTTGCCTATCATATTAGTACTTAAAAAAACTCTAGACGATAAAAAAAAACGAGAGAGAGAGAGAGAGAGAGGAAATTGACATTTCGTCGTAATTCCCAGATCGATGGATGAAATAGTATGTACACTAGAGTATATGCAATTAGTTAGTCAAATCTCGCTACATTGGTATTTGAAAATGTTGATTATCACTATTCTCGATAGCTAACCTTGGGTATTTTTTGTTGTTTGTATCAAGATGAATAACCTTAGGTAAATGAATCTGATCGATCGATGAAATGTCGAATCTGTTTCGGGCTTATTTATTCGATATGATCGACAAATTGGTATTAGAAAAAAAAAGTCTAAATAGGATTGATTAGTTCTTTAGAATCTTCGTCGTTTTGTTTTTCGCAAAAAAAAGAATATATATATATTGGTCCGATTGTAATTTAATTTCTGAGCTCGTTCCTTGTAGGATTGTGTCGTTTTTTTTTCTGCAACCGATTGGAAACATTGACTTATTTGAGATAAAGAAAAACGAGAGAGAGAGAGAAAAGAAAAGAAAAGCAAATGTTCCTTTAGGGTGAACAAGGCATAATTAGAAATAGATAAATAAATATATCGAGATATTTTCAAGGTTAAGAGTATTTAAGAAAATATAAAACGATGCAAAGATCTCTTTTCCTTATAGTTATCTTCATGACAGAAAAAAAACTAATCTTCGATAGATTGTTAGTTTTTGTGTTTCATTTATCTTTGATATAATTGTTCATGGTAGTATTAATGTGCATTAATATGCAAGTATATTAGTATTACGCATAAACGATTTTTTACTTAATATTGATTATTCCGAGAGAAAGAGGAGAAAAAAACAAACTTAATATTAATAGATATTTTATTAATGAAGACGAGGGTGTTTTCTTTTCGTTCGAGCATCACTTTATTTTTCCTCCTGGTAAATCATCACTTCAATCTAAGAAAAAGTCGCACGATGAATACAAAGAACAGAAGAGAAGAAGAAGAAAAATTCTTATATATGCTTGATCAAATACATCATATTCAATTGATGAAAACAAAATATCTCTAGTGAATGACGGGGGGAGTTATTTTTAAAGATAGAAAGAGAAAGACAGCACAGAATTCTTCTTTTTCTCTTTCGATAAAAAAAAACGAGAGAGACACACGACACACGCACAATCGAATGCATACGTAATCAATAATGATTTTTTTTTCTTTAGTTATTAAAAACAATCTTCCGATGATAAAACTAAGATGGATACCGATCGATTAAGTAACGGAGAAATTTATAAAGCATTAATTGTATCTGATGCTGTACCATCGACATCATCGACAGCAGTTGGACATTTGATTACTAATCCGATTGATGAATGCCATACTTCTCCATTATTAACATCGAGTCGTAATGATGTTCGTTACTCATCTCCAGCTGAAGAATGGCATTTAATGCAGTCACAGTCACACCTGTCAACGAGAAATAACAGTACAAAACAACAAAAAAGAAAATCTTCACTAGCGAATTTAAGTCGTCGATCGTCGATAAATGAATTATGTGATAAAATAATAATTAATATCAGTGGTTTACGTTTTGAAACACGTGCTTCAACATTAGAACGCTATCCCGAGACTTTACTTGGCAATCAACAACGTCGTGCACGTTTCTTTGATTATATGAATAATGAATATTTTTTCGAACGACATCGTTCATCGTTCGAAGCTGTTCTATATTTTTATCAAAGCGGTGGACGTTTAACAAGGCCGGAAAATATTTCAGCAGAGATCTTTCTCGAGGAAATTAAATTTTTTGATCTCGGTAGGTGAAGACACACAAAACAATGGAGAATTCGCAAATTTTTTTTTCTTCTGCACTTGTTACGCAAATTTAAATGTACAGACTGGATTCATGGATTTGATAACAAGTCCTTGAAGATCAAATCACGAGTCAGTTCCATGGAGTAAATTTATCTAATGAATAACAAGCTTAGACACTAATATTAGTAATTCTATTATAATCTATCGAATTCCTGTTTTCTTTCCTTACTCGAAGCAATCATTTTCCGCTATTAATTAACCTAGTTAGTTTCCTTCCAAGAAAATCGGACATAAAAATGATTGAATCAACTTTTCGTCAACATCATTTAGCGGATACAAGAGAGAGAAAAAATCTACATAATTTATTTTTATTTTTCGTAGGCGATGAAGTTCTTAAACGATATCGTAAACAAGAAGGCTACGTGGAGGAAATACCTATTGAACGACCTCGAAATAATTTTCAACGTACTGTTTGGGAAGTTTTCGAATGTCCGGAATCATCGAATTTAGCGCGTATAGTCGCTATTATTTCTGTTGTGATGATAACTGTTTCCATAGCTTCGTTTATTATTGAAACTGTTCCATCAATACGCAATGAAATGACAGCTCCGCCGATTATTTATTCATCGAATAATGACACGCAAATCGATGGCGACACTCATGGGAGTGGCGGTGAAACGAAAGTTTTTTGGATATTTTTTGTTATTGAAACCATATGTGTTTCGTGGTTTTGTTTCGAATTAATATGTCGATTTCTTGTTGCACCATCGAAATTTGCATTTATTAAAAATGGACCGAATATTATTGATGTTGTTTCAATAATTCCATATTTTTTGCAATTAATCGGTTTAATTTATCAGAAAAAAGACAGCGGTGTATCGGGCTTTTCATCGACATTAACCGTACTGAGGATAGTTCGATTGGTACGTGTCTTTCGAATATTTAAATTATCTAGACACTTTAAGGTAAAAAATACTATTGATTAAAAAGACTTGTTTTGCTCAGTGGTGTGTGTGATTGAATATTCTCTAGGGTTTACAAGTACTAGCATTAACATTTTTGGCATCGTGGAAAGAACTCTTACTTTTAATGTTCTTTCTTTTTATCATTGTTATTGTCTTTTCTTCGTTTATGTATTTTGTTGAAGCTGATTATACTAATCTTTCATCACCAACAAAAACTTCGACATTCGTGTCAACAACACCATCATCTATGACCGGTCTTTCAACAGCAGATCCAAACAATCCGTCATCGACAACAGCAAATCCCAATCAATTTCTATCGATACCACATTCATTTTGGTTTGCTATTATCACGATGACAACAGTTGGCTATGGTGACTATGTTCCACGAACAAATCTCGGCAAAGTTATCGGTGCACTTTGTGCATTGACAGGTGTATTGACAATTGCATTGCCTGTGCCGATTATTGTGTCGAATTTTACGTATTTCTATCAACGACAAATGGAAGATAATGAACGACAATATCAAGCACGACAACGAGCACTTGCAAATCAATTAGCACACGAAGACAATCAATTTGGTCTCGGTGAAGATCACGGACCTGAACATAATGAATGGGAAACAACATTTAATGAACCTGATTATTCCGATTATCGTGAAATAACACATGCTGTTACGAAGAAATTAGTACGTAATGCGTATTTTAAAGCATTTCGTGGTTCGAGACGAATCTCTTCGACAATGCGTTTTCAAAGTTTACCATCAGGATCCGGACCTCATCATCTAACACATAGAACTTATCAAGGCAATGATAGTGGTAATGAGTATGATAGACGAGAAAGTGATTTAGAACGAATGTCACTTTTGCATTAAAACGAAAAACAATAAATTCTTTTTTGGCTCTTATATTGCAATACAACGAAATTTGACATTGCACACATTGAAATATTTTTATCATATCAAAAACACGAATCGTGTTATTCAAAACAAAGATATATTTGCCGTGTGATGTTCGTGATTTGTTTGTTTTTCTTTTCTTTTTTCTAGAAATAATTTTCTTGTACAATAATCTGTGTGGAATTGTTTTGTTCTCAATAATGAATTTATCCCGATGATTGTGGATTTTTCTTTTTACTCTGTACTTAAACATATATAGTAAATGTTATTTCTGTCGAGTTTAGTTTATGTCAATGAAATTTGGTTCGTTTGATTGTGTTCACTTTCTTGTTCTTCTTAAAAAAATAAAGTGATTTGTAAAAAAAATCATGTAAATATGATAAGAATTGAACTGCATTGAATTTAAATTTTCTTTTGTTACGCAACAAGTTATTTGCCTTGAAGAATTTAATTATAAAGTTCAATTCAGTTGCACTTGCAGAAGTCATACTAGGCCAAGGATACGTGCTCTTCATTTTAGTTTATTTTCTTTTGAGTTTGAGAATATAAACATTATTGTTCGATAAATGAAAATATTGGATGTATTTTATTTACTTCAAAATGTGCTTAATTACATCTTAAAAATGAAGGAGAGAGAAGTTTCTCACTAGATCTTTCGACGTTGCCAAAAATCGTGTAATGTCGCTTCAGTTCATAAAAGAAGTAATGACGTTAAAAGTATTAAGTTGTGTAACGTTAACTTGAAGCGTTTTAATGACGTACACTGCGTGATTGACGCTATCAAAAGTAAATACATGTAAAGCTAATGTGGTATATGGTTGGTAATTATCGATACTTTTTTTGTTACTTTCATTCATGACATGTATTCTTTTGAAATATCATTTGAAGAATACTGCTTTATTAACTTCGCTTGCTTTCTTCATGTTCGAATCATTGTCGTATGCTAAGTCCTGTCAGTTTGTTGAGGGTGTTGATAAATCCTAATCAATTTGGTTATCTTTTGTGCACAGGTGATTGGTTGTCAGATTTGTGCTGCGACCCCATCAAGCTTTCTTTTAATTAGCACTACATTAAGGTCATGCGATAAATATCATGTAATAATTTAATCGATTTAAAATGGTTGGTATAAAAATTCTTCTCTGAAGTCAAGAATGCTGAGTTTAGCTGATGGAAATGTTGCTCAGTTGAATACAGTAAAGTCCTTTGAAACTTAACTTTGAACTTTTGTTCGGCATATGATCACTACAATAGATTCTATTCTTGTGCTGCAGATTTTTAAATAAAGTGCACGCTTTCTAACGGTCAACGAACACAGATGGCGTTAGTTTATTTCTGTAGTTAAAATTAATTTTTTTCAAAAATTTTTCCAGTTTTTATAATTAATTAAAAAAGAATTATTATTCTGTTTGTTTTTTTTTCAATAAAATATCATCACATTATCTAACACTATCACTTAGTTACGATTGTTCAATTGCTATCATTAATGGTTGTATACCCTATTGAATTAGTCAATTGATTTAAGAAAAAAATCACTACACAATCCACATAGAAATATATTGATTTCATTCGAAACATTTTTATTTATTCTTTTTTCATGTTTGACTAAGCAACAATCATTTACTGATAATGACAAAATGTCTACTTAAGGCTCTTAAAGCCGTTAATCTCGAAAATCATCTCGAATTATTTCGATCGTTTGGTTACGATTCAGCAGGTGCATTAGCACATTTTCATCACGAACATTTCAAACAATTAACACTATCTCCTGATGAATTACTTCGATTTCATTCCTTACTTGACGTACTTAAAGAAGCAACACTCGAAGGTAAAATCTGTCCACATTATTCGAAATCAAGTCGACAAACATCATCACGAGCAAAAAGTACTGAACCACCAAATCATCATCATCATCGAGCCAATAATTTACACGCTGTAAAAAAACAATCCAACGAAAATCTCAAATCAAAACGCTCGTCAAGTTCAACAGCTATCAACGGACGTTCATCGTCATCATTATCTTTCAATGCTAAAAGTCATGCCAATGGTTTTATGTTACAAAAACCATCGACAGGTGCTATTCGACAACAAACAAATCATGATCAACAATTTTTCGGACCGAAATCGCATTTCAATCGGCCACCTGTTGAACATGTTAAAGTAAGTAAACGATGTTCACCTTGACATGTCTGATTACGTAGAAATGAAGGCAATCATCTTAAAACTAATCCTCTATAACAGAAAAAAAGAACTCGATATGTATATTTGAACATTCTCTAGGTTAAATCGTATAATTACGGTGTGCCAACAAATAAACGAACACAAAGTTCAGTTGTACGTGTTCATTATCAAAATGAGAATCATTCTCATCAACCGTCGGTTTTTGTTTCATCATCACATAATCAATTTGATTTGGCATCCTACGCTAAACCAGCTGAGATCTATGTCTATGCTCGTAAACGGCCGTTACTAGCAAATGAAATCAAATTTCGAGATACGATATTAGTTCCGGATTCGAAGAACATGCTCATTGAAGAGCATAAATCCAATCTTGATTGTACGCCTCTGTTAAAAAAAGTACTGTGCCTTTGGTTTTCTTTGCTTTCGAAATCGAAAATTTGTCTATTGAACAGAGTGAATTTCAATTTGATCAAGTCTTTTCTTCTGAAATATCAAATAAACAAGTATTCGAATGTACAGTTTTGCCATTTTTATCATCCAATCCTCGTCACAATCTAACTTACATCTGTTTCGGTCAAACGGGATCTGGTTTGTAAAAAACAAAGATTTCTCGACGAAGAAAAAAAATGAAGAAGTTTTTTTTTTCAGGTAAAAGTCATACGATCTTTGGAAGCCGTCATACCGACGGTCTCTTAATTCATTGTGCTCATTTGCTTTTACAAGACATCAATCTGCAACATAAGCTTGTCTGTTCATTCTATGAAATCTATAATAACCAAGTTTTTGATCTCAGCAATACAGGAAAAAGGTTCGTTCGATCGATCTGAACGAGCAAACAGAATTTCTTAATTTGAGTAAATTCTAGATTATTCGTACGTGAAGACCGCGATCAGCATGTGAATATTGTTGGTTTAAATGAGATCATATTGAAGAATCTCGATACTTTACGTTCAATCATCTATGATGGTCTCGCTCGAAGGCATCACGGCAAAAGTGCATTTAATTCGAATTCATCTCGATCTCACGCTGTTTTTCAATTGATTCTCAAAAATATGTCGAATCAAAACGAAAATTTCCGTCTGGTTTTCATCGATTTAGCCGGCAGTGAGCGTGCAATCGACGCACAAAATAACCAAAAACAAACACGCCGTGAAGGCGCACAAATCAATTCATCTCTACTAGCACTCAAAGAATGTATTCGTTCGATGGACTTAACTCACGCACATGCTCCATTTCGGCAAAGTAAACTAACGCATATTCTGCGTGACTCGTTAGTCGGAACAATGACACGCACGTGTCTGATGGCCAATGTCTCGCCAGCTGAAGATTGTTGTCAATGTTCGTTGAATACGCTTCAGTATGCGGCGAGAATCCGCGAGATTAGTTTGAGACATCGACATCGATCGATTTCGGTGGCTAATATGCAAAGAAATCCAATTGAAAACGAACAACCGATTGTCCGAGACAAACCGACACAGAAAACGTTCAAACCAGCTACGGCTTCGACGCCGGTTCATCGGCTTATTTCAGCTGTTGATCATCGAACCTATATGACAACCGATGTCAATGAGGTCGACGATGTTCCGATTAGCGGAAGCGGGGATAATATTCGAACAAAGACAGTTCTTTCGACAACACGCGAATTTCGTGTCAATCCAACGGCGAATAATCAAAATCAAAGCGCGAGTTTCTATTTAACTCGTTACGAGCAACCGAGAAGAAAAGGGCAAAATCAAGACGAAAATACATCGAGTTACTTTCCTCCGGCGCAAACCGACCTGCCGAAATCATCGTCGATTCCAGCAGCCAACGGAAATGTCACTTGCCAACAATGGATACCCGTTCCGGCACCGCAATCTGCTCGTTCGGACTCGTCGATCGAACCGTCGACTTCAATACGAATGATTCCTGTTGCCCCTCTGCCCATGTCAGATGATAATCAATACAGCAGTGCGACAGGCACGGAGAGTCTCGGAACGAAAATCACCAAACTAGCTGCAGGAACCAATGCCAATCAGAAGGCTATTCCGATTGAACATTTGAATTTTAATAAGAATAACGACGCAATTACGACGACCGATACGGAACAAGGTTTCTATTCAGATCGACAAGCAACTCATCGAGATCAAACGGGATTTTTTAGCAATCGAGATGATCCGTCATCATATGAACGTAGGATCGTTTTTTATTCGAATCTTGAGTTTTTCATTTCATTTTGCTTAATAGATAATTTTAAATCGAGTAATTTAACAACAATCACTCAACGAACATCGCCAGCTGAAACACCGAAAAATAGTTTTCATTCCAAATCGGACATTGTCTCGAATTCCTCATCGAAAAAGTCCTTTTCTTCGCCAAGTAAAAACCGTCATCGTCATCTCGAACCATCGTCTTCATCAAGTAGTCTCGCGAGTGTCGATTCAACTCGCCATACTCGTCATTCGACCTCAACATCCTCATCGAAATCTCGTCGTCATCGGCACGTCACCTATCGAAACAGCAAAACCGAGACCGTCAAATACCAACCCTCAACACCTTCATCAGCAAGAAACGATCAATCCGATGATCAATTTCTTCTCGATCAATTTGCTGAACATTCATCGACCGGCTTTCTGCATGCGCCTCTCGATCAAATCAAACAGTTCTATGATCAAACGAAATCATCACGTAAGTTCATAACCGAAACATCGAAAGACTACCGACGAAAACGAACGGATCTCGTGCCAATACAAAAAACATTGCACGCAGAGAACGACAACATCTATCGACTTTTTTAAGCTCGAATTTTCGTTGAATTTTGCATTTTTGTTTTTGTTTTTCTTCTTCTTACAGTTTCTCCATCGAAAGATTTGAGTGTTCATGTGTCCGATCAATTGAACACATTACGTCGGCTATTAGAACGTCGACTTGACGAACCAGATGAGCTCAATTATCGTACAGATTTATCTGCCTATCAAAAATCTTCACCGGAAACATTTACCAAAGAATTTTTACAATCGTATAAATACGAAAATCCATCGAGAGACTTAATCAGCGATGTCGACGATGAAGATCGAGACAAATATCATAGCGATGCGCTCTCATCATCATCGACATCGACATTAACCGATTCCAATGATTATCAACAGAATAATCGTCTCTCAACATCGAATTATCAAACACGTAATTCTCTTTTTTGAACGAAAAAACAAAATATTTCGTATTTTCAATAGAAATAACTCATAGTGAAAGCGAACATACGCTCGAAAACAAGTCCAACACAACATCTCAATCGGAAACGCCGCCGGTCGAATTGTCTCCATTGAAATCCTATGATCATTATTTCGACAGTGGCAAAGGTAGTTCGTTACTAACTGGTACTTCATTCGATGTTCTTATGAATAGTTTAAAGACAATGCGTGAAAAAGATTTAGATTATTTGATTGAACAAAGTGACGACAGTTTTGTTCATGTAACTGATTGATTCGTAGACAGTAATGGTTCTTTTTCTTATCGTAGACGAATTCTAGATTGACAAAAAAAAATATTTATTCGACGAACATTTTTGTACTTATAATTTTTGTTTTGCTGTGTTGTGCGTAGTTTATTGAATGAAAAATCGACCGATTTATCAAAAATAAAAAAAAACTAAGAGCAAAGAAAGATAGTTTGCTGTTTGATTAGTAATAATAATCGTTGTATTCATCGTAATCGGAGTCGTCGTCGGATTGATTTTGTTTGGTTTTATCGTTTTCGAGTTGTTTGCCGAATTCGATTGCAGCGAGACGTGTTCGTTCTTGTTCGTTGTCGATGAGTGTTTTGAGTAATCGTCGTTGTTGTTTTTGTTTCTCAGTTGAATCCGAGCCTTTTTCGAAATTTTCGGGTTTATGTTTGAGAAAACGTTGAGCCACATCGAGAAATTCCGTGTGTCGAAACGAATCTAATCTTGGTTCGCATCGATGTAACACTTTCGGACAGACTAATTTCGAAAGAACGAATGTTTTTCGACGTCCCGTTTGAGGTTTGATATTATGCAGATATTTACTCGTTTTTTTTAACGGTGGTAAAGTTGTTTTTTTCGTCGGAATGGGCTCATCTTCGATGAGAAAATCAGCATCTTGTTGTTTTTGTTGTTCGTTATTGTCTTGAGAAGATAACGATTCGATATGTCGAAATCGTCGAGTGATCGGTTTCAATTGTTTGAGTAGATGATCACGAAAAATAAAATCATCTTGAAACCATGTTTCATGTTTGTGCGCCCACGTACGTTCGGTTTGATTTTGTTGACGTTGATAAATGTTAAGTGAACGTTTGAATTCGTGATTGTACTTTTCAATACTCAAAGGCAATTGTAGATCATGTCGACGATTCATTGACAAGATTTCCGACCATTTTTTTTCGCTACCTTTCGTATTTTTTACAACTGACGCTGTTTTTGTCACTGTGGTTATGGCCGTTGCCATTTTTTTACGAATGTCAACTTTTTAGAAAACAATACTGGCACTTTTTTTCCGTCGTATTTATTTTGTTATTTCATTTTCTTTTCGATTTTACGCATGTGTGTTTTTTTCGAAATGGAATTAACTTTGCTTTTTCTCTGCTATAGAATTGATTTGTTTCAGATTTAATTCTCTATTGACATGGCTGATGACGATGGTACGACATAGAAAAACAAAGATTATGCTTATTGAAATTTTTCTTTTATTAAATAATTAGATATTCCACCATTAGAAGACATTCCAAATGTGAAAACCACCGAGGTCGTTGCAAGACCAGTAGTTAAACAAGTGGAACAATCGGTCAAAGGTGAAAATCAATGATAAAGAATTGATTTTTGGGAATTTTTCGTTCGGTTTTTTTAGAGAAAAGTTTTGCGGGAATGAAGAAAGGCTTTTTGAATAGTGGTAGTTCAACGACGAAATCGAGCTCGAATGAATTGATTGAAATCAAACGGAAGAAACCGGAAGAAACAAAAGATTTCCGTGTTTTGGATGAAGTTCAACAGGCGATCAAAGAAGAAGAAAAATCAAAAAGTTTGATCATTCTTTGATTTAGAAAATCAAAATTCACTTTGACTTTCAGATAGTTGGCTAACAAATGATCTTTTAAAACAAATCGAAGATGACGAATCATTAGCTCGATATTTTTCAAATCCATATTTCATGGAAGCTATCACTCTTTTTCAACATAAACCCCAAGAAGCCATTGCTAAATACGGTCACAATGCCGAAGTGATGAAATTCTTCGATAAAATGGCTAAAATCCTTGGTAAGAAAAAGGAAACAGTCCGTTTATCTTAATCTATATTTAAAATATTTGCTTTCCAGGTAATCATTTTTCTTCAATAGCTGATAACGAAGAAAAACAGAAACAGACTAAAGTTGATCCAGATGTAAACCGAATTCTTCAAGATGAACAAACTCGAAATTTACTATTAGATCCTGCAGTTGTTCAACTATTGAATACTTTACGCGAACAACCAGAAAAAGCTCAATGGTTTTCGATTTCAAATCAAAATGAAAATAATCTTAATCTTTTTTTTTCTAGGATTATGCGTACTGCTGATGGCACTATGCGAGAGAAAATACGACGCCTCGTGGAATTAGGTTTATTAAATATCGTTTAGAGGTGTCGAAACGTTCTATTGCTAATATTGTTTTTTTTTCTTATTTCTTTTCACGTAAAATCCAGCTACTGTTGTCTGTTTTGTTTCAATAAAATATTCATAATCATAAATATTAAGTATTTTTTTTTATTCATCTAAAATCTGATTACATAGTGGGTGATAGTAAATCAAAGAAAAGATGATTAAAATAACAATGCAACGAATGTCTGTGAAGTCGGAGAAGAAAATTCTGCTTTTCTTTTCTTAAAGTGCATGATTAAAATTTGAGTATTGACAGGAGTGTCATAAAAAATTCTAAAGTATTATTACAAAGTTAAAAATAAAATCCTCTAGTAAATTTTCTTTTCTTTTATCGAAATTTAGGACGTTATTATTCATCTATTTTTTGTTGTTGTTGTTGTTAATATCACATAGGAATTAGGTAATTTCTTTTTCTCCTTCGACAGAATAGAAGCTTATAACAAGGATTAATCATTAGTTATTCGTTTTCACGGGCTGTATGAATCAATACGAGAGGAAAAATGCGCACGTTTTTTTTTTGGCTTTTATTTCAACAAACATTTGCATGTTGCTATTATGATTCGTTGGTTTCTCTTATTTCTTTTTATTTAGGGCGTATAGAGAAAAAATATTTTGTCCTTCTGATTGTTGCTATCGTCGTCAGTTTGAAATATTGTGGGTGGAATTGTGACGTGTACATCAACATTTTTATAGTTCTTTCTTTTATATCAACGGTTCGATACAAATAGATTTTTAATCGATTGATAATTACAGATGGGAAACAAACACGGAACGTATGATACACTATTAGATGAAACAAAACAATTATTAATGGATCGGACTGGTAAGATATCATTGAAAATTTTCGATCGAAAGACGTAAATAATCAGAAGGTTAGCTTTAATTAGTTGAAGTTTCGTATTTCATGGACGTGATAGTCCAGAAGGTTAACATAATAGTGCAATTTAAAACGAATTTGTTGAGGTTCAATGCGAACAGATGTAATCTTGTTTTAGGAATGTCGCAATACGATTTAGAATTATGGTATAAAGCAATATTAGTATGAAATGAAAAAAAAGTGACCTTGATGAATAAATTTTCTATTCATAAAAAAAACTAGGATCGATCAAAAAAGGGCAAATTGTCGAAAGAACAAATGATTTCAATTTATAAAGATATGAGTGATCTGGATGTTGATCGTATTAGTCATGTTGTTGATTCATTAGAAAAAGTATTCGATGAAGATAACAGTGGTCATGTTGGTATGTTCGGATAATTGAGATTTTTTCAAAAAAAAATCTGAACAAATGTTAAATAGATATTAATGAATTTATGCGAGGTTTTATTTTAACGACCAAAGGAGATATTCAATCGAAAATTGAATATACATTTCGACTTTATGATCGAAACGGTGATAATAAAATATCGGGAGAAGAAATTCAAAAAATGGCCAATGTAAAATATAAATATGAGAAAAATGATTTTATTATTATGATTCGTGTTTGTTTTTTGTATTTAGGTGATCTTGCGAGTCTTAGGTGTTGATGAATCAGCTCCTGATCTTCAATCACAAGCTATTGTTCAACAATTTCTCAGTCAATTTACTGGTGATGAAGATGATGTAATTCATAAAAATGATTTTATCAAAACAATCATGACTAATCGTGAACTTTTGGCTATTCTCTCTCCATTCTATGGTATAATTTAGTAGAAATATAAATGCTATATTCTGTTTTGTTTTATTGTGTCCCTTCGTTTCCTTTTTCTTGCTTTGTACTGCGTTGAATAAACATATTAGTTGAGAAACAAACTTTTCTATTGTTTAATTCTAATTTTAGTTAGTCCACAAGTTCGACGAAAACAATCACATTATTTATGGTAAAGAAAAACATTGTCTGTAAAATCAAATTACGTCGTTGTCATTGTTGTTGTTGTTTGTTGTTGAAAGTCAGATGTGAGAAGATTTTCTATTTAATTAAAAAAAAACAAAAAGAATTGATCTGCATGTATTCTGTCGTTTTCAGTGTTTGTTTTTGTCCTCTGTTCATCTACGATTAAACTTATATTTACTTTTGTCAATCTCTTCTATTGTTTTTGTGTATTTTGAGATCAATTAGACATTAATGATGAGAAGAAAAGTTTTGTCGTGTCTTCAAAGGAACCCGCGTACGCACACGCGCTCTGATACACGTATATGCTTTTCTTTCTTTTTTTTTTTATTCATTCTCAATTAAACTAAGACTATAGGTGTTAACGTTATTTGAACGAATAAATTCGTATGCATCGAACGATGAAACTCGTGTCAAATCCGTATCCGTTCTAGACAAGAATAACTACCATGTTCAAACGGAAATCGATTGTATTGGAATTGAGAACAAGAACAACACTTCATCTATTAAAATAACAACATTTATTATATGTTCATTAGTTGTGTGTATATACTACATAGGTAGAAGAATAAGAGAGAGAGAGAGAAAAGAAATGACGACGTCAACAAGCGGAAATCAAAGTGTATCCTGTCGGATATGCTTGATGATTACGAATGTACAAATAAAATATTTAAAGCAAAAGAAAAAAACTTCAATTCTTTTCTAAGATGCAAAGTAAATTTTACAGATGAATTCATCGTTGATATAAGCTCTCTTTTTCCGATCTTCAAAACTAACAGAAGATTAAACACATAATATGATTTTCTTTTTCTCAGGACAAAATATCAGAATACCGGAGATGAATCTCTAGGTGTTCCGGCACCGATCCTTCGGTTTTTTTTCTTTCTGCTTTGCTTTGCCTTGTGCTCATCATCATCATCATCATCATTTTGATTGAAGTCATTAAGACAACATCTTTATTCGTTCGTGATAGTTACATTTATTCGATGACCGCTGTGAACATCTTAACAAGAAATAGAAATAGAAGCTAACAAGACCGGATGCTCAGTGGCATGATTCAATTAAGCGTATGCGCACATTAGATTGCACATCGTTGTGGACAATGTTAGACTGTTAGTCACGGTCCCTAATGGACATCGACGTAATCGTTTCTTTCTTTTTGTTGTAATAAGAGAGAGACAATTTTCTTTTTTGATCTTCATTTTTTTATCGAATGATTTTTTTGACGTTGATGTCATAAAAATTATATAAAATATATGAAGGTATGCTTTTCCGGACGAGTATAATCGTCGTTCTTTTCTTCTCCTTCTTTAATGAAGGTCGATCATCAACATTTTGTATATTTGGTTTAAGAACTTTTAGAGTGTCGACTTTGTGCGTTCGAGCATGAATTATATGAAAAGAAAATTGTTTAAAACGATTTTTGTTCTTCTCTCTCTCTTCTCTTCTCTTCTCTTTCGTTCTATATGAAACAATAAACACAACGATGATTATGTTTGGAACAGCAGCTTTCACCCGCCCGGCGGAACAAGAAGTTGTTCAGGTGCCCGAAGAAAAAGAAGTTAGTTACAAGAACATCAACAGTTATAATTGTTACGAGACGAACACCACCCGTGTAGTTGCGTCATTATGCAGAGAATCGTTCTCAGATGTGTGTATATACGATTGTTGTATATTTGTGTATCACATTCTCTTTTCCTAGTGTATGCATGTCAACAAGGCAAGTAACGTGACTAACTATCCTCTTTTATGTCCATCTATACGTATGCTGAGATTCCCTTGGCCTTGAGAGAAAGGTGAGACGCGGACGATGATAATCATCATTTTTCATTCTATTATATGACTTGTGTAATGCGATCATTGTCGAAAAAAGAGAAATGAGTTTAAAAATGAGAGGGAGAGATAGAGGGAGAAAATGGGAGGAAAAAACGTAGGGAAAGGCTGATGATAATGGTGACTTCCGTCCGTCATTTCTCTATCGAATGCTCGATCAAATGCAACGTCTGAAGTACGATCGGAAATCGCTCACACACACACACACGTACTTGCATAGTATCGTAATCTTGATGTGTGGTTAAGAATGTGTGTGTGTATATATATAAATGCAAGCACATAATAAAAACCTCTTCTCGATCTTTCTCTCTCTCTTTTTTTTTTCTTGACGACATTTTTATGATGCGATCTTCTTTCGTAATATATCGAGCAAGACAATCAGCAAAGCACACATGTACTTCCCAAGAGATTTTTTAACTTTGATTGTCCTATGTAATTCAAATTACCATGGGATGCCACATTAAAATCACTTTGTAATCTTTTTTCTTCTCTCTCTCTCAATCACATACAACATTATCTCATATGCATCATTAGCAATGGAAGAATGACCGTCGCTGATGATGATGATGATGATGATTATATAAAAATCTTCTTTCAACATGTTATTCTTCAACACCTCTCAGAATAATTATAGTCGTCTTTTTGTACTATTTGATTAAATTGATCTAGAGTATGCTATTCCTATAATTGACTCATTTTAGTATCTACTTTCTTGTCGATAAATATTCAATGTAAATTTGTGCAACATTTTTTTTTGTTTCTTCTTCTTCTTCTTCTCGCATGCAGACAAATATAGGGCGTGGTGTGTGTTCAACTGCGGATGAGCAGGTGTATATATAAATTAGACACAAATCTTCACCTTAGGCCGTTTGCTACTTTTTTTTAAAATCAAAATCTGATATCGTATGGTTACGTTGGCAACTTTGTTCAACAAAAAAAAACGAGAGAAGAGGATAAAAATTTCTCTCCAGTGACTTGTTTTATAAGCAAGAAAAATGTCTCTTTCTTTTTTCTCTCTCCTCTTCTCTTCTCTCTTCTTTCTCTCTCTCTTATATTGTAGACTAAACGCTCAAAGACGATTTACTTGCATGTTAATACACCAAAAGACTTTGATTCATGACGTGTTCATTAAAAATAAATTAGAATATCGCTAAATCATTTTCCTTTTCTCTTGATCATACTCATACCAGTTGGTATCTTTCAAAGAAGAAAAATTATCAACCAAGAACAACAACAACAACAACATTCTTCCGGTAGGTATTATCATTAGTGATCGTGTGCTCAATTAAGTTTTGCGTCTTTATCATTTGTCGGATCTCAAGATTCTATCGCGAAGCTCGAATTAGAATAGGGAATGCGACTGGTAAAACAAAGAATTAATCATTCATTCAATTGTGCTTCCTGAAAGAAGAACAAGAGAAAAGATTTTTTTATTTACTTTCGAATCACAAATTTGAATTGAATGCATAGTAGACATATTATTTATACATAGAATAGTTCATCGATCTTGTTGTCATCATCCTGAGGCTTTGTTGACAATGTCTCAACTATGATCACTTGTGATTCAAACAAAATAAATCGAAAATGAAAAAAAAACTCAGCATAATCAACAAAGACAACAGTAATAATCGACGATCCAGAAAAATCTCTTGATACTGTTTGGTATTACTCTCTTGATTCAAGGACGGACTAAAATGAGAGAGGGAGAGGTGTTCAAACCGCTGTGTCTCGTGTGAAATTGCATTAGATAAGCGTGCTTGCTTTTACACGAGAGAATTTGTTTCATCCTGTGCTATCCATCTTACTGATTGTATCGTCCTTTTTCTTTTCTTTTTCTTTTTTTTTTTCTTTTATTGTGGAGTAGCAATCTGAATGAGTGAGTGAGTAAAGTAAATGACTGACTGACTGACTAGTTAGCAACAACATCAGAAGAGGAACGAATGAACGAACAAAGCAGAAAAGAGGAGTGGTGTTATGATGTTAGTATAGATAAGTTGATGAAAAGACGATGTTTTCATCGACATGATGAGAAGGTTAATTAGGTTAAACAGAAAAAAAAATTCTTGTATATGATCTTAATCGAATGAGATTAGTTGTTGTCCGTGTGCGAGAGAGTAGCCAAAGGTAAGTTTTAGTCAGTTTTCTTCTTCTTCTTCTTCTTTCTATTGACATTGTTTGAATGAATAATAAACTATCTCTTATTTGGCTGCTTGTCAAATCGACACATCATTCTATTGAGCATCTGTTTGGATAAACTCAATATGTTATATCTTCACTGTTTGATGTTATATTACGATCATTTTCCTTTTGCTTTGTGTGTATACACAATGATGTATTACATATTCCAATTAGTATAGAAAAAGGTTGATCATAACCCGCGTTCATCTTGACTCTTCTTCATTCCAACTGAGTTGATTAGCAGAAATCAACGGGTCAAGATAAAGTGTCAATTTTTCTTCTTCTTCGTCGTCGTCTGTATTTTCATTCTCGCTTAACAAAACAATTAAATCGAACGACTAATGTTATTTTTTCATTTTCTAGTTGTAGGTTATTGTGACTAAAGCTCAAGGGTATAATCACGATGTATTCAAATTTAATTATTATTTTCTTTTTTCTTCCAAATGTTTTCACTTATGATTGTCGCGAAATCTGTAATCTAACTGTTTATGTCAACGAAAATACGCCAATCAAACAATTAAAATGGAATCTTATTGATTTACTTTTTAATCGTACGAATACATTATTTCCCTACGAACATTATCAATATTCACTTTCGAATCCATCGGATTATTTTCAAATTGAAACACCGATCCTAAAATTTCGTTTACATGAACTCGATCGTGAGAAAATCTGTAATAAAATCTTCTTTCATGATGATGAATGTTCATTACAATTGCAAATCTTTACTCAAACATCGTTTATTATTTTATTTAAATTAATTATTCTCGATGTTAATGATTGGAAACCTTATTTCGAAAATGATCACATACATATCAATATTCGAGAGAATCTGCCGATGAATTATCGTGTTCGTTTGCCCATTGCTTATGATCTCGATTCATTGAAATATAATATTGAATCTTATCAAATACAAAATGAAGATTCAAACATCAAAAATCTATTTGAACTTGAGAAAACTGATGATGAATTGAAATTGAAATTATTAAAACAACTTGATTGTGAACAACGAAATAATTATCAATTAGAAATCGTTGCCATTGACAAAGGTGGATTGAAATCGAATGTTTTGTAAGTAATTTTACCAAAAAAGAAAAGAAACTCAAGGTTGAATAAAAAAAAACTTTGCTTATTACGATTAAAAGTTATTTTTATATTGTTCAAATCGAAGACTTAAATGTCATGAGAAGATAATCTAAACTTGTCAATCTCGAAAAGAAAACAACAAGGACAATCATCAGTTTGATTAAAAAAAACTTCTTTTTTTCTTCTCTAGACATGTTAACGTCACAATTGATGATGTCAATGAATTTCAACCACGTTTCAAACAACGTCTCTATCACACTCGTATACCTGAAAATACGCCCATATCGAACATATCGATCTTAGATGTAATTGCAACTGATGATGATTGTTACGATAAAATTATCTATTATTCACTTTTGCCCGGCGATGTTGCCTCAGCCGAATTGTTTCCATTTGAAATCAATAAATTGACAGGCTCGATTTACGTCACTGGCGAACTTGATTACGAGAAAATGTCGACCTATCGTTTTCGTGTGAAAGCGTCGAATGTCGATCAAATTGCGTGGAGTATTGTGTCGGTTATCATCGATATTTTGGATCGAAATGATAATCGACCCGTGATTCAAATGAATATTTTAAATGATTATAAAGTGAAAAATTCTGACGAAGAAAATGATGATATTATCATAAAAATCAATGAAAATATTCGTGTTGGTCAAGTTATTGGAACGATGTTGATTCGAGATAATGATTCGTTGATGATTAATAGGAAATTATCATTGAAAATACTTTCATGTTGGCCATTGCAAAACTCGTGTCCGATTGAGCTGGATTCAGGCAATGGAAATAGCGAAGAAAATGAAAAGAATTCGAATAATTATCTTATTCGAACGGCAAGACAATTGGATAGTGAAATTGGCGATGAGAAATTCACGATTCTACTCGAAGCTCGTAAGTTTATTCGATTATTAAAAATTTGAAAAAAAAATAACGAAAACTTCGTGTTGTTAGATGATCATGGTGATCCACCATTGAATAGTCAACGTCGTTTGATTGTTATTATTCGAGATCAAAATGATTGTATACCGAAATTTACTCAAACGAATTATCAATTTCGTTTATCCGAATCAGCTCCCATCGGCTATCCAATTGGTCAAGTCGAAGCTACGGATCACGATCTTTCGCCGAACTTTCGTCTTATTCATTATAAACTCGTTTCAAATGATCAAAAATCTATTATTAAAATCAATTCCAACAATGGCAGTTTGTATTTAACAGAAAAACTCTCAGCTGGAATGACATTTAATTTGTCTGTCATCGCTATGGATCAACATAATCATTCATTATACGATGAAGCTCATTTACAAATTCTAACTTATGATGAAGCAGCATGTTTGCCAACATTTACACAATTGATCTATGTGTTCAATACAACTGAACATCATTCGACACCCTATGAAATCGGTAGGAAATCGTTTGTTTGACTCTAACCTTGATATTGACATGATTATTTTGTTGAAGGCAAAGTCACAGCTGACAGTTGTTTGTCAAGTTCAAGTGAAATCTCATATCATTTTCCTAAAGATCAACCATCGACCGATCTTCCGTTTATTGTCAATAGTCAAAATGGTATTCTCACTGTTATACGTGATTTAGATCGAGAAACGAAAGCGTCATATAAATTTTCTCTTCAATCATTTAATCATAAAACTCAACAAATAAGTCAAACTGAAGTTCACATCAATGTACTCGATGAAAACGATCACTATCCAATATTTGATAATTCGATAAATAATGCACGTGAACAATTTGTTTATATAAATAAATCTTCGTTAATAACGCGTCGACATCATGTCAATCAAACAGTTCAATCGAATCAATTCATAGCAAGAATTCACGCATTCGATCACGATATTGGATCGAATGGTCAAATTAATTATTATTTTACAAATAATGATAATTATGCATATTTTCATTTGTATACCAACGGAACAATTACGCTCTACAATCAAAATAATCTTCAATTACCATATCGTTTAGAAATCTATGCACGAGATCAAGGACATCCAGTGCCATTTAATTCCAAGGAAAGTATTGTTATTTATGTTTGTGATGTTGATAGACGAGATGAATGTCCATCGGATGAATATATTCAAGCGCACGATTGGAATCTGGCGCCGAATCAATTGAAAAGTAATCGTTTGTCGACAAATTTCTATCTTGGTTCGATATTTATTATGATTTCAATATTATTATTTGTTGTTATTATTATTGTTTGTATTGTTTGGAATTTAATATTAAAAGGTCAATTGAAAAATAAACATCAACAAATCAATTCGAATAGTTTGAAATCATCGGCCGAGTCGTACAATTGCCGAACGGAAGCACGAAAAAATCTCAGTAACAAACTTCGACAAAAATAAATTCGTTCGATTGAAATTTTGTTTTCTTTTCTCGTCTAGTTGTGTCTGATAGTCTTTACGATTCATCACCAACAATGACACCTATCAGTGGCAATCATCGTTTAAAAGCCGTTGCTGTTTAATACGAATTCATTCGATTATGCTCCCCGGTGGACAAGTCTTCGAATACAACAACATTTAATTAGCCGCAAAAATACATCCTAGGTGCTGAATTTTATGCACAATCATCATTGACTTTTCTTCGAAATGCTTTATGTACAGTTTCGTCATACAGTGTGCGTGCGTGTGTGTGCTGTGTTTTAATTATCCTTTTTGTTTTTAGTAAAGTTTTGTTAATTCGTAGTTGAGTGCTTTTGACAATGATTGTAAATCAATAAATTCTCATAGTCTTATTCCGACGCGCGTGCGCATTTTTTTCTTCGTTATATTCGTCATTCGAAATGTTCTCAACACCCTCAACAAAATTAAACGTTTTGCCTACTGTGACAAAATGAAATATGTTATCAGTCTCACGAGATTTGAATCACTTGATATAAATCAAACCAATAAAAATGAGTAAAGAAATCCGTTGATATACATTTTTTCTTTATTTTATTTAAAAAAACGTACTTTTTTTTCTCTCTCTCTCTCTCAAGGTTATCCGTTCGTGTATTGTCCTTTTTTATCATTTAATCGAGGACTGTTGTCGAAACGAAATTGCAACCAACACACTTATATACGCAGTTTTTTTTCTCGCTCGTATTATCCGACAATAAAAAAATAAGAAAAGCAACCTATTAAAACAGACGGCTTTTCTCATCACCCCCATAATAAAAAAAAAGGACGACCCACACTATTTAAAAGTACCTTTCAGCCTGTCGTGCGCATATATATTCGATTCTTTTTTTTTGATAGAGTAGCAGAAAGGTATTGTTATTCGTTCGATAACGACAATTCACGATGGTGTTCTACAAAATGATCCAAATGGTTAATGCAAGTGAGAAGTATGGCGAAGGACAACAAATGATGGTCGCAGCTGAACCGATTGCTGCTGGAGAAAAAATCTGGTGGTGCACTTGCGGCGATGATGATTATATGATGTCACGAGATGAAATTCTTCATCTCATTGAAACACAACCTCATCTCGAAAACTTTCTCCGTTGGTATTCGTATATGGTGAGTTGATTTCTTTTTTTTTTTCTTCCTAATTTTCAACTCCAATTTCTGTAGACTGAAGATGATGTGTATTTGATTCCACGTACCTTTACTGCTCAAACAAACAACGATGAATGCGCTTTATTCAATCATTCTTGCGATCCAAACTGTGGTTTCGATCCAACGGATAGCAATGCAGTTGTTGCTATTCGACCAATTAATATTGGCGAAGAGTTGACATACGATTACCATTTATTAGAAACCGAAGGATCATTAATTCGTGGTTTAACATGTAAATGCGAAGCACCATCGTGTGTTGGCCGACTTATGTTCGATCGTTATCGTGAAGAAGATTTTCAAAAACGTTTCTATGATTATATGACACCTTATTTGAAATCCCGTGTACGAGAATTGAAAACGAAATGGTATTCAACCAAATGTTTTACACGTTCGGCAACACCAAATAAAATGAAATCATTACATGCACTCGAATGGATTCCCGCTGGCGAAGTCGTTGCTAAATTTACAGGTTCAGTTGCAATTGAAAATCATTTTATTCGTGCAGCTAACGAAGGCGAAGCAACATGCATAGTCGATGAATACAAACAGGTCATTACTTTATGTGATTTACCACCAGAAGGTGAAATCACATTGAACTATCACGGAAAGCTGTGAGTAGTTTTTAGCGAATCATTTCGTTCGAAATCTCTTCGTTTTTTTTCTTCTTTAATTGTAGATTGTAATAAACAACGAGCACGTGTACATCACTTATTTAATCGATTTTCATTTACTATTCTCAAAGATATTATTCATCGTGTCGAATGAGTGCCATTCGGTGATGGTGGTTTCAAATGCAAATAAGAATATAATCATCTGGTCTCAAACACCGAGAGGACTTTCCAGATGTGATTTTTTTCTTTTTGTTTTTTGCTTTTTGGTGATTTGCTTTATATAATAAAAAATCTACGTTCCCAAGATAAATTATTTTTAACCACAATCGGAAGAAAAAGTTACGTACGTGGTTGGCCTTGATCTGTACGAAAAGATAAACTTGTTTTTATTCTATTTATCAAAACAACGATTAGATATCTCAAAATGACAATAGTTAGTTCGTCAGCACAACCTTCAATGTTCTTTGATAAGTTGTTCGACAAATGAGATAGAGGAAAAAAAATTGTTGAATTTTTATTGATGAAAACAAAAACAAAGAAAATAAATTAGATTTCAGAGATCCACTCGTAATCGGATGGTTCGAATCGTTGGTTAAACATAATATTTGTAATATCATCTCTTAAACGAACATTTTTTCTATCGATACAAATCGACATGAGTAATGATGGAAGCGTATGTGTGACTGATTCATCGATTTCTGCACCACAACTTTTGCCTGTTCCAACGAGTAATCGATGTAGATTTAAGTGAACATGATTTAAATTGAAGAAAATATCGATTAATGCCTGTAAATTATCACAAATAATCGAGCAAAAATCAATAATTGTTACTAATTTATTTTCTCGTTGAATATTTTTCAAACAATTCGAATAAATCTCGAAGATTCTTGTTTCTAATCGAGTACAACTAAATTTAGCCGATATAGTATTTTCAGTTAATTGATCATGTAACGATGTTATGACACATTCATTTGTGTGATTGAAATAAAGTTGAGCATTTTTAGTTAATTGTTGAGAATATTTCTTTGTTGTTAATATGCATAGATCGTAGGAAAAACGTGCTAAATAACTATTCACGCCACAGGAATAATACGAGTCCAAACATGGAAAATAATAGCAAGTCTGTGTACTGTAAAATCGATGACATTCATCGAGTTTTGATACAGATCGACATTGACTTAGTGAGAATAGTGAAAAGATAAATAAACGAACGAACATTCTCTGAGTTATCGAAATTGAAAATGCAACGTTACACTTCGTTGATCAACGAACCAAGGTGACACGTGCATATTATCGAAGGAGAAAAGAAAGTAACTTTTTTTTTATCCAATCGTCAATTAGTTTTTTTTTCAAATAGAAAAAGAATGATTTACAATACTAATGTACTTTCATTTACCTAGTCTTATAAATTATTAAAGTTAAAATAGATAAAAATCAAAATCTGATTGGTTGTTTTTGTCGAAGATGTAAAAAAGTACATTACGTTCGTGTTATCAATCCAAATGCATGCGATAACCAACAGCAGCGACGAAAAAAGAAGCAATTCATGTCTATATTTTTGTTTGCTTATTGGCTATGCATATTTGAGAGTGGTTTTTTAGTTGAAATTATACATGTTCTTCAATTTGAGAATTAATGTAATCACTCGATTATTTGAGCGAATCTTTTCACACGATAAATTTACGATAATTTGTTGAATGAAATCCAATAAGATAAAAACTAAGTACTCTATAGTCACTTACATATTCAGAAAATTGTCGACTCGTGCTGAGTTCAATTGGCTCATTGCCGTCTGAAAAACTGTCGAGCAATTTATGTAAAAAGCGATGCTCCGGCCGATCGATACGATGATCATTTTTATAAAAAAAAATTTCAAGGACCTTGTGTTTTTTTGTGGTAGACATCACATGAAACAATCCTTATATACTTTCACGCTTTTATTCATTCATTCAATTAGCTAATAGCAATATGCATTTTCTTCTTCAAAGAAAGTCTGAACTAAATAGAGAACAAAGAGGCACATTTGAGATCGCATAGCAAAGAAAACGACAAAGGATTTATTGTGTTTTATTATTGTTATTCTTTTTTTTTTCGTTGCCATACGGATTTACTCATAGGAAAGCGAAAAAACACTTGAGATAAAATCCTGTTGATGTTCTTGAACAGGCAAGTGACACTATCGAAAACAGTCAGAAAGATTTTTGTGCAAGCAGAGAAACGGATGAATAATTGAATTTGTTTGTTAATCCAATCATTGTGTCATGTGCGTGCTTGAATACTAGCGTCCATACAAGAAAACAAAACGATCAAATCGACACTAGATATAGACTAAAAACTATTGACATAAATACAGATGATGCGACAGAGAAAAAGAAACAAAGAAAAAGAGAAAGCGAAGAAGAAGAAAAAAAGAAAGTCATTTTTTTCCAGGCTCAACTAGTAAGTGTTTGCCATTTTTCTTGTGTAGAGTTCACTTTTTGCAACGTAATCATGATGTCAAATTCGATAATTAATGCAGAATATAATCATGATAATTATCCGAAACTTGCATTTCTTCTAACGAAGACAAGAAGAAAAATATTCATCATCTATGCACGTTTTTTTCCTTCTTCTTGTCTCCTTCTAGGTTTTTTCTATTCAGTAAATATTCATCCTAACCTTTAGTTAGAAAACGCATGCTTACTTGCCGCTTTTTTCTCTTCTCTTCTCTTCGACTACCGACAATGGGAATTTTCTGTCGGTCCTCCCACTCCGTTTGATGCACACGCACATCTATGTGGCGCAGGAATACTGTTATGAAGAACAAAAAACGTAGTATGATTATTCATTTTTCTCTTTTTCATTAGTTCTTCGAACTACGACTACGCGTCATCACATCGAGCGGTCGGATAGATGTTTAAAAGCGCTTGTTCTCCGAACACATTTGTTGTTATTATTTATGATTATTGTTCTTGGTTATTTATTGAGTTGGAAAATAGTTCATTTTTTTCGGTTCTCCACCGTCTATTACATGCCGATGTAGAAATTCGATCGACTGAAACAATTCATAGGTGAATAGGTTTTTATACTCGCCGAGATGAGATCGGTTTTTTTTTCTCCTCTCCACGCTCTCTTCAGCTAATAATATTGTATTCTTTCTTTTTTGTTATTTGTGTTACTGCTACTCTTCGTTTTCTTCGTCTTCTTCTTTTTCTTTCTACTTTTATCATCATCAATTCATATGTTTTTTTCTCTTCTAGATCGATGTCAGATTTAATCTAAAATCTCATTGAAATGTGTAATGATAACAATGATCGAAAATCATTATTATTCAATCATATGAGTTCTTTTCATTGTTGTCTCGTCGATTATTTTCTTTCGAAATAGTGCATCATTCAATTTGAATGCTTGCCTATTTCTGGTCGAAGTCTGATACTCATGATATTCGAATACTTGATGATGCTAAGGTAAGCATATTATCAGAGCTTAGTTCAATTAAATATGAATCACGCACATAAACTCAAATTCATTTTGTTCTTTTTTTTTCCATTAAACTTAAAGAGCAACATCGTTTAATATTTTCTAATCGGATTAGTTGTTGTTATAGTAAAGAAAATCGATATACGTTCGAAGAAAATGAATATAAAAAAACCAGAGGAAATAATTGCTTTTAACAACTATTGATTTTCGGAATGTATTCGTGAAAATAGAGTGACATCTGTAAATAAAGCTAAGAAAATGAAAAGAAAATCACGTTCAATTAACTTCTTTTCAAAAGATTTTAATGATAGAATATTAAATTTAATCAAACTGATGAAAGTTGTGTTTCTTTCTTTTTCCTCTCTTACCGACACAAAATTAGAAATAACGAGCTCATGGTTTTGACGTGTTGTTTTTTTCCAAATCAAAAAGAATTTTTTATTCATTATGCGAGATTAGAGCACGTTAGGAAGGATTTGTCTATTCCAATAGAAATACTTGACTTTCATAAAATCCTGCTATTGTTCTTGTTGTTTTTTTTCAAAATGTATTCATTTTGAAAAAAAAATACTCGATTGTTTTCTTCTGCTTGTTATCTCTGTTCGCGTGTCAACAGATCGAGTTCCGTTCGTTTTTCTTCTTTTTTTTTTATTCATTGTAATCATCATTATCATCTTCATCTTCGTCGTCTTCTTCTTCTTCTTTTTTTTCTCTTCCTTCAGTAATAAATAAGTGTAACGAGCGTAAATCTTAGTTTGTTCTTTCTCCTATTCACACGCGAACATACGACAAAAAAAAACTAGCATTCACAGCAACATATACATACACTTGTCGTAGATTTAACTCGACGAATTCTATCGTTTTTTTCTTCTTCTCCTCCTCCTATTTTTTCCCTTCTTTTTCTTTTTCTTTCTTTTTCCTCGCTAGTTTTCTTAGAGTGAGCGTGAACATCTCTGTGCCGTGTAGTTTAGCTAAACATATTACTGAGAGTCGGAGTAACAATGCGTTTGCGTTCAAATCAAATGCATCGTGCACTATGTCGTAAGGATATAAGAGTAGGAAAAGAGCAGTGAAAGAAAAAAGAAGAAGAAGAAGAAGAAGAAAATCGATCAGAAAAGAGCGAGAAGAGAGAACGATTTCTGTTAGTTTTCTCTTTCTCTATTCATACAAAAAAAAGAACTATTCAACGTCTATCGTTTTATGGGTGATTGTTATGGTCACATCAATGAATCGTTATTATTTCAATGAAGTTTTTAAACAAATCTCATCAAAAATTGATCAATTAAAAACTTTTCTACCTCCTACTACACATCTCCAGGTAAACATAAAAGAAAAACAGATTTATCCATTCAGTTAGTTTCTTCCGATCCGAAAGTAGATAGACATCGAAGTATTTCATTTATAGAGAAGATGATTTGCATACGAAATATTTATCTAATTTATTTACTCAAGGGGTAAAAACAATGAGAATAAGAAGAGAAAATCTCGTTATTTTCTGTTTTTTTTGTATCCTTCGTATTCAAGGAAAAAAGTCAATAATAGAAAAAGCATCAGCACGCTACACTTGAATGCAGATAAGTTAAGTATGATTTTTTTTCTTCTGTTGTTGCTGTCGAGGTTTCCATGATATTTAATCAGGAATGTTCGACTTCCGGATATTACAGATGGTTATAGTCGACGAAAGGAAAGATGTGTGAAGAGGAAAAAAACCGAGTACGTTTAAAAGCACTAATTTGCAAAGAGAGCGCAAAAATGATGAAAAACAAGTTTGACATTATTGTTTATTTATTTTTTCTCTTTTTCTCTTCTCTGTTCCGTAGAAATCTAAGAGAAAAAGAAATATTTTAGTCAATAAATTGTAATCATATTAGACCGAACGTCTTGGTTCTCAAGAGATTGATGAGAGTATAGACTATATTAAATTGTTATTGTTTTTTGTTTAAATTCATCGTCTAGGTGGAAAATGTTCGTCTGATAGACCGTTTTAATCTTCGTCAACAAATCATTGGTAAAAACACGCACTGACTTTGACTTGTTTGTTCGTAGTAATTAATTTTCTATTTCAGGCACAATCTATTTAACAGCAACACATCTAATATTTATTGATCCTGAAGGCAAACGAGAAATATGGGTAATTGAAAGACGAAGATTATCCATTGGCTCAATTTGATGTATTTTTTTTCAGATTTTACATTCGTTAATATCCTCCGTAGATAAATTATCGTACACACAACATGGATATCCTCTACGTGTTCGTACGAAACATTTTCTTTCTGCTGAATTTCTGATTCCGAAAGAACGTGATTGTGCTGATTTGCATACGACATTGAATCAATTACGGCCAGGTTGAGACAAAACAAATCTTTGATTGAAATAATTCCCATTGACTTTCTCCTTATAGATTCTTATGAAAAACTCTACTGTTTTCTCTATCAAGCACCAGATTATCTCGAAAAAATTTGGGATCCGGTTTTATTGACAACAGAATACATGAGAATGGGTGTGCCCAATCGAGATTGGAAAATCGAAGATGGAAACAGCAATTTTGATCTTTGTGATACATATCCACCGTTAATCTGCGTTCCGACATTATCAACGAAAGCTATGCTAATTGGTAGTTCGAAATTTCGAAGTCGAGGTCGTTTGCCTGTTCTCGCTTATCTACATTCCAACGGAGTAAAACTCAATAAAAAAAAACGATAGTTTTCTTCATTTCGATTTGTTTCCAGGCATCGATCACTCGTTGTTCACAACCTTTATCTGGTTTCAGTGCTCGTTGTCAAGAAGACGAACAATTACTCGAAGCAATTCTCAAAACCAATTCAAATTCGAATATGATGTATATTGTTGATACACGACCACGGGTTCGACAATTGTTTTTTCAAAGATTTTCAATGTCGTTTCTTTGCTAGATCAATGCTGTTGCTAATCGTGCAGCTGGCAAAGGTTATGAAAACGAAGATTACTATTCGAATATACAATTTAAAGTTTGTCCTATTGAAAATATTCATACGATGAGAAGCAGTCTGCAGAAATTAGTCGAAAGTAAGTGAATGTGAACGGAAATCGACGAAGAAAAACTAAGATTTTCTTTTACAAATTGCTTAGCTTGTGAAATTAAAAATCCAACAATGAATCAATATTTGAATTCACTTGAAAATTCCGGTTGGTTACAACATATAAAATCAATTCTCGATGCAGCTATTTGCATAACTCAAGTAAAGAAAAATCAAAATCACAAGATTTCTTTGAATTCGTTCATTTTTCGCAGGCTATCGACATTGAACAGACTAATGTTCTTATTCATTCTTCCGATGGTTGGGATCGTACCACTCAATGTTGTTCACTATCATCTATTCTTCTTTGTTCTTACTATCGATCCATTCATGGATTTCGAGTAAATCTAAGCAAAAAAGTCTCTTCTTCTTTTTTTTATTCGCATCGATGTTCTTGTTTGAAGATGTTAATTGAAAAAGAATGGTTATCATTTGGTCATAAATTTTCTGATCGTTGTGGACAAACGACAACAAGTGATGGCAAAGAGCTATCGCCGATATTCTTACAATTTCTTGAATGTGTTTGGCAATTGACACAAATCTATCCGACAGCATTCGAATTCAATGAAAGATTTCTCATTTCATTGCATGATCATTCTCATTCATGTCAATATGGAAATTTCATTGGTAATTGTGATAAGGATCGATTGGATTTATGGTTAGTTTTCTTTTTTTCTGTAATTACTCAATGATTCTCGTTGTTTTCAGTGTCAAAGAACGAGCGTATTCATTTTGGAATTATATTTTACAAAATATAAATGATTTTAAAAATCCTCTCTATCGTCCTCAATCATCCTATGCTACTGAAGTTCTTCTCCCAACGATTAATCCTCATACATTGAGGTAAATATTTTTGTTAAAATGAAATATTTCGAAATATCTGAATTCTAGATTTTGGTTGAGTATGTACCATCGTTTCGATAGTGCTCTACTACCAAAAGAAAATCTTTCGAATACATTAACACATTTAGTTGATCATACGATCGCATTAAATGATCATGCGAGATTATTAGAAAAAGTAAACAAACAAAGATTCATAGTAATGAATTGTGTTTCTTTTTGCAGCGTATTCGTGAATTACGTTTAACACTTGATCATGATCAAACAACAGCAACAAGTAGCAGTACAACAACATCGAATGAAGATGCCGAAACATCGGATATCGAGAAAAATGTCGAACAAACGAAAACTTTCTTGCCCGAAGTCGATAGTGGCCTAAGTGAAAATGAATTATGTCCTAGTTCAATACCATTAAAACTCAATAAAAAACTTCAACCACCGACATCGCTGTCCGATGTTGAAAGCGGCTTTGGTGGCGATTTTTCTCCGCAAAATCAAACATTTCCTTCGAAATACAATCTTCAACATCAATCAAGCGTTGATACAAACGATTTGCCAACATTAGAACGTATTGCACTCGAATTGAACTCAATCGCACTCGATTGGAAATCGTGCCATGCGCCTATTCATTGCGCTTGTTCATCGCCATTCGATACAGCTCAACGAAAGGTTCGATAGAAATTGTTTTATTTTATTTTTTTTTTAAATTTCTTTTTTTTTTGTAGTACAATTGTTGGCGATGCGGAGAAAACTTTTGTATACGTTGTATCGAACGTAGTATTCACTTGCCGGGTTTGTATACTAATAGTCTAGCACCGGTATGCAAGACATGTGCACGTTCGATTAAATCTTCGCCATCATTTGCTGATTTTTCTGCACTTGTTAAATCGAAATCAACCGATTTTTTACGTAATCAAACGGCTATGAAACTCTCTCGATCGATGATTGATCAGTTCAATCATGACCGGTGATAACCAGACAAAATATCCTCTTGCAATTGAATCGAGTCAGATGAAATATTTATTCGGATATGTATTTCCTCTCTAAACTAAAAATGTTTATTCCGTTTATTGTTTCTCGTTTTTTTTTGTACAAATATAACCAAAAATAATTCTTATATTTCAATTATATCGAATAAAGATTTAGCAGACGAATGTCATCTTAGTTGTTTATAGCTTGAAAGAACATTTTCTAAATATAGATGTAGATTTTAATTATATGAAAACAAAAACTCTCATCCGTTGCATGATTAATTTGTCTATTTTTGTCTAAGAATGATTATCTATATTAATTACCAAGATTAGGATAAAGTTTTGTTATTTTATTTGATCACATCGGCATATAAAAAAGAAAAGAACGTATTGTAATATGGACAAGTCCATATGTACATGTGTAATAGTTGACTAAAAAACCTCGTGCTCCTTACAAAAATCACATTAGATTAAATTAAGGGAAAATTCTTTAGAAATTAAAATAAAATAAAATGTAAGAAAAGAGAAAGAACGAATGAACGAACGAAATGTTTGTGAAATAGAATAAGAAAAGTAAAAAGAAAAGAAACTGTTCAAATATCAGTAAATGTCATCGATATGCGATCGTATTGGAGTATCACGAGGAGTCATATGTTTCGATGAAAAATGTGAAATTTTTGATTGCGAACGTTGAATTGGGACAATTGTTGGACTTGTAAGTGATGAAGCATAACCTGTTGATAGAACTCGTTCTTGTCGATAGGCCGGTGTACTTGAGGTACGTAAAACATCGGTTAAATGCTCATTGGCTGATATTGGTTGGCCACCACCTAATAAACTTTCAATTTTAGCTGGAATATGTTCCGATAAATTATCGTGACAATATTTATCGTAGCTAACTGGATACGATGAACAAGGTTCACCTGTATAATTGTATTCGCTGAGAGTGTGCATTAATTTTTCACTTGGCGGTGGTAAATCATCGATACGTTCGACGACACGTACGTCGCCGCCAGCAGTTGATTCCGAACAGTATGTTGAATATTGACGAGGATCAACACGAAAAACACCTTCTTCGATAACACGACGAACTGTATGTGCTTTCAATGGTTCGTATTCAACAACGACATTTCGTACTGGTTTGCACGGTTCAGGTGGTGGAGCTTTTTGTAAGAGAACAGGACGTTTAACCTTTTTATAAGGTAACCATTTCTCGAAAATAACTGTTCGAGGTTTAGGCGGTGGTGTTGGCAAACGTTCAATAATAATTTGTCGTCGTGGAGGTGGAGGTGGTGGGAGATTTTTCTCGATAACATAGGGTCTAAAACAAAATTTTAAACATAGAAGTATACGGTTGCTCTTTTTTTTTTCTACTCTAATGGTGCTGGTGGTGTTGGAGGGCGTTCACGAATCGTTAACGGCGGTGGAGTACGTGCTGCGGGTTTTCGTTCACGAATGAGAAGTGGCTAGAGAATATTGAGTGTTCGATAGATAAAAAATGACGTTTGTAGAACTTACAGATTGAGGTGGTTTGGGTGGACAACGTTTTTCACGGATGATAATTGGAGCAGGTGGAGGTGGTGTTGGTGGTTGCAAATAACGAATACGAATTTCTTTTTTGTAGACAATATTCTGAGTACTTGGTTTGACTACTCGAACAGGTGGCGTTTCTTGACAATTTATTTCACGTAGATAATGTTCTGCTGATAAATTTGAATCGTGGTGATACGATGCGAATTCCGTTGGACATGGTACTGGTGAATCGTGCAGCGCGGAAATATATTGATCCATGTTGTTTATTGGTGAAAATGATGAATTTTCGTTATTAGGTGCAGATCGATTGAAAAGCGATGTGAAGGCTGATCCTCCTGATGGCGGTGGAGGTGGTGGTGGCGGCGGCTGTTGTTGATTATTCGGTCCGTTACTAGAGGAACCACCGAAAAGCTTAGCTAATATTGACGATGGTTGGTTTGAAGACGATTGTTGTGCCGGTGGAGGTGGAGGTGGCGGAGGCGGAGGTGGTGGCGGTGGTTGCTGTACGTATGAGGTTGGTCGACCCGATACAACGAATGATCGTGATTGTGGTCTTAAAATTTGTGGGTAACCTTGTATTTGAGACGAAGGATAATTTGAAAAGGCCGATTGATGAGGAGCAGATGGTAGTTCTTGCGTTGAAGTGTTTTCTGGTAATGAACTCAAAATATAATCACTCGGATTCAAACCAATTTCTGAGACAATATTCTGCAATTGAGTACGATCTCGAATACGATTCAAGAGCGTCTCGTTGTCGTTTCGGTTTGTGGCGTTCTTGTAATTGTACGGTCTACGAATGAGAGAAAAAAACGTACAAATATACTAGACTCTACCATTGTTTGTGACTTTCAATGCGTAAAGACAAAAGAAAAAATGCAAATATCAATGATGACGCCGAACGGGACAAAATCGGTCTAGCGGAACTATCTGTGATAAAAAAAAACGTCTGCAAGGACATTGTATATTGCACATTAGTTTCATATTTTGCATATTTATACACATCGAATTGTAAGTCACAACGACAGACAGATATGATAAGAGACTGCCTTGACTGGTTTTCATATAATTACCATACTGCCATTTTTTGTCATAACCCAACAAGTTTAACAAAACCCAGTTTCGTTTTCCAAGCCCGTTTTATCACGATAAATAAACGGATAAACAAGTTTGAATGACCTTGCTGAGCATGGGCACGATAAAAAAAAAAGCACTCATCATTAGTAATTATAATAACGATTATCGTCATTTTCATATCGATGTGCAAGAAAATGAGAAAATTTTGAAGGGCTGTTTATTTATTTGTCTGAAAAATAAGTTCTCATACTTACGTTGTCATATTGTTTCTTTTTTTTTCGAAATACTTATTTAAGATAACTGAAGACTCGTCAGTTGAATTAAGCCGTGCTGAGTATTCGTTCAAGCCTTCTGTTCACCTTCTAATCATAGCAATGAATGCTTGTATGTTCATTCGAATGCTTTCTCTTTTCCTTTCTGGATTTTTTTGAAAAAAAAATGCATCGATGCATGACCGACAATGTCGTCTCATAGTGTTCAGTTGAAAGGACGAAGGGGTGTACATAAAATAAAAGAACAAAAAAAAATCTATGATAATTTTTTTTCTTCATATCAATCAAAATGGATATAATCAGTTTTATCCTTTTCTATTCAATCGTCCTTTACATTCATATCTAACCTTCATGTTTGATCAGGATAGCTCTTCTATCAATTGTACTCAACAAAATCATCTTTATTATACGATAAATATAATTGACAAAAAGAAAACGAACAGTTCAGATTTGCATACAGTTTCTTTTCTTTGATTACATTTCGGCTTCACTCCATTCTCGAACCACATACCATTGATGATGAGGATCATTCTCATCGATTGGACGTACTTGTTCTTGCCATTTCGTTAGAATTCGACTACCAATTGGAACTCGAACAGCAGCATAACCTTCAGCAAACCATCGAGGATTTTCTTTGGTTTTTTTCGGTCGATCTATTTTATACATAATCGGAAATGACGTTTGACTCACGAGAACGACTCGCCATTCGGATAGAATGCATCGTCTTTCAGTTTCAATCGACATGTTTTATTGTAATTGTAAAAACCAATAATGAATCGAATCGAGGACGCGATGGAACATATTCGATCGCCTTTTTTTTGTATTCTGTTGGCAAACAGAAATAGTAATAAGAAAAAGAACGAACTCAACAAGTATTTTCGTATCTTGGCATTGAAACTAGAACTTGTCAAAATAAAAATGTCAAGAGCTTATTTACAATCAGTTATATAATATCAAATGAAAGTATTTATTTGAAATTAAACCGTATAAATGTCAATGTTTTGTAATAGAAACTCTATCCTTTCACTAACCAATATATAAAGACGAAGGAGAAGAAGAAAACTAAATGACTCGAATAATCTATTTATCTTACCGATAAACAGTTCAAATATTTGATTGACATACGTATATTTTGCTAGTGTCCATGGTAGATTGTCGATGTGTTGACAACTTACAATGATACGCAATAACTTTTTCATCAGATAAGACGATTAATAAATTGAATGATCCATCGTTATCAATTAATCAAAGATCAATTTTCTCGAAAGTTTGAATATCAAATTTCATGATAGAACATCTTTATTATATTTTGAATAAAAGACAATTTTCAATAGATCATTGCGTGCAAGTGATTTATAACAACTATGTATGTACAGGAGAAGAATTTCGATTTGAAAAGAGAATATCTAGATGAAAACTAAAAGAAGACTTGAGTGAGTGTTTATGATTCGAATGTTGATTGAATTCATTTTTGGATTAATAATGATTTGTTTCGTCGTAGTAATTTTGTGGAACAAATGGATCCGAACCGGCGAGATTTTTAACGAGATTTTTTAAATCTTGCATTAATTTTTGGATATATTTACGAATGTTTTTGATATATTTGAAATCACCATCATAGTCTTGTTCGGATTCATCGATTTCGTCGACATCATATGCGTTAGTGGTGGTTGTTGTTGTTGAACTACGTTGATTCTAAAAAGTCGAAGTGATTTTAAAGGATCTGCGAAATTCATTTGAGGATATTTACTAGGAATGGTCGTCGTGATGGAAGCGTAATTTGTTCTCTCGATGGAAATACTGAACGTGCACGAGTAGTAGTGCTCGTTGTAGTTGTTGTTGTTTCTTCTTCCACATCGTCGTCTTCTTCTTCTGCTTCTTCTTCTACTTCTGATGCTGCTTCTTCTGCCTCTGCTTTTTCATCATCTTCATCTTCAACTACAGTTGTATTTATTTCTTCATCATCATCATCATCATCATCATCATCGTCATCATTATCAAAAACGTTTTGTTTTATTCCGGTATCATCATGATTATCATATTCTTGAAAAATAAGAGTCCGTTCTGGTGGTGCTGGCTAGAGAATGGACAAAAAAAGTCAAATTCAAAGATTTATTCAATAGAAATCTACCGTTGGCGCTGTTCGTGCCATGCAAATAAGAGCCAAGAAAGCGAAGCCAAATAAAAGTTTCATGATAAGTTTTTTGTTTGGAATTGTAATGATCGAAAGACTAGTTGGCTCGGCCTATTTATACTACGTGGGTCGATGATTCTCTATCTCCTATCTTCTCATTCGACATGACAACGAGAGAATCATCGAGAAAGAAAGATGATATACATGATAATGTTTGTTTTTCTCGACGAGTACTGCGTAGATGTATCAAAGGGCAGATTATTCATCTTGTACGAATGAGATAAAACGAGAGGAGAAAAAGAATTAACACAATCTTCAAGGTACTCAGCATTTGTATGTATTACTCATCTACTGTACGAACGTCTTCGCCTGTGCTTTTTTTATTCGAGTAATAAGAATTCGAATTTATATTATTGTAGCATTGATTGAGAGTATATTTTTTGTTGGTGTTGTTTGTCAAATTGCAAACATACACACATAGATTATTTACATATACAAACACACACAAACTCATATGAAAAAAAAAGAAAAGAAAATCCATATATAACACGATTGTGAGTATAAAGAAGAGTACGAAGTAAATATCCCAAATACGATAGATTCAAATGAATACAGATAAGAAGAAAAAAAAAGAAATAACAACATATTGAAATAGGTTTGTTTTTCTTCTTCTACGAAAATGAAGTTAATACACACTCATAAGTCGAGAATAAAAACAAGAGGCAAGCAGCGAGCGAGAGAAGACACTGTTGATGCAAATAATAAACAAAAAAAAATAAGTTGCGTCATGGATTCGTGAATTGAACAAGAAAGAGAGAGAGAGAGAGAGAGATACAGGATTTTGAGGAGATCAAGAGAATTTTGTCTGACAAAAAGAAAAGAAGACAACAAGTCATGATAGTATAAAACAAAGCAAGAGAAAACAAGACGATTCGAATTCAAAAATGTTTGAATAGTGCCGAAGAATTGGGATCGGTAAAAAATGGTGGTGGCGGCGGCGGACCACCACCACCTGCTGTTGCTGCCATTAAAGCAAACTGTAGATCACGTTCACGTGCTTGTTGTTCAAGAAGATAACGATAACGATCTGACTCGAGATGATTATTTGATAGAGAAAGTCCAGGCGGACCTAAGCCGGGTGGTATTAACGGTGAACGAGTGAAATCGAAAGAAGATGATGGAGGAAATAGAGATGGTTTGGATGAATCACTGTTAATACCACTACGACGAGATGATGATGACGAGGATGATGATGGAATAGGAGGCGGTGGCGGTATTGGTGGTCCACCCATTGGAAATAATGACGATAGAAAAGGCGATGAGCCGGTTGGAGTTGGACCGAATGGTGGTAGGAGATCAGTGTTGGTTGACATGAACCGTTTTCGATCATCGTTTAGAGAAAATGATGGTAGATGATGTTGAGATGGCGGTAATAATAAGGACGGATAATCCATCTAGAAAAAAAAAGAGAAAAATCAAATTCAATGATTTAGCTTTTGGCATCGAAAACGTACTCTCATTCGTTGTGAAGGTGATGAAGGAAGGAAATTCGATCCTGATGTTGAACGTGATAACGGGGATGGTGATGCTCGTCGCATACGTTCATCGAACAGTGGCGTTTTTTGTTCACGTTTGACTGTCGGTGTTTTAATCGACGGTGTGACCGCTGGTCGAGGCAATTTCGTTGCTGATCCTGGTCGAAATAGATTATTTTGTGATGCAGCTATATCAAACGGAAACGGCGAAAACAGTGGCGAAGGTGGAATCGGTGGCCGTAATAAGGACAAATCATTATTCTCCATCAACGGCAATGGCGGTGGCAGAAACATTGAGGATTGAGTTGGCGATGGTCGAATTTTGTTGTTTGTTGGATTGAGAGGATTTTGTTTGTCTCGTTGTCGTTGATCGTGATGGTAGATCATCCATGCAACGTGAATATGAGCTGTTGACCATTTACCATTGGTTGGTTTTTTTAATGGAATTGCTGATGGTGTCGATGATGATGAGTTCGTGTCCTTTTTATTGTTAACAACCGAGAGAAAACCTTGGGATTGCGACGATGGCGAATGTTTGATGATTGGAGATGTTTTTTCGTTGAACATATCGGTGACTGAGAAGCCCGTTTTCGGTTTTTTCGGTTCATTGGACAAGGGAGTTTTCGATCTCGACGGTGGCGATACAGATCGATCGTTTTTAGTTGTTATATTTAATTTATGTTCGTGTGTATGATTATGATTATGTTGATGTTGATGAAATTCAGTAACAATCACAGGTGCGAGATAGAGTGGATGACCGGTCGGTGTCGTTGCATTCGGTAGATCGTTGTTCGATGTCGATGAACTATGTCGACGATGATGATGATGATGATGATGACTATCGGTTGGCGATGATGTCGAATGATTGTTTGACGGTAATTTTGATGTTGAATCGAATAGTGGAGATTTCATTGACGTTGATTTGGTTGACGATGAAGAGAATTGTCGTTGTAGAGCATCACGATGTGACCATAACGGATGATCAGGACCGTTTGGCGAAGCACCATGCATTTTAATATTTATTGATGAAACCGGTGAAGTACTATTCGTTGACGCAGCAGCAGCAGCCGCTAGATAACCTGGCAGCATGCCTGGATAGAATTTTTCGAACATTTTCTCCATCGAATGATTTTCTTTTAAAGAAAACGGATTTGATAATGAACGTGACGGTGGTCGAGCCGGAGGAATCGGCGGTGGTGGCATGGGAAGATCACGTGGATACTGACCGCCGTAAAAACGACTAGCAAGCATTAACGACGGATCGAATGAGCCAGGAAATGCGTGTGAAGGTGGCGGTGGCGGTGGTGGATGTGGTACAGCGAACGGTGGATAGAATAGTTTCGGATCGAATGATGGAGAAAAATTGAACGGCGATGGTAACGACATGGATTCGTGTTTCATTTGTTGTTTAGCGAGATCGGACATCGATGTAATCGTTGGATGTTTCGTACTGCTATCGCCGTTGATACTGAGATCGTGATTGGTTTTGTGTCGTTTGTGTGATTTATGATGATGATGGTGATGGTGGTGATGTTTTCTGTCGTTTAAGTCAGATTTAATGTCATCGGTGGATTGTTGTGAATGTTCTTTGTGTTCGCGAGAATCGAAATGATTTTCATCATGTTCGGATGTCGTTCGGTTCGAACGATCCTTTGGCTCGGTTTTAATCGTTGTCAGTGATTGTCGTTCGGATTTATGTGGCGAATGATTTGTCCATACGGATGGTTCGTCGACAGGTGTTGTCGATGAATGATTAACTCGATTGGATTCTTCGATTTTACACGGCATACTTATCGATCGATTCAATGCATGTAGATCGATATGATCTTGTATCGAACCATTCTTCTTACCAGTTAATGAATACGATTTTTTCGTTGTATAAGCTTGTTGTAATTGTTGTTGTTTCAGATGTTCGAAGGCGATTTTCCAGTCGTCTTCACTTTCGAATGTCAAAAATGAGAAACTATCTAAGATTTCGTATTTTCCTGTTTTAGTTTTGTCGATAATTGTTTGTAATTGTTCTTGTGCAATGCAACTTCGTGTTTTTTTCGGTTCAGTTTCATTGGTTTGTTGTATTTTCGTCGACGATTGTGATGAATGATTCGAGACTGATGATGATGCCGATGATGAACGACTTGATGATGTCGAATGTTCACTCGATGAACGTGTACTATTCGTTTGTCGTCGACGTCGTCGTTTATGACGACGTGTTGTACCATTTGTTGTTGTTTGTTTGATTGAACGAGACGATGATTTCGTTGTTGTTGATGATGATGATGGTTTCAAATCATCGTTTGTCATTGAATGTTCGTGTTCTAATGGTTCTTCCATGTGTGTTGTTCGTGTGTTCGTTTCTGGAGTTTCTATTTTCAGATTGTCATGTTTCGAATGAGTTCACATGATCTGAAGTATGAAAATTGAAAGTTTGCTTTTTCTTTTACGTTGAGAATAACAATACATGAAGAAGTGTAGGAGTGGTTAAGAGTGTCTATGTATGTATGAGAGAGGGAGAAGAAGAAGAGGGCAAGGAAACAGACTGATTGAAATATCGCCATTAATATGCATTGTCAAACTCTAGCAAGTCGGAATGTTATGATTTTTTTGTCGAAAATTGTTTTGATTGAAGAAATTATCTGGAGAAAAAAATAGAGTTGCACATTTTTAATTAGAAAAAAAACGAGAAGTTATTTTTCACGTACAGGAAGAAGCGACATCTACGTCGAGAGAGTATAATTTCTCATACTCAAGATAAATCGAGATAGTGAGAGTGAGAAGAAGAGAGAGAGACCGAAAGCGAGATCATTGATTAGACTGACTACGAGAAAAAAAGAACGCTTACATTTTAGAATCTTTTCTTTTTCTCTTCGATGCAATCAATTGATCAGTAAATGTTATGTTCTCACCTTAGTTATACGTATATATATGTAGGTTTTTTTCATGTTTATTCAAGCGTTGCTATTCTTCATTATTTTAGAATCATATTTCTTTTTTTGACAAACATGTTGTCTCGTTCCTTGGTATATATTATTTTGATTTTATTTGCTTCAAACTATCTCGTTGTCGAATGTGGCGATGAATTCGAAGACTATCGTTGCAAATGTGTTTGTCCATCGTTTACTGTTCTTCAAGATCCATCGATGAACGATACACATCGTCGTGTTTATATCGATGTTGTCGCACCAGATAATTGCACATGTGAACGCGTTGTTTTTCGAACAATCAATGCATCTTCAAGTTTTCAGCAACGTTTCTGTCCAAGGTAATCACACGAACACAAGTGCATTTATTAAACTTGTTATCTGTTGTTTTTTTTCTCTCTTTCGAAAAATCAAGATGTGTGTGTAACTATGAAGTACGAAATACGACAACGATGAAAGTTGTCGTCATTATGATTATGGTTGCAATATCATTGCTATTTATTTATATGATATTTTTGCTTTGTCTTGATCCGTTAATGAATCAAAATACGAAAGGAAAAAAAACAGCAAATGCAAGCAGCGCGACTCGACCGAAACATCACGACCGAGCTGCGAATGATGAAGTTCATGTCGATAATCCGACACAAGAATGTGTTTTTAGCGAACCATCATCGGGCACACTGCAAAATAACCGTCATCGCTCATCAACAGTCTTGAATTTAGTTACACACGAACAGTCCAAATGGAGAAAACAAGTAGATTTTAAATTCAAAACTAACTATTATTCTCTGTTTGCTTAGGTTCAACAACAACGACAATCGGTTTATAACAAACATGAATTACTTAATTAGCCATTCCATTAGCATATGCAAAAGCTATGTACATAAACCGATAACTGAAACATCCGTTTTATTTTCTTTTTGCTAAATTTGCTATTAGTCTTTCTGAAGCTTTTTCTTTCGACAGCATTCTGCGAATATCAACCATCTGTTCGACCGCAAAACGAAAATGAAAAGAGTCTAGATTACGTTTCTTTCTTTCTTCTTTTTTAAATATACAATCTACTAAAACATTTCCACAAGATAGGTTTTTGTTGGTTTGTTCATCAAGTGTCAAAGTTATAATCAACAAAAAAGAAACTATTTGTTTGCTTTTTTACAAATATACATGCAAATACACGAAAGACAAAAACACACACACACACAGATTTGATTGTGTTCGGATGCTGATACGATTGACTGGAGGGGTTAGTTCTTCAAATCTGAGAACGATTACGATGGAGCACAGTCAAATGAGTAGATATGTCGAGGACGTCGTGAGCCGCCTTCTTCATTGTCTTCATCATTGTCATCGTCGTCGTCATCACCCTCATCGTCTTCATCAGATACTTCACCGTCAGCATGCTAAAATCAGAAAAGAAATTATTCGTTAGAGAAAAACAAACATTCGTTCGAACTCGTCGTGCAATTCGCCGAAGAACAGGCTGCATTAAACGTAATAAACCACCTGTATCCGATTCGAATACACTATTGAAATGAAATTCTCGTTCACGCTCACGAGCATTACGTTTCATTAACTAAACAAAACTCAATCGAATTTCGAATAAAAACAACAAAAATTCTCGGTACTGTTTTCAATTTCTTGAAGTTAACTGATTCATCACTAAATGGTGCCCAAATTTTCACGTCATTTTCCAAGCCACTCGTTGCAATTATCGGAAAATGTGGATGAGGTTCAAGTACATTGACTGTTCCATCGTCATCTCCTTTGTCATACCAAATACATTTTTCCGATTTCTTATCCCAAAGAAACACATGACCACAATCACTACCGCTGATCACATATTCCGAATTTCGACCGTAGAAATTCACACCTTTGACTAAACGAACAAAAAAACAACATCTTCATCAGTGAAATTTGGATTTATGCAAACCAGTATTGTTATTTCGATGGCCACGATAATGATGAATCGCATCTGCACCGTCCGAATGTGTTGCATCGAATAGATAGATATCTTCATCATTGTAACTACCGAGAATTTCTACGTAAAACAAAGTAAAAATCGTTACAAAATCAAATTCGATTTCAATTTCCTACCAGTTCCATTGTAATTGTAAACGGCACAAGTTACTGATGGTTGTCTTTGTCGTTCTTCAATTCGTTTCTATTTCAATTAGAAAATGTGAACTTTCTCTTTGATATTTTATCGAAATCTTACGATTGAATCAGGACAAAAACTTTTCAATGGTTTCGTTTGAGTATTATCGATATATCGTCGATCATACACTCTTATATAAGGATCCATACCAGCAATAACAAACTCATTTTGATTAAAACGATTTAATTCAATCGAATAAATCGGTAATTTACTAATATCTTCACTGCTTACTGATAATAATCTTTCAAATAACAAAAAAAAACAAAATACAACAATTATCTTCATTCTTCGTTTTACCTATTGGCTTTGCTTTCACGAGTATCGATATGATAAATAATACTATCTTCACCACATGAAAATATATCAGTGCCTGTTATCGTATCGACTGTTAACTGAAACGATGAAAAGATTTGAATTGAAGAACAAAACAATCGATGAATAGACAAGAGAATACTTTATGAGCTGATGCTGCATGTTGAGCAAGTTTTCTTGTAAGACGAGGTTCACCATTGGCATGAAGTTCGGCAAGACGAACTTGACCATCTCGAGCACAACTGACAATTTTACGGTCATCAGAAAAGGGCAGAAATTTAGCCTGAAACAAATCTCCGCGTTCTTTTCCTGTCCCAAAAATCAAACAATTGTTCATACTTGAAAGACATTAGTATGATGACCACTGTCATAAGCCACAGCTATTTGCTGTGATTCCCAATTCCATAGAATGACATGCAAATCATCTGAAGCACTAGCTAATAGTGTTCCTGGATGAGAAGAAGAAAAGAAGCAAGTTGAGTCCTATGAATAGATAAGATGAGATTTACCCGGTCGATTAAATGATAATGCATTGACACAACCATTGTGTCCATCGAGTGTATGTAAAACTTTCATTCGTTGAACAATATGTCGACTTGAGATCATATTATTATGAAATGCTCCGATAGTTGCACGATCTCCAGCTCGATTATAAATCCCAAGTTCACGTTGACGAAGACGTAAATACGTGTTTTTAGTTGGTGGTAAATTGTTCACTTCGTCTTCATCGTCTTTATCGTCTTCTTCATCATCATCGTCATCGTCATCGTCGTCGTCATCATCGTCATCATCAGTTGGAGTTGCACTTGATTCTTCTTTCGACTCATTATTGTTCGTTGATGTTGTCATGTTTTGTGCTGAATCATCAATTTTTTCTTCGAGATCGATATTTAATTTACGCCGTTTCGTGGCAACATTGTTATTATTCTCCGATGTTTCATTATTTTCAATCATGGATGATAATGTTTCAACGAGATTCTCGGGATTAACTTCAACTCGAGACCGTTTACGTTGGCTCTGATCTTCGTTATTTGCTTCATCGTTATTTTCGTTGGCGTTTTCGTTCGAAGAATGAGAAGCCATGTTTTTTGTTGAATACAGATAGAAGTAAAAATATTCAATAAGACAAAATAACCAGCTATAACAACTAAATAATATACGCAGTCGTAATTGCGAACGAGCTTATAGGAAATAAAATCATATTGGTTGAAAGTATTCGACCAATGAAAATCCGTGAAGAAAAGACGTTTGTTGCTGCACGACTCTAAACGAATGAATATATAAATGGACTGTGTTTGGTGGTTTCAATTTTAGATTCGAGATTGAATCGAAGAAAAAAATGTTTCAACAAGGTATAGTGTGTGTTTTTTTCAATAAATTTACCGAGAAATTGTCCGATTTTGTTTTAGGAAAACAACCGGTCGGTATTTCATCACAGGATCGATTGATGTCAACATCGTATCGATATGAGATCAATACCGGCTCGAATAAGAATAGTGCTCTTCGAATGCAGGAAACTGCTCAAGTAAGAATTGATGAATTATCACTGAGAAAGACATTAGAATTATTTTGATTTTGCTTATGATAGAATGAAGAATTATATTTCAATCAACAAAAAGAATTGAATCAGTAAAAGAAGATTCTTGAACATTCGAATTAGAAAATTGTTGTATGATTTTATAGGAAAAAATACGAATTATTTAAAGCTAACTGGGCAGAACAATCTGCTTGGTCGAACATTGCATTGCGTGAAGCAACCGTCAACAAAGAACGAGGACAAGAACTTATATTACTTCGAAAAGCTCATTTAACTGTATGTTTCATCAAATGATTTCGAATATTCTGTTGACATCGAGTGTTGTTTTTTAGGCTCGTCGAGCAGCATTAGCAACATTGCTACAAAATGAACAACTCGGCTACGAAGAAGAATTTCGTCGTAATGGTCAAGCACTTTACAAAGATTTATCTCAAATCAATCCTCCACCTCTTCCACGTGACTTATATCGATAATTATATATATACGAAAAAGATTTTTTTTTAATAATAAAACTTTATTCTTTATATTAATCCTGTCACATAATCATACAGAGGGTGACACATATAAACAAAAGAATATGTAATCCGCTTTTTCTTGTGTAACAATCGGAGTACCAATTCAATAGTAATAACAGGAGCTGTAAATTTCATTATGAGTTAATGAAACATAAAAAATTAATTTAATAAGTTAGTTTAATCGGTAAATATCAACATTTGCAGTGTGTGTTGTTGATATACACGGGAGCATTGCTTCGATATCTCACATATGCAATTCCATAAATCGGAAGCCGCTTAGTAGTCGATAATCTTGTATTAAAAATAAAGATTATATTGGTTAAGTTATATGTAGACATTAAACTATCTGATCGTATATAGACGAAATGATTTTCTTTTCGAAATTTTTCTTTTCTTCGTATGATAAATCGTTATACTTTAAACAATAAATGATTTTGAACTAAAAGATGAATTAACTATATCTGTCGGATGCTCGTAAATACTTTCGTACGATATATCATTATAAAATTAAGGATCCTCATTGTTTGTGATCGAGCCAGCTGTTATTATGGTCAATTGTCTTCTATCATATGTCTCATTTGCATATAAGCTGTTGCCTATATTTGCTTTGGCAATGGCAAGGGTTATTCCTTTTTTTTGTCCTCGACGCGTTCTTCTTCGCAGACAAATACTTTTTTCATCGACATCAAGCTCTCGCATTTTCATTCAGCCTGGTAAATGTTAAAATTTGAAAAACATAAACAAATCCGAATTCTACAATTACTTTCTTCAAGTTACTTCTGTACCACTCATCTCAATAGACCGCTTTCGTACTTTATCATGAGAGGAAAAACGAGCGATTGTTTTTTTTAAACGATAACCAAATTCGACACTATTGTTTTTAGTATCTCGGTTTTAATAATATCAATGCGTACGCTATGCGTAATAGAAGCATCCTTTGAAGTTTGACCATGGAATGTAGACGTTAATGTTTTTCAAGTCATAATGTTGAATTATCGATTTAAAATGAAATTTTTACTTTCTTTTTTACTATTACGTTTGCATGTCTCGAACGAAAACGAAGGAAAAAAAGAAAAGTTATTTTATGACAACTTGACAATTGTTTTCTTTTGCAGTCTAGTAAAATAAAATTTTACACTGTTCATTTGTTAGTCTTCTTCACAGGAATCAATTGGCCATGGGCTTGATTGAAAATTTTTCTCATCTGATTAAAGTCGAACATAAATGCGTTCATTCATTACTGTTATTTATCGAAAAACGAACAGGTTTAAAACAAGAATCGACTATCTATTGTAAGATTAATCATTTCGGGTTTATTTCTAAGAACACTTTTTGTTTCTCCTTCAGGCGGATTCGGCCTTCTTTTTATTTATTTATTATTTGGATGGAATCGTGATATACTTTGTAATTTAATTGCTTTTCTTATTCCTTTCTATGCATCGTAAGTTGAAAATTTCATTGTCATCGATGTGTGTGTATATTCTCATACGATATCTAGATTACGTACAATTGGTTCCACAACATCAACTGATAACACGAAATGGTCTGTTTATTGGATAGTCTATGCTCTATTTACATTCATCGAATATTTCAATTCGAATTTCTGTCGAACATTTCGTTTCTATTGGCTGAGTAAATGTCTCATTCTTATTTGGTTTATGCTACCAGGTTCATGGAGTGGTGTGCATGTCATCTACTATCAATTGATTCGTCGTTATATATTCTCTTATGTTGAAGTTCGTGTTTTTTGGTCAACAAAATGAAATTGTAAATAATAAATGTTGTAATTTTAGAAAAAACAAAAGCCTTTTTATAATATCATTGCTGGTCAATGTCACATTCCTAATGTTGATTCATACGATCAACATGGTAATCCAGCGAATCGAGAATATGATCTTGGCCGTGATCGAGCCTTTCGTAACTATCGTATATTAATCGGTCAATTCTATCGAAGCGGTGATATGAAAGCACCGATTGCAGCATTAGAACGTAAAGGTTTTTATGTTGATAATGTTCAAAATGAAAATGATTTCATTCGAAAACTTCAATCAAAAAAAAACTATCATATCGCATGGGTAATTAGTTCGAGTACGATTCAAGATCCTCAATTCATTTCCATTCTACTCGATTTTCATTCATCAGGCGGCGCAATATTCCTTTTTGCAGATAATATTCCTTATGTTTCTCATGCATCCGAATTTCTCTTTCGAAAATTTGGCATGATGTTAACTGGAAATTATCCAGGAAATAAAACGTTAACATTCAAAACCGATGGCTATCAACATGCAGGTCATTTTGGTTCGCATGATATTTTCACTGGCATTCGAAATCTATTCGAAGGTGTAACTATTTGCCATCCGGTTTACTTAGTGCCCATCAATCGTTTGCCAACGATTCGAACAGTTGCAACAGCAACTGATGGCAATCCATGTGTTCTTGTTTATGAACCGGATGAAAAATCGTCCGATGGACGTTTATGTTTAGATTGTGGTTTTACGAAATTGTTTATTAATTGGGATTCACCGGGTACAGCTCGGTTTATAATTAATGTCAGTTGTTGGCTAGCCAAAGCCGAAAAATTCAATATTCAAGATTAGATTTTGATATTATGACTGATTCGTTTTTTCTAGACTAGTGATTATTTCAATAAATAATTATAAAATGATTTGCTAATGTGACAGATTTATTTTATTATTTTGTGAAACAAAATCGCAAAGACAAAAATTGAAATTTGAGCATTTTGAATAAATAATACTAAACATTGAATGTGACAATACTTAAAAACAACCACTGACACACGTGTACGAAAGAAAACAACAACACTGATGATCTGTGAGATTCTATTGAGTTAATGATCTGACTGTGAAAGAAAATGCATAAGATAGTAAATCGTAAATATCAAACGTTGATTATCATCATTGATTTGTAGCTGACGTATTGACTGAATTTTATTGCTGAATAGATTGAGCAATCGAACTCGTTGAAAAGTTTGATTTTGTTCGAAATCATTCGATGAATAGGAAAATAATTGAGCAAATAGAAAACGAAAAGAAAGATTTTCGAATGTTGATATATTCGTAAAATTTGGTAGCGCTGTTGGATGAAAGAATTTTCGAGCTAAAACTTTCAAATAATCATCCATTGATTCATCACTATTTCGATTTGAAACTATTGTTGTTGTTGTTGTTGGAACAAGTATTGGAATAATTGAATGATTGGTAATAAGAAAATGATCGAACGTTTGAATTGAAATCGATTGACGTGATGATTCATCGAGAATTTGCAAGAGAATAAAATAGCTCGATTCAGTCGAAAGATGTTCGATCGATTGATCTTGATTGAGAAATGATTTAAATGTTTGAAAACGTGCAACAGGAAGATTTTGTTTGTATTCATCGATAATTATTCGAAGGTCACTTGTGAGATTTTCAATTAATAATTTGATCGTTTGATCGTAGAGGTTCATCGACGGAAGTTCTTTTTCGACGGGTGAAATCGCTGTAAGATAAGTTGATTCTTCTTGAACTGGATTCGGTTCATATTCACCACTCGATTGAGTCGATGATGATGTTGACGAAGTGATTGACGAACCGTAATGAGAATTAACTATCGAAGTTAATGGTTTGACTTCGGAACGTGATGATGAATGTTGACGACGAGCGATATTTAACGCTTCGTTTAGTGTTAATTTACTGATTTCAGGTAAGACTCGAACTTTTTGAATAATTGGACTTGAATTTGGCTTTTCAATAACTTCATTTGGTAGTTCGTTGTTCTTCTTTGTTTTAAACCATCGTAATTTCGATAGATTACTCTCGTTGATCTCGGTCTTTTTCAAGCATTCACTTGCATTACTCTTAGTCTTTCGTAATAGATTTATTTTTCGTATTTTTTTCCCTGAATCTTCTTTTATCGGCAGATCAGGTCCCATTAAAACAATTCCCTGAGTATTGATCATCGATTGATTTTGTATAAATTCAATCGAATTCGTTTTTTCGATTTCTATTTGTTGTGGTTGTTGTTGTTGTTCCTCTTCATCAGAAAACGAAACATCATCATCTTCATCTTCGGTCAAAATCGTTGGCAATGGCTCAACATTCGTTGTAAAATATTGAGCCATGATTTCTTCGTATAAATGCATCGATGAAGTCGATGAAGGCAATTCATTTGTTGCATGTTCACAATTGGAAATATTCGTATGACCCGAACGATTCTGATGACAATTCGTGCAGAGTAATGGTTTCCACGGATTGGCTTGAAAAAGATCGCACATAATGAAGAGATTTGGTCTGAAATTAAAACTCATATGATTAGGATTTTTTTCTTTGAAATCAAAAAGAAATCTTTTTTGTTTGTTCTTTTGAAATATACAGGAAAAAGAAAATAAATTTTCGATTTTAACAAAACGTTAACACACAAAAAGAACTTAATTAACTCGATGATTTAAACGACTTCCTAAATAGATTTAAAAAAAAAACGAGAAAATATTCATAATCATAAAATGAATTGCTGTCGTTACCGCAGTTTCAGGCATAGGAATGTCCATGAATCTCTTATATGAACTTCTAACTTTCGTTAAGAATTCGCTTTTACTTTCATTCGAAAGTGCTTCTAAGTTCCATCGAAATTGTTTCGTTTCCGATTCGTCAACAAAATCAAAAACGAACAATTTCGGATGATTGACACAATTTATCTAATTCGAAAATCAATAAACTATTTCGAACAATTTCAAAACAAATTACCACATTAACTAAATGCATAAGATCGCATTTCAATTGTTGATTTTCATTGGATGTTTTTGGAGATGGTAAACGTACGTGACGAGAGTTAATCGTTGAATATTCATCTTCGATCATTAAAATCCAATTTTCAAGAAGTAATAACGCTATCATTTGACTATTTCCAGCTAGAATTCGATAGAATTCGAAATATACGAAGAAAATAAAACATCTTTTTGCCCACCTTGATCTCGTCGAATAATAATCGAATAGAAATCGATCATATCATCGCTTGGATCATCGATTAAACATTCAAGTTTAATGATTTCGAATAAACGTTGACGATATTCGTCTGAACTAATTCGACTAATCTTTTGCAAAGCACCTTCACCACTTTGAACAATCGGCGAGAGAACCTCTGTAAAATACGTACATTCGAAAAAGAAAACAAAACAAAAAAAACATTTTTTTCTCTCTTACCGAGAATTTGATTGATAATTTTCTGTGTTTTCTGTTGATCAGCTAGTAGAAATGCAAAGGCAGCCGATTGTAATTCAATAGTAAATGTTTGCAAACGATAACCGATGTCAAGCATAAGAACATTGGTGAGTAAATCTTTACCAACAAGAACGAATTCCGATTCAGCATCTTTCGTTGTTCTAGAAGAGAAAGTTCAATTGAAATATTCGTCTATTGAATCGAATCAACATACGGATCATATTGAAATATATAAATTCCATGATCGGTAATGATTGTTTGAGCAATGAAATATTTGCTGGTTGTTGAACGAACGACAAAACACTGGAAGAGAAAAGAAAAGAAAAGATTTGATGAGAATTTTAGTTTTGTCGTTTTTTGGTACTTTGAAATGGAATTTAATTTGCTCATTGTCATGCGAAAAATGTTCGGTTGCAAGTTGAAAATGTAAACGATGATCGAGTTCAGTATCTTCGGGTGTTACTTCGACAGGAGTATTCAATTGTAAACCTGTAACTATTCTAAAGAAATATAATCGATTGTTAGAAAGCAAGAGTAAACGAAGATTCGTACGGTTTTGCTGCAGGTGGATTTTGACAACTGATGCAAATAGGTGAAGATTTCGAATCGCTACCATTCGTCATTGAATTTAAGGGAGCAAAGGATTTGCCACATTTTGAACACTAGAAGAAGAAGAAAAAAGAAAAGATTAATCGAGTGAAATTGTTGAACAAACATCGACAAATTGTGTTTGAACAGGTTCGAGTTCGAGAGTTGCTGGCATTTCTAAATGTCGTTCGATTTCGTCGACAAAACTCTATAGATGAGAAAAAATAAATCATTTATTTATTCATTTCGATTTGTTCATACTCGTTGATCGTAGATCGTATCGAAAAGATATGTTCGTCGAACGAATTCATTTCGTTTCTTTTCGAAAGTGAATTCGACTTTCTTCGGGGTACTAAGTCGAAAACGAAATCGAATCATTCTTGTCAAAGTTCAAGTATTCGTCGTCTCTTACTCCTCATCCATAATTGATAATTTCATAGTTGAATATTTGATTTTCTCCAAATAATCTTCATCGTTTATGTCGCGTTCGATTACATACATTGGCTCGAGATCGATCATAAGTGAACGAGTTTGATTATCAACGACAAAAAACGTTGTTCGAATACTATCTGAACAACTAAATGAATATGAATATATAGGAGTTTGGGAGAAAATGAACGGATATTCCATACCGCCAGCTAGATGATTATCATGATTGTCGTCGATTTTAGGTTCGAGAACAGGCATTGGCGTTTCATGATTGGAATTGACAGGAACTGGTTTGTTTGCTTTCGGCGGCGAGCCGGGTTCAGGTGTTGCATCCGAATCACTGTGAGGAATATCGACAACGTCGAGAACGATTCGACTGAGTTGATCGTTTTTACGAGAACGTGGACTTTTTTGTCGAGTTTGTGGCTGAGAGAAATCGTCAATTATTTTTCCCGGCATTGGAGTTGTAACACCTGTTGTTGATGACGTTGATTTGAATGTCAAATCATCAGGATCGATTGTTCCCGATGAGTAAGCGCTTGTTGATGTCGATGCACTTTGAAGTTTTGGTAGATAGCTATTGTCGATTTCTTGTGTCGCTTCAACAACACGATTCAAACGTCGTGGACGTCGTTTTGTCGTTTCTGTATCCGAATTTGATGAAACTAGAAGAAGACGAAAGTGAGAGTTTCAATTTCAAGATTGAAATTACGATTTTCAGTTGGTGTTAGGTCGGGATCGGGCGTTTGCAAACGGCCTCCTCTTCGAGTTTTTCGATGAGGTCGACTGAAAACAAAAAATTGAATTTAATATTTCGTTGTAGATGGATATCTACCGTCGAGTAACTGTCGATCCTATTGAGCTTGGCGCGATCGATTCAGCTTCTGTTGTCGATTCACTCGTTGTCGTGCCCATTGGCGTTGATGGCGGTGAATAAACATGAAAACCTTGAGATGTGTCCGATGTTCGCGGACGTCGTGATGGAATTTTCTATATAAGAAAAAGATCGATTGATTTTCTTTAACAATCAACGACAAACAAAGTTTCTACCTGTCTTTCTTTCAATGTCAACGGCATATTGTCAATATTCAACTGAAAAACGAAAGAAATCTTTCGAAGTTTTATTTATAAAATTAAGTCGAAAATAAACCTCTCGATCTGGTTGATTGAATACAAATGGTAAATGCAAGACCAATTTTTGTCGATAGTTAGTATCATATGTAAATGGATTACGTGCAAAAAAGACCTAATTACAACAGAAAACAATGACTAAAACAATAAATTGCACAAACATATTTTACTCGTTTTAATGAGGATAATTGTCGAATTTCTTCGGGTATATTTATTATAAAATTATCACTTAAATCTAATTCTTCCAATGATTTCAATTGTTCGATGCTTTTGATATGTTCCAGCGAATTTTGACGCATTTTCAATGTTAATAAATTACACGTGTCTTGGCTCGATGACCATACTGGTAGATTACGTAAATGATTAGATGAAAGATTTAAATGTTTTAAATGAGGTATAATCTATTGAGAATTGAAATAAGTCAAGATTTTTTCAGGGGAATCGAAAAGAAAAGATTCTACGAACATCTAATATCTTCGAACAATCTCGTAAACGATTGTGACTTAAATCAAGTATTTCAAGTGCTGGTAAAAATTTCTAGAAATGCAAAAAATGAATTAATGTTTTTTTTTTGAAATTTCTTGAGTTACTAAGGATTGATCGATCCGTTCGATTGTATTATGACTAAGAAGAAGTGATTTTAGTCGTGGCCAATTTTGAGCCTCATCTGAATCACCACCACAAGCACAAATTAAATCCTTTCAAAAAAAAAACGCGAATGAATTTTGACGTTATTTGAAAGCGAAAGTGTTTACTTCAAGTTTTTCTACAGATGTTGAACAAATTAATGTATCAAGTTGATGACGAATTTCCGACAGGCCGAGTATCATATGAACAGGAATTTTTTTTATTTCAAGACAAACAATATTTCGAAATGGATGAAGAACGACATTTCCTTGAAGAGTAGCTGAATTATTAATTAACTAGAAAATAAAAATTAGATCATCGTCGCATGAAATTCATTGGCTTTCGTTTTTATTACTTTTACGACTTGAATTTTTTGTAGGAAATCATGAAGAAAAATTAAATTCTCTCTAAGTTTCGTATTGATTGTTAATCGTGGAATAGGTGCTAATTGTGGTATTGGTGATATAGGAGTTGTTGTTGTTCTTGTTGAACCAATTGAAATAGTCGAAGGCGAATCGAGATTCGCCGTTTGAAAATAATTATTCAATAATGTTAATGATTCAGATGTAAAACAAACTTTACTATCACCACGAACGGCTAATCGATGGCCATTAGCACGAAATAGATCGGCTAATTGTTGAACAACAAGTGCCGATGATGCAGACGATGCTGTCGGCGTTCGTCGACTAGTCGCCATTTCAGTTGAATAAAATGAAAAGGACTAATATTATCTATCTTAAATAAATAGAAAAAAAAGAAGATTTATTTCATTATATTGTGATATGCCGGAGAGGGTGGGGGAGAGAGAGATAAAGACATCGTCGTTTGCTTTTTAGAAAAATGTTTTTTCAACAAACGAAAAAAGAAAAAGAATGTCAGTTATCTTCATCATCGTCATCGAATGGAAACGATGTTTGATGAAATGGAAAATTATGATTGGCATTATTTCGAAAGTCAGTTAAATACGTATGAAGAGCTGTTTGTGGAAGCATATATTTACGATGAATTTTTCCATCGGTTAATTTCTGACGTTTATCTTCGAAAAACTGTACCTACAAACAAAAGTCTCTCTCTATCTCGCAAATTCTATATTCTTGAAAATGCCCACCATCTGTGGACTGCAAAGTCGATGAAGTTCTTCGATTTGTTTTTGACATTTCATTTGACAATCATCGTATAAATCCAAACATTTCCACCATTGATCACGTGCTTGCCAACATGATTTGTTCGTTTCGATGGTTCGACTGTTGGTCATTAACAGCTAAAAATAGTTGAGAGAGATACACAAAAAAAGATAAGAGAAGAGAACGTGTGATGACTTTTTTTTTACTGATAGTTGAAACGAGAAGAGAAGAATTGTCCAATGACGAACAACGTTTGTCTACGACATCTATTTTCTACGAAGATGGATATATAATAAAAATGATTCTTCGGACTCTACGTTCGTTAGAATTGACTGGTTAGATTTTACTTAGTTGTTTTTCTTCTTCGATTTCATTCGATTGAATTTTACAATTAAAAGTAAGTCGATAAATAGAAATTTAAAAAAAAGAACGACATTCGAAGATCAGAGTAGATTTTACTTGAGTTTCATTCAATAAAATCTTAGTGTTTTCTTCGAAAAGTAATAATAAGATATGTTCACCGAACGAAGGTTATCTTCGTTCATTTGAAAATATCTTTTCTGTCTTGAAAACACAAAAACAGTCGATCTGTTTCTCTTCGGAGAAATTCAGCACTTGCCGACTTTCGTTTTTGTTCAATCGCGAGACAGTAACATTTTGCGTTGATTTAAGAATAAAAAGAAAACAGAAAATTTCATCGATTCATTTTCAATGTAGATTGAATAATCATGGCTGAGGTTGTGCAAAGACATTTGGAGGATATGTTAACTGAATTTGAACAAGCGAAAAAGATCGGTTTGTTCACAGAAAAAGAAATCAAGTAAAATACAAACAAACGGCTTTGAGAGAGAGAGAGAATGTTGTTTGTTGTTTAGAAAAATCGTTCGAACAAGACGAAGACACGAATATAAAATTATTCGACGAACGAAAGAAAAAGAATGTTATCTCGATTATATTAAAGTAAATCAAAACGAGAGAATGACTGGTATGATTTTCGGGATATTTATTTGTTTGTTTTAGTACGAGACACATCTGTTGAAATTGGTGAAACTTCGTCGAGAAGTGAGAACGAATTTGGCTAAAAAACGAGCTTGAAGTAAATTTTGTTTTTGCTTTTAGAAATTAAAATTAGGACGAAGTTTTAAGAAAAATGAAATCGATTTAGCTATTAAACGTCGAATTGAACGATTATTTCGTGTAAATGATTTATTTTCTTCGTCTTTTTTTCTTTAAAATCAACTTTTCTGTTTCAGAGTGTTTGCCATCGATTTAAAAAAGACGTTCAATTATGGTTAACATTCATTGAATTTCTTAAAAACGAAGTAAACTATGTTCTTTCTATCCAAACAACAAATCAAAATGTTATTTAGCATGACTATTCCACAGCTTCGAGCACATTTACTAACGTCTTACAAACACACGGAACGAAATCTTGTAAAATCAAATATTTAATTTAATAAATTATTGAAAAATTCATTCAGGGCTATGGATCATGGCTGCAAAATTCGAGTTTGAAGTGATGATTTCTCCTTCATCAGCTCGAGCTTTGTTTCAACGTGCACTTCGTCTAATGCCACAAGATAAAAAACTCTGGCTTGAGGTTTGAAAATTTCTCTTTGTATTATTGAAAAAAAGACTTCGGTTTTAGTATTTCAAATTCGAATTACTCTACGTCGAATTAGTCAGTAAACGTCAAGCTGTACTCGATCGTTCGAAAGAGTCAGACGAAGACGATGCAATTCTTCAAGGAAAAATACTTGAAATTGTTTTTAATAATGCACAATCGACAATCGAAAGTACGAAACATCAGCAAAGCGCATGAACAAGAAATTCATTTCGATTTTTAGATGATCCCGAATTTCTCTGTTCATTTGTTAAAATTCTCTACGAATTCTCTCAGTTTTCTTTTGTTGAATCATTTATCGAACACATCTATTCCGTGTAAGATAAAATCTGTTTCAATTACTTTTCGAACAATTCGTTTAGTTTAAAAGAAAAATATTCATCGAACGCATTTGCTCAATCATTAATCGCACAACGTCCGTTAATTAACGAACGAAAAATGCTTGACGAAGCAACAAAAAAAGAGCAAGATATCAGTAAGATCTTTGAAATGAAACATCTCTGATATTTATTTGTGTTACAGCTTTTATGATTGCCGTACTCGAACAACAAGTACGAGAAAATTACGAAGAATTAATCAAAAATTCACAAATCAATAAAAGTAAATCATTGTGAGTGATTTAACTTTGACTTTCTACTGAGATATTTAGATGAGTTGTGGGATTTATATTTGGATTTTTGCATTCAACGACTTAGTCAAGCGCCGGATTCAGTTAAAAACGAAGTAAAAGAAATAAATCTTCAAAGTTATTGAAAATATCGATTGTTTTGCTTCTCTTCTCAGCATAAAAATACTTGCGATCAAGTATTTTCATCAGCCGATCAACAGATCGAATTAACACCCGAACGTTATTTCGAATGGGTAGGAGAGTGTTTTTGATCTCGCATTCGATTTGTTTGTTATTCAGGTTTCGATTGTTGACAATAACCAACGCACGAAGACTATCATCGAAAAAGCGACTAATCGTTATCCAAATGATGCATCATTGTGGAACAAACGATTGGAATTAGTTATCGAACAGTCAAATGATTCGAAAGCAATTCGAAAAGAATTTCAATTAGCTTGTCAGAGCTCCAAAATAAAAGTATGATTTATTTGTTTTTGTGAGATATGTGTAAAATTTGAATCGATGTTTTAAGAATTCACCGGCTGTTTGGAATACGATTATTGATTATGCAAAAGAAAATGATCTCAAATGGACAGAAGAATTATTCGAAGTAACGATACAATTCGATTTGACGAAAATAGAGAAAAGAATATTGGTTTTCTTTTCCAGCAAACACAATCCGAATCAATCGATCTATCCGTTGCATTCGAATTCAAATCGAAATATTTACAATGGATTCATCAAACAAAATCACTTAAACTAGTTCGAAAACTATTCGATAGGTAAATTGTTTTTGAGATTTACGTATTTTATGTTGCCAATTTTTAGATTATCAATTCGAATACCTGCATCACTCTCTTTCTATCTCGATTACATACAAATCGAAACATCAACATCAAATCTCGATCATAAACGAATTAAAACCGCATTCGAACAAGCGATTATCTACTTCGGTCCGACATCAGCTGGTAGAGAAAAAAAAGTCTTTTTCTTTGTTTTATAATTATTGTTGAATGTCTTAGATCTTTGGCTAGCATATTTGGATTATTTGAAAAGCAATCAATCGCTTGATTTCGTCTCGATATCTCGTGTTCATTCACGTGCATTACACGCATTGTCAGCCGATGAACTCAAACGTTTTAATACTGAATGTGCATTGAGAAATCTATCGTAGACAAACGAAAAAAGAAAATGAGAAAAGATCTCGAATTGTTTTTGTTTTCAAGCGGAAATAAATTGTTTTTTTCATTTTTGCTTGATTGTTTTCCGAATATTTCAGATATGACAGATCATTGTTGTGGTGGTGGAAGTTCGCATTGTCATGAGTCAGAAACTGTATCAAATACAGATGACAATGAGTCCACAACAGTAACTTCAAGCTCGAATGATATTCATAAATATCTTAATTTAAATGACCATGATAATAGTCACGATGAATCGCAAACTGTTTCTCAACTATTCGATATTGCATGGGCAAATCAAAATGATTTACAAAGTCCACTAGTTGATACAACAACTGATGATTATGCGAGTAAATTACTGCATACCATACGTTTACTTGAAACAATTGAAAAACGTGTCAATTCACTTGAATTATTCAGCGAGAATGAATCGATTGAAGAAGTTTCAACGAATAATCTTCGATATTTTCTTGTCAATCCCTATCTCGCTTGGTTATATCAAACAAAACGATCGAAACCATCGCAACGATTAGTAAATGTTCAACATGCATGTGATTTCTATTCGAAATTTTTATCCATGACAAGAAATTACGGTTTACATCAATATTCTATACCGAAAGCACCGACGAATGAACAATGTACCGAGACAGAACCGATGTCAAGTCGAGATGTTGACATGATGAAAATGGCACAAGATCGAGCGTCGAAAATCAAAGGGTAAATGCTCGAATATTTCGAATGAAATTCGATGATTTTTTTCTTTCATCTAGACATTTAAAACGTCGAGAAGAAGAGGAAACAATGAAAGCATTTGAAGAAGCGATGAAACATGACACAACCGATGAAGAAGCAAAAAGAAAATTTTATCTAAGCAAAATTCGTTGGTGGGTCAACACGGCTTTCGATGATCTCGGTTATTTGCATGGTAAGAGACACTCTTTTCTCCTCTCGATAAAAATTCGATCGATTCATTTGCAGATGAACTTCGAGTTTTACTTCAACGCCAATCACTCGATGGCGAAGAATCTCCACGTCGTTTGCCTCCAAATGCAACAGCAGCCGGTCGACCTCTCAAGCCGATTGTTCTCACTCGGGATCAATTACAAGCACGAGCGATCGGTCGAGGTTATCCGAGCGTACCAACAATGACAATTGACGAATTCTATGAAAGTCTTGCACAACGTGGTCTTGCACCGACACCTGAACAAGCCAAACAAGCAGCAGCTACATCGGGACCGACGTATCCAATGGCGAACGAAATCGAAAAAGAAGAAATTCGAAACGAAAAATTCATCGAAAAAGACGATTCGGAAATGCTCGCGTACTTACGAGCGAAAGATGATTATAAAGATGATCACCATCGCGGCGAAGGCAATCGTCATAATCGTTCTTGAACAAAAAAAAACATTCTGTACAGCGATATGAACTTCTTTTTTTATACCAAAAAAATTCAAATTTCTCTTTTTCCTTTGTCTGTCTGTCTTTGTCTTCTATTTTTAGATCATGTTGTTCTATTCATTTTTTAAATCCCTCGTCGGTAAGGAAGTCGTCATTGAATTGAAAAACGATCTCTCCATTGCCGGTACATTGCATAGCGTTGATCAATATCTCAATGTCAAACTAACTGAAGTTCAAGTGCTCGATCCCGAAAAATATCCTCATATACAATCAGTTACATCAGCATTCGTACGTGGTTCAGTTATTCGTTATATCCAACTACCACCGGATGATGTCGATACACAATTATTACAAGAAGCAACACGACGAGAAGTCACACAACCAAGAAAAGAATAATCCAATGAACTAAACATGAATAACAACAACAACTAGATCGATTTATTTTCTTCTTCTTTTTCCTTCTGCTACTACTGCGTTTTTTCATCTCTGTCTTCGCTCGTTATTTTCTTATGTAAATAAAAAAAATGAAAAGAAACAGAACACGAAATTATAAATTTCACTTCTGTTAATCTGTTTTTCTTTTTATTTAAAGAAACAACTTATCTAATAACACGTTAATTACTAACCAAAATAAAACAGAAAAGAATTATGTCAATTCCACAATTAATTCCAACGTCTCTACGAGTTTTTCCAGTTCGTTTATTACCTGACATGGATGTTCTTTCAACTATTCGAAATTTAATCATTGAAAATAATCTTCAAGCTGTTTTTATACTTACATGTGTTGGAAGTATAAAATCAGGTCGATTACGTTTAGCCAATTCGACAGATACAATTGATTTAAATAAATCCCATGAAATTGTTAGTTTAGTTGGAACGATTGATCAACAAAGTGAACATTTGCATGGATCGTTCTCCGATGAGAAAGGCTCGGTCATTGGCGGACATGTTATGTCCGATGTTGAAATGCGAGTTTTTACAACCGTAGAAATCGTTCTTGCCGAATGTGAAAATGTCGTTTTTTCGAGAGAATTCTGTTCTCGAAGTGGCTATCCGGAATTAGTTATTACGAAGAAAATCGAGCAATAAAAATTATCTATTCACTTTTTTTTTAGATAGACGTGTTCCTTTTTTCCAATGACTTCAACGGCACATACTGATTCTGAATCATTTTCTGTAATAATTTAATTAGTTTTGAAATAAAGAATTCGATTTGATTTATTCTTTTGCCTTAGTTAACCAATGATTTTAATGCATCACCTTTGAGTCGTCAGAAACTTGTTGAATCACAATCGCCAAGTATTGTTCGAAATCCATCTCCACCACCGATCGATAATCTAAGTCGAGCAGACATGGTCGGAGATGAAATGTATTCGAAATCTTGGTTCTGTCGAGTTCTTCTCAAACTGATTCAAGTAAAAATGTTGTTCATTTAGCCAAAACAACGTTTTCGATATTTGTTTATTCATAGTTTGTTGCGCCTCAACAAATTCACGATGAAATCTTTGCGAGTATTCGTGAACAAGGCGAAGATTATCATCTTTCTCAAACGAATCAAAAATTAGAATTAAACGAATCATTCGAATCCGAATTATGCGAACTTTGGGATGTAAGCATGAGTGCTGATGTTGCACATCTGCTAATTGAATTCAATGCATTCGATTTATTTAATCTCGTTCTCATCGAATGTAAAGATAAACGTTGTACAGAAATTGTTCTCGGCATACTTTCGAATATGGCTTGTTGTAAACGAAATTTTCAAGAGACAACTGTTAATAAAAGTGTTGCATTACATTTAATTGAACATTCGAATTTATTTTCAACGATTCTTAATCTTCTCACGAGCGACGATTATTCCGATTGTCCATCACTTGTTCAATTGTATCGTTTGATTTATACGCTCATTGTTCGAGGTGATACACGAACATTTATGTTCGAACATATTCAATATACATTCGAACCATTATGTTTCATATTTCAATCGTGTTGTAATCGAGAATTACTCGAACAATGCAGTTGTTTATTACGTGTTCTCTTCGATGAATGTAATCTATTTAATACCAATGAACGAATTGAAGTTGCATATTTATTTTTAACATCAATAACAACAGCTCTCTCGGGACTAATTGACAAACAAAATTCAGGTGAAAATCTTAATCAAATATTTGAAAATCTTTTTAATTGCCTACAAATTTATACAACCTATGAACATTGTCTAACAATGTTAAATGAACATTGCGAAATCATAATGAAATTAATCGAACAAATTCTGGATCGTCTCGTTCATGATGATGTTATTCAATTGCAAAGTGTTTTATTATTATCAACGATATCGATTTCGAATTATTTTCTCGATAAAAATGGATTGAAAATTGTCAATGACAAACTTTTAGAATATTTTCTTCTTATCGGTTATGCTTGTTATAAAGATCGACAACGACGTGATCATGATAAACATGGTACGAAACGTTCCCGATCACGAACGCATTCACATTCGTCCGATGTCGATCGTTCGATGAGCGAAGACTTATCGACAGCATGTTATTCGCTTGTTGATGAACTTTTTCTCGAATTATTCTATCGAGGACTCAAGGATAATTCAAATCTATTTCGACAATTAACACAAGAACAACGAGAACATTTTCGTAAGATTATCAAACATTTTTGTAATCTCGAAAGACGATTAGACGAACTACTTGATTTGTAAGATTTTTATAAAAATAAAAAAAACTAAGAAGCAGAAAAAGATAACGATCAGCTATTCTGTTCGAAATTGACTCGATTTGAAATAAAAGAATATCGTCGTGTGCCAGCCGTAGGTACAATTGACAAATTCGAATTGTCTGGATAATCGTTTACATCAATAGCTTCGGCATGTTCTTTTATTGTTCGACGAAGTTTTTCTTCGCGTACATTTCGTGCATATTCCGTGTTCATTGTGGTTATCGAATCGAGAATTAATTTCCATCCTGCAGCAAATAAAAGCAAAGCCATGAGAATTTGAACGAGATCATCGAGATGAGCAAATTTATTTAAAAATGTCATCCGATCCCAAAATAGCAATGGAACAGACATAATCAGTCCGATAATTGAATTCAATGAATCTGCCATCAATGCTGTCGATTTAATTTGTTTGCTAATAAAAATTTTAATTATTGAAAATACCGTAAATATCACAATATGAACAAACGAATAAGTAAAAACGATAATATCAGGTCGACTCGTATGTGCTAAGATCATACTTTGAATGGCACGAGATTCGATTGCAAGAAACGAACCAATGAACAGTGCTCCAATGACACAGCAAGCCAACCGATCACGACGATGCATATCATTAATACTTTGAGTATATAAATGCCATGAAACAAATGCCGTACAAACCGAATCCATTAATGTATCGACCGAATAGGAAAATCCGACGAATGATTTCGCACGAATACATGTAACGAGTGCAGTTACGCCGAGACCAATATCGAGAATAAATGAAATAATGCAAAATAGCAGTCCTAAACGTCGTAAACGATGAAATCGAATGTAATTCATCGAATCGACATGGAGAACGCCGCCGCTTTGAATGCTAACTTGTCTCGAATTTCTCGATGATGCTAAGAAACTCGCATGAATATCATTAGTTGATATTCTCGTTTCATTTTGATTATTACCGTCAGTGACAGATAACATTTCTTTTTCTTCTTCTTCTTCTGCTTCAAGAAAAAAGTTATGATGTCAAATCACTCAACCGAAACACTGTTCTCTTTCTCCCTTGACATGCATGCAGATTCGAATACGACGAGAAAAAAAAGGTGTCCTGTTCTTTATTTCAATAAATATACGTATATACATGAGAAAAAAAGTTGAAGTTAGTTTGTATTCCTCTTTTTTTTTTATAAAATCTTTGCAAGTAATTGACAACGATCATGTTCGCCAGCTAAACTCGCAAGACGAATGTCATCATATTTTGCATAGATGATTTCATCGTAGATTTGAAAACCTTGCTTACGAAATGCTTTCGATGAATAGAGACTTGTTGCTTCGGAAAAAGCGCCCTTTAGATGTAAATCCGTCTTTGCACGTTCAATACTCGCATGAATCATTTTCTCTGTTAACCTTAATCCACGATAATGTGCGTCGATTGTTATTAAAACAATATGTAGAAGTTGATCGGTTTGAAATTCTTCGAATAGATCGATTTTCTCGTGAACATGTTGAAGAACATTTAATATGTATCGTAATTTTTCCGATTGAAAATTATTCACATTAAAAAGATCGATATTTGCCGAAGTTAAATGTTGTTTGATGATATTTAAAATAACTCCAACAACCTTCTGTGTTTGAACATCAATAGCAACGAATGAACATTGATCTCGCAATGCCAATGAAACGACTAATTCAGTAAATTGAACGGGCTCATTGGGAATGTCAAATGCGAGACATTTATTCAATGGTTCATCGCGAAAGAATGTATCGATAACAAGTTCGAAAACTTGTTTACGATGTTCATTTGTCATCGGACATAGATCGATCTGTGGTGGTTCGAACCATGTTGCTGACATAGGCGGTGTCGAAGGACATGATGATGTTAAAGTTTCAAGATTTGCTGGTATTGAAAAATATCTCTCATTGAGATGTTTACGAAATAATGCTGAATGCATATTTGAGCTACTTTGATGCAGACGAGGAACTAACGAATGAATGGGTTTGTCGTATTTCTTTTTCTCTTTTTATTATGTTATTCTATTTAGTCAAGACGTCACATATGAGCATTCGAGGCGTTGTTGTCGTCATGGGAAAATGAACTCTTGATGAGGAAAAAATAAAGGAACGAGCCTGGAATCCAATTTTTGCTTTTCTGATAGTCCGTCGGAAATCGAGTCACATTCATTTTATTAGATTATTTTCTCGATATTTACTCTCGACGAACGAGAAAAACAACTTAACTAACTTTAACATTGTTTGTTTGTTTGTTCGTCTTCTATTGATTTAACTATCGATTGCGATCGTTTGTTCAATTATTTCGAAACTAAGAAAACGACGAGTCAATTCAAAGATTCCTTTGTTTAGTTTTCTTTATATGTTCATAAAAATGAAAAAAAAATACACAAAAAAAGAGAATGAAAAAAAAACGAAGCAATATAGTTTTTTGTTTGCGAAAACAAGTGTGAGGTGCAAAAAAACAAACAAAGATCGTATTTGTTTTTTTTTCTATGAATATCTATGTATTATATGTATATATTAAGGTAAAGACGGTAGGTTTTTTTAAAAGTAAATAAACAGAAAAGAGAGAGAAGACACTCCGAATCAACCTATGGATAAACAAAACGAATATAAGATAGATGTAGAAACGAGACATAATGCTGATTTGATATTCTAACTCATTTCACACATCAGAAGCACCTTGACTATAGAGAAAAGACACATACACACGAGAATAGCTTGAGCATGCGCACATACATACAGAGGAGAAGATAACAGAATAGAAGAGAACAACTACTCAGTTCGAATGAGAATTCCAAAAAAGAAAGAGAACAAAAAAACAGAAAATGAAAAATATAAAAAGAAAAGAATGAAAAAAAAAGAAATTCTCTAGCATATATGCATATTATAAATAAGAGAAAATTGTTCGATACTCTTGAAGAAAATTTTAAACAACTTCAATATGCCAAGGAGAACCGGGTATATGTTGATCACCCCATTTGACAATCAACATATATTCGCCTTTTTCTCGAACTGTATATTGAACATTGTATTGATTATTTCCCGTATGTTTAATAAATACTTCTTCACATGGACATTTTGGTCCGAAAACTCCGACCATTAGCATTCCATTTCCACCCTCGCGAGTATCGACATTAAATGTAGCTTTTTCATTTCTGTATGCTCTCATTAGACCTTCTCCTTGTGCATGTACACGACTGGCATCAACAGCAGGATAATTATTCGTTTTCGAACTTGAAGAATACGTTGTTGTTTTTTCAATAGTATCATATCGTGAATGAGTTGTAATATTTCCTTGGGAACGTTGAACATAGGATGATGTTGATGTAACAGTATTCAAACCACCATTACCACTTGTACGTGCTAAATTTAATCCACTACCTATTATTATTAAAAAAAAACGGTTTAATTTTTGAAATATTCAATTGAGAATCGTTCCGTACCTCCAACTGTACATTTGAATGGACTACCAGCAATGTTTGTACCAGCAAATTTAATTGCAATAAGATAATCTCCCGGTGCTGTTGGAGTAAATGTAACACGATAGCCTAGCAGACAATAACGAGAAAACTAAGATGTGAAACGATTTTCAAATAATGAATTCTACCTTCGGCAACTTCTCGACAATCAAGTTGAACTTTTGAAGGCCCATCAACAGTGACGGCTAATGCGCCAGCACCCGCATTTGTTGTATCAATTAGAAATTCACATGGTTGACCTAGACGAAAAAAAGCAAACATGAAACTAAAATCTATTCAATTTCATTTCATACCAGTTTCTCCTCGATATAATCCAGTGCCCGATGCTGTTACTCGTCCTGGATCAGCATTTGTTTGTCCAACAACAACACGAAACGGTGAATCAGGTATATCACGTCCATTGAAACGTACATGTATCCAATGAACACCATTTTCTTTTGGTAAAAATCGAATTGCATACGTTTCATCACTCATTTCTTGTACAATACAAGCTTCTTCCGTGCCACTTGGCGCTGTAACACGAGCATCAACACGACCTCGTACACCATTGACATTAACAGTAAATGTATATTGTCGATTGACTTCGAGACCTTTTGTTTTGAGACTATGAATAGTAAGTTTTTTCGCGTCACCAAATGGTGGAAGAACAGACACATTGAATGGCGATTCAGGTATGTGTTCATCATTGAATTTAACTGATATTTGATAATCGCCTGGCTCAGGACAAACATAAGCAACACCACATGAACCATCTTTTCGATCGAAAAAGTCAATTTCAGCTTTAGCTGGACCTTCAACTGCAATTGCTAGACCACCAGCACCTGCTTCACGTGTATAAATATTAAATTCATTGGTGGTATTAACTTCACCACGAATAAGACCGTTTCCACTTGCACGAACTTTATACGCGCCACCGCCTTGAATTTGACCAACAGTGAATTCGAACGGACTACCAGGAATATGTACGTCTTTATGTTTAACACTAACTGTATGAACGCCCATTTCTTTAGGAACAAATTTAATTGAATAATTATAATCATTGAGATCGACGATTTCACAATTTTCCAAACGTCCCGATGGACTTGTAACATACGCACTCATATCAAATGGTGAAGTACCAGGAATTTTAAGTGACAATTCACATTGACTGCCAATATGTGTAATATCAGCAGCACGACGTTCACGTGTAATACTTTCTCGAAGTCGATTCGAACTTTGTCCACCGACATTAACCGTAAATGGACTGCCAACAACATGTTTATCAGCAAATTTCACATTAACAATATAAACACCTGGTTCAGTTGGTTTATATGTGACGAGACATGATCCATCTTCATTATCATGACATTCAATATCAGCTTTCGATGGTCCTTCAATTGAAAGTGATAAACCGCCATATCCTGCGTCTCGTGTCACAACAGTAAATTCATTGGTTTGATTAGCATAACCGTCTTGTAAACCACGTCCAAAGACTTTCACTTTACTTGCATCGCCGATTTCCGATGTGCCAACATAAACTCGAAATGGACTATTTTTAATATGTTTACCATCTCGATAGACATTAACAAGATGATCGCCGATTTCTTTCGGAATAAACGATATGCCTAAACTTCCGTTAGCTAATTTTTTCAATAGACATGGATCTTCTAAACCACTTGGCGAACGTATTGTAGCTGTTAAATCATGAATATCCATTTCCATAATACGAAGACTGATTTCACTTTCATTTCCGACCATTAATTGCGAACGTTTCTGTTGTTCAATTGCAATAGGTAAGCCTGTGATCTTAGCAGTAAATGGTGAACCAACAATATGTTTATCAGCGAATTTCACTGTGATTGTATATTCGCCCGGTGCTGTTGGCCAATAGATGACATCGCATGTACCGTCTTTGTTGTCTTTACATTGAATTTCTGCTTTCGAACTGCCTTCGACTGCAACCGAAAGACCGCCCGAACCAGCGTCTTTAGTAACAATACGAAAATTAGCAGATTCATTGCAAACACCATGAGTTAAACCAGGACCATAGGCGGTGACATAGCCTGTTTGAATTTGATCGACATGAAATTTAAATGGTGAACCAGCAATTGGCTGTCCTTGATAGAAAACATCGAGTTCATGTAATCCAACTTCAGCTGGTTGATATTTGATTGAAACAGTACCATCTTGATTATCATCAATAATTGGAGTATGTAATTTCGACGTCGGCGTTCGAATTATAGCTTAAAATAAGAAGAAAAAAACCGTACGTTATTGACTGTTTGAGTTCTTTTTTTTGTTCAATAAATTTCGAACGAAGTCAACATATTTCATACCTTTAAAATCCATCTCATTCTTCTGATAAAAGAAATAAATACATACATACACATGGGTGTATGCTAAGCTCAATCAAATACACATAACAATTGCTTTCCCTTCGGCTATTTACCTGTGAATAGTGCTCATCGGATCACCGTTCACTATAACGTAATTCGATCTTTCTCTCTCTCTCTCTCTCTTATTTTTTTTGTTCTGTATAAAACAACGAGCACCGGAAGCATATACTTTTTCATTCTTATCAATACATAACATATATACGAAGAGAAAAGAATGACTTTCTCTCGTTTGACGTTTTTTTTTTATGATCAATTTAGTGCAATCGAATATTTTTATATCATACCAGTAATATCATTGATTTGACCGCCACCAACTGGCAAACGAAAATCAACAGGTCGATATTGACTTGATGTTATGGTTTCACTTGTTTGTGTTCGAGTGTATTGTTGAGTATTGCTACTATCGCCAGCCTATGGGAACGAATGAAAAAGAGAAACATTTTAACAATCGATTTGTTTGTAATCGGAAAGCCAACAAAAAAAACCGACAAAACAAATTTACAAGAACGACAAGGAGAAGGAGCAGAAGAACAACAATAACATCAACTAATAGCAGCAGCAACAGAATACAGATTTGACAATGACTAAGATAATAGCAAATTTGATGTCGAAATCATATCCAGATATGATATATGAATTCGATTTATCCTTTTATTATTATTATTCTTTTCATCGAGAATTTCGAACGAACGATTTCTTTCTCAATTATTTTGACATATATGTGAGATAATTAGATTTCAAACATGAGCATACCCTGCGATTTTTTGTACCCTATAAGAAGAAGAAGAAGTGGCGAAATAAAACAAAACCATATATGTATATATGTAATAAAGAAGTTTGATTGTAAATAAATATTTTCTTTTTTTTTCGATAAATAGAAAGAAAGAGCAAACGAAATGTCCGAATGAGGATGTTAAATTGATCGAAAAAAAAAGTCGAGATTAGTAAATAGAATGATAAGACGAAGAAAAAAACTGCAGATAAGCTTTTTGTTGTTACATACCGTCACAACGAAATCACCACCTGGGATATCTTGACCGCCAAATTTAATTTTAATAACATAATTTCCGGGATTATGTGGTGTGTAGTAGAGATTGAATGTTCCATCTTCATTATCGACAATATCGAGATCAATATCATTGCCAAGTGTCGAACGAATACGGCCAGTGACTGAACCAGGACCAGCTCCGTGTGTATCAATATTAATCGTATATTCTTCGCCGACTTTAAGATTAGGATTAATACCATTGCCTAGCAAACGATAACAATATGCGTATTTATGAGCATGAGAAGAAAAATAAACGTTTTCTTTACCAGTAATATGGCATTTCGTTGGATCTCCGGTCGGTTCCACTTTCACGCTGAATGGAGAATTATTAACCGGAATACCACCATATGTAACATTGATTAAATAACGGCCAACATCAGTCGGTTTGTAGATTACTTTGTATGTTCCATCTTTATTATCGACAATTTTTGATGAGATTAAAAGACCTTCGGGATTCTTAATAAGAGAGAGAAATTCAAAGTTCGATGTTTATTTTGTCATCTCTTCAAATGAAAATATTTACTTTAATTAAAACGTCTGGTTGTTCAAAACCAGCTTCACGTGTATCAATACGAAACGATGTTTCAAGTGATGCAGGTATACCGTTACGAATACCAGGACCGTCGACAACGACTTTATTCGGTTCGAAATTAGGAAGAACGTGAACGTTAAATGGACTAGTTAAATAGGAAAAAAAAACATTTGTCATGAGGATCGAAAAAAAGACCGGAGAACTGAAACAGTTGATTATACCTTTGGCGTACGGGTTGATCACTCCACTTGACGTCGATACGATGTGAACCTTCAACTTGTGGCGTAAATTCTGCAGCGTAAACGCCTTCTCCTCTTGGTCGAATACTAGCCGGTTTACGACGACCTATATTATGAGAATAAAAAATGAGATGAAGACGAAATGTGTTTGTGGTTGGGGTGCTTATTTCGAGTAGTCGTGTAAGGGGAATGAAGCGAAAGGAAAGAGAAAAAGAAGAAGAAAAAAAACTCGAAGAAAGATGTTGTGTTTGTGGCATAGATCGAAAAATCAAATTTCTATGCGAAAATGAAAGAGAAAAGAAGAGGAAAAAAGAGCTCCACACGATACTGTTCATTTTAATCGAAAGAAGAGATGAAGAACGAGGAATTTAAGCTTCTCAAGTTGTGCTCATGTGTCGAATTGCCTTATCAGAAATAAGAAAGTGAGTAGGAGAACGAGAATGATCTATCGACTTTTTGTCGATTGAACACAATTGGCGAAGGTCGAAAAATCTTTTGACACGCGCTCACGTATTTTATATTATAAATAATATATTAAAAAATGATAAAAAAAAAAGAAAAATGAAAGGCAAAAGGTTAATGAAATACGATTAGATTGCGGTTATGGCACTGTACACGTCCTTCAATGCCATGTTATTGCTCTCTTTCTTTTTCTAACTTCTTCAACGTACATAAATGTTCTTCACGTTATTCATCTTTACCTTTCAATCGACGAGTCGAACAATGTTGTTTTCCTTCATCGTCCTCGACGTCTTACTACTCTCAATTTTTTTCTTCTTCGTCTCTCTTCTCTTTTCTTTTTAATTCGAAATCGATGAAGAAGAAAAGAAAAGGGCATACTTCGCATTCAATAGCTCTATTCTCCGTAAATAAATACATTTTAAATAAATATACACATACATTAATGATTGTTATTGAACAAGGTAAATTATAGGGCTTCCTCTATTCCCAAACGAAGGTGGCATAGAGACTGAAAGAAAATCTCACCGTGCGCATCTGTTATATCAACTGATGGATTGCCTGGACCAGCTGTTTGACCATCGACGATGATTTCTTGTAGAACATTCGTGCGCATCGTAGTTGAATTCATTCTAACGTTTACACGACTAGCATCGAGTCGATCGGCAACATTAACATGAAATGGTGAACCTTGATAAATTTCGTTTTTAAATAAGAAAAAAACGATACTAATTTTGAATTCAGAAATCTACCTGGTACATGTTGATCAGCGAATTTAATTGAGATATCATATTGACCAGCTTTCGTCTAGAAAAAAAAACCTCAAGGATAAATGTTTGTTGTTACGTTTTTTTTTCGTGTTCTTACAGGTAAATATTCCATGATACAAGTACCATCTTGATTGTCTTTACAGATCATTTTGGCTTCGGAAGGTCCTTCGATTGCTAGGCCAAGACTACCTTGTCCAGCACCTTTGGTTTCAATTGTGAATGTGGTTGGTTCGTTTGTTGTTCCGCTTTCAAGACCAGGACCATAGGCACGTACACGTTTCGAATCAGAACCTGGTTTTGCATCGATACGGAATGGACTGCCTGGTACGGGAATATTTTCATATGTAACATCTAGTTTTTGCACACCTGAACAAAAGAAATGAGATTTGATAATTAATAATCGAAGAAACAAACCTTGCTCGTATGGTGCATATTGAACTTGATAAGTTCCATTGGCCATGTTTTTAACAGGACATCGAGCAGATCGACCACTTGGTGCTGTTAGTATACATTCAACATTGCCTGTACCACTACTAGTTACGGATTTGGCATCAACAGTAAAGTCTGTTGGACTATCAAGAAAAACTCCTATGGAAATAAAAAAAACGAACAAATGTCAAAATTGGTTATGAAAAATAAATAGAAAGTCAAAGCATTCCACCATGCGCTCCGTCATTTCCCAAAAAAAAAACAAAAAGCATTGGCCCATCACCGATAGAATATTATTCTTACAGAATTTGTTTTCAAATAGGAACGGTTAAATGGCAAGTTAAGAGATCTAGAAAAGTTTAGTTACAAAAAAAAAAACAAGCACTTCTCTTCTCTTTTCGAGAAATAGGCATTATTCAGGGAAAGGGAAAAGCAGTAGATTCATGCAAGACTATTGCGGTCAAAATGAGCATGCGATGACTAGCTATATGTAGATAATTGCTCGTCATAGCCATAAGAGTACACACCGTCGGTATCAAGACCAGGTCCATAGCAACGAATTGAATTCGTATCAAGATCTGCTTTTACAGCAGCTTGAAATGGTGAACCTGTGATATGTTTTCCTTCGTATAAGATATTGACATTGTATGTACCAGCAACTGTACGTAATAATACGAGAAATCAAAACGAATGCGAAAAATAAACAATCGAACTACCTGTTGGATTATATGTCACACGACAAGTACCATCATTATTATCTTCATAGTCAATTTTCGATTCGGATGGTCCTTCGATAGTGACACCTAATTGTCCATTGCCAGCTCCACGTGTATCAACAGTGAAGTCAGCTGGTTTATTGACTGTGCCTTGCGAAAGACCTGGTCCATAGGCACGTACTTTACTTGGATCGATCGGTTCAATAGCCGTAATTTGTACAGGTCGTACAGGTATAGAACAAACTTCTGGTTCGATAGTATATGTACCCGGTTCAGGTACATCGAAACGAAGATTATGTCCCTGTGGTGTAGGTGTAACAATTGCATCTTGTTCAAAGCCTTTCGGTCCAACAACATGAGCACGAACAGTGTCAGCTGGTACTGAACCAGCATCAGATGTATTCAATGTTATTTGAGCAGGCGCTCCAACAATAGGCACTAAGATGTACGAAATTAAGATAGAAAAACGCAAGAAAAACAGTAGAAAACAAACAATAATTCTTTCTTTTTTTCTTTTTCGTTTCCTAACTATTCGAAACACTAATAGCAATGATCATCACTTACTCGTTTCAAGACCTTCAACACGTATTTTACTAACATCAACTGTCGGTTCAACATTGACTTTCAAAGGTGAAATCGGTATTTCATGATCGCCAAATAAAACACTAATACAATGAACACCTGGTAATTTCGGTGTGTAACCTATAGTAAATGTTCCATCTTGATTATCATCAATTGTAAATGGTAGATCTTGATTTTTCGAATCAGTTAAAGCAATTGATACATCTCCTGAAATGAACAAAACAAAACCAATAGAAAGAATACTTCAAATCTAATCTAATTAAAAATTATTTTTGTTTTTATTAGTAAAAATGATTAAAGCATGCAAATCGATAAAACAAACACAATGAAAACAAGTAATCTATTTCTACCAGACAACAGCAACATTTACAAGTGTTACACGTGATTTTGGTCTATATGTAACATAAACTGCATGGTTTTTATCATCATTTTGTATTCCATATGAACAATGTTGTTCATCATCAAAATTTTGTATATCAATTTTGTATGGAATGATATCATCGTCACATGCATCAATATCAAGCGAATCGAGTGAACGAAAGCGTTGATTGAGATTAGTAGTAGGAAGCACTAACATGCAAAGAAAAGGAAGTTAATCATGCAAATTGTTAGTTGATTAGATGTGAAAGAGAAGCATTAAAAGCAAGAGAATCAAAAACGATAAGATGGCACTGACCTGGTCCAGCCTTTTTACAATCGACTGTGAAATGTGTTGGATTATTCATTTTAACACCACGTTCAACACCTGGACCGTAAACACGAACTTTACCAGGATTTGATGGTTCACTTGGCCAAACCTGAATGTCAATTTATCTTTATCGAGAGAGAAAAACAAAAGAAGAAAAATTACTCGAAATGGACTTTTTGGAATCGCAACACCGCCATAATCGATTGAAATACAATGACGATTTGAATTTCTCGGCGTATAACGACAAGTATATGTTCCATTGCCATTATTTCGTACTTGAACATCGATCGGTTGATAATCTTGATCGATTGCTTGAACACGTAAGGGTGCTTCACCTGCATTATGTGTTTCAACAGTAAATTCAGTTGGTTTGTCAATAAGTTGTCCTGTGGACTCCAATCCAGGACCGTAAGCATTTACTTTTTTCGGATCAAAATTGCCCGGCGGTTCAATCCAGGCCATAAATGGTGAATGTGGAATATCTTCATCATTACAAAGTATATGCACAGCGTATTCGCCTGGGATTGTTGGCCAATAGCGAACATCGGCTGAACCATCGCCATTGTCATTACATTCAATACGTGCTTGAGATGGACCTTCGATTGAAAAGCCTAAAGAAATCAAAATTATAGAACGATAAAATGAAATTAATTGAAATTCAATCCATGCGCTCTTGCAAGAAACACAAAAAAAATAACTTACTGATATCGCCTAATTATATAGTTAGTTGATGAATAGGAAAAATGTTAGTAGAAAAGAGAAAAGAAATAATAATCGAGGGCATACCTAATGAACCAGTTTCGCCGTTTGTTTCGACGACAAAATCAGCTGGAAAACCAACGATACCACCTTCAAGACCTGGTCCATACGCACAAATACGAGAATCTCGATGAGATCCGACTTCAACTGGAAACGGACTCTTAGGTATATGAGCACCACCATACGTTATATTGACTGTATAAGGTCCAGCACGATTTGGTATATAACCACATTCGTATGTTGTACTATTGACTTTCGTTGTTCGACAAAGGATTTCCGAACCATCTTGATAAAATAAAAAACATCAAGATTAAAACTTTCGAATCAAATCTATAATACCTGGCCCGGTAACTGTTGCTTTCATGATACCTTCTCCAGCATCTTTGGTAATAACACGAAATTCAGCGACATCGCCTGTTCGTACACCTCTTGGTTGAATACCTCGTCCATAAGCACGACATTTCTTGGCATCAGATGCTATCAAATTCAAAACAGAAACAAAAAAATGCATATTAATATTCGTTCTTTTGCTATTGAATTACTACAGCGACTACTATCCAATCACCATATGTGAAACAAATAAAGTAAACTACAAACCCAAACCCTCGTTTTTCCCCTACAACGTAATGACAAACCCGTCGAGTATCTAGGAGTTATTGGTCGTTCAAATTCAAATGTTGTCTGATAGTCCTCTTGGATTGTTGGTAGTCTTTTCTCTCTTATATCACTTGCAAAGAATCCTTGTACTATTTGTTATACATAGGATTTTTCAATGAGAAAAAGAAAAAGACGCTTTCGAATACGTACATGATTGAACATTAACACCATAGGGACTATTTGGTATAGGTCGACCAGCAAAAAATATATTAACTGAATGTAGACCAGGTTCACGTGCGATATATTCACAACGATATTTGCCAGGAGATGTTTGTTTAACCGAAACAGGCACAACATCTTGTTGACCACGTGGATTCGTTATGATAACTTCAGCAAGACCATTTCCAGCGCCTATGAAACGAAGAAGAAAATTTCGTTTCTTTTCCTTGAAAAAAAACAAAATATTATACTTGTAGCATCGATTTCAAACCATGTCGATTTGTCAACCATAACACTATTTGGTTCAAGACCAGGACCGTGTGCACGACATTGACTAGCATCACCTGATTTACCTTCGATGAAAGGTGAAAATGGTGATTTCGGTACTTCTTGACCAGCGAATTTAACGATAACCTAATTACAACAATGATTTTTTTTTTCGTAAAACTCATTGAATTCATTTCGTTTTACTTTATATTGTCCTTCCATTGTTGGATAGTATGTGCAATCATAAGTTTGATTTTTATCATTACGAAAATCGACATCACACTAAACAGAATTCGAACTCGAATTCAATTTTGAATCGATGAAATTTTCGTCCTACTTTTTCTCGTTGTCCTTTCGGATTAATCACGACCACATCGACATTACCTTTGCCAGCTGCAAATGTTTCGACATGAAATTTCGCTGGAGCATCAACATGATTTCCCGTTGGTTCAATACCTAATCAACAAACGAAGAAATCAATTCTTTCGAAATCAAAATCCCTATTCGATTTTTAGTTCAAGCAAAAAAAGGAAACAAACGTTGCCGATAATGAAAATAATGAATTCGTTTTATCCATCGTTCTTCGATCGTATTTTTCGATTTGAGTGTCTGACGTTTGAATGAATAAGTTTTCGTACTTTCAACTGTCTTCCCTGAGCTCAACATGACAACTGTCACGACCATGAATCAAGAACAATACTGAATAGTCATTCATCGAGGATAATGCAACGAGAAAAGGGGGCATCAGCTTGTTCGTTCTTTTGTTACCAAAAAAAAACTATAATGATTTGATGTACAAACCTTTGCCGTAGCATCGAACTCGAGCTGAATTTGTTTTCGGTCGTATTGGTGCGCCTGGTTTTAATTTAGCATTGGGAAATTGAGATAGATAAGTCATCATTGATTGTTCATCAACTTTCGGATTAATCATTTCCTGTGGTTCAACTAATTGTGGAACGCCAAGCCATTGTTCGGCTAAATCCATGGCTTCTCGCGCATTTTCTAATGCATCCTTCGGATCACGATCGTTCCAATCGGGATAAAGTCCTATTAGTTAAACAAAATTCACTATTGACTCAAAGAGGATTAAATTGTTACCTGGTGCACATGCATCGACAAGTGCGCCAATAGCACGACCATCGTTCCAATCGGAAGTAAAATTCGAAACGGGTAACTCCGGTGGTAATTTTTCTTGAACCCAATTCATGAGTTTTTGTTTCGGCGTGACATCTTTGCCTGTGCCCGGTCCGTCCTGTTGCTCGAATTCCCACATAGGCAACGAAATTGAATAATGTAAAATAAGTGTCCATATCAAACCAAGAATTAATTTGAGTTTACCATCGACAATATGCGATGCATCTAAAGCAAATTTTGATTTCAGTATTTCTAGCCTTGAAACATCGAAGCCATTTCAATACAAACAAATTTCTTTCGGCTCTTTCTTTTCTCTCTCTCTCTCTCTTTAGTTAATTTATCCTCATTAAAACTGAACAGAACGAGCAAAAAAATCCTTATTCTTTCCAGTTCATTGCTTCATCGAATTTGCATATATAACAGTTGTATCGTCGAAATATTCTTCCGTTCGATTTCATTACTTCAAATGAAATCCGAAACCTGTTTTTGTTTTATTTTTCTCTCGATACAAAAAAAGAAATTCGATCGATTTGATTTGACATTAATGAGATAGATAAATAGTTCAAAATTCGATAAACTCATCGTTTTTGAAACAAAAAAGAAAAAAACGAAAACGGTTACAATCGAAGAAAATCTTCGCACACTTGTCTCAAGTATATTTCTTTTAACCGAAAGAAACCTCTTCAATACACTTACCTACTGTACGTGTAGAAGAGAAATAAATCAAACTAACTAACTTACCAATATTAACAAGACGAATACGTTCAATATTTTCAAGAAAATCTAATGCAATCGAAACATTTTCGCATTTTTGTGAACGAAAATTGGGTCGTTTATTGTAACGTGGAACTTTCTTTTGAGATAAAACTTCGATTAAAGCTATGAGATTTAATCCATCGCTGAGTTCCAATTGTAGATCATCGATGTGACGATTCAATAATTTTAAATGTTCATTAGCCCAACGGGTAAATGTATTCTGTTGGATACGTTTCCATGGTGCATCATCTGATAATTCTCGCTGCATATCTTCATAAAATTCTTTTCAAATCAAAGAGAAAAACGAAGAAAAAAATACGAAATGATTGTTTTGTTCTTCGATTGTAAAAATAAGGAGTTTCTTTTTTTTCTCCGTTTTTACCTTCTTCAGTACGTCCGAGATCGTCTCTTTCTTCGTCGTCTCTGCCTTGTTCAATCTGTTCGTTATGTTGAGGATTTTCAGTATAGCCAGGTCCGCCTCCTCCTCCGCCACCTGAATAGCCGTTTGCTGACTGGTTGTACGTAGTTGACATTTTTTTCTTTTTTTTTCTTCTTTTCTGTTCAAAATTTTCTTCTTTCTTTCTTTCTTTCTTATTCTTCTTCAACGACGACCTGAGGTAGTAATTTAGATGGTTTAGACGTTTTTTCGAATCGTAGATATGTGATTCACCTATTAAATGAAAAGAAAAGAAATAAAAACAGAACAGATGAAGAAAAAAAATTGGTTTGTATATACGGCTATGCCTTTCATCCGTGCATTGATGTATGTATGCATGCATCTATGTACGTATGCATGTATATACTCATATAAAAGAACGGGATAAAAAAAAATCTCTAACGCCAACCACTATTTCAAAATAAGCAGTCAACATAAAACAAAAGAAACGATGAAATAAAGAACAGAGGCACCTGTGTTAAATATATGTGCACGCGATGAAATATTTTGATAAAAAACAAAAGAAGAATGACTTCAAATGCAGACAAAACATTAAGTCATGTAAGAAAACAAAATGCCACTTTCGTGTTTTGCCTCTTTGTTTTCATTCGATTGATTACAGGATGAGGAGGAGTTAACAAACAAAAAAAAAGCGAAACTATTATTTAAACAATCAACTATTTGCTTTCGTGGAAATAACCATAGAAACAAGCTAAACGGAGTCTCATACACAAGCACACAAAAGAAAATAATAACTAGACAATCAACACAATAGATAGATAGATAGTTATTTATATACATTCACAGATGTGAATGTCAATAATGAGTAGTCCCTATTGAGAATATAAAAAAAAATATATTTATATCTATAATTACTCTTATGTGAAATGCATATCAAAATAGTCAATATAGATGTACATATTTGTACATTTAAATCTTGCAAACTATCAAATATCTAAACTTTCTACGTACTTATAAGATTGATTACTAAGAATTAAAACAACGAAACGAACTGTTCTCTTTCTTTAAATACTGCATTCGAAACTACTTATTCACACGATTTCTTCTCGGTTTTCTCTCTCTCATACTGACTAACACACAGGTGATGGATATTGTGTAGGAGTAGATTGATTCATCATGATGATTTCACACTAATTTTGATTCTAATGAACAAGTCAATGTCATCAATGATTTTCTTTTCTCTCAAAACGAAACAGTTCGATTAAAAATATCCTTCGAGAGAACGACGGTTTCCTTTTTGTTTTATCTCTACGTAGGACATATGTACATATATATAATGAGCGACATTTCATCGCGCGATAGCGTATCAATGATCTTCGCCTTCACTTGACTTTCGACATGGCATTGTGTTGAGCACTCGATGAGTGGCATCACTAATCTTTCGTATGTCGACAACGAACATAAAAGAACAACGATCTCGATGAAAACGAAGGAAGAAGGAAAGAAAGATCGAACAAAAACCGTTCAAAGTTGATTTCTACGTGTGATTTGACGTCGAAAAAGGTTCGGTCTTCGTCTTCTTCTGATGTTTTGCTAATCTTTTAGTTTCTATCTAGACAATTCTCGAGTATGTGCTAGTGTATCAAAGATTATTCCACTTGAATTTCAAGCACACTTAGTAACCTTTACTTCTTACGGTCGAAAGAGAAAAAAAAGAAGAACAAAGTTTATAATATTCAAAAGGTAAATTCATGTGTCTACAATAGTAATGATTACCTTAGTTTTCTTCCGGCTAAAGAAATACTTCACTAACTACGGTTGATAAGTAAACAAAGCAGTGAATTATCACGCACAGAGGTTATACGAACACGTATAATATATGTTTATCTATGATACTTGTTATTTTAAAGACCGAAAAATATCATCTGCTACGTATACATTAGCGATGTCATAAGAATAGGACAAATCTCGAGGACGAAAGAGTAAAAGAAAGGTCCTGAAAGTAGAAAAAAAAAGGCACCAACTCGAATGAGTGTATGTGTATTCTTTACATGATATTAGTCTAGCGAACTAGAAAAGTTTTCTTTTCTTTTCTTTCCATAAACGCTCAGTCATACGAGTCAGAAAAAAAAACACGTCGACGTGCTGTCTGCAGGGGCAAGCAAACCAAAAGGAAGAAAACGGCATACATACGAATAGCACGGACAAAGACAACAATAATAACATGAACAGATAAAATACCCGCACTCTTTACTTATAGGAGAGAGAAATTCCTTTTCTTTTTCACATACAGACATATATACGTATGTATGCAAGAAAGAAATATGACGTAGAGAGAGAGAGAAAGAGAGAAAGAGAAGATACTACATCGCTATGCCGAAATATATGTATACGTATATACCACGCATCTATCATTTTTTTTTCTCCCTCCACTAATAGTCGAAGAGAACGATTACTAGATTGATTTAAATATCTAAACAGTAGGAATAAAATCAAAGATAGAGCTACACACATTCTTAGGATTCTTTGCTGACTAGTCTATTTGTTCCTTTTACTCGTCTATATATATATGCTTGTTTGCACATATTTATCCGTTCGAACAGGTGAATGAAATAAATATATGAGACATTTGAATATTATATCTAAATATGGAATAATATAAACAACGACTATTTTATATCTCTTGTTTATTTTATTTGGTCTAGTAACAAAAAAAAGAAAAACGACGAAGTCAAAAGGTCAAATGATCTAATTCATTAGAAGTGATGTTTATATTCATTGATTTTCCACTTTGATAATTATCTAATTAATTGAAACAAGTATCATAAAAACAGATCTTATGATAGACACAATTGTTATTGTTTTATTGTAATACAAGAAAGAACACAAAAATAGCTACAGAAAATAAACTAATCATCGTCTTCACTTGAAGATGCCAATTGACGGCGAGCCTTTTTTATTGGTCTTGATGAAGAAACTATGTTGTCATCATCATCGTCATCATCATTATTGATTGCAGATGAAGATTTGTGTTTGAGATTTTGTTTTTTGAGAACTGGTAGTGATTCTTCATCTTCACTATTCTTATCATCATCATCATCTGGAACTTGTTCAGGAATAACAGGCGATGGCGATCGAGTTCTTTTCTTTGATTTTTTAATCGAATCATATGATGATTCATCTTGATGTGTTGAATTTGAACTTTTCGAATGTTCATTTTGACTAACTGATTGATTCGATTTTTCATTATCATCATCATCATCGTCGTCGTTTTCAGATAAAATCGATCGATTATCATCACTATCGATATGTCCATCAGAATCTGAATTTCCAATGATATCATTCTTTTTCGATCGACGTCGTGATGCTTTTTTCCTAAACAGATCATAAAAACAATGACTAATCAAACTAGGAATTCAATCACTACAATTTCAATTCTCTTGCTGATTTAATAAGACCTTGATTTTTTAATTCTTTAACAATCTGTCGTCGTGATTTGTCCTTATCGGTTAATTCCAACATAATTCGAGCGACAATATCAGTTGCTTCTGCACCAATAGTTTCTAATGGTTCGTCTTTAATTTTTCGAAATAGATCACGTAATTCAATTTGATGTTCAATTGACCAAGCACCTGGTTTGAGTTTCCTTCGAAAAATAAATATTTCGTTTTTTTAGTTTCACCCAAGAAAATAAAGCTATGTTACTTTTCTTTTTCATTCGATCGACTAGCTGTTTGTCGATAGCCTTCAACTAATTCATCGACAATACTTCGATCTTTCCAAAAGAGCAATTCAGCATAAATATACGGATTTTTTTCTGTTGCAAGAAAAAATCTTCGTAATAACCAAGTAGCAAATTGATAGACGACCTAAATTCAAATATAAACGATGAGCAAAAAAAATCTGAATTCGATTATTTTTTACAGCAAATTGTTTCGATTTAGCTAATGGATCTTTATGAAACTGTTGTAAAATTCGAAATAATGACATTTGAAAGAGTATTCCAGGATAATTACAATCAACCGTAATACGATAGAACATTCTTATAATGCAATGATTTAAATAAGGTGTATTGCTTTGATATGTTCGAAGAAGATCAACATAACATGAGAGTATACTCGAATGAGCAAAACTGAAATAAATATCGATAGAGAGAAAGAAAAAAAAATAACATTAGTGTTGATATTCAAGAATAAATAAACAAAACGATGAGATTAGATAGATAATAACAGATTATATTACCGCATGAGAAATTTTTTAAAATCGAATTCTTCTTCACGTTCGACTATTTCATGAGCATCGTCTTCATCGTTTTCTTCTCGAATTTCATCTAGTTCTTCATCATTTTCTTCTTCTTCGTTTTCATCATCATCATTATCATTCGTTTTAGGTAATAAATCTGAACAAAACGAACTTTCGCGAAAAGAAATTCAATTTTTCAAAATGTCTACTAGTCATATTCGATGTCATGAAGATTTCTCGAAGTAGATTGAATTCTTCTTCAGCTCCAATATCATCATGACCGAATGCTTTTTCCGTTGGCCAAACATCTCTGAACATGTCAAATAAAATCACATTTTTTCGAAATGAAAATGATCTACCTCGATGCACGAAACAATGCAATTGCTTCATCTAATTTTGATGTTCGCAATGCATTTTGAATTCGTGCAACAGCCGTAATACTACAGTCAAAACAAAATCAAACTTTCGTTTATTGAAAAAAGAAATATAAACCTTTGATCATCAACTGGGACATCCGAAAGTGCATCGAATGGGCAAACATCGGATTTGTTGATTGTTGTCTCTTCAAGACCTTGCAACAATGAAGATAAACGCTCGGCAACTTCATTTTGCCATTGTTCTTCCAGTTGTTCATTCGGTGGTTCGGTATTTTCCTCTTGAATAAAAACGGCAAATTGAAAGTCAGTCTTTGCTTTTTCGTGAAACAAAAATTCGAACCAGATGTTTCTTCTTGTTTCTTTTTTTTCTTGGACTTTTTCGATGATTTTCGAGCTGTTCGACGACGTTGAACGAAAACATGTTTCAATTTACTCGTATGTTCTTCGAGCATTTTCAAAAACTCATGTGTCGTTTCAGCAAGATCTTGGAGATATGTCCTATGAACAACAGACAAAACAATCAATCAATCAAATCGCTCATCGACTAATCTACCGAGTCATCTTCGTATTATCATAATCTCTTAAAAGAAGATAAATCTGTTCTCGATATTCTTGCATATAGAAAATATTATCTAGACGCAAAAAGAAACGATGGTTAATTTAGATTCGGTCTGCAGAGTGAACTGGAAATACTTTTGATAATTGTTGCAGCACGAACAACAAGTTCATCGGAATTGCTTAACATTGATTTAACACAGAAAATATATTCTTTAAATGCACTGAAACCGATTTGTAATCGTTTAGCCCAGAGTTTTGCTTCGGGTTTGTCGAGTTTAATCATTTCACGATAATGATCGATTTTAGTATGAAGTAAATGAAATGTATTCATTTGTAATGTTTCACTAAAATAAGCGAAAAATAATTCTTAAAAACGAAAACAAATGTATGAAAACCTGATTCGTTCAATCGATGTATGAGCATGTCGATTGAATTCAGTGAAAAATCGAATAGCCCAAAAGAAATTCGTTTCATCACTCAATAAACACGTTGATTTCACAATCATATCCTAGAATAATATATCTATTCGTACACACAAAACGAAAAACAATGATTTACTCGTGCACGTGGCATAAGAATATTATAGCAATTATCCAAGAAAGCTAAGCAAAATTCTCGAAGAAATAATCGAATGCCTAATGCTGATTGATGATAGTTCGTATCGTCGAGATCGTCGTTCATAGGTGCACGATTTTTCGGTCGACGAGCTCGTCGTTTTTCACGATCGAATTCCATTGCATTGAGATTTTGCAATGGTCGATGACAAATCAATTGATTCTCTCCAATACCTTTCGCATTTGTCATAACATAAGTTGCACCACCGAAAGCCGATCGTCTATTTTCAAAAAAAAAGACTATTTCGAAAAGATTTGCTACTGAATTCTACCGAGCTGTTAATTTGTTCAATTGTTGTTTTTCTGCAGCTTCACGTTCATAGAGAAGATCAAGTGCTCTAACGAATAAAACAATTCAAAAAATAAGTATTTCGAGACTTTGATAGCACATTTACTCGTTGTTTTTTTCTCGTTGATTTTTTGTTTGCTGTTCACCTGTGAACGCTAATTCTTCAGCTGACTAGATCAAAATTTTAATTTTATCAAAACAAAAACGAAGAAATAATTTGTCTACTTGTTCTCGTAGCATTAAAACAACAATTTCAAGAATATTCATAATACGTTCATCGCCTTGCGCTTTGTTTCCACAATATAAAATCAAATTTTCCATATTACTTTTATGAATTGACCTTTACAACAACAACAAAAAACAATTTCCTATCGAAAAATGAATCAAACTCTACCATAGAACGAGATCATGAGCATTGATATCACTTTCTTCGGATATTTGAGGGTCGGATTTAATCGAAAGAATATTTCGAACGAGAGTGAATACACCATGAACGATGAAATCATCTTCATCCGATCGATCAAGCCATTTCTCAATAAATAAAATCAATAGAAAGTTCGTTTAAATGAACATAAATTGAACTTTACTCGATCGAGGACAGGTTGAACTTTTTTTACAAGAAATTCAAAAAGTTTTTCATTTCCTAGATTCTAAAATAATCGAATATGATGAATTCAATTGTCTCTCATTTTTCTAATTACGAACCGATTTAGTTTTCTGTAAAAGTGATTCAATTCTCAAATAAATATTCGTTAATTCAACATCTTTCGGAATTTTCCCATCGAAACAAACTAATGGTGGTTTAGTTAAATTAATAATTAATCTAAACACAGTTCATTTCTTTACAAAATTAGCTCATTCTAATGTTTTTTTTTACTTTAAAGCATGATGAATTAGTTTGATATCATGTTTTTGATCCAAATGAATGAGAATTGGTATTAAATCATTTTCGATGATTTTCGATTCGAGCATTTGAAGACGAGCGTCTTTACGTTCGTTTTCATATTTTAGACAACGAAGAAGAATACGTAGGGCATCTAAACAATAGAATTCATTCGAAAAACACACCAAAAGAACAAGTTGACAAGTCAACCTTCGCAATCGTCGTCTTTTAAATACGTTTTCCCATCGAAATACCCAAGTGCACCGCATGCTGTTTGAATCTGATTAAAAGACGACATTTATTAAAATGACTTTCGCTTAGAAAAACACATAACAACAAGAAGAGACAGACAGAGCGAGCGATAGAACGAAAGTTTATCTTCGATTGGTAAAATACGTTCATTATCTGTCTCGAAAAACAGATGTCACCTCGCTCTTATTTAAAGATCAACATTGCTGAGTGAAAAATCCTCGAACATCCGGATAATATTGGTGTCTCGTCATTGTATTTAATCGATGGCATACTTCACACATTCGATATTTTTCAGTTTCAGCAGATGTATAACCAATATGATAATATCGTCTCCATTGATGATAGAATCGAAATGTTTCTTTGTTATTGATGATTTCGTAGAGATGTTGAACAAGAGATTTTACAGTTGGATAATCATTTGTGTAAATAAACGAATTCGGAGGAGCTATACGACGGTAATATTCACGAGATAGTGGACCCAGAACAACTAAATATTTGAAGAAGAAGAAGAAGATAAAACTAGGTCATTTCATCGAGTTTCGAAATGATTTACTTGGTATTAAACCGTATTTGAGTGCTCGCCAAAATTTTTCTGTTATATAATCTTTACAACTTTGACTTTCGAAAGCGAGATAGAACATATTTAAATTGACTTGTTCTTGTTCACATGATGACCATCGATTACAATCAGTTTTTGCTATTAAACTTTGATTGATTGAATTTTTCGTTCGAATCATTTTCTTTGCTAGTTCTTGTACGTTCAGTGAAGGTAAACTTTCATTTAGTTTTACACACGAACCAAATACTTGAATAGGAAAATATTCTCGTAGTTGACGAAAATAGTTTAATCGTCGTTTAGCACCACAATTCGTAACAAACCATAGAGCTTGTTGTTGTCGTGATGAATATTCTCGATTGATATACTCATCGAGTTGTTCATTCGACCAGAATTGATCTCGGATGATTGTTGTGCCATAAGCACCAATCGATGCTTCAGCATCGAAAACATACGATATTGTCCAATTGAATTTGTACACATTCAAGTCATAGCCGTGATAGAAATTCGGTTCATCATGCCAAAGAAGCCAAATTTGTGATGATTTTCGAGTAAAATTTGTTGGTGGCATTGTTTTAGGATTTACATCATACTTATGAAAGAGGAGTAACTGTGCTTGTGATGCCAATGTTTTATTACACGAATAGAAACAGTTTTTATACGGACACTGTTTGCCAAAGATTTCTGTTGGAGTTTTTCGGCAGAATTTTTCATTGCCAAAAATTTTTGTATATTCAATTAATAAGAACTCATCTTGAGGATTTATTTGACGTTGATCAGTATCCAAAACTTTGTATTGTTTTAATAAAGATGCATGATCTTCATTTGTAGCTAAACGATCTTTTTTATTGAGATAAATAAAAAAATTTGTATGATCAGAATCGAATGGCGATGCGTAGATAACAGTTGAATAATCGAAATCATTTGTATTAATCGATAAACGAAATAGATATTTATACCCCATGAAAAATAATATCAAAAGACAGATTATACAGCCATACGATAGAAATTGATTTCGTCGAAACTTCATTCGTAATTATGTCATGAAAATAAATAAAGAGAGCAAGACTATACACGATCAATGGCAGAGAACGATACAAAGTTATTCTGCCCCTATTTCAAACTTTATTTTTACTATTCCTGCTATGCAAATAATTATAACTCACAGTACGTCGAAATGATTCAGGAGAAATTTTAAAAGGCGCGTGTTTTATATAGAGCAAACGACATGGTTTATCTGATCATAATAATTTTCTTTATTCATGAAGTCGAATCACTATTTACTTGAAAAAATATTAAAAAAAGTCTTTCAATTTAATCACAATCGGCTAACATATTGGGATGATGATTGATTTGTGAGAATTTCTTTTTTACAGAATTAGATTTCTCGTCTTTTATCGAACCTTTGGATACAAATATTGATTTTGTAAGGTTCAGTTTTTCATTGAACAATTCACATGATCTTAGCTCTTCCGTATTTGCTGAATTGAAATTAATATTTTCTTCTGGTTTGATTTCAATTGTTTGCTCTTGTACAGTCATCGATGGTGATTTATGTTTTTCAAGATATTCCTTGATAGGCACTGAAATTTTCGATGAGACTGGTGTATGATAACTCGTTGCTGTGGTTGTCAACTGCTTATGTTTATGTTTATGTTTATTTTTATGCTTGTGATGAATTGTTAAAACACAATCGCTTGATGATGAATCATTGAGTTTTTTATCCTAGATTTTGAAATGAAAGATTAGAAGAATAATGAAGTGAATATCTACAATAGGTGAATTATCGAGTGGATTTTGAGTTGGAATTGAATGTATGAGTGAATTGTCATGAAATGGAAGAGATTCTTGATTCCCATTCGTGATATTCTGTTGTTCAGTTGCCGAAGAAATTTGATTCGATCTAATAAATGAATTCGATTTTTCCTCAATATTTTGTCTTGAACTCAATTTACTTGATTTTCGATTGGTATCTCGAGCCCATGGGTGCAAATTCTTCTTTCGAATGTGTATTCATTGGAGTCATAGATCTTGGAGAATACATTGATCGAGTCGATGGTGTACGAAACTCCTGTGATGCTGACATTTCTTGTCTTATCAATGGCGTTGCTGGTCGAGTATTTGAAGTAGTTTTAGTTTGTTGTCTCGGTGATAATGATGATTTATTATTTGATGTGTTCATTTGATCCATAGTTTGTGTTGATGAAATAAGAGACTAGAATAGATTTTCATTGAATTCAATTCGAAATTTGCAAACTTTACTCTAGTTAAATTCGCAAATGCATACCAATCAGTAAATTGTTTCGTATTAACCGAATAACAATGTAGAACATCCATAACAAGCATACGTATCAATCGATCAGAGTCCATATCAGTCTTGATTATACAAAATTTTAAGAAAACCGGAAAAAACCATTTGATTACCTGACAAAGAATATTTTCGATTTTATTTCTCAATGAACAAGATAACTGATTGAACTAATGAGAAATACGACAAATGATTGAATAGAATTTAGAAAAATAGTTTTACACAGTCAAATGGTATATGATTGACCACTTGACTAAGAACATTAGTTAGAATATAATCAACATACTCATTTCTATTATCACAAAAACCTGAAGATAACTAGAAATAAAAAGAAAGTTTCTTTTTTCTTCTCTTTTTGATTAACAACTGAAGAAATTTATCTACAAACTGATTTGAATTACAAAACCGTCGATCAACTTTTGAAAACATTGGATAACAAGTTTTATCACAGACTTCGACACAACGATCATGGCCGACATCATTCATATGTTGATAGAATCTAAATCCAAATAAATAATCCGACAAAAACAAATTTAATCGACATACGTACGATTTATCAATACAAAATGGTCTCATTGAATTACAATTTTCGTTCATAGCTGAATGATTTGCTCTTGAACTGAGACGTTGAATTATCTCGGCACATTTTTCTTTCATATTCATGATTTTATCAAAGGAGAAAAAAAATTAAATAAATAAATATAAGCGCCAATTTTATTTTACAATCAAATAAAACGAAAAAGAAAATTACAGTCTATAATTACATAGAAATACAAAAATATCTTCTAAAGATAAATAAATAAAAACAATTCTAATTAAATAATGTTAATAACAGTTTCGTTGGAACATCAGCTTGAACTTTTCTAGCCATCGATCGAGTTACTCGACCGTATTTATATCGAAACTAGAAGTAAAAACAGAGATAAATCGAGAGAATGAATGTTTCCTATTTACTTCTTCATGTTGTTCGTAGTCAATCTTTTTAGCTAATAACCAATCATCAGAAATATTTCCATGTTCATCAACTAGAATTCAAAGAATTCCATTTCTTTTTCCCGTAAAAACAATCAATCTACTTGTTGCTTTGGGTTTTGATGTTTGATAATGTCGTTTTGGTTTAATAGATTTGACTTTTTTATATTTCTTTTTTGGATTTGCTTGTCGTTTAATGATAAATTTCGAATAATCAGGATTATGTCGAAGCCATGTCGATAAACGACATCGACAAAATGGGCAAGCCAATGGTGAATGAGCGCAGATCATATGAAGACATGATAAACACAACTAATTCAAACATAAAAAAGTCTTCGGTTTCTTTCTTTTTTTGTTTACATTATGACCACATGGTAATTGAAGAAGTTGCTTTGTATTTGTTGTTAAACAAATGAGACAATCGTATGTAATAGGTGTTTGTGATTTCCACGAACCACGTACTGATGTTTGCGACATGATTTCAATTGAGAATAGATACAAATGAAAGAAACCGTTTCGATACTTTCGAATAGACAAAAATGATCGTTAAACCCTGGATAATATTTTTATTTTGAAAATTTTCTAACGAATTTCTATGAAAAGAAAATACATCGGCTCAGATATGAATATACTATTCTTTTCGACATCACAAACATCAGTCGGGGAAAGAAGTTCTCTCGTCATAGCCTTTCATGTATAGCGTAAAGACGCACGCGCATACTGAGTACTCCTTTTATATTCTCTATCGAGGCAAAACATATCGGTGATTGTGTCGAGTACGCTTTTTTTTTGTTCGTTCTGTCTTAATTTTCGTAGGCGTATACTAGGATTTTAACTAGCAATTCAAATATGTTTATTAATGAAAGAATATTAATTACAGACAAGTATTGAGCAAAGCTTTTTTTTGATTTTAGAGAAGATCTTGAATTTTAATTCGACATCGTACAGCATCTGAAAAACCTTCATTATAAGCAAATGAAATCAAAGGTTTCTTCTCCGTCGGTGTTTGTGTTGCCGAATCAAGTTGATCTGATGATTCGGAATTGGTTCGTGGTTTCTTTGGACCCAGTTTGAATTTAGCAAAGAAATCTTTTGGTGCCTAAATGCAATATCAAAATGTTGTTTTATTCTGTAGAAAAGAATAATCAAGATCAGTTTACATTCGTTGTATTTGATGTAATTGTTTTCGGTTGTAATTTCAAAACAGCTGCTGCTGGTTTTCTATGATAAAAAAAGAGATAATTTATTAGAAACTAAAAAGAAAATCACGTACGGCTTAGGAGATGCTTCATTAGGTCGATTGATGGATACAGGCATGTGTTGTTTATCAGATTTAAGACGAATATTTCGTTTAACACGTTCTTTTAATAATTCTTTATAAATCATCTGACGTGTGCCAAATGAAAGACTATGTTTTTCATGTGTATTATCAAAATACGTCACTGTATCGATCGGTCTATTGATTTGAATATATTAAAATTTGTTTGAAAAGAAGAAAAAACAAACATACGGTTCGAATACTAAGACATTCTCTCCGTTGGCAGTTCGTTGTTGAATATACGATAGATTAAATGTAATCATAACATCGATTAATGTTTTAATATCTCGCATTTCTTTATTTGTAAAAAGTGCAATATTTGTCTACGAACAAAAAAAAACAAGAAAATATTCGATAAAAATCAATGTTTAATTTACTTGTCGAAGACGAGGTTGAACAATTTCGAGCATATATGGAAGAATATCGAGAAGGAGAATATGTTTATCGAGATATTGACGAAGATTAGGTACGATATCACTCATTAATGTTTCGATTGTTGTTGTATTCGTACGTAGTTTATTTTGCATCTATGAGACAATCGATTTGATTCGATTGATTGATGAAAAAAATATTTCTACTTCGAGTTGTTTTTGTGGATATTTCATTTGAATAGGTCGATGTGATATGAAAAGTAAATGAAAAACTAGACCAACAAATGGTGCAAATCGCCAAAATGAATAATTTTGTTGTGAATACATTTCTGTGTTCATTAAATCATAGAATAATAACCAACTATTTGCATAATCAATCTGAAAAATAGACTTTCATTTTCTATGAGAATAGAATTGAATTTGTTTGATTTACTGATGTTAATTTTGGATCATGAAAATGAAGTGTGAGATAATGTTCGAATAAACCATCGTAAATTCGATCATAGGCGCCTATGCTTGAGATTAAATCGAGTAATTCTAAACGTCTTTATGAGCACAAATACAAATATCGAAGATTATTTTGTTGTTCGAATTTCGTTTTTTTTACTTGTCTAGCGAAACTTTGCCTGAGCGTTTCAATGGATCATCTAATTGAAGAGTTAATTGAACTCTAAAACAGTTTGTTGAAATTTTGTTTTAGTGCAAACACAGCAACTGACTTTTTCGATGGCGGTACTTGAAGTATTTCAGTCCAAATTTCAAATAAACTTTTTTGTGAATCTTTAACACCGATTACTGTGGATGTTTCGACCAATTTTTTAGTGATCACTCGATTTCGTTGACCAGCAACAAACTAAAAACGAAAAATAGTGTTTTTTTTTAAATCAAATTATTCCTTTGGAATTTTCAACCTGCATGAAATGAAGACATGATCGAATATCACATGCTGCTTTGCTACATAGACTACTTAATGTTGCGAGATCGCTTTGAATATTCAATTGTTCAGAAATCTTATAAAACGAAACAGAAAAAAATGTTTAAAAGAAAAGGTTAAAATCAAGTTGTTACAGTTAATAAACGTTTAGCTAATGTTGTTTGTTCGATGCGTGGAAAATTGAGAATTAAAGCGATCTGACGAAGAGGTTTCAAAGCAGGAACGTACAAATCATTGCAAATACAAATAACAGGTCGAAGAAGAACAAATGAGCTATTCTTTTTCGTTTTTCCACTTGCTTGGTGTTGATCAACAGGCATACGCGAGACTAGATCGACAAGTAATTGAACTGATGGCTACACCGAAGAAAAACATTTAAAATAAAATAAAATTCGATCAAAATCGACATACTGCTGGTGCACCATCGATTTCATCGATAAGCAAGCAATTAGGTTTATATTCTTTATTTAGAACTTCTTGCATTTGTGTTGCTGTTTCAAGTCGTGTACGAAATAACTCAATACTTCGATCATCACTAATTAATTTCAATTTAAAGAAAGAAAAAACAATCAAAAGAAATGCTTAAAATTCGAAATTAACCTCGCATTCATTTCGATGACATTGTATCCCGCATGTTTAGCAACGACATGTGCCAGTGTGGTTTTCTAATAGATTTTCGAACAATATTGAAAACAAATACAAAATGAAAAACTAACTCCAGCACCGGGTGAACCGCAGAGTAATGCTATTTTTTGAATTGGTCTTTTGTAAGGATCTAATTCGAACTGAATTTCGGATGGAAAAGGTTTTTTAGTGTAATTCCCTTTGAAATTTTTTGTTTTATTCATTTCTTCATTAGCTTGCTGTTGATGTCGAGTTT
>Ga0209915_1000181_pt1 | contig 211170 bp, 196 predicted proteins | sample ThiBiot_750_plan_FD_183952 | JGI IMG/M metagenome (GOLD analysis project Ga0209915, IMG submission 183952) | Wastewater bioreactor microbial communities from Cape Town, South Africa - Thiocy_cont_750_plan (SPAdes) | ecosystem: Engineered > Bioreactor > Thiocyanate-remediating >... | reverse complement strand
TGCTGAATTAACTGCTGCAACTAAAAGTTGCTTTGGTCACTTCATCAGACATTGAAAATCAAAAATTGTTTTTGATGCTCGATGCTGTGAGTGCCCACACAGATTGCTTGATTCAAATTGTTAAAGAGCGACGCAGCTTTTGGCTGCTGCGGGAGTGGCATTCTACTCAACCGCCTTCTCGAGTCAAGCCTTATTTTCAAAGGCTTTTCGAGGTTATCGACCGGCTTGTTTGCGTGACCGCTTGCCCTGTCGATGGAGGCGCATTATAGGGGGTGAATTCGTTCTGGCAAGAGGATAATTGCAAAAAGATGGCTTTCACCGTTCAACCGCTCACAAAGCCACCAAAAAGTATCTTAATCCAGCGAAATCAGCCTGCGACAGGCGCTGCAACTGCAAAATCATGCAGGTTGTCGTAGATGGCATCGGCCAGCTCAATCCCCGCATCAGTAATCGTCTTACCCGTTCTGACCATTATCTTGTGACCGACCTTGGCATTGATGGCGGCTTTCAGGTCCGAAGGTTTGTCACCCACCATATAAGAGCGGTCCATATCGATGCCCAACTCTTGCTGCGCCAACAGCAGCATGCCGGGTTCCGGTTTGCGGCAGTCGCAAGAGGCGCCGTGATCCGGGTGATGGGGGCAGAAGTAGATACCATCGAGATCCACATCCCGATCGGCCAATGACCAATCCATCCACTCGGTCAGGTTCATGAAGTCATCTTCCGTGAAGTAACCGCGGGCGATACCGGATTGGTTGGTCACCACGACCAGCAAATAGCCTTTTTTCTTCAGCAATTGCATGGCCTCAATCACCCCGGGCAGAAAATGGAAGTCATCAACCTGGCTGACATAACCCGTGTCTTTGTTGATGACACCATCGCGATCCAGAAAAATGGCGGGTTTACTCACAGCAGCTACCTCTATAGATGATTTCGCAAAAGTATCTCACAGGCCATTTAAAGCCCCAAAAGTAAAAGGGGTGGCCGAAGCCACCCCTTTCATGTGTGCATATAAAGTATCGATTAAGCGATAACTTTAGCTACAACACCAGCACCTACGGTACGGCCACCTTCACGGATGGCGAAACGCAGGCCGTCGTCCATCGCGATCGGCGCAATCAGGGTAACAACCATCTTGATGTTGTCGCCCGGCATGACCATCTCTACGCCTTCCGGCAGTTCGATGGTACCGGTCACGTCGGTAGTACGGAAGTAGAACTGCGGACGGTAGCCCTTGAAGAACGGGGTGTGACGACCACCTTCTTCCTTGGACAGCACGTACACTTCGGATTCGAACTTGGTGTGCGGCTTGATGGTGCCCGGCTTGGCCAGTACCTGACCACGCTCTACGTCTTCACGCTTCACGCCACGCAGCAGCGCGCCAACGTTCTCACCTGCACGACCTTCGTCCAGCAGTTTGCGGAACATTTCAACGCCGGTACAGGTGGTCTTGGTAGTATCTTTGATACCAACGATTTCCACTTCTTCACCAACTTTAACGATACCGCGCTCTACACGACCGGTTACTACGGTACCGCGGCCTGCGATGGAGAATACGTCTTCGATCGGCATCAGGAACGGCTGGTCGATAGCACGCTCCGGCTCCGGAATGTAGGTGTCCAGGTGGCCAGCCAGTTCCAGGATCTTCTCTTCCCACTGAGCTTCGCCTTCCAGCGCTTTCAGTGCGGAACCACGTACTACCGGCAGGTCATCACCCGGGAAGTCGTACTCGGACAGCAGTTCGCGAACTTCCATCTCGACCAGTTCCAGCAGCTCTTCGTCATCTACCATGTCGCACTTGTTCATGAACACGATGATGTACGGAACGCCTACCTGACGACCCAGCAGGATGTGCTCACGAGTCTGCGGCATCGGGCCGTCAGTCGCTGCTACTACCAGGATTGCGCCGTCCATCTGGGCAGCACCGGTGATCATGTTTTTAACGTAGTCGGCGTGACCCGGGCAATCTACGTGGGCGTAGTGGCGGGTAGCAGTGTCGTATTCTACGTGGGAGGTGTTGATGGTGATACCACGCTCACGCTCTTCCGGTGCCTTGTCGATCTGGTCGAAGGCGAAAGCTTTACCACCGAAGTGCTTGGCCAGCACGTTGGTGATGGCGGCGGTCAGGGTGGTTTTACCGTGGTCAACGTGGCCGATGGTGCCGACGTTTACGTGCGGTTTATTACGCTCAAATTTTTCTTTAGACACGACGTAGTCCTTCTAGGTTAAACCCGCCTACCGTCGTAGGCGGGGAATCTTAAATTACTTGGATTTGCGCTCTTCGATCACGGCCTGGGCGACGTTGGTCGGGGCATCGTGATACTTGGCGAATTCCATGGCGTAGGAAGCACGACCCTGGGTAGCAGAACGCAGGGAGGTGGCGTAACCGAACATTTCGGCCAGCGGCACCAGCGCACGTACGATCTTGCCGGACGGGCCATCTTCCATGCCTTCGATCAGGCCGCGACGACGGTTCAGGTCACCGATCACGTCGCCCATGTAGTCTTCCGGAGTCTCGACTTCGACCTTCATGATCGGTTCGAGCAGTACCGGGTTGGCCTTCATGAAGCCAGCCTTGAACGCCAGAGAAGCAGCGATCTTGAACGCCAGTTCGGAAGAGTCGACATCGTGGTAGGAACCGAAGTGCAGACGCACACCCAGATCCATTACCGGATAGCCTGCCAGCGGGCCGGACTTCAGCTGCTCGCGGATACCCTTGTCAACACCCGGGATGAATTCGCCCGGAATCACGCCACCCTTGATGTCGTTGACGAATTCGTAGGCTTTGCCTTCTTCCAGCGGGTACATGTCGATAACGACGTGACCGTACTGACCACGACCACCGGACTGCTTGGCATGCTTGCCTTCGATGTCCTTGACGGTGTTGCGGATGGTTTCACGGTAGGCAACCTGCGGCTTACCTACGTTGGCTTCTACCTTGAACTCGCGACGCATACGGTCAACGATGATGTCCAGGTGCAGCTCACCCATACCGGCGATGATGGTTTGGCCAGATTCTTCGTCGGTCCATACGCGGAAGGACGGATCTTCCTGAGCCAGACGGCCCAGAGCCAGACCCATCTTCTCCTGGTCAGCCTTGGATTTCGGCTCAACGGCGATGGAGATTACCGGCTCCGGGAATTCCATACGCTCCAGGATGATCGGTGCGTTTTCGTCACACAGGGTGTCACCGGTGGTGACGTCCTTCAGGCCGATGGCAGCAGCGATGTCGCCTGCGCGAACTTCTTTGATCTCTTCACGCTTGTTGGCGTGCATCTGAACGATACGGCCAAAACGCTCGCGCTTCTCTTTAACGGAGTTCAGCACGGAGTCACCGGAGTTAACCACACCGGAGTAAACGCGGAAGAAGGTCAGGTTGCCCACGAACGGGTCGGTAGCAATCTTGAACGCCAGAGCAGAGAACGGCTCGTCATCGGAAGCGTGACGCTCGTCCTTGGTCTCGCCGTCCAGCTTCAGACCGTCGATAGCAGCAACGTCGGTCGGAGCCGGCAGGTACTCGACCACGGCATCCAGCATGGCCTGTACGCCCTTGTTCTTGAACGCGGAGCCACAGGTAACCAGGATGATTTCGTTGTTCAGAACACGCTGACGAAGAGCCTTCTTGATCTCTTCTTCAGTCAGTTCTTCACCACCCAGGTATTTTTCCATCAGGTCTTCAGACGCTTCAGCAGCGGCTTCAACCAGGTTCATGCGCATTTCTTGCGCCTGTTCCAGCAGCTCGGCAGGCACGTCTTCGTAGTCGAAGGAAACGCCCTGGTCAGCTTCGCTCCAGTTGATGGCTTTCATCTTGACCAGGTCGATAACACCCTTGAAGTTCTCTTCTGAACCGATGTTCAGTTGCAGCGGAACCGGGTTGCCTTTCAGACGGGTCTTGATGTGCTCAACGCAGCGCAGGAAGTTGGCACCGGTACGGTCCATCTTGTTGACGAACGCGATACGGGGAACCTTGTACTTGTTAGCCTGACGCCATACGGTCTCAGACTGGGGCTGTACGCCACCTACGGCACAGTACACCATCACGGCGCCATCCAGAACACGCATGGAACGCTCTACTTCGATAGTAAAGTCAACGTGGCCCGGGGTATCGATGATGTTGATACGGTGCGGTTGGAACTGTTTACCCATACCGGACCAGAAAGCGGTGGTCGCGGCGGAGGTGATGGTGATACCACGCTCTTGTTCCTGTTCCATCCAGTCCATGGTGGCGGCGCCATCGTGAACTTCACCGATTTTGTGACTTACACCGGTGTAAAACAGAACGCGCTCGGTAGTAGTAGTCTTACCGGCGTCGATGTGAGCGGAGATACCGATATTACGATAACGCTCAATGGGGGTTGTACGAGCCATTGTCATCCTCTTACTAGGGCGCTTGTCCCCAGATAATTAAAGGTGCGCAGAGTCAGAAGACCCTGCGCAAGCGGATTACCAGCGGAAGTGAGCGAAGGCCTTGTTCGCTTCAGCCATACGGTGAACGTCTTCACGTTTCTTGACAGACGAACCCTTATTGTCAGCGGCATCCAGCAGCTCGCCAGCCAAACGCTGAGCCATTGATTTTTCACCACGTTTACGAGCGGCATCAACCAACCAGCGCATTGCCAGAGCATTGCGACGTACCGGACGAACTTCTACCGGCACCTGATAGGTTGCACCACCGACGCGACGAGATTTAACCTCGACCGCCGGACGAATGTTGTCCAGAGCGACTTCGAACAGGGCCAGGTGCTCTTTGCCAGATTTGGTGGCAATGATGTCCAGGGCGCCATATACGATGGCTTCTGCAACAGATTTCTTACCGTCAACCATTACTACGTTGACAAATTTAGCCAGCAGCTCTGATCCGAACTTGGGATCCGGCAGGATTTTACGCTGACCAACAACACGACGTCTTGGCATTTCAAATTCTCCGTAACTTCAGGGGTTACCCAAAACTAGAAAGTTATCTAACTAGAAACGAATTAACGTTTGGCCTTACTTAACGGAGAACCATTAAGCTTTCGGACGCTTCACGCCGTACTTGGAGCGAGCCTGCTTACGGTCTTTAACACCGGCACAGTCCAACGCACCACGAACGGTGTGATAACGAACACCTGGCAAGTCTTTTACACGACCGCCACGGATCAGAACAACAGAGTGCTCTTGCAGGTTGTGACCTTCACCACCGATGTAGGAGGTGACTTCGAAGCCGTTGGTCAGACGTACACGGCATACTTTACGCAGTGCAGAGTTAGGCTTCTTCGGGGTGGTGGTGTATACACGGGTGCATACGCCACGCTTCTGAGGGCACGCTTCCAGCGCCGGCACGTTGCTTTTCACAACGAGCTTGATGCGTGGCTTGCGAACCAACTGGTTAATAGTTGCCATCAAAAGGCTCCTGATAATGACTTCATAAACGTGTGAAAAATCCTCCCCGCAGATACGGGGACGCGAAATTTTATGCCCTGTTGTCTGGGGAGTCAAGATTTATACAATTTGCACACCGAAATGGCAAATGACAGTCGAATGACATTATGCTAAGCAACTGAGATAAAAAGGAAAACCAAGTCTAACCGCCCCAGGTCTGCGGTGATCCGTGCTCGGCGATCAACCTGATCAAACCCGGCATATCGAGTTCCATCCCGATCCCGGATGACAAGCCTCTCGCTTGCAGGTCTTCCTTCATGACGTAAAGGGGGACGTCTGCCAAGCGCTCGCACCACCCGGGGGCAGCCGCCGCCATCACGGCATCCTGCATCAACACCACCAGATCCCCTTCCATGCGGTAACGCAACGCCAACTCGAGATCCTGGCTCATGAAGGGAGAGTTCAATATCAGCTGTATCACGGGCACCTCAGAAGCAGATGTGGGTGGTGAAACCCGCCCAGCTACGGCGAATTTCCGCAGGAGAGAGCGGAATAACTGGGATTAGCAGATCCGCCGCCGTCAGTCCTCGCTCAGCCAGTGACACCGCACAGACATAGACCTCCTCGATGTCATACAGCTCCAGCATCTTGAAGGTCGGGGCGTAGTGACGCTGCAATATGGCGTGTGGCGATTGCTCCCTCACCAGTTGCATCACGCCATCCCCCACCAGAAAGAGGGCCAGGGACTCCGTCAATGCAGAGGTGGCCAGCAGGGCATCCAGCCCCTCCCGACCACTCGCCGAACCATGGGGACCACGCCGTGAGATAAACGCTATTCTGGTCATCTTGTCCCCCTAGAACTGTACGAAGCGATCAGCGGTCAGTGCGGCTTCCGCCAACTGACCGAGCCCGCTCAGGCAGAATGGGGCTTCCAGATTGAAATGCTCCCGTCCCATTCCCTTGGCCTCCTGCTCATCCAGCACGCCACGGCGCATGGCCGCAGCCACACACACATCGATGCGGATGCCCTGCTGGATGGCCAACTCGCGCCACAACGCCACCAGGTCGGTCTCATCGCTGGCTGGCGCATGGAGGCCATTGGCATTGCACACCCCCTCCTGATAGAAGAAGAGGTGGGACAAGCGGTGTCCCTGCTCGACCAGACTCAGGGCAAAACGATAGGCCGTGCTGGCCGTCTGGGTGCCATAGGCGGGCCCGGTGACCAGCAGAGCAAAATTCAGACTCATGATCGCACTCCTGCACAGCGGTGCATCCATTCTACCTCACAGACGCAAAAGCCCCTCCTGGGAGGGGCTTTTCCAATGAAACAGGCTCAGACGTAGGCGATGGCTTCGACTTCGACCAGCACATCCTTGGGCAGACGAGCGACCTCCACGCAGGAACGTGCCGGAGCGGATTCGCCAAAGTAGCGGGCATACACCTGGTTGAAGGCCACGAAGTTGTTCATGTCACTCAGGAAGCAGGTGGTCTTCAGTACCTTGCTGGTATCGGCCCCTGCGGCTTTCAAGACTGCGACCAGATTCTTCATCACCTGCTCTGCCTGAGCCTCGATGCCACCGGCAACGATGTCCATGGTGGCCGGATCGAGCGGGATCTGCCCGGAGGTAAAGACCAGCTCACCCAGCTTGGTAGCCTGGACATAAGGGCCAATTGCGGCAGGCGCCTTGTCGGTTGCAATCACTTCTTTAGCCATTGTTATCTATCCCCTATCTATGGCGCTTACTCGCTCTCTTCTTCACCCTGCTTGCGCTGTCGGATGTAGAGATACACGGTATGTTTGGAAATATTCAGCTTGTCGGCGACCAGGTTGATCGAGTCCTTGATATCAAATATGCCCTTCTCGAACAACTGGGTCACGATAAAACGGTTCTTGGCATTGTTGGCCACGGAGGGATCACGATTGATCTCGTCGATGGTGTTGTCCACCGTCTGGGCAACCAGCTCTTCGACGCTGTTGGCGAAGGTCTCCGGTGATTGCCGCTCCACCTGCTGTGGCGTCGGGAAGAATTCGGCCACGAACTCGTGGAAAGGTGCATTGATGTGCAGGTTGATGCAGATAAGGCCGATCACCTGCTTGTCGCGGTTACGGATGGCGATGGTGCTCGACTTCATCAAGGCACCTGTCCGACTGCGGGCAAAATAACTCTGGGTGTGATCCTGACCCGTGCTCTCGATATCCTTGAGCATCCGCAGGGCGAGATCGGTGATCGGCGCCCCCAGAGTTCGACCCGTATTGAAACCATTCGCGATTTGGATCACGGACTCATGCAGATTTTCCAGGGAGTGGAGCACCACCTCGCAGTGCTTGCCGAACAGATCGGCCAGGCCTTCGATAAGGCCCCCATATGAACGCAACAGCTCCCTGTCTTCGTCTGTAAAAGCGCGACCGCTCAGTTGCTCTTCGGGAAGCAGTACTTCCTCGATACCGACAGCCATGTTCTACCCCTGTAATACCCATTCAACTTTCCCGAGTTTTCAGTTGCGACGGGGCAATGTCAACTTTTTTTGATTTTTTGCTCTATAACCTTGCACTGGATCATCCCCCTGCCCCAGCCAGGTGCACGCTGGGCGCCGGATGGGAAATAAAAAAAGGGCCCCTAGAAGGGGCCCTTTTCGATCACTGCAGCGGAAGATTACTCTTCGTCAAAACTGCCGGCTGCGTTGAGCAGATCCGCCAGGTTTTGCTGAGCTTCATCGGCAGTCACCTGCGGCACACCGACAGCACGGGCTGCGGCGGCACGCTGGTTGATGCGGCTGTGGTGGTAGGCAAAGCCGGTACCAGCCGGGATCAGACGACCCACGATCACGTTCTCTTTCAGGCCGCGCAGTTCATCACGCTTGCCACCAACGGCTGCTTCGGTCAGCACGCGGGTGGTCTCCTGGAAGGAAGCTGCGGAGATGAAGGACTCGGTGCTCAGAGATGCCTTGGTAATACCCATCAGGATATGACGGTAGGTAGCCGGGGTCTTGCCTTCGGCAACCAGTTTACGGTTGGCAATCTTCACACGGGCCACTTCAACCTGCTCACCTTCGATCAGGTCGGTGTCGCCAGCGCTCAGGATCTCGCACTTGCGAAGCATCTGACGCACGATGACTTCGATATGCTTGTCGTTGATCTTAACGCCTTGCAGACGGTAAACGTCCTGCACTTCGTTGGCGATGTAGTTGGCGACCGGGCTGATACCGCGCAGACGCAGGATGTCATGAGCAGACTCGGGACCGTCCGCCAGCACTTCACCCTTCTCAACTTTTTCACCTTCGAACACGTTGAGGTGACGCCATTTCGGAATCATCTCTTCATAGATCTCGCCACCATCGGTCGGGGTGATGACCAGACGACGTTTGCCCTTGGTCTCTTTCCCGAAGGAGATGGTACCGGAGATCTCGGCCAGGATGGCCGGCTCTTTCGGCTGACGTGCTTCGAACAGATCCGCAACGCGCGGCAGACCACCGGTGATGTCCTTGGTACCGCTGGACTCTTGCGGGATACGCGCAACCGCGTCACCCACGCCCACGTTGGCACCATCTTCCAGGTTCACGATCGCCTTGCCCGGCAGGAAGTACTGGGCGGGAACGTCGGTGCCCGGGATCATCACATCCTTGCCATTCAGGTCGACCAGTTTCACGGTCGGACGCATCTCTTTACCGGCGCTCGGACGCTCGTTGACATCCAGTACGACGATGGAAGAGAGGCCGGTCAGCTCGTCGGTCTGACGAGTGATGGTCACACCGTCGATCATGTGTTCGAAGTGCAGACGACCCGCCACTTCGGTGATGATCGGGTGGGTGTGCGGGTCCCAGTTCGCGACGGTATCACCGGCGTTCACCGCTTCGCCATCCTTCACTTCCAGCACGGAACCGTAAGGCAGCTTGTGGCTTTCCTTGGTACGGCCCATCTCGTCCATGATGGTCAGCTCGGTAGAACGGGAGGTAATAACCAGCTTGTCAGAGTTGTTCAGAACGAACTTGGCGTTCTGCAACTTGATGCTACCGGTGTTCTTCACCTGGATGCTGCTCTCGGCAGCCGCTCGGGATGCGGCACCACCGATGTGGAAGGTACGCATCGTCAGCTGGGTACCCGGTTCACCGATGGACTGGGCGGCGATAACACCGACAGCCTCACCCTTGTTAACCAGGTGACCACGGGCCAGATCACGGCCGTAGCAGTGAGCACAGTTACCGAAGTCGGTCTCACAGGTAATGGCAGAACGTACCTTCACACGGTCGACGGAGTTGCGCTCCAGCAGGTCACACAGCTGCTCGTCGAGCAGGGTGTTGCGTGCTACCAGCACTTCATCCTCGGTACCCGGCTTGATCACGTCTTCGGCCACCACACGACCCAGCACACGCTCACGCAGCGGCTCGACCACGTCGCCACCCTCGATCAGCGGAGTCATCCACAGACCGTCGGTAGTGCCGCAATCGTCCTCGGTGATCACCATGTCCTGGGCCACGTCAACCAGACGACGGGTCAGGTAACCGGAGTTCGCTGTCTTCAGTGCGGTATCCGCCAGACCTTTACGAGCACCGTGAGTGGAGATGAAGTACTGCAGTACGTTCAGACCTTCACGGAAGTTCGCCACGATCGGCGTTTCGATGATGGAGCCATCCGGCTTCGCCATCAGGCCACGCATACCGGCCAGCTGACGGATCTGGGCGGCGGAACCCCGCGCACCAGAGTCGGCCATCATGAAGATGCTGTTGAAGGAGGCTTGCTCTTCCTCATCGCCCAGGGAGTTGACGTTACGCTCCTTGGAAAGGTTGTCCATCATGGCCTTGGAGACACGATCGTTCGCGCTGGCCCAGATATCGATAACCTTGTTGTAACGTTCGCCCGCGGTCACCAGACCGGACAGGAACTGGTCCTGGATCTCGGCGACTTCGGCTTCTGCAGCAGCGATGATGTCTTTCTTGGCATCCGGGATGACCATGTCATCGATACCAACAGAGGCACCGGACAGGGCCGCGTAGTGGAAACCGGTATACATCAGCTGGTCAGCGAAGATGACGGTATCCTTCAGGCCCTGCTTGCGATAGCAGGTGTTCAGCAGACGGGAAATGAGCTTTTTGCCCAGCGCCTTGTTGGAGACGCACTTGATCCAGTTCTGCGGGTTGGCGTCCAGGTCAGCCTGCTCTGCAGCAGTCAGTACCTTCGGCTCGTCGATCAGAGCGTATTCCATGCCTTTGGGCAGGATCAGGCTCAGGATCGCACGACCAACGGTGGTATTCTTCATCTCGGTCTTGGCAACCAGCTCACCGGCTTCGTTCTTCACGTACTCGGTGATGCGGCACTTGACGCGAGCATGCAGGTCGGCCAGACCGGCACGGTAGACCTTCTCGGCCTCTTTCGGGCCGGACAGCACCATACCTTCGCCCTTGGCGTTGATACGGGCACGGGTCATGTAGTACAGACCCAAGACCACGTCCTGGGAAGGAACGATGATCGGCTCACCGGAGGCAGGCGACAGGATGTTGTTGGTGGACATCATCAGGGCACGCGCTTCCAGCTGGGCTTCCAGGGTCAGCGGTACGTGGACCGCCATCTGGTCACCGTCGAAGTCCGCGTTATAGGCGGCACAGACGAGCGGGTGCAGCTGGATGGCCTTGCCTTCGATCAGGGTCGGTTCAAACGCCTGGATACCCAGACGGTGCAGGGTCGGCGCACGGTTCAGCAGAACCGGGTGTTCGCGGATCACTTCGTCCAGGATGTCCCAAACGACGGCTTCCTCGCGCTCCACCATCTTCTTGGCGGCCTTGATGGTGGTCGCCAGACCGCGGGATTCCAGCTTGCCGTAGATGAAGGGCTTGAACAGCTCAAGTGCCATCTTCTTCGGCAGACCGCATTGATGCAGACGCAGGGTCGGACCTACGGTGATAACGGAACGACCAGAGTAGTCGACACGCTTACCCAGCAGGTTCTGACGGAAACGACCTTGCTTACCCTTGATCATGTCGGCCAGGGATTTCAGCGGGCGCTTGTTGGAACCGGTGATGGCACGACCACGACGGCCGTTGTCCAGCAGGGCATCCACGGACTCTTGCAGCATGCGCTTTTCGTTGCGCACGATGATGTCCGGCGCAGCCAGATCCAGCAGACGCTTCAAGCGGTTGTTACGGTTGATCACGCGACGGTACAGATCGTTCAGATCGGAGGTCGCGAAACGACCGCCGTCCAGCGGTACCAGCGGACGCAGGTCCGGCGGCAGCACGGGCAGCACTGTCATGATCATCCACTCCGGCTTGTTGCCGGATTGCAGGAAGGCTTCCATCAGCTTCAGACGCTTGGTGGTCTTCTTGCGCTTGGTCTCGGAGTTGGTCTGATCCAGCTCCTCACGCATGGCTTTGACTTCGCCTTCCAGATCGATGGCGCGCAGCAGAGCCAGAATGGCCTCGGCACCCATCTTGGCGTCGAATTCGTCGCCCCACTCTTCCAGTGCGTCCAGATAGTTCTCTTCGGAGAGCATCTGGCTGCGCTCGAGGTTGGTCATGCCGGGTTCGATCACTACATAGGATTCGAAATACAGCACGCGCTCGATGTCACGCAGGGTCATGTCCAGCAGCAGACCGATACGGGACGGCAGGGACTTCAGGAACCAGATGTGGGCAGTCGGGCTGGCCAGCTCGATGTGGCCCATGCGCTCACGACGGACCTTGGTCTGGGTCACTTCTACACCGCACTTCTCGCAGATCACACCACGGTGTTTCAGGCGCTTGTACTTGCCGCACAGACACTCGTAGTCCTTCACCGGTCCGAAGATACGGGCGCAGAACAGACCATCACGCTCCGGCTTGAAAGTCCGGTAGTTGATGGTCTCAGGCTTTTTGACCTCACCGAATGACCAGGAGCGGATCATGTCAGGAGAGGCCAGACCGATCTTGATACTGTCAAACTCTTCGGTCTTGGTCTGAGCCTTCAAAAACTTGAGTAAGTCTTTCACGTGTTTCCCCTGTCAGGAGTCTAACCTCGGCGCCCCGGCTGCCGAAACAGCGGGGCGCCCACGTCAATTCTCGAACAATAAGAGCGAGCTCTTACTCTTCGTCCAGCTCGATGTTGATACCCAGAGAGCGGATTTCCTTCAGCAATACGTTGAAGGATTCGGGCATGCCCGGCTCCATACGGTGGTCGCCATCCACGATGTTTTTGTACATCTTGGTACGGCCGTTCACATCGTCAGACTTGACGGTCAGCATTTCCTGCAGGGTATATGCCGCACCGTAAGCCTCCAGGGCCCACACTTCCATCTCACCGAACCGCTGACCACCGAACTGCGCCTTACCACCCAGCGGCTGCTGGGTAACCAGGCTGTAGGAACCGGTAGAACGCGCGTGCATCTTGTCGTCTACCAGGTGGTTCAGCTTCAGCATGTACATGTAACCCACGGTAACCTTGCGCTCGAAGGCGTTACCGGTACGACCGTCGAACAGGGAGATCTGACCGGATTCCGGCAGATCGGCCAGCTTCAGCAAGGCTTTGATTTCGCGCTCTTTGGCACCATCAAAGACAGGTGTAGCCACCGGCAGACCCTTACGCAGGTTACCCACCAGGGTACGCACGTCGTCGTCAGACAGCTCGGCAATGTTCACTTGCTGGGAGTCCTTCTCGCCCAGGTCATAGACCTGTTGCAGGAACTCGCGCATCTCGTGCAGCTCGCGCTGTTCTTTGATCATGCGGTCGATCTTCTCGCCGATGCCCTTGGCCGCGAGGCCCAGGTGCACTTCGAGGATCTGACCGATGTTCATACGAGACGGTACACCCAGCGGGTTCAGTACGATGTCGACCGGACGGCCGTACTCGTCATGGGGCATATCCTCGACCGGACAGATCTTGGAGATAACACCCTTGTTACCGTGACGGCCCGCCATCTTGTCACCCGGCTGGATGCGACGCTTGACGGCCAGATAGACCTTGACGATCTTCAGTACGCCCGGCGCCAGGTCATCGCCCTGGATGATCTTGCGACGCTTGTTCTCGAATTTCTTGTCGAACTCGGCCTTCAGCTCAACGTGCTGTTCAGCGATCTGCTCCAGCTCGATTTGCTTGGCTTCATCTTCGATGGCCAGCTCAAACCACTTGGAACGATCGAGCTTGTTCAGACGATCTTCGCTGTAACCGGCGGCCAGCAGCAGGTTGCGGGAACGGCCGAAAATGCCGTCTTCCAGGATCTTGAACTCTTCGGTCAAGTCCTTCTTCGCTTCCTTCAACTGCATCTCTTCGATTTCTTTGGCGCGCTTGTCTTTTTCCACGCCATCGCGGGTAAAGACCTGCACGTCAACCACGGTACCGTACACACCGTTCGGTACACGCAGGGAAGAGTCCTTCACGTCGGACGCCTTCTCACCGAAGATGGCGCGCAGCAGCTTCTCTTCCGGAGTCAGCTGGGTTTCACCTTTCGGAGTCACCTTACCGACCAGAATGTCGCCACCCTTCACTTCGGCACCCACGTAGACGATACCGGACTCGTCCAGCTTGGACAGAGCGGCTTCACCCACGTTCGGGATGTCAGCAGTGATCTCTTCCGGACCCAGCTTGGTGTCACGGGAGATACAGGCCAGTTCCTGGATGTGAATGGTGGTCAGGCGATCTTCCTGAACAACACGCTCGTTCACCAGGATCGAGTCTTCGAAGTTGTAACCGTTCCACGGCATGAACGCGACGCGCAGGTTCTGACCCAGCGCCAGTTCACCAAGATCGGTGGACGGGCCGTCAGCCAGCACGTCGCCCGCCATCACCGGCTCACCCAACATCACGCACGGACGCTGGTTGATACAGGTGTTCTGGTTGGAACGGGTGTATTTGGTCAGGCTGTAGATGTCGATGCCGGCTTCGCCAGGCAGCAGCTCATCTTCGTTGACCTTGATAACGATACGGGAGGCATCGACGTAGTCGATCATACCGCCACGCTTGGCCACTACGGTCACACCGGAGTCAACGGCCACTGCGCGTTCCATACCGGTACCTACCAGCGGCTTGTCAGCGCGCAGGGTCGGTACAGCCTGACGTTGCATGTTTGAACCCATCAATGCGCGGTTCGCGTCATCGTGTTCCAGGAACGGGATCAGGGCCGCTGCCACAGAGACGATCTGCTGCGGGCTCACGTCCATGTACTGGATCTGGTCGGCGTTCATAAAGGTGGATTCACCTTTGTGACGGCACGGGATCAATTCATCTTTCAGACGGCCATCTTCGGTGGTCGCGGCGTTGGCCTGTGCGATCACGTACTTGCCTTCTTCAATCGCAGACAGGTAATCCACTTCGTCGGTGATCACACCGTCGATCACCTTGCGGTACGGGGTCTCGAGGAAACCGTACTCGTTGGTGCGGGAATACACGGACAGCGAGTTGATCAGACCGATGTTCGGACCTTCCGGCGTTTCGATGGGGCACAGACGACCGTAGTGGGTCGGGTGTACGTCTCGAACTTCGAAACCGGCACGCTCACGGGTCAGACCGCCCGGGCCCAGCGCGGAGATACGGCGCTTGTGGGTCACTTCGGACAGCGGGTTGTTCTGGTCCATGAACTGGGACAGCTGGCTGGAACCGAAGAACTCTTTGACCGCGGCGGAGATCGGCTTGGCGTTGATCAGATCCTGCGGCATCAGGGTGTCCAGATCGCCCAGAGACAGGCGCTCCTTCACCGCACGCTCGACACGGACCAGACCGACACGGAACTGGTTCTCGGCCATTTCACCGACGGAACGAATACGACGGTTACCCAGGTGGTCGATATCGTCCACTTCGTCGTTACCGTTACGGATGTCGATCAGGCGCTTCATGACCTCGACGATATCGTCTTTGGTCAGCACGCCAACGCCGGTCTCGTCTTCACGACCCAGACGGCGGTTGAACTTCATCCGACCTACGGTAGACAGGTCGTAACGCTCGGAAGAGAAGAACAGGTTCTCGAACAGCTGCTCGGCCGCTTCACGAGTGGGCGGCTCGCCCGGACGCATCATGCGATAGATCTCGACCAGGGCTTCCAGGCGGCTGGAGCTGGAGTCGATACGCAGGGTCTCGGACATGTAGGCACCGTGATCCAGTTCGTTGGTGAACAGAACCTCGAAGTGCTTGAAGCCGGCTTGGGACAGGTTGGCAACCGCTTCCAGGCTCAGCGCCTGGTTGGCAGTGACAACCATCTCACCAGTCTGCGGGTGCGCGTAGTTCTTGGCTGCAACTTTGCCAACAACATACTCTACCGGCACCTCGATCTGGGTGATGCCGTCTTTTTCCAGCTGACGGATGTGACGGGCAGTGACACGACGACCGGTTTCAACCACCACGGCGCCATTGGCAATGATGTCGAAGGTCGCGGTCTCGCCACGCAGGCGCTCGGGCACCAGATCCATCATCAACTTGCCATCCTTGACCTCGAAACCGATGGTCTCGAAGAAGGTGGCCAGGATTTCTTCGGAACTGAAGTCCAGGGCGCGCAGAATAATGGAGGCCGGCAGTTTGCGACGACGGTCGATACGGACAAACAGGTTGTCTTTCGCATCGAACTCGAAGTCCAGCCAGGAGCCACGGTAGGGGATAACGCGGGCGTTATACAGTACCTTACCGGATGAATGTGTTTTGCCTTTATCGTGGTCGAAGAAGACGCCCGGGCTGCGGTGCAGCTGGGAGACGATAACCCGTTCGGTACCATTGATGACAAAGGTGCCGTTCTCGGTCATGAGCGGAATCTCGCCCATGTATACTTCTTGTTCCTTGATATCTTTGACGGTGCCGGCAGCTGCTTCACGGTCGTACAGAACCATACGAAGCTTGACACGCAGCGGCGCGGAGTAGGTCACTCCACGGATCTGGCATTCTTTTACGTCAAATACCGGCTCACCCAGGCGATAGCTGACATACTGAAGCTCAGCACTACCGGAGTAACTGGTGATCGGGAAAACGCTACGGAAAGCGGCCTCTAGGCCATATTCACCTTCCGGGTCGGCCTCGATGAACTGCTTGAAGGAGTCCAGCTGAATGGACAACAGATAAGGCGTGTCCAGTACCTGGTCTCGCTTACCGAAGTCCTTACGAATGCGTTTTTTTTCGGTATAAGAGTAAACCATAGGGTTCCTCAGCTCGCTGATAAGTGACCCACTCTGTCCCGCGGGACAGCTCTGTCTCAACACCGTTTTGTGTTGGCCCGGACGATGAAGCGGTCCGGATTGCTGGTGCACCGAGAGTCGTAAACGGTGTGAAATGCTCTCAGTCTACAGCGCAAAAAGGCTGGTGAACAAACATTCACCAGCCCTAGCCTGTTTTATCAGGCTAATCTACATAAATGCAGATTATTTGATCTCAACAGAAGCACCGGCAGCTTCCAGCTCTTTCTTCAGAGCTTCAGCTTCGTCCTTGGACACGGCTTCTTTCAGATTGGTCGGAGCAGCTTCTACCAGGTCCTTGGCTTCTTTCAGGCCCAGACCGGTAGCGCCACGAACGGCCTTGATGACGGCAACTTTGTTGGCGCCAGCAGCAGTCAGAACTACGTCGAACTCGGTCTTCTCTTCTACTGCTTCAGCAGCAGCCGGGCCGGCCATGACGGCAGCAGCGGCAGAAACACCGAACTTCTCTTCCATAGCTTCGATCAGCTCAACAACTTCCATTACGGACATGGAAGCAACGGCTTCGATGATTTGGTCTTTAGTGATAGACATGACAAAAATTCCTGATGTTGAATAAACTCAAACAGCCTAGATAGGCGAGAATCAAGCAGCAGCTTGTTTCTGGTCGCGAACAGCAGCGATAGTACGAACCAGCTTGCCAGCAGAGGCTTCCTTCATGGTAGCCATCAACTTCGCAATTGCTTCTTCGTAAGTCGGCAGCGTGGCCAGACGATCAATTTGTGCTGCGGCGATAAACTCACCGTTAAAAGCGCCAGCCTTGATTTCGAACTTTTGGTTCGCTTTGGCAAACTCTTTGAACAGACGAGCGGCAGCGCCCGGGTGTTCGTTAGAGAAAGCAATCAAGGTAGGACCGGTAAATGCGTCGTTCAGGCACTCGTATTCGGTACCTTCTACCGCGCGACGCAGCAGGGTGTTACGCACAACGCGCATGTACACACCAGCTTCACGAGCGGTCTTACGCAGGACGGTCATCTTGTCTACAGTGACGCCGCGAGAATCGGCTACAACTGCAGAAAGAGCGCCTTTGGCAGCTTCGTTGACTTCAGCAACAATTGCCTTTTTGTCTTCGAGTCCCAATGCCATTGGCTTAACTCCTGGATTGAATCCGGGTCTGTTGACCCAGTACTGACACATCCCCCCTACCTTTACAACAGAGGGGAACGATGCGGTAGCAGGATTCCAGAAGAGAAAGAATCTTTCTCGCTGGGTTTCCGGCACCGTCTACGCAGGAAGAATTAAGGCTTTGCGGCCTCCTGCGGTCTTGGACGGAGGTCGAAACCCCCAACCAATCAAGGCGCAAAATTATAGATTAAATTTTGCGCCTTGTAAAACCCATCAATTAGGCCTGAGCTTCCAGGGAAGCTTGGTCTACGGCAACACCGGCACCCATGGTGGTGGAGATGCTGACTTTCTTGATGAATACACCCTTGGCGGAGGACGGCTTGGCCTTCTTCAAGGCAACCAGCAGCGCTTCCAGGTTTTCTTTCAGCTGAACTTCGTTGAAAGAGACCTTGCCCAGAGTGGTATGAATGATACCGTTCTTATCGTTACGGTAACGAACCTGACCAGCCTTGGCGTTCTTGACGGCTTCGGCTACGTTCGGAGTGACGGTACCCACTTTCGGGTTAGGCATCAGACCGCGCGGGCCCAGGATTTGACCCAGTTGACCAACAACACGCATGGCATCCGGGGATGCGATGACGACGTCGAAGTTCATCTCGCCTTTCTTGACCAGCTCGGCCAGGTCGTCCATACCAACCAGTTCAGCACCGGCAGCCTTGGCGGCTTCGGCATTGGCACCCTGGGTGAACACGGCGACACGGATGTCACGACCGGTACCGTGAGGCAGTACAGTTGCACCACGTACGTTCTGGTCGGATTTACGAGCATCGATACCCAGGTTAACGGCAACGTCAACGCTTTCAACGAACTTGGCGGTAGCCAGTTCTTTCAGCAGGGCAATGGCTTCGTTGATGGAGTACTCTTTGGTACCGTCAACTTTTTCGCGAATAACGCGCATACGCTTGGACAGTTTAGCCATTGTCTTACTCCTCCACTACCAGGCCCATGGAACGAGCGGAACCGGCGATGCAACGTACTTTTGCATCCAGATCGGCACCAGTCATATCCGGCTCTTTGGTCTTGGCGATTTCTTGCAGCTGAGCCACAGTCACCTTACCAACCTTGTCTTTGTTCGGCTTGGCGGAACCAGACTGGATACCAGCGGCTTTCTTCAGCAGGAAGGAAGCGGGCGGAGTCTTGGTTTCGAAGGTGAAGGAACGGTCGCTGTAAACGGTGATCACGACCGGAGTCGGAGAACCTTTTTCCAGCTTTTCTGTACGGGCGTTGAATGCCTTACAGAATTCCATGATGTTCACACCGTGCTGACCCAGAGCAGGACCAACGGGAGGGCTGGGGTTAGCACTGCCAGCCTTAACTTGCAGCTTGATATAAGCTGTGACTTTCTTAGCCATTACAAAAATACCTCAAAAATGGGTTCTAACGCCTCGGAGACATGCTCCTGCAAACGGCTCCCCAACAAATAAAGGGGCAGCGAATTATAGAGATAATCGCTGCCCCTGACAACCGTTAAACGTACAGAGATTAATCAGCCTTTTTCGACCTGACCAAAATCCAGTTCTACCGGCGTTGAGCGGCCGAAGATCAGTACGGAGACCTTCACGCGGCTCTTTTCGTAGTCCACCTCTTCAACGGTACCGTTGAAGTCGGCGAACGGACCATCGGCAACCCGGACCATCTCACCCGGTTCAAACAGGGTTTTCGGACGCGGCTTGTCGTGGGCATCTTGCAGACGATTGAGGATAGCATCCGCTTCCTTATCGGAGATAGGAGCAGGGCGATCGGAGGTACCGCCGATGAAACCCATTACACGTGGTACATTGCGTACCAGGTGCCATGTGGTTTCATCCATCACCATCTGGACCAGGACGTATCCCGGGAAAAATTTGCGCTCACTCTTGCGCTTCTGGCCAGCACGCATCTCGACCACTTCTTCAGTCGGGACCAGCACTTCACCAAACAGCTCTTCCATGCCATGCATCTTGATATGTTCACGCAGGGATTTGGCAACACGGCCTTCGTAGCCGGAAAATGCCTGCACGACATACCATCTCATACGCTGTTCACGTTGTTCAGTCATGGCTTATCCTTACACACCGGTAATCAGGTTGACCAACCAGACCAAGGCGCCGTCCAACACGAACAGCAGCAGCCCCATCACGGCAGTCACCGCCAGCACAATCAGGGTTGTCTGAATGGCTTCCTGACGGGTCGGCCATACGACCTTGCGGACTTCCAGGCGAGACTCACGGGCAAACGCCAGTGTTGCCTTGCCCTTGGTGGTTTGCAGGGCCACTGCACCGGCAGCGGCGATGACAACGACCACACCCAGGGCGCGGACAGCAGCAATAACGTCGCTCAGCAGGTAATTGCCCACTACAGCGGCCGCCAGGATGATGAAAACCAGGCCCCAAAGCAGGGTATCCTTGCTTCCGCCCTGACCCTCAGAACTAACACTCATACAACCCACCTGTATCTGACGTAACCAAAGACACAAAAGCCCCGTACGAGACGAGGTATATGGCAGGGGCGGCAGGACTCGAACCCGCAACCATCGGTTTTGGAGACCGCTGTTCTACCAATTCGAACTACGCCCCTGCATAAGAAAGCCCCTATTATAGGGGCTTTGCTTTATTTATGTAAGCCAAGATTAAGCGATAACTTTGGCTACAACACCAGCACCTACGGTACGGCCACCTTCACGGATGGCGAAACGCAGGCCGTCGTCCATCGCGATCGGCGCAATCAGGGTAACAACCATCTTGATGTTGTCGCCCGGCATGACCATCTCTACGCCTTCCGGCAGTTCGATGGTACCGGTCACGTCGGTAGTACGGAAGTAGAACTGCGGACGGTAGCCCTTGAAGAACGGGGTGTGACGACCACCTTCTTCCTTGGACAGCACGTACACTTCGGATTCGAACTTGGTGTGCGGCTTGATGGTGCCCGGCTTGGCCAGTACCTGACCACGCTCTACGTCTTCACGCTTCACGCCACGCAGCAGCGCGCCAACGTTCTCACCTGCACGACCTTCGTCCAGCAGTTTGCGGAACATTTCAACGCCGGTACAGGTGGTCTTGGTAGTATCTTTGATACCAACGATTTCCACTTCTTCACCAACTTTAACGATACCGCGCTCTACACGACCGGTTACTACGGTACCGCGGCCTGCGATGGAGAATACGTCTTCGATCGGCATCAGGAACGGCTGGTCGATAGCACGCTCCGGCTCCGGAATGTAGGTGTCCAGGTGGCCAGCCAGTTCCAGGATCTTCTCTTCCCACTGAGCTTCGCCTTCCAGCGCTTTCAGTGCGGAACCACGTACTACCGGCAGGTCATCACCCGGGAAGTCGTACTCGGACAGCAGTTCGCGAACTTCCATCTCGACCAGTTCCAGCAGCTCTTCGTCATCTACCATGTCGCACTTGTTCATGAACACGATGATGTACGGAACGCCTACCTGACGACCCAGCAGGATGTGCTCACGAGTCTGCGGCATCGGGCCGTCAGTCGCTGCTACTACCAGGATTGCGCCGTCCATCTGGGCAGCACCGGTGATCATGTTTTTAACGTAGTCGGCGTGACCCGGGCAATCTACGTGGGCGTAGTGGCGGGTAGCAGTGTCGTATTCTACGTGGGAGGTGTTGATGGTGATACCACGCTCACGCTCTTCCGGTGCCTTGTCGATCTGGTCGAAGGCGAAAGCTTTACCACCGAAGTGCTTGGCCAGCACGTTGGTGATGGCGGCGGTCAGGGTGGTTTTACCGTGGTCAACGTGGCCGATGGTACCCACGTTAACGTGCGGTTTATTACGCTCAAATTTTTCTTTAGACATGATCGTCCCTCTAAACTAACGCTGAGTACGCGGTGGCAAGCTAACCACAGAACAGTTTATATGATGGATTTGAATCAAGGGGAGTAGAGAGGTTGGTGCTGACAGGCTGGTTCGATTGCCGAACTCACCCTAAGGTGTGGCTCTCAGAATTACCTGAGCCATATCAGCATCTTGGAGCGGGCAGCGGGAATCGAACCCGCATCATCAGCTTGGAAGGCTGAGGTAATAGCCATTATACGATGCCCGCATTTCTCTAACCCAAAGAACTCAAACCGCAGAGAAATATGGTGGAGGGAGAAGGATTCGAACCTTCGAAGGCAGAGCCGTCAGATTTACAGTCTGATCCCTTTGGCCGCTCGGGAACCCCTCCAGTTGCATAAATGCCACAACGGTAATTCTGCTTGCACCCGTTGTTTTTGTCGCTTTTGCTGGGCAAATAGACGACAGACATCCAAGCGTCGCGCATTTTATGGTAAGGATTTTGGGGATGCAACCATTGCACCTTGCAAAATGTGCATTTATGCCGGGATCCAGGCAAAAAAACGCTCCTTCTCCGTCCCGACCGGACGCGTCCCTTGTCGCTCCCGATCCCTTGGTGTATGGTCGCCCTGCCCAAGAAACAGTGATGACACCATGACGACAGAGCATAACCCCTATTTGCAATTCACCCGCGAACAATGGGCGTTATTGCGCGATGCGGTCCCCCTGACCCTGACCGAGCACGATCTGCAGACCCTGCGCGGGATCAACGAGAAGGTGTCATTGCGGGAAGTGGAAGAGATCTATCTGCCCCTCTCCCGTCTCCTCAATCTCTACGTCAAGGCCAAGCAGCGCCGCAGCCGGGTGCTGGAGCAGTTTCTCGGTCAGTCCCGCGGCAAGGGCACCTATATCATCAGTATCGCCGGCAGCGTGGCGGGGGGAAAGAGCACCACGGCCCGTATCCTTCAGGCACTGCTGGAGCGCTGGCCGGAGCACCCCAGGGTGGAGCTGGTCACCACCGACGGCTTCCTGTTTCCCAACAAGGAGCTGGAAGCCCGTGGCCTGATGCGTCGCAAGGGGTTCCCCGAGTCTTATGACATCCGCCATCTGGTGGAGTTTGTCGCCAATATCCGCGCCGGCCACGAGAAGGTCGAGGCCCCCGTCTACTCCCACCTGATCTATGACATCCTGCCCGACGAGAAGAAGGTGGTGGAGCAGCCGGACATCCTGATCCTGGAAGGGCTCAATGTGCTGCAAAGCGGCATGGACTATCCCCAGGACCCTCATCGCGTGTTCGTGTCGGACTTCGTCGACTTTTCCATCTATGTGGATGCCGATGCCGAGCTGCTGCGCACCTGGTACATCGATCGTTTTCTCAAATTCCGCAGCGGCGCCTTCTCGGATCCCGACTCCTATTTCCACCACTACGCCAAGCTGGCCGAGAGCGAGGCGACCGAGATCGCCAACAACATCTGGCAGGATATCAACTACCTGAATCTGCAAGAGAACATCTTGCCGACCCGGGAGCGGGCCAACCTCATCCTCACCAAGGGCAACGAGCACGCCATCGAGCAGATCAAGCTGCGCAAGTGACCACTGTCGCAGTGCATACATGAAAGAGGGGGCCCGCAGGCCCCCTCTTTCATTCAGTCGTCATGAGCGTATGGGCTCAGTCCCCCCGCCGCAAGGAGAGTTCCCCTCCCAGATAGAACTTGAGCCCCTCTTCCGTCTCCAGACGCAGGGCTCCGCGTTCGTCGATCCCCCGGGCAATCCCGCGGATCACCTGCTCTCCCATCAGCAGCTTCACCGGCTGGCCGGCGAAGTGGTCGAGCCGGTTCCAGCTCTCGACGAAACTCGCCAGTCCCGTCTGTTCGAAGGTCTGCATGGCCTGCTGCAGGTGCAGCAGCACGCAGGCGGCCAGCTCGTTGCGATCCACCAGCTCGGGCTGGATATGGCGCAGCTCGGACCAGGCCTGATCGATCTTCTCCCCCTCCCGACTCGGCATCGCCAGATTGAGGCCGACCCCGATCACCAGATGGCAGCTGGCACCCGCACTGCCGCTCATCTCCACCAGGATGCCCGCCAGCTTGCGGCCCTGGTAATAGAGGTCGTTCGGCCACTTGAGCTCCACCCCGGGATAACCGAGGGACTCCAGCGCCTCGACCACCGCCACGCCGACCGCGAGACTCAGTCCCATGGCGGCCGCCATGCCCTGCTCAAGCCGCCAGTACATGCTCAGGATCAGCTGGCAACCGAAGGGAGAAACCCAGGGTTTGCCACGACGTCCCCGCCCGGCGGTCTGGCACTCGGCCAGACAGCTTTCACCGGAGCTCAGGGTGTTGACCCGCTCCAGCAGGTACTGGTTGGTGGAGTCGATGACAGGGAAGCAGTGCACCGGTGCCATCGGTGCCTCTGCCTGCAGCCGCCCCTCGTCATAGAGGGCCATGGGCACCGCCAGCCGATAGCCCTTGCCGGTCAGGCTGAAGAGATCCAGCCCCAGATCCTTGAGCGCGGCCATGTGCTTGCTCACCGCCGCCCGGCTGATGCCAAGGCGCTCGCCCAGCTGCTCGCCGGAATGAAACTGGCCGTCGCTGAGCAGGGTGATCAGGGTCTGTCTGACGGGGGTCAGGGTCATGCCAGTACCTCGTCGAGCCAGGTTTCACCGCTGCGCCCCATGAAGCGCACCTCGTGTTCCAGCACCACACCGAACTGGTGCTCCACGCTGTCGCGGACATGGGCCGCCAGCGCGATGAGCTCCATGGCGCTGGCGCCCCCCAGATTGACCAGCACCAGCGCCTGCTCCTGATGGACGGCGGCACGACCGATGGCAAACCCCTTGAGACCGCACTGATCGATGAGCCAGCCAGCCGCCAGCTTGGCCTGCCCTTCTGCCGCAGGGTAGCAGGGCATCTGCGGGTATTGCTGTTTCAGGGTCTCGGCCAGGGCAGCGGGCACCACAGGGTTTTTGAAGAAACTGCCCGCGTTGCCCAGCACCGCCGGATCCGGCAGCTTGGCCATGCGGGTGGCACAGACGGTGTCGAAAATGGCCTGTGGCGAAGGGGCATCCCCCAGCGCCGCCAGCGGGCCATAGCCGGCGACCGGGCGCCATGCCTTGGGCAGGCGCAGACCGACGGCGATGATGAAGTGGGAGTCCTGATAGTCGTGCTTGAAGATGCTGTCACGGTAACCGAACCGGCAGTCGGCCGCCGCGATGCGCTCAACCTCGCCACTCTGCCAGTTGAACGCCTCCACGTAGGCACAGACGCTGGCCAGCTCGACCCCGTAGGCACCGATGTTCTGTACCGGGGCCGCCCCGACCGTCCCGGGAATGAGTGCCAGATTCTCCAGCCCGTGCCAGCCCTGTTGCAGGGCGTGACATACCAGCTCGTGCCAGTTTTCACCTGCCGCCACGTGTAGCAACCAGTGCTCGGACTCCTCGTGCAGCGTGATCCCTTTCAGGCCGTTGTGGACCACCAGACCGGCAAAGTCATCGCAGAACAGGATGTTGCTTCCTCCTCCCAGCACCAGGCGCGGCAAGGTGGCCAACTCCGGGTTGGTCCGCAGTTGCGCGAGATCATCCGGCCGGGTCACATCGGCCAGCCAGAGGCAGTGTGCGTCCAGGCCCATAGTATTGAGGGTCGACAGGGAGGCGTGGGGGGTGAGTTTCATCTGTGTGTTCCGACAAGGACAAGGGCGCAGTTTACCCCAGATCCCCCGGGACAAAAAACCCGGACACTTTTCGGACTCAGGGCTCTGGAGTAGAGTAACCCCTTCATCCCGCTGAGGAAGCATGCATGAACAATCAATTCGCCGTCATCGGCCTGGGCCTGTTTGGCAGCGCCTTGTGCGAAGAGTTGCAGCGCCAGAATGCCGAGGTACTGGCCATCGACATCGACGAGAGCAAGACCCGCCAGATAGCCACCCTCTGCAACCACGTCATCGTGGCCGATGCCACCGACGAGGCCACGGTCGCCGAACTGGGCCTGGCGAATTTCGACATCGTCTTTGTCGCCATCGGCGACAACCTGGAGACCAGCATCCTGACCACGCTGGTGCTGAAAGAGGCGGGCGTGAAGAAGGTCTGGGTCAAGGCCCGTGACAAGTTCCACGCCAAGATCCTGCAGAAGGTGGGCGCGGACAAGGTGATCAACCCGGAGTGGGACATGGGCCGCCGGGTGGCCCAGAGCATGCTGGACAACCGGCTGTTCGACTACCTGGAGCTGGGTCACGACATGGTGCTGACCGAGTTCGTGATCGGCTTGCAGCAAAACACCCGCACCCTGGCCGACTTGCGCCTGCTGCAGCAAAGCGATTTCCAGCTGTTGGCCATCAAGCGGGGTGAGGTGCTGCACAACGTCCTGACCGGCAAGATGGAGCTGCAACTCGGTGACATCCTGATCCTGGCCGGCAACAAGCACGCCATCGATCACTGGCTCGACACCCTATGATCAACTGGCGCAGCAACTACGCCTTCACCCTGCATCGGGAAGACAACTCCCGCTGGAGCGAGGCCAAGCTCATCCTGGGCAGTTTCCTCATCATCCTGCTGGTTGGCACCCTGTTTCTGGTCCAGCCCTCCAGCCACAAGGGTGAGGTCACCGTCATCAACGCCCTGTTCACCGCCACCTCCGCCATCAGCGTGACCGGCCTCGGGGTGGTAGATACCGGCACCGCCTTCACCCTGCAGGGGCAGATCATCCTGTTGATATTGATGGAGATTGGTGGTCTCGGCCAGATGACCATGACACTGCTGCTCATCGCCATGTTCAGCAAGCGGGTCGGGCTGCGCCAGCAGGTGCTGGCCAAGGAGGCGCTGGGCCAGGAGGGCTCCGTCAACATCGTCCAGCTGGTGAAACGCATCGTCCTGTTCGCCCTGATTGCCCAGCTGATCGGCACCGCCATCATGGCCATTCGCTGGGTGCCCGACATGGGCTGGGGTCACGGCCTCTACGTCAGCTTCTTCCACGCGGTGTCGGCTTTCAACAACGCCGGCTTCTCGCTGTTTGCCAACAACCTCATGGACTACCGGGATGACCCCATCATCAGCCTGACCATACCGGCCCTGCTGATCCTGGGGGGGGTAGGCTTCACCGTCATCGTCGACCTGGTGCGCAACCGCCGCTGGCGCAAGCTGAAACTGCACAGCAAGCTGATGCTGCTGATGACCCCTGCCCTGCTGCTGCTGGGGACCCTGATGTTCTGGCTGCTGGAGCACAACAACCCTGGCACCCTGGGCAACGCCTCCTTCGGGAGCCAGTGGCTGGCAGCCTTCTTCCAGTCGGCCACCGCGCGCACGGCGGGCTTCAACACGGTGGATATCGGCCAGATGGTACCGGCCTCCCTGCTGTTCATGATGATGCTGATGTTCATCGGTGCCGGGGCAACCTCCACCGGGGGCGGTATCAAGGTCACCACCTTTGCCGTCGTCCTGCTGGCGACCCGGGCGTTTCTGACCAAGCGCCCCCATGTCACCGCCTTCGGCCGCACCCTGTCACCCCAGATAGTGACCCGCTCCCTGGCCATCATCATCGTCAGTACCATGGTGCTGATGCTGGCGATGTTCCTGCTGATGCTCACGGAGTCGCAATCATTCGACAAGATCATGTTCGAGACCATCTCGGCCTTTGCCACCGTGGGACTGTCCACCGGCATCACCGCTTCTCTGAGCGAGCCGGGCAAGCTGATCCTGGTGCTGGTGATGATCTGTGGCCGTCTGGGGCCCCTCACCCTGGCCATCATGCTGGCCCGTCCGGTGGAGACCCGCATCCGTTATCCGGAAGAGAGCGTCTACACGGGGTAAGCCATCCCATCCATACAAAGAGGGGCCTCCGGCCCCTCTTTCTTTTCTATGTGATCACGGCGCGCGCCAGCCTCAGGCCGCCTTGCCCCTGGTCGTCCCCTTGCCAGAGCTCTTTCCCGTACTCTTGCCAGCACTCTTGCTCGTGCGGGGGCGTGCGGCGGTGGACGCAGTCCGCTTGCGGCGGGCAAAGCGGTGCTTGCTGTCACCGGGCGTCGCCTTGGGCAGCGCGCTGAAGCTGGCGCCGGAATCCTGCCGCGCCCCCTCGATCAGGCCGTTAAGCTGCTCGGTGAGCGGCCCCATGAACTGCTGGTAGCTGCCGTGACGTTCGGCGATCTGCCCCAGACTCTGCTCCCACAGTGCCGTCATGTCCGGTGTCGTGGCGGTCGCGGGCAGCGCCTGGACCAGGGCTCGCCCGGTCGGGGTGGCCTTGATGCTCTTGCCCTGGCGCACCAGGAAGCGGCGCTTGAACAGCAGATCGATGATCCCGGCCCGGGTCGCCTCGGTGCCCAGACCGTCGGTCTCCCGCAGGGTCTTGCGGATCTCGGGATCCTGCACATAACGGGCGATGCCGGTCATGGCGGCCAGCAGGGTGGCATCGGTAAACGGCTTGGGGGGCTGGGTCATCTTCTCCAGCAGTTCCCCCCGCTCGCACAGCAGTTCCTCCCCCTCTTTCAGGGCAGGCAGGGTTCCCGCCTCCTCCTCGTCATCCTCTTCCACTCCGAGCAGCGCCTTCCAGCCCGCCTTGAGGATGCGGCGCGCCTTGGCCTGGAACAGCCCTCCGGCGATGCGCAGCAACACCTTGCTGTCGTTGTACTCGAACGGCGGGTAGAACTGCAGCAGATACTGGCGGGCAATCAGGCCGTACAGCTTCGCCTCGTCGGCCCCCAGGCTCGCCTCGTTCCCCCTCTTCTCGGTGGGAATGATGGCGTGGTGGGCATCCACCTTGCTGTCGTTCCACGCCTTGCTGCGGATCCTTCCATCCGCTTCGGCGACCGCCCTGGCCAGCGCAGGGGCCGTGCTGGCGATGGCCTCCCGCACCTGGCCGGCCCGGTTGAAGTGCTCGCTCGGCAGATGGCGGCTGTCGGATCTGGGATAGGTGATGAGCTTGTGCCGCTCGTAGAGGCTCTGGCAGATATCCAGCACCCGCTTGGCATCCATGCCAAAGCGCTTGGCCGCGTCGATCTGCAGGCTGGAGAGGTTGTAGGGGAGCGGCGCCGCCTGCTTGCGCGCCTGCTCCTCCACCGCCTCCACCCGGGCGGGTTGCCCCTGGATCCGCTCCACCACCTTGGCGGCCAGCGCCCGGTTGAGCACCCGTCCCTCCTCATCCTGCCAGGGCAGGCAGGCCTCCGATGGCAGCCACCTGGCGGTGAAGCGTTCGTTGCCCTGGGTCAGCAGATGGGCCATCACCTCGTAGAACGGCTTGGGAACGAAGGCCTCGATCTCGAGATCCCGGCGCACCACCAGACCGAGCAAGGGGGTCTGTACCCGGCCCACCGACAGCAGTTCGCTGCAGCCCCCCTTGCGGCCAAGCAGGGTATAGGCCCGGGTCATGTTGATGCCATAGAGCCAGTCGGCACGGCTACGGGCCAGCGCCGACACCGCCAGCGGCACGAACTCCTTGTTGTCCCTGAGCTTGTCGAGGGCGCGGCGCACGGCGGGGGGATTGAGATCGCTGATGAGGCAGCGCTGAACCGGTTTGGTCTTGGGATAACCGAGAAAGTCGATCACCTCGTCCACCAGCAGTTGCCCTTCCCTGTCCGGGTCACCGGCGTTGACCACGCAGTCCGCCTGCTTGATGAGCCCCTTGATGACGGCCAGCTGGGCCTTGGTCTTGGGTTTGGCCACCAACTGCCACTGGGTCGGGACAATGGGAAGGGATTCCATGCGCCACTGCTTGTAGGCGGCATCGTAGGCATCGGGCTCGGCCTGCTCCAGCAGGTGGCCGATGCACCAGGTCACCACGTCTCCCTGCGCCGTCTCGATGAAACCATCCCCCTTCTTGTGCGGTTTGGGGAGGACATCGGCGATGGCGCGGCCAAGGCTGGGTTTCTCGGCGATAAAGAGTCGCATGATGGATACACCTGAATACTGTATATGTGAACAGTATACAATCCTCTCGCCACAAACCCCAAGCCCCGGGGTGGCGTACTGCCTCCCCGCCCCGGCTTGGGCATCGCTCCCACCACAGCACATCCCGCTCCCGCTGTATGGGAAAAATGCGATTTAAATTCAATAAATCATGCCAAAACAAATAACAAAACCAAAAATCAATTATATGACGAAATAAAAACCATGACCGAGGTCAACCCTTTGAATCCTGGGACTACTACTATATTGGTAATACCCGAATTCGAAGGACACCGTCACCATGCTTGGAAAACTGTTGAGAAAGACCTGGTTCTGGCTTCTGCTGCTCGGGGCCCTGCTGGGGATCGCCGCACTGGGCGTCACCGTCACCGTGCTGCACAAGACCAGCTCCACCGAGTTCTGCGTCTCCTGCCACTCCATGCAGACCCCGCTCGCCGAATATCAGGGCAGCGTCCACTTCCAGAACGTGAAGGGGATCCGCGCCGAGTGCGCCGACTGCCACATCCCCAGTGAACCCGCCGCCTATCTCTGGACCAAGATCCGCGCCGTGAAAGACATCTATCACGAGGCGATCGGCACCCTCGACACCCCGGAAAAATACGAGGCCCACAAGCTGCGCATGGCCCAGACCGTGTGGGATCAGCTCAAGGCCAATGACTCCGCCACCTGTCGCAGTTGCCACAGCTACGCCGCCATGGACATCCTGGCCCAGCGCCCCAATGCCCGCGCCGAGCACCCGGTCGCCATCAAGGAGGGTCAGACCTGCATCGACTGCCACCGCGGCGTCGCCCACATCATGCCGGACATGAGCGGCCTGGCTGCCGCCGGTGCCAGCGAACTGGCCGCCGCCGCGGCCCAGACCCCGGTAACCGTCACCACCCGCTATGCCATTGCCACCACCCCGCTCTATCTGGATGCCGGCGCCAAGACTGATGAAGGCACCCTGATGCCCTCCACCCAGGTGGAAGTGCTGGCCAACGACAACGGCCGCGCCCAGGTGCGCATCGACGGCTGGCAGCAGGACGGGGTGAGCGAGGTGTTCTACGCCGCCCCCGGCAAACGGATCCTGAGCGTGCTGGTCGGCGAAGCCGCCAGAAAAGCCCTCGTGACCGGCAAGAGCGAGACCGACAGCGCCACCAACCTCACCTGGCATCAGGTCAGCCTGACCGCCTGGGTCGACCAGAGCCAGCTCATCGGCGACCAGGGCAAGCTGTGGCAATACGCCTCCACCCTGATGTCCAACAACTGCACCGGCTGTCACGGCCTCACCGCGCTGGATCACTTCAACGCCAACCAGTGGATCGGCGTCATCAAGGGGATGGAGTCCCGTACCTCCCTCACCCCGGAGCAGGCGCGCATGCTCACCCAATACGTGCAGAAACACGCCAGCGACATGAGCGCGGCCCATTAAGGCAGGAACAGAGGACTCTCCCATGACTTTTTTCAATGACCAACAGACCAACCTCTCCCGCCGTACTCTGCTCAAGGGGCTGGGGGCCTGTGCCGCCTTGCCCCTGCTGGCCGGTATCTTCCAGAAAAGCGCCCTGGCCAAGGCCGTCAGCACGGCCCTTGAGCAGTTCCCCACCCTGGTGCCCGCCCAGAAGGGCATCCTGACCGGCGCCCACTGGGGAGCCTTCGAGGCCATCGTCTCCGAGGGCCGCATGGTGCGGGTCCAGCCGGTGGCCGACGATCCGGCACCGAATGACCTCATCGACATGGCGCCGTTCCAGGTCCACGCCAAGAACCGCATCAAGTACCCCATGGTGCGCAAAAGCTGGCTGGAGCACGGCCCGGGGGCCAAACCGGAGCTGCGCGGTGCCGACGAGTGGGTACGGGTGAGCTGGGAAAAGGCCATCGACCTGGTGGCCGGCGAGATCCAGCGCGTCCAGTCTGATTTCGGCCCGCAGGCGATCCACGCCGGTTCCTACGGCTGGAAGAGTGTCGGCATGTTCCACAACAGCCGCACCCTGCTGCACCGCCTGATGAACCTATCGGGCGGCTTCACCGGTTATGCTGGTGACTACTCCACCGGCGCGGCTCAGGTGATCATGTCCCACGTGATGGGCTCCATCGAGGTGTACGAGCAGCAGACCGCCTGGCCCAACGTGGTGGAGCACGCCGAACTGGTGGTGCTCTGGGGGGTCAACGCCCAGGTCACCCTGAAGAACAGCTGGAACATGCCGGATCACGAAGGTCAAGCGGGCTTCAAGGCGCTGAAAGAGAAAGGCACCCGGGTCATCAGCATCGATCCCGTCTACAACGAGACCGCCAAGCTGGTCGGCGCCGAGTGGATTGCCCCGAACGCCTACACAGACGTGGCCATGATGCTGGGGGTGGCCCACACCCTCTACAGCGAGAAGAAGCACGATCAGGCCTTCCTCGATCGCTACACCGTCGGCTTCGATACCTTCCTCGCCTACCTGCTCGGCAAGGAGGACGGCCAGCCCAAGAGCGCCGAGTGGGCGAGCAGCATCTGCGGCGTCGATGCCAAGGTGATCCGCCAGCTGGCCCTCGACATGGCCGCCAAGCGCACCATGATCATGGCCGGTTGGGGCATGCAGCGTCAGCACCACGGGGAGCAGCCCAACTGGATGCTGGTCACTCTGGCTGCCATGCTGGGCCAGATCGGCATGCCGGGGGGCGGCTACGGCTTCAGCTACCACTACTCCTCCGGTGGCAGCCCCACCGCCAAGGGCGGCATTCTGGCGGGGATCTCCGCCGGCAACGCACCGAAGAACAGCCCGGCACCGATCCCGGTGGCGCGCATCGCCGACTGCCTCGCCAATCCGGGCAAGACCATCGACTTCAACGGCCGCAAGGTGACCTATCCGGACATCAAGCTGGTCTACGTGGCGGGGGGCAACCCCTTCCACCACCATCAGGACACCAACAACCTGGTCAAGGCGTGGCGCAAACCCCAGACCGTGATCGTGCACGAACCCTACTGGACGGCGACTGCCAAACACGCCGACATCGTGCTGCCGGTCACCACCAGCTACGAGCGCAACGATCTGGAGATGGGCGGCGACTACTCCCAGCGCTACGTCTTCCCGATGCACCAGTGCGTGCCCCCCCAGTTTGAAGCCCGCAACGACTTCGACATCTTCAGCGCCATCGCCGCCAAGCTGGGCGTGCAGGAGCAGTACACCGAAGGGAAGGACGAGATGCTGTGGCTCAAGCAGATGTACGACGGCATGGCAGCGCAGGCCCGTGGCGCACGTGTGGCGCTGCCGCCGTTCAACATGTTCTGGGAGTCCAACAACTACATCCGCTTCCCGATCCCGGAGGCCAACCGCCAGTGGATCCGTCACGCCGATTTTCGCGAGAACCCGCTGCTCAACCCGCTCGGTACCCCGTCCGGCAAGATCGAGATCTTCTCCAACACGGTGGCGGGGATGGGTTATGCCGACTGCGCCGGTCATCCCAAGTGGTATGAGCCCAAGGAGTGGGTGAAGAGCGAGGTGGCGGCGCGCTATCCGCTGTCGCTCAACACCTCCCACCCGACCCAGCGGTTGCACTCCCAGCTCGACAACACCCCGCTGCGGGACAAGTTCGCCATCGCCGATCGGGAGGCGATCCTGATCCATCCGGACGACGCCAAGGCGCGCGGCATCCAGGATGGCGATCTGGTACGGGCCTTCAACGAGCGCGGCCAGATCCTGGTGGGGGCCCTGATCTCCGCCGATATCCGGCCCGGGGTAGTGCGGGTGTGTGAAGGGGCCTGGTACGATCCGGCCAAGCCGGGCGAAGCGGGCAGCATCTGCAAGAACGGCAACGTCAACTGCCTCACCTTCGACGAGGGCTCGTCCAGTCTGGCCCAGGGCAACTGCGGCCACATGGCCCAATTGCAGATAGAGAAGTATATCGGGCCAGTGCTCGCCAACACGGCGCACGAGGTACCGGCCAACGGCTGAGGCGGTTGCATGCAGACAAAACGGCGCCATAGAGGCGCCGTTTTTATTCCGGGCTGGCAAGGATGACCCTCGGCAGCCATGGGGAGGCGCGGGTAATCCCCCTGCGGGGAGGCTGACTCGGCTCACGGGCCCCCTGAGGGGCCTGCTCACCCTGCATAAATTTAACTTATGGCTTTTCCCATAATGACCCGTGCTTGCTTATACACATGGCCAACTGCTCCGGGGCAGCCCTGCCCACCCCAGATCCCGTCCCGCACGCCTCCTGCCCGATCACCCTCAGGCCCCTCCGTTCCCGCCAATAAAGACGGCGCCCGAAGGCGCCGTCTTTATTCTCTGGAATGAAAGGTGTGCGGGAGGAGCATCAGAAGTCTCCTTCCACCATGTACTCTTCGGCACACTCCACCAGCTGGGGCCAGAGATCTTCCGGCACCCAGGCCTCTGGGTCATCCTCGTCACCGTCATACTGGCTCCAGAAGAAGGCACGCAACCCGCTTGCGAAGTCGTCGCTCAACTCCGCCAGTTCGGAGAGGGGCCCCAGCCAGGCAATGCGGCGCAGGCCGGAGGCGAGATCGTTGATGGCATCCATCAGGGTGCGATCATCCAGGCTCTGCTCCACCAGCAGGGTGAAGCGCTCGCGGGCGCTCTCGGTCTGATCCTCGTCCAGTTCGCCCACGTCGGCCAGCAGGTCGACAAAGTCCTCCAGCAGGAACTGGATCAGGGCATCCCTGTCCTCGAACCACTGGATCTGGGCCCCCTTGGTGCCCAGCACCGAGGCATCGAACGAATCATCGAGATGGCACAAAGCCCAAGGATCGTCAGTCATTGCTACCCTTCCTACACCTGAAACAAGTGACGTATCTTATGCCGGGTGCCGCACCCTTGCCAGCACGGCGGCACAAAAGGGGCCCCCCGACGGGGCGCCCCATCACTCGACCCTGGCCACCTTGGGCAGGGAGAGGGAAGCGGCGAGCCCCCCCAGCTCGGCCCGCCCCATGATGAGGCTGCCACGATAGGCTTCCGCGAGATCCGAGACGATGTTGAGGCCAAGGCCCGAGCCCGGCACCTTCTCGTCGAGGCGCACCCCCCGCAGCACCGCCTTGGCGATCTGATCCTCGCTCATGCCGGGACCGTCGTCCTCAATGCGCAGGGTGATCCAGCCCCCCAGCTCGGCGCTGGAGATGCGCAGCTCGCTGGCGGACCACTTGAAGGCGTTCTCCAGCAGGTTGCCCACCATCTCGTCGAAGTCCTGCTCCTCCACCCCGACCGCCAGATTGACCGGCACCTGCAAGTCCACCGTCTTGCCGGGATAGAGGCGGGAGAAGGCGCGGCAGATATACTCCACCCGGGCCCGCACCGGGGTCGACACCCCGAGGATCTTGGCGGCGCCGGTCACCCGCGCCTTGCCGAGGTGATAGTCGATGTGGCGCTGGATCTGGTCGAGCTGCTCGCCGAGGGCGGCCTGATCCTCCGGCGGCAGCTGGGTCACCTGGTTGCGCATGATGCTGAGCGGCGTCTTGAGGGCGTGGGCCAGGTTGCCGGTGTGGGAGCGGGCCCGTTGCAGCAGCTCGCCATAGTGGTGCAGCAGGCGGTTGATGTCCTCCACCAGCGGCTGGATCTCCAGGGGGTAGCGCAGCCGGAACCCCTCCTGATGACCCTGATGGACACGGCTCAGCTCGCGGCGCAGCAGGTGCAGCGGGCGCAGGCCGTAGAGGATCTGGAACATGAAGCCGAGCACCAGGCCGGTGGCGGCAAAGCCGAGGCCGAGGAACAGGCTGATGCGGGTCTTCTTCAGGGTCTGGGTCAGGGCGCTGCTGTCCTTGGCCATCACCAGGGTGAAGACCCGATCAGACCCCGGCAGCAGCACGGTACGGGTCATGATGAGCAGGGGCTCCTTGTTGGGCCCCTTGCCGACAAAGAGATCCGGATCGCCGAAAGCCGACTTCAGGCCGTGGGCACTCAGATGGGCATCCCACAGGGAGCGGGAGCGACTGACCACCGTCTCCCCCAGCTCCAGTTGCCAGTAGTAGCCGGAGTAGGGCTGGCGATAACGGGGGTCGGCCATGGGCTCGGTGACCACCGGCATGCCGTCCGGCTGGATCTCGAGGCGGGAGAGCAGATCGTAGAGCTGCAGGCGCAGGCCATCGGCCTCCGCCTCCTGCCAGTAGTTGCGCATCATGGTCTGCAGGCTGAAGCCGGTGGCGAACAGGAAGAGACCGCACCAGACCATGGCGATCACCACCAGCCGACCTCGCAGGGTGCGTACCAGCCTCATTCAACCCACCCCGCCATCGGTTGCGAGGATGTCATTCGTTGATCCGGTAGCCGAGGCCGCGCACCGTCTCGATGAGATCGGCGTGGGTCTTCTTGCGAATGCGGCCGATGAACACCTCCACGGTGTTGGAGTCGCGATCGAAATCCTGGGCATAGATGTGGTCGATCAGCTCGCTGCGGGACACCACCTTGCCCCTGTGCTGCATCAGGTAGCCCAGCACCCGGAACTCGTGGGCGGTGAGCTTGATGGGGGTCCCCTCGTACCACACCTGGGAAGCCGCCATGTCGAGACGCACGCCACCGATCTCGAGGATGGAGCTGGCGTTCCCCGCCGCCCGGCGCACCAGCGCCTGCACCCTGGCCACCAGCTCCGCCACCTGGAAGGGCTTGGTGAGGTAGTCGTCCGCCCCGGCGTTGAGCCCTTCAATCTTCTCGTGCAACTGGCCACGGGCGGTCAGCACCAGCACCGGGGTGTCCATCCCCTTGCTGCGCCACTCCTTCAGTACGCTCAGCCCGTCGCGACCGGGCAGGCCGAGATCCAGGATGATGGCGTCATAGGGTTCGGTCTCGCCGAGAAAGCCCGCCTCGTTGCCATCGTGGCAGAGATCGGTGACGAAACCGGACAGACGCAGCTGCTCCGCCAGCTGGCCCGCGAGGATCTTTTCATCTTCAACTATCAGAATGCGCATACATGGGTATCCAAAACAGGGTTGTGCCGGCACTGGCAACGGTTGGGGGGACGAACCGGACGACGGTACGTTCGCGGACTCACGCCGTTACTCCTCTTCCGGGGGCGGGCGCGGAGCGAACAGGCGCTCCAGATGGTGACCCTTGAGCCACACCATCTCCAGGTTGTCAGCCCGGTAGCCCACCTTGATGACGCTGTTCTCCTCGTCGATGAGCCTGAGCTCGTAGAGCCAGACGCCATCCTCCTCACCCAGATCGACGCGCAGCACGCGCACCGGCAGGCGGGAGGCTACCGCCATCAACTCATGAAAAGGACGGACCCGCCCCTCGCTGACCGCCTGTTGCAACAAGGCCTCGTTCGGCTGGGCCGCCTGAACCAGCATCGGCAGCAGCAATCCAAGCAGGGGCAGCGCGCTATTCATGGGTGATTCATCTCTCAAAACCTAACATAATGCCGTTTATAGTGTGCCAGCCATGAATCCGGAATGAATATGATCCCACGCAGTATCCTGCTGATCTTGTGCCTCTTTTCCACCTTTGGCTGGGCGGCGCAGACACGTCTCGACATGGCCGGACTGGTCAAGTTGTTGCTGGCACAAGGGTATCACGACATTCGGGAAGTGGAGCTGGAAGGGGACAAATTCGAGGTCGATACCCTGAATGCCAACGATCAGCGCGTCCAGTTGCAGGTCGATGCCAACACCGGCGAGATCACCAAAAAAGAGGCCGAATAGGCCTCTTTTGCTATGGGTGTGACGGCTGTTGCGCCGCCCCCCTCCCGGCTACTTGCGCTCGCCTGCGCCAGGGGCGCAGCAGCTTCTCTCGCCGTGGCCACAGCAGGGCGCAGGCCAGCACCAGATAGATGAGGGGCTCCTGCCACCCGCTCTTGACCGACCACCAGTAGTGTACCGGCACCAGTAGAGCCACCCCGTAGATCCAGTTGTGCAGCTTCTGCCAGGCAGGCCCCATGCGCCGCAACAGGGCCGGGATCGAGGTGATGCCGAGCGCCAGCAACAGCAGCAGCGCCACCATGCCCACCACTATGTAGCTGCGCTTCACCAGCTCGCCGCCAATCAGCCCCCAGTCGAACTGCAGATCCAGCCCCAGCCAGACCATGAAGTGCAGGGACGCCCAAGCGGCGCACCAGAGCCCGAGGGGGCGGCGCAACTTGATGAGCTGCCCCTGGCGCCAGCGCTTGGCGAGCGGCGACACCAGCAGGGTCAGCAACAGCAGGTGGAGGGCCCCCTTGCCAAGGTAATGGGTCAGCCCCTGGACCGGATCCCCCCCCAGCAGCCCGGCTGGCACGGCATAGCCCAGCCAGAGCAGAAAGCCGAGCGAACCAAGGTGCACCAGCGCCCGCAAGCCGTTGATATGGGCTGTTTTCAGTCTCGGCATCATATTGCAGTTCCCGTCATGTTTTTCCCGCTTCTCATCCCCTCTCCCACCAGGGGAGAAGGGGGCAAGAGATCAGTCGGGCAGAGCGTCAGTCTCAATACCATTTACGCAGATCCATCCCCTGATAGAGGGACGCCACCTCGTCGCCGTAGCCATTGAACATCAGGGTCGGCTGGCGCTTGGCCCCGAAAATGCCCCCCTCGCCGATGAAACGCTCGCTCGCCTGGCTCCAGCGCGGGTGATCCACGCTCGGGTTGACGTTGGCGTAGAAGCCATATTCGTTCGGCGCAAGCAGGTTCCAGGTGGTGGGGGGCATCTCCTCCACCAGGCGGATGGAGACGATGCTCTTGATGCTCTTGAAGCCGTATTTCCAGGGCACCACCAGCCGGATGGGTGCCCCGTTCTGGGCGGGCAGGGTTTTGCCATAGAGCCCCATGGCGAGGAAGGAGAGGGGGTGCATGGCCTCGTCGAGGCGCAAGCCCTCCACATAGGGATAATCGATGCCGCCCCCCAGGGCACGGGAGGCCTGCCCCGGCAACTGTTCCGGATCATAGAGCGTCTCGAAGGCCACGAACTTGGCGCGACTGGTGGGCTCGGCACGGCGGATCAGATCCGCCAGCGCAATGCCGCTCCAGGGCAGCACCATGGACCAGGCCTCCACGCAGCGCAGCCGATAGATGCGCTCCTCCAGCGTGCTCTTGTTGATGAGATCCCACACATCCAGGGTGAAGGGTTTGGCCACCTCCCCTTCCACCTTCAGGGTCCAGGGCTCGGGCCTGAGGTAATGGCCGTTGCGGGCCGGGTCCCCCTTGTCGGTCCCCAGCTCGTAGAAATTGTTGTGGGTGGTGGCCTTCTCCTCCGGGGTGAGGATCAATCCCTCTGGCCGGGTCGCGGCACGGATGTCGAGGGGTCTGGTGGGGGCCACGGTGGCCGGCTTGTCCGGTGCGAAGAGATCCAGCAGGCTGGCCTTCACCGGAAACGCCAGGGTGGCGGCACCGACGCCCAGGCCCAGCCCTTTCAGGATGCGGCGACGATCCTGATAGACGGTTTCCGGCGTGACGTCCTGTTCGGTGGGGTGATGAGAAGTACGGCGCTTGATCAACATGAAAAAACTCCCGGGACGATGAGGTTGACAACCATAAGACCCGCCCCGGCCGAGTTTTATTTCACACAGAATTACATGAGTTGGTAAAGGGGCAGTGCCTTGGCCATGGTACCGGCCAGGAAGAGCACTACGAACACCAGCAGAGGAACGATCACGTTTGGCACCATCAGACTCACTCCATGAGCAGGACAGGGCCTCTAACTATGGAACAAGGTCTGCGGCGCCTCCAATGAATTTTTTTCGCGAGCGCAAGCGTATTCCAGAGTTGCAAAGAGTGATCGGGATCACACACAATCCGGCCCCCGCTTGCTGCCGCTCTACCGCGGAGTAGGCTGCCTCCTTTTCCGGATTCAACCACTGAGAGTCACGCCATGAGCCCACTGTTCGCCATCGCCATCACGACCGGGATCCTCTCCGCCGTCTGGGGTGGACTGGCCGCCGCACTCGGTCTCATCTCCTGGGTCGGCTTCCTCGGCTGCACCAGCTACTTCGCCTCGAGTGGCGGTTACAAGGCGCTGTTGCAGACCCTGCTGTGCAACACCACCGGCATGCTGTGGGCACTCCTGCTGATCCACGGGGAGACCTGGTGGGGGGCCGGCATGGCGGGTTATCTGATGACAGGGGTGGTGGCCACCCTGATGTGCGTGCAGGCCAGGCAGCAGTGGCTCGCCTACATTCCCGGCACCTTCGCCGGTTGCTGTGCCACCTTCGGCGCCGCAGGCGAGTGGCGGCTCATTCTGCCCTCCCTCATCATCGGCGCCCTGTTTGGCTATCTGATGAAGGCGAGCGGCCTCTGGCTCTCCCAGAAGACTCTCTCTACCAGCGGTGTCAGCGACCCGGCCTGAGGCCGATTCTGTCGGAAACCAGAGGGGCGGCCCGTCATCGACGGGCCGCCCCTCTGTCATTTATCCCTTCGACTTGAAGTTGGCCGCCTCGATGCCGTGCCGATTCAGCAGCTTGTAGAAGTCGGTGCGGTTTCTCCCCGCCATGTTGGCCGCCAGGGTCACATTGCCTTCCGTGGTGCGCAGCAGCCGGATCAGGTACTCCTTTTCAAACTCGGCCCGCGCCTCGTTGAACGAGGGAATGCCGCCACCGCCGCCACTCAGGGCCGACTCCACCATGGCCGCGCCGATCACCGGGCTGCAGCAGAGGCTCGCGAGCTGCTCCACCACCCCGCAGAGCTGGCGCACGTTGCCCGGCCAGGCCGCGGCGGCCAGCAGGGCCAGCGCCTCAGGCGAGAAGCCGAGGGCGGCGCAATCGGGGTGACGGTTGCGGTAATCGTCCAGCGCCTGACGGGCCAGCAGGGGGATGTCCTCGCTACGGGCGCTCAGAGGCGGCAGAGTGATGTTGGCCACGTTGAGGCGGTAGAAGAGATCCTCGCGAAAACGCCCCTCTTCCATGGCGGTCACCAGATCCTGATGGCTGGAGCTGATGACCCGCACCTCGGGGGTGCCCTGACCATACTCCGCCAGCACCTGGAGCAACTTGGCCTGGAGTGACTCCGACAGATCCCCTATCTCGTCGAGGAAGAGGGTGCCGCCTTTGGCCTCGGCAAACAGGCCGGACTGGCCATCCTCGCCAAACAGCTGCAAGTCCAGCGCGGGCCAGGGCAGAGCCGCACAGTTGATGGTATGCAGCGGCTTGTCGCGGCGGTGGCTGGCCTGGTGCAGCACCTGGGTCATCACCCCCTTGCCGGCGCCGGAGGGGCCCAGGATCAGCACGGGCACGTCCATGGTGGCGATGCTGCTCGCCTGGATCAGCAACTGCTCCATCTGCGGGTTGCGGGTCTGGATGAGGGACTGCCACTCCTGCTGCTGCTTCGGACGGGTCAGGCTGAGAGCATGTTCTATGGTGACCAGCAGCTCGTCCTTGTCGATGGGCTTGGTGAGGAAGCTGAATACCCCGGAGCGGGTCGCCTGGATGGCGTCGGGAATGGTGCCGTGGGCGGTCATGATGATCACCGGCATGCCGAGCCACTGGGACTGGATCCGCTCGAACAGCGCCAGCCCGTCCATGCCCCCCATGCGCAGATCGCTCAGCACCAGGTCGGCCCGTTGCTGGCGCAGCCTGTCCAGCGCTCCTTCCGCGCTGTCGGCGGTATCCACCTCGTAACCCTGGCTGCGCAGGCGCATGCTCATCAGCTTGAGCAGGCTGGCATCATCGTCCACCAGCAGAATACGGCTCATGCTCTCACCCCCTCTTGGCGAAAAACGCGGTCATTGCGGCGCGGTCCGGAGCTGTCATGGCTGACCTCCCCCATTGAGCTTACGCTGGTTGAGCTGCTCGTCGATGGCGGAGAGCTGCTCTATCTGCTGGCGCAGACGCTTCACCTCCTGACTCTGATCGTCGCGGCGGCTGTCTCGCACCAGCAGCTCCTCCCCGAGGGCGATCCAGCTGCGCAGGAAGGCCTGGGCATCGAGACCGAGCTCCGGCAACAGAGCCTTCAGCTGATCCAGCCCGGCCCGGCGACTGGCCACCGATTCGGACGGGTGGGTGTTGACCATGGCCAGGCTGACCCGGCTCTCGAGGTCGGTGGCGCCGGCCAGTCGCTGGCGCTCCTGCATCCGCTGCTGGGGATGGCTGGCCAGCAGCCAGTCCGAGTATTGCAGGCGCACCTGCATCTCCTTGTTGGCAAACTCCATCCGCCTGGCGATCGCCTCCTGGGAAGGCTCGGTGAGGCTGGTAGAAGGCAGCAGGGAACAGCCAGCGAGCAGGCCTATCATCAATACGGGAATCACAAATCGTTTCATCTTGAATGTCACTTCAGATCCTGGTGGGGAACAGGCACCTGCCCGCTCCTCTCAATATTCGGTGTCAAGGCGCCACCCGCACCTGCGGGGTCGCCGCCACGCCCGTCAGCTCGGGCGCACGTTCAAATCCAGCCGGAAACAGACATCCGCCTGGGCATCCTCGATCAGCCTGAGCTCGCCGCCCAGACTCATGGCAGACTCACGGGCAATGGAGAGGCCCATGCCGGAGCCTTTCAGCAATCCCTGGCGCACTATGCTGCCCTGTTCAAAGGGCTCGAAGATGCGCTCCCGCTCGTCTGGCGGGATGACAGGCCCTTCGTTGGCCACCTCCAGCCAGCCGCCGCCCGCTCCCGCCCCGGCGCGGATCCAGATCTGTCCGCCCCTGGCGCCATAGCTGACCGCGTTGGAAAAGAGATTGTCGAGGATAAGTCGCAGGCGGTAGGGCTCTGCCCGCAGGCTGATGGGCTCGGGCGGCAAGTGTACACTGATTTGCTTGGATTCCAGCGCGAGCCGGTACTCTTCGGACAAGTCTGACAACAAGGGCGCCAGGGGCACCTCGGACAGGGTGAACACCTCCTGCTGGCTGAGGCGATTGAAGTCGAGCAGCCGCTCGATCAGGGTCTGCAGACGGCGGCTGTTCTCCTCCAGCATCTGGCAGATCTCCTGCTGATCCCGGTTGAGGGGCCCCACCAGCTGCTCCGAGAGCAGATCAGCCCCCTCCCGCAGCACGGCAAGGGGGGTTTTCAGCTCGTGGGATACGTGGCGCAGGAACTGGTATTTCTGCTGTTCCAGCTCCTTGAGCTTGTCGTGCAGCCAGCTGATCCGCTCCCCCAGCAGCACCAGTTCGGCCGGGCCATCCACCGGGCGCTGATCCGGCTCGACGCCAGCGCCCAGACTCAGGATCCGCGACTCAATCTGACGTACCGGGTGGATGATGAGGTAGGTAAAGAGCAACACCAGCAGCAGGCTGAGCCCGACCACGAAGCCGCTGACCCACCAGATCTGCTGTTTCAGCTCCACGATGGCGCCCCGCATGCGGGTCACGTGATCATCCACCTGGCTGCGGGTGACCACTTCCAGTTGCTGGTTCAGTTCGTTGAAGTCGGTGAAACGGGGGCTGGTCGCCTCCTGCCTGGCCTTGCGCAGATCCTGCAGGCCGTCGAGCCAGACCAGCGTCGCCTCGAGATCTCCGTAGACCTCGGCATCCGGAATGGAGTCCTGATGGGTCGCGAGCAGTTCCCGGTAGCGCACCAGCTGCTGCCGATAGCTGGCCAGGATGCGATCATCACCCAGGACCGCATAGCGCCGCAGGGTGCGCTCCAGATCGATGGCCTGGGTGGAGAGCAGCGTCGCCCGGCGAGTGTCCCGCACCGCACGTTCCATCTCGTCGCTGGTGAGCTGGCCCAGGTGGGAGAGAGCCTGACTGTCGTGCCAGATCATGCCCCCCAGGGGCATCAGCACCAGCACGAAGCCCATCAGTACTACCTGGAGCAGGGAGCGGGGCCGAACCTTGGTCATCTTCTGCGGTCTCGATTCGTCATGGGGGAGCCAGCATATCCGCACTGCCCCAAAAAGCAAAACCGGCCATAAAGCCGGTTTGATTGCTCACCGAGGCCGGATTCACGCCAGGCCGACGGACGCCACACAGATGACAATGATCATGGCAAGGGCCCCTGACGCGGCCAACAGTGCCCATTTCATTTCTACGCTCATGCAAACCTCCTTTCTGCCAATCAGCGTTGGATCACAACAGATAACGACATGTTAATTCATAGTGAATCCCATAACCGTGAGCTGCGTATATATTTCAGACGAGCCCAACCCAAGGAATGGAAAGCATGTTTTACCTCTGTAGCATTGGATCCAATCTCGACCCCGCCCTGCACGTCAGTCAGGTCGTCGCCGAATTGCTGGCCCGCTTTGGTCGCCTTCACCTGAGTTCCGTCATCCAGACCAAACCCGTGGGCATGCATTCGCGCCACGACTTCCTCAACTGCCTGTTCGTCGTCCAGAGCGACCTCTCCCCCGTCCAGCTCAAGGCCGAGTTTGTCACCATGGAGCTGACCCATGGCCGGGATCGCAGCAACCCCCTGTGCAAGGTGGCGGACAGGCCACTGGACATCGACATACTGGCCTGCGGCGAACGGGATGACTTCGCCGAGGCCGGGGTGGATGCCTACCTGGGGGATCTGCTGGCGGAGATGTATCAGGGCGGCAGTGTGGACTCCGGCAAGGTGACCCTCGGCCTGCCGGGCAGCAAGGTGTTTGCGAAGCAGCGCATCGGCCAGGCCCCCATCCATCTCTGCCAGCAAGACGAGGCCCTGCTTCCCGGCAACGGCCACCCCGGCCCCCCTTCCCGGCACGCCGCCATCCGGCACCCTTGAGCCGTTCACACACATGAGGCGCCCAAAGGCGCCTCATGTCATGGCGGCCCGCCTTGCCCTAGATGACGGCGAGGGCGCGCCCCCCGTCCACCCGGATGCTGGCCCCGGTCATGTAGTCGTTCTTCATCAGCATCTGTACCGCCTGCCAGATGGGCTCCAGACCCCCTTCCCGCGCCAGCGGCGTCTTCGCCAGCACCTGCTGGCGCCAGTCATCCCCGTGCTCGTCGAGAAACAGGATGGGGCCAGGCTCTATGGTGTTGACCCGCACGGCAGGCGCCAGTTCGCGGGCAAAGCTCATGGCCAGGGAATGGGCTCCCGCCTTGGTGGCCACGTAGGCGGCAAACTGGGGCGCCGGGGCATGGATGTAGATATCGGTGATGTGGATGATGCCCCCGTTGGGCTGGCGGGCAAGGGCAGGGGCCAGCGCCCGGTTGAGCTGGAACGGAGCCGCCATGTGTACCCGGTAGAACTGATCAAACTGGGCCAGCTGCACCGCAGGATCCGCCGCCTGGGGCTCGAAGGCGGAGGCATTGTGGATGATCAGGGCAAGATCCTCATGGGCCGCCAGCGCCGTCACCACAGCGCCCACCTCCTCTTCCCGGGTGAAGTCCGCCTGTACCAGCTCGACGCCCACGTCTCGCAGACGATCCAGCTCGGGCCGTTCGCTGCGATAGCTGCCCGTCACCTGCCAGCCAGCGGCCACCAGCTGCTCACACAGATAGAATCCCAGGCGACGGCCACAGCCCGTTACCAATGCACGCATACCCTCTCCTTGTGGTTGTCGCCCTCCCCGATCCATGCAGGATCGCACGGAGGGCCCATTCATCGGCCATGACCTATCGATGTCCGAGGCAAAACCCATTGGCCCCGTGTCACAGCCACCGGGCATAGTGGCCCCATCGACCCCCATGGAGCCACCATCATGCTACAAATTCGCGATCATATGCAGCCATTGACCCACTCACTGCACCCCGGCCTCGGTCTGGCCGAGGCGCTGGACAGACTCCATCGGGCAAACCTGGGGGGCCTGCCGGTACTGGATGACCATCAGCACCTCGTCGGATTTCTCTCCGAGCAGGATTGCATTCCCGCCCTGCTCACGGGCAGCTATCACTGCGACACCCGTACTCTGGTCGAAGATCTGATGAGCCGGACCCCGCTGTTCGTCTCTCCTGATGACAACATCGTTGATCTCGCCCGCCAGATGACCGGGGCCAGACCCAAGGTCTATCCGGTAATGGAGGGAGGCAAGGTGACGGGCATCATCAGCCGTCGTCAGGTGATGCAGGCCCTCAACACCCAGATGAAACAGTGTCAGGCAACCTGAGGCAGGCAACCTCGCACACGTTTCATGCCGGCCACCCTCCCGTCCACAGCCGACGAGTGGCTGGTCCACCCCGCCCGACTCTGCCACGGGGCGGCCTGTCGAGGCAGCGCCGCCCTCCTCCCACCGGCACCGTTCGTTTGTCCCCTCCCCATTTCAGGGTTTGCCATCCGTGGTCGTCTCTAGTTAGATAGGTGCCGGTCACAGTCCCTGCCGGATGCGACCCCGTCCCGAGTGCTCAGGAGATGTAACGTGCGACGCTTGCTCGTATTCTGCTTGCTGCTGCCCTGCTGGCTGTCAGCCAGGGAGCTGGTCATTGGTGGCATCCTGGAGCCCCCTCTCAAGTGGCTGGATGCACAGGGACACCCTCGCGGGCTGGATGTGGATCTCGTCACCGCCATCTTCGGCACGCTCCATACCCCCATCAGGATTGAGCTCATCGATTCGGGGGCCAGGCTCACCCGCAATGCCGAAAGCGGCTTCTATGACCTGCTGCTGACCCACTCCTACAAACCGGAGCGGGAGGCCTATCTGCTCTACCCCAAACAGGCCCATATGCTCCATAGCTGGCACTTCTTCATACGCAAGGAGTCCGCAGGCCAGATCCATTATGACCATCTGACGGATCTCAAACCCTGGCGTATCGGTGTCACCCGGGATTTCTCCTATACCCCCGAGCTCGCGGCGGCCATGACAGACCCGAGCTATCACTTCCAGGAGATCCCCATCAACCAGCTGCAACTGCGCAAACTCATCGCCGGTCGCATCGACGTGGTACCCATGTCCCTGGTCACCGCCTTCACCCAGATAAGAGAGGAGGGACTGGAAGGCAAGCTCGACTACCTGCCAAAACCCCTCAAGACCAGCCCCTACTTCAATGTCTGGACCCGTTCCCGGGCCAATGCCGACACCCCGGCCCTGATGGCCGCCTATGATGCCGAACTGCTGCACATGAAGCGGGACGGCCGGCTCAAAGCCCTCTACGACAAATACGGCATCCCCTATATCGAACCCTGATCCACCGTTCAGGGTGTCATCTCCCGCAGGGTCGAATTCTGCTGCGCGGACAGGGTCTATCACGGGAGAGGGGTCTCTACGCCCCCCTCAGACCACCCGACTCAAGGCTTCACATCCCGCAGGATCGGGTTTTGCAGCGAAATCAGCGTCTCGGTGGACTGGATCTCGTCGATGGTCTGGATCTTGTGGATCAGTACCGTCTGCAACTCGTCGATGGAACGGGTCATCACCTTCATGAAGATGCTGTAGTGGCCCGTGGTGTAGTAGGCCTCCACCACCTCGTCCAGCGCCTGCAGTTTGGCCAGGGCCGACGGGTAATCCTTGGCGCTCTTGAGGTTGATCCCGATAAAGCAGCAGACGTCGTAGCCCAGCTTCTTGGGGTTCACCTGCACCCGCGTTCCCTCGATGATGCCCGCCTGCTTCATCTTCTCTACCCGCACGTGGATGGTGCCCGGGCTCACCAGCAGTTGTTTGGCCAGCTCGGCGTAAGGCAGGCGCGCATTCTCCATCAGGGCGGAGAGGATGGCCTGATCGAGATTATCGATCCGATAATTTTCTGACACTTTTTTGCTCTCCTTTTAATGATTCATCATTAATTGATGGCTTATTTTGAAGAAAAAAACACACAAAGCCTATTTCAATTATCGAATATTGAATTTAGTTGGCATTCTGTTGAAGAATCACCGCATTCAACGGATTCACGACAGGTAATTCAGCATGAAACAGCACTACATCCGCAGCCAACAGCAGATCAGCTTCGTCAAAGAGATGTTCTCCCGCCAACTCGCACTGCAGCTCGGCCTGATGGAGGTACAAGCCCCCATTCTGAGCCGGGTCGGTGACGGCACCCAGGACAACCTCTCCGGCTGCGAGCATGCAGTGCAGGTCAAGGTGAAAACCCTGCCGGAGCACAGCTATGAAGTGGTCCACTCCCTGGCCAAGTGGAAGCGCCAGACCCTGGGCCGCTTCGGTTTCGGCCCGGGTGAAGGCATCTACACCCACATGAAGGCACTGCGTCCGGACGAGGATCGTCTCAGCCCCATTCACTCCGTCTACGTCGACCAGTGGGACTGGGAGAAGGTGATGCCGGGCGAGCGCCGGGATCTGGCCTATCTGCAGGAGACGGTGCGGGGCATCTGGGCCGCCATCAAGGCCACCGAGCGCGCGGTCTGTGCCGAGCATGAGCTGACCCCCTTCCTGCCGGCGGATATCCAGTTCCTGCACAGTGAAGAGCTGCTGACCCGCTACCCGGACCTCGATGCCAAGGGACGCGAGCGCGCCATCGCCAAAGAGCTGGGAGCGGTCTTCCTCATCGGTATCGGTGGCGCCCTCTCCCACGGCGAACGCCACGACGTGCGAGCCCCGGACTACGACGACTGGAGCAGCGAGAGCGAGCTCGGGCTGGCGGGTCTGAACGGTGACATCCTGGTGTGGAACCCGGTGCTGGAAGACAGCTTCGAGATCTCCTCCATGGGGATCCGGGTGGACGCAGAGGCCCTGCGCCGCCAGCTCGCCATCACCGGCGACGAGGATCGCCTGCAATATGACTGGCATCAGGATCTGCTGGCAGCACGCATGCCGCAAACCATCGGCGGCGGCATCGGCCAATCCCGTCTGGCCATGCTGCTGCTGCAAAAAGAGCACATCGGTCAGGTCCAGGTCGGCGTCTGGCCATCTGAAATGAAAGCTGCCATCCCAGGCATGCTGTAACGAATTGATTTGATTGCATCTGTCCTCCTATCGCGGCAACACGGCGCGGGACAGACGCGATAGCGAAGCTGGTCAGCCGAGGTGGAGAGCGTATCCCGACTGACTGTAAGGCGGGCATGGTCGCTGACTGTGCCTGCCGACCCTGGGGCTTGCCCCTGCGATCCGCTCAACCCACGTCAGATCGCATCGAATACATTCCTCCCGGCAATCTTCGGATTGCCGTTTTTTTTTACGCCGAAAAACTGTGCTCAAAACCCGCCCCGATCTGGTGCTGGCGCGGCAACCCCGCCTTTCTGCTGCCGGTGCAGTGGCAGGCAAACAACCGCTCCACCGCCTCTTCCTGCAGATAGGCTCCGAGCGCCACCGCCCGCTCTGGGCCGGAAAACTTCAGGTGCAGGCCGCCGATGACGGCGTGGATCCGCTCGTCGCCACACACCTCCTTGGCCCACTCGATGATGTTCTCGACCCCGGCGTGACCGCAGCCGATAAAGACGATGAGCCCCTGCTCGCTCTTGTAGGCCAGCGCCGAGTCGTCGCTGATGAGGTCTTTCTCTACCCGCCCGCCCCGCACTATGTAGCCGAGCAGCGAAGGCGCAGCCCGGTCGCGCCGCACAATGCTGCCGAGGAACACCAGACGATCCGAGAGCCACACCGGCTCGGACGAGCAGTGGGGAAGCAAGCCTCTGGCCGACAGCGACTCCCGAGCCAGCGCCCCCGACAGGCGATAGAGGTTGCGCCGCCAGAAGGGCAGCGACAGGAAGTAGCCCCGCTCGCAGAACACGTCTGGACAGGCTATGAGTGGGATGGGTCTTGGATAGGCGGGCAGCGAGCCGACCCCGCCCACATGGTCGTAATGACCGTGAGAGAGCACCACATGGGTGAGAGAGGCGAGATCGATCCCCATCACGGCGGCGTTGTGGCACAGCGCCCGGCCACGGCCGCTGTCGAACAGCACCCTGAGGCCGTCACACTCCAGCAGCAGCGCCAACCCTCGCTCGGGCAGACAGCCAGGCAGATGAACGTCGTCATCCACCAGCACGGAAAACTTCAGCATCTCAATCCCTCAGAAAACAAAACGCAGGCACGAGGCCTGCGTTTTTCATCGACAATCCCATTACTGGGTCATGGTGAGGCCGTTGCTGTCGGCCCCCAGCCGCAGTGTCTTGCCCGGGATGACCCGACCGCTGAGCAGGGCCTGGGCCAGCGGGTTCTCCACCTTCTGCTGGATCGCCCGCTTGAGGGGACGCGCCCCGTAGACGGGATCGAACCCGGCATGAACCAGCTTGGTCAGCAGCTCCTCGCTCACCTCCACCTCGAAGCCCTGGGACTCCAGACGGCTCATCAGGCTCTTGAGCTGGATGCGGGCGATGGACTTGATGTGCTCCTCACCGAGCGGGTGGAACACCACGGTCTCGTCGATCCGGTTGATGAACTCCGGCCGGAAGCTGCGGGTCAGCACCTCCATCAGCATGGCCTTCATCTCGTCGTAATCCTTCTCGGAGTGGTGCTCCTGGATGAGATCAGACCCGAGGTTGGAGGTCATGATCACCACGGTGTTGCGGAAGTCCACGGTACGCCCCTGACCGTCGGTCAGGCGGCCATCGTCCAGCACCTGCAACAGAATGTTGAAGACATCCGGGTGGGCTTTTTCCACCTCGTCCAGCAGGATCACCGAGTAGGGGCGACGGCGCACCGCCTCGGTGAGATACCCCCCTTCCTCGTAACCCACGTATCCCGGAGGCGCCCCCACCAGACGGGCCACGCTGTGTTTCTCCATGAACTCGGACATGTCGATCCGCACCATGGCGTCCTGGGTATCGAACAGGAACTCCGCCAGCGCCTTGCACAGCTCGGTCTTGCCCACCCCGGTGGGGCCGAGGAAGAGGAAGGAGCCGATGGGGCGGTTCGGGTCGGACAGCCCGGCACGAGAGCGGCGAATGGCGTTGGAGACGGCGTCCACCGCCTCTTCCTGGCCGATCACCCGGCTGTGCAGCTGATCCTCCATCCGCAGCAACTTCTCCCGTTCCCCTTCCAGCATGCGGGCCACCGGAATGCCGGTCCAACGGGCCAGGACGTCGGCGATCTCCACGTCGGTGACCCGGTTGCGCAGCAGGCTGGTCTCCTGCATCTCGGCCTGGGTGGCGAGATCCAGCTGTTTTTCCAGCTCCGGGATGCGGCCGTACTGCAACTCGGACATGCGGCCCAAGTCCCCTGCGCGGCGCGCCACCTCGAGATCCTGACGGGCCTGCTCCAGTGCCGCCTTGATGTGCTGGGTCCCGGCGAGGGCAGCCTTCTCGGCCTTCCACACCTCTTCCAGCTCGTTGTATTCCCGCTCTTTTTCCGTCAACTCCTGATTGAGCAGATCGAGGCGCTTGCGGCTGGCGTCATCGTCCTCCTTCATCAGCGCCTGCTGCTCCAGCTTGAGCTGGATGATGCGCCGCTCGAGCCGGTCCAGGGATTCCGGCTTGGAGTCGATCTGGAGCCGGATGCTGGCCGCCGCCTCGTCGATGAGGTCGATGGCCTTGTCAGGCAGCTGGCGATCCGCGATGTAGCGGTGGGAGAGCTGGGCCGCCGCGACGATGGCGGGGTCGGTGATCTGCACATGGTGGTGCAGCTCGTAGCGCTCCTTCAGGCCACGCAGGATGGCGATGGTGTCCTCCACCGAGGGCTCCTCCACCAGCACCTTCTGGAAACGGCGCTCCAGCGCGGCATCCTTCTCCACGTACTGCCTGTACTCATCGAGGGTGGTGGCCCCGACGCAGTGCAGCTCGCCGCGGGCCAGGGCGGGCTTGAGCATGTTGCCCGCATCCATGGCACCCTCGCCCTTGCCGGCACCGACCATGGTGTGCAGCTCGTCCACGAAGAGGATGACGTTGCCCTCTTCCTTGGCCAGATCGTTCAGGACCGCCTTGAGCCGCTCCTCGAACTCGCCGCGATACTTGGCACCGGCCACCAGGGCCCCCATGTCCAGGGAGAGCACCCGCTTGTTCTTGAGCCCTTCCGGCACTTCGCCATTGATGATGCGCTGGGCCAGACCCTCGACGATGGCGGTCTTGCCGACGCCGGGGGCACCGATCAGCACCGGGTTGTTCTTGGTGCGGCGTTGCAGCACCTGGATGGTGCGGCGAATTTCGTCATCCCGGCCGATCACCGGGTCGAGCTTGCCGAGTTCGGCCCGCTCGGTGAGATCGATGGTGTACTTCTCCAGCGCCTGGCGATTCTCCTCGGCGTTGGCATCCTCCACCTTCTTGCCGCCACGGACCTTGTCGATGGCTGCCTCGAGTTTTTCCTTGGTCAGCCCCTGGGCACGCAGCAGCTCGCCCAGCGTCCCCTTCTCGTCCAGGGCCGCCAGCACGAACAGCTCGGACGAGATGAACTGATCCTTGCGCTGCTGGGCCAGCTTGTCGCAGACGTTGAGCAGCCGGCCTAGGCCGTTGGAGAGCTGTACGTCCCCTTCCACGCCGCTGACGCGGGGCAGGCGGTCCAGCTCCTCGCCGAGGCGCGAGCGCAGGGTATTGATGTCGAGCCCGGTCAGGGTGAGCAGCGGACGAATGGATCCGCCGTCCTGATTGAGCAAGGCGCTCATCAGATGGACGGGTTCGATGAATTGGTGGTCACGACCCAGTGCAAGAGACTGGGCATCGGAAATGGCAATCTGGAATTTGCTGGTCAGGCGATCGAGGCGCATTGCACTCCCCCTTCAAGACAGACGCCGCATGCGCGGCAACAACATCGCTTTCTGACAAGGAAGATGTGGTCTTGAAGGGCAATTTCAAGGGGTGGCTGTTTATTTTTTCCTCAATAGCGGTGACCGAGGGAAAACGACCTCGCAATGGCAGCCTGTGCCCTGAGCCTGCTCGGCAGCAAGACATAGCCACCGGAGGGCCATCACCAGGGAGTGAAGAGGCGCTTGCGGCCACTCGCGAGCGCCTCTTCGGCTATTTTTCCAGCCATACAAGGGAGGCCATGCGACCCGTCTGCCCGTCGCGGCGATAGGAGTAGAAGCGCTCGCTGTCGCTGAAGGTGCAGTATTCGCCGCCATAAATGGCGGTGACGCCGGCGCGGGCGAGGCGCAGTCGGGCCAGCTGGTAGATATCCGCCAGCCATTTCCCCTCGATGGACGAAGGGGCGAACGCAGCCGCCGCCTCGGCCTGCTCCGCCATGAAGGCCTCACGCACTTCGCCACCCACTTCGAACGCGGCGGGACCGATGGCCGGGCCCAACCAGGCCAGGATCTCGCCAGACTCGCAGCCCATGGCGGCGATGCTTGCCTCCAATACGCCTCCCTGCAGTCCGCGCCAACCGGCATGGGCCGCCGCCACTACGGTGCCTGCCCGATCGCAGAACAGCACCGGCAGGCAGTCGGCAGTCATCACGATGCAGGCCTGCCCCGCCTCACGGGCACAGGCGGCATCGGCATCCGGTGCGCGCTCATAACGGTCGCTCACCGGATGGACGGCGATGCCATGTACCTGGTTGAGCCAGTTGAGAGTGCCGGGGATCCCCGCCACCTGCTGCAGTCGGGCGCGGTTGGCCTCGACCCTGGCCGGTGCATCGCCCACATGGGCCCCGAGGTTCAGGCCGGCAAAGACCCCTTCGCTGATACCGCCGTCACGGGTGGTCGAGAGAGCCCTGACATTGCCCGGCGCGGGCCAGTCGGGTGCGATCCAGTTCATCTGTGGCTCCTTTCGTTCATATGAAAACGGGGCCCCTTGGCTGCAACCAGTCAAGGGGCCCCGCATCAGATCATGGAGGGCAGGTTACGGCAGGAATCGTCGCAAGGCCGCCTCCGGGATCAGTTCCAGACAAGATCGTCCGGATTGGCCAGGGTATCCGCCCGCAGCACTTCCATCAGCGCCACCATATCCTGCGGCGTGGGGGAGTGCCACTCCATCACTTCACCCGTGATGGGGTGCGCCAGCTTCAGCATGGTGGCGTGCAGTGCCTGACGGTGAAAACCGCGCAGGGCCTCGGTCAGCTCGGGGGTGGCGTTGCGCAGCAGACGCAGACGACCGCCGTAGGCGGGATCCCCCACCAGCGGATGCTTGATGTGGGCCATGTGGACACGGATCTGGTGCGTACGGCCGGTCTCCAGCCGCAACCGCAAACGGGTGTGACCACGGAACTTCTCGTGCACCCGGTAGTGGGTGACGGACTCGCGCCCGTTGGGCACCACGGCCATGTGGGTACGCTGGGTCGGGTGACGACCGATGGGGGCATCGACGGTGCCGCCGGCGGTCATGTGACCGATGGCAATCGCCTCGTACTCACGGGTGATCTGGCGTGCCTGCAGGGCTTCCACCAGGTGGGTCTGGGCGGGAATGGTCTTGGCCACCACCATCAACCCCGTGGTGTCTTTGTCCAGACGGTGCACGATACCGGCGCGGGGGACCTCGGCGATGCCGGGGTAGCGGTGCAGCAGGGCGTTGAGCACGGTGCCGTCCGGCGTACCGGCGCCCGGGTGAACCACCAGGCCGGCCGGCTTGTCGATCACCAGGATGTGTTCATCTTCATAAACGATGTTCAGCTCGATGTTCTGGGCATCCCAGCGGGTGTCGTCTGCCAGTTCCACATTCACATGTACCTGCTGCCCGGCCACCACTTTCTCGCGCGGGGTATTGGCAACCTGACCGTCCAGGGTCACTCTGTCCTGTAAAATCCACTCCTTGATGCGGGTCCGGGAGTAGTCGGGAAACAATTCGGCCAGGGCCTGGTCGAGTCGTTGCCCGAATTGGTGATCCTGAAATTCGCCTGTCAGTTCAATATGCTGGCTCATGTATGGTCTCTTGAGCGGGGGTATCAATTCGAAATAATCCGGGTATTCTAGCTTTTCTTTTAGCCAAGCATAACGGATACTTTGCCAATTTCGTGGAAATGGACCGGATGTTGTTGATGGGAAAGAAGTCTCACCTGCTGATGTCGCTCGCCTTGGTCGCTACTCTGATCACTGGCTGTTCCAGCACCAAACCCAAGGTTCCCGACGAACCGCCGGAAGTTCTGTACCAGAAAGCCCGCATCAAACTGGATACCGGCAACTACCTCAATGCCATCGAACTGCTGGAAGCGCTGGACTCTCGTTACCCGTTCGGCGCCTACTCCAACCAGGTTCAGCTCGATCTCATCTATGCCTACTACAAGCAGGATGATACCGCCCAGGCGATCGCCAACATCGACCGTTTTATCCGCCTGAACCCGGCGCACAAGAACATTGATTACGTCTTCTATATGCGCGGCCTGACCAACATGGCGGCGGATTACAACTTCTTCCAGGATTTCCTCGGCATCAATCGGGATGACAAGGACCCCTCCTACGCCCGTCAGGCCTTCCAGGACTTCAAGACCCTGCTGCAGAACTACCCCAACAGCAGCTATGCAGCCGATGCCCGTGCCCGCATGATCGGCCTGAAGAACCGTCTTGCCCGCTATGACCTGGGGGTAGCCGAGTACTACGTCAAGCGTGACGCCCTGATCGCCGCCGCCAACCGCGCCAAGCTGATCGTCGAGACCTATCCCGACACGATGGAAACCGAGAAGGCGCTGGAGATCATGGTCAACGCCTATGACACCCTGAAGATGCCGACCCTGGCCCAGCATGCCCGAGAAGTGCTGGCCAAAAACTACCCGGACAACCGTCTCGGTCGCGGCTGAGTAGCGAACGAACAATGAAAAACCGGAGCCACTGGCTCCGGTTTTTTTATGGCCGACGGCGGCACTCCGGGGTCACTGGTGCTTACCCTGCTGCTTGGCCCGCATGATGTTGATGATCTCGATGTCGGTATCCAGCATCCCCTCCCTGGAGAGGCGACCCAGGTTGGCGATGGTCTGGTCCACATCGTCCGAGACGATCCCCTCGCTCTGGGGCACGCGCAGGTTGTTGATGGCCATCAGCGAGGATTTCACCGCCGCCGAGGTGGAGGTGGAGACCTTCATGGAGCAGGCGCTGCCGGCGCCGTCGCAGATGATGCCGGAAACATCCCCAATCATGTTGTTGATGCAGTGGCTGATCTGCTCGAACTGGCCCCCCAGCAGCCAGGTGATGGCGGCCCCCGATCCCATGGCGGCGGTACTGGCGGCACACAGGGCGGAGAGCTTGTTCTGGTAGGCCTTGATATAGATGGCCACCAGGTGGCTCATCACCAGGGCACGGGCCAGCTGCTCGTCATCGGCCTTGAGGAAGCGGGCGGCGGCGACCACCGGCATGGTGGCGGCAATGCCCTGGTTGCCGGAACCGGAATTGGACATGGCGGGCAGCATGGCGCCATCCATCCGCGCATCGGAGGCGGCAGACGACAGGCGCATGGCCAGGGTCATCAGGTCGTCGGAGAGCAGCTTGCGCTCCACCTGATCGGTGAGGATCTTGCCGATGCGCAGGCCATAGCCCTGCAGCCCTTCGTCCGCCAGCGCCTGGTTCATGGTGGCCGCCTCGCGGATGAAGTCGATCTCGGCCAGCGGCACCTCCAGGGCGAAGGCCACGATCTCCTTCAGGGTCATGGCGGGCTTGTCGGCCTTGGCTGGCTGGATCTGCACCCCGGGGGCGCTGTCCTGCACCATCAACACCTCGCCATCCTTCTCCATCAGCACGATGCGGGTGTGGTCGGTACAGATCACCACCCGGGCGCTGTGCCCCTCCACTTCGGCCAGCACCTCGGCGTAGAGCACGTCGGGCACATCCTTCACATCCACCTCTATGGTGGGCAGCAGCCCCTTGGCCGCCTCGACCTGATCCGGCGTGAGGCTCTTGAGCACCTCCAGCCCGGCATCCGGGTTGCCACCGGTGATGCCGACGGCGGCGGCCACCGGCAGGCCGATCATGCCGGTGCCGGGCACGCCGACCCCCATGCCGTTCTTGAACAGATTGCCGCTGACCCAGACGCGGGTGCGAGTCGGTACCTGCCCCAGCAGCTTGCGGCAGTTGGCCGCCGCCAAGGCGACCGACATGGGCTCGGTGCAGCCGAGGGCCGGCACCACTTCACGCTTGAGCAGGGTAATAAAGTCGGTCCATTGTGCATTCATTGCGATGTGTCTCATGTTCATGGCGCCCGCGTGCGGGCTCGTCATTGTTGTTCGGCCAGTTCCGCCTTGTGATTGCGGATATGCAGGTAAACGGTATGGCGGGAGATGCCGAGCAGTTCGGCCACCAGTTGGGCGGCATCCTTGATCTCGAAGATGCCCATGTCGTAGAGCCGGTGCACGATCGCCTTGTTGCGCACGCTGCTGCCCAGCCCGGGATCCCTGTCCACCTTGGCGATCACCTGCGCCACCAGATCATCCACCGAGCTGGCGAAGGTCTCGGTGCCGTGGGCAGGGGGCACTGCGGGCGGGGCAAAGGTGTCGAGCAGGCTGCCAAGGGGCGTGTCCAGGCTGAAATTCACGCACAGCATGCCGATGGGTTTGCCCTCGCGGTTGCTGATGGTGATGGACGAAGACTTCAGCAGGGTGCCCTCCCGGGAGCGGGAGAAATAGCTGCTCCACTGGCTGCCGGCGGCACTGTGCAACTTGTCGAGCGCAAAATCGGTGACCGGCGCTCCCTCCTGGCGGCCGGTGATGTGGCCGTTGGCAATCTTGATGACGGAGGCGTGCAGACTGTCAAAGGCGTGCAGCACCACCTCGCAGCCCGGGCCAAACAGGGCGGACAGCGCCGCCACCGCAGGCTCGAAGCTGGCGATCAGATGGCGCTCTTCATCGGTCAGTGTGCTGGCGTCGCGCAAGGGAGCTACCTCGGTCATGGGGTCATCCGGTCAACGTTGGGTAAGGATATTCAAAGCGGACTCAAATAAAATTGAGCAAATCCGCTTTTTGCGCGGGCATTATGCCCGACTGGTGAGACAACACCACAAAATGTGAGCAAAATCACGACTGAAATGAAAAAAAGGCCCCATGAGAGGCCTTCAAGGTAGTTTTTTGGTGCTTTTGCTCAACTTTAATTGAGCCAGGGCTCGTCAGTCCGGACAGGCAGGCACCACCGCCTGTCTGTTCCCTGCCACGGTCATCCACTCTGATCATAAAAAAAGGGGGCCGAAGCCCCCTTTTTGTCTCATCCGGTCAACGCTTACAGCGCCTTCAGGATGGCCTCGACGCTGGCCTTGGCATCGCCAAACAGCATCTGGGTGTTCTCCTTGAAGAACAGCGGGTTCTGGACACCGGCGTAGCCAGTGTTCATGGAGCGCTTGAAGCCGATGACGTTCTGCGCCTTCCACACTTCCAGCACCGGCATGCCGGCGATGGGGCTGCCCGGATCTTCCATGGCGGCCGGGTTGACGGTGTCGTTGGCACCGATCACCAGCACCACGTCGGTGTCGGCGAAGTCATCGTTGATCTCGTCCATTTCCAGCACGATGTCATAGGGGACTTTCGCTTCCGCCAGCAGCACGTTCATGTGACCAGGCAGACGACCGGCCACCGGGTGGATGCCGAAGCGCACCTTGACGCCGCGATCACGCAGCTTCTGGGTGATCTCGGCCACCGGGTACTGGGCCTGCGCCACCGCCATGCCGTAGCCCGGGGTGATGATGACGGAGCTGGCGTTCTTCAGCATGTCGGCCACGTCTTCGGCGTTGGTCTCGCGGTATTCGCCCAGCTCCTGCTCGGCGGTGGAGGCCACGCCGTCGGAGCCGAAGCCACCGGCGATCACGGAGATGAAGGAGCGGTTCATCGCCTTGCACATGATGTAGGAGAGGATGGCACCGGAGGAACCCACCAGGGCACCGGTGACGATCAGCAGGTCATTGGAGAGCATGAAGCCCGCCGCCGCTGCCGCCCAACCGGAGTAGGAGTTCAGCATGGAGACCACCACCGGCATGTCCGCACCGCCGATGGAGGCGACCAGGTGCCAGCCGAAGGCGAAGGCGATCAGGGTCATCACCAGCAGGGCGAAGGTGGAGCCACCGGCGTTGACGAAGTGGATCATCAGCGCGATGGAGACCACCACGGCCAGCAGGTTCAGCTTGTGGCGGTGCGGCAGCATCAGCGGCTTGGAAGAGATGAGGCCACGCAGCTTGCCGAACGCCACCACGGAACCGGTGAAGGTCACGGCACCGATGAAGACGCCCAGGAACACTTCCACCAGGTGGATGTTCAGCATGGCGCCGGAGAGGTGCTCGACCTGGGCGACACTTGCCGCCTGCTCGAACGCCGCCCGGGCGGCTGCCAGGGTCGCATCCAGGTTGGAACCGACGGAGACCACCACTTCAGCGGGGGCGGAGGGGTGCAGATCGATGAAGCTGTTGAAGCCCACCAGCACCGCTGCCATGCCCACGAAGCTGTGCAGCACGGCCACCAGCTCGGGCATCTCGGTCATCTCGACCTTGAGGGCCAGACGCACGCCGATGGCGCCACCGATGGCCATGGCCAGGACTATCCAGTGGACGCCACTGGTTTCCGGGTTGAAGACGGTGGCGAGCAGGGCGATGGCCATCCCCGCGATACCGAACAGGTTGCCATGCTTGGCCGTTTCTTGCTTCGACAGTCCCGCGAGACTGAGGATGAAGAGCACGGCGGCAACGATATAGGATGCTGTTACCAGTCCTTGAGACACGTTAAACCCCCTTAATCCTTACGGAACATCTTTAGCATGCGCTGAGTGACGGTGAAGCCACCGAAGATGTTGATACTGGCAATCAGCACGGCGACAAAGGCCAGCACGGTGACCAGGGTCGACCCTTGTCCAATCTGCAACAGCGCACCGACCACGATGATGCCGGAGATGGCATTGGTGACCGACATCAGCGGCGTGTGCAGGGCGTGAGAGACGTTCCACACCACGTAGTAACCGACCACGCAGGCCAGGATGAAGACGGTGAAGTGGGAGAGGAAGGCGGCAGGCGCCACGGCGGCCACCCAACCGAAGGCGGCGATGCCGAGGGCACCGAACACGAACTTCTTGTTGGAGGGCTTGGCCTCTTCCTTCTTGGCGGCCGGTTTGGCGGCAGCAGGTTTCTGCGGGGCGGCAGAGACGGAGATGGCGGGGGGCGGGAAGGTCACTTCACCGGCCTGGACCACCGTCATGTTGCGCTGCACCACGTCTTCGAAGTCGATGGCGACGTTGCCGTCCTTCTCCTTGCACATCAGCTTCATCAGGTTCACCAGGTTGGTGCCGTAGAGCTGGGAGGATTGGGCAGGCAGGCGGCCCGGCAGATCGGTGTAACCGATCACCTTGACGCCGTTGTCGGTGACATGCAGTTCACCCGGTACCGTGTATTCGCAGTTGCCGCCGGCCTGGGCCGCCATGTCCACGATGACGGAGCCCGGCTTCATGCTGTCCACCATTTCCTTGGTGATGAGCTTGGGTGCCGGCTTGCCCGGGATCAGGGCGGTAGTGATGATGATGTCCACTTCCTTGGCCTGCTGGGCGAACAGCGCCATCTCGGCCTTGATGAACTCTTCGCTCATCACCTTGGCGTAACCGTCGCTGGATGCGCCATCTTCGCCGCCGAAGTCCAGCTTGAGGAATTCTCCACCCATGGACTCGATCTGCTCGGCCACTTCCAGACGGGTATCGAAGGCACGCACGATGGCACCGAGGGAACCGGCGGTCCCGATGGCGGCCAGACCGGCCACACCGGCACCGATGACCAGCACCTTGGCGGGCGGTACTTTACCGGCGGCGGTGATCTGGCCGGTGAAGAAGCGACCGAACTGGTGCGCGGCTTCCACGACGGCGCGATAGCCACCGATGTTGGCCATGGAAGAGAGGGCGTCGAGGGACTGGGCACGGGAGATCCGCGGCACCATGTCCATCGCCATCACATTGATGTTGCGCTCGGAAAGCTTCTTGACCAGCTCGGGGTTCTGGGCGGGCCAGATGAAGCTCACCAGGGTGGCACCATCCTTAATTTGTGCGATTTCGGCCTCGGTCGGCGCGTTGACCTTGAAGACAAGGTCGGCTTGCCAGACGTTCGGTACCACGCTGGCACCGGCAGCCTCGAAGGCGGCATCATCGAAGCTGGCTCGCAGGCCGGCACCGGCCTCGATGGCAACCTCGAAGCCGAGCTTTTTCAGCTGCTCGACAGTGGCCGGGGTCGCTGCGACCCGGGTCTCACCGGCGAGACTCTCTCTCGGTATTCCAATCTGCATGACTATTCCCTGATGGTTAATAAACAATCATCGCCAAGTCTCTCATGTCTGAGAGGACAAGGCATGATCAAAGTGCAGGTCACGGGCCCTTTGTTATGAAAATCAGCAGGCTTCACCTCGACCTCCTGTCACGGTCAGGCCCCCGCTTTTCAGGCGCGAGGGTGATTAGTATCAAATTTTGGAGTTTTATTACAACCACGGCCCCGGGCGGGCGGGTACAGAATTCAGCCCATCCCGGACCATGATTAAAAAAAACAAACCAAATTAGGGGCTTATACCAGCAAAAAGCGCTAAAAAAAGTGATCCAACCAGTCAAAAAAAATGTTTAACCCGGCCTCTACCTTAGCGTTTTTTGTTCTTACGAAATCTGCCGTTGGCTCATCTGATGAGATGAAAAGGGAAAAAGTAACCATTTTGCAACGATCAGGGGGCCGCGTCCCCGCCTGCTGGCGGGTTCGGGCCCCCTGGTGCAACCGGGCCTGCGGCCCGCTTCAGGCGCGCTCTGCTTACCAGGCCGCCTCATAAATATGCCGGCTCTGGGCCAGGTCGATGTCGCCGTGCTCACCCAGGGCGGTCATGCCGTGCTCTTCGAGCTTGGCCAGCAGGGCGTCGATCCGGGCGTCGGCCACGTAATCCCGCAGCCGGGTCTTGATCCCCATCCGCTCGAAGAAGTCGCGGGTGGCGGCGATGGCCCCGTCGATACGCGCCTCGTCACTGCCGCTGCGCAGATCCCAGACCCGCTCGGCGTATTGCAGCAGTTTGGCGCGCTTCTGCTCGCGCTTGGCCTGCAGCAGGGCGGGCAGCACCACCGCCAGGGTCTGGGCGTGGTCCAGACCGTGCAGGGCGGTGATCTCGTGGCCCAGCATGTGGGTGGCCCAGTCCTGGGGCACGCCGGCTCCGATCAGGCCGTTCAGTGCCAGGGTGGCGCTCCACATGATGTTGGCACGCACGTCGTAGTTTTCCGGCTCCACCAGCGCCTTGGGCCCCTCTTCCGCCAGGGTCAGCAGCAGCCCTTCTGCAAAGCGATCCTGCACCTTGGCATCCACCGGGTAGGTGAGGTACTGCTCCAGGGTGTGGATGAAGGCATCCACCACCCCATTGGCCACCTGACGGGCGGGCAGGGTGTAGGTGAGCACGGGGTCGAGCACGGCGAAGCGCGGCATCACGAAGGGGGAGAAGAAGTGCTGCTTGTCGCCTGTGCTCTTGCGGGTGATGACGGCGCCCATGTTCATCTCGGAGCCGGTGGCCGGCAGGGTCAGCACGCTGCCCAGGGGAATGGCGGAGGCCACCTCGCCGCCGACGGTCTCGAGGATGTGCCAGGGGTCCTTGGCCAGGTCGTAGTGGGCCGCCGCCGCGATGAACTTGGTGCCGTCCAGCACGGAGCCGCCACCCACTGCCAGCAGGAAGTCGACCTTCTCGGCGCGGGCCAGTTCGACGGCGCCCATCAGGGTCTCGTAGGTGGGGTTGGGCTCGATGCCGCCAAATTCAAACAGGGTCAGGCCGGCCAGCTCGCTGCGGATCTGGTCCAGCAGGCCACTGCGCACCACGCTGCCACCGCCGTAGGTGACGAGGATGCGGGCGTCGCTGGGGATCTGGCCGCGCAGCTGGGCCACCTGGCCCTTGCCGAACAGCACCTTGGTGGGGGTGTGCAGGATGAAGTTGTTCATGGGATCTCCCGGGGTGGTCGTAGTCGGTAAGGTATGGGTTGCATTTTTCTCTTATAACCCCCTACCATCAAGGGAGCTTTCTGCCGATTTCTTGCCTATTTCTACTGAGCCTGGATAAATGAGTACAAATCAGCCCATCGCGGCGACCCACCAGTCCGCCCTCGCCAGCCGACTCGCCGCCCTGGCACCCCACCCGGGGATCACCGCCGCCCCCGTGCCCGGCGTGCACCTCATCTACACCACGGAGCATCACGACCGCATCCCGGTGCTCTACCGCCCGCGCATGATCATCATCCTGCAGGGGCACAAGGTGGGCTATCTCTCGGACTTCACCTTCCGCTACGACCCCGAGCACTACCTGATGATGACCCTGCCGCTGCCCTGCGAGTGCGAGTGCTTCGCCTCCCCCGAATCCCCTCTGGTGGGGCTCTCGGTGGAGATCGACGTGGCGGCGCTGCAGGCCCTGCTGCTGGAGATGGGGGACGCGGCCCCCGCCCCGGCGGAACCGGGTCGCGGCGTCGTCTCCGTGCCCCTCTCCGAGACCATGCTCTGCGCGGTGGAGCGCCTCATCGACGTGATGGACAAACCGCTCCACGCCCGGGTGCTGGGGCCCCAGATCGTGCGCGAGATCCTGTTCCATGCCCTGCACGAAGGGGGGGCCCCCGCCCTGCTGGCCATGGCCAGCCGTCACAGCCAGGTGAGCCAGATAGCCCGGGTGCTGCGTATCATGGAGCAGCGCTTTACCGAGAACCTGACGGTGGAGGAGCTGGCCCGGGAGGCAAACATGAGCGTCTCGGCCTTCCACCACCACTTCAAGGCGGCCACCGCCACCTCGCCCCTGCAGTACATCAAGACCCTGCGCCTGCACCGGGCGCGGCTGATGATGCTGCACGACGGCCTCAAGGCCGGGGTGGCGGCGGACAAGGTAGGCTACGAGAGCGGCTCCCAGTTCAGCCGCGAATACAAACGCTTCTTTGGCAACACCCCGAGCGAACACGCGGCACGCTTCCGCTCGGGACAACTGCGTATCGTGGAGGGATGACATGCGCACACTGATCCTGCTCGTTCTGACCCTGCTGGCCACCGCCTGCACCGGCATTCCACCGGGACACCAGGTGGTCAAGCCCTTCCAGCTCGACCGCTACCTGGGCACCTGGTACGAGGTGGCCCGCCTCGATCACGGTTTCGAGCGCGGCCTGAACCGGGTCACCGCCACCTACAGCCTGCGGGATGACGGCGGTGTCAGGGTGATCAACCGGGGGCAGGACGAACAGGGGGAATGGCGCGAGGCCGAGGGGCGCGCCTACTTCGTGGGCGACAGCGACGAGGGGCGCCTCAAGGTGAGCTTCTTCGGCCCCTTCTACGGCAGCTACAACGTGCTGGCGACGGACTATGACCTCTCCCTGGTGAGCAGTTACAGCCTCCAGTACCTCTGGATCCTCTCCCGCACGCCCCATCCCCCCAAAGAGAAGGTAGAGGCCCTGGTCGAGCGGGCCCGGGGGCTCGGCTTTGCCACCGACCGGCTGATCTGGGTCAGCCAGGATCCGGCGGGGAACGCCCCATGAGGATCTTCCAGGCCACCCCCGGTGACATTCCCCGGGTCACCCCCCTGTTCGTGGAATACCGGGCGTTCTACCGGCTGCCTGCCCGGCCCGAGGCCGCCGAAGCCTTCCTGCTGGAGCGCTGCACCGCCGGGGAGTCGGTGCTCTTCGTGGCCCAGAGCGAGGAGGGAGAGGTGCTGGGATTTGCCCACCTCTATCCCCTGTTCTGCTCCCTCGCCCTGAAACCCATCTGGCTGCTGTACGATCTGTTCGTGGCGCCGGCGGCCCGCCAGCAGGGGGTGGCCCAGGCGCTGCTGGCGCGGGCCGATCGCCACGGCCAGGAGACGGGCGCCGCCTTCCTGATGCTGAGCACCGCCACCGACAACCGGCAGGCTCAGGCCCTCTACGAAGGGCACGGCTACCAGCGGGACAACGAGTTCTACAGCTACATCAAACCTCTCTGAGCCTCTGCCTGCGCCCGTTGCAGGGCCAGGACCCGATATTATTCAGCGGGTGCATGGCGAAATAATATCCATACACAGGATGAATAAAGGCGACCCCGGGGTCGCCTTTGTCACATCCGGGTCTCAGCCTAGAGCCGGAAGCGCCCGATCTCCTGCTCCAGCCGCTCGGTGAGAGACTTGAGCTGGGCCGCCTGGGCGGCCTCTTCGCCGGCCTGGGCCGCCAGCGCCTGGGAGACGTGGCGGATATTCTCGGTGTTGCGGCTGATCTCGCCGGTCACCGAGGTCTGCTCCTCGGCCGCCGCCGCGATCTGGGTCGCCATGTCGCTGATGGCGCCGATGGCCTCGTTGATCCTGCCCAGGCTGAGATTCGCCGCTTCGGCGTCCTCCACGCTGGTGCCCGCCAGCTGGCGGCTGGTCTCCATGCCGCCCACCGCCTTGCGGGTGGTCTGCTGCAGCGCCTCGATCATCTGCTGGATCTCGGCGGTGGAGTCGTGGGTGCGGCGCGACAGCACCCGCACCTCGTCCGCTACCACAGCAAAGCCGCGCCCCTGCTCCCCGGCCCGGGCCGCCTCGATGGCGGCGTTCAGGGCCAGCAGGTTGGTCTGCTCGGCGATGCCGCTGATGGTGGCCAGAATGCCGCTGATCTGCTGGGCGTGGCCATCCAGCTCGTGGATGGTCTGGCTGGCGTCGGAGACCTCCCCCGCCAGCCCCGTGATGCTGCGCTGGCTCTGGCCGACCTGGGACTGGCCGGCCACCGCGAGGCGCACCGCATCACCGGCGGTGTTGGCGGCAAACTCGGCGTTGCCGGCGATCTCCTGGGTGGCGGAGGCCATCTCGGTCACCGCGGTGGCCACCATGACGATCTCGTCCTGCTGCTGGCGCACCCGCTGGCTGCGGGCCTCGGCCCCCGCCGCCTGGGTGCGGGACTGGGCCGCCAGCTCGACGGTGACGTCCCGCAACCGGCTGACGATGCCGTGCAGTCGCGCCACGAACTGGTTGAAGTTCTGGGCCAGCTGCCCCACCTCATCCTGGCTGCGGGTGGCGATCTGCACCGTGAGATCCCCCTCCCCGTGGGCGATGTCGGCGAGCGCCCTGGAGACCCGTCCCAGATCCGCGAACAGGTAGTTGAACATGGCGATGAGTAGGGCACCGAACACCAGCAGCAGTACCAGGGTCAGCCCCACCAGTTGCCACAACAGGGAGGCGAGCGGCGCCTCCAGCACCTCCTTGTACATCACCATGGCGAGCAGCCAGTCGGTGCCGGGCACGCCTTGCACCGAAAGCAGCACCTCGCGCCCGTTCAGGTTGGCGCCGTGCAGCTCGCCGTCGCGGCTCCACGCATCCAGCGCCGCCCCGGTGAGGCCGGGATCCAGCTCCGCCACCTGCTTGAGCGCCAGCTCCTTGTTCGGGTGGCCGACGATGAGGCCGGTGCGATCGAGCAGCATGGCGTAGCCCTCTCCCTGCACCTTCATGGCCAGCACCTCGTCGATGAGGGCGTCGAGGGAGAGATCCGCCCCGGCCACCCCGATCACCCGGCCCTGGTGGCTCACCGGCTCGGCCAGGGTCACCACCATCTGCTGCATGGTCACGCTGACATAGGGCGGCGTGACGATGAGCTTGCCCGCCTTGTCGGCGTTCTGGTACCAGGGGCGGGCCCTGGGGTCATAGTTGGCGGTGTTGAGGGCGGGATCGTGGCGGGTCATCTCCCCCTGCGCCGAACCAAAATAGGTGAGGCCGAAACCGCCGGAGGTGCGGGTCTGCAACAGGTGGGGCACCAGGGCCGTGTCGGGGTCGTGCGCAATGACGGCGGCCAGGGCGTCGACCGCGTGCTTGCGATCCTCAAGCCAGTTGCCGATGGCCACCGAGTGGGCGTGGCCGTAGTTGACCGCCTCGCTCTGGATGGCGTCAAGGGTGCGGGATTTGAGGGTGTGGAAGGCGACAATACCGAGCAGGGCTGCCATCAGCAGCACTACCCCCAGGCTGGCCGCGAGCAGCTTGCCGCGCAACGAGAGAGTCATGACAACGAATCCTTGTGGTAGCCGGGGGCCGGGAATACCCCCATCTTGGTAGTTCTATCGGCACAATGATGAACGGTCTTTAGTGAATCCTGATATTTTTTCATATATCAACAACAGAACGCACTACCAGCAACAGACTGTTCACTATTCCATGCTGACACCCGCAGGCACCACAAGGCCGCCCGAAGGCGGCCTGTCACTTACCCCTGATAGGCACCGGCGGAGTAGGTCAGCTCATAGCTGTGGCTGTAGATCTCGATGATGTTGCCGAAGGGATCTTCCATGTAGACCATGCGGTAGGGCTTCTCGCCCGGATAGTACTCGCGCACCGGCATCCGCTGCTTGCCACCCGCTGCGACGATGCGCGCCGCCAGCCCCTCGACATCCGGATCCTGCACGCTGAAGTGGAACACCCCGGTCTTCCAGAATTCGAAGTTGTTTTCGCGCTGCTCGCTGTTGGGGAACTCGAACAGCTCGATGCCGATCTTGTCGCCGGTGGAGAGATGAGCGATGCGGAAAGAGCCCCAGCCCGGGCCAAATACGTCGTTGCACATCACGCCGATGGCGGAGTCATCCTCGGTGATGGTGGTCGCCGGCATGATGAGATACCAGCCCATCACCTTGGTATAGAACTCGACTGCCTTGTCGAGGTCAGTCACCGTGATGCCGATGTGGGAGAAGTTGCGCGGGTAAGTCATAAGTCACCTTGAAATTGTGTGTGGGAAACAGGTGACATGATAGGAAGAGACGCCATAATGAAAAATAAGGTCAAACTAATGGAATACATAAATTAAATTTATGGTTAATCCACTCTGGCTCCACACCCTGGTGGTGGTGCATGAAACCGGCAGTTTTACCCGTGCCGCCGATCGGCTGGATCTCACTCAGGCCGCCGTCAGTCAGCATATCTCGCGCCTTGAGGCCGAATTCGGCCCCCTGCTGCTACGCAAGCCCCGTCAGCTGGAGCTCACCCCGCGCGGGCTGGTGCTGCTCGACTTCGCCCGCCAGCAGGCGCAGGCCGCCGAACAGCTGCGAGCCCGTCTCTCTGATGACGACCCTCACCGCGGCGCCATCACCCTCACCACCCCCGGCAGCATTGGCCTGCTGCTCTATCCCCTGCTGCTCGATCAGCAACAGGAGCATCCCGGACTCACCATCCAGCACCGCTTTGCCCCCACCCCCGACATAGTGCAGGCGGTACTGGCGGGGCGCAGCGATCTGGGACTGGTGGATCAACCGCCGGAGCACCCCAGCATAGCCGCCGAGCCCTTCGCCCGCGAACCCCTCTGTCTGGTAGTACCCAACGACGGCGAGGAGCCGAGCTGGCAGACCTCTGTCAGCTCGGCTTTATTGACCACCCGGACGGCCGCAGCATGGCTCAGCGCCTGCTGGGACGACGCTATCCCGGCCAGCGCTTCGGCGAGATCCCGCTGCGCGGCTTTACCAACCAGATCGGCCTGATCCTGGAGCCAGTCGCCCGCGGCCTCGGCTTTACCGTGCTGCCCCGCTTCGCCGTCACCGCCTTTGCCCAACAGGAGCAGATCCGGGTGATCCAGAGCAGCATTGAGGTGATCGACACTCTCTGGCTGATCTACCGTGCCGAATGGCCGCTCCCCGCCCGCCACCAGCGGCTGGTGGAAACCCTCAAGACGCAGGTCGGCGCCATCTGATGGACAAACAACAAGGCCGCCTCAAGGGCGGCCTTTTACTGTCCGGCGGCTGGGTTATTTGACCCGCGCCAGCGCCGTGTTGATCCTCAGGTTGGTCGCCTCCAGCCCCGGCTGCTGGCCGTAGAAGTCGAACGCCAGCTCGACACCGGGGCGAAACAGCAGGCAGTGGGTGGAGCCGCCGAAGTGGAACATGCCGAGCTGCTCCCCCTTCGCGATCCGCTGCCCCGGCTGCACCGTCACCTCGCAGCTCGACACCTCCGCCATGCCCACCGGCACCACGCACATCAGGCCGATCCTGGGGTTGTCCGCCTCGATGAAGATGAGTGCACGGGTCGCCACCGCGGTCAGGAAGGGTTGGGACTGGTTCGGGGCGCTGGGATCGGGCCCCGCCGGGCTGTCGAAACCCTGGTGGCGGTTGGCCAGGTAGTAGCTGCCGTTGACCACCTTGACCGAGCGCACCGTGCCGCTCACCGGGCTGTGCCAGCGGTGATAGCTGAGGGCGCTGAGGAAGGCCTGATAGAGGGTGCCCCCCTCGAACGCGGCGGCGCGCGGGTCGAAGTCCAGCAGGTTGTCCAGGGAATAAGGCTGCCCCTTGAGCCAGAAGGCGTCCTGCCGCCGTACCCCGGTCACCACCTGCAGCGGGGCCGACTCACAGGCGTTGGCGATCACGCTGTCATCGTCCGGGGCCGTCACCGGCCGCACGCCGGGGCAGAAGCGGCGGGTGAAGAAGTCGTCCCAGCTGGCGAAGCCCTCGTATTCCTCTCCCGGCGCGGTGTGGAAGATCCCCTCGAAGCGCTCAGGGGTGGGGTTGTCGCCGGCCCCGAGCGCCCCCTGCGCCACCTTGACCATCTCCCGTTTCGCCACGTCACCCAGCCAGGGGACGATCAGGGTCTGGCGATCCAGGGGGCTCACCGACTCGGTCAGCACATAACGGGACGCGGGACCTTGCAGGAAGTCGGCCCAGTAACCGAGGATCTTGCGCAATTGCTGGTTCACCAGCGCATTGGCGAAGAAGTCGTACCCGGCGGCCGTCGCCATGGGCCAGTTGAGCAGGGCATTGATGGGGAATCCGATCAGCCCGGCGGGCTCCTGGGTCTGCACATCCTGATAGGCTTCCGGGGCCGTGGTCATGATGCCGTTGAGCAGCTGCAGGAACTCATCGAAGCTGCGCACCTGGACCTGACCGAGCGGCGTGCTGTGCTCGTGCTGCCACGCCTCGTCAAACATCCCCTGGGCCTGCTGATGCAGGAGAGGATCCTGCTCCACCAGCGCCTTCAATCCGGCGATCGGGGCCACCAGCGGGCGAGGCTGGCGGGTGACCGCCTGACGCAGCCGCTGTACCCAGCGCGCCACATGGGCCTGATCCCGGGGGACCCAGCCACCGGCATGGGCATGGGGGGGACGCGTATCCACTGCCTTGTTCATCGCACTCTCCTTGTTGAAGCGCCTTGGGCCCGCCGGATGCGATGCGCCTGAGGGCGCCATCTGGCAGGAAGCAAGGTGTAGCACAGGGGAAAAGCGGCCTCCATTGGCAGAAATGGCAGCGGCGAAGCGGGGAAAAAGAGGCTAACGGAGGCGGTGGCAAACGCCGGAAATGCGAAAGGCCAGCTCAATGAGCTGGCCTTTCTGAAAAATGGCAGGGGCGGCAGGACTCGAACCCGCAACCATCGGTTTTGGAGACCGCTGTTCTACCAATTGGAACTACGCCCCTGCAACAAACGAGGCGTAGTATACAAAGCGGAGGTCAAAGGTAAAGGCTTTTTTTCTCACTTTCGATGCGATCGAACAAATGACGACCAGATCCCCGCAATTCCAACAAGGAGCGGGGGTAAGCTGCTGTATTTGCAGCCCCGACGGGGTAGGAATGGGACACAAATGGGGGTAGGGTGAAACCAGGCTCAGGGAGGCTGCCCATGCTCAATTACCGACTGCTGCAACAGCTTGCGCCCCTCAACTTCCGGGATGAGCGCAAGACGGAGACCCTGGCCGACTATCTGGACAGAGTCTCTCCCCTGGTGCCCTCCATTCCCTCCAATGTGCTCGCCCAGTGGATTTACCGCCATTGGCGCGGTTTTGAATCCAACTGGAGCTTTATCGATCTCGCCAGCCACCAGTTCGAGTGCGAGCACTGGCCCACCGCGCAGATTATCGAGCAGATAGACTCCCGCCACATGGAGGTGATCGATCGCTGGGGCGAGATGCTGCGCAGCAACCGCTACGTGCGCCGCTCCTGGCTCGGCGATGACATGCTGCGCCGGGGCACCTGGTCCGAGCCTGTCATCGTCCTCGCCACCGCCCCGGGAACCTGCTACCCGGACGGTCACCCCCTGCCCCATCCCTACTGCCTGCTGGAGGGGCACCACAGGCTCGGCTACCTGCGCAGCATGGCCGCCGATGGCGCTCCTTTGCAGACGCAGCACGCACTCTGGATTTGTCGACCCGTTCGCGACACTTAAACGTTTTTCTGGGCAAATCCTGCCTCTGAAATAAATTTTTGACAATTCAAAAACCAGCCCTATAATCGGTGCGGTTTTGAAAAAGGTCGGGACAGGACAATGCCGTTTTTGATGAAAAAAGCAGCCTTGCAGACGGGTGGAGCGCACCAGAGCGGCCCCGTTGTTTCCGGTTCCCGTCCCACAGATCCCCCGTTTTTTTTGAAAAGAGCCCCTGTTTCAGGGGCTTTTTTTTGTGCCGGAAAAACCTTCATTGATGCCAAAGGGAATGCAGACGATGACCAATCCACTCTATAACAAACACGTCATCTCCATCTCGGATCTGACCCGGTCCGACATGGAACTGGTGGTCGCCACCGCACAGCGGTTGAAGGCCGAACCCGACAGCCGCCTGCTGAAAGACAAGCTGGTCGCCAGTTGCTTCTTCGAAGCCTCCACCCGCACCCGTCTCTCCTTCGAGACCGCGGTCCAGCGCCTGGGCGGCAACATCATCGGCTTCGCCGACGGCGGCAACACCAGCGCCAAGAAGGGCGAGACTCTGGCCGACTCCATCAAGATCATCAGCTCCTACACCGATGCGGTGGTGATGCGCCACCCGAAGGAAGGGGCAGCCCGTCTGGCCTCCGAGTTCTCCCGGGTGCCGGTCATCAACGGCGGTGACGGCTCCAACCAGCATCCCACCCAGACCCTGCTCGACCTCTTCTCCATCCACGAGACCCAAGGCAAGCTGGACGGCCTCAACGTCGCCTTCGTCGGTGACCTCAAGTACGGCCGCACCGTCCACTCCCTGGCCCAGGCCCTGAGCCTGTTCAACTGCCGCTTCTTCTTCATCTCCCCGGAGGCGCTGGCCATGCCGGACTACCTCTGCGAGGAGCTGGAAGAGAAGGGCATCCGCTTCAGCGTGCACGAGACCATGGAAGAGGTGATGCCGGAGCTCGACATCCTCTACATGACCCGCGTCCAGAAGGAGCGCTTCGACGAGACCGAGTACAAGCACATGGCCGCCAAGTTCGTGCTGGAGCTGGCGACCCTGGAAGGGGCCAAGCCCACCATGAAGATCCTCCATCCCCTGCCCCGGGTTGACGAGATCGAGGTCGCCGTCGACAAGACCCCCCACGCCTACTACTTCCAGCAGGCGGAGAACGGGGTCTATGCCCGCCAGGCACTGCTGGCACTGGTACTGAACGAAACCGTCTAAGGGAAAGGGGAACATCATGTCCGAGAAGAACCAACTGCAAGTCGAAGCCATCCGTCACGGCTCCGTCATCGACCACGTCCCCGCCGGCCAGGGCATCAAGATCCTCAAGCTGTTCCAGCTGATCGAGACCCAGGAGCGGATCACCGTCGGCTTCAACCTCAAATCCGGCGCCCTCGGCAAGAAGGATCTCATCAAGATCGAGAACACCCGTCTGACCGAGCAGCAGGCCAACCAGCTCGCCCTGTTCGCCCCCAAGGCGACCGTCAACATCATCGAAGACTTCGTGGTGGTGAAGAAGCACCAGCTGGCGCTGCCGGAGTTCATCGAAGGGGTCTTCCACTGCCCCAACTCCAACTGCATCTCCCACAACGAACCGGTGGAGAGCTACTTCCGGGTGCGCGAGGTGAAAGGGGCGGTGCGGATGAAGTGCAAATACTGCGAGAAGTCCTTCACCCAGGACATCGTCAGCGAACGCTACTGATTGCCTGCCGACAAAAAGATATCCATGTGGGCCCCATCGGGCCCATTTTTGAACCCTGTCACATCACTTATTCCCCCTTTGGTTATAATTTGCCATCCCGTAATGGATATACCTCGCTCATCCCCTGCTTGAGTGCTCCTCATTAGTGTTTTTCGCTATGAAAAGCCGGAACGACAGACTGGGCGAGACCGCCATCGCTCATCGCCAAAGGAAGTCGCCATGGTCAACACCCTCAGCCGCCCAGCAGAACCAGAGTCCGACCTGGCCCAGCTCGACGCCTGCCGCCAGATCATCGGCCAGCACTGTTACAGCACCCAGGAGGAGATCCGCCGCGAGCTCTCCGCCCGCGGTTTTGCGGACATCAGCCAGTCCACCATCTCCCGCCTGCTGCGCCGTCTCGGGGTCGCCAAGGCCCAGAACGCCAACGGCAAGAAGGTCTACACCCTGGTGGACGAGCAGCTGGAGCCCGCCGGCAGCACCCGCTCTATCCACGACATGGTGCGCGCCGTGGTCCACAACCAACAGATGGTGCTGGTGCATACCACCCCGGGGGCCGCTACCGTGGTGGCTCGCCTGCTGGATCGCAACGCCAATCCCGAGATCCTGGGGGCCGTGGCCGGCAACGACGTGGTACTGATCGCCCCGCGCCACATCAGCCGAACCCGCCAGGCTCACGCCGCCGTGGTGCGCACCCTGGAAAACGCCCGCTGACCCCTGCTGGATGCCAGAAGGCGACCCCGGGGTCGCCTTTTAGTTGCCCGCGCGGCAAGGAGCCAAGCCACGTGAGAGGCCGGGCGCCCCGCCTTGCCAGCCATAAAAAACGGGAGCCCCAGGCTCCCGTTGTTGTCCCTATGTCTGTCGGCATTCATGCCAGCACGGCGCCCAGGCTCAGGCAGAGCACGATCAGCACGGTCAGCATGCCGAGCAGCGGGGCCACCCACTTCAGCCAGCGCACATAGGGCACCTTGGCAATGGCCAGCCCCCCCATGACCACGGCGGAGGTCGGGGTCACCAGGTTCACCAGGCCGGAAGCGGACTGGTAGGCGGTGACCACCAGCTCGCGGCCCACGTTGGCGAAGTCGGCGAGCGGCGCCATGATCGGCATGGTCAGCACCGCCAGACCGGAGGAGGACGGCACCAGGAAGGAGAGCACCACTTCCAGCACGAACATCACGTTGATGAACACCACGGTGGAGAGGCCGGTCACGATCCCTTCTGCGCTGTGCAATATGGTGTGGGTGATCATGCCGTTGTCCATCACCACCACGATACCGCGAGCGATACCGATGATGAGGGCGACGCCGAGCAGGTCACGAGCACCGTCGATGAAGTTGGAGGTCAGCTCCTCTTCGCTCATGCGGGAGATGACACCGACGATGATGGCGGCGGCCAGGAAGACGCCGGAGATCTGCGCCATCCACCAGCCCAGCACGGCCACCCCGTAGATCATCACGGCGAAGGCGGCGACGAAGATGCCCAGCACGATCTTGCGGGTGGTGGTGAACTCCAGCATCTGGTCGCTCTTGTTGCCAAGGAAGTGGGCACGGTTCTCTTCCCACTTGTCGGCCACCAGGGACTTGCTGGGATCGCTTCTCACCATTTTGGCGTAACGCATCACATAGGCCACGCAGATCAGCCAGCCGGCCACCAGCATGGCGACCCGCAACCAGATGCCGTCGGTGAAGGAGATGCCGGCCGCGTTGGCGGCGATCACGGTGGCGAACGGGTTGATGGTGGAGCCCAGGGTACCGATACCGGCTCCCAGCAGCACGGTCGCGGCAGCCACGACAGGGTCGAAGCGGGCCGCCATCATCACCGGCACCAGCAAGGTATAGAACGGCAGGGACTCTTCCGCCATGCCGTAGATGGTGCCCCCGGCGGCGAACAGCGCCATCAGGATGGGGATCATCCACTCTTCACGGCCACGCAGGCGATCGGTGACGCGCTCGATACCAGCATCGATGGCACCTGTCTTGGTCACTATGCCAAGGAAGCCACCGATGATCAGGATGAAGAGGGAGACGTCGATGGCGCCAGCCTCATAGGTGTCGTGGTTGTAGAGACCATCGATGGGTGCCAGCAGCACGTCGACTATCCCCTGGGGATTGGCATCCACCAGTTTGTAGGTACCGGCCACCGGCACTTCCTTGCCGAGGGCCTCGTTCATGGTCATCTCGTATTTGCCGGCCGGCACTATCCAGCTCAGGGCGGCCACCAGGGCGATCAGCACAAACAGTATCGTGTAGGCTGACGGGAACTTGAATTTGGTCATGGTCCAGCTTCCTTCTGTGGGTGTGGTATCCATGCAGGCTGCGGGTCGTAGGGTTGGAGGTATTATGCCGCTGTCACATGGTTGAAAAGCCGGGGGTCACCCCCCGGCACCACTGACGACGTCAGTCGCCCAGCGTAGCCACCATCACTGCCTTGATGGTGTGCATCCGGTTTTCCGCCTCGTCGAACACGATGCTGTGCTCGGATTCGAACACGTCCTCGGTCACTTCCAGGCCCTTCATGCCATATTTGTCGGCCACTTCCTTGCCCATGGTGGTCTCGTCGTTGTGGAACGCCGGCAGGCAGTGCATGAACTTCACATCCGGGTTCTTGGTGGCGTTGATGACGTCCATGTTGACCTGATACGGGGTCATCAGTTTCACCCGTTGATCCCAGGCTTCCTTCGCTTCACCCATGGAGACCCAGACATCGGTGTAGAGGAAGTCGGCACCCAGCACACCCTCTTTCACGTCTTCGGTCAGGTGGATGCGCGCACCGGTCTCTTCGGCGATGAGGCGGCAGGTGGCAACCAGCTCCTCTTCCGGCCAGAAGGCTTTCGGCGCCACCAGGCGAATGTCCATGCCCATCTTGGCAGCGCCGACCATCAGGGAGTTCCCCATGTTGTTGCGGGCGTCCCCCAGGTAGGCGAACTTGATCTGATCCAGGCGTTTGCCCTTGCCGTGCTCCAGCATGGTCATGAAGTCCGCCAGGATCTGGGTCGGGTGGAATTCGTTGGTCAGGCCGTTCCAGACCGGTACACCGGCGTGGGCCCCCAGCTCTTCCACGATCTCCTGACCGTAGCCACGGTATTCGATACCGTCATACATGCGACCCAGCACCCGGGCGGTGTCCTTCATGGACTCCTTGTGACCGATCTGGGAACCGCTTGGGCCGAGGTAGGATACTTGCGCGCCCTGATCGAAGGCCGCCACTTCAAACGCACAACGGGTGCGGGTGGAGGTCTTCTCGAAAATCAGGGCAATGTTTTTGCCGGTCAGGTGTTTACGCTCATAGCCACCGTATTTGGCTTTCTTCAGGTCGATGGCCAGATCGATCATGTATTGGATTTCGCGCGGGGTGAAGTCAAGCAGTTTCAGGAAGTTACGGTTACGCAGATTAAAAGCCATGATGAGTTCTCTCTATATTTGTTCAGACCAATTTGGCAGTGTTATTGACTACGCAGTTGTTCAGACCAGAGCCTTGGCTCAGGCATTGACGGTATTGGTGGCGACGATGTTGGTGCCGGCTTCCCCCTTGAGGATGGCGAGGCCATCTTCCAGGGAGCCGATGCCGACCATGCCGCCGGTCGCCTTGACGAATTCACAGGAGGCTTCGACCTTGGGTCCCATGGAGCCGGCATCGAACTTGACCCCGGCCAGCTCGTCCGGGCTGGTGACCCGCAGCGGACGCTGGGTCGGTTTACCCCAATCCAGATAGACGGCATCGGCATCGGTCAGGATCAGCAGGGCGTCGGCCTTGATCTGCTTGGCCAGGTAGGCGGCTGACATGTCCTTGTCGATGACGGCTTCGATGCCGGTCAGGCTCTGGCCATCCCAGGTCACCGGGATGCCACCACCGCCGGTACAGATGATGAGGTGACCCTGGGCGATCAAGGTTTCGATGGCGTCGCCTTCGACGATGCGCTGGGGCAGCGGGGACGGCACCACGCGGCGGAAAAACTTGCCGTCTGCCTTGACCACCCAGTGCTTCTCGGCAGCCAGAGTGCGGGCTTCCGCCTCTTCGTAGACGGGGCCGATAAATTTGGTCGGATTGGCAAACGCCGGATCCTGGGGATCAACCTGCACCTGGGTCAGCAGCGCGGTGACGTTGCGGCTCGGCATCAGGTTCTTCAGCTCCTGGATCAGCATGTAGCCGATCATGCCCTGGGACTCGGCACCCAGCACATCCAGGGGATAGGGAGAGACCTTGGTGTAGGCGCTGTTTTGCAGGGCCAGCAGGCCGACTTGCGGGCCGTTGCCGTGCACCAGCACCACGTTGTAATCCTCGGCGATGCGGGCGATGGTCTTGGCGGCGGTGGCGATGTTCTTGCGCTGGATGTCGGCTTCCAGAGGTTCACCGCGGCGGAGCAGGGCATTGCCCCCCAGGGCGACGACGACAGTTGGTTTTTTCATGGGTGTTACTCTCGAATTCTGGTGTGTGTGGCGCCAGCCTCTGCCGGCGCCACGCCGTCTTGTCAGATGCCGTCGCGTTCCATCGGGCAGCTCATGCAGCGGGCACCGCCGCGGCCACGTCCCAGCTCTTCACCCGGGATGGGCAGCACAGTGATGCCGGCCTTGTCGTACTTCTCGTTGGTGTAGGTGTTGCGCTCGTAACCCACCACCACGCCGGGGCGCACGGTCAGCACGTTGTTGGCGTCGTTCCACTGCTCCCGCTCGGCCTCGAAGCTGTCGCCGCCAGTGGTGATGAGCCTGAGCTGATCCACCCCCAGCGCCTTCTCGATGGCGGTCACGAAGTAACCCTCTTCCTTGATGTTCATCCCGGTGGCACCGCCCGGGGTCAGGCTCCAGCAGTTCACATCCTTGCGGATGACTTCCGGATAGACGGAGAAGGTGTCGACATCCATGTGGGTCATGACGGTGTCGAGGTGCATGCAGCTGCGGTGTTTCGGCAGCTCCATGGCGATGACCTGCTTGGCCTGACCGTGCTTGAACAGGCTGCGGGCCAGATGCTCCACCCCTTGCGGCGTGGTGCGCTCGGACATGCCGATGAGCACGGCGCCTCGGCCGATGACCAGGACGTCGCCCCCTTCGATGGTGGAGTTGTCGTAGTCGCGCTCCTCGTCACCGAAGTACTTGATGAACTCCTGACCGGCAAACTGCGGGTGCCAGCGGTAGATGGCCTTCACGTGGTTGGTCTCGCGACGACGGGCGGCCTTGGCCATGGGGTTGATGGAGACGCCGCCATAGACCCAGCAGGAGGTGTCGCGGGTAAAGAGGTGGTTGGGCAGCGGTTCGATGATGAAATCGGTCGGGGCATGCATGCCGACCACCATGTTGACGCCGCTGTAGGGCATCTCGGAGTAGGTGAGGCCGCCGGAGAGGATGCGGGCCAGCTCGCGGTGAGGCATGTCCGCCAGGAAGCAGCGCACGTCGTTGGCCAGGGCAGTGCCGAGGCGATAGTCGGAGACCTGGTGTTGCAGCAGCCAGGCTTTGGCTTCCGGCACGTCCAGGGTTTCCGCCAGCAGATTGGTCAGGAGGAAGACTTCGACATTCTGATCGCGCAGTACCTGAGCGAATTTGTCGTGCTCCTGACCGGCACGTTCCACGGACAGGACGTCGTCAAACAGCAGATCCTGGCAGTTGGAAGGGGTCAGACGCTTCAGACTGAGGTTGGGGCGGTGCAACATGACACGGCGCAACTGGCCAACTTCAGAACCTACATAAAATTTGCTCATGATGATATTCCGTCTAGCTGTGGTCCCTGCGAGTGATTGAATAGATTCCTTCTATTCAGGCTCGTGGCTAAGGCGGGATATTCTTTATGTAGGGTACTCGGCTTATGTTCTATCCTGCCCTTGCCTTTCGACGCAGAGATTAGGTCTGGCAACTCCACCAAACTTGGACATTGATCACATTCACCCGAGACTGCATAAATTCAGAAGTTAATTTATGATGGAGTTTACATATCTGACATTTCCCTCACCCTCCATCCGGCATAAATACGCAATAAGGCCCCAATATATTCCACAAAGAGCGCAATTTCATTCATCCATGATATCCAGAAATGGATAGCCACCAATAAAAAACATCAAATAAATCATTACATTAAAATCAAAATGCTCATTTTTTGAATAAACTTCACCCAACTTTGAATTTATCCTCGCTTATCATCCCGTTTGCTCTCACATAAATAATCACCTGCTCCTTTATCGCTGAATAATCCATCTCTTGTCCCAGATCATGGCGGCCTGCCCGGGCCAGATGGCGAGCCTCATCGCCAAGCCGTGTGCACTATCTCTTTTATATGGATATGCATTTTGCACGCATCCTGATGGCGGCTTTTTCACCGACCGGAGTGCAACCGGGATTCAAAGTTTTTTCATTAGTTGAATTTTTTCAGTCACCTTGCGCCGATTTCGGGTTCGCCTTAACTCAAAAAGTGATGCTCGTCACATTCGTTCCCGTCACCAAGGAGATAACCATGAAGATCCCGTCGCTGTTTCTGCTCGTCGCCCTGGTCCTGCCCATGACACCGGCCCTGGTGCATGCTCAGGGAGCCCCCGCCATGCCGCTGGTGGTCTGTCACGTTGACCAGGCACCCCAGATGCTGGTCCCCGCCTACCTATGCCAATGGTACGGTGGCAGCCAGCACCCCTGACCCTCTCGCCCAAGGGGAGGCGATCTCCTCTTGGGTCACCCCCGCTTTCCCTCCTTTATCTCCTGAATGGGATCCGGACCACGCCACCTGCATCATGCCCGTTGCCCTCCTCCACCCTCATCTGCGATCGACACTGACCGGTCTCCCCGGATTCTGAACCGCAGTTAAACGCCTTGTGAGATATTCGCCATCGACTGCGTAAGTAAAGTGCCAACAAAATTCTCGCCATAGTCGGAAGATGCGCGTGAAAAAACAGCATGAGAGATCATTAAAACCATGATTTTAAAAAAGATAACCTCATTATCCTTTCGCGGGAAACCAGTTTGAATAAAACGTTTTTCAGCATGTCATTGTCGCCCTGCGCGAAATCCTTATAGTTACTCCTGCACGGACGCAATGAAGTCGGTCAGGAAGACTGGCTGCCAGGGTTGGGCAAATGGACTCACCACAGGATGTGGTAAAGGACACCTCCCAGGACGGAGAAAGTGCGACGGGAACGGATGACTCGTCAGGCCATGATGGCTAAAGGACACCCCAAAGGATTGGGAAGGGGAAACCTAAAGGAAGAGGTATAGTCAGGGATTGCAGGGAGCAACTTCGTTCAAGGATATGAGCGATAAGACTATCGGGGGCGACGCAAGTCGCCCCCATCTTTTTTGGGTATTTTTCACGTCTGCCCGCTGATGGGTCACCCCGGCCACGATATTGCTGGCCAGGGTACCCGGGACTCGCCCAGCCGGCGCTATTCCAGCCGGAAGTGCCCCACTATCTCCCGCAGCCTGTCATAGGTGCGCTGCATGGCGTTCGAACTGTCCACGGTGCGCTCGCCATTCCCCTTGAGCTGGGTGATCACCTCGGCGATGGCACTCATGTTGCGATTGATCTCCTCGGCAACGGCACTCTGCTCCTCCGCGGCCGTGGCGATATGGCTGATGAGATCGTTGATCTCCACCACTTCTCCTGCCATCAGATCCAGTGACGCATTCACCTTGCTGGTGTTTTCCGCCGCATCCTGGCAACTCTGCCGGGTGTTGCCCATGGCGGCCACCACGGTCTGGGTGCCCCGTTGCAGCCGGGTCAGCATGGTCTGGATCTCGGCAGTGCTCTTCTGGGTGCGTCCCGCCAGAGAGCGCACTTCGTCCGCCACCACCGCAAACCCCCGCCCCTGCTCACCAGCCCGGGCCGCCTCGATGGCAGCGTTGAGGGCCAGCAAGTTGGTCTGCTCTGCGATGCCACCGATGACCCCGAGAATCGAGCCTATCTGCTGCACATCCTGCTGCATGGCTTCGATGGAGTGTGCCGTGGTCTCTACCTCCGTCACCAGCGCAGTGACGCTGGCCATGGCCTGATCCACCACCTGACGAGACTGGTTGGCCAGTTGCTGGCTCTGGCCGGTCAGCTGGGCAGTATTGGCCGCGCTCTCCGATACCGAGACGGCAGTACGGCTCATCTCGTTGATGGCGGTGACCACCTGTTCGGTCTCCCGCACATGCTCCGCCAGCAGGCCCTGGGCTGACCCCGTCTGCCTCGCCAATGCCGATATCCCTTCATTGAGCTGGCCGCTCGCTTGTCTCACCTCCCCCATCATGCCCTGCAACTGCTCGATGAAGCGGTTGATGCCCGCCGAGATCTGGCCGAGATCATCCTTGCTGGTCACCGTGAGCCGGCGGGTCAGATCCCCATTGCCCTGGGAGAGCTCCTGTACCAGGTCGCGCAGGGAGAGGATGGGTCTATAGGCCAGGTTGAGGGCCACCATGGAGAGGGCCAGTACCAGCGCCGCCACTCCGAGCAGGGCCAGGGTGATCTTGCCGTTGAGCGCCTGGGTCATGGCCCGGATATAGTCGAGATCCACATAACCGGTCAGGGTCCACTCGCTGCCGCGAATATCCAGCTTGTTGGGGCGGCTCTCGCTCTCTCCCTGAGGCTTGCTGCTGTAGAGCACCTGTCCCTGACTGTCGGTGAGGGAGAAGTAACGCCCTTCCCCGCTTACCTTGGTCAGCAGCGTCTTGAACTCGCTCATGTCGAGGTAGTAGAGGTAGGCGGAGTCGGCACCGCGCGGCACCAGGATGGAGATGACGGGTTTGCCGTCCAGCTGCTCCAGCGGGCTGACGGTGATCTGGTTGTTGGCGGCGGGGATCAGCTTGCGCAGGGCGTCAACCCTGGCCTTGTCGTCGATGACCCCGTTCGCGTCGAATGCCATGTCGCCAATGAGCTTGACGATGTTGTGAAAGCCGGTCTCCTGCAGCGCCTTCTTGACGCTGGTCACCCCGAGGTTCAGGTTGGCGGCCAGCAGCACCTTCTGGTTGATGTCACCCGCCAGCTTCTCCCTGACCAGGGTGATCTGCTCGTTGATGTTCTGGGTGGCCTGGGTGCGGATGTAGCCGCTGATGAAGTGGTTGACGCTGAACCAGGCGGTACCGATGGTGACCAGAATGGCGAGCAGCAACAGCACGTTGATTTTGACTTTGAATGCCATGGTATGGGTCCCTCCAAAGAGAAAGGGCCGGGATGACCCGGCCCTCCCTGCCAATGCTTACTTCTTCTTGGCGTACTTCATGGAGTCCAGGGCTACCGCCAGGATGATGATGCCGCCCTTGATGATGAACTGCCAGTAAGGGCTGACACCGATGTAGGTCAAACCATAGTTGATCAGCGTGAAGATAAGTACGCCGGTGATCACACCCGCGACAGTTCCCACACCGCCGGCAAACGAAACGCCCCCCACCACGCAGGCCGCGATGGCATCCAGCTCATACATGAAGCCGAGGTTGTTGGTGGCACTGCCGATCCGCCCCGCTTCCAGCATGCCGCCGAAGGCGTAGAAGACACCGGCCAGGGCATAAATGACCACCAGGTTGACGGCGACGTTGACGCCGGACACCTTGGCCGCTTCCGGGTTGCCGCCGATGGCGAAGATGTTCTTGCCAAAGCGGGTCTTGTTCCACAGCACCCAGACGAAGACGCTGGCGATGGCCGCATAGAAGGTCAGGTACGAGAGCTTGAACCCGCCAATCCGGATGAAGCCCTGCGCAAAGTTGGAGAAGCGAGGATCAAACCCGGCCACCGGGGAAGCCCCCACGGAGTCGAAATAGAGGGAGTTGATGCCGTAGACGATGATCATGGTGCCCAACGTAGTGATGAAGGGCGTCACGTTCAGGTAGGCGACGATCAGGCCGTTGACCAGACCAATCAGGGCCCCCACCACGCACACCAGCAGGATCACCGCCGGAATGGGCACCTCCCCCAGGGTGGGGAAGACCTTGTTGACGTTGGTCAGGGCCTGCAGCATGGTGGCCGCGATCAGCGCCGCCAGGCCGACCTGGCGACCGGCCGACAGGTCAGTACCCTGGGTGATGATGATGCCCGCCACCCCGAGGGCGATGATGACCCGTACCGAGGACTGGGTCAGGATGTTGCTGAGGTTGGTGAGGCTGAGGAAGGAAGGCTCCTTGATCACGATGATCATGAGCAACACCAGCAACACCACATAGATGCCGTTCTCTTTGAGCGCCTGCATCAGATTGAAATTTTTAGCCGACTCCATAATGTCTTCCTGTCTTTATAGGTACAGAGATGCCAGGCGCAGGATCTCGCTCTGGTCAGTTTCTTTGGTGTTGACGATCCCCGCGACCCGGCCATTGCTCATGACCATGATGCGGTCCGTGATGCCGAGCAGTTCCGGCATTTCGGAGGAGATGATGACGATGCCCTTGTCCTTCTTCGCCAGCTCCAGGATGAGCTGGTAGATCTCGAACTTGGCGCCGACGTCGATACCCCGGGTCGGTTCATCCAGCATCAGGATCTCGGGCTGGGTCAGCAGCCAGCGACCGATGATCACCTTCTGCTGGTTGCCACCGGAGAGGGAGCCGATCTGGGTCTGCTGGGTCGGTGTCTTGACCCGCATGGAGTCGATGACCCACTGGGTATCGCTCTTCATCTTGTTGTCGCTGAGCAGCCCCATGGATCCCTTGTAGTTGTCCATGTTGGCGATCAGGGAGTTGAAGGCGATGTCGAGGCGTGAATAGATCCCGGTGGAGCGGCGCTCCTCGGTCACCAGGGCGAAGCCATTCTGGATCGCCTCGTGGGCGTTGTGGTTCGCCACCTCTTTGCCGTGCAGCTTGATGGTCCCTTCGCTGCGATCGCGGATGCCGAACAGGGTCTCCACGATGTCGGTGCGCTTGGCCCCCACCAGACCGGCGATGCCGAGGATCTCCCCCTTGTGCAGGTTGAAGGTCACGTCCTTGATGGAAGGCTGGTTCTTGGCCGTCAGGTGCTCGACCTCGAGGATCACCTCTTTGGGCTGGTTGGTTTTTTCCGGGAAGCGCTGGGTGAGCTCGCGGCCGACCATCATGCCGATGATCTGATCCATGGTCATGCCCTTGAGGGGCTGGGTCGCCACCCACTGGCCATCCCGCAATATGGTGATCTCGTCACAGAGCTGGAAGATCTCTTCCATCTTGTGGGAGATGTAGACGATGCCGCACCCCTTCTCCTTGAGCTTGTTGATGATCTTGAAGAGGTGGTTGACCTCTTTCTCGGTCAGGGAGGAGGTGGGTTCGTCCATGATGACGATCTTGGCGTCATAGGAGAATGCCTTGGCAATCTCGATCATCTGCATCTGGGAAACTGACAGGGTGCCGACCTTGACCCTGGGGTCGATGTCGATGTCCAGCTCCTCGAAGATATGCTTGGTGTCCTGATACATCTTGCCGTGGTCGACAAACAGTCCCTTGGTGGGATAGCGGCCGAGCCACATGTTGTCCATCACGGTGCGTTGCAGTACCAGGTTCAGCTCCTGGTGCACCATGGAAACGCCATTCTCCAGCGCCTCTTTGGACGAGGTGAAGTTGATCTCCTGTCCCTTGAAGAAGATCTTGCCCTGATCCTTCTCGTAGATGCCGAACAGGCACTTGAGCAGCGTGGACTTCCCTGCGCCATTCTCGCCCATCAACGCATGCACAGAATGAGGACGGACCCGTAAATTGACATTATCGAGTGCCTTGACGCCAGGAAAGCTCTTACTGACGTCAATCATCTCCAACAGCCATTCTGATTGTTGCCGTGTTGTCATATCAGCCATCACATCTGGTTGAAAAGAGGGCAAGGGGATCTCCCTTGCCCTGAGGGGAGGAATTACTCGAATTGGGACAGGTTGTCTTTGTCTACGCCCACGTAGGCAACGCGGACGACCTTGTTGTCGATCTTCCAGTTGGTGCCTTCACCGGCCGGCTTGCCTTCGGCCAGGTTCTTGGTCAGCTCGAAGGTGGCCTTGGCCTGGTTGGCCGCATCGTTCAGCACGGTACCGGCCATGGCACCGCTCTTGACCATGGCCAGGGCTTCCGGCAGGGCGTCAACACCGAACACCGGGATGGCGGTCTTGCCCTGGGCCTTCAGGGACTCCACGGCGCCCATCGCCATGCCGTCGTTGTTGGCGATGACTACTTCGATCTTGTTGGCGTTCGGACCGGAGATCCAGGCGTCCATCTTGTCCTTGGCCATGGCGGTATCCCACATACCGGTATCCATGTGCAGTTGCTCGGTCTTGATGCCGCCATCGTTCAGGGTCTTGACGACGTAGGTGGTGCGTGCTTCCGCATCCGGGTGGCCAGGCTCACCCTTGAGCAGCACGAACTGGATGACGCCATCCTTGTTCAGATCCCACTCGGGGTGCGCTTTCCAGTGCTTGGCGATCAGCTGGCCCTGGATGATACCGGACTCCTTGGAGTCGGTGCCCACGTAGTAGGCCTTGTCATAGCTGGCCAGGTCGGCCGCGCTCGGTTCCTTGTTGTAGAAGACCACGGGGATCTCGTCCGCACGGGCCTTCTCAATCACGACAGGGGCCGCCGCCGGGTCAACCAGGTTGATGGCCAGGGCCTTCACGCCCTTGGCCAGCAGTACATCGATCTGGTCGTTCTGCTTGGACTGGTCGTTCTGGGAGTCGTTCATCAGCAGTTCCACACCCGGGGTGGCCGCCGCTTCTTTCTCGATGGCCTTGCGCACCACGGCCATGAAGTTGTCGTCGTACTTGTAGACGGTGACCCCGATACGGGTATCGGCCTGGGCTTGGGCTCCCGCCATCAGTCCCATCAGCAAGGTGGCAACTGTCGTGAGTTTTTTCATTGTTATGCTCCGATCTCTATCTGTTTTTTGTAGGGAATGCTGTACACCGTTTGAGCTGGCGCCAGCCTAATGTAATCAGTTTGTTGTGAGGCGGTCTGTGATCCTGGCAACAAAATGAAAACGTTTACACTCTGTTACATAGCCGTAATATTGTTAAAAATTAAATAGTTACGTGAGAAACTGCCTTTGGGTCTCGCCATCTCGCGACGGCGGGTCCGGCTAGCTCAGACGGCAGTGCCACTGATAACGACCCGGCAACAGCCAGAACTCGGGCCGCACGCTCTGGCTCCAGGAGTCGTCGCCTCCCACCCCCATGTGGAAGCCATCGAGGCACAGGTGCGTGCCCCCCAGAGCCACCAGATCGGTCTGGTGACGGGCTTCGGTCAGCTGCTGCTGACTGTAGCGGCTGACACTGAAGTGGAAGCGCCCCTCCACCACCAGATCCCCCAGTTGCAGTGCGCGGGTATCGCAGCGCAGTCCGTTGTCGGTGGGGAAGACATAAGGGGTGTGCAACGCCTCGATGGGCAATTGCCAGCGACCGAGATCAGCGGCGAGCCGGCGATCCGGGTAATTCTCGTGGGGGCCAAGCCCCAGCCAGCTCACCGGGGCACCTTCGGCCGGTTCATCAGCCAGCCAGAGCCGGGCACCGATGCGCGGCAGGGAGGGCATGTCGGCGGCCACCTCCACCTCGATGGCGAGGTGCATGGCGCCCTCCCCGTCCATCCTGTGATGCCAGCGGGTCAGGATCTTCGGCTCGTCACCCACGAAGTAGCCGTGGTGCGCAGTGATAAGACCCAGCTCCGGACTCGCCTCCAGGCCGAGACAGCGGTGCTGCAGATCATTGAGTCCGGCCTCCTGCCAGCGGGCAATCCAGGCGTTGGGATCGGCGTGATCCGCCTCGCTGGTGCCGATATCGTTGTCGAGCGGCGCCCGATAGAAGTGATCGGCGATGGCGTCGCGCAGCCGCTCGCGGCCCTGCTTCTGCCAGCTGACGATGCGACCACTGGCCTTGTCGAGCTGCCACAGGGAATCTGCGGCGCCAAGCACCCAGTGATCGCGCTGCTCGGTCAGGCTGACCGCCGGGCAGGCCGACGGCAGCGCCAGGGGCGCGGGCAACAGGCATTGCTGGCGAGCCACCTCGTGACCCGCTCCGGCCCAGGCCGTGGCGGTGGGCTGCACGATGGCGAGATCCAGCCAGGCGAGCGCCCCCGGCGCAAAGGCCGGCAGTTGCTCCAGCAGGGTCAGCGTCACGCTCCCCCGGGGAGCCAGCTCGAGCGGGCATTCACCCTGGCTCACCACCACGCCGTCTTCACACAGACGCCACTGCAGAGTCTCGTTATCCGTCTCGCGGAACAGGTATTCGCTGCGGATCTCCACCGTCAGCGGCTGGCGACCCTGCAGGGTAAGAACAAAGGGCTGCTGGGCACGCCGGGCTTCAAACAGGGAGGGATGGGGGGTGCGATCGGGGAACAGCAGGCCGTTGCAGCAGAACTGGCGATCGTTGGGAGTGTCGCCGAAGTCGCCACCATAGGCCCAGAAATGGCGGCCATCGTCGGTCTGCTTGTCCAGCCCCTGATCGACCCAATCCCAGACAAACCCACCCTGCAGCCGCGGATGATCGCGAAATGCCTGCCAGTAATGGGCATAGCCCCCCAGGCTGTTGCCCATGGCGTGGGCGTATTCGCACAGGATCAGCGGCCGGGTCTCTTCCGGCAGGCCGATCCACTTGGCCAGCGCCCACTTGGGCACCGCCGGGAAGGGTTGATCTTGGTGGGTACGGGCATACATGGGGCAGATGATGTCGGTGGCCGGGGTGTCGGCCCCGCCCCCTTCGTACTGCACCGGGCGGCTGGGATCCGCCCCCTTCACCCAGCGATACATGGCGTCGTGGGCCGGACCATAACCGGATTCGTTCCCCAGGGACCAGATGATGATGCAGGGGTGGTTGAAGTCCCTGGCCACCATGCGGGTGACCCGCTCCAGGAAGGCGTTGATCCAGGCGGGATCCCGCGCCAGCCGCCCCATGGGGGTCATGCCGTGGGTCTCCAGGTTCGCCTCGTCCACCACATAGAGGCCGAGCCGGTCGCACAGGCGATAGAGCTCGGGGTGATTGGGATAGTGGGAGCAGCGCACCGCGTTGAAGTTGTGCCGCTTCATCAGCAGCAGATCCTGCTCCATGTCGGCCGGGGTCACCACGTGACCCGTGGCGGGATGGTGTTCATGGCGATTGGCACCACGAATCAGCAGGGGTTGGCCGTTGACCCGCAGCAGGCCGCCACGGATCTCCACCGCCCGAAAACCCACGTCATGGGCCTCGCTCTCGAGGACGCTTCCCTGCTCGTCCAGCAGGGTCAGGGTCAGGCGATAGAGGTGCGGGGTCTCGGCGCTCCACTTGTGTGGGGCCGTTACCGTCAGGCACAGCTCGGCGCGATCGTCATACACCCCTTTCTCGTCGATGGCCTGGGTGCCGATCTGCTGGCGCAGGGTCGCGACCCGCTCGTCGCCATCATAGAGGTTGGCCTCCACCGACAGACCGGCTCCGTTGGCCGCCTGCAATTCAACCTTGAGGCGGGCATCCCGGTAGCAGGCGTCGAGCTCTGGCGTCACCCGGATATCCATCAAATGACGGGTCGGTTTGTGCAGCAGGCTGACGGAGCGGAAGATGCCGCTCATGCGCCACATGTCCTGATCTTCCAGATAGGAGCCGTCAGACCAGCGCAGCACCAGGACGGCGAGGCGGTTGGCCCCGGCCTGAAGGAAGGGGGTCAGATCGAATTCCGCCGGCAGCCGGCTGTCCTGGGAGTAACCGACCCAGTGGCCGTTGCAGAAGAGATGAAACGCGCTGTCCACCCCGTCGAAAATGATCCGGGTCTGCCCCTCGGCCAGCCAGTCCGCAGCAACGGTGAACTCGCGGGAGTAGCAACCGGTGGGGTTCTCGGCAGGCACCCGCGGCGGGTCGCAGGGAAAGGGGTACTTGATGTTGGTGTAGATGGGCACATCCGTGACGGGTCGCGCCCCCGGGTAGGCCGCAGCCAGTTGCCAGTTGCCCGGCACCTTGATGGGGCAGGCATCCGGCAGATCCTCCACCAGCCACTGCTCCGGCACCCGCTCCGGGGCCTCGAACCAGGAGAACTGCCACTCGCCGTCCAGCAGCAGGCGGGAAGGTGACAACCCCCCTATCCTGGCTTCCCCTTCACTGCGCCAACTGGACAAGGGGGTATGGGCTGGCAACCGGTTCACGGCGGTGATCCCCTGGGTCTGCCAATCCTGACGGGCCACTATCTCCCTGAGCATGCTTCACTTCTCCCTGCATTCACGCTGAAAACCACTGCAGTGTAGGAGAGTTTTGCCCGGTGATCGGCGATCCCGCTCACACAGATGTAAACGATTACACTCGTTTTGTTAAGTAAAACGGAGTAAAAATCGGATAAATCCGAGTAAATAACCCCACGGGGGAAAAGCGGACCTTCGGAAGGGCAAAAGATGCCCGGGAGTGTGAAACCGGGAGGCAATGGCCGAACCAGCTGAGCAAGCCATGGCAAAGACCCGACATCACGCCCCCCCCGCTCCATCAGGCGTTGGAGCGCCTCAACCCAGTTCCGGGCACACAGCCCGGCCTCTCGAAGGAGTGTGCAGAGACCACGAGAGCCCCTGCCCGGCGCAGAGAAAGCCATGGCAGGCGTCTGGCAGGATCTGGCCGGAAGTGAGGCTCGGCAGGCCGGGGGAGAGGGGCTCGTGACAGACGAGCGGGAAGAGCTGCCGAGTTCGGCAGGCAGGGAGCGTGAGGGGACGGTTGTCACTCCTCAGGCAACCCTCTGTGGTCTGCGCTAGCCATGCTCTGAGCTATCTATCGTCTGAGCTATGGGGGGCGCGTTATGGGCTGCAGTACGGGTTCGCCAGGTGCAGCGCTTGCGCCGACGGGGGCGCAAGCGCTGCGATCAGGACCTGACGGGAGCGACCGAATGGCGGTTGATCAGGGTGGGGGTATAGATGCGACTCTGCACCGATTCGCTCTCCCCTGCGGCGAGTTGCAGCGCCAGCTTGGCCGCCTGGGCCGCCATCAGCTCGATGGGATAGCGCATGGTGGAGAGCTTGGGTCTCAGGTATCTGGCGTAGATGATGTCATCGAAGCCCACCACAGAGACCTCTTCCGGCACCTTGAGGCCGTTGTCCGCCAGCACAGAGATGGCCCCTGCCGCCATGGCGTCGTTGTAGGCCACCACCGCCGTGATGGGCAACCCCTTGGCCAGCAGGTTGAGCATGGCGCGCTCGCCCCCCTCTTCATTGGGCATGCCGCTCTCCACCAGCTCGGGATCGGCGAAGACCTCCGCCTCCGCCAGGGCATCCTGATAGCCCTGATGGCGCAACAGCGCATCCTCGATGGCGTGATCCGAGCTCAGGAAGGCGATATGGCGGTGGCCGAGATCCAGCAGATGACGGGTGGCGGTCGCCGCACCCTGGCGGTTGTTGAGAGCGATGCAGCGCCCCCTCAGACTCGGAATGTCGCGGTTGATCAGCACCATGCCGGGGGCGCGCAGGGCGTAGTCGACCAGCTCCTCGTCGCCAAGCGCCTTGCTGTGCACCACCAGTGCCTCGCAGCGTTTGCCGATGAGCAGCTCGATGGCCTCCCGCTCCTGCTGGGCGCGGTGAAAACCATTACCCATCAACAGGTGCAAGCCCTGCTCCACCGCCACCGCCGCGACCCCTTTGACCAGGGCGCCGAAGAAAGGATCCGCCACGTCACCCACCACCACTCCCATGGTGTCACAGGTCTGGCTGACCAGGGCCCGCGCGTTGGCGTTGGGGGTATAGCCCAGCTCGGCCATGGCCTTCAGCACCACCTCGCGGGAGGCGGCACTGGCCTTGGGTGAGTTGTTCATCACCCGTGAAACCGTTGCCACTGACACATTGGCCAAACGGGCGACATCCTTGATGGTGCTCATGCTGTTTTCACTTATTTCACGCTGCAACTGGCCGCATTATACCGTTCAATGTCACTGATAACAGGGGGAAAAATCAGAACTTGCCACATTGGTCGATGAAAACAAGTGTAATCGTTTACACATATTTGTTAAGCAGCTCACAGTTTGCCCGTCAGCCCCTCGGCTAGACTCCTGCTCAGGCTTTCCTGATGCGAGGAGTTGAGGGTGGAACAACGGATGAAAGTACTGGTCACCGGCGGTTGCGGCTACATCGGCAGCCACACCTGTCTGGCCTTGCAGGCCGCAGGCATGGAGCCCGTGGTGGTGGACAACCTCTGCAACAGCAAGGCGGGCGTCCTGACCCGTGTCGCCGCCATCAGCGGGCGCGAGCCCCGCTTCTACGAAGGGGACATCCGTGACCCGGCCCTGCTGGATCGCATCTTCAGCGAGCAGCACATCGACGCCGTGATCCACTTCGCCGCCCTCAAGGCGGTCGGCGAGTCGACCCGCATCCCGCTGGACTACTACGAGAACAACCTGAGCGGCACCCTGGTATTGCTGCAGGCGATGAAACGGGCCGGGGTACGCAATCTGGTGTTCAGCTCGTCGGCCACCGTCTACGGCGATCCCGCCAGCACCCCGATCCGGGAGGATTTCCCGCGCAGCGCCACCAACCCCTACGGCCGATCCAAGCTGATCATCGAGGAGATCCTCGAGGATCTGCAGCGGGCCGAGCCCCACTGGAGCATGACCCTGCTGCGCTATTTCAACCCCGTCGGCGCCCACGAGTCCGGCACTCTGGGGGAGGATCCCCAGGGCATCCCCAACAATCTGATGCCGTTTTTGACCCAGGTCGCCATCGGCCGGCGCGACTGCCTCTCGGTCTTTGGTAACGATTACCCAACCATCGACGGCACCGGGGTGCGCGACTACATCCACGTGATGGATCTCGCCGAAGGGCACGTCAAGGCTCTGGAACACTGCGCCGGACGGGGCGGTGTCCACGCCTACAACCTGGGCACGGGCCAGGGCCAGAGCGTGTTGCAGATGGTCGCGGCGTTCGAGGCCGCCTGCGGTCGGCCCCTTCCTTACCGGATCGAGCCACGGCGCCCCGGCGACATCGCCGAGTGCTGGGCCGATCCCGCCAAGGCCGCTCGGGAACTGGACTGGCACGCCAGCCGGGATCTCGCCGCCATGTGCGCCGACAGCTGGCGCTGGCAGTCCGCCAACCCCAATGGTTACGAGGCGTAGGCCCTGGCCTGCGCCTTCGGATGTATTCAACTCACAGACTGGAGTGATGATGTTCAACCCCGTTGATCACCCCCACCGCCGCTTCAACCCGCTCACCGGCCAGTACGTGCTGGTCTCCCCTCACAGGGCCAAGCGCCCCTGGCAAGGCCAGGTCGAGAAGGTGAGCCTGGCGCCGAGCCAGGCCCATGATCCCGACTGCTTCCTCTGTGCGGGCAACACCCGGGTGACCGGCGATATCAACCCCGACTATCAGGGCACCTTCGTCTTTACCAACGACTTCGCCGCCCTGATGCAGGACACCCCGGCCGCTGACGCGGCGCCGGATCCCCTGCTGAAGCTGGAAGCCGCCCGGGGCACCAGCCGGGTCATCTGCTTCTCGCCGGATCACGGCAAGACCCTGCCCGAGCTGCCCCTGCCCGCCATTGAAGGGGTGATCACCACCTGGATGGACCAGGTGGCCGAGCTCTCTGAACAGTGGGAATGGGTCCAAGTCTTTGAAAACAAGGGCGCCGTCATGGGCTGCTCCAACCCGCACCCTCACGGCCAGCTCTGGGGCAGTGACTTCCTGCCCAACGAGATTGCCCGGGAAGAGGCGCACCAGCGCGCCTGGCTGACCGAACACGGCCGCCCCCTGCTGCTGGACTATGTGGAGCGGGAGCTGGCGGATCGCTCCCGCATCGTGGTGGAGACGGCCCACTGGCTGGCGGTGGTGCCCTTCTGGGCGGCCTGGCCGTTCGAGACCCTGCTGCTGCCCAAGGCCCATGTCCCCTCCATGCTGGATCTCACCCGGGAACAGCAACAGGACCTGGCCATCGCGCTCAAGGAGCTCACCAGCCGCTACGACAACCTGTTCCAGTGCAGCTTCCCCTACTCCATGGGCTGGCACTTCGCCCCGCCCCGTTCCGACTGCCCCGAGGCGTGGCAACTGCACGCCCACTTCTATCCGCCCCTGCTGCGCTCCGCCACGGTGCGCAAATTCATGGTGGGCTTCGAGATGCTGGCCGAAACCCAGCGCGATCTCACCCCGGAACAGGCGGCGGAACGGCTGCGCGCCCTCAGTCCCATCCACTACAACGACCAGAACCAGTCCAACGAGGAGGCCCTATGACCCCGAGCCAGCGCGTCAGCGCCGTGTTTGCCGAGCAGTTTGAGCAACAACCCGACCTGCTGGTTCGGGCTCCAGGCCGCGTCAACCTCATCGGCGAGCACACAGACTACAACGACGGCTTCGTGCTGCCCTGCGCCATCGACTACGAGACCTGCGTCGCCATCGGCCTGCGCGGAGACAACCTGGTCGAAGTGATCGCCGCCGACTACGACAACCAGCGCGACCGGTTCAGTCTCGATCAACCCATCGAGCACCACCCCAGCCAGCGCTGGAGCGACTATATCCGCGGCGTGGTGAAACACCTGCAGGCACGGGGCCACGCCCTGCGCGGCCTCAATCTGGTGGTCTCCGGCAACGTGCCCCAGGGGACGGGTCTCTCCTCCTCCGCTTCCCTGGAGGTGGCCATCGGCCAGGCCTTCAAGGAGGCCCAGGGACTGGCCATCAGCCAGGCGGAAATCGCCCTCAACGGCCAGCAGGCGGAGAACCAGTTCGTCGGCTGCAACTGCGGCATCATGGATCAGATGATCTCCGCGAGCGGCAAGCAGGATCACGCCCTGCTGCTCGATTGCCGTTCCCTGGAGACCCGGCTCATCCCCATGCCCACCGATCTGGCGGTGCTCATCGTCAACTCCAACGTGCGCCGCGGCCTGGTGGACAGCGAATACAACACCCGTCGCCAGCAGTGCGAAACCGCCGCCCGTCACTACGGGGTCAAAGCCCTGCGCGACCTGGATCTGGCGACGCTGGAAGCGGGCAAGGCCGGTCTGGACGAGGCCTGCTATCGCCGTGCCCGCCACGTGGTCGGCGAGAACGCCCGCACTCTGGCGGCGGCCGATGCGCTGGCACAGGGCGATCTGGTGCGCCTCGGTGAGCTGATGGGCCAGTCCCACGCCGCCATGCGCGATGACTTCGAGATCACCGTGCCCCCCATCGACGGCCTGGTGGAGATCATCAAGGCCCGGATCGGCAGCGAAGGCGGTGTGCGCATGACCGGCGGCGGTTTTGGCGGCTGCGTGGTCGCCCTGCTGCGCCCCGAGAAGGTGGCCGAGGTGATCGCCGTGGTGGAGGCGGAATACCCGGCCCGTTTCGGCCTCAAGGCGGACTGCTACGTCTGCCGTGCCAGCGCAGGGGCCGGCAGACTGTAACGCACGCCTGACAACGGGTGACGCCCCCTGCCCGGCACTCGCGACGCCGGCAGGGGGCGACGGGATCACGACGGGGAACCGCAAACCATGATGAGATTCGAGCTGGAAAACGAGGAGGGACTGCGGCTGCGCGGTCTCGCATACGGGGCCACCCTCACCTCCCTCACCCTGCCGGTGGCGGGAGAGCGGCGGGAGGTGCTGCTGGGCTGCGCCGACGAGGCCTACCTCACCCAGCAGGTATGGCTGGGGGCCGTGGCGGGGCGCTTTGCCAACCGCATCGGCGGCGCCCGCCTTGAGCGGGAAGGCCAGTGCTGGACGCTGGACGCCAACCAGGGGGCCAACTGCCTGCACGGCGGGCACGACGGGTTCCATCGCCGCACCTGGCAGATCAAGGAGCAGGAGGCGGACAGGGTCAAGCTGGCGCTCCTCTCCCGGGCGGGGGATCAGGGCTTTCCCGGCAATCTGAGGGTGAGCCTGGAGTATCGGCTGGAGCAGTGCGATCTGGTGGTCGACTTCTGCGCCAGCACGGACGCCCCCAGTCCGGTCAGCCTCACCAGCCACGCCTACTTCAACCTGGATGGCGGTGGCGACATCCGCCACCACACCATCAGCCTCGACGCCGACCGCTACCTGCCCACGGATGACCAGAGCCTGCCGCTGGCCATCGCCCCGGTGGAAGGCCCCTTCGATCTGCGCGCCCCCCGCCCCATCGGCCAGGCGTGGCTGGACCACCCCCAGCAGCAGTTGGCCAAGGGATACGATCACGCATTTCTGCTCAACAATAGCGATTTTGAGCCTGCTGATGAGCCGTTTGGTGGGTCCAATCAGCCATGGGCCGCCCGGGTGATCTCGGGGGATGGCAAGCTGGCGATGGCGGTCTACACCAACCAGCCCTCCCTGCAGTTCTACAGCGGCAACTGGCTGACCGGCACGCCGGATCGTCAGGGCCGACCCTACCGGGATTACGACGGCTTCTGCCTGGAGGCCCAGCAATTGCCCGACAGCCCGAACCGGCCCGCCCTCGGCGATCCCTGGTTGCTGCCGGGGCAGCGTTATCGCCACCAGACCCGCTATCGCTTTATTCCTGCCCCCTGACAGCCCCGCTCGGGCAGACGAAGGGGCCCGGGCGCGCCGCCACGTCATGGCTGCCCCGGCCCCGATGGCAACGCCGAATCAGCCGGAGTGAGGCCCGCCGCAAGGTCCGTCGCTCCTCATTGCACATCAGCCAAGGAACCGCACCGTGATGGATGACAACTACCTCGCCGCCCCCGACCGCTACCAGCGCCAGCCCTACCGACCGGCGGGCCGCCACGGCCTGCGCCTGCCCGGCATCGGTCTGGGCCTTTGGCACAACTTCGGCGCCGGGAGCAATCCCGCCACCGCGAAGGCCATGGTGCACCAGGCGTTCGATCTGGGGATCACCCACTTCGATCTCGCCAACAACTACGGGCCGCCGCCGGGATCTGCCGAACTGACCTTCGGCACGCTGCTCAAGAGGAGCCTGGCTCCCTATCGGGACGAGCTCATCATCGCCAGCAAGGCGGGCTACGTGATGTGGGACGGCCCCTACGGCGATGGCGGCAGCGCCAAGTACCTCTTCGCCAGCCTGCACCAGAGCCTGCGCCGTCTGGGCCTCGACTACGTGGACATCTTCTATCACCACAGGCCGGATCCCCGCACCCCGCTCGAGGAGACCTGCCAGGCCCTGGCCCTGATGGTGCGCCAGGGCAAGGCGCTCTACATCGGCCTCTCCAACTACCCGGCCCCGCTCGCGGCCAAGGCTGCCGCCCGGCTGGCAGAGCTCGGCACCCCCTGCCTGGTCAACCAGCTCAAATACTCCCTGTTCCAGCGCGATGTTGAGCCCGACACCCTGCCGGCCTGCCGGGAGCACGGCATGGGGGTGGTCGCCTTCTCGCCCCTGGCGGGGGGGCTGCTGAGCGATCGCTACCTGGCGGGCATTCCCGCGGATTCCCGCGCCGCCAGTGCCAGCCCCTTCCTCACGGCGGACCAGATCACCGAGGAGAAGCTCGCCACCGTCCGCGCCCTGCATGCACTGGCCCTGCAACGGGGTCAGTCCCTGTCGCAACTCGCACTGCAATGGGTGCTGCGCGACCCCGTGGTGAGCGGCGCCCTGATCGGCGCCAGCCATCCCCAACAGATAAGGAGCGCCGTCGACGCCCTGGGGCAGCCCCCCCTGGACGATGATCTTCAACAGAAAATCCTGTCCATACTGGCCTGACAGCACAAAGAGATCATAAAACAGAGGTCAACAGGCGTGACTGACCTGTCAGAACGTGACGGGGCCGTCATGGCTTCTGACAGCATGCGGCAAGCCGCGCCCTGCATGGTCCGCCAGCGCCCTTTCCCGGCCGGAACAGGGCGCTGAAATCCCCAATATTCACTGGTTGCCCGCGCGATTTTCCGCCATCATTGGCCGCCCCGACCCGTTCGGGGTTGATTTTATCCAGACCCCATAACCAAGAGATCTGCACCATGACCGAATCCTACGCCCTGTTCGTCGCCTTTGTGCTGGGCATAGTGGAAGGCCTGACCGAGTTCCTCCCCGTCTCCTCCACCGGCCACATGATCATCGTCGGCCACCTCCTCGGGTTTGAAGGACCCAAGGCCGCCACCTTCGAGGTGGTGATCCAGCTCGGCTCCATCCTGGCAGTGGTCGTCATGTTCTGGCGCCGCCTGTTCGGACTCATCGGCATTCACTTCGGTCAGAAACCGACCCCGGGCCACGCGACCCTCTCCCTGGTGCACGTCATCCTCGGCATGCTGCCCGCCGTGGTCGTCGGGCTGGCTATCCACAGCTGGATCAAGGCCAATCTGTTCGGGCCGGAAACCGTGATGTATGCCCTGGTGGCCGGTGGCATCCTGCTCATCATCGCCGAAAAGTTCCGCCCCGCCGTGACCGCGGAGACCCTGGACGACATCAGCTACAAGCAGGCCTTCGGCATCGGCCTGTTCCAGTGCCTGGCACTCTGGCCCGGTTTCTCCCGCTCCGGTGCCACCATCAGCGGCGGCATGCTGATGGGCATCAGCCGCCACGCGGCAGCGGAATTCTCCTTCATCATGGCGGTGCCCATGATGATCGCGGCCAGCGGCCTGGATCTCTACAAGAGCCGCGATTTCCTCTCCATGGCGGACTTCCCCATGTTTGCGGTGGGCTTCGTCACCGCCTTCGTGGTGGCCATGGTCGCCATCAAGACCTTCCTGGCGCTGATCCGTCGTCTCGACTTCATCCCGTTCGCCATCTACCGCTTCCTGCTGGCCTTCGTCGTCTACCTGGTCTTCGTGGCCTGATGGGCTTCGCCGCCAAGCAACACAAAAGGGACCCGAGGGTCCCTTTTTTCATGCCGTGATACCGCCTCAGTCGCGCGGCAGCCCGCTATCGCCGGGCAGCCGTGAGCCTAACTCAATAGAGGTGCTGGCTGATGCCGTTGAGCAGCCGTGACAGCCCCTTGGTGAACTGGACCGGCGCATCTTGCACCGTGTAGCAGAGGCAGCCGTCCGGGGTGTGGGGGCTGTGGGCGTGGCTGGCGTCGCGCCAGATGAAATCCCCCGCCTGATAGCGGGTGTCGCCATCCTCGATGGTGCCCGCCAGCAGCAGGGTCAGCTCATATCCCTTGTGGGTGTGCTCGGGGATCCGCCCCCCCGCCTCGATGTGGAGCAGGTTGGCCCGCGCACCCATCTCGTCCAGGGGCAGGCTGACCTGACGGATGGCCCCGAGATGACGCCACCTGGGGGCATGATGCCGTGCCAATGCCCGCGGCAGCCGGTAACTGTGACCCGCCACCCTGAGCTCTGGCCTCGGGCTCTCGGGAAGGGCGAGCGCCGCCTCCGTCGCCACCGGCTGTTGCAGTATGCCCGCCAGCATGGCATCGAATCCGGCGGGCAGCGCCTCGTCCGGCGCGTCAGGGGCGAGATGCTGGCACGCCAGCGCCTCTTCAAATTGCTTCACCCGGGCGGCGCACTCGGGGCAGAACTCGCAATGGGCGGAGACACCGACGGCCAGCGGCAGAGGCAGCTCGTCGGCAGCGAAGGCGCGCAGCATGGGTTCAGTCGGATGGGTCTTAATCATGGCCTTGCTCCACTTGTTCCTTCAGTTTCTGTAGTGCCAGCCGCAGCCGGGACTTGATGGTGCCAAGGGGCACGCCGAGCCGGTCGGCCAGCTCCTGCTGGGAGAGCTCCTGCAGGTAGATGCCGCGCACCACCTGCTGCTGCGGCTCCGGCAGCGTGGCGACATAGTGGGCCATCTGGCGGGTCAGCACCGCGTCTTCACCGCCGCTCAGGTGCTCCTCTTCGGCCCGGAATTCCAGCAGCGGCCAGATCTCCTCGGCGCAGAGCTCCTCCTTGCTGGCGCGGCGGCGGCGCAGCATGTCAAAGCTCTGGTTGCGCATCACTGTGTAGATCCAGGTGGTGGCGGCGCCCTTGTCGGGGTGATAGAGCCGTGCCTTCTGCCAGACCAGCAGCATGGTCTCCTGCACCAGTTCCATGGCGTTGGCCTCGCTGCCGAGGTGGCGCAGCCCGTAGCTGCGGATGCGCGGCGCGAAGTGGTGGAACAGGGTGGCGAAGGCAGCCTTGTCGGCACGCTCGGCCACCCGGACCAGCAAAGATGTGAGGTCGCCGTCTGGGTTGTCCATGGGGGGCGATGTCCTGCGTGGAGCCGATTGTGGTTGGCCAGTATATGCCATTGCGCCATCCCTCGCGTGTGGTGTTCACCCCCAATACGGTGAGCGAGGAAAAAGGATCACCGGGAAGGGGAATTCAATGGCTCGCGACCAGCAGACCGCTCAGCAGGGAGAGGGTGGGCTGGTTGTCCTTGGCCGCCACCAGCCACTGTTTTTGCTCCACCGGGATGGGCAGCACCTCCAGCCAGCGCTGGGCGACCCAGCTCGCATCCTCCCAGTCCGGCTCCGGATAGAGGGCCGCATACTCCGGATAGTCGTTGAACACATCCTGCAACGCCTTGGCCAGGGAGTGCTGATCCGCCTGGAGCCTACCGCTCTGCCAGGGGGGCAGGGGCTCCACCTCGCCGACCCGTAGACCGTCCTCTTCCTGCCAGAGATCCGTGATACGCACCCGCTCCACCCCGAGCACCGTGATGCCGAGCAAACCATCGGGCAGCAGATCGAAATCGATGATGCGCACCCGAGTGGCGATGGGGTACATGTTTCGCAGCGCGTCGGGCTGGCGGGGGTCCAGCATGCAGAGCGCGAACTCCCGCTCCCGGGACTCGGCGATCATGCGCTGGTATCTGGGCTCGAAGATGCGCAGCGGCATGATGCCGCCCGGCAGCAGGTGAGCGGAGAGTGGAAACAGTACCAGTGTCATGGGAATCATCCTCCAACGGCGTCCTCAAAGGATACGACCGCCACGGGAAGCGGGATCATTCAGATCGAATCGGTATAAATAACCCTGTCATAATCAGGGGAAAATAGCCTGGACAAGCCGTTTCGTTATGCAGTAGAAATGGATAACCACCACTTACCCAAATCAATATCCTGCAATGTGGTGGAAAACGCAGTGAAATATCCGCCACGCCCACGGGTGCGGGCCGTTCCTATAGTTTTCTCGGCCCGATGCGGGTAAAATTCACGCCCTTATCCAGTCAGTCACTTTTCGACGCGCAACCTCGGTGGTCAGTTATGAAAGAGCATATTCATCATCTACTTGAACAAACGGTAGCCAATCTCAAGTCCGCAGGCGTCCTGCCCGCCGACCTGGAAGCCCGGGTGCAAGTAGACCGATGCAAGGAGAAGGCTCACGGCGACCTGGCCACCAACCTGGCCATGCTGCTGGCCAAACCGGCCCGCAAGAATCCCCGCGAGCTGGCCGCTGCCATCATCGAGCACCTGCCCGCCTCCGATCTGATCGCCAAGGTCGAGATCGCCGGCCCCGGCTTCATCAACTTCTTCTTCGACCCGAGCTGGCTGGCCGGTAAGGTGGAAGCCATGGTGACCTCCGACAACGCCAACGTGAAGCTGCCGGCGCCGCAGACCGTGGTGGTGGACTACTCCGCCCCCAACGTGGCCAAGGAGATGGCGGTGCACCACATCCGCTCCACCGTGCTCGGTGACGTGGCCGCCCGCGCCCTCGAATTCCTGGGCCACAAGGTGGTGCGTGCCAACCACATCGGCGACTGGGGCACCCAGTTCGGCATGCTGATCGCCTATCTGGAGAAGATGGCCAACGAGCACGCCTCCGACATGGAGCTCAAGGACCTGGAAGCCTTCTACACCCAGGCCAAGCGTCACTATGACGAAGACGAAGCCTTCGCCGAGCGCGCCCGCAACTACGTGGTGAAACTGCAGGGTGGCGATGAGTACTGCCGCACCATGTGGAAGAAGCTGGTCGACATGACCATGGAGCAGAACCAGCGCAACTACGACCGCCTGAACATCTCCCTGTCCAACAAGGACATCATGGGCGAGTCCATGTACAACGACATGCTGCCGCAGATCGTTGCCGACCTGAAAGCCAAGGGGCTGGCAGTCGAGAGCGAAGGGGCCACCGTGGTCTTCCTGGACGAGTTCAAGAACAAGGATGGCGAGCCCATGGGCGTCATCATCCAGAAGAGCGACGGCGGTTTCCTCTACACCACCACCGACATCGCCTGCGCCAAATACCGTTACGAGAACCTGGGCGCCGACCGGGTCATGTACTTCATCGACTCCCGTCAGCACCAGCACCTGATGCAGGCCTGGACCATCACCCGCAAGGCGGGCTATGTGCCGGAGTCCGTTCCCCTCGAGCACCACGCCTTCGGCATGATGCTGGGCAAGGACGGCCGTCCCTACAAGACCCGCTCCGGCGGCACCGTCAAGCTGGTTGACCTGCTGAATGAAGCGGAAGAGCGCGCCAGCGCCCTGCTGGAGAGCCGCAACAGCGACCTCTCTGCCGAAGAGAAGGCCCAGGTGGTGCACGCCATCGCCATGGGCGCGGTCAAGTATGCGGATCTCTCCAAGAACCGCACCACCGACTACATCTTCGACTGGGATCTGATGCTGTCGTTTGAAGGCAACACCGCCCCCTACCTGCAATACGCCTACACCCGTATCCAGTCCATCTTCCGCAAGGCCGGCGTCGATGCCGATACCCTGAGCGGCAAGGTGGTCCTGAGCGAAGATGCCGAAGAGACCCTGGCCCAGAAGCTGATCCAGTTCTCCGACGCGGTCAACGGCGTGGCGGACAAGGGGATGCCGCACCTGCTCTGTACCTATCTGTACGAGCTCTCCGGCAACTTCATGACCTTCTACGAAGCCTGCCCGATCAACAAGGACGGCGTGGACGAAGCGACCCGCCAGAGCCGTCTGCTGCTGTGCGCCGCCACCGCCAAGGTGCTCAAGCTGGGACTGGGCGTGCTGGGCATCCACACCCTGGAGCGCATGTAATAGATGGCGACCCGGGATTACGTCGGCAACAGCCCGAGACGACGGGCGGGTGGCCGTAACATCAAGAAAGCGGCCCCTCGCCGCTTTCCTGTTATCCCGGCACTGCTGGCCGGGGCCCTGGTCGTCGGTTTCGGCGCCTTCCTCTACCTCATCAACGGCAAGGGCGCCGATGCCCCCACCATCGAAGAGCAAGTGAAGGCCAACAAACCCAAGGCACAGGGCAATACCCTGCCCCAGGAGAAGTGGAGCTACATCGAGCGGCTGGAGAACAAGCAGGTGGACATCATAGAGCCGCCGCCCCAGCCGGGCGTGCTGCCGCCCCCGCCCGCCGAGACCATGACCCTGCAACCGGAGAAGCTGCCCAAGCCGGTCGCGACCGACATTCCCCAGCCGGGAACCCCCATCGGTCAGGTGAAGCCCTATCAGCCGCAACCGGTGCAGCCGACCAAGCCGGCCACCGGCGCCCCGGTCGCCAGCGCCCGGGAGCAGGTGATCGACCAGAAGGCCGAGCGTGAGCGGATGGAACGGGAGATCCGCGCCGAACTGGAGCGGGAGCGTGCCGAGGCCGCCAAGGCCAAGGCGGCGACCCAGACTGCACAGACCGCAGCCGCCGACGGCGGTCGCTACATGATGCAGTGTGCCGCCCTGCGCTCCCAGGATTCCGCAGAATCCCTCAAGGCGCGCATCGCCTTCACCGCCGGGCTCTCCTCCAGTCTACAGGTGGTGAACGGGGCCGGTGGCGCCGTCTACAAGGTGATGGTGGGCCCCTTCAACGGCAAGGCGGCGGCCGACGCGGCCAACCGCAAGCTGCAGGGCTCGGGCATCAGCGGCTGCATCCCCAAGAAGGGGTGATCGCCGCGTCCATGCACAGGGCCGGGTGGCGACACCCGGCCCTGTTTCTTTTGGCGCCATCCCGCGCCCACCCGATCCCTCCTCCGCGATCCGTGCTCGGCACAGGCTTGAAAAGCCGTTTTGCCATCCCCATCTTTTCCTCCATGCACAGTCAGGCCGTCATTCGGCTCAAGCGAGGTAAGTAAAGTGACTACCATAGTTTCAGTTCGCCGCAACGGTCAGGTCGTCATCGGTGGCGATGGCCAGGTTTCTCTTGGCAACACCGTCATGAAGGGCAACGCCCGCAAGGTTCATCGCCTCTACAACGGCAAGGTACTGGCTGGTTTCGCCGGCGGCACCGCCGACGCCTTCACCCTGCTCGAGCGCTTCGAAGCCAAACTGCAGGCCCATCAGGGCAACCTGGAGCGCGCCGCCGTGGCGCTGGCCAAGGACTGGCGCACCGATCGCGCCCTGCGCCGCCTCGAAGCCCTGCTGGCCGTCGCCGACGAGCACAAGTCCTTCATCATCACCGGCAACGGTGACGTGGTGCAGCCGGAGCACGATCTCATCGCCATCGGCAGCGGCGGCAACTTCGCCCAGTCCGCCGCCATCGCCCTGCTGGAGAACACCGAGCTGGATGCCAGGACCATCGTCGAGAAGTCCCTCAAGATTGCGGGCGACATCTGTGTGTTCACCAACGGCAACCACACCATCGAAGTGCTGGATTATTCAGCTAAATAAGTCGGCGAAATAGGGCCGCCAAATAAGGCCGCCTTGCCAGACACCCCATTTTCCAAGGGGTGGGTCCTGCCCGCCCCGGATACAGGAACGCCACCATGTCCGAGATGACCCCGAGAGAAATCGTCCACGAGCTGGACAGACACATCATTGGTCAGGCCGACGCCAAGCGCGCGGTCGCCGTCGCCCTGCGCAACCGCTGGCGCCGGATGCAGCTCTCCGAGGAGATGCGCCACGAGGTGACCCCGAAGAACATCCTGATGATCGGCCCGACCGGCGTCGGCAAGACCGAGATCGCCCGTCGCCTGGCCAAGCTGGCCAACGCCCCCTTCATCAAGGTGGAAGCGACCAAGTTCACCGAAGTGGGCTATGTGGGCAAGGAAGTGGACAGCATCATCCGCGATCTGACCGATGTCGCCATCAAGCTGGTGCGCGAGACCGAGATGGAGAAGATGAAATACCGCGCCGAGGAAGCCGCCGAAGAGCGCATCCTCGACGCCCTGCTGCCCAACCCGCGCAACAGCTGGGGTGAGGAAGAGAAAGCCGACAACTCCAACACCCGCCAGATCTTCCGCAAAAAACTGCGGGAAGGTCAGCTGGATGACAAGGAGATCGAGCTGGATCTGGCCGCCTCCCCCATGGGCGTCGAGATCATGACCCCGCCGGGCATGGAAGAGATGGCCAACCAGCTGCAGGGGCTGTTCCAGAACCTGGGCCAGAACCAGAAGAAGAAGCGCAAGATCAAGGTCAAAGAGGCCATGAAGGCGCTGATCGAAGAGGAAGCGGCCCGCCTGGTCAACCCGGAAGAGCTGAAGCAGAAGGCCATCGCCTCCGTCGAGAACAACGGCATCGTCTTCCTCGACGAGATCGACAAGATCTGCAAGCGCGGCGAGAGCTCGGGCCCGGACGTCTCCCGTGAAGGGGTTCAGCGCGACCTGCTGCCGCTGGTCGAGGGCTGCACCGTCAACACCAAGCACGGCATGGTCAAGACCGATCACATCCTGTTTGTCGCCTCCGGTGCCTTCCAGATCGCCAAGCCGTCCGACCTCATCCCCGAGCTGCAGGGCCGCCTGCCGATCCGGGTCGAGCTGACCGCCCTGACCACCGAAGACTTCGAGCGCATCCTGACCGAGCCGAACGCCTCCCTGACCGATCAGTACAAGGCGCTGATGGCCACCGAAGGGGTCAACATCGAGTTCACCCAGGATGGTATCCGCCGTCTGGCCGAAGCGGCCTGGCAGGTCAACGAGCGCACCGAGAACATCGGCGCCCGTCGTCTGCACACCGTGATGGAGCGGCTGATGGAAGACATCTCCTATGACGCCTCCGAGAAGTCAGGCGAGACCTTCGTCATCAACACCGACTACGTCAACGCCCACCTCGGCAAGCTGATTGAAGACGAGGATCTGAGCCGCTTCATTCTGTAACAGGTTGATCGATAACGAGGAGCTGAGCGGTTTACTATCCTGCTCAACCCCATAGCAAGACGCCTCCCCTGTGGAGGCGTCTTCGTTTTCAGCGTTCTCCCGACTCGCAGCCGTCCCGGGCCACATCACCCTGCACGGCACGCTCCCCCCTTCCCGCCAGCCAGAGCGCGCTCATCAGCAGCAAGGCCGTCAGGGCGAAGGTGACCCGGGTGGCAAACGCCAGCTCGTCCGCCGTCGCGAGGGCGAGATCGGGCCGCCCCGCCAGGGCGGCGAACAGGCCCCCCAGCCCCGCCGCCCCCGTCAGCTGGCCCAGGTTGCGCGACAGGGTCAGCAGCCCGGCCACGGCGCCCCGGCTCGCCCCCTCCGTCTCCCCCACCACGGCGCTGTTGTTGGCGGTCTGGAACAGGGCATAACCGGCGGTGAGCAGCAGGATGGGCAGCAGGTAGCCGAGGGGCCCGAGCGCCCTGTCCAGCAGGGCCAGCAAGACGGCGGCCACCACCATGAGTCCCAGGCCGAGGCGCACCACAGGGGTCGCCCCCACCCTGTCAACCAGCCAGCCAGCGGGCATGCCGGACAGCGCCGCCAGCAGCGGGCCCATGGAGATCATCAGCCCCACCGTCCCCATGTCGAGGGCAAAGGCGCCGTGCAGGTAGAAAGGACCGATCAGCAGCGTCGCCACCATGACGCTGGCCACCAGCGCACTGGCGATGATCCCGCCTCTTCGCCTAGGCGCCCCCAGCAACACCAGGGGCAGCAGGGGGCGACGGGCGCCCGAGTCGGCACGCACGAAGAGCGCCATGGCGACGAGCGCCCCTATCCCCGGCCAGGCCCCGAGCGGGCTGCCCCGGGTCAGTGCCAGCCCGTAGCAGAGCAGCGCCGTCACCAGCAGCAACAGACTGGTGAGCGGGAGACCTCCCTCGGCAGAGCCCGCCTCATCCCGGGGCAGATCGCGCCAGGCACGCCCCAGCGCCAGCAACGTCAGGGGGAGCAGCAGCAGGAAGGGTGCCTGCCAGCCAAATCCGCCGATCAACAGGCCGCCGAAGGAGGGGCCGAGCGCCGTGCCGCAGGCCGACAGGGTGCCGAGCAATCCCATGCTCCAGCCCCGTCGGGCTGGCGGCACCAGCTCTCCTGCCATGGCCAGCGAGAGCACCAGCATGCAGGCCGCACCCGCCCCTTGCAGGGTGCGAGCGGCAATGAGCCAGCCGATGGAAGGGGCCAGGGCGCACAGCAGGGAAGCCAGCGCAAAGACCCCGGTCCCCCAGAGCAGCAGGCGACGCCGCCCCAGACGATCCCCGAGCCGACCCGCCACCACCGTCAGACTGGTGATCCCAAGCAGGTAGGCCACCAGCACCCATTGCAGGCTGGCGAAGGGCACGCCGAAGTCCTGCCCCAGGGCAGGCAGCACCAGGTTGGCCATGCTGCCCGCCAGCATGGGCAGCAGGGTGGCGAGCCCGAGCCCCGCGAGACCAAGACGGCGCGTCACGGGAGGGGAAACAAGAAGTGGTGTGGACATGGCAGTCTCTCCGGCAAGTGATGATGCACCCAGGCTAGCGGGGGTAGTGACAAGGCGGAAGACGCACGATTTGCAGCTTATAGTTGCACCAGACGCCATATGAAGAGATGGCAACTCGCGTATCATGAAGGGGTCGGCCCGTCAGGCGCCGCCTGCGAGGAGACGACCATGACCCCGGATTTCAACCTGCTGATCACCCTGGATGCCCTGCTGGAAGAGGGCAGTGTGGCGGGCGCCGCCAGACGGCTAGGCCTGAGTGCTTCCGCCATGAGCCGGGCCCTGGCAAGGCTGCGGGAGACCACGGGGGATCCGCTGCTCGTGCGGGCGGGACGCGGCCTGATCCCCACCCCCCGGGCGCAGATCCTGCGGGATGAGGTCGCCCGCCTGGTTCAGGAGACCCGGGCCGTGCTGCGCCCCCATCAGGAAGTAGACCCGGCGAGCCTGGAGCGCACCTTCCGCCTGCGATCCAGCGACGGCTTCGTGGAGGCGGTAGGCCCCGCCCTGCTGGCGCGCCTCGCCGTCGAGGCCCCCGGGGTGCGGCTGCACTTTCTGGCCAAACCCGACAAGGAGAGCGGCCCCCTGCGCCGTGGCGAGCTGGACTTCGAGACCGGGGTCATCGGCGCCACCACGGCCCCCGAGCTGCGCACCCAGGCCCTGTTCCAGGACCACTTCGTCGCCGTGGTGCACCCGGACCACCCCCTCTGCGACGGCACCCTGACCGTGGCGCGCTATGCCGCCGCCCGCCACGTGCTGGTCTCCCGCCGGGGCCAGCCTCACAGCCCCATCGACGAGATCCTCGCAGGCCAGGGGAGGCGGCGCACCATCACTACCCTGGTACCCGGGTTTGCGACGGCGCTGGCCCTGGTCAGGGAGAGCAATCTGGTGGCGACGGTGCCGCACCTGCACTGCGCCAGCCTGCTCGGCGATCTGGTCACCCTGCCCCTGCCCTTCGCTCTGCCAGGGATCCGGGTCGCCCTGCTCTGGCACCCCAGTCAGGATGCCGATCCGGGCCACCGCTGGCTGCGCGCCCTGATACGGGACACCTGCGCCCGGCCCCCCTATCACACCGGGGCCACCGACACCCCCTGATCCGGGTCAGGCAGCGCCCGGCTCCATCACAGGCCCCTTGTGGCCCGGGCGCCCGCACCCGGGACCAGAAGCGCCTGTCACCACCCCGTCACACCGACATGCCTGTGGCTTGGGCACAAGTGGTGGATCCTTCCCCCTGCCGGACGGGGATCACGGCCCCTCAGAGCGGGGCGGATCACATTGCGGGCAAAAAGATCCTGCTGCCCGCTTCCGCATTTTTTATACGGTCGTATAATTGCGTACAAAATGCATACACCAGGAGCGCCAGCCAGATGCACCCCACCCGTCAGAAACTGCTCGATACCGGCCTCGCCATCGCCACCGAGAAAGGGCTGCGCGGCCTGACGGTGCGCGAGCTGGCGGCGGCGGCCGAGGTGAACCTCGGCTCCTTCGTCTACCACTTCGGCAACCGCGACGCCTTTATCGACGAGTTGGTGGAGCTCTGGTACGCCCCCCTCTATGACGAGCTCAAGGCGGTGGCAGCCAAAGGCTCCTACTCCTCTGCCATCGCCATGTTCGAGGCGACCATGGAGGCGCTGATCGGGCTGGTGGCGCGCCAGCGCGGCTTTATCAACCACCTGTTTGGCGATGCGCTGGCAGGTGAAGGGGCGGCCCAGCGCTTTCTGCTCAGCCTGCCGCGCCGTCATCCCCTGCTGCTGATCGAGCAGGTACGGATGGCACAGGCGGAAGGGTCGCTGGTCGCGGGTCACCCGCTCCAGCTGATGATCTTCATCATGGGGTCGGTCGGCCTGCCGCTGGTGATCGCCGGCAGCGGTCGCCAGCTTGGCTGGCTGCCCGAACAGGCCGCCCCCTTTCTCAGCCAGATAGACAACCCCGAGGCCGCCAGGCAGCGACTGGTATGGGCCCTGCGCGGCCTGCGCCCCACCGGCATCAAGGAAGGAGAAACGGCATGAAACAACCCATCGCGATGCTAGCTCTGCTGCTGGCCGTTTTCGGTGGTGACCTCTGGTGGCAGAGCCATCCTCAAGGAGAAGCAGCATGAAACAACGCATTGCAATCGTAGCCCTGCTGCTGACCGTTATCGGTGGCTACCTCTGGTGGCAGGGGCGCCCCGCCGACGGCTCCATCCTCTACGGCAACGTCGACATTCGCGACGTCAATCTGGCCTTTCGGGTCGGCGGCCGCGTCGATCAGGTACTGGTCGATGAGGGGGATAGGGTAAAAGCCGGTCAACTGCTGGCCCGCCTCGATCCGGCTCCCCTCACCCACAGCCGCGACAGCGCCCGCGCCAATCTGGCGGCGCTCACTGCCGCCAACGCCTTGATCCACAAAGGCTATCGCAGCGAAGAGACCGACCGCGCCCGGGCCGCACTGGCCGCCGCCGAAGCCGCTGCGCTGGAGGCAGACCAGCAGTGGCGCCGCCAGAGCGCATTGGCGGCCACCGGCGCCATCTCCCGCGGTCAGCTCGATACTGCCCGCTCCCAGCGGGATCAGACCCAGGCGCAGGTACGCTCGGCACGCGAACAGCTCGCCCAGCTCGAAACCGGCTACCGCCCGGAGGAAATCGCCCAGTCCGATGCCCAGCTGGAAGGGGCCAAAGCGGCGCTCGCCAGTGCCGAACTGGCGCTGGCGGATGCCAACCTGACCGCCCCCAGCGATGGCATCATCATCAGTCGCGCCATCGAGAACGGCAGCATGGTGCAGAGCGGAGCGACCGCCTTCAACCTCTCCCTGACCGCGCCGGTCTGGGTGCGCGCCTATGTGGAGGAGCCCTGGCTCGGCCACTTCCCGAGCGGCGCCAAAGTGACCCTCACCACCGACTCGCGGCCTGATCAGCCCTATCACGGGGTGGTGGGCTTTGTCTCGCCGACCGCCGAGTTCACCCCGAAATCGGTGGAGACGCCGGACCTGCGCACCCACCTCGTCTACCGGCTGCGCATCGTGGTGCAGGATCCCGACCCGGCCCTGCGCCAGGGGATGCCGGTCACCGTCAGGCTGGCCCCATGAGCTGCGCCATCTCCCTTGAGGGGCTCACCAAACGCTTTGGCGAGCGGGTCGCCCTCAACGCCATCTCCGCCACCATTCCGGCTGGCGGCATCACCGGGCTGGTCGGCCCCGACGGCGCGGGCAAGAGCACTTTGCTGCGCCTGCTGGCCGGTCTGCTGATCCCCGAAGCGGGCACCATCCGGATGCTGGGGCTGGATCCAGTGAGCGAGGGGGATCTGCTGCGCCAGCGCCTCGGCTACATGCCCCAGCAGTTCGGCCTCTACGAGGATCTCAGCGTGCTGGAGAACCTCACCCTCTACGCTGACTTGCGCGGCGTACTGGAGCCCGAACGCACGCCCACCTTCGCGCGGCTGCTCGCCTTCACCGATCTCGCCCGCTTCATCGCACGACCGGCAGGCAAGCTCTCTGGCGGGATGAAGCAGAAACTCGGGCTGGCCTGCGCCCTGCTCGGCACCCCGGATGTGCTGCTGCTCGACGAACCGGGGGTCGGGGTCGATCCCATCTCTCGCCGCGCCCTCTGGCAGATGGTGCGGGAGCTGGCCAAGGGGGGGATGACGGTGCTCTGGAGCACCGCCTATCTCGATGAGGCGGAGCTGTGCGACCACGTGCTGCTGATGGCAGATGGCGAAGTGCGCACCAGCGGCACGCCGGCCGATCTGATGGGGGCCATGGCCAGCCGCTGCTGGCTGCTGGAGGCGGGGCAACTGGATGGCCGCGAGCGGCGCGCCCTGCTGCGCCGGGCACTGGCTCACCCGGCGGTGATGGATGGCGCGGTGGCGGGGGAGCGAGTTCGCCTGCTGCTGCACCCGGGCATGACGCCCCCACCGCTGGCGGAGCTGCATCTCGCCAACGGCGCCTTTCATCCGGCCCAGCCCCGGCTGGAGGATGCCTTTATCGACCTGCTCGGCGGCGGCCCCGGCGGGGAGTCGAGTCTGGCGGCGGGGATGCGGGAAGCGGAACTGCCGCAGGGGCTCTCCCCCGAGGCAGTGATCGAGGCGCGCCACCTCACCAAGCGCTTCGGCGATTTTGCCGCCACCGATGATGTCAGCTTTGCGGTGCGCCGCGGCGAGATCTTCGGCCTGCTCGGCCCCAACGGGGCGGGCAAGTCCACCACCTTCAAGATGGAGTGCGGCCTGCTGCGCCCGAGCGAGGGGCAGGCGTTGGTGACCGGCATCGATCTGGCTCACAGCCCCTCGGCAGCGCGCCAGCGTCTCGGCTACATGGCGCAGAAGTTCTCCCTCTACAAGCAGCTCACCGTGGCGCAGAACCTCTCCTTCTTCGCCGGTATCTACGGCCTGTTCGGCCGCCACCAGCAGACGCGGATCGATGCCATGGTGACTGCCTTTGCCCTCGCCCCCTGGCTCAATCAGAAGGCGGAATCCCTGCCGCTCGGCCTGCGCCAGCGCTTGTCGCTCGCCTGCGCCCTGCTGCACGAGCCGCCGCTGCTGTTTCTCGACGAGCCCACCTCCGGGGTCGATCCGGTAACCCGGCGCGAGTTCTGGTCGCACATCAACGCGCTGGCCGACCACGGCGTCACCGTGCTGGTCACCACCCACTTTATGGATGAGGCGGAGTATTGCGACCGCATCGCCCTCATCTATCGCGGCAAGCTGCTGGCCCTCGGCACCCCGGACGATCTCAAGGGGCTGGCCACCAAAGAGGCGGCGACTTCTCTGCCAACCGGTTCCTTGCCGACCTGTTCTTTGCCAACAATGGAAGAGGCCTTTATCACCCTGGTCGAGCGGGCCAGCGAGGAGGACGCATGAGCATCAACCGTCGGCGACTGATGGCCCTCTGCCGCAAGGAGACGCTGCAAATCGTCCGTGACCCGAGCAGCATCCTCATCGCCTTCATCATGCCGGTGGTGCTGCTGGTGGTGATGGGTTACGCCATCAATCTGGATGTGGACCATCTGCGCCTCGGCATCTGGCGTACCGACAGCGGCACCCCGGCGGTGCGGCTGGAGCAGGCCCTGCGCGGCTCTACCGCGCTGGAGATCCACAGCGGGCCGAGCAAGGAGTCCCTGCTCGCCAGTCTGGCCCGCGGCGAGATCCGCGGCCTGCTGGTGATCGACGACGGTTTCTCCCGCGCGCTGGCCGGTCAGGGCAATGGCACGCCGCAGGCGCTGCTGCTGACCGATGGCTCCGAGCCCAACACCGCCAACTTCGTCACCAACTATGTGCAGGGGATCTGGCAGGGGTGGCTCGCGGGCGAAGGGGTTGCCATGCCGGTGTCGATAGAGAGCCGCGCCTGGTTCAACCCGGCGCTGGTGAGCCGCAACTTTCTGGTGCCGGGCTCCATTGCGGTGGTGATGACCATCATCGGGGCCCTGCTCACCTCGCTGGTGGTGGCGCGGGAGTGGGAGCGCGGCACCATGGAGGCGCTGCTCGCCACCCCGGTCACCAAGGGGGAGCTGCTGCTCTCCAAACTGCTGCCCTACTATGGCCTTGGCATCATTGCCATGCTGCTCTGCCTGCTCTTCTCGGTGGCGGTGATGGGCGTGCCATGGCGCGGCTCCCTGCTGCTGCTCTTTCTGGTCACCAGCGTCTTTCTCGGCAGCGCCCTCGGGCTCGGGCTGTTCCTCTCCACCGTGATGCGCAGCCAGTTCAACGCCGCACAGGCAGCGCTGATCGCAGCCTTTCTGCCCGCCGTGATGCTGTCGGGCTTCGTGTTCGAGATCGCCAGCATGCCGCCTTGGCTTCGGGCCATCACCCACCTCATTCCGGCCCGCTACTTCGCGAGCTCCTTGCAGACCCTCTATCAGGCGGGCAGCGTCTTCTCGATCCTGCTGGTCAATGGTTTCTGTCTGCTGCTGCTGGCGGGTTTCTGGCTAGCCCTGACCGCCCGCAAGACGCGGCGCACTCTGGAGTAACCCATGCTGATCCGACTCTGGTGGCTGATCCGAAAAGAGCTGCAGGCCCTGATGGGCAATACTCAGGGGCGCTTTCTGCTCATCATGCCGGTGCTGCTGCAAACCGCCCTCTTCCCGTTCGCCGCCACTCTGGAGGTGACCGGCAACACGCTGGCCATCTACAACCAGGATGGCGGTGCCCAGAGCCGCGAGCTGCTGGAGCGCCTCACCCATATGCCCGCCTTTACCACCATCATCCCGGTGCAAGGTGAGGCAGGCATGACCGAGGCCATCACCGGGCAACAGGCGCTGCTCGGGCTGATTATTCCGGGGGATTTTTCGCGCCGGCTGGCGCGGGGCGAACCGGCCAGGGTGCAGCTGATCATCGACGGACGCCGCTCCAATGGCGGTCAGGTGGCGGCGGGCTACATCAGTCAGGTGATCGCCCGCTGGCAAGGTGAGGGCAAGGGGCAACCCGAGCTGGCGGTACGCAACCTCTACAATCCCAACGTCGAGTTCCACTGGCATATCCTGCCGGCACTGGTGGCCATCATCACCACCACCGGCTGTCTGATCGTCACCGCCCTCTCGGTGGCGCGGGAGCGGGAGGAGGGCACCTTCGATCAGCTGCTGGTCTCGCCCCTCACCGCAGGCTGGATCATGGCGGGCAAGGCGGTGCCCGGCATCATGGTGGCGGTGGGACAAGGGTGCATAGTCGCGCTGGCCGCCCGTTTTGTCTTCAACCTCCCCTTTGCCGGCAGCCTCAGCCTGCTGATGGCGGGCATGGTCTGCTACGGGCTGGCACTGGCCGGGATCGGGCTCTTCATCTCGTCGTTCTGCTCGACCCAGCAGCAGGCCTTTCTCGGGGTCTTCTCCTTCACCGTCCCGGCGGTGATCCTCTCGGGCTACATCTCGCCGGTGGAGAACATGCCCCAGGTGTTCCAGTGGCTGGCGGCCATCGACCCCCTCACCCACTTCATCGTGCTGCTCAAGGGGGTCTTCCTCAAGGGGTTCGACTGGTCGGCCGCCTGGCCCCTGCTCTGGCCGCTGCTCGCCATCGCCGGCGTCACCCTGTCGCTGGCGCTCGCCATGTTCCGCCGCCATATCGCCTGACGCGCCACCTTGTTCAGCTGATGCCGGTCTCGCCCAGTGCGAGACCGGCCTTTTTCCGACATAAGTTTTCACTCCCCGGCAGTTGGTAAACCGAGCTTTCCCTCCACCATCCCTCACCCCGAGCCAGCCCAGAAATCATTAACTGGTATACCTATTTTTGTATGGTGTTGAATTTTCTCGAATTACCCCTGAGGAGATATATAAATAGACACTTGATTTGCATCAATCGCCCACCCCTGCCGACTGGGTAGCCTAGCCCCAGAATGATGTTTTATTACTCCAAACTTGAGGCAACTATGAGCAAAGTCAGACTGGTCGTTGTGGGCAACGGCATGGTGGGGCACCGCTTCATTGAAGAGCTGATCGAGCGGGCCGATCCGGGCCGCTACGAGATCACCGTCTTCGGTGCAGAACCCCGTCCCGCCTACGATCGCGTCCATCTCTCCTCCTATTTCTCCCATCACACCAGCGAAGATCTCTCCCTCGTCAAACCCGGCTTCTACGACAAGCACGGCATCCGCCTGCTGCTCGGCGAAGCGGTGAAAAAAATCGACAGGGCCAACCGCGAAGTGCACTCCAACAAGGGCACTGTGGTCGGGTACGACAAGCTGGTGCTGGCCACCGGCTCCTACCCCTGGGTGCCGCCCATCCAGGGCAGCCAGCACCACGAGTGCTTCGTCTATCGCACCATCGAGGATCTGAAAGCCATCCGCAGCGCCGCCAAGAGCGGCAAGAGCGGGGTGGTGATCGGGGGCGGTCTGCTTGGCCTCGAAGCCGCCGGTGCCCTCAAGGCGCTGGGTCTCGAGACCCACGTGGTGGAGTTTGCTCCTGTGCTGATGGCCGAGCAGCTCGACGGTCAGGGCGGCCAGCTGCTGCGCCGCAAGATTGAATCCATGGGCGTGCAGGTACACACCAGCAAGAGCACCAGCGAGATCCTGATGCATGGCGGTGAGCAGGCGAAACACCGCCTCGCCTTTGCCGATGGCAGCCAGCTGGAAGTGGACGTGGTGGTCTTCTCCACCGGCATTCGCCCGCAAGATACCCTCGGCCGTTACGGTGATCTCGCCATCGCCGAGCGCGGCGGCATCGTCATCGACGATCACTGCCTCACCTCAGACCCCGACATCTATGCCATCGGCGAGTGCGCCGCCTGGCAGGGCCGCTTCTTCGGGCTGGTGGCACCGGGCTACAAGATGGCCCAGATCACCGTCGACCACCTGCTCGGCGGCGACAGCCGTTTTGAGGGGGCAGACATGAGCGCCAAGCTCAAGCTGCTCGGCGTCTCCGTCGGCTCCATCGGCGATGCTCACGGCCGCACCCCGGGCAGCCACAGCTATGTGTTCCAGGACGATCAGGCCGGCGTCTACAAGAAGATCGTGGTGAGCGAGGACAACAGCCGATTGCTCGGCGCCGTGCTGGTGGGTGACGTGGAAGATTACGGCAACCTGCTGCAGATGATGCTCAATGCCCTGCCGCTGCCGAGCCACCCGGACACCCTGATCCTGCCTGCCTACGCAGGTGCCAAGCCGACGCTGGGGGTGGATGCCCTGCCGGAGAGCGCCCAGATCTGCTCCTGCTTCGACGTCTCCAAGGGCGACATCGCCAAGGCGGTGGCCGAAGGTCACACCACGCTGGCCGCCATCAAGCAGCACACCAAGGCCGGTACCGGCTGCGGCGGCTGCGTGCCGCTCATCAGTCAGGTGCTCAACGCCGAACTGGTGAAGCAGGGCATCGAGGTCAACAACCACCTCTGCGCCCACTTCCCCCACTCCCGTCAAGAGCTGTTCCATCTGGTCAAGGTGGAGGGGATCAAGAGCTTCGACGAGCTGCTGGCCAAGCACGGTCAGGGCTATGGCTGCGAGGTGTGCAAACCGACCGTCGGCTCCATCCTCGCCTCCTGCTGGAACGAGCATGTGCTGAGCCCGCGCAACATCCCGTTGCAGGACACCAACGACATCTTCCTCGGCAACATGCAAAAAGACGGCAGCTACTCCGTCATCCCGCGCATGGCCGGCGGCGAAGTGACCCCGGAAGGGCTGCTGGCGGTGGCCGAAGTGGCCCGCGACTACCAGCTCTACACCAAGATCACCGGCGCCCAGCGCATCGGTCTGTTCGGGGCCCAGAAGGATGATCTGCCCGCCATCTGGCGCAAGCTGCTGGCGGCCGGATTCGAGACCGGTCAGGCCTACGCCAAGGCACTGCGCATGGCCAAGACCTGCGTCGGCAGCACCTGGTGCCGCTTCGGCGTACAGGACAGCGTCGGCCTTGGGGTCTTCCTCGAGAACCGCTACAAGGGCATTCGCACCCCCCACAAGATGAAGTTCGGCGTCTCCGGCTGTACCCGCGAGTGTGCGGAAGCGCAGGGCAAGGATGTCGGCATCATCGCCACCGACGCGGGCTGGAACCTCTATGTGGGTGGCAACGGCGGCATGAAGCCGCGCCACGCCGACCTGCTGGCTTCTGACCTCGACCGCGAGACCCTCATCAAGCTGATCGACCGCTTTATGATGTTCTACGTCACCAGCGCCGACAAACTGCAGCGCACCTCGGTCTGGCTCGGCAATCTGGAAGGGGGCGTCGACTACCTGCGCGAGGTGATCGTCGACGACAAGCTGGGGCTGGCCGAGACGCTGGAGCGCGATATCCAGACCCTCATCGACAGCTACGAGTGCGAATGGTCGCGCACCCTCAACGAAGAGGAGGCACTCAAGCGATTCAGCCACTTCATCAACAGCGACAAGCGCGATCCGGACGTTCAGTTCGTCAGCGAACGCGACCAGCATCGACCGGCGACCCCGGCCGAGCGCATCCCCGTCTACCAGATCGAGGTGGAGACCAAATGATGAAACTTGCCTGCCAACTCAACGGCATCCTGATGGGCTGCATGGACGTTTGCGCCCTGCTCGATAGCCAGTCCATCCAACTCGAGGTGGAGATTAAGCGATGAAACTTGCCTGCCAACTCAACGACATCCTGCCGGGAACCGGTGTCTGCGCACTCATTGAAGGTCGCCAGATCGCCCTGTTCCGCCCGAGCGAGGCCGCCGAGGTGTTCGCCATCGACAACCGGGATCCCTTCTTCGCCGCCAATGTGCTGTCGCGGGGCCTGATCTGCGAGCACGACGGCGAGCTCTGGGTCGCCAGCCCGCTCAAGAAGCAGCGCTTTCGCCTGAGCGACGGCCACTGTTTCGACAACCCTGAGATGTCGGTGCAGAGCTACCCCGTTGAAGTGCGCGACCAGCAGGTCTGGGTCGCCGTCTAACACCAGACCCCACCCCGGCCCTCCCCTTCACAGGGGAGGGAGCAAAAAGCCCCTCCCCCTTGACAAGGGGGAGGCAGGGAGGGGGTTAAAAAACAGTCAGGGCTGCCCGCGGGCGGCCCTCTTGAAGGAAACAAAGATGTATACCGAAACCATCAACAAGTGCGCCGCCAACGCGGCCCGCATCAATCGCTTCGAGCGCAGCGACAAGCTCGGCTTCTGGCTCAGCTCGGCCATGGCGGGGGCCTATGTGGGCCTCGGCATCATCCTCATCTTCACCCTCGGCAATCTGGTGGATCCCGCCATCCGGCCGCTGGTGATGGGGGCCACCTTCGGCATCGCCCTGACCCTGGTGATCATCGCCGGCTCCGAGCTGTTCACCGGCCACACCATGTTCCTCACCTTCGGGGTGAAGGCGGGCAAGATCACCATGGCCGACCTGCTGCGCATCCTGCCGCAGACCTGGGCCGGCAACCTGATTGGCTCCGTCGTGGTGGCGCTGATCTATTCCTACGGCGGCAGCCTGCTGCCGGATGCGGGCAGTCTGGCCCACAAGGTGGCGCTGGCCAAGACCCAGGCTCCGGCCCTGACCCTGTTTATGAAAGGAATCCTCTGCAACTGGCTGGTCTGCCTCGCCATCTGGATGGCGCTGCGCACCGAAGGGGCGGCCCGCTTCATCGCCATCTGGTGGTGCCTGCTCGCCTTTATCGCTTCCGGCTACGAGCACTCCATCGCCAACATGACCCTGTTCGCCCTCTCCTGGTTTGGCGCCCACTCCGAGACCTACACCCTGAGCGGCATCGGCCACAACCTGCTGTGGGTGACCCTGGGCAACACCGTCTCCGGCGCCCTCTTTATGGGCCTCGGCTACTGGTATGCCACCCCCAAGGCTGAGCGCCCGGTCGCGGTGAGCGAAACCACCAGCACCGCCAACCAGACCCGAACCGCCTGATCAGGAGGCCCCATGGACTACTTGCCCATCTTTTGCCGACTCGACAACAAACCCGTGCTGCTGGTCGGCGGCGGCGAGGTGGCGGAGCGCAAGGCGCGCCTGCTGCTGGATGCCGGTGCCCAGCTCACCGTGGTCGCGCCCGAGCTCGACCCCGAGCTGGCGGAGCTGGTTGCCAACGGGAATATCGAGTGGCTCGCCGGTGAATTTGCGCCACAGCAACTGGCAGGCAAGTGGCTGGTGGTGGCCGCCACCGATCGGCGCGAGGTGAATGCCCTGGTCTACCAGAGCGCCAATCAGGCGCGGATCTTTGCCAACTTGGTGGATGACCCGAAACGCTCCAGCTTCATCATGCCGTCGATCATCGACCGCTCGCCCCTGATGGTGGCCATCTCCTCCGGTGGCAAGGCGCCGGTGCTGGCCCGCTTGCTGCGGGAAAAACTGGAAGCCCTGCTGCCGCAACATCTGGGCGCCGTGGCGGCCTTCGCCGGCAGCCTGCGGGAGCGGGTCAAGGCGCGCTTCGCCAGCATGGGAGAACGGCGCCGCTTCTGGGAACGGTTGCTCGGGGCGGATCGGCTCGGGCAGGCACTGGCACGGGGCGATAGCGCCTCTGCCAATCAGCTGGCCGACAGCCTGTTTGCCGACGAAAGCCAGACCGGTGGCGAGGTGGTGCTGGTCGGTGCCGGCCCCGGCGATCCGGGTCTGCTCACCCTGCACGCCCTGCGCCAGATGCAGCAGGCCGACGTGGTGGTCTATGACCGACTGGTCTCGGACGAGGTGATGGCGCTGGTGCGCCGCGACGCCAAGCGCATCTTCGTCGGCAAGCAGGCGGGCAACCACTGCGTGCCGCAGGAGGGGATCAACCAGCTCTTGCTGGAAGAGGCCAAGAAGGGGCAGCGGGTCGTGCGGCTGAAGGGGGGCGACCCCTTTATCTTCGGCCGTGGCGGCGAGGAGCTGGAGACACTGGTCGGCACAGGCATCGGCTTTCAGGTGGTGCCGGGGATCACCGCGGCCAGCGGCTGCGCCGCCTACGCCGGTATTCCACTGACCCACCGCGACCACGCCCAGAGCGTTCGCTTCGTTACCGCGCACGGCAAGGGGGGCGCCCGGGATCTCGACTGGCCGCTGCTGGCCAAAGATCGGCAAACGCTGGTCTTCTACATGGGGCTCTCCTCCTGCGCCACCATCCGCGAGCTGCTGCTGGCCCACGGCAAGGCGGGCGACACTCCGGTGGCGCTGATCGAGCGCGGCACCCAGCCCTGCCAGCGGGTCATTAGCGGCACCCTCGATGAGCTGCCCGCGCTGGCGGTGGGGGTCGAGAGTCCGGCCCTCATCATGGTGGGTTCGGTGGTGACCCTGGCGGACCAGCTTGCCTGGTTCGGGCAAGGAGGCGCCGCAGACGCGGCCCTGGCCTCGGCCTGATCGCTGCATCCATTCCAACGCCACCCTCGGGTGGCGTTTCTTTTTCTGCATTTACTGTCATAACCTGTTGTTTTAAGTCTGGTATCCTATGGGGACTGTCCGCCGGATCACCGAATTCAGGAATTCTGCTTCATGTCCCTCCCCCCCAAGAACAGCGCCAAACAGCGTGAACACGACAGAGCCCGCATCCTCACGCTGCTGCTGGCCGATGACGCCCTCACCGAGAGCCTGCTCGACCCGCAAGGGGAGCAGGACGCAGAGCTTCGGGACCAGACCAGCGAGCTGACCCGGCTGGTCAACAGCCTGCCCGCCGCCGATATCGCCGATGCGCTGGAGTCCCTGCCGCCGGACGAGCGCCACGTGCTGTGGCAGCAGGTGGATGCAGACAAGCACGGCCAGATCCTGGTGGAAGCGTCGGAGACGGTGTGGGACAGCCTCATCAGCGGCATGAGCGACAAGGAGCTGCTGCACGCCCTGAGCACCCTCGACATCGACGACCAGATTTACCTGGGCCAGCACCTGCCCCGCAACCTGATGGGGCGGCTGCTCACCTCCATGGCGCCGGTGGACAGGGACAAGGTGCGGGAGGTGATCCGCTACGGCAAGCACACGGTCGGCGCCATGATGGACTTCGAGCTCATCACGGTGCGGCCCGACGTGACCCTGGCCACCGTCCAGCGCTATCTGCGCCTGCGCGGCCAGATCCCCGAGAACACCGACAAGCTGTTCGTCACCGATCGGCGCAACCGGCTGCAGGGGGAGCTGCCCCTCACCGCCGTGCTGCTGCACAAGCCCGAAACCCTGGTGAGCGACGCGATGGAGAAGGATCCGGTCACCTTCGATCCGGAAGACAACGACGAGGCCGCCGCCCGCACCTTCGAGCGGGACGACCTGGTCTCCGCCGCCGTGGTGGATGCCAGGGGCAAGCTGATGGGACGGCTCACCGTCGCCGAGGTGGTGGACCTGGTCTATGAGGAGAGCGACACCGACCTGCGCCGCATGGGGGGGATCAGCGAGGAAGAAGACGTGTTCGCCCCCGTCTCCAAGGCGGTCAAGACCCGCTGGGCCTGGCTCGCCATCAACCTCTGCACCGCCTTCGTGGCGTCGCGGGTAATCGGCCTGTTCGAGCACACAATCTCCCAGCTGGTGGCGCTGGCAGCCCTGATGCCCATCGTCGCGGGGATCGGCGGCAACACCGGCAACCAGACGATCACCATGATAGTGCGGGCGTTGGCGCTGCAGCATATCCAGACCGGCAACGTCTCCTTCCTGCTGTGGCGCGAGCTGGGGGTGGCCCTGATCAACGGCCTAGTGTGGGGCGGCATCATGGGCATCGCCACCTTCCTGCTCTATCAGGATGCGGCGCTGGGCGCGGTGATGACGCTCGCCATGATCCTCAACCTGCTGGTGGCGGCCCTGATGGGTGTCATCATCCCCATGACCATGAGCCGGCTGGGGCGCGACCCGGCGGTGGGGGCCAGCGTGATGATCACCGCCATCACCGACACCGGCGGCTTCTTCATCTTCCTGGGGCTGGCGACCCTGTTCTTGCTCTAGGGCCCGAGGCTGACCGTCTGCGGCGCCTGCCATGACGCGGGGCCGCTTTCACGCAAAAACGGCATTTCCCGCCACTGGGCAAGGAATAGTCGTTGAAATGCCAACCCCACTCCTTATACTGGATCCACCTGTTTCCAGCGGTGGATCTGACACAATGGAATACAACACTTCAGAACTGTGCGACATCTATCAGGACATGGTGGATGTACTCGAACCCATGCTCTGCTCCTTCGGCGGCCGCGCCTCTTTCGGCGGCGTCATCACCACGGTCAAATGCTTCGAATCGAACGGTCTTATCCGTGAACTGGTCAAGGAGAACGGCGTTGGTCGCGTGCTGTTGATCGACGGTGGCGGCTCCATGCGTCGTGCCCTGATCGACAGCGAGATCGCCACCACGGCGGCGGAAAATGAGTGGGAAGGGATCGTCTGCTACGGTTGCGTCCGTGAGGTCGATATCCTGGAAGATCTCGACATCGGCATTCAGGCCCTGGCGGCCATTCCGGTGGGCGCCGACAGCAAGGATATCGGGGAAACCGATCTGCCGGTCAACTTCGGCGGCGTCACTTTCCTGCCGGATGACCACCTCTATGCCGATACCACAGGGGTGATCCTCTCCCCCGATGCCCTCGACATCGAGTAAACAGCGCTGAGTGAAAATGGGAGCCCTGGCTCCCATTTTTTATGCCCGCTGATGGCGGAAAAGACGCAAAAAAAGAGGGCCAGTAAACTACTGGCCCCTTAACTGGAAGCAATGTGAGCAATGTCGTGCCTTCACAAGAAGTCCATCACGTTGGAACAAATGAAGTCTTTCCCGGAAAACAAGGTAACAATAATCATTCTCATTTAACTGTGCAAGCCTTATTTGCGAAGATCGCAAAAAAATTGACCACCCATAGGGGTGGTCAATCTCGTCAGGCTTGTCGCGTAGCAGCTTGCAGGCCAGCCAATCCGGCCTCCCCCACCAGCTTGCGGCTGAGATAGCGCAGTAGCACACCGTAAAGCGGCACAAACAACCCAAGACTTATCAGCAACTTGAATACGTAATCCACGGTCGCGATCTCGACCCAGTGCTCGGCCATGAAGGGATCCGTGCTGCGCCAGAAGGCGATGCTGAAGAAGGCGATGGTATCCACCAGATTGCCGAACAGGGTGGAGGCCGCCGGTGCCACCCACCAGGCTTTCAGCAGGCGCAGGCGGTTGAACACCACCACATCCATGAACTGGCCCACCAGATAGGCCATAAAGCTGGCTAACGCGATCCGGGCAACAAAGAGATTGAACTCTGCCAGATTGCCCACCCCCTGGAAGCTCCCTTCGAAGAAGAGCACCGAGAGCACGTAGGACACGGTCAATGCCGGCAGCATCACGGTCTGGATGATCTTGCGTGCCAGGCCGGCGCCGAAGATCCGCACCGTCAGATCGGTGGCCAGGAAAATGAACGGGAAGCTGAAGGCACCCCAGGTGGTGTGGAAGCCAAAGATGGTGATCGGCAGCTGCACCAGGTAGTTGCTGCTGGCAATGATCAGGATATGGAACAACGAGAGACGCATCAGTGCCGTCTGGTACTGAGCCGGAGTCAGGTTCATATTGTGACCTTTTTGGTTAATGGGGTTAGGGAACCCATATCGCCACCATGGCGATAATCAAGGGGCGAGATTATACGCCCCAAAATTGATAGTTCAATCTTTATGCGGTTATCTCAAGGGATTGACTCGCATCGCACGCAAAGCTCACTCCCGGGACTGCCGAGCCAGCCAGAGCAGCGCCTCCGCGTCGTCCGGCTGCACCGCCGCCAGCCAGCAGCCGCTGTAATGTTCGTACTCGAGCCGAAAGCGGCTGCCTTCAAACTCCAGCAGCCAGCTGTGGCGATCCGCCCCCCACTCCCGCTCGAGTGCCGCCAGCTCCCACTCCTGCAACAGGGCCTCTGCCAGAGTCGGGAAGCTGTCCCAGTCAAGGCCCGGGCAGGTCAGCATCACCACCCCGGCTTCCCTGTCTGTCTGCGTGATACGCCAGTTCATCTGCGGCTCCTCAACTGCTGCACGAGAGCTCGCCCCCGCAATACCAGCCCGGATGCGGGGTGGCGAGATCCTCGTATTCGGGTTGGTCATCATAGGGGTGCTGCAGGGCCGCAAACAGCCGCTCGAACAGCGCCATGTCGCCCCGCTCAGCCGCCTCTATCACCTGCTGGGCCAGGGCGTTGCGCAGCACATACTTGGGATTGACTGCATCCATCTGCCCCTTGCGCACACCATCCACGCTCCCTTCCCGGGCGAGGCGTGCCCGATAGGCCTCAAGCCACCCCTGCCAGACGGCAGGATCGGGCAACAGGGCCAGCAGGCTGGCGGGCCAGTCACCCTGAGCGGTCAATTCCCCCAGCCGTCGCAGGAAGAGGTGGTAATCCACCTTGTGCGCCGCCAGCAGCCGGAACAACTCGCGGAACAGCGCCGGATCCTCCTCTTCCCACACCGCCAGCCCCAGCTTGGCGCGCATCAGCTCGGAGTAGTGCAACATCAGCTGGTGCTCGTACTGGGCCAGGGCCGACGCGAGCGCGTCGCCATCCACATGGCCGGCCAGCGCCTGTGCCAGCTTCTGCAGGTTCCAGTATCCGACCGCAGGCTGCTGATCCAGCGCATAGCGACCATCCGGATCCGAGTGGTTGCAGACGAAGTCCGGCACATAAGCGTCGATAAAACCGTAGGGGCCGTAATCCAGGGTCAGCCCGAGCAGGGACATGTTGTCGGTGTTCATCACCCCGTGACAGAACCCCGCCGCCTGCCACTTGGCGATGAGCCGCGCGGTGCGGCGCACTACTTCGGCAAACAGCTCGGCGCCATCGGCCAGCTCGGGGAAGTGGTAACGCCGCGCATAGTCGATGAGGGCGGGGATCTTCTCCCCCTGCCCGCTCCAGGCGAAATACTCGAAATGACCGAAGCGCAGATGGCTCGGCGCGGTACGCAGCACGGTCGCCCCGCTCTCCACCTGCTCCCGGTAGACAGGTTCATCACTGCCCAGCAGCACCAGAGCCCGGGTGGTGGGAATGCCGAGGGCATGCAGCGCCTCGGAAGCCAGGTACTCGCGAATGCTGGATCGCAGCACGGCACGGCCGTCGCCGAAGCGGGAGAATGGCGTCTTGCCCGCCCCTTTGAGGTGCAGGTCCCAGCGGCTGGCATCAGGCGCCAGCTGCTCCCCCAGCAGCAGGGCGCGGCCATCCCCGAGGCGCGGGCTGTAACCACCGAACTGGTGGCCCGCATAGACCTGGGCCACCGGCTGCATGCCCGGCAGGGGCTGCCCCTGGCCGCAACAAGCGAGCCACTGCGCCTCGCTCACCTCCCCGAGCCCCAGCTCACCAAGCAGCGCACGGTTCAGATGCAGCAATCTGGGGCCATGCAGCGGCTGCGGGGCAACGGACTCGCAAGCCCAAGGGAGTTCGGTGGCAAAAGTGTTGATCAACTTCATGGTGATGGAGGTTGTCCCTGCGTATGCTCGTGTCACTCTTTATACCGCCGTCGGCTCGTCGAGGCTAACAGGCGATCACGATTATTCATTTCAAGGAGAAGACGATGCCAAAGTGGGTCTATACCCTGCCCCTGCTGGCGCTTGCCTGGGGCCATCAGGCCAAGGCGGCCGACATAGACGCAGGCAAGGCCAAATCCGTGGTCTGTGCCGCCTGTCATGGCGCGGATGGCAAGGCGAGCGTCCCGACCTACCCCCACCTCGCGGGCCAGAACCAGGCCTATTTGCTCAAGCAGATGAAAGCGTTCAAGGAGGGTTCCCGTACCGAGCCGCTGATGGTTCCCTTCATGGCGATGCTGACCGAGGCGGACATGGAGAATCTGGCAGCCTATTACGCCAGCCTGAAATAACGCATGGCGCCGACCAACGGGCGCCTTTTCACTGTTTGTTGTGCCAGCCTACCGGCCTGGGCCTGCAGCGGTCGATGACAAGGTCTACCTGGGCCGACCCTACCGGCGGCAGTAGTCGATGATCAGGTCCATAAAGGCCTCACCGAAGCGCTCCAGCTTGCGGTGACCGACACCGTTGACCGCCAGCATTTCCTCCTCGGTCATCGGCATGAGCTGTGCCATCTCAACCAGGGTGGCGTCGTTGAACACCACATAGGGCGGCACCTCTTCATCCTCGGCGATCTGCTTGCGCAGGGCGCGCAGCTCCTTGAACAGCCGCTTGTCATAGTTGGCGTTGTCGAGCAGGCCGTTGCGCTTCTCCTTGCGACTGGAGATGGGCTGCAGGCGGGGGACTGCCAGTTCAAGCTTCATCTCGCCACGCAGCACGGGTCGAGCCGCTTCGGTCAGCTGCAACACCAGATTGCGGGTGATGTTCTGGGTCAGCAACCCCTTGTGGATCAGCTGGCGGATGACGCTCATCCAGTATTCGTGGCTCTGATCCTTGCCGATGCCGTAGGTCGAGAGCTTGTCGTGACCGTGATCCTTGATGCGCTGGTTCAGCGATCCGCGCAGCACCTCCACCACATAACCCACCCCGAAATTCTGTCCCACCCGCCAGACGCAGGAGAGCGCCTTCTGGGCATCTTCGGTGCCGTCATAACTCTGGGGCGGATCGAGGCAGATGTCGCAGTTGCCGCACGGCTTGTCGTTGTACTCGCCGAAGTAGTTGAGCAGCACCTGACGGCGGCAAGTCTGCGCCTCGGCGAAGGCCGCCATCACGTTGAGCTTGTACTGCTCCACCTGCAACTGCTGGGGGTTTTCGATGTTGTCGAGCAGCCGGCGCACCCGACCGATGTCGGCAGGATCGTAGAGCAGCAGCGCCTCGGCCGGGGTGCCGTCGCGCCCGGCACGGCCGGTTTCCTGATAGTAGGATTCGATGTTCTTCGGGATGTCGTAGTGCACCACGAAGCGCACGTTGGGCTTGTCGATGCCCATGCCGAACGCCACCGTCGCCACCACGATCTCGATGTCATCCTTGAGGAAGGCCTCCTGGGTCTGCTGACGCAGCTCCAGCGGCAGACCGGCATGATAGGGTGCCGCCTTGCAGCCGTGACGGGATAGCCGCTCGGCCACCTCCTCCACCCGATTACGGCTGGAGCAGTAGACGATGCCGCAGTTGCCCTTCTGGCTCTGCACGTAGCGCAGCAGCTGCTCCGCCGCCTTGAACTTCTCCACCAGGCTGTAGCGGATATTGGGCCGATCGAAGCTGGCGGTGTGGATGAAGGGATCGTTCAGTTCCAGCCGGTGCAGCATGTCGCTGCGGGTCGCCTCGTCGGCGGTGGCGGTGAGCGCCACCACGGGCACCTGGGGGAACCACTGCTTGAGTCGCCCGAGCGCCGCGTATTCGGGGCGAAAATCGTGACCCCACTGGGAGACGCAGTGGGCCTCGTCGATGGCGAACAGGCCGAGGGGCAGCTCCGCCAACCGGTCCATGAACTCGTGCTGCAGCAAACGCTCGGGGGAAACATAAACCAGCTTGATCTCGCCCCGGCGCATGGCGGCAAAGTTCTGGATCATCTCCTCCCGGCTCAGGGCCGAGTTGATGTAGACCGCCGCCACGCCGTTGGCGCGCAGGGTGTCGACCTGATCCTTCATCAGCGAGATGAGGGGGGAGACCACTACCCCGAGCCCGGGTCGCAGCAGCGCCGGGATCTGGTAGCAGAGCGACTTGCCGCCGCCGGTGGGCTTGAGCACCAAGGCATCGCGCCCCGCCACGATCTGCTCGATGATTTCGAGCTGGCCCGGCCGAAACTGCTGATAGCCAAACACCGCCTGCAACAGGGCAAGGGGATTCTCTGGCTGAGGGTCAGGCAGGGTTTCGGCAATGACGGTCATGGGCTCTCCTTTGGGGTCGCCATTCTAAAGCAGCCGCCGCCTACAATAAACCTGCCATTGCGAGTGTTAAGGAAGTGTTGCAGACTGGCTGGAGTTTTTACTCGGCTTTGATGACAGGGCGGACTGAAGGAATGAAACAGATGCTCAAGAAGATGGCGCTCAGTGGCATAGCCAACCTGTTCGCCGAGAGGATGCCCTTCAACAAGCTGATCGGCATGCAAGTCACCCACTACGACTTCGACAAAGTGGAGCTGCGCATCAAGATGGAACAGAAGCTCATCGGCAACCCTTTCCACAACATACTGCACGGCGGCGTCACCGCCAGCCTGCTCGATGTGGCGGGCGGCATGATAGTCGCCGCCTCCTGCATCGACGAGCTGGAGGACTTCTCCCCCAGCTATCTCAAGGAGCGCTTCTCGCGGCTTGGCACCATCGATCTGCGGGTGGACTATCTTCGTCCCGGTCGCGGCAACGAGTTCATCGCCACCGCCCACATCATCCGGGCAGGCAGCAAGGTAGCGGTCGCCCGCATGGAGCTGCACAACGAAGAGGGCACCCACATCGCCTTCGGCACGGGCACCTACCTCGTCGGCTAATGGTTTTTATTGCATAAAAAGTGCGCTTCTAAGCTGATTTTAATCATTAGAATTCTTACCCCCTCCTCCGCTCAGGGTCCATACTGAAAGTCGGGATTCTGTGCAGAGGGAGGATTGCAGACGATGAGCGCGATACTGGCTACCCAACCATCCAGAGCCTTGCTGACACGACTTGAGGCCATGCGCGAAGAAGTGCAGACCCCAGAGTGCCGTCACTGGTTGGAACAGGAGCTGGAGGGGTATTCTCTCTGTTCACCCCTGCCCTGGTATCGCATCATTGCCTGTCGGCAACGCGGTCACTTCCTGAATCTGAAGACGGGAAAATATCTGACTTGCCATATCGGCAGCCAAACGCTAAGCCAACGCGACCTGGCCCAAGTTCAGTTCATCTATGCCCGTGAACCCGCCGCCCACTATTTACTGCGTCACGATTCCCATATCGAGCCCTGGCCGGAATCGCTGCTGGAAGCGTATCGAGAGCAGCTGATCCCTGGTCATCTCTGCCTGCAAGCCTGGCATGAGCCCGTGTCTTCGCTGCGTTCACAACTGATGGAGGGAATAGCACATTTCATTAGTGAGTACCCCAAGCATGCGGCCCTGCAAACCCAACACGGTTTCAAGGCATTGCGGCATCAACACTGGCATATCTGAATGAGCGCCTGGGGCGCAAGGAGGGCACCATCGACAAGACCCATAACGAGATTGTCACAATCTAGAGTGCCGGAGTCAGGATCAGACTCCACCAGTGGGGCCACCGAGCGGTGGCCCTTTTAGTTGGGCAAATGAGGGAGATCGGAGCAGTAGAAGCAATCGACAATGGAAATGTCAGCTTTGCTTCAACAAACCAAATGCGAAAAGGCCGCTCATTGAGCGGCCTTTTCAAATGTGGTCGGTGTGAGAGGATTCGAACCTCCGACCCCTTCGTCCCGAACGAAGTGCGCTACCAAGCTGCGCTACACACCGATGTCTGCGGGGCGAGAATTTACCGAAAGCCCCGACCCGACACAAGCCTTTTTTTGCATTCACTCTAAAAAAATGGCTTTACGCTCAATAATTCAGCGAGTCGCAGCAAAAATCGCCACAAGGTATCTTTCCGCCTGCCTTCAGCCCTGTCGAGGCAACCTGAACTCGGTCGGCCCCAGCAAACGCCGGCTCCAATCCGCCACCACACCATGTTCAAGCCAATGGGCCGCATGCTGGCGCCAGTTGGGAGAGAGCGCCGGGTTCTCCAGCAGCAGTTGCAGATCTTCCTCGTTGCGGGCCTGGTTGAACAGGATGTCGGCGGTGCGCTTCACCGTCAGCTCAGGGTAGGGTCTGTCCACCAGTGTCAGCTCCCCCTGCGGATCCACCTTTCCCTCTTCCAGCACCCGCAGCAGCCAGCCACAGCGACCACTCAGCTGCATCGCCTGGGAGAGCTGGCCATAGCCAAAGCGCTGGTTGAGCTTGAAACAGGGGGATCTGGGCTGGCTTATCTGGATCAGCGCCTCCCCAAGTCGATAGACATCGCCGATGCAGGCCTGCGCCTCCGTCAGCCCCGAACCAGAGAGATTCTCGCCAAAGGCGGCAGGCTGCCAGGGTGTGCGTGGTACAGGCAGTCCCAGCGCGGTTTGCCAGGTTTTCCACCAGGCGTAGTGCTCCGCAGGGTAATGGTGCAGGGCTCGATCCGGGCCGCCATGATGGCGTCTGTCACTCTGCTCATCTCCGCGAAGGCCGAGGAAATCGCACCACAGAGGGGCGTCGGCAGGCTGCTTGTGGATGGCACTGATGAGGCCGGGGGCCTGCTCTGGGTTCAGTTCGGCGCTCTGGCCGATGAAGAGGGAGATCCGCATTCCATTCTCCTGACGGATGGGGGAATGCGGATCTTATCACGGGGCAAGTCAGGCAACTGCCTGCATCTGGGTGGTCATGGCGATTTCGGCACGGCGGCGTTTCTCCGCCCGGGCCATCAGATACCAGCTACCGAAGGTGAACAGGGATACCGACAGCAGGATCAGACTCGCGATGGCGTTGATCTCGGGCTTCACGCCGAGACGCACCGCCGAGAACACTTCCATTGGCAAGGTGGTCGAACCCGGGCCGGAGACGAAGCTCGCCAGCACCAGATCATCCAGCGACAGGGCGAACGACATCATGCCACCCGCCGCCAGCGACGGGGCGATCATCGGGATGGTGATCAGGAAGAACACCTTCCAGGGCTTGGCTCCCAGGTCCATGGCCGCCTCCTCGATGGAGAGATCCAGCTCCCGCAGCCGCGCCGACACCACGATCGCCACATAGGCGGTACAGAAGGTGGTATGTGCTATCCAGATGGTCAGCATGCCCCGCTCCGCGGGCCAACCCACCAGCTGGGCCATGGCCACGAACAGCAGCAGCAGGGAGAGACCGGTGATCACCTCGGGCATCACCAGCGGCGCCGTCACCATGCCGCCGAACAGGGTACGGCCACGGAAGTGAGGGATCCGGGTCAGCACGAAGGCCGCCACTGTCCCCAGCGCCACCGCCGCGATGGCGGTGTAGAAGGCGATCTCCAAGGAGCGGAACACGGACCCGATCAACTGTTTGTTGTCGAGCAGGCCGAAGTACCACTTGAGCGACCAGCCTCCCCACACCGTCACCAGCTTGGAGGCGTTGAAGGAGTAGATGACCATGATGATCATGGGCAGGTAGATGAACAGCAACCCCAGCCACAGCATCAGCTTGGCAAAACCGAAACGTCTCATGCCTTGCCCTCCAGCTCTTTGGCCTGGTTGCGGTTGAACAGGATGATGGGAATGATCAGCACCGCCAGCATCACCACCGCCAGGGCGGAGGCCACCGGCCAGTCACGGTTGTTGAAGAACTCCTGCCACAACACCTTGCCGATCATCAGGGTCTCTGGGCCACCCAGCATCTCGGGGATGACGAACTCGCCCACCACAGGGATGAAGACCAGCATGCAACCGGCGATGATGCCGTTCTTGGAGAGTGGCACCGTGATCTGCCAGAACCGGGTCAGGTTGCGGGCACCCAGATCGGAGGCCGCCTCCAGCAGGCTCTGGTCGTGCTTGACCAGGTTGGCATAGAGCGGCAGCACCATGAACGGCAGGTAGGAATAAACGATGCCGATATAGACCGCCAGGTTGGTATTGAGGATCTGCAGCGGTTCGTCGATCACCCCGATGCCCAGCAGGACGCTGTTGAGCAGGCCGTTGTTGCTGAGGATCCCCATCCAGGCGTAGACCCGGATCAGGATCGCCGTCCAGGTCGGCATCATGATGAGCAGCAGCAGAACGGTCTGGGTCTCCTTGTTGGCCCGCGAAATGGCGTAAGCCATGGGATAGCCGATCAGCAGGCAGAGCAGGGTGCTGACCAGAGCTATCTTGAGGGACCCCAGATAAGCCGCGATGTAGAGCTCATCCTCCTGCAGCAGCAGGTAGTTGCCCAGGTTGAGCAGTATGGTGAGCTGATTGTCTGCCCAGCTCACCACGTCCGTGTAGGGCGGGATGGCCACGTCCGCTTCGGCGAAGCTGATCTTCACGACGATGATGAAGGGCAGCAGGAAGAAGAGGAACAGCCAGAAGAAGGGGATGCCGATGACCAGCTGCCGCCCTCCCACCTGTTTGAGTCGTCTCAATGCCTTCATGATTGCAGCACCACGCCGCTGTCATCTTCCCAGTAGAGGAACACCTGGTCATCCCAGGTCGGCCGTTTGCCGTGGCGTTCGGCATTGGCGATGAAAGCCTGAACGATTTTGCCCGAGGGCAACTGGATGTGATACACGGAATGGCCGCCCAGATAGGCGATGTCATAAACCTCGCCCTTGGTCCAGTTGAAGTCCGGATGCTCGATCTCTTCCGGCTTTTGCAGGCTCATCAGCAGTTTTTCCGGACGCAGGGCATAGGTGACCTTCTTGTTCTCCGCCCGGGAGCTGATGCCGTGACCCACATAGATGGGCTGCTCCAGATCCGCACAGGCGATGATGGCGTGGTCCTGCTCATCCTCCACCAGCAGGCCGTCAAACAGGTTGACGTTGCCGATGAACTCGCACACCAGCCGACTGGCCGGGGTCTCGTAGATGTCCATCGGGCTGCCGATCTGCTCGATGCAACCGAGGTGCATGATGGCGATCCGCTCGGCCATGGTCATGGCTTCTTCCTGATCGTGGGTCACCATGACGCAGGTCACACCCACCCGCTCGATGATCTCGACCAGCTCGAGCTGCATGGTGGAGCGCAGCTTCTTGTCCAGCGCCCCCATGGGCTCGTCCAGCAGCAGCAGCTTGGGACGCTTGGCCAGGGAACGGGCCAGGGCCACCCGCTGACGCTGACCACCGGAGAGCTGGTGCGGCTTGCGGCGGGCGTACTGGGTCATCTGCACCAGCTTGAGCATCTCTTCCACCCGGGCATCGATCTCCGCCTTGGGCAGGCCATCCTGCTTGAGGCCGAAGGCGATGTTCTGGGCCACCGTCATGTGGGGGAACAGGGCGTAGGACTGGAACATCATGTTGATGGGGCGTTCATAGGGCGGCATGTCGGTAATGTCGACGCCGTCGAGGAACAGCCGTCCTTCCGTGGGTCGCTCGAACCCGGCCAGCATCCGCAACAAGGTGGACTTGCCGGAGCCGGACCCACCCAGCAGGGCGAAGATCTCGCCCTTGTGGATGTTGAGAGACACGTTGTCGACCGCCAGCGTTTCGTCGAACTGCTTGCTTACCCTGTCTATTTTGACCAGCACTTCTTTACGCTGCTGGCTGCCCTCGAGGGCTTTCTTGTAGGCACTGGAGGCTATCGCCATTACCAAACTCCCAAAGGTGATTCCGGCCTGGGCCGATCCATCAATACAATCTGGCGCCCCGGGATGGGCGCCAAGGTTAGGTTCCGGATTTGATCTTGGTCCAACTCCGGGTGATCAGGCGCTGCACCGAGCGGGGATGTGCTTCCTGCACATACAGACGCTCAAGCACCGCCTGGGGGGGATAGACAGACTCGTCCTCGCGCACGGCCTTGTCCATGAACTCTCCCGCCTTGATGTTCGGGTTCGCGTAACCCACATAGTCGCTCACCTTGGCGATGACCTGCGGTTCGAGAATGTAGTTGATCAGGGCGTGAGCCTCTTTCACGTTGGTGGCATCGGCCGGGATCGCCATCATGTCGAACCAGAGATTGCCACCCTCCTTGGGGATGCTGTAGGCAATATTGATCCCCTTGCCCGCCTCCTCGGCCCGGGACGCCGCCTGCAGGATGTCGCCGGAGAAACCCGCCGCCACGCAGATGTTGCCGTTGGCGAGGTCACCGATGTACTTGGAGGAGTGGAAGTAGGCCACATAGGGGCGCACCTTGAGCAGCTGCTCTTCGGCCCGCTTGATGTCCGCCGGCTCATGGCTGTTGGGGTTGAGCCCCAGGTAGTTGAGGGCAGCCGGGATCATCTCGTCCGCCGAATCGAGGAAGGCAACGCCGCACTGGGAGAGCTTCTTCATGTTTTCCGGCTCGAAGATGGTCGCCCAGGAGTCAATCTTGTCGACACCCAGTACTTCCTTGATCTTGTCGACGTTGTAGCCGATGCCGTTGGTGCCCCAGAGGTAGGGCACGGCGTACTGATGGCCCGGATCCACCTTCTCGAGCTGCTTGAGCAGCATGGGGTCCAGGTTGCTCAGGTTTGGCAGCAGGGTGAGGTCCAGCTTCTGGAAGGCCCCCGCCTTGATCTGCTTGGCCAGGAAATTGTTGGAGGGCACGACCAGATCGTAGCCGGTGCGTCCGGTCAGCAGCTTGCCTTCCAGCGTCTCGTTGGAGTCAAACACGTCGTAGACGGTCTTGATCCCGGTCTTCTGCTGAAAGTCACTGAGGGTGGTCTCGCCGATATAATCGGACCAGTTGTAAAAATGAACCACAGGGGCTGCCTGGGTCAGATTTGCAAACCCCAGGGTCAGGGCCAGCGTTGCCATCTTGGTCATGTGCACTTATCAGTCCTCATTTGTGTGATTTTGCCAGTCGCGCATCCATACGCGCCGTCCAACCTGTCGGGTGGTCACCACCCTCCCGGCCGAACTGCGGACCGGGAGGGGTACTCGTCACTCTTACTTGCCTGACTTGATCTTGGTCCAGCTGCGGGTCATCAGACGCTGCACCTTGGCCGGCAGATCCGGGAAGGTGTAGATCTTCTTGAGGGTATCCGGCGTCGGGTAGATACCCGGGTCGGTACGGATCGCCTCGTCCACCAGCGGCGTGGCCGCCTTGTTGCCGTTCGGGAACTGCACCACGTTGGTGATGTTCGCGATCACGTCCGGCTTCATCAGGTAATTGATGAAGGTGTGGGCCGCCTCGACGTTCTTGGCATCCGCCGGGATGGCGATCATGTCGAAGAAGCTGCCTGCCCCCTCTTTCGGAATGGTGTAAGTCAGGCTGACACCGTTCTTGGCCTCGGCGGCACGCGCCTTGGACTGCTGCAGGTCACCGGAGTAACCCACTGCCACGCACAGGTTGCCGTTGGCCAGATCCGAAATGTACTTGGAGGAGTGGAAGTAAGCGGTATAGGGACGGATGGAGAGGAACAGCTCCTCTGCCTTCTTCAGCTCGTCCGGCTTCTGGCTGTCCGGCTTGAAGCCCAGGTATTGCAGGGCGGCCGGCAGCATTTCGGTCGGCGAGTCGAGGAAGGAGACACCGCACTCCTTCAGCTTGGCCATGTTCTCCGGCTTGAACACCAGATCCCAGGAGTCCACCGGGGCATCCGCCCCCAGCACGGCCTTCACCTTCTCGGCGTTGTAGGCATAGCCGATGGTGCCCCACAGGTAAGGGATGGAGTATTGGTTGCCCGGATCGCTCGGTTCGAGCGCCTTGAGCAGGTCGACGTCCAGGTTCTGCCAGTTGGAGAGTTTGGACTTGTCCAGCTTCTGGAAGACACCTGCCTTGATCTGCTTGGCCAAGAAGGGGTTGGACGGTACGACGATGTCATAGCCCGACTTGCCTGCCAGCAACTTGGCTTCCAGCACTTCATTGCTGTCGAACACGTCGTAGACCACCTTGATGCCCGTCTCCTTCTGGAAGTTTTCCAGCGTATCCGGCGCGATATAGTCGCTCCAGTTGTAGACGTGCAGCACCTTCTCGTCGGCCATCGCCCCGGTACTCATCATGACCAGCGCCACGGAAGCAGCCATCATTCCCTTTTTAAAAGACATAGTCCTTGTCTCCTAAGCAAATTGTATGCGTAAGCCAACCTGCCCGGTTCCCGCCTATTCCCGCAGCTTTGCAGCCGTCAGGTCCAGACTGAGCCTGGCCAGTTTGACCAATTCATCCACCTGTTCCTCGGTGATCACCAAGGGGGGCGATATGATCATGGTATCGCCGACAGCCCTCATCACCAAGCCATTGTTAAAACAGAACTCCCGACAGGTCATCCCGGCATGGAGCTCGGCCGGGAAGCGACGTTTCGTCTGCTTGTCCTGCACTATTTCCAGCGCGGCGACCAGGCCTTTTCCACGGGTTTCCCCCACCAGCGGATGGTCCGCCAGCTCAGCCCAGCGGCGCTGCAAATAGGGGCCGATACTATCATGAACTCGCTTAACTATGCTCTCCCTTTGCATAAGCTGGATGTTGGCAATGGCCACGGCGCAGGCGACCGGATGGCCGGAATAGGTGAAGCCATGGTTGAACTCCCCCCCCTCTTCCACCAGCACCCTGGCAACCCTGTCCCCCACCATCACGGCGCCCATCGGCAGATAGCCGGAGGTAATGCCCTTGGCCAGGCACATGAGATCGGGTTTGATGCCAAAACCTTCACTGGCAAACCAGTGGCCGGTGCGGCCAAAGCCGCATATCACCTCGTCGGCGATAAGCAGGATGCCGTACTGGTCGCAGATACGCTGGATCTCGGGCCAGTAGCTCTCGGGTGGAATGATGACCCCCCCCGCACCCTGGATAGGCTCGCCGATGAAGGCGGCCACCTTGTCCACCCCCAGTGCCAGGATCTTCTCTTCCAGCTGGCGGGCACGGGCCAGACCGAACTCGTGGGCGCTCATGCCCTCTCCCTCACCGAAGTGATAGGGCTGGTCGATGTGTACTATGCCGGGAATGGGCAAGCCGCCCTGGGCGTGCATCCCCTTCATGCCGCCCAGACTGGCCCCCGCCACGGTGGAGCCGTGATAGGCATTGTGGCGGCTGATGATCACCTGCTTGTCAGGTTGTCCCTTGCTGGCCCAGTAGTGGCGCACCATGCGCAGCACTGTGTCGTTGCACTCCGAGCCCGAGCCGGTGAAGAAGACGTGGTTGAGGTGGGAAGGCGTGATCTCGGCCAGCAGGGTGGCCAGCTCGGCAGCAGGGGGGTGGCTGGTCTGGAAGAAGAGGTTGTAGTAGGGCAGCTGCTGCATCTGGCGAGTGGCGGCATCCACCAGCTCCTGACGGCCGTAGCCCATGTTGACGCACCACAGACCCGCCATCCCGTCCAGAATGCGCTTGCCTTCGGAGTCTTCCAGATAGACGCCTTCGGCCTTGGTGATGATGCGACTGCCCTTCTTGTTCAGGGCCTGAAAATCGGTAAACGGATGCAGATGATGGCTGGCTTCCAGTTGCTGCCACTCACGGGTGGTGTGCTGCATTGCTTGCTCCTCGGTTCCTTCGATTCGGCGAATCTTGTCGCCATTCATGAGGGCACGGGTGGCCTGCCCGGTCACTGCCATTCACGGGGCTGGCACTCTCTTGCCTGCTCGATGCCTTTCCATGGGGCGAACATCGTCGCCAGTTGATTGCAGGTGACCCCCCTCTCCATTGCGAGAGCGGGCCTCACCTTTACTCGGTGCCTTCCGGGTCGCGGGCGCCCCCGCCAGACGGGCCTTCGGCCCCTTGCTTGCGATATGACGGGGAGAGGCCTCGCCTCCCCCGGGGACAGATCAGACGTTCAGCAGCAGGAATTCCCGTTCCCAGCGGCTGATCACGCCGAAATAGGTCTCGTACTCCTTGCGTTTGACGGCCACAAAGGCGCGGATGAAGCGCTCCCCCAGCATGTCCTTGATGGGTTCACACTGCTCCAGGTGGCTCAGCGATTCCTCCAGCGAGCGGGGCAGGCTGTAGGGCAGGTCATAGGCACTCGCCTTCATCTCCTGCATGGGTTCGAGCTTCTCCAGCATGCCGAGGTAGCCGCAGGCCAGAGTGGCGGCCAGGGCCAGATACGGATTGGCATCGGCCCCGGCGAAGCGGTTCTCGACCCGGCGTGCACTCGGTTCGGAGAAGGGGACCCGCAGGCCGCAGGTGCGGTTTTCCACCCCCCACTGCACGTTGCGCGGCGCACTCTCGCCAAAGGTGAGGCGGCGGTAGGAGTTGACGTTCGGCGCCAGCAGGGCGGTCACTGCCGGGGTGTATTTCTGCAGGCCGGCGATGAAATGCATGAACAGATCGGAGTTGCCCCCTTCGCTGGTACCAAACAGGTTGTTGCCATCCATGTCTTCCAGGCTCTGGTGGATGTGCATGGCGGAACCCGGTTCGTTGCTCATGGGCTTGGCCATGAAGGTGGCATAGATGCCGTGGCGATGGGCGGCCTCGCGCATGGTGCGCTTGAACAGAAACACCTGGTCGGCGAGATCGATGGCATCCCCGTGCAGGAAGTTGATCTCCATCTGGGCGGCGCCGGATTCGTGGATCAGGGTGTCCACCTCAAGCTCCTGGGCCTCGCAGTAGTCGTACATGTCCTCGAAGATGGGGTCGAATTCGTTCACCGCATCGATGCTGAACGACTGGCGGGCCGTTTCCGGGCGGCCGTTGCGGCCCACCGGCGGTACCAGCGGATAGTCGGGATCTTCGTTGCGGGTCACCAGGTAGAACTCCAGCTCCGGCGCCACCACCGGCTTCCAGCCCTGCTTCTCGTAGAATGACAGAACCCGGCGCAGCACGGAGCGGGGAGCGATGTCGATGAGCTTGCCGTTGACGTCAAAGCAGTCGTGGATCACCTGGGCGGTGGGCTCCAGCGCCCAGGGTACGAAACGAATGGTGTTGGGATCGGGATAGAGCTGCATGTCCCGCTCCAGCGGGTCTATCATGCTGTCGTCATCCGGGTACTCGCCAGTCACCGTCTGGGTGAAGATGACCTCGGGCAGCCGCATGCCCCCCTCGCGCAGAAACTTGTTGGCTGGAATGATCTTGCCTCGGGCATTGCCGGTGAAATCCGGAAACAGGCACTCCACTTCCGTGATGCGATTGCTCTCCATCCAGCCCTTGATACTGTCCATGTTAAACCCCGACTTTACGGTTGCCATTGTCAAGGGTGTCTAATATAAGGAACACCCTTGTTAAGAAAATGTAATCGACCACACCATAAAAGCCCGTGATAAAGGCCTTTGTCAAGCAGCGGTGTTTAAAAAACTATAAACAACGGCCTGTATAATGACCAGCGCGGCACCAAATACTAAACACTTTGTGTCACGATCAGCCCACTGCAAGCTCGATGCCAACGGCGGCGGGATCTCGTTCGATACTCAGTCAGACCCTGTCGGAGAAGGCCCATTTCTTTGCAAGGGCGCACACTCCTTATCCAATTTCCTTTGCATGTCTGCATTTTTTTGGTACAAGGCCCGCCCTGATTTGCACTCTCCTGCATGGATTTGGTGCAAAACGGGATACAAGGGCTTGGTCTGACGACAGACAGCCCCCATCAATGGGTAACATTGGGAAACTGACTGGTAGCAAACCGTATGTGTGATTTCATGACAGAAGACCAACTGACCTTCTACAAAGGCCAGATCGAGCGACAAATCCTTGAGCTCGAAGAACGTCTCAACTCCCAGGCCAGCCAGGCTATCGCCACCGATACCAACGAGATGGCGGATGAAATTGACCGTGCCAGTGTCGAGGAGGCCCGTCGCCTGGAGCTGAACCGCATCGAGCACGACAAGTTGCACCTGCGCAAGCTGAAAGGGGCGTTGAAGCGCATCAATGAAGGGGATTTCGGCTATTGCGAATCCTGTGGCGACGAGATCTCTCTCAAGCGGCTGCAGGCCCGTCCCGAGTCCCGCTTCTGTGTTGAATGCCAGAGCACCAAGGAATTCAACGACACTCACGTGTTCCGTCGCGTCGCCTGATGCGGCGAACAAGCCCGGCCTCGGTACGAGCCGGGCACAGGGCAGGCCATGCCCGAAGATGACGCGGCCGGGTGATCCCCGGCCCCTTTCACAGCAAGAGCGTGACAACTTCTGTTAGACTCCGGGCAAGTCCCGGATCCTACAGGAGATCAAAGCGTGAAATGGCTCATCAGGCTGTGCTTGTGCCTGCCATTGCTGGCACAAGCACAGACGCTCACCGTCAAGGTCCCCAGCCGACCGATCAACGATCTCGACAACGAATACCAGCTCAAGCTGCTGGAACTGGCGCTCAACCACGCCGGGCAGCCCTACAAGCTGGAGCGGGTCGACCTCAATCTCAACCAGTACAGCCTCCAGCAGGCGCTTGCCAAGGGCAAGGTCATCAATGTGTTCTGGATGGGTACCTCCAGCACACTGGAATCCTCCCTCACCGCAGTGCCAATCCCGCTGTTTCGTGGCCTGGAAGGGCTGCGCCTCTCCTTCATCCACGCCGATGCCCAGGAGCGGTTCAACCAGATCAACACCCTGGCAGACCTCAAGAAACTGAAAGCCGCACAGGGGGTGGGCTGGGCCGACAACAAGATCCTGGAACTGGCAGGCATTCCCACCTATGCCGGGCGCTACAGCAACCTGTTTCGCCTGATGAATGACGGCGACAAGCTGGACTTCTTCCCCCGTGGTCTGGTGGAAATCTTCGCCGAACGCAGCGAGCTGGCGGCACAATATCCCAACCTGGTGATCGATCAGCACCTGCTGATCCGCTACCCCTTCGCCGAGTTCTTCTTCGTCAGCCCGGAGTCGCCGAAGCTGGCCAAGGCGATCCAGACCGGCCTCGAGCGTGCCTATGCCGACGGCAGCTTCATGGCGTTCTTTCGGGAGAACCCCAAGATCCGCGAGGCCCTGGCCAGCGCCAATCTGGAGCAGAGAGTCACCATCGCCCTGCCCAATCCCGACATGACCCCCTTGCTCAAAAGCATTCCGGCCCAATATTGGGAGTATCCACCGTCGCAGGAGTAAATGGACACGATATCCGGCGTTGAGAATATCCACCGCTGCGAGCGTGAACGGACACGGCCTCCGGTATTGGAAATATCCACCGTCGCAGGAGTAAACGGACACGATATCCGGCGTTGAGAATATCCACCGCTGCGAGCATGAACGGACACGGTATCCCGGCATTGGGAATATCCGCCGCCGGGAGCGTGATCAGCCGCGGGTCATCCCATCCGGTGGGCGCAGCCCGCCGCAGACGCACAGGAACGCGAGGTCGCCCGGCCTCAATACGCGCACCAGGGAGGTGCCATGAAACGACTGGATGACTGGTTTCGCGACTACGGCCAGAGCCATCAACACCCCGTCAATGTGGCCATCCACAAGGTGGCGGTGCCAGGCATCTACCTCTGCATCCTGGCCCTGCTCTGGTGCCTGCCCGCCGGTCCCCTGCCAGCGTCCTTCAACTGGGCGGGGCTGGTGGCCATCCCGGTGCTGGTCTTCTACCTGCGGCTGTCGTTGACGATCTTTACGGGGATGACCGCCCTGACCGCCCTGGGACTGGCCTTCTGCCACGTCTGGCAGGGGCCGCTGCTGTGGCCTGCCCTCATCGGGTTCGTGCTGTTCTGGATAGCCCAGTTCGTCGGTCACCATATCGAGGGGAAACGCCCCTCCTTTCTCACCGACCTGCAATTTCTGCTGGTAGGCCCCGCCTGGGTGCTGGCCAGCCTCTATCGTCGTTTGGGCATCCCTTTCTGAGGGAGGCCAACAGGAGAGACCATGAGACATCCTCAGACCCTTGCTCGCACCCTGCCCCTGCTGCTGGGGGCACTGATGACCGGCCCGGTGCTGGCCGACAAGGCAGATCCCGTCGGCGAGGTGAGCACCGCTTTCAAGCTGCTCGGCCCCAACCACAAGATCCTGGTGGAGGCGTTCGACGACCCGAAAATCGCCGGTGTCGCCTGCTATCTGGCGCGCCCCAAGACCGGCGGCGTCAAGGGCGGACTCGGGCTGGCGGAAGATCCCTCCCACGCCTCCCTCTCCTGCCACCAGATCGGCCCCATCACCCTTCCCGCCAGGCTGAAGGCGGGGGAAGAGGTGTTCGATGTCAGCACCTCGCTGGTGTTCAAGGAGCAGAAGGTGGTGCGTTTTTACGACGAGAAGCGCAATGCCCTTGTCTATCTGACTTACAGCACCAAGTTGGTGGATGGTTCGTACAAGAGTGCAGTGAGTGCCGTCCCCATCATGCCCTGGGGTTGAAACAGCACCACTTATCCCGTGATGACGGTCACTATTTGTTGTAATTTAACCACATCATTATCTACGGAGAGCGCACCATGAGAGTCGCCGTTTTCAGTACCAAGAGCTACGACAAGGAACATTTCCACCAGGCCAACGCCCAGTACGGTTTCGATCTGGAGTTCTTCGACGTGCGGCTGGAGGCCAAGACGGCCCGTCTCGCCCACGGCTTCCCCGTGGTCTGCCTGTTCGTCAACGATGATGCCGACCGCGAAGTGCTGACCGAGCTGGCGCAGTACGGCACCAGGGTCATCGCCCTGCGCTGCGCCGGTTACAACAACGTGGATCTGGCCGCCGCCAAGGAGCTGGGACTCAAGGTGGTGCGGGTGCCTGCCTACTCCCCCGAGGCCGTTGCCGAACATGCGGTGGGCCTGATGATGACCCTCAACCGCCGCATCCATAAGGCGTATCAGCGCACCCGGGACGCCAACTTCTCCCTGGAGGGGCTGGTCGGCTTCAACATGCATGGCCGCACCGCCGGCATCATAGGCACCGGCAAGATCGGCATCGCCACCTTGCGCATCCTCAAGGGGTTCGGCATGCGCCTGCTGGTGAGCGATCCCTATCCGAACCAGGCGGCCATCGATCTGGGCGCCGAGTACGTGGATCTCGACACCCTATTCCGTCAGTCCGATGTCATCAGCCTGCACTGCCCCCTGTTCAAGGAGAACTATCACCTGCTGAACAAGGAGGCCTTCGCCAAGATGAAGGACGGGGTGATGATCATCAACACCAGCCGGGGCGGCCTGCTCGACTCCAACGCCGCCATCGAGGCCCTCAAGACCTCCCGCATCGGCGCCCTGGGGCTGGACGTCTACGAGGAGGAGGAAGACCTCTTCTTCGAGGACAAGTCCAACGAGGTGATCACCGACGACGTCTTCCGCCGCCTGTCTGCCTGCCACAACGTGCTGTTCACCGGTCACCAGGCCTTCCTGACCCGGGAGGCGCTGCACGCCATCGCCGACACCACCCTCAGCAACATCCAGGCCATCGAGAGCCAGGGCCGCTCTGACAACGAAGTGGAGTGATCCCTGAGGCGTTGTCGCCACGCCATTGATCCCGCCGCCGGGTTGTGAGACCCGGCGGCATCGGGTAGGCTACCAGCCCTTTTTTGTACAGGAGTCTGGCCAGCATGTTCATCGGATTTGATTACGGTACCTCCAACTGTGCCGTCGCCGTGATGGAACAGGGCAGCCCCAGGCTGCTGACCCTCTCCGGTTCCCATTACCTTCCCTCCACCCTGCACGCCCCCCACCGGGACGCCATCGCCGGCCTCCTGGCCGAAGGCCTGGCCCCCGTCCAGCAGAGCGAATACCTCAAGCTGCGCGGTCCCGTGGTGACCCGTGCCCAGGCGGTGCGCCGCCAGATGCGCGAAGAGGGACTCATCGACGAGCTGAGCTTCGGCGGTGCGGCGCTGGCGCGCTATCTCGAAGAGCCGGACGAGGGCTACTACATCAAGTCCCCCAAATCCTTTCTCGGTGCCTATGGCCTCAAGGCTCCCCAGATCGCCCTGTTCGAGGACATCGTCTGCGCCATGATGCTGCACGTGCGCCGGGAGGCGGAGCAGCAGACGGGCAGCACCATCCGCCAGGCGGTGATCGGCCGACCGGTCAACTTCCAGGGACTGGCGGGGGAAGAGAGCAACCGCCAGGCCATCGCCATCCTGAGCGAGGCGGCACGCCTCGCCGGGTTCGAGCGGGTGGAGTTCCTCTATGAGCCGGTGGCCGCCGGCTTCGAGTTCGAAGCGCGCCTCACCGAGGATGCGGTGGTGCTGGTGGTGGACATCGGGGGCGGGACCACCGACTGCTCCGTACTGCGCATGGGCCCGAGCCACCGTGACCAGCTGGATCGCAGCGGCGATCTGCTCGGTCACAGCGGCCAGCGCATCGGGGGCAACGACTTCGACATCCGCCTGACCGTGGAGGGCATGATGCCGCTGCTCGGCATGCACGAGACCCTCAAGACCGGCAAGCCACTGCCCCATCCCCTGTTCTGGGACGCCGCCGCCATCAATGACGTCAGTGCCCAGAGCCGTTTCTACAGCCTGGATACAGCACGTCAGTTGCAGGATCTCCAGCTCGACAGCCAGCCGGGCAGCAAGCTCCCGCGCCTCGCCAGCCTGCGGGCCCACAAGCTGAGCCATCAACTGGTGTGGCGCGCCGAGCAGGGCAAAATCGCCCTCTCCGACCACGAGCACAATCACCAGACCCTGAACGAGCTGGAAAAAGGGCTGGAGGCGGCACTCACCCGCCCCCAGCTGGCCAGTGCTTCCGCACCCTTGCTGGAGAAGATTGGCGAGCTGATGGACGAGGCGATCCAGGCGGCAGGCGTGCAGCCTGACCGGGTCTTCGTCACCGGCGGCAGTGCCCGCTCCCCCCTCATCAAGGCCTTCATCCAGCAGAAACTGCCCAAGGTACCGCTGGAGGGGGGTGATGACTTCGGTTCGGTGGCCTCGGGCCTCGCCCGCTATGCCGAGCGCCTGTTTGCGGACTGAAACGGCCAGGGGAGCCATGGGCAACCGGTAGACAGGTTCGCTCGGGGCGGGTGTTGCCATTTGCCGACACCCCCTCTTCCCCCGGGGCGACAGAAGCGGTCGGGCTCCTCCCCCCTCGCCCTGCCGCCCGGGCCCATGGACGGGTATGCTTGTCATACCCACCACCGGAGCCCCTTCAATGCCCAGATACCTGCTACTGCTGCTCGCCCTGCTTCTGCTCAGCGCCTGCAGCAGTGCTCCCCGCTTTGCCTCGCAAGACCTGCAACACCATCACTGGGTGCTCGATCGGCTGGATGGCCAGGCCATCGCCAGCCGCCGCAGCAATCCCCCCGACATCGAGATCGGTGAGCACTTCACCGTCAACGGCATCGCCGGTTGCAACCGCTACTTCGGCCAGGGTCACCTCAAGGGGAACAAGCTCTGGGTCACCAGCCTCGGCAGCACCGCCATGGCCTGCCCCCCCGAACTCGATCTGATAGAGCAGGCCGTGCTCGCCACCCTGACGGAGGGGGCCACACTGAGCGGTTCCACCCAGACCCTGATCCTCCAGGGAAAACGGCACCGTTTGGAATACAGGCTGCAAGACTGGGTGTACTAGAGCTCACAAAACCGCTCGCCAGCAGGAACAACTGGCCAGGCTGTGGCACAATATGAGGCATTGTTAGCAATGGAGGCTGCCTCAGCCATGTCGATGGATCGCCTGTTTGGCAAGATCAAGCAACTGCCCACAATTCCGAAACTGCTGCACGAGCTGATGCAGAGTTTCAACGACGAGAATGCCCGCATCGACGAGATCGCGGCCAAGATCGCCATGGACCAGGTGATCAGCGTCAAGGTACTGCGGATGGCCAACTCCGCCGCCCTGCGCCGTGGCAATGAAATCACCTCCATCGAACAGGCGGTGATCCGCCTCGGTTTCAACCGCCTGCGCTCCGTGGTGGTCGCCTCCGGCATCATCAGCAGCTTCAAGGCCCCTCCCGGCTTTGACAAGCTCCACTTCTGGACCCAGACCTTCCAGGTCGCCACCATTGCGCGCACCCTGGCACAGCAGACCACCTCGGTGGATCCCGAGACCGCCTTCACCTGCGCCCTCATTCACAACATTGGCGAGCTGCTGATCCAGAGCACCCTGCCGGAAGAGGCGGGGCTCATCAATCTGGCCATCGAGAAAGGCAGCAGCCGGGTCGATGCCCAGCGGGAGATGCTGGGTTACGACTATGCCCAGCTCGGCGCAGAGCTGGCGCGGCGCTGGAACCTGTCGCCCGCCTTCGTGGATGCCATCGCCCAGCAGCTCGACCCCCTCTCCCACGATCCGGTCAGCAAGGAGGCCGTGCTCATCCGGCTCGCCGTCTTCGTCTCCTTCGCCTGGCAGGCCGGCGTACCGGCACAGGCCATCATCGCCCGTTTCCCCAGAACCCTGGCTGACCAGCTGGGGCTGGATCCCGCCAGCCTGGCGGATCAGCTGGAGCAGCTCCACGAGCAGGGCAACGCCCTGGCCGATTTGCTGACCCAGTAGATGTACAACGGCCGATCAGCAGGAGCCGGATCCCCGTCTCATTCTGGCGGATTAGCTCGAACAGCTGCACGAACAAAGCAATGCCCTGGCCGATTTGCTGACCCAATCGCGTCACGGCAGACCGCCCAGCCAAGCCGGAAGCACCGTCTCATTCTGGCCGGTCGTCACATACACACGCCCATGGACGGGATAAGATGGCCTGCGCCCATCCCCCACTCCTGAGCCTCTCTGACACAGTAGATACCATGACCCATCCCTTCCTGTTTCACCCCCAGGCGGCACCCTGGTTCAAAGAGAGTGCCGACACCCTGCAGCTCACCCTGTTCAGCGAGCTGGACGCCCCCATCCGCGAGGTGTGGCTGCGCCACGAGCCGGACAACGAGGAGTATCTGGTCGCCATGACGCCGGTCGCCACCCGGGACAGGCTTCAGGTCTGGCAGGTCGAACTGCCGCTGGCCAGGGGGCAGGAGATCCACCTCTACTGCTTCAAGTGCCTCACCGACGAGGAGCAGTGGTGGCTGCACGGGGCGGGCGTCAGCGCCGCCATGCCGCCGCGGGAGCAGCATTTCCGCTTCAACAGCCATCACCAGCCCCCGGCCTGGGTGCAGGATCAGGTGTTCTACCAGATCTTCCCCGACCGCTTCTGCAACGGCGACCCGTCGCTGAGCGTCAAGCATCACGAGTACGAGTACAGGGGCAAGGCGGTCATCAGCAAGGCCTGGGGCGAGCCGGTCAGCCGCCACGAAGAGGGGCACGGCGCCTGTGAATTCTACGGCGGGGATCTGGCGGGCATCGACGCCAAACTGCACTACCTACAATCCCTGGGGGTGACGGCGCTCTACCTCAACCCCATCTTCGATTCGCCGAGCAACCACAAGTACGACACCCAGGACTACTTCAAGGTGGATGCGCACCTCGGTACCAATGCCCAGTTTGCCGAGCTGACCCGCAACCTGCACCAGCGCGGCATGAGGATCATCCTGGATGCGGTGGTCAACCACACCTCCACCGAGCACCCCTGGTTCTGCCCGCCGCTGGGCGCCCAGCGCAACCCGGATTCCCCCTGGCGCAGCTTCTACACCTTCGATCAGGAAGGGGATTATGTTAGCTGGAAAGGGATCCGCAGCCTGCCCAAGCTGGATTTCTCAAGTGAACAGGTGCAGGACGCCGTTTATCGGGCAGACAACGCCATTCTGCGCTACTGGATGCGCGCCCCCTACCAGATCGATGGCTGGCGCTTCGACGTCATCCACATGCTGGGGGAGCGGGGCACTGCCGAGGGCAATCGCGGCCATGTGCGCGCCATTCGCGGCGCGGTGAAGCAGGAGAATCCGGACGCATACGTCCTCGGCGAGCACTTCTTCGAGGCGAGCCAGTGGCTGCAGGGGGATCAGGAGGATGGCGCCATGAACTACTACGGCTTCGCCCACCCCATCCGCGCCTTCCTGGCGGGGCAGGACATCGCCTATCACCCCATCAAGATCAGCGCCACCGAGCTGGATCACTGGCTCAAGCTGGCACGGGCCCATATTCCGTTCAAGAACCAGCTGGCCCAGTTCAACCTGCTGGACAGCCACGACACCGCCCGCTTCCTGCACCTGCTGGGGGAAGACAAGCAGCGGATGCGACTCGCCGCCACCCTGCTCATCACCTACATCGGCGTGCCCTCCATCTACTACGGCGACGAGGTGGGGCTCTCCGGCGGCAACGACCCGGACTGCCGCCGCTGCTTCCCCTGGGATACCACCGACTGGGATCACGTGCTGCACGACCACTATCGCCGCCTGATCCAGCTGCGCCGCCAGCGCCCGGCCCTGCGCCGGGGAGACATCCAGACCCTCTACGCCGGCCCTCACAGCTATGTGTTCGCCCGTACCCTGCAAAGCGATCAGGTGGTGGTCGCCTGCAACCGCCACCCCACGGAGCCGCGCACCATCAGCCTGCCCCTGTGGCAGACCGCCAGCCCCGCCAGCCGCTTCACCGACGCCTTCAACGGCGACAAGTTCGAGGTGGTGCTGGGGGAGGTGCAGCTCACCATCCCGGCCAACTCGGCCAGGGTACTGCTGTCGAGCTGACCTGAGAGAGGATCAAGTAGATGGCGGGCTCTGTCCCGCCATTACTCCCGGTCGTTATCAATTTCCGACCAGTAAAATTATTTACTACACGTCATTCTGACGTTCCTTCTCCTTATGCCTTTAATCAGGCATCACTAAATACCTCGACATGTTCATAGGTGACACCATGAATTTTCATTGTTTCAAATATTTCCTTATAGAAACTTGAAGCAATTACCAGATTGCTGACATGCTGATTACGGATCTTCTCAAAATAACTCACTTTGAGATTCACACCAGGCAATATGCGATCGGCTTTATTCTTGTCACCATCAACGACAATGATATTCGTACTGTCCAAAATCTCTTTCTCAACCCCATTCAGAAGAATCACTGATGCAGAACCGGCCCCCCACCAGACGACGCTATCTGCCTTTCTAAGAAAATCATTTACTCTGTCGCGAGATGCATCGCACCGCTGCTTGAACATTGAGAGATTATCGATATAAAAGGCTTTATCAAAGGCCACTTCAATTTCGTTGTAACGTGTATTTTCAGCCTTGACAAAAACAACCCTTAAACTGTCATTCTCAACACGGTGATATATTATTTTAAGTTTGTTATCACGGGCCAAAACTTGCATGAAGTAGATATTATAATAGAAGAGGTGCTGTACATGAAAACCACCAAAATCAGGAACTTCAATGACAATTCTTCCGGCATCATTCAACGTTTCTGTCATCAATTTAAAGATAGAGAAGGGGTCTTCAAAATGCTCAAACACATGCATAAGATAGTAACCATCTACCTTGTCCGGAACATGACTAGCATTAAAGTAACCCTTTATAACGTTAAGCCCCAAGCCCTTCGCAATATCGGCTTGGGGGCCAGGCTCAATTCCTGTTACATTGGAGAATCCGCTCTCGTTCAGTTTTTTCAGCAAATATCCTTCTGAACAGCCAATCTCCAGTATATTTTCATCTTTGCCAAAATGACTTGTTATGGTATCAATCATACCGTCATATTTAGAGGCGCCGATATTATTCAGCGGAGAAATATATAGATAGTTGTCATATATTTCCGTTAGTTCTTCCGATGATAATTTCTTGGATGCAAACCCCACCAGACAATCTTTGCAGGCACTGACCTGCAATTCCGACACCTTTACCGGAAAATCACCTGAATATGCAGATAAAACGGCTGGCATCTTGCGTTCAAGGAAAACCAATGTGTTATCACTGTGACAATATGGACATCTCATGATCCTCTCCTAACGATGTGATCAGGATTGATGAAACAAAGTTGAACGATCGCAATATCTATGGATTCTCATCCATCACATCATGCAACGAAATACCTATTCTCAAAGACGACTACGCCTGCGCAGAACCCCTGCATCCATAAGCTTTCTAGCCAAGGGCTCGACTCGCCAAAACGGTACTTCGATGATCTCGGCAATCTCAAAAAGGCTCAGATGACCATCGCTGTAAGCCAGCAGGTTCATCATGTCCTTTACCTGTGCACCGGACTCACGTGTTGATAGATTCGGATAGAGGCCACGACGCCCCAATTGGGGCTCACCCAATACGGTAGCCTCACAGTATTCATCCAACTCCAGACACTCGATCGCCCGCCGCAACGCTAGGAAACTATCCGCCAGCCCCCGCGGCGTGACCAGAGTAAGATCGTCCAAAGAGGTGTGGTATTCGGAATAACAACCGTACTTGCTGCGCATCATGGTGGTGACTGGCAAGTCTATGCCAGGAGCACATAGCTGACGTTCGTTGGAACCCCGATCAAGATAGCTATACGCCATATAATCAGGTGCGATATGGCCCAACACATGGCGTCCTATGCGATCAGCTATAGAATTCCCCTGTCTGGATGGTAAGAACGAGTAACACCTTTCATCCCCCATACATGTCAGATTAAAACCAGCCAACGTATGAGACTTGAGGTGCTCCAGATGGCGAGAGAGATAAACGATAGCCCCGATTGTCTCAGGAACAAGCATCAATCGATAGCTGTAGCGTCGCTTAGGCAAGGAGGCCAGCCAGGCCATCAAAAACACTCCGACACCTGGGCCGGACAACTCGTTGTTGGCCATGGAGGGGTGGCAAACATAGCTGGATAACAAGATTTCCTGCTCACTCTCCCCCGGTAGCACCCACTCGGCATAAGTCAGTGAGCCCGGTTGCAAGCTGGTATCGATCACAACCTCATAATTTCCTTCGGGTAACGCTTCCCGCACATTGTGGGGTAAACAAAAGCCCCAACGGCGCTGATAATAAGACGTGACATAGGGGATGGCATCCGGTAACTCAGGCAAGGAGTGCAAGTGAGGTTGTAATTCTGCTAAAGGGAGAGTACAGCGTACCGGTTCTGAGTAACCCACCAAATGCAAGTTACTATCATTGAAATCAACCACCTTGTGCCCATCAGGTCCCAAGATGTAAGCCTCTCTGACATTCCACTCATCCGGCACTGTCCAATCAAAAAATGTGCTTCCGCTGGCAACTTCATGGATCTGCAATTCAGGTAAACAATGTTCGCGAAACAGGGCCAATGTTTTTCTTACACCATCGCCTGTCAAGCTGCGATTGAGCGGAAACAGCAAGGAAAGCAAACGATGCAGCTGTTCGCCAAGCTGATCCTGGTCAGCCCAGTCTGTAGGCAAATAACAACTGTCATGATTCGGCATCATTCAACCCCCTCAATTAGCTCAACAATATGTCCCAAGGGACTGAGAAAAAACTGGACATGAGAGCCCCCAAAAGCGATCGCTGGCAGGCTGGGCCCAAGGGGCAGGTGACGCTGTTCGCGCAGCCGTTCGGCGCTCTCCTGCAGGCAGCTCACCCGATAGGCAAGGTGGTTGATGACGTTGCGCCGGGTCTTGAGCACCTGGGCAACCGGGCTCTCCTCGCCGGCCGGGGCGACCAGCTCGTAACAGAGGCCATGGTCGTCGTGCACGAACTGCACCCAGACCCGTTGCAGCGGATCTTCCACCGCCGCCGAGCAGCGGCTCAGCCCCAGCACATCGCGGCAATAGGCCACACCGCTCGCCAGGTCCGGCACCACCAGTCCGATGTGATCAAACTGCATGGGACTCTCCTCCCGCCCGGATCAGGGCGTATGGGGCCGCCGCCAGCAACTCGCTGGCGGCCAGGATGAAGTCGCGGCACGACACCGCCCAGACCGGCACCCGCTGGCACAGCGTCTGGCGCCAGGCGCCCCGCTCCTGCAATAGGGTCACCAACCGGGAGAGGTCGATTTCGCTGGCCAGCGACAGGTCGCGCACATAGTAATCCGCCTGCCACTCCCGCACGCGGCCATCGACGCGCACCTGACCCGCAAACATCTTGTGATAGCGGTAGGGGACGGCCAGCCGCTGCTCCACGTAGTGGGTGAAGGTGATGCGGTCGGGGTGGCAACCCAGCCCCAGCAGCCAGCCGTTCTGCTCCGCCAGCCAGCCGAACGGGCTCTCCTGGCCGAAACAGTCGTGACACTCCCGCGCCACCAGCGCAGGCCCCTGTGGGCCGCTGATCGCCATGCTGAAGACGGGATCCAGTGTGCGCACCACCCCTTCCCGCTGGCGGAACAGCTCCGTCATCAAGCCCACCTTGCTCGGGGTCTGCGCAGGGTCGAAGCATTCGTCCGCCATCGGGCTGTAACTGAAGGTCGGCACCAGCAGGTGTCCATCCAGCCACTGCTCCAGGCATGTCCAGAAGGCCGCGATGCCCTCGGCGTTGCCCATGCCGGCAAACTGTGCCACCACCATGGCATCCGAGTGCACCATCAGGGCGCCGCCTCTGGGGATCCCCAGCTCGGTCAGCGCCTGCTCGAGTGCCTGTTTCACACGGCAACCCCTTTGCGCAGCAGGGCTTGCTGGATGTCGGTCAGACTCTTCAACTCGGCCAGCTCCTGCGGCTCGAACCGCACGGCATAGTGCTGTTCGACCAGCAACAGCAGGTTGAAGTGACCCAGAGAATCCCACTCGGGAAAACTGCCGAGGGCAGACTGTGCATTGACGCTGGCCTGAGGGAACTGCTGGTGTGCCAGCGCGATAAGGTCATTCATTGGCATAGAACTCCAAAAACGGGAGAGAAAGAGAGCAGAGATCCAGACTGAGGAACAGCTCGTCCGCCAGCGGCAGCAACCCCGCTGGAGTGGTTATCGGCCGGGTTGGCAGGCTCGCCAGAAAATCCCGTGCCGGCTGGTTGCGGGTGGTGGCAACCAGGCTGATGACCAGCTCGGTCACGCCTTGCGCCCGCAGATGGTTTGCCAGTTGCGCCAGCAGCCAGTATTCAAAGCCGCGCCCCAGTACCCGGCAGCTGATGGCCAGGGTATCCAGCAGCGCCCTGCCCTCGTCGAGCGGGTGCACCACCAGCAGCGCCGTCATGCCATGATCGGCGAATCGGTCTCGCAGGCCGGCCAGCCAGACGTCGCCTCCCTCGGCGGCCAGCCGGGCCAGCTCCGCCGCCTGATAACGGCGGCCAGAGAGGTTGAACTGATTGGTCTTCTGGCTGAGCTGTTCGGCTCGCAACTGGTTGCCCGGGGAGAGCGGCTGCCAGTCGGCCTGCAGCGCCAATTGCCGCAGGAAGGCGTGCTCGTCGCCCAGTTGCCGGCGCACCGCCTCGGCCTCGGCCTGGGCCTGATAGGAGTGCTGCCGCAGGCCGTCATCCCGGCTCTGGTGGCGACTGCACAGGGCCGGCAGCGTCAGCAGGGCATCCGGCCAGCTCCAGAGATCGGCCGGCGGGGTCATCACCATCACCTCGGGGCAGTTGGCCCGCACCTCGGCCCGCTCCAGCTCGCTGTCATCCCAGAAGACCAGGCTGTCCAGCCCGACATGGAGGCGGGCGGCCAGCCGCCGCAGCCCCTGGGATTTGGGCTCCCAGCCGATTTCGGCGGCGGCGATCTGCGCCCGTGTCAGCACCATGCCCGGATGCTCGTCAAACAGCCGCCACACATCGTCAGGCAGATTCTTGGAGCAGAGCGCCAGCACTATACCCTGCCCGTGCCAGTGGCTGGCTGCCTGCTGGAAAGCCTGGTAGAGCCGGCCCATCCCGTCCTGCCCCAGCAGGACGCCGCCGACACCGTCTTCGCCGACCACGCCGCCCCACAGGGTATTGTCGCAGTCGAGCACCAGCACCTTGTGGGCGGGTTGCTGCAACCGCTGCAGCAAGGGGAGAATCCACTGCGCCAGGCTGGCCAGACCGGCCATGGAGAAGGGGCAGGACATCAGATAGAGGTTGCGCCGATCGAAGCAGTGCTGGCGGCCATGCTGTTGCAGCCAGAGTGGCAGGTGCAGGTCGTCCAGGCCGGGTTGCTGCAGGCGCAGGCGGGCCATCTGCTGCTCGAACGCACTGGCCAGCACGGCGAGCACGGCAGGGGCCGTGCCATAGACACAGAGCGGCGCATGGCTGCAGGCCCCCACCAGCAGATGATCCTGCGGGCGGCGCTGCAGATGCTGCAACAGAGGCTGGCAGAGCGCGTCGACGAAGGCGGCAACCGCCAGCAGCTGCTCATCCTGCGCCAGACGCCCCCACTCCTGCAGGGTTCGAGCGGGCACCAGATCTTCCCACAGCCAGATGATGATGTGGGTCCCGGCCGCGGCATCGGCGCTCTGGTGCATCAGGGTCTGCAACCACTGGCCATGGGGGGCCACCTGCACTTCGCCGTATTCAGCCAGGGGGCGCCAAGCGAGGTTGCCCGGCATCAAGAACGAACTGCCACTGAGATGAATCGATGTCATGGCTTCTCCCACTCCGCTGTCGGCACCATCCAAGTTTTAATAACTTTGCTTGATCGTCTTTGATCTTCTAGAAAAATAAAAGCCTTTTCAGTCATTTATATCAGTAGTTGATGCTGACATAGGGGACTTCGGTCACATCCCACGCCTGCTTGAGGTAGACGGTGAGCACGAAGAAGAAGTTGGCCAGCAGGTTGGCGAAGCGATAGAGGATAGGATCGAAGCGCACGCCGCTCTCTTCCAGGCGTACCAGCAGACGCACCACCTTCTTGCTGCCACAGCGGCACAGGTGCAGGGTGGGAATGGGCTGGGGCCCCTGGGGCAGCACGAAGCCGGTCACTCGGCCGCGACTCGCCTCGTTGTAGTGATCGTACCGCCCCTTCAGCCAGTCCAGATCCTCCTCGAAGATGCCGAGCCGTCCCCGCACCGAGCCGTTGAGGTTGTAGATGAGCCGCTGCAGGGTCGCCAGATCCGCCATCACGGGCCGGGTATCCTCATCCGGCATCAGATGAGAGAGCACGGCCCCCACCTGGCAGCAGAGCTCGTCGGTGGCGATCTCGTAGTCGCACTGGAACTGGGTTTCGAAGATGAAGGGGTAGCAGAGCTCGCGCTTGTCTCTTGGCTTCTTGGGGTTCATGGCATCGCCGGGCTGGGGAAAAGGGCAGTGTGCCAGCCCGGGGACGGGCTGGCAAACACCCCGCCCCCGCCGGCATCACGGGGGCGTCGCCAGACTAGCCGGTCGCCATCTGCTGGCCAAGCAGCCTCATGGCTTCCAGCATCCGCTGGTTGAAGCCCATGAAGCCTGCCCCCTGGGTCGCCCCATCCTGACCCCGCGCCGCCAGCACGGTGGGCGTCAGCGCCTCCTGCTGGGAAGGGGGCAGCAGGGCGTCGGCCTGCTGCTGCAACCGGCTGAGCCTCGGCAGGTAGTCCGCCAGGGGCTTGAGGCTCTCCTGCAGGGAACTGGCCCCCTGGTAGGTCTGACTCAACTTGGCCGATTGCTTGAGCTTGAGGGAGTAGGAGACCAGCTGGCTGTCATCCAGTTGCAGCCCGTTCAGCCCGTCAGCCAGAGTCTTGCCGTCGCCCCCCTTGAAGAACTGCCCGGCCAGCTCGTCCAGCCCCTTGACCAGGGTGCCGATGGCATCCATCTCGGCACTGTCGAGATCCCCCTCCAGGGAGAAGTCGAAGCTCTGGCTCGACTTGAGGCTGAACTGGCTGCCGCCCCCATCGCTCTGGGACTTGAACTGCCAGCTGTCGCTGAAGCGCAACATCACCTTGTCCCCATCCCGGGTCTCGATCTCGAGGAGGGCCTGCTGGCGGCTGGCCATCCTGGCATCCCCCAGATCCGTCGTCGACACCTTGCCGAAGAACTCCTTCTCGAACTCGTCTAGCCCCTTCTGGATCAGCTTGTAGCTCTGATCCATGCCGGTCTTGATGTCCTCGTTGTCCGCCCAGTCACCGAGCTGCTTCCTGGCGTCACCGAAGCCCTTGTCCACCCCCTTGCGGGCCTGCTCCATCATCTTGGTCAGGTCGTCGTCGGACTTGCCGTCCGCACGGGCCGCGCCTATCCGCCCGGTGACGAACTGCAGCACGTTGTCCGCCACCGACTGGAAATCGAACAGGGTCTCCGGGGTGATCTCCTGGGGTTCCTGCACCTTGGGTGCCTTGTAGCCCTGGCCGTTGATCTCCAGCGCAAATTGCAGCGCCTGCTGGATCAGCACCTGGGCCCATTTCGGGGGCTTGTTCAGGGAGACCTCATCCCCCTTGTCCGCCGTTTTCGACTCCGTCTGTTGAGGCGATTTGGGAGCAATGCCCACTCCCTTGGGTTGGGCTGCGCCCATGCCATCAATTTGCATCATTACTCTCCCGCCTATAGTGGTGGATCGGTTATCGGCCCGACTGGCCACTTCTTGACCACAAAAAACTTGGACAATCCGCAACGGCCTTTTAAAATCCCCACCCTTTGGTTGGCTGCGGCCTTCCCCCGGTCTTTCCCCGGCTCAGCCCGGTGCATGCGAGGTATCCATGACTCAATCCCAGCCATCTTCCGCCGACGCCCAGGGCAGACGGACTCCTGCCGACTACCAGGCCCAGCTCGACGAGAAGCGCGATCGCCTCACCCAGCTGTTCGCCCCCTTCAATCCGCCCGCGCTGGAGCTGCACGCCTCTCCCGCCCAGCACTACCGGATGCGCGCCGAGTTCCGCATCTGGCACGAGGGGGACGACCTCTTCCACTGCATGTATGCACCGGCCACCAAGGAGATTATCCGGGTCGACAGCTTCCCCACCGCCAGCCTGCTCATCAACCGGCTGATGCCTGTGCTGCTGGCCGGGCTGCGCCCGCACCCCGTGCTGCGCAAGAAGCTGTTCCAGATCGACTATCTCTCCACCCAGTCCGGCCAGATCTGCGTCAGCCTGCTCTACCACCGCAAGCTGGAAGCCGAGTGGCAGCAGGCCGCCGAGGCGCTGCAGGCCGACCTGCGTGCCAAGGGGTTCGAGCTGCAACTGATTGGCCGCGCCCACAAGCAGAAGATCTGCCTGGGGGATGACTTCGTCATCGAACGCCTGACCGTGCAGGGGCGCGAGCTGGTCTACAAGCAGGTGGAAAACAGCTTCACCCAGCCCAACGCCGCCATCAACGAACAGATGCTGGGCTGGGCCCTGGACGTGACCAAGGGGAGCGAGGGGGACCTGCTGGAGCTCTACTGCGGCAACGGCAACTTCTCCATCGCTCTGGCGCAGAACTTTCGCAAGGTGCTGGCCACCGAGATCGCCAAGCCGAGCGTGGACTCCGCCCAGTTCAACATCGCCGCCAACGGTGTCGACAACCTGATCATCCTGCGCATGTCGGCGGAGGAGTTCACCATGGCGATGCGCGGCGAGCGGGAGTTCAACCGCCTCAAGGGGGTCGATCTCGGCGCCTACCAGTGCAACACCATCTTCGTCGACCCGCCCCGGGCCGGTCTGGACGACGCCACCGTCAAGCTGGTGCAGGATTACGACAACATCCTCTACATCTCCTGCAACCCCGAGACCCTGCAGGCCAACATGGCCGTACTAGGTGAAACCCACGAGATCGCCCGCTTCGCCCTGTTCGACCAGTTCCCCTGGACCCACCACATGGAAGCCGGGGTGTACCTGAAGCGCAAGGGCGGCTGATCCGGGCGGTTCCCCGGCTGCCCCATGGCAGCCGGGGCCGCTTTGGCCACTGAAGGGCGCGGATCCTGCCTCATCGGACCGACCCGCCACGGGACAAGTGGGGCGGCCCGATGCCAACCGCTTCATCCTGCCCCCCCATCCCCCCGGGAGAAGGGGCAAAAACCCCCGCATTGATTAGTTATCCCGGTGCAGAGCGCGGACGCAGCCGTTATGCTGGCGACACACCCACTCACGCCATGACCGGGGAACCACGCCACCATGCCACGCGTTCTGTTTGTTGAAGACGATCCCGAGATAGGCCAGCTCATCAGCAGTTGGCTCGGTCGCCACGACATCGAGGTGCTGCTGGAGACCCGGGGTGACCGGGCACTCGACAGGGCCCTGGCCGAGCAGCCGGATCTGGTGCTGCTCGACATCATGCTGCCGGGGCAGGATGGCCTCTCCCTGTGCCGGGATCTGCGCCCGCGCTTTGCCGGCCCCATCGTCATGCTCACTTCGCTCGACAGCGACATGAACCAGATCCTGAGCCTGGAGCTGGGGGCCAACGACTACATCCTCAAGACCACGCCCCCCCCGGTGCTGCTGGCCCGGCTGCGAGTCCAGTTTCGCCAGCAGGGGCAGAGCCAGCAGGCCGTGGTCCCCGCCGCCCCGCCCCAGCGCCTGCAGTTCGGCCGCCTCCAGATAGACGGCCCGGGTCGGGATGTGCGCCTCGATGGGGAGAGCATTCCCCTCTCCACCGCCGATTTCGACCTCCTGTGGGAGCTGGCCTGCCACGCCGGCCAGATCCTGGGGCGGGAGGCGCTGTTTCGCAGCCTGCGGGGGCGCGACTACGACGGCCAGGATCGCAGCATGGACGTGGCCATCTCCCGTCTGCGCCGCCGGCTCGGGGATGACAGCAACAACCCGACCCGCATCAAGACGGTGCGCCAAAAGGGTTATCTACTCGTACCCCAGGCTTGGGAATGAGCTGGTGTCTCACACGCCTGCACACCAGAAGCCAGGGAATGACAGCAACAACTCGATCTGGATCAAGACGGTGCGCCAGAAAGGTTACCTGCTGGTGCCCCAGGCCTGGGAATAAGCCCCGCCGAATGACCTTGATGCACTCAGCCTTCTCCCCTTGCGGGAGAAGGGTTGGGGATGAGGGGCAACAAGGCAATGTCCAGACGCAATCCAGGCAAGAGGAGAGCCCCGATGCGACGCCTGTTTATCCAGTTCTATCTGCTGCTGATAGGCTGCTTCACCCTCGCCATTCTGCTCATCGGGCTGGTCTATCAGGTCAGCGCCGAGCGGGCGGGGGACCGTTATCTGGAGCGGATGATGCAAGGCTCCCTCGGCCTGCTCACTGGCGAGCTGGCCCGGCTGCCGCCGGAACACTGGGCCACCCGCACCGGCGAACAGAGCCGCCAGCTCAATCTGCCGCTGCAGATCGGCGTCCTCGCCAACCAGCCGCTGGCCAGCGAGGATCAGGCCTTCCTCGAGGCGGGCAACATCGTCATCGTCGAAGAGGATGACACCTTCCTGCAGCGCATCCCGAACACCGACAAGGTGCTGATCGTCGGTCCCGTCCCCTACCTCTCCTACCTGCACGAGCTGCACTGGGTGGACGTGGGGCTGCTGCTGCTCATCGGCCTTTCCCTCGGCCTGCCCATCCTGCTCTGGCTGCGCCCCCACTGGCGCGGCCTGCAACAGCTCGAACAGACCGCCCGCCGGGTCGGCGACGGGGATCTCTCCTGTCGCACCGGTTTGCCGCCCGGCAGCAGCCTGGGCCGGGTCGGCCGCACCTTCGACCAGATGGCGGAGCAGTTGCAGGCCATGCTGGCCAGTCGCAAGCAGTTGACCGACGCCATCGCCCACGAGCTGCGCTCCCCCCTGGTGCGGCTGCGCTATCGCCTCGCCATGCTGGCCGAGCCTCCCTCACCCGAGGAGCAGCAGGGACTGGAGCGGGACCTCGGCGCCCTCGATGCCCTCATCGAGGAGATGCTGACCTATGCCAGGCTCGATCGCCCCGAACTGCCGCTGCAATGCAGCGATCTGGAGCTCGGCAGCTGGGCCGGCAGCCGCCTTGCCGACTGGCAGGCCCTGCGACCGGACAAGCGGCTCGACTTCGTGCGCCCGGCCATGGCTCTGCCCTGGCGCGGCGACACCCGATTGCTGGACCGGGCGCTGGAAAACCTCATCGGCAACGCCCTGCGCCATGCCACCAACCAGGCAAGCCTCTGCATAGCGCGACAGGGGGACGACTATCTGCTGGAGGTGGCCGACGATGGCCCCGGCATCGATCCCGCGCTGGCCCCGCAAATCTTCGAGCCCTTCGTGCGCCTGGATCAGAGCCGGGACAGACGCACCGGCGGCGCCGGGCTGGGGCTGGCCATCGTGCGCAGCATCGCCCACCACCACGGCGGCGAGGTGCAACTGCTGCCAAGCAGCAGCGGTGCCCGTTTCTGCCTGACCCTGCCCGTACATTTGGATACAAACCGTCACCAGTCGCTCACTGAACCGCAGGTCGAACAACCCTAGGATGAAGTCATGGAGAAACGCTCCATGTCATCAAACCGAACGAGGAACTGGAATATGAACAAGCTGATCCCCCTGACTCTGGCCGCTGTCTTCGCCCTGACCTCCGGCTTCACCATGGCCGCCACCCCGACCAAGGCCGCCGCTCCCCACGCCACCCAGACCAAGGTCGTGAAAAAGCATCACAAGGCTGCCCACGCCAAGGCGCCGGCCGTCAAGGTTGCCCCCAAGACCAAGTAAGCTGCCCGCTTCCGCCATGAAAAAGGGGCCCCCGACAGGGGGCCCCTTCTGTTTTTGCGCGCTTGCCGTGACTCAACCCAGCATGTAATCCCCTGGCAGTTCGATGCGGGCCACCCCGGAGGCAACCGCCGCCAGTGCCACCGCACGGGCAACCCGCGGCAGCAGGCGGGCGTCCATGGGCTTGGGAATGACGTAGTCCTTGCCGAAGGCGAGTTCACTCACGCCAGCAGCGGTCAGCACCTCGGCGGGCACCGACTCCTTGGCCAGAGCACGGATCGCCTCCACTGCCGCAATCTTCATGGCATCGTTGATGCGGCTGGCACGGGCGTCGAGGGCGCCGCGGAAGATGAAGGGGAAGCAGAGCACGTTGTTGATCTGGTTCGGGTAGTCCGAACGGCCGGTTCCCATGATGAGATCCCCGCGCACTCCGTGAGCCAGGGCAGGCTTGATCTCGGGGTCCGGGTTGGAACAGGCGAAGATCACCGGGTTGGGGGCCATCAGGGCCACCGCCTCGGCAGGCAGTACGTCCGGGCCGGAGACGCCGACGAAGACGTCAGCCCCGTCGATGACATCCATCAGAGTGCGCAGGGGGGTGTCGTTGGCGAAACGCTGCTTGTACTGGTTGAGATCGGTGCGGCCACTGTGGATCACACCCTGGCGGTCCAGCATGAAGATGTTGTGCGGTGCAGCCCCGCACTTGATCAACAGATCCATGCAGGCGGTGGCGGCGGCACCGGCGCCCATGCAGACGATGCGGCTGGTGCCAATCTCCTTGCCCTGCACTTCCAGCGCGTTGAGCAGCCCGGCTGCGGTGACGATGGCGGTACCGTGCTGGTCATCGTGGAACACCGGGATGTCGCAGCGAGCGATCAGCGCCTCTTCAATCTCGAAGCACTCGGGGGCCTTGATGTCTTCCAGGTTGATGCCGCCGAAGGTGTCGGCGATGGCGGCCACCGTATCAATGAACTGGGCGCTGGTCTCGTGCTTCACCTCGATGTCGATGGCGTCGATGCCGGCAAAGCGCTTGAACAGCAGGGCCTTGCCCTCCATCACCGGCTTGGAGGCCAGCGGGCCCAGATTGCCCAGCCCCAGGATGGCGGTGCCGTTGGAGATGACGGCCACCAGGTTGCCCTTGCCGGTGTAGCGGTAGGCATCGGCCGGATTGGCGGCGATCTCGCGTACCGGTTCGGCAACACCCGGGCTGTAGGCCAGCGCCAGATCGCGAGCGGTCTCGGCGGGCTTGGTGAGGGCGATGGCGATTTTGCCCGGAACGGGTTGGGCGTGGTAGTCGAGTGCCTGTTGGCGGAGATCGTGCTGCTGATCGGACATGGGGGACCCCGATACGGAAATGAATGAGTGATGCGTTGGCTCGCCAGCGGGCGAGGGCTGAGGATCATAAAGAAATCCCCCGCCCTTTCACAGCATAAAATATCGCTGGATAGCAATGACACGCTAGTCAGTAGCATGTCATGCCACCCAAAATTACCCAATTATTTATAGATTCGATTTCAATCCATGACTGGAATGCCGGCTTTTTCCTCTGCCTGCCGGGCGATGGCCTCCGTCATCCCCTGAAAGATGAAGAGGTGGAAGGGCAGCATGGCAAGCCAGTAGGCCAGCCCCCAGGCCCCCTGCGGATGCCAGTGGGCCGTCACCCGCAGCCGGGTCAGGCCGGACTCCAGGGGCTGGATGTTGAACTCCAGCCGCCCGACGCCGGGGGCCTTCATGTTGAACAGCAGATCCAGCCTGCGTCCTTCATCCACCCCGAGGATCTGCCAGGAGTCCAGCATGTCCCCCTTCACGAAGCGATCCGGGTTGGTGCGTCCCCGGGTCCGGGCCGGGCCGCCGATCAGGTGATCCATCCATTCGCGCACCACCCACAGCTCGTTCATGTAGAAGTAGCGCTGCTCACCCCCCAGTTGCTGCAGCACCTGCCACACTACCTCGGGGGCGGCGAGGCAATCCGCCTCCCCGCTGGCGGTGCGGTCGTAGAAGCCATACTCGGGATGACGCCAGCGCAGACCCAGGGGCGTCTCCTCCCCGTGCTGCTCGGCACCGAGCCTCTGCTCCAGCGCCAGGCTCTCCGCCAGCGCCTCGTCGAAGCTGAGCAGATGCTGGGGCAACAGGGCACGCAAGGGGCCGTCATCCGCCGGGATGTCGTGCTTGAGCCCCCCCACCAGCGCCTTGGCGATGGGTTGGGGAACCGAGGTGGCGAACTGCAGCCACCAGGCGGAGAGCCGGGGGCTCAAAAAGGGGATCGGAATGATGGGGCAGCGTTTGCCGATATGGGCGGCGAACTTCTGGAGCTGCTGCTGGTAGCTGAGCAGCTCGGGGCCGGCCGCATTGAAGATCTGGCCATCCACCCCGTCGGCTTCCACCAGCCCGCCCAGATAGTGCAAGAGGTTGGAGAGGGCAATGGGGGGAGTGCGGGAACGCACCCACTTGGGCGTCACCATCATGGGCAGGTTGTACACCAGATCCCGCATCACCTCGAACGCCGCCGAGCCGGGGCCTATGATGATACCGGCACGCAGCTCTACCGTGGGCACCCCTGCGCTGCGAAACAGCTCCCCACAGTAGCGCCGGGAGTTGAGGTGGCGACTGTTGCAGGGCTCGGGCTGGATGGCGCCGAGATAGACGATGCGGCGCACCCCGGCGGCACGGGCGGCAGCGGCGAAGTTCTTCACTCCCTGCTGCTCCAGCCGGTGAAAACCGGCCCCCGCCCCCATGGCGTGTACCAGATAGAAGACGGTGTCGACCCCCGCCAGCGCAGGGGGCAGGGTGGCAGGCTTGAGGCTGTCGGCGAGGCGAAACGCCACCCCCTCCGGCAGACGGCAGGGACGACGGGCCCCGGCGATGACCCTGTACCCCAGACCCTGCAGATGAGGCACCAGGTAGGATCCTATGTACCCGGCAGCTCCCATCACCAGACATGTGCGCATCGGCTCTTCTCCCTTGGTTGAGCCAACACCATAGGGCAAAGCGGGGAATTACAGAATGGCGGCCAATAAAAAAGGCACCCGATGGGCGCCTTTTTCAGAATTCTTCAGAAGCAAGATTACTTCTTGGAGGTCAAGCCACCGAAACGCTTGTTAAACTTGTCTACGCGGCCGCCGCTAGAAACTTCTTTCTGCTTGCCGGTGTAGAACGGGTGGCACTCGGAGCACACGTCCAGGTTCAGATCTTTACCGATGGTAGAGAAGGTGTTGATGACGTTACCGCAAGAGCACTTGGCGGTGATGGCTACGTAGTCAGGATGGATACCAGCTTTCATGGACAACCTCAATTATCAGGCCGTGTCGCCATCCGATCTCTTGTCGGACACCACACGATTGTTGAACACAGTTTCAAAGGCTGCGAATAATATAGGAAACGCCTGAGATCAGGCAAGTGGCTTCGCAGAAAAAATAGGCAACCCCTGGTGAATTCTTCCCAAACGCTGGATCTGGTTCGTGTGGCTGTGCCGGTGCCGTTACGCCGTCATTTCGACTATCTCTCTCCCCTGCCCTTGCCTGCCCCCGGTTGCCGGGTCGAGATCCCGTTCGGCCCGCAGACCCTGGTTGGTCTGGTGGTGGATCACCCGACCGAGAGCCAGGTCCCCCGCAACAAATTAAAGCCCTTGAAGAGGGTGCTCGACAGCGCCCCCGTGCTGGGGCCCGACATTCTGGCGCTGATGGCCTGGAGCGCCGGTTACTACCAGCACCCGCTGGGGGAAGTGCTGCCCCATGCCCTGCCGGTGCTGGTGCGCAAGGGGGAGCCCGCCGCCTATCGGGAGCTGGAGTTCTGGTTTGCCACCGATGCCGGCATGGCCATCGACCTCAACGAGCTCAAGCGGGCGACCAAGCAGCAACAGGCCCTCGCCTTGCTGCGCAAGGGGCCGCAGACCCCCTCCGCCCTCAAACAGGAGGAGATCCAGAGCGCAGCCCTCACCGCGCTGGAGAAGAAGGGACTGCTGGAGAAGCGCTCGCTGGAGCCGAGCCATGATGGCGACTGGGCCACCCGCTTCGAGCCGGGTGAGGGGCTGCGCCTCAACGGCGAGCAGGCGCTGGCGGTGGCCGCCGTCACCAGCCAGAGCAACAAGTTCGGTGCCTTCCTGCTGGACGGCATCACGGGCTCCGGCAAGACCGAGGTTTACCTCAGCATCCTCGAGCCCCTGCTCAAGGCGGGCAAGCAGGCGCTGGTGATGGTGCCGGAAATCGGCCTCACCCCCCAGACCATCAACCGCTTCCGCCGCCGCTTCAACGTGCCCGTGGTGGCGATGAACTCCGCCATGAACGACAGGGAGCGGCTCGATGCCTGGCTGGCCTGCCGCGACGGCGGTGCCGCCATTCTGATCGGCACCCGATCCGCGGTGTTCACGCCGTTCAAGGACCTCGGCATCATCATCATCGACGAGGAGCACGACGGCTCCTTCAAGCAGCAGGACGGCTTTCGCTACCACGCGCGCGATCTGGCGGTGATGCGGGCCCATCGCGCCGGCATTCCCATCCTGCTTGGATCTGCCACCCCGTCGCTGGAGACGCTGCACAACGCCCGCAGCGGCAAGTATCACCACCTCACTCTCACTCGCCGCGCCGGCAACGCCCAGACCGCTCGCCAGGTGATCCTGGATATCAAGAACGTGCGGCTACAGGCCGGGCTCTCACCCCAGCTGGAACAGCTGATGGCAGAGCATCTGGCGGCGGGCAACCAGGTAATGCTGTTTCTCAACCGTCGTGGCTATGCCCCGGCTCTTATCTGCCACCAGTGCGGCTGGAGTGCCGCCTGCGAGCGCTGCGACGCCTGGTACACCTGGCATCAGGCCGGGCGACGGCTGCACTGCCACCACTGCGACAGCGTGCGCCCGTTGCCCCATCACTGCCCCGAGTGCGGCAGCAGCGAGCTGATCGGCTCCGGGGTCGGCACAGAGCAGCTGGAGCAGCTGCTCGGCACCGTTTTCCCCCAATATCCGGTGGTGCGCATCGACCGGGACAACACCCGCCGCAAGGGGGAGCTAGAGACGCACCTCGGCGACATCAAGGCGGGCAAGTACAAGATCCTGATCGGCACCCAGATGCTGGCCAAGGGCCACCACTTCCCAGACGTGACTCTAGTGGGCCTGCTGGACGTGGATGGCGCCCTGTTCAGTGCCGATTTTCGCGCTGCCGAGAAGCTGGCCCAGCTCTACACCCAGGTGGCGGGCCGGGCTGGTCGCGCCAGCAAACCTGGGCTGGTGGTGCTGCAAAGCCACCATCCCGAACACGCCCTGCTGCAGGATCTGACCCAGAACGGCTATGGCCACTTCGCCGACACGGCGCTGAAAGAGCGCCGCCTGCTGGGGCTGCCACCGTTCAGCCATCAGGGACTGTTCCGGGCCGAGGCCAACGGTCGCGACGAGGTGCAGCTGTTCCTCAGTCGCCTCGCCGCTACCCTGCGCAGCGCCCGCTATCCCCAGGTGCAGGTGCTGGGGCCCATCAGCGGCTTCATGGAGCGCAAGGCGGGCAAGTTTCGCATGCAGCTACTGGTGCAGGGGCCCAGCCGGGCACCGCTGGCCCAGTTGCTCGACTGGGCGGTGAAGGAGCTGGAGGGGTGGCCCGAGACCAAGCGGGTGCGCTGGAGCCTGGATATCGACCCCACGGAACTGAACTAACGCGGCTCTGCCAGCACGGCCTCCGCCAACACCCTGGCCTGTTCCAGAGCCAGGGGCTGCTGATAGCTGTGGGCCATCACCACGGCCCCTTCCAACAGCAGGCATAATCCGGTGGCCTGCACCTCGGTGCATTCGAGGGCCTTCCTGACCCAGTTCAGCAACGCCCGCTTGTGGGCCACCACCAGCTTGCGTACCGGGTGGCGAGGATCGGAGAACTCGGCGCTCGCGTTGATGAAGTTGCAGCCGTAGAAGTCGCTGCGGCCAAACCAGTCCGCAAAGCCATCGAACAGCGCCAGCAACCTGGCCTCCCGCCCCGACACCCCATCCATCCTGGCATCGAGCAGGGCAAAGAACTCCGCATCCCGCGCCATCAGCACGGCTTCGATCAAGGCATCCTTGGTGGGGAAGTGGCGATAGAGGGTACGTTTGGTACTGCCCGCCTCGGCCCAGATGCGATCGATGCCGGTGGCGTGAAAGCCGTGACGATTGAACAACCGATAGGCTGTCGTCATCAGCTGTTGCCGTTTTTCGCTCATGGTGACTTTCCTCTTGAAGTACACCGATCTGTCTACCTAATGTCGCAGGCTGGATCAAGTGATCCGGCACAGACAAGGAGACAGGAGATGGAAACAAGACGATGGCGAAGTGCCTGGCTGGCAGGGCTCGGTGCCTGCCTGGCCATAATGTTGCTCGGCTGGCTGGACATGAGCTGGCAGTCGACCCTGTTGATGGCACCGTTCGGGGCAAGCTGTGTGCTGCTCTTCTCCCTGCCGGACAGTCCGCTGGCCCGTCCGCAGAACGTGCTGGGAGGCCACCTGTTATCGGCCACCGTGGGGTTGGTGGTGCAATTGCTCCCGCTACCGATGGAACTCAAGCTGGCGCTGGGTGTGGGCCTGTCCATTGCACTCATGCAGGGACTGGGGCTGATCCACCCACCCGCCGGAGCCAATCCACTGTTGATCCTGCTCACCACCCAGTCCTGGCCTTTCCTCTGGCAAACAGTGCTGCCCGGCGCCTTGCTGCTGATCATGGTGAGTCATTGCGCCAGGCGGCTGCAAACGTCACGGCTCACACCCACATAAACAACGAGGGGGCCAAGGCCCCCTCGTTGTTTAATAGCAAGGCAAAGATGGCTTATTCGGCGACCTGGGAGACCCCGGTCAGGCGCACCTCGACCCGGCGATCCGGGGCCAGGCAGGCGATCATCTGCGCCTTGGCGCCATCCGGGCAGCTGCCCCCGGTCACGGGCGAAGACTCTCCCCGCCCTTCGGCACGCACCTTGTCGGCAAACAATCCCTTGGCGATGAGATAATCCGCCACCGTGCGGGCACGCTGTTCGGAAAGGGACTGGTTGTAGGCCTCCGAGCCGATGCGGTCGGTATGACCGATCACCGTCGCCACCCCGTCTTTCGGATTGGCCGCCAGGATCTGGGCAAACAGGTTGTCGAGGGCCTGGCTGGCGGCTGGCTTCAGGGTCGCCTTGTTGAACTCGAACAGCACATCGGAATCCAGGCTGAACTGTTTCTCCACCAGCACGGGGGCCGGGGCGGGCGCAGGTTCGGGCGCAGGCGTTGGTGCCACCGGCTCGTCGCCGATCTGGCCGAAGCGATAGAGCATGCCGACCGACAGCAGGCCATTGTCCATCTCGATGCCTGACTCGTCGAGGGAAGTCTTCCCAAGGGGTGTGGTGTACTGGTATTCGAGGCGGGCGGCCCAATCCTTGTCGATGGCGTATTCGACCCCCAGCGCCCCGACAAAGGCGGCACCATGATATTTGTTGCCCTCATGGGATTCGGAGAGGCTGCTGGTGCCATCGCTGGCCCTGACGTTGAGTGAGCTCTCGGTCCAGGCATAGGCCCCCCCGAGACGACCGTAGATATCCAGTGCCGAGGTTGCAGGCAGGATAATCTTCATGGTGGCCTGCACCATCTGGGCCTTGGCCTCGCCATCGAGTGCGAAATCAACCCCGTTGCCCGAGTAGTGCTTGTCCACCTGATACTTGCCGAGCCAGTCATAGCCGAGCTCAATCGCCACGTTTCTGTTCACCTGATAACCGGCAAACAGCCCCAGACCGAGATCATCGCTGTTCTCGTTCACCTTGGTTGCATCGAACAGCTCTTCGACCTGAGCGTTGTAATCCACCCCGTAATAATTTGACCAGCCGGCCTTGCCGCCGACATACCAGGTGTTGTCCTGGGCGGCAGCCTGCACCGTCCCTGTTGCCATCAAAGCGCCGATCAGGACGGCGAGCATAGATCTGTTCATGGATGAGCCCCTGCAATGAATTGTTATGACGCTGCTGCGTCTCTCTTCCCTGACGGGGCTCTGAACCCAAGCCCCGCATTCAGATTATCCCATCTGCAACCAGCCTCAAACGACCAGGGACTCAGGAGTGTGATATTGGCGACATTATCGGCCACCGTGCCCCCAATCATGGGGGCCGACGCGTTGCCCATAAAAAAACGAAGAGCCGGGCTCTTCGTTTTTCATCTGGCAAGGGGATGGCTCCCCGCTCACTGACTGCCCTGGCTCGCCAGGAAGAGGCGGTAGGCGGGATCCTCGCTCACCTCTTTCCAGCCGTAGCCAATCTCGTGCAGGTAATCGTGGAAAGCCGCCACGTCCTCGTCCGGCAGCTCGAAGGCACAGAGCACCCGGCCGTAGTCGGCGCCGTGGTTGCGGTAGTGGAACAGGCTGATGTTCCAGCGACAGCCCAGGGTCTCTAGGAAGCGCATCAGGGCCCCCGGCTGCTCCGGGAACTTGAAGCTGTAGAGACGCTCACCGAGGGGCCGGGCCGGGCGGCCGCCAATCATGTAGCGCACGTGGTTCTTGGCCAGCTCGCTCTCGGTCATGTTGACCACCGGATAGCCGTTGCCGCCGAGCTGATCGATGATCTGGCCCAGCTCCTCGTCACCGCCGGTGAGGCGCACCGAAACGAACAGCGACGCCTGTTCCGCGTCCGCATAGCGATAGTTGAACTCGGTCACCATGCGGGGCCCCAGCTGACGGCAGAAGTCGAGGAAGGCCCCCTTGCGCTCGGGGATGGTCACCGCCAGCATGCCCTCGCGCTTCTCACCGATCTCGCAGCGCTCGGAGACGTAGCGCAGGCTGTGGAAGTTCACGTTGGCGCCGGACAGAATGGCCGCCATCCGCCCCCCTTTCACCTGCTCTCGCTCGCTGTACGCTTTGAGGCCTGCCAGGGACAAGGCCCCCGACGGCTCGGCGATGGCGCGGCAGTCATCGAAGATGTCTTTCAGTGCGGCGCAGATCTGGTCGTTGGAGACGGTCACCACCTCGTCCAGATACTGGTTGCACAGGCGGAAGGTCTCCTCGCCGATGCGCTTGACCGCCACCCCGTCTGCAAACAGGGAGACCCGCTCCAGATTGACCGGCTCGCCGGCCGCCAGCGCCGCCTTGAGGCAGGCGGACCCCTCCGCCTCCACCCCGATTACCTTCACATCCGGCAGCAGCTGCTTGATGTAGACCGCCACCCCGGCGGCCAGGCCGCCGCCGCCCACCGGCACGAAGACGTGGGTGAGGTGGGTATCCTGCTCCAGCAGCTCCTTGCCGATGGTGCCCTGGCCGGCGATCACCTCGACGTCGTCGAACGGCGGGATCAGGGTGTAGCCCTCCAACTCGGCGAGGCGGCGGCTCTCGCCATAGGCCTCGTCGAAGCTGTTGCCAAACAGCAGCACGTTGCCGCCCTGACGGCGCACTGCGTCGATCTTGATGTCCGGCGTGGTCTTGGGCATCACGATAATCGCCTTGATGCCGAGCTTGGCGGCCGACAGGGCGACCCCCTGGGCGTGGTTGCCGGCGGAGGCGGCGATGACGCCGCGCTCCTTCTGCTCCTGGGTCAGGGTGGCGATCTTGTGGTAGGCGCCGCGCAGCTTGAAGGAGTGAACCGGTTGCAGATCCTCCCGCTTCAGGCTGACGTGATTGCCAAGCCTGTCGGAGAGTTTCTTCAGGGTTTGCAAGGGGGTGACCCGCGCCGCCTCGTAGACGGGGGAGAGCAGCACCTTGCGTAGATAATCCGCCGCAGAGACCATGGTTATACCCCCGTCTCGTGGCGAAGGGCGCGCAATGCGCCCATATCATGACAGTTCATTCTCTCACTCCCCCAGCAGGGTGCGATCGCGCACCGCGCCCTTGTCGGCGCTGGTGGCGAACATGGCGTAGGCGCGCAGGGCAAAGGAGACCTCGCGCTGACGATCGACCGGCTTCCAGCCACGGGCAGAGACGGAGGCGCGACGGGTGGCCAGCACGCTGTCGGCCACCTCCAGCACCATGCTGCGGGCCGGGATGTCGATGTTGATGATGTCGCCATCCTCCACCAGACCGATAGTGCCGCCAGAAGCCGCCTCCGGGGAGACGTGGCCGATGGAGAGACCCGAGGTACCGCCGGAGAAGCGACCGTCGGTGATGAGGGCACACGCCTTGCCCAATCCCATGGACTTGAGATAGGTGGTGGGATAGAGCATCTCCTGCATGCCGGGGCCCCCTTTCGGGCCCTCGTAGCGGATCACCACCACTTCACCGGCTTTCACCGTGCCGTCCAGAATGCCGCTCACCGCGCTCTCCTGGCTCTCGAATACCCGGGCCGGGCCGCGGAAGGTGAGGTTCTCCTCATCCACCCCGGCGGTCTTGACGATGGCCCCGTTGAGGGCGAGGTTGCCAGCGAGGACCGCCAGGCCACCTTCCTGGCTGTAGGCGTGATCGAAGGAGCGGATGCACCCCTCGGCGCGGTCCAGATCCAGCTCGGGCCAGCGGCAATCCTGACTGAACGCCTTGGTGGTACGGATGCCGGCAGGACCTGCACGGTAGAAGTCGTGAACCCCCTTGTCATTGCTGCGGCTGACGTCATATTCGGCCAGCAGCTCCACCAGGGAAGTGCCCAGCACGTTGCGGGTATCCCCGTGCACCAGGCCCGCTTTTTCCAGCTGACCCAGGATGGCAACCACGCCGCCGGCGCGGTGCACGTCTTCCATGTGGTACTTCTGGGTGGAAGGCGCCACCTTGCACAGCTGGGGCACCTTGCGGGACATGCGGTCGATGTCGGCCATGGTGAAGTCGACACCCGCCTCCTGGGCTGCCGCCAGCAGGTGCAATACCGTATTGGTTGAACCGCCCATGGCGATGTCGAGCGCCATGGCGTTCTCGAACGCCGCCTTGGTGGCGATGTTGCGCGGCAGTGCCGAGGCATCGTCCTGCTCATACCAACGCTTGGCCAGAGTGACGATGCGCTGGCCCGCCAGCTTGAACAGCTGCTCGCGGTCGCTGTGGGTTGCCAGCAGGGAGCCGTTGCCCGGCTGGGAGAGACCCAGTGCCTCGGTCAGGCAGTTCATGGAGTTGGCGGTGAACATGCCGGAGCAGGAGCCGCAGGTGGGGCAGGCGCTGCGCTCGATCTGATCGCTCTGTGCATCGGAGACCTTGGGGTCGGCGCCCTGGATCATGGCGTCCACCAGATCCAGCTTGATGATCTGGTCGGAGAGCTTGGTCTTGCCCGCTTCCATGGGGCCGCCGGAGACGAAGATCACCGGGATGTTGATGCGCAGGGCAGCCATCAGCATCCCCGGGGTGATCTTGTCGCAGTTGGAGATGCAGACCATGGCGTCGGCACAGTGGGCGTTGACCATGTACTCCACCGAGTCGGCGATGAGTTCGCGGGACGGCAGGGAATAGAGCATGCCACCGTGGCCCATGGCGATGCCGTCATCCACGGCGATGGTGTTGAACTCCTTCGCGACCCCGCCAGCCGCCTCGATTTCGCGGGCGACCAGTTGGCCCAGATCCTTGAGGTGGACGTGGCCCGGCACGAACTGGGTGAAAGAGTTGACCACGGCGATGATGGGCTTGCCGAAATCCTGATCGGTCATGCCGGTGGCACGCCAGAGGGCGCGGGCCCCGGCCATGTTACGTCCGTGGGTGGTGGTGGCGGATCTCAACTTCGGCATTGTCTCTACTCCCTGAATGCCCCTGGGGCGCATTGTCTTTCAACATGAATGTGTGATTCGCGGATCGGGAATCGATCCTGGTGAAGGCACCTCGGGGAGCCTTCACCGGAAGCGACTCGGGGAGGCGTGACGCCTCCCCGCTATCATCAGTCGTTGACCGGCGTCAGCCAGCCCCACTTGTCTTCGGTCTTGCCGTTGAACAGGCCGAAGAAGGCGTTCTGCAACTGCTCGGTCACCGGGCCACGGCAACCGGCGCCCACCTTCATCCGATCCACCGAGCGCACCGGGGTCACCTCGGCCGCCGTGCCGGTCATGAAGATTTCGTCTGCGACGTACAGCGCCTCACGGGGCAGCGCCTGCTCGCGTACCTCGTAACCCAAGTCGCGCGCCAGCGTCATGATGGTGTCGCGGGTGATGCCGGGCAGGATGGCCGCAGTGGCGGGCGGGGTGAACAGCACGCCGTTCTTCACCAGAAACAGGTTCTCCCCCGCCCCTTCGCTCAGGTAGCCGTTCACATCCAGCGCCAGCCCCTCGGCGAAGCCGTTGCGCTTGGCCTCGCGGCTGATGAGCTGGGAAGAGAGATAGTTGCCCCCCGCCTTGGCACCGGTCGGGATGGTGTTGGGAGCGAGCCGGTTCCAGGAGGTGACGCACACATCTACCCCGTTTTTCAGCCCCTCTTCTCCGAGGTAGGCGCCCCAGGGCAGGGCCGCGACCATGAGGTCGGCCTTGGCATCCAGCGGCGGATGCAGCCCCAGCCCCACGTTGCCGACAAAGGCCAGCGGGCGCAGGTAGCCGCTCTTCAGGCCGTTCTCGCGCACCACGGTGCGGCAGGCTTCATTCACTTCGGTCTCGCTGTAGGGGACGTCCATCCAGTAGATCTTGGCGGAGTCGAACAGGCGGCGGGTGTGCTCCTGCAGGCGGAAGATGTAGGTCCCCTTGGGAGTGTCATAGGCCCGCCCCCCCTCGAACACCGAGGAGCCGTAGTGCAGGGCATGGCTCATGACATGCACCTGGGCATCCTGCCAGGGGACCAGCTTGCCGTTGAACCAGATGTATTGGGGGTGGGCGGCGGATTGGGAAGGCTGTGACATTGGCTTGGCTCCTTAAGCTCTGATCCGGGGTTGCTGTTCCAGTGCATCGACCCGGGAGACATCCACCAGCTTGACCAGCTGGCTCCACAACTGCTGGATGGGACGTACCGATTCGACAGTAACCGTGATCCGCAGCTGTTGGCAATCCTGCTCCATGTTGAGGGCGCAGAGATTGAAACCGCGGTGACGGACCACCCGCAGCACCCGTTCCATCACTTCGGGTCTGGGTTGGGCATGGATTTCCAGGGTGCTGGTATTGAGCTGGTTCATGGGCGTTGCTCCATCATCTTGTGGTTGGCGACTCCTGGCGGAACCAGGGGCCAGACATTTTCTTCCTCTGAAATAGCCACATGCAGCAGATAGGCACTCTCGCTCGCCAGCAGGCGATCCAGTGCCGGACCTATCTCTTCCTTGCATGTGATGGTCTCGCCGGGAATGCCGAAGGCGGCAGCCAGGGCGACGAAATCGGGGTTGTCGGACAGATTGGTCTCGCTGTAGCGACCGTCGAAGAACAGCTCCTGCCATTGGCGCACCATGCCGAGGCGCTGGTTGTCCAGCAGCACCATCTTCACCTTGAGCCGGGCCCGGCGGATGGTGCCGAGCTCCTGCACGTTCATCATGAAGGAGCCGTCCCCGCTCACCAGCACCACCTCGTCATCGGGGCGCGACATCTTGGCGCCGATGGCGGCGGGCAGGCCGAAGCCCATGGTGCCGAGGCCGGCACTGGAGAGGTGGTTGCGCGGGCTGGTGAAACGCATGTGCTGGGCCACCCACATCTGGTGCTGACCCACGTCGCAGGCCACCACGCTGGTGTCAGGCAGCTGGCTTGAAAGCTCTTTGAGCAGGGCCGGGGCGTAGATGGCCTGACCCGGATGGTCGTAGCGGAAGGCGTATTCCCGAGCCATGGTGGCGCAGTGCTCGCGCCAGGGGTCGAGGGTCAGCGTCATCGCCAGGGCGGGCAGCACACGCTTGAGATCCGTGGTGATCCCCACATCGGCGGCGCGACGCTTGCCGAACTCGGCGGCGTCCACATCCAGGTGGATCACCTTCGCCTCGGGGGCAAACTCTTCCAGCTTGCCGGTCACCCGATCATCGAAACGGGCGCCTACCACCACCAGCAGATCGCACTGCTGTACCGCCAGGTTGGCGGCCTTGGTACCGTGCATGCCGAGCATGCCCAGATAAACGGGGCTGTTGGGGTCGAGGGCACCTATCCCCTTGAGGGTGGTGACCGCCGGCATCCCCGTGGTGGCGGCAAAGTCGCGCAGCTGCTGCTCGGCATTGGCCATGCCCACCCCGCCGCCGACGTAGAGTACCGGACGCTCAGCTCCGGCCAGCAGGGTACGGGCGACCGTCAGTTCGGCCGGATTCAGGGGGTCGGGTTCCTCCACGGCAAACAGCGGGCTTTGAGAGGGAACGGCGGCCAGTTGCACATCCTTGGGCAGGTCGATGAGCACGGGGCCCGGACGCCCTTCGGTGGCGATGGCGAAGGCTTCGGCAATGACCCGTCCCAGATCCGCCGGGTCAGTCACCATGAAGGAGTGCTTGGTGCAGGAAAGGGACATGCCGAGCACGTCCACTTCCTGAAAGGCATCGGTACCGACGGCGGCGCAGGGCACCTGGCCGCTGATGGCCACCAGCGGTACCGAATCGAGCAGTGCCTCCGCGAGGCCGGTGACCAGGTTGGTGGCGCCGGGGCCAGAGGTGGCGATGCAGACCCCCACCTGACCGGAAGCGCGGGCATAACCCACCGCAGCCATGGCGGCACCCTGCTCGTGGCGGCAGAGCTGATGGGCCAGGCCACCGTCATACAGGGCGTCATAGACCGGCATGATGGCCCCGCCCGGGTAACCAAACACCTGGGTCACACCCTGTTTTTTGAGAGCCTGTACCAAAAACTGCGCGCCGTTCATGTGGAAAATCCTGTCCTTTGGTCGAAAAAAAACCCCCGGGCCGTGAGGCTCGGGGGTCGCTTGTTTCGTTCTGTCCGGTGGTGGGTCTATCCCTTGTTCCGTGCAGCCAAACGAGCCCCGAGCGGTGAGATAATAATCACCACTAGGACCACAATAATGCTGACGAAACGGGAGGCCATGTTCATAGTTACAACCGGAAATCCTGTGAAATGGGAGCGGAGCTTGCCGCGAATGGCTATTAGAACTAGCACGGTGATTTTTATTGGGCAAGCACTTTTTACCTGACAAGACTCTGATTTTAACTGCTCTGAAACCTTACAAATGGAACAAAAAACTAATAAAAAACGGTTAACCAGCATATACATCAAACCAAGGGCGGTATTTATGTCATTAGCTGTTGTTTATAGCCGTGCCAGCCTGGGGATAGCGGCGCCGCAAGTCACGGTGGAGGTGCACCTCTCCAACGGCCTGCCCGCCTTCAACATGGTGGGGTTGCCGGAAACCTCGGTGAAGGAGTCGCGGGATCGGGTGCGCAGCGCCCTGCTCAACGGCAATTTCGAATTTCCGGCCAAGCACATCACGGTCAACTTGGCCCCTGCGGATCTGCCCAAAGAGGGGGGCCGCTTCGACCTGGCCATCGCCATCGGCATTCTCGCCGCATCCAAGCAGATACCCGCAAAATACCTGCTCGATCACGAATTTTTAGGGGAATTGGCCCTGACGGGCGAGATCCGCCCCGTGCTTGGGGTGCTTCCCTCGGTGCTCGCCTGCCGCGACGCGGGGCGCACCCTGCTGGTCCCACGGGAGAACGGTCCGGAGGCTTCCCTCATACAGGATGCCGAGGTGCGCACCGCCCACCAGCTGCTGGCGGTCACCGCCTGGCTAGCGGGCCAGTACGAACTGCCGCTGCCGGAACCCCAGAGCGCGGAGACCCTGCCCGACGTGCCGGATCTGCAGGATGTGATCGGTCAGTCCCAGGCGAAGCGGGCGCTGGAGATCGCCGCAGCTGGCAGCCACAACCTGCTGTTCATCGGCCCCCCCGGCACCGGCAAGAGCATGCTGGCCAGCCGTCTGCCCGGCATTCTGCCACCGCTGAGCGAACAGGAGGCGCAGCAGACCGCCGCCATCCACTCCATCGGCGGCCTCACCCCCCGCGCCGGCCACTGGCACCACAGGCCGTATCGCACGCCCCATCACAGCGCTTCGGCGGTGGCGCTGGTGGGCGGGGGTACCCATCCCAGGCCTGGCGAAATTTCCCTCGCCCACAACGGGGTCCTGTTTCTGGATGAACTGCCGGAGTTCGAGCGCAAGGTGCTCGACTCCCTGCGCGAGCCGCTGGAGACCGGGCACATTACCATCAGTCGTGCCGCCCGCCAGGTGGATTTTCCCGCCCGCTTCCAGCTGGTGGGTGCCATGAATCCCAGCCCCTGCGGCCATTATGGCGACGGCCAGACCCGCTCCAGCCCGGATCAGATCCTGCGCTATCTGGGCAAGCTCTCCGGCCCCTTTCTCGACCGGTTCGATCTGACGGTAGAGGTCCCACTCTTGCCCAGGGGAAGCCTGACCGGCAAGGCGGAGCGGGGGGAGTCGAGCCAGCAGATACGCGAACGGGTGCTGGGGGCGCGAGAGCGCATGCTGAGTCGCAGCGGAAAACTCAACAACCTGCTGGATAGTCGTGAAATCGAAGATGTTTGCAGATTATCGCCACAGGATGCCGAGTTTCTGGAGGGTGCCATCCAGAAGCTGGGGCTCAGCATCCGGGCCTGGCACCGCATCCTGCGGGTATCGCGCACCATCGCCGATCTGGCGGGGCACGCCACCATCGAGAGAGCACATCTGATCGAAGCCCTGGGCTATCGTGCCATGGACAGGCTGTTGTCGCGGCTGCGCGGGGGCCAGTGAGCGGGGGAACGGCAGCAACCACCACCCGACCCGGAAAGGGCGCCACCATGGTCTAGTCGTGGGCCGGCTGATATTATGGCAACAGATCTGACCACTTGGTTGCCATCCACCGATACGAAGACGGATTCCACCATGCCCAACAAGCTGATAGAGCGACTGCGCGGCAGCCTCTCGACCCTGCTCTATTTCATCAACACCCTGTTCTGGTTTGTCCCCGTCCTGCTGCTTGGCTTCATCAAGCTGCTGCTGCCCTTCAAGGGGGCGCGACGTCTCTGCAACACCCTCCTGGACGGCTGCGCCACCCACTGGATAGGTTTTAACAATCTGATCCAGAAAACCATCATCAACACCCCTTTCGATGTGGTCGGAGTGGACAAAGGGCGCCGGAATGAGTGGTATATGGTGATTGCCAACCACCAATCCTGGGTCGACATACTGGTATTGCAGCGGATTTTTAATCAAAAAATCCCCTTCCTGAAGTTTTTCCTCAAGAAAGAACTGATTTGGGTACCTTTTCTCGGTCTGGCCTGGTGGGCGCTGGATTTCCCATTCATGCGGCGTTATTCCCGAAAATTTCTGGAAAAGCACCCACATCTGAGGGGAAAAGACATAGAAACCACGCGCAAGGCGTGTGCCCGTTTCCGCCATATGCCGGTGAGTGTGATGAACTTCGTGGAAGGGACCCGCTTCACCGTCGGCAAGCACGACAGGCAAGGGGCCCCCTATCGTCATCTGCTGCACCCGAGAGCAGGGGGCATCGCCTTCACCCTGGCGGCCATGGGGGATCAACTGCACAAGCTGGTGGATGTGACCATCGCCTATCCCGGCGGCGTCCCCAGCTACTGGGACTTCATGTGCGGTCGGGTCAAGGAGATCAAGGTTCGGGTCCGCTTTCTGCCGATCGAACGCAATCTGGTGGGGGATTACTTCAATGACCCCGAGTTCCAACAAGAGTTTCAACAGTGGTTGAACGGGATCTGGCACGAGAAGGACCAGACCCTGGATAAGCTGCTGGCGGACAAGACGCAGTAAGACACTCATGCCAAACCTGCTCCCGGGCCCCCTGGTGCTGTTCATCAGCGCCGGCCTGACCATACTGTTTACCGCCCTGTGTGCCAGCCTGATCCTGCTGGTTTCTCTGGCCAAACTGCTGCTGCCCGTGCCGGCCTTTGGTCGCGCCTGCAGCCGGCTCAACAATCGCTTCATGGGCCTGTGGCTCGGTTGCAACGCCCTGGTGATCCGCCTCACTACCCGCATCGACTGGCAGATCGAGGACAATACCCGGCTGCGCAAGGATGGCTGGTATCTCATCATCAGCAACCACATGAGCTGGACCGATATCGTGGTGCTCGGCCACCTGTTTCGCAATCGACTGCCGGTGCCCAAGTTCTTCATGAAGCACGAGCTCATTTACATCCCGCTGCTGGGGCTCGCCTGCTGGGGGCTGGACATGCCCTTTATGCGCCGCTATTCGAGAGAGTTTCTGTTAAGAAATCCGCATCTGCGGGGCAAGGATATCGAGACCACCCGCAACGCCTGCGAGAAGTTTCGCCACATACCCACCACCGTCATCAACTTCGTGGAGGGGACCCGCTTCACCGATCAGAAGCGCGAGGCCGCCCGCTCCCGCTATCGCCATCTCATGCCCCCCAAGGCGGCAGGACTCGCCTTCACCCTGGCAGCCATGGGCGATCAGTTCGACAGCCTGATCAACGTCACCATCAGCTACCCGGACAACCCCGACACCCCCTTCAAGGATTTCCTGATGGGGAAGATGAAGCGCATCCGGGTGCGGATCGAGGAGCTGCCGGTGGACGAGCAACTGGTGGGGGATTACTTCAACGACAAGCAGTTCAAACGCGGTTTCCAGGAGTGGCTGAATGCACGCTGGAAGGAAAAAGACGAGGTGCTGGCGCAGTGGCAGGCGGCCGATGCGGCGGCTCAGACCGATCCGCAGGCAGCCAAGGCGAGCGCCGAGGCCAGCTCGGGCAGCTGATCCTCGCTGAACACCGCGATGCCATGGCGGCGCAGCAAAGCCGTGGTCTTGCCCTCTCCCGCCAGTGAAACCCCTTCGAAGCGGCCATTGTAGATGCGACCGCTGCCGCAGGAGGGACTCCCCTCCTTCAGAAGGGCGAAGCGAATGTCCTGCTGCTGACAGAGGGCCAGCGCAAGGGCGGCGCCCCGATCGAACTCCTCCGTCACATCCAGCCCGCTTTCGGTGACCACCCGCTCCCCCTGGCGCTCGGCAGGGGGGCGTGGCGTCGGAAGGCCACCCGCCACCTCGGGGCAGAAGGCCAGCGCCCGCCCCTCGGCTCCCAGCGCCTGCAGCCAGTCGCTGACAATCCCCTTGCTCTGGCCGTCGTAACGTACTGGCTGCCCCAGCAGACAGGCGCTCACCAGCACCTTGTGCATTCCCGTCTCTCCCATGCTTTCACTTCCTGTGTGAGGTGCCAATGCACCAGACCCGCTATGGGGCGACAATCCGGCTTTCGCAGACATCGGCTTATGCTTCCGCACCGTGCATCACCTGATCGAACATGACGCAGCAGGGGGTCTCCAGCCGATAGAGGATGGCGGGACGTTGCTTGCCGGTGCGCTTGCGCCCTGTGTCCACCAGGATGTCGGCACGGTGGAGCCGCTTGCGAAATGCGGCCGTGTTCATGGGGGTCTGCAGGACGATCTCGAACGCCCGTTGCACCTCGGAGAGGGTGAATTCTGCCCCCAGCAGATGCAGCGGCAGGGTGCTGTAACGGCTCTTGATGCGCAGCCGCTCCAGCCCCATGGCGACCAGCTTGCCGTGATCGAAGGCGAGTTGCAGGCCGGGCAGATCGTCCAGAGGATGCCAGCGACCGCGCACCGCCCCTCCATCGGGATCCGCCAGACAGAGATAGACGAGGGTGGTGGACCAGCCGCGGGGATCCCGCTCCAGATTGCCGAGGGTACAGACCTGCTCGCTGTAGCAGTGCTCCAGCCCCCACTCTGCCAGCAGGCGATGGCGAGCCGCGTCCAGATCCCGATCCCGGGTCTCGTCGATGCGCAGGGCCGGCAACTGCCAGCAATGGGCAAAGGGGGGGCGATCCCGGGTCTCGAGAAGCAGCTCGAGCCGCTCCTCGCGCAACCGCAGCACCACCATATCCAGACTCATTCTCGGCATCCTGGTCGACCTGCTCGCCTTCTAATAAGGTTTGGTAGATAATATCACAAGAATATTATGTGAAGGAGCCATCCATGGGAACCGTCGCCAGCCTGGATATTGATGCGCAGAAGGGATTCACCCCCCTCTGCCCGAACGAGCTGCCCGTCGCTGGCGGGGATACCATAGTGGCGGCGCTCAATGCCCAGGCTGCCCTCGCCACCCTGCGAGCCGGCAGCAAGGATGCCCACCCCGCGAACGCCCCCTGGGTGGTGACCGAACCCGGCGCCATGTTGCAACCCCTTGCACTGGCGAATGCCGATCTCACCTGGCCGGCCCACTGCGTGCCCGGCACACCTGGGTTCGAGCTGCTCGACGGCCTGCCCGCCCCCATCGACTACGACTTCTTCGTCTGGAAGGGGGTCGAGCCGGACCTGCATCCCTATGGCGTCTGCTATCACGACCTGGCGGAACTGCGCAGCACTGGGCTTATCGAGTTTCTGCAAGCCCGCGGCGTCACTACCGTGCTGGTCGGCGGCCTCGCCACCGACTACTGCGTCAAAACCAGCGTGCTGCAACTGCGTCGCGCCGGTTTCCGGGTCATCGTCCACCTCGACGCCTGCCGCGGCATCGCCCCCGAGACAATCGACCAGGCCCGCACCCGGATGATCGAGGCCGGCGCCGAGCTGGCCCAGACCCTGGCCGACATTCAACGCCTGCTGGATGCCTGACATGCCTTCCATTTTCCACTGCCCACCCGACATCGGCGCCCACCCGTCACAGATGCAGCCAGAGTGCGTTGCCCGCGCAGCACTCATCACAGGAGCCTGATATGCCTCCCATCCTCCACAGCCTGCTCGACACCGATGCCTACAAGCTGCACATGCAGCAGGCGGTGTTCCATCGCTATCCGGATGCCGACGTCGTCGCCGAGTTCCACAGCCGCAACGAAGAAGATCTGCTGCCCATGATGGGCCAGATCGAGGAACAACTGCGCCTCGCTGGCTCCCTGCGCCTGACCCGGTCCGAACTCGACTTTCTGGCCGAACGCCCCTTCTTCACGCCCGACTACCTGGACCACCTGCGCCGCAAGCCGCTGGACGCCTCCCTGCTCAAGGTGTTCGAACAGGATGGCCGCATCAATGTGCGGGTCGAAGGCCCCTGGCAGGACGTGATCCTGTGGGAGATCCCGGTGCTCGCCATCATCAGCGAGATGCGTAACCGCTTCCGCTATCCCCAGTTCGGTGTCAGCCAGGCACTGGAGCGGCTCGATCAGAAGATCGACAAGCTGGAGCGGGAGCTGAGCCGGGAGGAGATGAGCGAGTTCAACCTCATCGACTTCGGCACCCGTCGCCGCTTCTCCCTCGCGGTACAAGACGCCGTGGTGGGTCGCCTCAAGGAGCGGCTGCCGGCGTTTCGCGGCACCAGCAACTACCTGCTGGCCCAGAAGTACCGGTTGCCCGCGGTGGGCACCCAAGCCCACGAGTGGTTCCAGGCCCACCAGCAGCTCGGCTTCCCGCTGGAGCTCAGCCAGCGCGCCGCCCTCACCAGCTGGCTGGACGAATTCACCAACCACCTCGGTATCGCGCTCACCGACTGCATCACCATGGATGCTTTCCTGCGTGACTTCGACTTCGAGCTGGCGAGCCGCTACCAGGGGCTGCGCCACGACTCCGGTGATCCCGTGGTGTGGGGCGAGAAGGCCATCAGCCACTATCAGCGGCTCGGCATCGACCCTGCCGAGAAGACGCTGGTCTTCTCCGACGGGCTCAACCTCGACAAGGCCGTCGAGCTGCTGCGCCACTTCCGCGGCCGCATCAACACCAGCTTCGGCATCGGCACCAAGCTCACCTGCGATCTGCCCGGCGTCAGCCCGATGAACATCGTGTTCAAGCTGATGGAGTGCAACGGCGGCCCGGTCGCCAAGATCTCCGACAGCCCGGGCAAGACCCTCTGCCGGGATGCGGACTTCATTCGCAACCTCAAGCAGGCCTTCCACGTCGGTGTCTGAGTCAGGCCCGCGAGACGCCAAACAAAAAGCCCGCCGGTTTGCACCGGCGGGCTTTTGTATCGACTCAGGAATGATCAGTCCTTCTTGGCCAGCAGGAATTTCACCAGCTGGTTGAACTGCTCCTGGGAAGTGATGGATTCAATCTTCACCATGTATTTGCCGTTGACCAGGAAGGCCGGCACACCGCGCACATTGTAGCTCTCGGTGTTGCGATCGAACTGGGAGACCATGCCGGAGACGGCGAAGCTGTCGACGGCACCGTCGAACTCCTCGGCCGGCACGCCATTGTCCACGAAGACTTGCTTCACGTCGGCGCGGCTCTGGGGGATCTGGCGCTGGGTGTGGATCTTGTCGAAGATGGCCGGGGTCAGCTTGCCTTCCACGTTCAGCAGATTGGCGACGGCGTAGGCACGCTGCATCTCGGGGCCCATTTCACGGCCCAGGAAGGCCACCGGGTTCTTCTTCATCGGCACGCCTTCCGGCAGGCTCTTCTTCAGATCCTCGGCAATCGGCTCGAACTTGGCGCAGTGCGGGCAGAAATAGGAGAAGAACTCCATCACTTCCGGCTGGGCGCTGCCGGTCTGGCTGACCACGTCATAGTTGACACCTTCCTTGAATTGCGGGGCGGCGTGAACCATGGGGATCATCAGCATGGCAGCGAGGAAAAATAGTACTTTTTTCATGACGTTTCCTGTTAAGGGATCACTGTGAGGCACGCCCGGCGAACCGAAGCAGTCCAAGCCTATTGCCTCACCCTCGTGCCGTCAATGGCAAAGGCAGACAGGCGGGACCGCCATCCCGCCTCCCACGGGCACCTTGCCGCAGTGGCAATGGTGCGGGCGACACCACCAACGAACGCCCCGTGGCGTGGCGATCTGCCGGGTTCGCGCCCCTACCACTGCGGCATCAGGCTGAGCGGCGGGGCCTTCAATGCCTCGAGCTGATCATGCAGGGTCGCAATCTGCTGGCGCCAGTAGTGTTCGGTGTTGAACCAGGAGAAGTGGCGGGGGAAGGCGGGATCTTCCCAGCGTCTTGCCAGCCAGGCCATGTAGTGGACGATGCGCATGGCGCGCAGCGGCTCGATGAGCGCCAGCTCCCGCGGGTCGAACTCCATGAACTCCTCATACCCCGCCAGCAGGGTATCGAGCTGGATCTGCTGCTCATGACGCTCCCCGTTCAGCATCATCCAGAGATCCTGGATGGCAGGGCCGGTGCGGCAATCGTCGAGGTCGACAAACAGGGGGCCGTCACGCCACAGGATGTTGCCCGGGTGGCAGTCCCCATGCAGGGAGATGCGCGCCACGTCCAGGGTCATGGCGTCGCATACGTGCCGGATCAGCTCGTCCAGCACCCCGAAGAAGGACTTGGCCAGCCCGCTCGGCAACCACTCGCCTGCCGCCAGCAACTGACGCGGCTCGTGCAGCATGCTCTCCACATCCAGCGGAACCCGGTGATGAAAGGCATGGCTGGCACCGACGCTGTGGATGCGACCGAGGTAACGCCCCACCCACTCCAGCTGGTCCAGGTTGTCCACCTCGAACTGGCGCCCCCCGACGCTCTGCCAGATGGCAAACGGGTAGCCCTGATGCTCCAGCAGGGTCTCGCCGGCAAAGGCAATGGGAGCGGCGACCGGGATCTCAGTTTCACAGAGGCGAGCGGCAAACGCGTGCTCTTCCAGGATCTGGGCCCGGCTCCAGCGACCGGGGCGGTAGAACTTCACCACGTAGCGACGGCGATCCTCATCCTGAAACTGATAGACGCGGTTCTCGTAACTGTTGAGCTCGATAAGGCCGGAGTCGATGCGCAAGCCGCTGAGATCGATGGCATCCATGATGAGATCGGGATTGAGGTCGGAATAGTTGAAACGCATGTCATCCACCATAGAAAAGGGGCGCTGTTGCGCCCCATTCTATCACCACTGTCTGCCGTTGCCGTGCATGGCGGTGCGCCTTGCCGTCACAACCTGCTGATAAACTTGCTCGGTTGGCGCAAGGTCCCCTTGCTGTCATCCGGCGCCGCGCCTTCCCGCTTGAGCACGAACTGGACGTCCAGAGTGGGGCGCTTCAGGTTGAAGGGATCCACCGCCAGACTCACCGGCAGGGTATAGATCTCGCCCGCCTTCAGGGTCACCTCGCGAGGACCGAACCACTGGTACTCCGGCAGCCCTTCCACGTCCAGCCGGTAGGTCTGGGAGTTCAGGGTCTTGTTGAGGATCTTCAGGGTATAGGTGTTTTCGATGAGCCCTTCACTGTTTTCCCGGAACAGCTGGTTGCGATCCCGCAGGATGTCGAGCCCCATGGGCATGATGGACATGGCGTTATAGACGAAGACCCCCAGCATGACGACCATCACCAGGCCATAGCCAATCAGCTTGGGCCGCGCCACCTGGGTTTCACTGTGGGCCAGCTTGTGCTCGGTGGTGTAACTGATGAGCCCTTTCGGATACCCCATCCGCTCCATGGTCTGGTCGCAGGCGTCGACACAGGCGCCGCAGTTGATGCACTCGTACTGCAGACCGTCACGGATGTCGATACCGGTCGGGCAGACCTGCACGCAGAGGTCGCAGTCGATGCAGTCCCCCAGCCCCAGAGCCTTGGGATCGGCCTTGCGACCACGGGCGCCGCGGGTCTCGCCACGCTGGCTGTCATAGCCGACGATGTAGGTGTCCTTGTCGAACATGGCGGACTGGAAGCGGGCATAGGGGCACATGTGGATACACATGATGGCGCGCATCCAGCCGGCGTTGCCATAGGTGCAGGCGGCAAAGAACAGCACCCAGAAGATGACCCAGCCTCCCGCCTGCAGGGTGAAGAAATCGGGCACCAGGTGGAAGACATCCTGGAAGTAGGCGACGAAGGTCAGCCCCGTGCCCAGCGACAGCAGGATCCAGGCCAGGTGCTTGGCGCCCTTACGGGCCAGCTTCTCGCCGCTCCAGGGCGCCGCATCCAGCTTGCGACGCTTGTTGGCGGCCCCTTCCAGCTTCTCCTCGAACCAGATGAACAGGAAGGTCCACACCGTCTGGGGACAGAGGTAGCCGCACCAGACCCGGCCCAGGAAGGTGGTCACAAAGAAGAGGGCGAAGGCCGCGATCATGAAGACCCAGGCCAGCAGGGTGAGATCCTGCGGCCAGATGGTGGCACCGAAGATATGGAACTGCTGGTGCTCCAGATCGAACAGCACCGCCTGACGGCCGTCATAACGCAGCCAGGGCAGGAGGACAAAGAGCGCGACGAAGAACCAGCCCATGGCCTTGCGCACCCGCTGCCAGTAGCCGGTCTGGGAGCGGACATAGATGCGGTTGCCGGGGTTGAACCTGTCATCTCCCGCCTTGAAGGTGTTGGGATTGAAAGTCCCGGTGACGTCACCGGTCACATCCTTGATGTCGATCTTGTCCTTGTCGGCCATTGCAACACATCGCTCCACTCATATTGTTATGAAGGCGATTATATCTTAAACAACCTGCTAATTGTGTGGGTTAAATGTATCTATAGTTCGAGTCCCGTCGCAATTTCAGGCAACAAAAAAGGCCCATAGCCAGTTGACTATGCGCCTTTTCACAGATTCTCTTGAAACCTTTCTCTGATGGCGATGTGACGGCCGGATTACTTGATGCCGCGGGCCTTGAGCAGGGCCTCCTTGAAGTCGGGCACGTGATCCTTGGCCAGCCCCGGGATCATCGCCTGCTTGTCGGATTCCCGCATCTTGAGGTGGTAGATCAGCATGTCGTCGGTCAGTGCGGACAGCGGACCGTCAAATCCCGCCTCCTCGGCCAGTTTGGCAACAAACTGCACCAGGCTGAGATCCTGCTCCTTGATCCAGGCAGGCTGCAGCAGTTCCAGCAGCTCTTCGATACGATGACATTGCATAGACGACCTCTTTAATCTGTCTTGTGAAACTCAGGCAACCTTACCCATCAAGGCTACTTCGATACGATCCCGGCCATTATGCTTGGCCTGATAGAGCGCCGCATCCGCTTTCTGGATAAGCTCGGCAATGGAGTGATGCTGATCCGGCACCAGGGTCGCCACCCCGAAGCTGCAACTGACCCGCCCCGAGACCCGGGATTTGTGGTGGGGAATGCCGAGGGCTCGCAACGAGGTACGCACCTGCTCGGCGATCTGCATGGCCCCCTGCAAGGTGGTGCAGGGCAGCAGCAGGGCGAACTCCTCTCCTCCGTAACGGGCAGCGAGATCGTCTTCCCGCCGCAGCACTTCGGCCAGCAGGCTCGCCACCTGTTGCAGGCACTGGTCCCCCACCTGGTGACCATAGTGATCATTGAACTGCTTGAAGTAGTCCACATCCACCAGCACCAGAGAGAGAGGCGCTCTGGCACGGTGGCAGCGACGCCAGGCGCGCGCCAGGGAGTCGTCGAGATGGGCCCGGTTGGCGATGCCGGTCAGACCGTCGAGGCGGGACGTGAGCTTGAGATGCTCGGAGACCGCTTTCAGCTCGGCCACCAGGTCCGCATTGGAAAAACTGTGGTAGAGAGAGGCCACCTGATCCCGCCGCAGGCGCCGCAGCAGGGTCGGCAGAAAGACGAACAGATACCCCGCCAGCATGCAGGAGACGATACGCTCCTGGGTGTTGCCGCCACTGAGCTCGAACAACATGGCAAACCCGAGGGGCAGCACGGCCCCATAGAGGGTACGACGGCTGCCGAACAGCATGATGGCGCTGCCGGTCAGGATCAGGCTGGAGAGCATCATCATGGCGGCACGATAGGTGTCGGGCAGCTTGTCCATGTAGAGCAGCACGCCCAGTGCCCAGACGATGGAGGTGATGGTCACCCCGACAAAGAGCTCGCGCTCGAGCACCGGCAGCGGAAGCTCCGCCAGCCTGGGCTGGCGCCAGCGCAGATGCCACCAGCGCCCCAGCAACAGCAGCAGGACCAGACCGAGCCAGCCCAGCGACTCGCTGGCCGGCAGGTAATCGTGGAACAGCAGGCTCCAGCTGATCGCCAGCAGCCCCAGGCAAGGCAGGCTGAAGGAGGCATGGGTATAGAGCTGGACCATGATGGCCCGCCGCACCTGATATTTCACACTCTGTGTCAACTGGGTACTCCCTGTACAAGAGCCGCACAGTTTAACACTCCCCTTTCCTGCTCAACAATCAATCGACCGCTATTAAGCTGCCACTCAGCGCGTCCTCTCTCGCACAGGCCCCGACAGACCCTTTTCTGCAGGGTCGAATGGCGCAGCCCTCCCTCACCCTTTCTCCAGCTCGTCGAGGATGGGGCACTGGGGATTCGCATCTCCGTGACAGCAGCTCACCACCTCCTCGAGGGCGCTGAGCATGGCTTGCAAACCGGCGATGCGGGAGCGCAGATCGACGATTTTCTCCTGGGCCAGCTTCTTCACCTGGGCACTGGTTCTGTGCTCGTCCCGATAGAGCGCCAGCAGCTCCTGACACTCCTCCAGATTGAAACCGGTCTCCCGCGCCCGCTTGACGAAGCGCAGCTCCCGCAGGGAGGCATCCGTATAACTGCGATACCCGTTGTCGCTGCGCACTGGCGACGAAATGAGGCCGATGCTCTCGTAGTAGCGGATGGTCTTGGCGGTCAGGCCGGTGGCCTTGGCGACCTTGCTGATGTTCATGAATGACTCCTTTGGGATTCAGATGCACGCAGGCTGCCCGCCCGGGGCTGCCAGCGCTTCAATAACAGGGAATTGCTCAAGACGGTGATACTGCTCAAGGCCATGGCCGCCCCCGCCAGCTCGGGGCTGAGGTAACCCAGCGCCGCCAGCGGAATACCGATGATGTTGAACACGAAGGCCCAGAACAGATTCTGCTGGATGGTGCGCCAGGTGGCCGCCGAGATGTCGATGGCATCGGCCACCAGCCGCGGGTCGGATCGCATGAGAGTGATGGAGGCGGTCTCCATCGCCACGTCGGAGCCGGAGCCCATGGCGATACCCACATCCGCCGCCGCCAGCGCCGGGGCGTCGTTCACCCCGTCTCCCACCATGGCGACCAGCCCGCTGGTTTGCGCCCGCAGCGCCTCGACTTTTTCCACCTTGCCGGCTGGCAGCACGGAGTCAAAGGCCCCGTCCAGCCCCAGCTTGGCGGCGATATGGGCCACCGGCGCCGGCGCATCACCGCTCACCAGCCAGCTGGCGATGCCGCGCTGACGCAGGGTGGCGATGGCATCCGGACTCTCGGGGCGCAGGGTATCGGCCAGCGCCGCAATGCCCGCTACCACGCCGTCAATGGCCACCCAGACCCGGGTCGCGCCGTCGGCAGGCTGCTTATCCTGCGCGGGCACCTCAATGCCGAGCTGGGCCAGCAAAGAGCCATTGCCGATGGCGACCGTATGACCGGCGACCTGACCGACAATACCGGCACCGACCCGCACCTCCACCGCCTCCGGCTGGGGTAGCATCGCCTCCTTGTCGACCGCCTCGCGCATGGCCAGCGCCAGCGGGTGTTCGCTCGCCTGCTGCAGGGCGGCGGCGAGGCGCAGTTGCTCGTCGTTGCCGCTCCAGCTCGCCAGCACGGGCTTGCCCTGAGTGAGCGTACCTGTCTTGTCGAAGATGAGCGCCTTGATGGCGTGGGCCTTCTGCAGGGTATCGACATCTTTGATCAGAATGCCATGGCGCGCCGCCACCCCTGTACCGGTGACGATGGCCGCCGGCGTTGCCAGCCCCAGCGCACAGGGACAGGCGATCACCAGCACGGCCACCGCCGCCAGCAGCGCCTGACCGAAGTCGTTGCTGATGGCGTACCACACCAGCAGGGTGAACAGGGCGATGGCCATCACCACCGGCACGAACACGGCGGAGACCTTGTCCACCAGCTGTTGCAGCGGCGCCTTACCCATCTGGGCGTTCTCCACCAGTGCGATGATCTTGCTGAGGCTGGAGTCCTCCCCCACCGTAGTGGCTTCAATTTCCAGCACGCCGGAGCGGTTGATGGCGCCGCCCAGCACCTTGTCGCCCTCGCCGCGCGGCACCGGCAGGCTCTCGCCGGTGAGGATCGACTCGTCCAGCTCGCTCTCGCCGCTCGCGATTCTGCCGTCCACCGGCACCCGCTCCCCCACCAGCACCTGCAGCCTGTCGCCGCGCAGCACCTCGTCGATGGCGACGATCTGCCAGCGCTCGCCGCGCCAGACGGTGGCGGTTTCCGGCCGCAGCGCCATCAGTTCGCGAATGGCGGACTGGGTACTGCGTCTGGCTCGCGCTTCCAGCAGTTTTCCGAGGGAGATCAGGGTAATGATGATGGCGCTTGCCTCGAAATAGAGCTGGCCACTGGCGGCCCCCCCCAGATTAAGCAGCAGATAGAGGCTGTAGAAGTAGGCCGCACTGGTACCGGTCGCCACCAGCACATCCATGTTGGCGGAGCGGTTCTTGATAGCGAGCCAGGCGCCGCGATAGAAGCGGGCCCCAATCCAGAACTGCACCGGGGTGGCGAGCACCAGCTCCAGCCAGGCGGGCAGATGCCAGGGCAGCAGACCGGCCATGGCCAGCATCCCCACCAGCAGCGGCAGGGTAAGCAAAGCCGAGACGATGACCTGGGTTTGCGCCTGACGGGCGCTGGCGGCCTCCTGCGCTTCCCGCTCCAGCAACTGCTGGCGGCGGCCGCTGGCCGAGCCTTGCGCCAGTTGGGCGCCAAAGCCGAGGGCCTCGATCTGCTCGCGCAGGGCCGCGGGCGTCTGCACCCCGGGTACCTGCACGATACGAGCCTGCTCGATGGAGAAGTTGACGTCGGCGGAGATGATGCCGGGCAGCGCCGCCAGCATCTTGTTCAGGCGGGCCGAGCAACCGGCACAGGTCATGCCGGTGATTTGAAACAATATGGTCTCGCTACCGTAGTCGTAACCCTGCGCCTGGATGCTCTCCAGCACCGCCGGCAAACGGTCGGGGCTGGCCAGCTCGATGGCGGCTTGCTCCAGTGCGAAGTTGACGGTGGCCGATACCCCGTCGAGCTTGTTGAGGGCGGCCGTGATGCGACCGGCGCAGTTGGCGCAGCTCATGCCGCTGAGCGGCAACTGCAGATGAATGGGTGATTGAAGATGAGTGGTCATGTTGTTCCTCCCCGGAACCCGTCGGCACCACAAAACGCCGACTGGCAAACCCTAACCTTTACTGTAAGGGCAAGCTCAAGCCACATGATCCACTTTTTGCAGATGAAAAAACGGCGCCCGTTTGCCGCCAGAGAACAAACAGGCGCCGCCTTCAACTATTGCGCGGTATGCGCGGCGACTCAGATACCGTACTGGGCGCGGTAAGCCTTCATGGCGGCCAGTTGCGCGGCCAGCTCCGGCTGTTCGGCCTGCTTCTCTTCCAGATACTGGATCAGATCGCTCATCTGGATGATGGCGATGATGTGGGCACCGTAGTCACGCTCCACTTCCTGAATGGCGGAGAGCTCGCCCTTGCCCTTCTCCTGACGGTCCAGCGCGATCAGCACGCCAGCCAGGGAGGCGCCGTTGGCCTGGATCAGATCCATGGATTCGCGGATGGCGGTGCCGGCAGTGATGACATCGTCCACCAGCATGATGCGCCCCTTGAGCGGGCTGCCCACCAGATTGCCACCCTCGCCGTGATCCTTGGCCTCCTTGCGGTTGAAGCACCAGGGCACGTCCACGTCGTGCTGCTCCACCAGCTGCACCGCGGTGGCGGAGGCGATGGGGATCCCCTTGTAGGCCGGGCCAAACAGCACGTCGAATTCGATGCCGGCATCCATCAGGGCGGCGGCATAGAAGCGGCCGAGACGGGCCAGATCGCGGCCGCTGTTGAACAGACCGGCGTTGAAGAAGTAGGGGCTTTTACGACCGGATTTCAGGGTAAATTCACCGAATTTGAGGACCTGTTTCTCCAGGGCGAACTCGATAAATTGACGCTGGTAGGCTTTCATTCTGGCTCCTTGCTTGGCTTGTCGTTTACTTGTGTGGGGTATAAAAAAACGCGGTCAATGCCGCGTTTTTAAAATCATGCAAGTGACTGCTTCTGCAGCGCAATAATGTCGGCAATACCGCCCTTGGCGAGGGCCAGCATCTCCAGCAGCTCCTCGTGGGTGAAGGGTTCGGCCTCCGCGGTGCCCTGCACCTCGATGATGCGACCATCTTCGGTCATCACCACGTTCATGTCGGTCTCGGCAGCGGAGTCTTCGATGTACTCCAGATCGCAGATGGCCTCCCCTTCGAACATACCGACGGAGACGGCCGCGATCATCTGCTTGAGCGGGCTCTGTTTGATCAGCCCCTTCTCCACCATCCAATTCAGCGCATCCACCAGCGCCACGCAGGCCCCGGTGATGGCGGCGGTGCGGGTGCCACCGTCGGCCTGCAGTACGTCGCAGTCAACTGTGATGGAGTGCTCGCCCAGCGCGGTCAGGTCTACTGCGGCGCGCAGGGAGCGGGCGATCAGCCGGGAGATCTCCAGAGTGCGGCCACTCTGCTTGCCGGAGGCCGCTTCACGGTTCATCCGGGAGTGGGTGGAGCGCGGCAGCATGCCGTATTCGGCGGTTACCCAGCCCTGATTCTTCCCTTTCAGGAAGCGTGGCACGCTGGTGTCGACGCTGGCGGTGCAGAGCACGCGGGTGTTGCCGAATTCCACCAGCACGGACCCTTCAGCATGCTTGGTGAAGTGGCGGGTAATGGTGACCGGACGAAGCTGCGCGGCAGTGCGATCGCTGGGACGTGACATGGGACGGACCTCTGGGCTGGCTGAATTGGCGCAGGAGTATAAGTGATCCCAGCCCAAATATCAGCCGCTAAAACCACGCTGTCGGCTGACGGAGCAGGGCTGGCTGAGTATACTGGCCCCACACTTCATCAAGCCCGGAACAATCAATGATTCACAGCATGACCGCCTACGCCCGCAAGGAACTCAAGGGCGACTGGGGCACAGCCGTTTGGGAAATTCGTTCGGTCAACCAGCGCTATCTGGAGACCTACATTCGCCTGCCGGAACAACTGCGCAGCCTGGAGCCGGTTCTGCGTGAGCGCTTCCGCGCCAAGCTGCAGCGCGGCAAGGTGGAGTGCAACCTGCGCTTCGAGGCCGCCCAGGCCGCTGCCAGCCAGCTGCACATCAATGAAGAGCTGGCCAAACTCATCATCGAGAGCGCCAACTGGGTGATGAAAGAGGCGGGCCAGGGTCAGCTCAACCCGGTGGACGTGCTGCGCTGGCCGGGCGTGATGGCTGCCGCCGAGCAGGACATGGACGTAGTCGCCACCGAGCTGATGGCCGGCTTCGACTTGACCATGGAAGACTTCCTCGCCTCCCGCGCCAGCGAAGGGGCCAACCTCAAGGCGCTGATCGAACAGCGTCTGGCCGGCATTCAGGTAGAAGTGAAGAAGGTGCGGGAGCACCTGCCGCAGATCATCGAGTGGCAGCGCCAGAAGCTCACCGACCGCCTGGCCGAGGCCAAAGTGGAGCTGGATCCTGCCCGCATCGAGCAGGAGATCGTGCTGCTGGCCCAGAAGATCGACGTGGCCGAAGAGCTGGATCGCCTGGAGATGCACATCAGCGAAACCAACAAGATCATGAAGAAGGGTGGCGCCTGCGGCCGTCGCCTCGACTTCATGATGCAGGAGTTCAACCGCGAGTCGAACACGCTGGGCTCCAAGTCGATCAACGCCGAGGTGACCCAGTCCGCTGTCGAGTTGAAGGTCCTCATCGAGCAGATGCGCGAGCAGATCCAGAACATCGAGTGATCTCCCTCATAGATGCACCAGCCCCCGCCACGCGGGGGCTTTTTTATGCTCGTTTCCCGCAGCGCTCAGCCGCCTGACTGATGGTAACCCCTAGCAAAGGGAGCCCGACATGTGCCATCACGCAAAGAGGGTCTGCCATGCAGACCCTCTCCTTCTTTTTGATCCATCCCCCGCCCGTGCAGGCTAGACCGGTGACTTCAGCCTTCGGCTGCGCAGCAACAGGGGGAGCTGGTAGAGCACCAGAGCCCCCAGCACCAGGCCGGCACCAGCCAGCTTGGCGGGGCCCAGCGGTTCGTCATAGAAGAGGGTGCTCAGGATAAGAGTCCAGACCGGTTCGAGCAGCATCAGCAGGGCGGCGTGGGCCGTGGTCATCCGGCTCAGGGCGTGGGTGAGCAGCCAATAGCGCAATGTGGTGGCGATCAGGACGCTGGCCGCAAACCAGCCCCAGATACCAGTGCCGATGCTGGCGGGCCACTGCTCGGTCAGCAGGGAGAGCAGGGTGCCGAGCAGTCCGGTCACCGCCAGCTGGATGCAGGTGAGCCAGGTAGGGGGAATGGACTGGGCGAAGTGGCGGTGCACCGCGAGCTGAACCCCCAGGGTGGCGGCCGCCGCCAGAAACCAGAACAGGGAGAGCGACACGCCCCAGTGAGTGCTGCTGGAGAGCAGCAGCAGACCCGCGACGGCCACGGGCAGAGTCAGCCAGTAGTGACGGCCGGGTCTGGCCTTGAAGGCGGCCCAGGCGGCGAGCGGCGCCATCAGGGTGGCCACGCTCATGATGAAGGCGCCGCTGCCGAGGGCATCGCTCTGGCTGATGGCGGTAACCCAGAACAGCAGGCTGGCCCCGAGCAAGGTGCCGCACCCGGCGGCACGCAGCAGTTGTGAGCCATTGGGGGGCGGCTCGCGCAACCAGGCGAGCGGCAACAGCAGCAGGGCGGCCAACAGGAAGCGGCTGCCGATAAAGGCGGCGGTGGGCAGTTCGCGAATCGCCTCTTTCGAGAAGAGCCAGCCAGCGGCGGCCAGCAGGGTGACCAGTATCATCAACAGCAGGGGAGCGCGGTTCATCGGGGCATCACAGGGTCAGGGGCAAAGGGCAGAGCATAAAGGAAAGAGGCGCGGATTGTCTCCCGGGGTTTGACAGACATGCTGGCGGGGCGGCTACCACGCCGCCCCGCCTCAGTCGTCACCTTCCAGGCTGGCGAGGCAGTGGGAGAGGGTGCGCGCCAGCGCCCCCTGGTTGCGCAGCACCACGGCACGGGCCTGCTCCCCCATCTCGCGGCGGGCGCCCGCATCGGCGAGCAAGGCGTTCACCTTGTCACCGAGCGCCTCGGCATCCGCCACCACGGCGGCGCCCCCCTGGGCCACCAGCTGGCGGGTGATGTCGCTGAAGTTGAAATAGACGGGGCCGGTCAGGCAGGGTTTGCCCAGCGCCGCCGGTTCCAGCAGGTTGTGACCGCCCACGGGCACCAGGCTGCCACCGACAAAGGCGAGATCCGCCGCCGCCAGCATCAGTGGCAGCTCGCCCATGGTGTCACCCAGGTAAACCTTGTCGCTCTCGCCTACCGCACTGCCCGCCGTACGCCGCACGCAACCGTAGGGGGCGCACAGCTCGGCCACCCGATCGAAACGCTCGGGATGGCGCGGCACCAGGATCAGCAGGGCGGAGGGGTGGGCCTTGAGCACCCGATCGAAGGCGGCCAGCACCTGCTCGTCTTCCCCCTGGTGGGTACTGGCGGCGATCCAGACAGGTCGTGCCTCCCCCAGTTGCTGGCGCAGGGCACGGCCCCTGGCCTGTACCTCGTCGCCAAACTGGATGTCGAACTTGATGGAGCCGGTCACCGCCAGCCGGTTGCGCGCTATGCCCAGCCGATGGAAGCGATCCGCATCGTCCTGATGCTGGCACAGCAGGTGGGTCAGCGGGCGGCTCAGGGCATCGAAGGCCCCCTGGAAGCGACCATAGCGCTGACAGGATCGCTCCGAGAGGCGGGCATTGAGGATGGTCACCGGCAGGTGGCGTGCCTCGCAGGCCGCCAGCCAGTTCGGCCACAGCTCTGTCTCCATCACCCAGAGGGAGCGGGGCTTGACGGTGCTCAGAAACGCCGAGACGGCCCAGGGATAGTCGAGAGGCGCATAGCGGTGCACCACCAGATCCCCGAGCTTGGCCGCCTGTTCAGCGCCGGTGCGGGTGGTGGTGGTGAGCAGGATGGGCAGCTCGGGGCGCTCGGCCTTGAGGGCGCGGATGAAGGGGGTGATGGCCAGGGTCTCCCCCACGCTCACCGCATGGATCCAGAGTGGAGCCTCCTGTCCGGTCGGCGGCAATCGTCCCAGATGCTCGGCCCAGCGCGCCCCGAAGCCGGGCTTGCCTTTTTTGGGTTTGTAGAGCGCCAGCAGCGCCAGGGGCAACCCCAGGTGGATCAGCAGGTTGTAGAGCAACCGGTAGATCATGCTAGCTATTACCTGGTTCAGCAGCAGAGGATTCCACCGGCTGCCGCACTATGGTCAGATCTGCCGTTTCCCCACGCTCCAGCCGATTTCCTGCCTCGATGACCTGTTCCGGCATCAGTTCGATCAGGCACTTGAGGTGGCCGAACTTGCAGGTGCGCTTGAAGCAGGGGCGGCATTCGATGTCGGTGTGGACGATCTCGACCCTGTCCGCCAGCGGTGGGGTATAGAGGGGCGAGGTGGAGCCGTAGACGCCGATCAGCGGCCGGTTGAGGGCGGCCGCCACGTGCATCAGGCCCGAGTCGTTGGCGATGACCCGACCGGCCAGCGCCATCAGGTCGATCGCCTCGTGCAGGCTGGTCTTGCCCGCCAGCACGTGGCAGTTGGGGCGCGACAGGGGGTTGATCCGATCACGGATGGTGTTGGCCACGTCCACGTCCTTGCCCGAGCCGAAGATCCACACCTGCCATCCCTCGTCGAGGTGCTTTTGCGCCACCACGGCGTAGTGCCCTTCCGGCCAGCGTTTGGCCGGGCCGAACTCGGCCCCCGGACAGAGCACCAGCACAGGGCGGGCACGATTCAGGCCGAGCCGCTCCAGCGCCTTGCCCTGGTTGATGAGATCCACGTGCAGGGAGGGATGGGGAATAGCGGGAATGTCGTCCCGACTCTTCATCTGCCCTTTGGGGTAGGCCAGAGCCACATAGCCTTCCACCATCAGCGGGAAGGCCTGCTTGTTGCTGCGCATGTCGTTGAGCAGACCGAAGCGGTGCTCCCCCTTCCAGCCGGTGCGCACCGGGATCCTGGCAAACCAGGGGATGAGGGCCGACTTCATGGAGTTGGGCTGGATGATGGCCTGATCGTACTGCTCCGTGGCCAACTGCTTGCCAAGGCGGCGGCGTACCCCCAGCTTGAAGTCACCGTGGCCAAGCGGCATGGCGATGGCCTTGTCCACCTCGGGCATGCGCTCCAGCAGCGCAACGCACCAGGCCGGCGCCATCACATGGAGCTCGCTGCCCGGGTGGTTGCTCTTGAGCGCCTTGTAGAGGCTCTGGGACATCACCATGTCGCCGACCCAGGAGGGGCCGATCACCAATATTTTCATCGCGCGTCTTCTCTCGGGACTGGCCCGGCTGTTGATCATTACTGGGCGAGATTATGCCCCAAGAAAGGCCGAAGAAATAACAGAAGATACCCGTCTGCTCCCGCAAACCGCCTCCCTGGCAGGATCTGCTCCCCCGCGCATCCCTCCTGAGGCCCTCTTCGACCCGGACACGGCGTGCCCTGGGCCACCGACTGCCGGGTAGCAGAGATCCCCCTTCCCCCGCATTCAAAAGCGGGCCCACCGGGCCCTCGGGTCATGCCCCGCGCGGGGTTTTAGGCTAGAATGGGCGCCAATCCGAGCATGACCCGCCCGCCGGGCACCAACAAGAGTCCCTTGCCTGTGAAAAAACCGACCCTGGCGGCCGTCCTGATCGTCAAGAACGAAGCCGACAACCTCCGTGCCTGCCTCGCCTCCCTCGAAGGCCTGGCGGATGAAATCGTCATTCTCGACTCCGGCAGTCAGGATGACACTCCGGCCATCGCCGCCGAATTTGGCGCCCGCTTCTTCGTCAACACCACCTGGCCCGGTTTCGGCCGTCAGCGCCGCCTCGCCCAGTCCCATGTCCAGTCGGAGTGGGTGCTGTGGCTGGACGCGGACGAGCGGCTCACCCCCGAACTCAGGGAAGCCATCCAGGGGGTCATGGCCAACCCGGCCAGCGACACCATCTACTCCATCCCGCGCCTCTCCTGGGTGTTCGGCCGCTTCATCCGCCACAGCGGCTGGTACCCGGATCGGGTGCTGCGCCTCTACCCCAAGGCGCTGACCGGCTACAACGAGGCGCTGGTACACGAGAAGGTGGAGGTGCGCGCCAACATGAAGATCGTCAATCTGCAGGGCGACCTCCTCCACTACACCTACCGGGATCTGGAACACTACCTGGTCAAATCCGCCGGCTACGCCCGCGCCTGGGCCGATCAGCGCACCGCCCGCGGCAAGAAGGGATCCCTCGGCCAGGGGCTGGTCCACGCCGTCGGCTGCTTCCTCAAGATGTACCTGCTCAAGGCCGGTTTCCTCGACGGCAAGCAGGGCCTGCTGCTGGCCATCCTCTCCGCCCACTCCACCTTCGTCAAATACGCCGATCTCTGGGTTCGCCAGCAGCCCCAGCAACCGAAATAGGGCATCGCGCCTCAAACATCGCATTAATCACTCACCCCTTGTTCCAGCGGGACAAGGGGCGAACCCCATTGCCATGGAGCGGGCGCAGCCCTCGCCGGGCCGCTCACGGCGCAAACCCGGGCGCCACGGACGAACACTGGCCGCTATAAGCCGAATGCATGGATATTGGCAACATGACCCGACTCCGGCTTATACCGACAGGTTTCCCCTGCCAGGGGTCCGGACAGGTCCGTCAAGGGGCTGTCGGGAGCCACGCCCGGTCGGTCGGTCTGCCAGCAGGGCGCATCCCCATACAAGACAGGGCCCCGCGGGGCCCTGTCTGTATGTTCTGTGTGCGCTCTCAGCGCTCGGCGCGCCAGAAGGGCGGCGCCCAGCGGGCGATCTCTGCCGCCATGGCCTTGGGATCGAGCTGGCTCATGTCCTCCGGGTGGTCACTGTCTTCCGGCGGGCTGAAGGGCAGATGGCGCCCCTCGCCGTTGAGCGGCCGCCAGCGCAGCGGCGTCGCCGAACGGTGTGCCGGGAAGAAGCCGACGGTCGGCACGTCCATGGCCGCGGCGATGTGCAGGGGCCCCGTGCTGCCCGCCACGAACAGGGCGGCGTTGGCCATCACCTGGCAGAACTTCGGCAGCCCCTCGTCGGAGCGATAGATCCAGCCGTTGCCCCCATGGGCCAGCAGTTCGGCCGCCAACTGCTCCGCCTTCCCCTCCTCCCCCGGGCCTGCCGTCAGTACGCACTGCAACTCGGGACAGGCCTGGTTGAGCTTGATGATGAGGCGCGAGTACTGCTCGATGGAGAGGTTGTTGGCCGAGCCACCGCTGCCCGCATGCACCATCAGCCAGGGGCGGCTGGCGTCGAGCCTGAGACGGGCGGCAACCTGCTCGCGCACCTGCAGCAGGCTCTCGGGGTCAAAGCCGAGGTAGGGTCCTTGTGGCTCTACCACGGTCTGATGCTGATCGGCGAGGAAGCGGCGCACCAGATCCAGGTTGTATTCGTACTCCGGCTTCTGGGAGCGGGAGCGGCGCTGCACCAGGCGCTGGTTGTAGAGCACCTGGGCCAGCTTCGTGGCTGGTGCCAGCCGGTAGGGAATGTGCGCCTTCCACACCAGCTTGGCATTGCGGGTGTTGGAGAAGAGGCAGATGGAGGCATCGAAGGCGGCCGCCTTGATGCGCGCCAGCAGGGCGCGTTGCTGCTCCTTGTCGGCCCGGGCACCCGGATCCAGGATGATCTCGTCGATCCATGGGCAGAGGCGGGCCAAGGGCGCCGTGTAGGCGGGAACCAGGGCAGTCACATGACACTCCATGGAGCGCTTGAGCATGGCAAAGCTCGGCCACGCCAGCATGAAGTCACCAATCTTGTCATTGCGGACTACCAGAATACGTTTCATAAAAAATCCCTATGCTCCCTGTCACCAGCGAAGGAGGCTTGATGCGCGATGCGGGTATTCTTGCCTGATGCAGGGCGATTCTCAAGCGAAGACGCCACGGGGCCCCGATTTGTGCGACCCCGGCCGCCGATCAGCGCCAGAAATCCGCGCCATCCCGGTCGCGACAAACCGGCAACAGCCCCTATAATGCGACCAGTTTTCCGGTTTCAGGAATCAGCAGCATGACCAACAAGGTAATCTATCCCGGCACCTTCGACCCCATCACCAACGGCCATACCGATCTCATTGGCCGCGCCGCCAGACTGTTCGACGAGGTGGTGGTCGGAGTGGCCAACAGCCCGAGCAAACGGCCGCTGTTCGATCTCGAGGAGCGCGTTCAGCTGGCCAGGCAGGTGACGGCTCACCTGCCCAACGTCAAGGTGGTGGGCTTCTCCGGCCTGCTGGTGGATTTTGCCAGGGAGCAGCAGGCCAACGTGCTGATCCGCGGCCTGCGCGCCGTCTCCGACTTCGAATACGAGTTCCAGCTCGCCAACATGAACCGTCGCCTGATGCCCACCCTGGAGAGCGTCTTCCTCACCCCGGCGGAGGAGAACTCCTTCATCTCCTCCACCCTGGTGAAGGAGGTGGCGCTGCACGGAGGTGACATCCACCAGTTCGTCGACCCCCTGGTGGCCCAGGCCATCGCCGCCAGGCAGCAGCGCTAATCCCTCTCCTGATGGGCAGAAACGAACAAGGGCTACCCGCGGGTAGCCCTTGTTGCATCAACGCACTGCACGCCTAGCTGCGGGCAAACTGCTGGCGGATCGCCAGCTCCAGCTGATCGAGCCACTCGTAACGGCGCCGGTACATGGCCCGCTTCTTGGCGGCCACCTCCTCCAGCGGCTTGCGCACCACGGGTTGCAGCCGCACGAAGTTGGCGTCCTGATCGAGGGCGCCAAACTCCTGCCACAGCTCGTCGTAGTCCGCCTGCAGGCAGGCTTTCTTCTTCTTGCTGTACCGTCTTGCCTGGAAGATGTGGGCCTTCATGCGCACCGCACAGACCCGGTGGGCCCCCATGGCCCCGGCCAGCGCCATCACCAGCATCACCACCAGCGACTTGGGTCTCAGACCCTGACCCGCCCGGGTCAATGCCCGCACCTGCTCCTGGGGCTGCTCGACACAGGGCTCTGGCCCCTGCACCGACCCGATCACCAGGGCCAGCTCCTGTTCGTTGCCCGCCAGGGAGAAGGCACAGCTGTAGAGTCGCTCCCCCCGCGCGTTGACGATGGAGAGGGCCAGCTCCGCCTCCCTGCGGAAGGTGCCGTCGTGACGCAGCACGATGCGCCAGCCGCCATCGGGATAATGGCCCAGCACTATCCCCTCCCCCAGATAGAGCGGGTCGATGAGCTCGGGGTACAGGCCCAGCAGCAGGCGGTAGTGATCCTCCACCATCTTGACCCGCTGGTTCACCGTCGAGCAGGCGAAGCGATAGGGGCGCATCGGCTTGTCGAGCAGCTCGGGGTGGCGGGCGGGAAGCGCTCGCAGGGGGGCGCTCTGGAACAGCTCGAATACCCGGTTCAACTGCGCACGGTAGAGCAGACTGCGCAGCAAAAACTTGCCGCGATTGAAGGTCTTGCGGGCGCTGTCTTCGGGATAGAGGAAGCGGGCCATATCGTGGGCACAATAGTGCCCCTGCCGGGATAAATGTTCCCAGTCTATTGATTTAGCTGTCATTTTATTACCTCGCAGCCTGAACTGGCGAGATAGTAGTCATGGGCTGACGCCGCTTCAACAGACCGGAAATACTCTCTTACAACTTGGCCGGTTCCGGCTCAAAAACCCCTCTTTCAGCGTTGGCAGTGGGAGCAGAACACCGTGGTTCGCTGGCCCATCTTCACCTCGGTGAGCAGGGTGTGGCAGTGGAAACAGGGCTGGCCGCCACGGCCGTAAACCTGCAGCTGCTGCACGAAATAGCCTGGCTTGCCGTCGGCGCTGGTGAAATCCTTGAGGGTGGTGCCCCCCTGGCGAATGGCTTCGGCCAGCACCCGCTTGATCTCGCTCACCAGGGTGCCCAGCCGCTCGGCGCTGATGTTGCCCGCCGCCCGCCTGGGATGAATGCCGGCGGCATAGAGCGCCTCGTTGGCGTAGATGTTGCCCACCCCGACCACCACGTGGTTGTCCATCAGGAACTGCTTGATGGCGGTGCTGCGCCCCTTCGCCCGCTCCCGCAGGTAATCGGCATGGAAGGCATCGGTGAGGGGTTCCGGCCCCAGCTTGGCGAGCAGGGCATGGGCCTCGGCCGGTTCGCGGGTCCACAGCAGGGCGCCAAAACGGCGCGGATCGTTGAGCCGCAGCAGCTTGCCGTTGGCCAGCTCGATATCCACGTGATCGTGCTTCTCGGCCGGGGTGCCGATGTCCAGCACCCGCAGGCTGCCGGACATCCCGAGATGCAGGATGGCGGTGCCGAAGTCGGTCTCCAGCAACAGGTATTTGGCGCGGCGGCTGACGCGGTGGATGACGAGATCCACCAGCTCCTGGATCTCGCCGGGCACGGGCCAGCGCAGGCGGCCGTCCCGCACCACCACGCGGGTCACCTTGATGCCGGTAAGCCAGGGGGAGATGCCCTGGCGGCTGACTTCGACTTCCGGTAATTCAGGCATGGGCGATCTCTCGTTCAGGGAATGGGGCGCATCAGGTCACGGTATTGCGCCTGACTCAAGCTGAGCCAGGTCGAGGAGGGCAGCAGGGCGGCAAACTTGCCGTCGTCCTGATAGAGCCCGACTTCCACCGGATCGCTCTGTCCGGCGATCCAGATCTTGAGGGTCACCGGGGTGCCGCGCACGGGCTCGCCGGGGGGCAGCAGCCAGCCTTGCCACGCCTCGATGCGGGCCGCCAGCTGGGTGCTGCCAAGCCCCAGATCCGGCGCGCTGCGCCAGCCCTGGCCGATACGCTCTATCTGCCAGCTCGGCCCCTGCCAGGTCAGCACCACGGCACTCTCCGGCAACAGCGGACGCGCGCGTTTGGCACTGTTCTCCTGCTGGGCCTGCTCCAGCCGGTGCAACAGGGTAATGACGATCAACACGACCACGATGATCACGTTGTTCCAGCCTTTGCGGCTCAGTTTGAACATGGCTAGCCTCCCTTCGAATCGGCAGTGTACTGAATTCCAGCCATAAAAAAACCCGGCACGAGGCCGGGTTTTTGCAGCGAAACCAAGTAATTACTTGATTTTGCCTTCTTTGTAGATCACATGCTGACGAATCACGGGATCAAATTTCTTGATCTCCATTTTTTCGGGCATGGTGCGCTTGTTCTTGGTAGTGGTATAGAAGTGACCAGTACCGGCGCTGGAGTTCAGGCGAATCTTATCGCGAATACCTTTAGCCATGATCTAATTCCTTATACCTTAACGCCGCTGGCACGCAGTTCAGCCAGAACCACTTCAACGCCGCGCTTGTCGATGATACGCATGCCTTTTGCGGATACGCGCAGGCTCACGAAGCGTTTTTCACTCTCAACCCAGAAACGGTGAGTGTGCAGGTTCGGCAGGAAACGACGCTTGGTAGCGTTGTTAGCGTGCGAACGGTTGTTACCAACTGCCGGGCGCTTGCCGGTTACTTGGCATACTCTAGACATGTCAGTCTCTCCAAATCTTACTTCATTGCTCGAGCAAATATCTGCCCCGCTGGCCTTCGATTGCGGGGCAAACAGAAGGCGGCATTTTATACAGCATCCGTGATCAAAGATCAACTAATACAGTGCCAGAGCCCAGTCACAACCAACCACGCTCTGCGAAAGAAACCGTGATGCCATCACCGATCACCAGGTGATCAAGCACTCTGATATCGACCAGGGCCAGGGCGGCCAGGATCCGATCCGTGATCTGGCGGTCCGCCCGACTGGGCTCGGCCACGCCGGACGGGTGATTATGCGCCAGAATCACGGCGGCTGCATTATGTTTGAGCGCGATCTGCACGATTTCTCTGGGCCAGACGCTCGCCGAGTCGAGGGTGCCGTAAAAAAGTTCGACAAACCGGATGACCCTGTGCTGGTTGTCGAGCAGCAGCAGGGCGAACACCTCCCGCCCCCGATCCCGCAACTGGGCTTGCAGAAAGTCACGGGTGAGCCCGGGCGAGGTGAGCGCCTCTCCCCGTTGCAACTGTTCGGCCAGATGGCGCCGCCCCATCTCCAGCACCGCCTGCAACTGGGCATACTTGGCAGGTCCCAGCCCGTGAGCGCCACAAAAATCCTGCTGCTCGGCTCCCAGCAGTGCCCGCAGGGAACCAAACTGCTGCAACAACTGGCGGGAGAGGTCCACCGCACTCAACCCACTGACCCCGGTGCGCAGGAAGATGGCCAGCAGTTCGGCATCGGAGAGCGTCGCCGCTCCTCGGCGCAGCAGCTTTTCCCTCGGGCGCTCCTCTTCCGGCCACTCCTTGATGCTCATTTGTCTCTCCCTACATGGCTATTGAGAGAAAACATAGCAAAGAATCCCGCGAGCCCGACCACAACTCCCCCATGTCAGCCTCTGTCGCCACCCATTGCCTGTGCTATCTTAGCCGACCAGTCAGAGTGAGCCGGAAGAGAAGCAGCAGATGAGATTGGCCGATAAACGCATCCTGTTGGGTGTCAGTGGCGGGATCGCCGCCTACAAGAGTGCCGAACTGGTACGTCGCCTGAAAGATCAGGGGGCCGAGGTGCGAGTGGTGATGACCCGCTCCGCCAAGGAGTTCATCACCCCGCTGACCCTGCAAGCCGTCTCAGGCCACCCGGTGGCCGACAGTCTGCTGGACCCGGCTGCCGAGGCGGGCATGGGCCACATCGAGCTGGCCAAGTGGGCCGATCTGGTGCTGATCGCCCCCGCCAGCGCCAATCTGATGGCCCGCATGGCCGCCGGCATGGCGGACGAGCTGCTCACCACCCTCTGCCTGGCCACCCCGGCGACTGTCGCCCTGGCGCCAGCCATGAACCAGCAGATGTATCGCAACGCCGCTACCCAGGCCAACCTCCAGACCCTCGCCGAGCGCGGTATTCAGCTGTGGGGGCCGGATTCCGGCAGCCAGGCCTGCGGCGATGTGGGCCCGGGCCGGATGCTGGATCCCCTGGAACTGGTGGAACGCTGCTGCCAGCAGCTCGCCGCCGAACCGCTCCTGGCAGGCGTCAGGCTGCTGCTCACCGCCGGGCCGACCCGCGAGGCGCTCGATCCGGTGCGCTATATCAGCAACCACAGCTCCGGCAAGATGGGCTACGCCATCGCCCGCGCCGCGCGCGAAGCGGGCGCGGAGGTGACCCTGGTGAGCGGCCCGGTGGCACTGACCACCCCGGCCGGCGTTACCCGCATCGATGTGGAGAGTGCCCTGCAGATGCACGAAGCAGTGATGAGCCGGGTCGGTGAGTGCGACCTCTTTATCGGCTGCGCTGCCGTCGCCGACTACCGTCCCGCCCAGGTGGCCGAGCAAAAGATCAAGAAGACCGGCGACAACGACCAGATGCAGCTGACCCTGGTCAAAAACCCCGACATCATCGCCGATGTGGGGGCGTTGTCAGACAAACCCTTCACCGTCGGATTTGCCGCCGAAACCGTGGATGTGGAACAATACGCCCTCGACAAACTTCGACGTAAGCGGCTGGACATGATCGCAGCCAACGATGTGTCCCGTGCAGGCCAGGGTTTCAATGCCGATGACAACGCCCTGACCGTCTTCTGGCAAGGGGGTCAAGCCGCCCTGCCCCTGGCCGATAAGCTGACGCTGGCCCGTCATCTTGTCGCCCTGATTGCACGCCATTATCGACCCTGAGCCCATTGAACATGCCGGGAGCCCCAGGCTCCTGCAGTACCACCCGATCGCCAGGCGATCCAATTGAAAAAGATTCATGACGACACAAATTGAACTGAAAATCCTGGATGCCCGCATCGGCACCGACTTCCCGCTGCCCGCTTACGCCACACCGGGCTCCGCTGGCATGGACTTGCGCGCCCTGCTGGATGCCCCGCTGACCCTGGCCCCAGGCGACACCACGCTGGTGCCGACCGGGCTGGCCATTCACATCCAGGATCCGGGTCTGTGCGCCACCATCCTGCCCCGCTCCGGCCTCGGCCATAAGCACGGCATCGTGCTGGGCAACCTGGTCGGCCTCATCGACTCCGACTACCAGGGTCAGTTGATGGTCTCGGTCTGGAACCGTGGCAACGACAGCTTCACCATGCAGCCTGGCGAGCGCATCGCCCAGCTGGTGATCCTGCCGGTGGTACAGGCCAGCTTCCAGCTGGTCGACGAATTCAATCAGAGTGAACGGGGTGAAGGCGGGTTTGGTTCTTCTGGTCGCCAATAACAAGACCACACGACCCCCTGGGGCACGTGCCAAATAATAGAATCAAGCCATTGTTTTTTTAGGGGAATCCATGGCAAGCAGTAACCAGAAACAGAGTCGGCGCGATCAGATCCTGCAGGCACTCGCCCACATGCTGGAAACCAGCCCGGGCCAGCGCATCACCACGGCACGCCTCGCGGCCGAGGTGGGCGTGTCCGAGGCGGCCCTCTACCGGCATTTTCCCAGCAAGGCGAGGATGTTCGAAGGGCTGATCGACTTTATCGAGGATTCCCTGCTGTCACGGGTCAACCTGATCATGGCCGAAGAGAAGGACACCATGGCCCGCTGCCATCACATACTGCAGCTGCTGCTGGTATTCGCCGAGCGCAACCCCGGCATCACCCGCATTCTCAATGGCGATGCCCTGCTGGGCGAACACGATCGGCTGCGGGATCGCATCAGCATCCTGTTCGACAAGCTGGAGACCCAGATCAAGCAGGTACTGCGCGAGAAACGGCTGCGGGAAGGCCAGGGCTTCCAGCTCGACGAGACCATGCTGGCCAACCTGCTGCTGGCCTATACCGAGGGCCGCATCAGCCAGTTCGTCCGCTCGGAGTTCAAAATCAAGCCCACCGCCGGGTTTGAAGATCAGTGGCAGTTTATCCGCAGCCAGCTGCTGCAAAGCTGAGCCAGCAGACCGCATCAACCAATGCACGTCCGCTCCGAGCTCACAATCAAGCCCACTGCCGGCTTTGAAGATCAGTGGCAGTTTATCCGCAGCCAGCTGCTGCAAAGCTGAGCCAGTAGACCGCATCAGTCAATGCACGTCCGCTCCGAGCTCACAATCAAACCCACCGCCGGGTTTGAAGATCAGTGGCAGTTTATCCGCAGCCAGCTGCTGCAAAGCTGAGCCAGCAGACCGCATCAACCAATGCACGTCTGCTCCGAGCTCACAATCAAACCCACTGCCGACTTTGAAGATCAGTGGCAGTTTATCCGCAGCCAGCTGCTGCAAAGCTGAACCAGCAGACCGCATCAACCAATGCATGTCCGCTCCGAGTTCACAATCAAACCCACTGCCGACTTTGAAGATCAGTGGCAATTCATCCGCAACCAGCTGCTGCAAAGCTGAGTGCGCACATGCCCAGCGTCCCTGCGCCAGCAAGGTTGTGACAAAGCGGGAGGCCTTGGCCTCCCTTGCTTTTTGTGGCACAAAAGAAGAGACAAGCACCAGATGCGACCCAGCTTGTCGCGCTCAAGTGTTAGATTCATCTGCCATAAATCTTCACACCAACAGGACATCCTATGGAACCCGAGATCATTACCGAAGCACAGACCTGGCTGACCAACAACCAGGGACTGATCATCGAGTATGCGGTCAACATCGCCGCCGCCCTGATCACCCTGCTGGTCGGTTACATTGCCGCCAACCTTCTCAGCGGTGGCGTGGTCAAGGTGATGCAGACCCGCAAGCTGGACACCACCGTCACCCACTTCGTCGGCAGCATCCTCAAATACACCATTCTGGTGTTCGTGGTGATCGCCGCTCTGGGCCGGGTCGGGGTGCAGACCGCCTCCTTCGTAGCCATCATCGGTGCCGCCGGTCTGGCCATCGGTCTGGCGCTGCAGGGCTCTCTCTCCAACTTTGCCGCCGGTTTCCTGCTCATCATCTTCCGCCCCATCAAGGCAGGGGAATTCATCGAGGTGGCAGGCACCAATGGCGTTGTGCAATCGGTGCAGCTCTTCACCACCACCCTCACCTCGGGTGACAACAAGATGGTGGTAGTGCCGAACTCCGCCATCCTCAACGGCACCATCGTCAACTACTCGCGCATGGATACCCGCCGCGTCGACATGACCTTCGGCATCGGCTACGGCTCCGACCTGCGCAAGGCCAAACAGATCCTGGAGCGGCTGGTGAGCGAAGAGCCCCGCATCCTGAAGGAGCAGGCCGCCACCATTGCCGTTGCCGCGCTGGCCGACTCCTCGGTCAATATCGTGGTGCGTCCCTGGGTCAAGACCGGCGATTACTGGGGTGTCTGGTTCGACTTCCACGAGAAGGTGAAGCTCACCTTCGACGCCGAGGGCATCGAGATTCCCTTCCCCCAGCGTGTGGTCCACATGCAAAAGACGGCGGATTGATCCTCGGTGTGCGTTCTCCAGTGCCAGCCTTCGGGCTGGCACTGTCGTTTCTGCCTTCTGTGACATGAAAAAACCGGCCACAGGCCGGTCTTGCGCACCAGGTCGCACCGCGTTCTCACCCCAGCCGACGTGCAACCCGGTTGAGCAGGGGCTGCATCAGCACATAACCCCCCAGCACGGCTCCGATCACCGCCAGTACGTGGATCTCCAGCGTCGGCGCCGCATTGGCCAGCGTCAGGGTCAGCAAACCGATGAGGCCGGTGGCGATCAGGCTCAGGGCAAACAGGGATAACAGGGCTTTCATCTCGATCTCCTCATTCCACACCATTGATTCCATACCTTGGCCATCCCTGGGAGATCTCGTCCATTCGGCTCATATGATAGCCAGCGTCTGTTGCCCACCATTTGCGCCTGCTCAAAAAACCGTCCGATGAGCGTCTGTTGAATACCCTTTGATCTGTCACGCCAGCTTTCCAGAGCCACGGCCGCGCTCCCCTTGAAATGAAAGCCTTTTCAACCCGAACAAGCATGCGCGAACGCAAGATCCCGGGGTACTGGGTGACTCATAATCGCACTGTTTTGGTTGTACACTCCCTCGTTGCAGACAATTGGTAATGCTCTGTTACACGGGGCGCACGGAGTGCCCGGTATAATGCTCGCATAATAAGGTTTGGCGGGAGCCTTGCCTGCAAGGTTCAAACACAACTTGGAAGACTGATAATCCTATGAAAAATATCAATCCAACCCGGACCCAGGCCTGGCAGGCACTGGAAGCCCATTTTGCAGCCAACAAGGAGATGCGTCTCAAGGATCTGTTCGCACAGGATCCCCAGCGTTTTGACAAGTTCTCCCTCACCTTCGGTGGCGACATCCTGGTCGACTACTCCAAGAATCTGATCACCGAAGAGACCCTCAAGCTGCTGGTGAACCTGGCTGGCGAGACCGATCTGCGCAGCGCCATCGACGCCATGTTCAACGGCGACAAGATCAACATGACCGAAGGGCGCGCCGTACTGCACACCGCCCTGCGCAACCGCTCCGACCGCCCCATCGAGGTTGACGGCAAGGACGTGATGCCGGAAGTGAACGCCGTACTGGCCAAGATGAAGGGCTTCTGCGAGAAGGTCATCGGTGGCGAGTGGAAGGGCTATACCGGCAAGGCCATCCAGCACGTGGTCAACATCGGCATTGGTGGCTCCGATCTGGGCCCCGTCATGATCACCGAGGCCCTGCGCCCCTACAAGAATCACCTGGAGATGCACTTCGTCTCCAACGTCGACGGCACCCACATCGCCGAGACGCTCAAGAAGATCGATCCGGAAACCACCCTGTTCCTGGTGGCCTCAAAGACCTTCACCACCCAGGAGACCATGACCAACGCCCTGACCGCCCGCGACTGGTTCCTCGGTCATGCCGGTGACAAGGCCCACGTTGCCAAGCACTTCGCCGCCCTGTCGACCAACGGCAAGGCCGTTGCCGAGTTCGGCATCGACACCGACAACATGTTCGAGTTCTGGGACTGGGTCGGCGGCCGCTACTCCTCCTGGTCCGCCATCGGCATGCCCATCGCCCTCTCCCTCGGCTTCGAGCACTTTGAGGCCCTGCTGCAAGGCGCCTTCGAGATGGACATGCACTTCGCCACTGCCGCCTATGAACAGAACGTGCCCGTACTGCTGGCCCTGATCGGCCTGTGGTACAACAACTTCCATGGTGCCGAGTCCGAAGCCATCCTGCCGTACGATCAGTACATGCATCGCTTCCCTGCCTACTTCCAGCAAGGCAACATGGAGTCCAACGGCAAGTACGTGGACCGCGACGGCAATCCGGTTGACTACCAGACCGGTCCCATCATCTGGGGTGAGCCGGGTACCAACGGTCAGCACGCCTTCTACCAGCTGATCCACCAGGGCACCAAGCTGATCCCCTGCGACTTCCTGGCGCCGGCCATCAGCCATAACCCCATCGGTGACCACCACCCGAAACTGCTGGCCAACTTCTTCGCCCAGACCGAAGCCCTGGCCTTCGGCAAGAGCAAGGAAGCGGTGGAGGCCGAGTTCCTGGCCGCCGGCAAGACGCTCGACCAAGTTAAAGAGCTGGTGCCGTTCAAGGTGTTCGAAGGCAACCGCCCGACCAACAGCATACTGTTCAAGAGCCTGACCCCGAAGACGCTGGGTGCCCTGATCGCCATGTACGAGCACAAGATCTTCGTACAGGGCGCAATCTGGAACATCTTCTCCTTCGACCAGTGGGGTGTGGAGCTGGGCAAACAGCTGGCCAACAAGATCCTGCCGGAGCTGGGCACCGATGAGGCCGTCACCAGCCACGACGGCTCCACCAACGGCCTGATCAACACCTGGAAAGCCTGGAAGGCCTGATTGCTCCCGCCCTCCAGAATGCAAAAGCCCCGCTCGATGAGCGGGGCTTTTTTATTGCTATCAATCGGTCTGTTTGCATCATCCGGACGACAGGCCGGGTGTCTAAGCCAGCCAGTAACGGGGATCGTCATCCCTGCCCCTTCCGATGCCGCTCAGCGAAGGCTTAACCGCCGACGGCAATACGCTTCATGTCCTTCATGTAACCACGCAGGGTCTGGCCGATCTTCTCGATCGGGTGGTTGCGGGTCGCTTCGTTGGCAGCCAGCAGGGCCAGGTTGTCCACCGCCTTGCTATCGGCACGGGCACTGCCCAGGTCCCCTGCTTGCAGGGTCGGCATGAAGTGCTCGCGCAGCAGCGGCACGGCAGCGTTGGCGAACAGGTAGTTGCCGTACTCCGCGGTATCGGAGATGACCACGTTCATCTCGTACAGACGCTTGCGGGCAACGGTGTTGGCGATCAGCGGCAACTCGTGCAGGGATTCGTAGTAGGCGGACTCTTCATAGATGCCGGAGGCCACCATGGTTTCGAACGCCAGCTCGACACCCGCCTTGACCATGGCCACCATGACCACACCATTGTCGAAGTACTCCTGCTCGGCGATCTTGCCAGCATAGGCAGGAGCATTCTCGAAGGCGGACTTGCCGGTCTCTTCGCGCCAGCCGAACAGCTTGGCATCGTCTTCGGCCCAGTCAGCCATCATGCCGCGGGAGAACTCGCCGGCGATGATGTCATCCATGTGCTTCTCGAACAGCGGACGCATCAGGGTGCGCAGTTGCTCGGAGAGTTCGAAGGCACGCAGCTTGGCCGGGTTGGAGAGACGGTCCATCATCAGGCTGATGCCACCCTGCTTCAGGGCCTCGGTGATGGTCTCCCAGCCGAACTGGATCAGCTTGCCGGCATAGGCCGGGTCGGTGCCCTCGGCAACCAGCTTGTCGTAGCAGAGCAGGGAACCGGCCTGCAGCATGCCGCACAGAATGGTCTGCTCGCCCATCAGGTCGGATTTCACTTCCGCGACGAAGGAGGATTCCAGCACGCCGGCACGGTCACCACCGGTAGCAGAGGCCCACGCCTTGGCGATGGCCATGCCCTCGCCCTGGGGATCGTTCTCCGGGTGGACGGCGATCAGGGTCGGTACGCCAAAGCCGCGCTTGTACTCTTCACGCACTTCGGTACCCGGGCACTTGGGCGCAACCATCACGACGGTGATGTCGGAACGGATCTGCTGCCCCTCTTCCACCACGTTGAAGCCGTGGGAGTAGCCAAGCGCGGCGCCCTGCTTCATCAGCGGCATCACGGTTTTGACGACGTCGGAGTGCTGCTTGTCCGGGGTCAGGTTCAGCACCAGATCGGCGGTCGGGATCAGCTCTTCATAGGTGCCGACCGCGAAGCCGTTGTCGGTGGCCTTCTGCCAGGAGGCGCGCTTCTCGGTGATGGCGGCCTTGCGCAGGGCGTAGGAGATATCCAGCCCGGAGTCGCGCATGTTCAGGCCCTGGTTCAGACCCTGGGCACCACAGCCCACAATCACCACCTTCTTGCCCTTCAGCATGTTGCAGCCGTCCGCGAACTCTTCGCGCTGCATGAAACGACACTTGCCCAGCTGGGCCAACTGCTGACGCAGGTTCAAGGTGTTGAAATAGTTAGCCATGGTGATTGCTCCGTTCGATTGATTCCATGCCGGATAGCGGCGTTGTCGAAACCACTATAGCGCGGGACACTTATTGCCTGAACTGATATATTCGAAACAGTACGTTGCAGGAATTGAAATGTGATTTCCCGCAATCTCCCGCCGCCGAGCCATCGTGCTACAGGGCGCCTGACAACGCCGCAGGAATAAAAAGATGGACCTTCGCAATCTCGAACTGTTTCTCCACCTCGCCGACTCCCTCCACTTCGGCAAAAGCGCCGATGCCATGGCGGTCAGCCCCTCCACCCTGAGCCGCGCCATCCAGCGACTGGAACAGGAGACCGGCTGCGTGCTGTTCGAGCGGGACAACCGCTCGGTGCGGCTCACCCCTGCTGGTGACAAGCTGCGGGAGTTTGGCGGTGCCTTGCTGCAGGAGTGGCGCCAACTCAAACAGGAGCTCAAGCGCAGCGACGAGCCGCTGCAAGGGCGGTTGCGGGTGTTCTGTTCGGTCACCGCCAGCTACTTTCTGCTACCCGAGGTACTGGAACGCTTTCGTCGCCGTTATCCCCAGCTGGAGATCAAGCTGGAGACCGGCGACCCGGCACTGGCAGTGGACAAGATCCTGGCTGACGAAGCCGATCTCGCCATCGCAGCGAGGCCGGATGCGCTCTCGTCCAAGCTGGAATTCGCCAGCCTGCAGCAGGTGCCGCTGGTGTTTATCGCCCCCCGCAATGCCCCTCAGCAGGGTCAGTGGTTCCCCCTGGGTGAACCTGACTGGGAGCGCCTGCCGCTGATCCTCTCCGAACAGGGGCTGGCCCGAAAGCGCTGTGATCAATGGTTCCGCAACAAGGGGATAGCTCCCAACATCTATGCAGAAGTGGCGGGCAACGAGGGCATCGTCGCCATGGTAGCCCTCGGCTTCGGTGTAGGTGTCGTGCCTGCCGCCGTCATCGATCACAGCCCCATGGGGGACAAGGTGCGTGTGGTCGAGCCCAAACCGGCGCTCAAGGCGTTCGACGTCGGTATCGCCGTGCTCAAGAAGCGGCTGGAAGAGCCGCTGATCCGCGCCTTCTGGGACACTGCACGCGGCCAGGGAGGCCTTCGCTGATCCGGCAGGCATCAGAGCCACAGTGAGTGTCAAATGTATCAGTATGAAAGTGGGGGAGAAGAGGGGACACTGGCCGGCACCATCCAGCCACCATCAAGGAATAGAGCGTGAGCCAGCATCTTGTCGAAATCCGCAGTGCCATCCTGTTCGCAGAATATCTGCAAAGCCTCGGGGTCCAGCGCCATGAACTCGATCGGGAGCAGGAGATCTATCTCCAGGACAGGCACCTCGCCACGGTGCAATGCATTCAGGGGGAGCTGCGCTTTTATCTGCGCGCCAGCGCACTGGCCAGATCGTGATCCGCAATCGGTCACAGAACCCGCACGCAAAGCGTATTAGACTGGCACCATCCGTCCCCCTCGCCCCGGGGGCCACCACGAGGAGTGCCCATGAAACAAAGCGGCCTGGATCGGCTCTTCAAACCTCACTCGATCGCCGTCATCGGCGCCTCCAGTGATCCGCAGAAGGCAGGCCATGTGGTCATCCGGCACCTGCTGGCGGGTCAGTTCCAGGGCCCTATACTACCCGTGGCCCCCCGCAGCCAGGCCATCGCTGGCGTGCTCGCCTATCCGGACATAGAGAGCCTTCCCCTCTCCCCCGATCTCGCCATCGTCTGTACCCGGCGCGAACGGGTACTGCCGCTCATCGAGGAGCTCGGCAAGAAAGGAACCGGAGCCGCCATCATACTGGCCGCCCAGTTCTCCACTGACGAGCGCCTGCGGCTCAAGCATCTGTGCCAGCAATACGGCATCCGGCTGCTCGGCCCCAACAGCATGGGCATGCTGCTCCCCGGGCAGGGTATCAACGCCAGCTTTTCCCCCATTGCAGCGACTCCGGGACAGGTGGCGTTTCTCTCCCAGTCGGCAGCGGTCAGCACCACCATCCTGGATTGGGCCAAGCAGCGCGAAATCGGCTTCTCGGCCTTCGTCTCCCTGGGCGATCATTGCGACATCGACTTTGGCCAACTGCTGGATCAGCTCTCCCGGGACGGGACGACCCGCGCCATCCTGATCTACATGGACAAGCTGCACGATGCCAGGCACTTTCTCTCCGCCGCCCGTGCCGCCTCGCGCAACAAACCCATCCTGATCCTCAAGAGCGGTCGGCACGACCCGGCCAACGGTCTCGACAATGTCTATGATGCCGCCATCCGCCGGGCTGGCATGCTGCGCGTCCGGGATACCCACGAACTGTTTGCCACTGTCGAGACCCTGAGCCACTCCCTGACCCTCAAGGGGGAGCGGCTCGCCATCCTCTCCAATGGGCGCGGCCTCGCCAACATGGCCGCAGACGTACTGCTGTCTCGGGGAGGCAAGCTGGCGATGCCGCCCCTCGACATCGGCAGCGATGCCGATATCGAGGCCTACAAGAGTGCACTCGAGACGCTGCTGCAAGGGGACAGTGCCGATGCCATCCTGCTGATCCATGCACCGTCCCTCACCGCCCGAGGTGTCACCCTCGCCAGCAGCCTGATCGACTTCATCAAGCAGCATCCCAGGGCCAGACGATTCAACATCCTGACCAACTGGGCAGGCGAATACTCCGCCCAGGAGGGGAGACGCCTGTTCAACGAGGCGGGCATACCGACCTATCGCACCCCGGAAAGCGCCGTCACGGCCTTCATGCACATGGTGGAATATCGCCGCAACCAGAAACAGTTGATGGAAACACCGGCCTCCCTGCAGGGCGACAGACTCGATGTCGAGCGCTGCCAGCAGCTCCTTGGGCAAGCGCTGGACCGCCAGCAGCGGGTGCTGGACACCCACCTGGCCCATCCCATCTTGCAGGCAGCCGGGCTATCCACCCTCGCGACCTGGATCGTCTCCGATGCCATCGAAGCCGCACTGACTGCAGAACAGATTGGCTACCCCGTAGCGGTGAAGCTGCGATCTCCCGACATCGCCCACAAATCCGATGTACACGGTGTCATGCTGAACCTGCGTACCTCGGCGGAAGTCGCCCAGGCGGCGGATGCCATTCTGGACAGGGTACGTCAGCACGATCCTGGCGCCCGCATAGAAGGGCTTCTGGTACAACGCATGGCACGCCGCAGCGGGGGTCTGGAGCTACGGATCCGCTTGCAGCAGGATCCGGTCTTCGGCCCCGTCATCCTGCTCGGGGAATCCGGCGCCGAGCCCCGCGAGATGGTCGCGGCCCTTCCTCCCCTCAACCAGGCACTGGCTCGCTACCAGATCATTGGTGCCCTCAAGGATGGCAAGATCCGCGAGCAGGCCAGTCCGGTACGGCTCGATATCGACGCCCTCGGCCAGGTGCTGTGCCAGCTCTCCGAGCTGCTGCTGGCCTTCCCCGAGATACAAGAACTGGATCTGCACCCGCTGCAGGCCTGTGGTGAAGAGATGGTGATCCTGGATGCCCGGCTCGTCCTGGCAGAGCGAGGACAACAAGTGCTGCCACTGGCCATTCGCCCCTATCCCACCGAGCTGGAAGAGGGTGCCTGGCTGAAAGATCAGAGTCATGTACTGCTGCGCCCCATCCGCCCCGAAGACGAGCCGGCCCACAAGCAGTTCGTGCGGCAGGTGTCTGATGAAGACAGGTACAAACGCTTCTTTGCCGACGTGGGGGAGCTGGGACACGAAGAGCTGGCCCGCATGACCCAGATCGATTATGACCGGGAAATGGCCTTCGTCGCCGTGGGCCAGGACGGCCCTTTCAGCAAGCAGATCCTGGGAGTGGTGCGAGCCATTGCCAGCCCGGATCAATCGGATGCGGAGTTTGCCATCCTGGTCCGCTCAGACTTGAAAGGGCTCGGACTCGGCAAGTTGATGATGGAAAAGATCGTGCGCTATGCCAGAGAGCGTGGCATAGGCCAGCTCTCTGGCATGACCATGCCCAGCAATCGCGGCATGATCAATCTGGCCAAACGGCTCGGTTTCAAGATCGATATTCAGCTGGAAGATGGGATAGTCAACATGGAGCTGCCCTGTGCTGATCAGGTTGTATAACGATACAATCGTGGTGGTAAATCAACCAGATATGGATGGATAACGTGAATTTCAGGCAATAAAAAACCCCGCTCGATGAGCGGGGTTTCTTGTATTGGGTGCCTGGCAGTGTCCTACTCTCGCATGGCGAATGCCACACTACCATCGGCGCTACAGCGTTTCACTTCTGAGTTCGGCATGGGGTCAGGTGGTTCCACTGCGCTATTGCCGCCAGGCAAAATCTT